>Ga0326727_10001303_pt1 | contig 93661 bp, 79 predicted proteins | sample MB2enrmetagenome_FD_207643 | JGI IMG/M metagenome (GOLD analysis project Ga0326727, IMG submission 207643) | Lab enriched peat soil microbial communities from McLean, Ithaca, NY, United States - MB29MY | ecosystem: Environmental > Terrestrial > Soil > Wetlands > Peat | place: USA: New York... | reverse complement strand
CACGGTTTGGAAAGCCGTCATGGGTTGCTCGCGCCGACGATGGCCGAGAAAGCTTTCATCAAGATAGGCCTGGTGCAAGTCGCGGCCCAAGGAATTCGCGCAAGGCTTTCCGAAACGCTGGGCACGATGCGCCCATATACCACATATTGTGGCTTGCTGAAACAACCGGATAAGCATGAGGCGACTTATCAGCCAAGTGAATTTGTTCGGGGACTCAATGTGCCCTTTCCGCAGCGTAAATTGAGGTGCGAATAAAATTCTGATGCCGCGTTTTCGTCGCGATTCGCCTTTTATTCGCTTGCGTGCAATGATACAATTCGGCTCACGGAGTGAGGCAGGTGCAAGGGTAATCTCCGGCTGCTGGGGTGGAACAGGCGGACGAATTAAGGAGCAGGCCGCGCAGCGATTCAAAGCCAGCGCATATTCACGCGTTAGCGAGGGTGGGTGAGACGGCTGTTGTGATCCAAGGGAAAAGCTTGCCAGGCAATGTGACCAACATGATTCTTAAGGACGTCCTGGGTGCTCTCCAATACACTGCGCCGAACTATCTTTTCGGGGACGCTCTCAGACGAGACCCCCACTACGGCCACATCCTCCGAATGGCGCAACAGGCGTGCGACCTCCAGGGGGTCTACACGCTGCGCGGCAGCGCCTACGGTCCTTCCCAGCCCGATGTTCCAGTTGTATATGTTTGCCGTGCTGATACGGAACAGAAAGCGCGGGAAATCCACAGGAAAGTCTGGAACCAAAACGTCGTCCCGTTCTTGCTGGTTGTGAGTCCCGGATGGGTGCGTCTTTACCCGGGATTCCGTTATGACGATCATGCCGGAGACGACCCAAACCTTGGCGCACTTCGTGCCATCAATGATTTTAGACAAGTTGCGGCTCAGCTTGCACCGATTCGGGGCGAGGCTGTCGACTCCGGTGCTGTGTGGAAGGAATGGGGTAGTCATGTAACGCCGGAGTCGAGGGTAGACTGGAGGCTCCTCAAGAATCTCCGCGCTCTGGATGACTGGCTATACGAAAACGGTGTCGAGAATCGTGCTCTCTCCCACTCCATGATTGGGAAGTTCGTATACATACGCTACTTACGGCAACGAAATATACTCTCCGACGCTAAACTGAAAGAGTGGGGCATTTCCTATGATGAGGCCTTCGGTCAGCAGGCGCGGCTTGGCACCTTTTCGGAACTAGTGCAGCGCATAGACGAATGGCTGAATGGCTCAGTGTTCCCGCTCTCACGGGCGAAGGTTCAAGAGTTTGGAGCAGAACGGCTGCGGAGAGTGGCTTCGGTGTTCCATGGGGGAACCGCCGATGGCCAACTTCCCCTCTTCGATATCTACGATTTTTCGCTGATTCCCATTGAAACCCTGTCAGTCATCTACGAGCAGTTCCTCCACGCCACCCACCACCCGTCAGCGAAATCAGAAGGGGCCGCCCGCGGCGCCTACTACACGCCAGTGCCGGTGGTGAACTTCATGGTGGAGCGCCTGGACTCTCACAAGCCTCTGACACCCGGAATGAGGGTGCTGGACCCGGCATGTGGATCAGGTGCTTTTCTCGTCCAATGTTACCGAAAGCTGATTGAGCGCCGCTTGGCGGAGAGCCCCCAAAAGCAGCTTCGCCCCGCTGAGCTGGGGAGTCTTCTTACCCACCACATTTTTGGGATCGACCTTGACGAGGATGCCTGCCAAATTGCGGAGTTGAGCCTATCGCTCACTCTGCTTGAGTACGTCGACCCGCCCGACCTGACGAAGACAAGGTTCAAGCTCCCACCTCTGAGAAATCAGAATATTTTTCACGCCGATACCTTCACGGAAAGTGGGGAGTGGCAGCAGTTGATACGACGGAAGGGGTTCGATTGGATCGTTGGTAATCCTCCCTGGAAGGAACTAAATCCCGATCGGCTGGATAATGCCGACAAGCCAGCACTGAATTGGATGGATCACAACCGGACTGAGCACCCAATTGGCGGAAATCAGATAGCTGAAGCATTCGCGTGGCGTGCTTCTGATTTGGTTGCGGCGGATGCTGTCACTGGCTTGCTGCTTCCTGCCATGACATTATTCAAGTATGAAACGTCTGCTTTTCGCACGGCTTTCTTGCAGAAAAATCATCTCTGGTCCGTGGCCAACTTTGCGAACCTCGCTGAGGTGTTATTTGCGGGTCGGGCCAGACTTCCGGCGGCGGCATTTTTCTATTCCCCGAGGCCCCAACAATTAGACCTTCAAAGTAGCCTTGAGGCAGTCGAGGTGTATTCCCCGTTTCTTGCTACTCAACCAGCCGCTCAATGTAGGACAGGGAAACGAGTTCCTGTCTGGAACCTAATTGTCAACACAAGCGAGCTTCGCGAACTAGCTTATTCTGAGGTCCTGGACGGAAGTTCGCAGCCCTGGAAGATGGCAATGTGGGGCTCGTCGATTGACGAAAGACTCCTTGCTCGAGTCGGTAGCCGCTTTCGGGCCTTCGCGCAATATGAGGATGACGGTCTCTTGGAGGCCGCAGAGGGCCTTGAGCTTCGAAGCAAGGACGAGGCTAAAGGAGAACGGACTGAGCGGCACCCTGAGCTTGCGGGCGTGCTGACGCTATCGGTGCAGCCGCTGAGGAACCGCCGGTACCTGTTCCGTTTTCCCGAAGAAGTACTTCAGCCTCTACCATTGGACCGCGCGCACGTGAGGATACGCGGCGGGTTCCGAAGGGCGTTCAGGGCCTCTCAGCCCCCTCACATTATAGTTGGAGCATCAAGGAACTTCGCCGTATACGCGGAAACACCTATTATCATACCTCCGAGGCAGATCGGTGTGACCAGCCCCAATGGAAACAAACCCCTGCTGAGGGCTCTCGCTCTCTACTTCAATTCAGATTTTGTCGCTTACCATCAGTTTTTGATGGCGACCGAGGCGGGGATACAGAAAACACGGGGCACGCTTAAGGCCTTACGACTTCTACCGATCCCGTTCGGAGATGATGCGAGTTCGCTTGGAGACTGGGATTTGTTGTACGCCCGAATTTCCAAAGCGACTGCTGGGCATGATGACTTTGATCGCCCCGACCTGATCAAAGAGTTGAACGATTTGACCTCTGACTCGTTACGCCTTGGGTCTCGTGCTAGAGCCGCAATCCATGATCTAGTTCACGTTCGCCTTTCCCTGAATCAGGGCAAAATCGGAAATGACGCAATTCGCCCCCCGAAGGTAGAGGAATTGAAATCGTACGCTGGAACACTTCGCGATGAACTTGACGCATTTGTGGGTGAAAAATCTGAGATCCGTCACCGCGTCGATGTCCTTTACGGCGGCGATTCGGGGATGGCCGTTATCGAGATCGTGGGCGAAACCACGGGGCGCTTGCCGGTCCGGGTAATGAAAGCAACTAATGAAGCCGCACGGGGGTTTGTGGCGGCTCGGAATGAATTGATCGAGAAACATGCACAGTGGCTCTATTTCCGCCGCAATCTCCGCGTATACGAACCATCCAAAACGTACATTTTGAAGCCGCTGCATCGCCTGGATTGGACCCAAACTCAAGCCATGCAAGATGCGGGAGACATCATCGCCGAATCAATCCAGCCGCAGCCGGTAGAGAATGAGAGGGTTGTAGGCTGATGCCCTCGGTTATCTCCCCAGATCGCACTATCCTGTATCGCCTGGCATTTATTCGAAATTGCCACATCTTGCTGCTGCGCGGTTATGAAGTGATAAAAGCGGCGGACCTTAGCCAAGCGGAGGAGACCAGCATTACGGGCGAACTGGTCCGCGGTGTGCGAGAGGTCCTAGAGAGTGAGGATGCAGAAGCTTGGATGCAAAATTTCGAGGTGCTTGACGATCCTCCCCAGAACATACCGGGCAAGCTAGGGCGCAGCCGCCCTCGGGCGGATATTGAGTTCGTGCGTCTCTCCGGTCGCGGCAAGAGGCCCCGGTTTCACATCGAAGCCAAGCGGCTGTATCGATCAAACTCAGTTGAAAAATACTTTGGAGATGATGGATGGGGCTGCTTTATTGTCGGGCGGTACGCAGACAAGGAAGGTGCTGGCGGAATGCTTGGATATGTGCAAACGGATACTGCCCTGGATTGGTTAGGCCGATTAAAAACTGGTTTTGCGGAGAGAACCGAGGTGTTGAGAGTGGCACTGGGCACGAGGTTGGCTGAGGCAGGTTACCTTCAGGATCTTGGGCCACTCCAAATCTCGCGCCACGCAAGGGAGCCAATCACCTTGGGTCAAATTGAGATATTCCATCTGCTGCTCGATTTCCTTCCGCATACCGTGCCGGGCACCTAGCCCCGGTCGCGCTGACTGCGCACAACTTCCGAATCGCCAACCCGATCTCCACCCTCATTCACGAAGACCGTGTCATGGGCCGCCACAGCAAATGCGATCAGCTGGGCACGAAGCCAGACAACCGCATATGTTGTTTCACTAGCGACTGTGCCTGCATCACGCCGCGTCTGTGGGAAATTCATTTGCCGAGTAACGCCCTACCCGTACAAGTGCCGTGCAAGCGAACAGGATCGCGGTAGAGGACTCTGTCACCGGCGGCTGCAATAAAGGGCACAGCGTAAAGGGAACATCTTTGGCTCACCTTCGCCGCACCCTCGGAGGTTACTTTATGGTTGGTTGCGCAGGAATTATTTCACTTGTTTCCAGGCGGTTTGCGGCCCATGAGGTCGGCTTGGCGAAAGGCAGGGTTCAGATTGTAGAAGCGGCTTTATGCCGCCTTCGCTGCTGTAGCGGCGGTCTCTGACCGCCGGCTTCTCGGCGCTCATCGAGCGCCGCTGCAAGACGGGGTTGGACCCCTGCCGGGGTCGGGCAAAATCTTTCTGTTGGCACGGTCCGGGGGTTTCACCCGCGGCTAGAGCGGTTTTTGTTTAAGTGTATACATTATGTGTGATAATGCCCCATTAACTTAAGCGTCGCCTCTGCAAAATACGTAAGCACTTAAATTGAAACTGCTCTAATGATATTCCTCCCTTGCGGGGAGGGCGGGCGCCCTACTTGCTGCTATGAAAATGGCGGTGCCGAAGGCACTTTGGAGTGCGGTCGCGAAGCTGCCGCTTTCCGCCCTGCTATGAAAATGGCTGTGCCGAAGGCACTTTGGAGTGCGGTCGCGAAGCTGCCGCTTTCCGCCCTCGATTCATGCGGTCCGTGGGCAAGGGGCAAAGCGGCAGCTTCGCGACCGCACTCCAAAGTGCTTCGCACATTTTCATGCACAGTTGCGCGTCGAAGGCTCGTGCGGATCTATCGCCGCTACGTCCATTTCGTGCGGTAAACCGCCGCTACAACCCTTTTTCCGCCAGCTCGAAGGCGCGGAGGACGGCGCGGGCTTTGTTCTGGCATTCCTCGTATTCGCGCGCGGGAACGGAGTCCGCTACGATGCCGGCGCCGGCTTGCAGGTAGGCCATTTCATGTTTGATTAATACGGTGCGGATGACGATGCAGGAGTTGAGATTGCCGGAAAAGTCGAGATAGAGCACCGCGCCCCCGTAAAGGCCGCGGCGGGTGGGCTCGAGCTCGTCGATGATTTCCATGGCGCGGACTTTGGGCGCGCCGGTCAGCGTGCCGGCGGGGAAGCATGCGGCCAGCGCCGCGTAAGTATCGGCGTCGGGGCGCAACCGGCCGGTGATCTGCGACACCAGGTGCATGACGTGCGAGTAGCGCTCGACGAACATGATATCGGTGGGGCGGACCGAGGAGAACTCCGAGACGCGGCCCACGTCGTTACGGCCCAGGTCCACCAACATGATGTGCTCGGCGCACTCCTTGGCGTCGGAGCGCAGCTCTTGTTCCAGGCGCCGGTCCTCTTCCTCCGACAGGCCGCGCGGGCGCGTGCCGGCAATCGGCCGGTACTCCACATGGCGGCCCGCCACCTTCACCAGCATCTCCGGCGAGGAACCGAGTACCGTGGAATCGCCGATGCGCAGGTAATACATGTAGGGCGAAGGATTGACGGCGCGCAGGGCGCGGTAAACGTCGAAGGCGGGAACGCGCACGGGAACTTCCATGCGCTGTGACAGCACCACCTGGAAAATGTCGCCCGCGCGGATGTACTCCTTGGAGCGCTCCACCATCGCCTCGTAGCGCGCCCGCGGCATGTTGGGACGCACGCGCAAGGGGCCCTGCGGCCGGCTGACGCGCGGCAGGCGGAGAGGCCGGCGCAAACGGCTTTCCAGATGATCCAGGTGGCGGCAAGCCGCATCGTACTTGGCGCGCAGACTGCCGCTGCCTTCTTCGGTCAATACATTGGCGATCAGAAAAAGCCGGTGCTGCACGTGATCGAAGGCCAGCACGCTGGAAAAATACATGAACACCGCATCGTCCAAATCGACGTCGGGGGCGACGCGCGGGGGCAGGCGCTCCAGCATGCGCACCGCTTCATAGGAGAGATAACCCACCGCGCCGGCCGTGAAGGGGGGCAGGCCGGGAATCTCCACGGAATGGTAGCGCGCGCCAATGCCCCGCAGGAACTCGAAAATGTTGCCCGTTTCCTGCTGTAGCGGCGGCCTGCGAGCGTCGGCTTGTAGCGTCGATCTCCGATCGACGTTTCGGCGGTCGGAGACCGCCGCTTCGCCTCGCCGGACCGTGATGCGGTCCCCACGGCAGGAAACGATTTGAAAAGGGTCAACGCCGAAGAACGTGTAACGGCCCACCCGCTCGCCGCCCTCCACACTTTCCAGCAGAAAACTGTGCGGGTGCGAATTGGCGTCGCGCCCGTGCTGCGGCGAAAGACTCAGGAACGCGGAAACTGGACTCAGCAGGTCCGCCACAATCGTGCGATAGACCGGCACTACGTTGCCCCGGCGGGCAAGCCGCTTGAATTCAGCGAAATTGGGGCTGGCATTATTCATGTGAGTAAGGACATGTCAACAAGCAAAACGCCAATGCCAAAAGGCAAAATTTCGAAAGAATGCCGAATGTGCGACGGACAATTTGACCGTCACGAGAAACGGTACAATCCTCTTGGACATTCGTCCTCTTTCGTAGGCATTCATGCTTTGTCAACAATTCCTCGGCGTTCGACCTTCAAATTTCAACTTCCTCGAACACTTCTGACTTTTGCGCTTTGCCCTTTGCCTTGCTTCCACGTTTTGAGCTTGCTCGAATAAAAACCCTACCCACCGGCGGAATGGTCCAGCGCCGAGCGCACGGCCTGTTCCATCAGCGCGCGGGGAGCAGCGAGGCCAGTCCAAATCTCGAACTGCCGCGCGCCCTGCGCCACCAGCATTTCCAAGCCGGAAATCGTGGTCAGTCCGCGCCCGCGCGCTTCGAGCAGAAAGCGCGTGCCGAGGGGGAAGTAAACCATGTCGAAGACCACCCGCACGCGCAGCCGCGCCAAGTCAATGGGGGCGCTGTCCATGTGCGGGTACATCCCCACCGGCGTGGCGTTGATGACGGCGTCAACCTCCAGGCTCTCGGCGCTGTCCCAGGGCACCACCTGCGCCGCCACTCCGCGCGCCAGGGTTCGCGCCATTGCCTCGCGTCGCGCGGAAATCACCACCTCCGCGCCCTCCGCGCGCACGGCGTAGGCGGCCGCTCGCGCCGCGCCCCCCGCGCCGAGAATCAGGATGCGGCTGCCCGCCAGACGCAAACGCTTGGTGAGGACTTCCACCACCGCGGCGGCGTCGGTGTTCCATCCCAACCAACGGCCACGCTGCAAGGCCACGGTATTGCACGCGCCAATACGATTCGCCAGCGGGTCCACCCAATCGAGGGCGCGCAGGATGGCGCGCTTGAAGGGCATGGTCACGGCAAATCCTTGCAACTCCACCTCGCGCGCGAAGGCGAGGAAATCCGCCAGCTTGCTGGTTTGACAAGGGAGGAAGACCGCGTTCACGTGTTTGGCCAGAAAGGCCGCGTTCTGCATGGCCGGCGATAAGGAAATGGAAGCGTGCGAACCGAGCACTCCGTAGAGTTGCGTGCGGCCGTCGAGACGCTCAACCCGGTAGACCGAGCGCATGACTTCCGCAGGAATTTGTCCCGCCGCGGCGGGGGAATAGTTGAGGGGGGCCGCGTAAGTGAACGCCGATCCCCACAACAGGGAAAGCAGCCGCGAGGGGATTCCCGATGCGCCCATGGCCAGCGCCACCAGCCGCGGATTGCTCCGCCGATGGGCTTTGAGCAGCCGGCGAATCTGCAAGTTGTCGCGTAGGTAGCGGGCTTGCGTGGCGATCTTCACCACCTGCACCGGCATACGCACCATGCGGCGATAAGTTGGAGCCAGCGGAGGAGTCTTATGAAAGTTGTGGTAGGAGACTATGATTTTGGCAGGCCGGAGTTCCCGCAGCAGCGCCACGCCGCCATGCTGCACCGATTCCATCTCAACGTCAACCCACTGGCAACCGGCGCGCACAGCGGCAGAGAGAATGGCTGACTGATCGGCGAGCGTCCTGCGCAGCATGCCTCCCGCCGTCGCCAATCGGCAAGTGGCAATGGTCTGGGGAAAATGCAGACGCATGAGCATTTGGTGAAGCTGTGATTCAAACTGCGTAAAGTCTTGGAGGTAATCAAGGCGCAGCTCATAGCCGACGGGCACACCGGCCACGCGGATGGCCAGCGCCTCCATGGCGCTCAGAGTGGGCGCGGCTAAACTTACGTAGATGCGCGGCGGGTTCGGCTTGGCCAAAATCAGGTCCTCAGGGTTTGGAAACCCAACGACTCAAACGCTTGAATATAAAGGTTTTGGTGGTGAAAAGGCAAGGAATTTGCCTGGCGCGGTAATTCCTGCCCGGGCGAATGATCCGCTCCCATCCGGGAAATTTCTGTAACCCATTAGGATTAAAGGACTAAGAATTCACCTGAGAAAGGGTCTGTTTATCTTGTTTCACTGGCAGGGGTCAAATAGCCGCGCCCGCGGCACCCGACGGAACTGCTAGGAAGGCGCTTCGCACCATCACGCACGCTGGCGAGCAAAGACAAGACGCCTCGCCACGAAGACTAGCGCTCGAGGCCTCATTGACCGCCCGGCTGGGCGTGGTTCGTTCAGTTGACCCGGCTGGCCGGTTCGTTGCCCGGGGGCGGTGGGGGCGGAACCATCAGGCCGAGACCTTGCAAAAGCAGGACGGTGCGTTGGGCGGCGCCTCGCCAAACGAGCTGGCAACCCTCACCTTGGCAATTCTGAACGTAAACGTCCCCCCCCGAATACTCCAAGCTGCAATTCTTAAACTTGCAATTCACGTAGACGCCATCGTCCAAAATCACATGCTGATTTTCGAAGACCTTGTTCTCATGTCGGTTCATAGGTTCACTCGGGCCGAATGCCGGCGCTAAAGAATCGATGTCTCCCCGCGTCGCAAATCCGCGAGGAGCGACGTAGGGTTCACCTGCCGACAGCGCCTTGATGAGGCTACCATCCAACCTCACGTGGATGCAAGCCACCCCATCGGATGATCGGGAGATCGGCTGATCGGATGAACAAAGAACCCCGCGCGTCGAACGTCTCTTTGATTACCTGATTCCCCGATCGCCGGATCTTCCGATCACTAGGCCCCGGCGCCGACAGCCTTCGACATGATTTCGGTTCCCGAGGTTGCGGCATAGCGCGGGTGCAGGAGGGAATCCGCGCAGGCCTTCAGCCGCACCAGGGCCGCGGAATGGAGCTGCGAAACGCGCGATTCGTCCACATGCAAGCGTTCCGCAATCTGTTTCATGGTCAGCTCCTGCCGATAGTAGAGGGTGATGATATGGCGGTCACGCTCCCGGAGATGGGAAAGCGCACGGCCCAGGATTTCGCGCTGCTCGCGGCGGTAGCATAGATCGAAGGGATCCGCTTCGTTACCGGCCAAAAGCGCCGGCTCGATCCGTCGGCTGAGGGCATTCGAGGTTGGACCCGCCGAGAGGGGGCGCGAGCCAAAGTCGAATCCCACGCTCTGGATTTCATTTAGAGTAGTGTGCCACTGCGCGAGGTTCATTCCCAGAGCCGCGGCGATTTCCTCATCCTGAACCGGGCGGCCGAGCTTGATCTCCAGTTCGCGATAGAGCTTCTGGATTTTCTTGTTTTTCCGCCGCAAGTCGCGAGAGGCGGGATCAGCGCCGCGCAGGCCGTCCAGAATGCCTCCGCGAACCCGGTGGCGGGCGTAGCTTTCCAACTTCACTCGTTTGGTGGTGTCAAACTTGGAGACCGCATCGACCAACCCCAGCACCCCGTTGGCAATAAGGTCATCCACTTCCACGTGAGCGGGTAGATGTTCGCGAATCTGGAAGGCCATGCGTTTCACAAAGGGAAGCATTTCCACCAACAGCCTCTGCTTTTCCTGGGTCTGCCTCGCTTCCTTCCGCGGGGCGAGACGGACGCCGGAAGGTCGCAAGGGCCGGCGAGAAATCAGTTGGCGGCGAAGGGCGGGCGCCGCCGCTGCGTTGCTTAGTGGTTCATAGGTGGGGATCGTTTGAGTTGCCATGAGAACCTCGCTCACTCTCAAATGGCCCCTGCAGGGCCAGCGCCTTTCGACCTCGGGGCTTTCTTGGGCGGCCGCAGGCAACACTTCACCCACGGCGTGGAGCCTGCGGCTTCACGCTTCGTTCGCCGCCTTCGGCCCTTGGGGTCCTTGCGCTGTCCTTAGAAATTGCAAAGAAATGGCCAATCACGCGTGGGGCGGGGGACGCAGCAAAAATGGGTAGAAGCTAGGCTCTCCAAAGAGGTAAGGGGAGTCGAGCCAAGCCGGCGACGGTTTGGTCCGGGAAACGCCAGAGGGCTTCCTCCAGTATGCGGTTGTGGCCAAACAAGTAGCCCATTATCAGATACTTGTAAACGTTTCGGGGTGTAGATGGGGAGAAGTATGGAAGGAATTGGAAGGGGCGGGGAGGGCTAGACGCAAAGGGCGGCCGGCCCTGGAAGGGTGAGGTGGGGGGGCAAAATTCGGTTTGTGAACTGCCCTGACCTGGCAATTGGGGCTCATGGCCTCGTCCCAAAATGGGAGTGCAACGATCGATCCGATACCGTAACGCCAGCAGTGGCATTGATACCGTAATGGTTGAATACTTCTTCAAGCTCCCAACCAAAGCAGCCGATAGATGAGGATGAGGGAAGCAGTATGAGCCTTGAGAGGATCAGCGAGCGCCATGCGCTCATGCGCCTTTAGGCTTTATACCTCTTCAAGCGTCGATGACAGGATGCTGAGTAGTGGGTCGATTTGATGTGGAGGCGGCTTTGCGCCACCCATTGGCGAGATAAACTTGCGGCTTCAACATCAAATTGACCTGCATTCGGATGCAATGGGTTGAACTCCGGGTCCGGAGCGGAAGCTGGAGCCGCTCCGGGTCGGTTCAAAACTGGGAGCAGGGGAGTGATTGGCGACGGGGAGGACAGAAAGGATAACGGCCTTCTTGCCTGAAAAATTCGGAAGTCCGGGCCTTTTCCCGAATTGGCACGAAAGTTCCTGGCGGGAACCATCTCCGCCTTCCTCGTGCGCATGGTCTGTCCTGAGGGAGGTGGCAGGTCGTAAGGCGATGTGGCCTGCCCCCCTGCGCGCTCGGTCTGTCCTGCGCTCGAGTGAAGCTCGTGACAAATCGGCTGGTGAGCTTGGAGGCGGGAACGGAAGGCGAAAGACGGGCTGCTTTTGAGTATCTGTATGGCTAACGCGGATTTCTCGCCACGCGTTAGGAACGGCGGGGCATTAGCTCCGCCGTGGCAAGATCTTCCTTACTATACAGGGCGACATAACCCGTAGCGGTGCTCGATGAGCGCCGACAGGCAGTCAAAGACCGCCGCTACATCTTCATACGAAAGAACTTATGTCGCGCCGCATAACTCCATGTTCCGAGCCCCGCGCGCCTTGCCGCGGCGAATTGCGGGGGCTCGGAACCAACAGAAGGTGGAAGCCGCGATTTCAGCGAAGGGGAGCCCGCCCTTCCTGGCAGCCCGCCAGAGCGCCCCCTCGTAGTGAGAAATCCGCGCTAACGGATACCGTCAGGGCGCTCTCTTTGCGTCTCCCTGTCTTGGCGGTAAGAAGGGTTTGGAAGGCTGTGGCGAAGCAAAGCAGCAAGCCCCGGAAACCGGGCGCCGTGTCGGACCGCGAGGGTGTGCGGGGAGATCCTAACTTCGAGCACGACGAGCAGTTCACCACCGACCTGCATATGTCAAACCCGTCAGCGCTTTCGGATATGGCTCCCGGAGACATCCTGCTTCTTGATGACTTCGCCAACCTGCGGGAGTCCTTTGCTCCCAGTTTTGTGGCCGTGCTGGCTTGCCCCTTATGCGGGTCGCCGAGCCTCATCACCTCCGCCCAATACTCCGGAGGGGCGCCGATTGTCTGCACCTCAAGGGTCTGCTCCGGCCTATTCCGGATCATCGACGAGACCCAGATCGTTTCCCTGCCCCTAAGCTGAGTCACCAACCGTAGGCTATTAATGAGGGGTTGTCAAGGAAAATCTGACGCGGGCGCCGGCAGGGTTCCGGCAAAGTCCGAGGGGGTGGAGAAACAACCCTCACCTACACGGTTTGCACACCCGGTGCGGATATTGCATGCCCCCAAGACACCAAGGGGAAGCAGGCTCTCGGCGCTCTTGCTTTAAGCCCATTTCCGCCTTATGGCAACCTGAAGCCAAAGACATTCCTAAAACCCACCACCGCCGCGGTTGACAGCAATGCTGACAACGCCGCCCCCCCCCAGAGCACGCGCCGGTCTTTTGGAATCCAATCGCGCAATGAAAACAAGAGCAGCGGGGCAACCGGAAGCAGGAACCGTGGAAAGTAATAGGCAATATCCGAATAGTTATATGATAGAAAAAATAGACTATACATCGAGGTGAACAGGGCTTCGGGCTGATGCATCGACCACTTCTCACGATGGCGAGGGAGCCACATCGCCACGCTGCCCGCGAGTGCCATAAACACCCAAACCGCACCCATGACTAGGTTGGGCCAGCGAAACTCTGCCCAAGTGGTGAAAAAGCTGGGAACGAGGGCACCTAAAGGATAAGTAAGTGGCCACCCTTGCGGCCCCCAATCCCCCCGGTAGGCGGAGAAGTTTTCAAAGGGGCTTCCCAGGATGATGCGAAGGGGCACGGCGTAGAGCACCCCGATGGCCAGGCCAATCAGCGTAATGGCGGCCAATTGCCGATAGCTCTTTCGCCTGATCAGAACGATGGCAAAACCAATCAGGGCGAGCACTCCCACCGGCCGAACCGTGGTGCCGAGGGACGCCAGCAACGCCGCGATGTTCCACCGGCCGGAGCGTACCGACAGGAAGGCAGCATACAGCAAACACATAAACAGCGGCTCGCTGCCTCCCTCAACAGAACCAATAATCCACAGGTAGTTCATGAAGAGAAACGCCGCGGCCACCCAGCCTCCATACAAACGATGCACCAAAATACATACCGCCAGCGACCCCAGCATCGAGATCATCACCACAGCCATCAGCCCCGGTATCGAAAACAGCTTGGAAATCCCCGCAATCGCATAGGGAAACCCCCAAAAGTGCCAGGGCCTTTCCCCACCCGAAAAGTGCCAATTCCGAATGATATCGACGATTCTCAGATAGGGTCGGTTATCACCCCAGAAGGCTGCTACGTCCCAGAAGTTTCTCACCCGCCAAAGGGTCCACAAGTGCAGAACAAATATCGTGGCGAGCATCAGGAGAACTTCGACAAGAGAAGGCTCGCGGCCGTCAGAAGCCACCTTAACATCCCTTCCGGCGGGTTCCCCGCGGAGCCAAGATTTCGCGATCGATTTCATAAGATAGGGGGCCCATCTCGCTGCCCCGCTGGAGTACAATCAGCGCCATGGCAGATGGCCCAAAGCTTCCGCCTGATTATACGCTGTGGGTTCGTTCAAAGTAAGACTCTCGTAGGTGCTACAGATGTCCTGGTGATTGAGCACCAGCAGGAATCGATTCTCATTTCAGGATTGCTGAACCCTCCATTGCGGGCGTGGCAATCTACGCCCCATTTTGACGGCGTAGGAATTTTCGATCCCGCCGCCAATGGCTTTGTCCTCCGGGTCAAACCCGCCGGAGGGCGCCTCGCCGGATGGAATCTTGTCATCCGAAAACAGGATTTTCCCCGTCGCGCCTTTAAGATGGCCTCGAAGCCTTGCCTTTTGGCCCCTTGAAACCCCAGTTGCAGAACGATGTGTTACGAAATGTGACGATATCGTTACAATAATGCACGCATACGACACTAGCCAAGCAGGGTTGTGTCGGAGGCGGAAGAATCGTATGATGTAGGAACGAGAGTTCCAGATCGGAAATTCTGGTTCATATGCTGACGAAGATGGAAAGGGCGGGAGGCCGGGCCGAAGCTGAACATGAAGCTTCACGGGGGCGAGTCTTCTGGATTACGGGATTATCTGGCGCCGGCAAAACAACCCTGGGACAGGAGTTGTGGAATCGGCTGCGTGCCGCCGGCCGTGCAGTTATCTTCCTCGACGGCGATGCGCTCCGTGGTGTGATCGCCGAAGATCTTAACCACAGCGCCGACAACCGGCGGCGGTCGGCGATGCGCAATGCGCGGTTGTGCCGGTTGCTGGCCGGGCAAGGCGTCGATGTCGTGTGCGCGACCATCTCGTTATTTCACGAGGTGCAGCGTTGGAACCGCGAGAACATCCCCGGATATCGCGAGATCTACCTTCGGGTCCCCATCGACGAACTGCGGCGTCGGGACAGCAAGGGCATCTACGCAGGTGCGGAGCGCGGCGATACGCGCAACGTCGTTGGCCTGGATGTGCCCGCGGAGGCTCCCGAGGCGGCGGACCTGATCCTCGACAATTACGGTGCGCTCGACGTGGCCACCGCCGTCGAGCGCATTTTGGCGGTATGCGACAGGCCGGAGGGCAGGGGTGCGGCTGAGCCGGCGCCCCGCGTTACCTTCAAGACCAAGGCGGAGACTCTGGAAGCGCTGGCGCCGTTGCTGCGCCATGGGCGCGTCCTGCCGCAGATTCGATTCACAGTGAGCGATTGGCGCTCGGACGCCGCTCGCGTGCTCGCTTTCCTCGCCGCAGTGCCCTGGGGTTCAGGTCAGGTCATTGTGCGGAGCAGCGCATGGGACGAAGACGGCGCCGCGAGTAGCCAGGCCGGCAAGTACGATTCGGTACTCGGTGTCGTGGGCAGCGCCGCCGTGGCCCAGGCCGTCGAGCGGGTAATCGAATCGTTCGGTGATGACGGAAGCGACGACGACCAGATCTTCGTGCAACCCATGCTTGAGCGCGTGGCGATGGCCGGGGTGATCTTCTCGCGCAGTCCCAGCGGCGGCCCCTATTTTATTATCAATTACGACGACCATTCCGGCCAAACCGATCGCGTGACCGCCGGTAACTGCGACAATCTCAAGACTTTTTATTGTTTCAAATCGCGGCCCGATGCCTGCCCAGCGTCGCTCGCGCCGGTCATCGCTCTCACCCGCGAACTCGAAACCCTCCTTGCGTGTGACGCCATCGACGTGGAATTCGCCATCGACGCCGACGGGCAGCTCTACCTACTGCAAGTCCGGCCGCTTGCCGTCGACCACCAAGGCCGGGCAGGGGACACGAAGGTCGCGTCCGCGCTCGCCGACGTTGCGCGCAAGGTCGAACTGCTCAGCCGCCCCCATCCCTACCTGCATGGCAATCGGGCCATATTCGGCGTCATGCCCGACTGGAACCCGGCCGAAATGATCGGTTTGCGGCCCGGGCCGCTGGCGTTGTCGCTCTATTGCGAACTCATCACCGATGCCATCTGGGCCTATCAACGGGACAACTACGGGTACAAAAATCTTCGCAGTTTTCCGCTGCTGGTCAGCCTGCACGGACTGCCTTACATCGACGTGCGTGTCGACTTTAACTCCTTCATACCTCGTGATGTATCCGATGACCTCGCCGGGCGTCTGGTGAATTACTACATCGATCGCCTCCTCGCCGAGCCGCACCTCCATGACAAGGTTGAATTCGAGATCATCTTCTCCTGCTACACCCTCGATTTGCCGAAGCGGATGGGCCGGCTCGCCGAGAACGGATTTTCTCCAGAAGACCGTGCCGAACTTTCGAGCGCCTTACGGGGCCTTACCAATCGCATCATGCACGGCGAGACGGCGCTGTGGCGGCGCGACCGCGCGAAGATCGACCTGCTGGCACAGCGGATTCCAACCATCTGCAACGCGGAGGTCGATAGGATCAGCCGCATTTACTGGCTGATTGAGGACTGCAAGCGCTACGGTACACTGCCCTTCGCCGGTCTCGCGCGGGCGGGGTTCATCGCGGTTCAGATGCTCGAGTCCTTTGTGGAGGTGGGGGTTCTTAATCCCGAAGAGAAGGCGACCTTTATGGCGGGCGTCGATACCGTCGCGTCGCGCATCGGGGGAGACTTCGCGCAGCTTTCAAAGGCCGACTTCCTGGCGCGCTACGGCCACCTGCGGCCGGGGACCTACGACATCCTGTCGCCGCGCTACGACGAGGCGCCCGATCTCTATTTCGATTGGTCGAGCGCCCGGCCGACGGCGTCCACGCCGCCGCGCTTCGCGCTCTCCATCGAGCAGTTGCGCAGCATCGAGCAATTGCTCAAGGAACATGGGTTCGACATCGACGTCTTGAGTTTGATCGAGTTCATCAAGGCCGGCATTGAGGGCCGCGAATACGCGAAGTTCGTGTTCACGCGCAGCCTGAGCGATGCCCTTTCGCTGGTCAAGCAGTTGGGCGAGGATCATGGTCTGTCGGCGGAGGATTGTGCATTTCTGAACTACGGCGCTATCCGCCAGCTCTATAGTGAGAGCGGTTCGGTGCGCGAGGTGTTGCGGGAGAGTGTCGCGCAGGGCAGAGAGCGGCACGCGCTCACGCGCAATCTGGTGCTTCCACCGGTCATCACTTCGCCCCAAGAGGTGATCGCCTTTCACCTTCCCCCCAGCCAGCCGAATTACATCACGCGCAAAAGCGTCACCGCACCGGTCGCCTCCGTCGATGACCCGCCGGAGACCTTCGCGGGGCGGATTCTTTTCGTGCCCAGCGCCGACCCAGGCTTCGACTGGATCTTCACTCGCGATATCAGCGGATTGGTCACGCAGTTCGGCGGCGCCAATTCGCACATGGCGATCCGCGCCGGCGAGCTCGGCATACCCGCGGTCATCGGCGCCGGCGAAGCCCTGTTCCGGCGATGGCAGACGGTGCGCAAGCTGTGCCTCGATTGCACGAACCAGAAGGTCTTGCTCATCACATGAAAACGGTCGCCATCACCCAGCGGGTATCGGTCGTTCCGGCCTATGGCGAGCGTCGTGATTGCCTGGATCAAGCCTGGACGAAATTCCTGGCGGCCTGCGGGCTGCTTCCCTTGTTGCTCCCCAACGTCACCGAGACGGCCCTTGCCTTGTGCGAGGTGACCGGCATCGCCGGGTTGGTATTTACCGGGGGTAACGATCTTGCGGCGTTGGGCGGCGATGCCCCGGAGCGTGACATCGTCGAATACGCCCTGCTTGATTGGGCGGAGCGGCAAGAGTTGCCGGTCCTGGGCATTTGTCGCGGCATGCAAGTGATTCAGCAGCGCTTCGGCATCCCGCTACGCCATGTCGAAGGGCATGTGGCCGAGCGCCAGGTCATCCGCATCGACGGCGTGCCCAGGGAGGTCAACAGCTATCATCACTTTGCCGCCCTCGGCTCACGGCCACCGTTCGATGTCTGGGCGGTCGCCGCCGACGGGGTTGTCAAAGCGATTCGCCATTCGGCCCAGCCCATAACGGGGATTATGTGGCACCCTGAGCGGTCCCTCCCGTTCTCGCCCGCCGACGTGGCGCTATTCCGCCGAGTCTTCAGGGTTGAATGATGCGTGCCGTTATTCTCGCGGCCGGCCGCGGTAGCCGCATGGGGCATCTGGGGGGCGACCGCCCCAAATGCCTGGTCGAGCTGGCAGGCAAGCCATTGATCGAGCGCCAGATCGCGGCGCTCCGGCGGGGTGGGGTGGACGAGATCGGGGTCGTCCGCGGCTATCGCGCCGAGCTGATCGATTTCACCGGCCTCTCCTATTTCTCCAACGAGCGATGGGCGGAAACCAACATGGTGATATCGCTCGCCGCGGCCGCTCCTTGGCTGCGTTCGGAGCCGGTCATCGCGAGCTATGGTGACATCTTCTACCGCAGCGAGCTGGTGCGCGGTCTGGCCAGTGCGCCAGGCCAGTTGGTCATCAGTTACGACCGGTCGTGGCGCCGCTTGTGGACTCGGCGTTTCGCCGATCCTTTGGCCGACGCCGAAACCTTCCGCATCAATGCCGCGGGCCAATTGCTGGAGATCGGTGGCAAGACAACGCGGATCGAAGATATCGAGGGGCAATATATGGGCCTCTTGAAATTCACGCCACCGGCATGGAGTGTCATCGAGGCTTTACTCAATACGCTCGACCCACCGGTCCGCAATCGCCTCGACGTGACCGGATTGCTGCGCCGGCTGCTGATCGCCAAGGAGCTTCCCATCGGCACTTTCCCGACCGATGGCCAGTGGGGTGAAATCGACAATCCGCAGGACGTGGCGCTGTACCAGGACATGGTAAGGGAGGGGGAGCTTCGCCTCGAGGAGACGCTATCCGGCGAAGAGCCGGCGGCGGGATGACGGCAATCGGTCCGGGCCGCGGGTGCGGTCATCCCAAACTTTGCCTATATCGAACCCGCGAGGGGAGTGCGTCCGGCTATCCGTCATGATGAAACACGGAGATTTTACGGGGTTGGCGGCCGATTATGCCAGGTTCCGAGCGGGCTATGCGCCGCAGGTCACAACCGCGATCCTGAATTATGTGGGGCGCGATCCGGCCGGCATCGATGCCGCCGATATCGGCGCCGGCACCGGCATCTGGACACGCACGCTGGCGGCCCGCGGCCTGCATTCCGTCGCCGCCGTGGAACCCAATGATGATATGCGCGAGCAAGGAATTGAGACCTCGCGCGGCGCCAACATTGTCTGGCACAAAGGTTCCGCCGAGGCTACGGGATTGCCGGACGGCTCCGCCGATCTTGTCACCATGGCCTCGTCACTCCACTGGGCCGATTTCGACAACGCGTGCGACGAGTTCCACCGCATCCTGCGCCCGGGTGGCGTCTTCGCGGCCTTGTGGAATCCGCGCCTCATTGAGGCGAACCCGTTGCTGGTCGAAATCGAGGCGCAGATCACGCGGCTCAAGCCGGACCTCCGGCGCGTATCGTCTGGCCGCTCGGGCATCACCGAGCGGCTGACCGATCTGTTGAGCGCCAAGCCGCAATTCGCCGAAGTGCTGTACCTGGAGGCCCGGCATTCCCTTCGCCAAACTCCCGAGCAGTATATCGGCGCGTGGCGTTCGGTGAACGATCTTCAAGTGCAATTAGGTCCGGAACTTTTCCGGCAGTTCCTGGATTTCACCGAGAAGCGCATCGCGGGACTGACGGCGATTGAGACAACTTATTTGACTCGCGCCTGGGCGGCGCTGCGCGCCTTAGGCGCTCAGCGACGACCCGGGAACCTCGACGTGGACACGGGTGAAATCGGAGGGCCTAGGCCTGATCTTCGCGGCCTTCAACAAGGCGGTGGAAGACGGCAAGGGCGGCAGCGGGGCAGCCGAGGAAGCCGCCGGGGAGGCGCGCAAACAAGAAGGCGTCGAGAAAGTGGACGTGCAGCAAGGGGGCGAGGGACTGGCGCTGACGGTTAAGCGGCCCGAGCCGGTTTCCGTTCAGCCAGCCGCGCCCCCTCTCCGCCGTCGCCCAGGAGGCCACCTTCAAGTCGCTGGGGGACGATCCGGAAGGGGTGGGCAAGCAGCTTGCAAAGGCCGGGTACGACGTCACGGTGCTGGTCGACGACCAGGCCACACCCGGCCCTGTGTTCCGCGCTTTGCAAACCCGACCCACGGTCATCTACTTTGCCACCCACGGCGGCGAGGACAAGGAGCATCACATTAATGCAATTGCCGTGGCCGGATTTATTGGCGCGGCAGCGGAAAAGGGTGTGTCCGTGGGAAGGCTGACTCCCTCCGTGGCGGTCAAGCGGTTGCACTGCCCCGCATCGGTTATCGGCGGGACCGAGCACCCCCATGAGGTGGCCCAATTCCACCCGGGCGTAGCCCTCTGGAAATAGCGAAGATCGAAAGAACGAAAGCCGCGGGGTAATCCCGCTCGAGACGCGATAACTTGGCGCTACCTGCTCTCACAAATTGTAGCCGATTTTCTCAATCCGTCTTTTTGTCTCGTCATCCAGCCCAATGATAAAGTCTCTGAATCGAGGGGATGACGATAGACAAAAATCAAATCGGCAAATCCCGATCGGACCGCTTCCAATACACCGCGCGTACTGCTGGCAACGCCTGATCGCGAGAAACATGCCTTATCGTCGCATGGCCGCCGTAAATCATCGATGTCGGACCTGGATGCAAGCGGATGTCATCCCTAAAATATTTCACTCTTTTTCCAATGTTCTGGATGATCAGTTCATTGACATACACACGTCCGGTGCCGAACAGTCCAATAACATAAGCTGTTCTGTCGTTCCCCCGATGAGGGATGTACCAACGTGGCAGTACCCGTTGTCCGAAATGGTATTGGATGGCCACGAATTGTTGACGAGGGGATTTTCGCGCAAAGCGGAGAAGCTTCTCCAATAACCAAGGCGCGTTCATATTTGATTGCACCCTGGTTTTTGACTCTCACAAATCATAGCCGGTCTTCTCAATCCGCCTTCTTGTCTCCGCATCCAGCCCCTTGACAAAGTCTCTGAATCGAGGAACTTTTTCTTGAATTGCCAAATAGCGATAAGGCTTGGTGGTCGGAGGGGCTACACGTAAACGGCTCAAATCAAGATCAACCGACATGACCTCAACGATCTTGGAAAACTCCTTGAACGGATCGATCATGAAGTCCTCAAGCCGCACCGTGAGCGTGGCGGACCCGAGATAAAGCTCCGTTTCTTCAACATATTCCGGGAAAGACAAAAACCGCAGGCCTCCTACGGGCGCGAAAAAATCAGGGTCGCCTTCGGCAAAGGCCTTGAATTCTAAAAAATTCTGCTCCAAATCAGCACATAGATCGTCGGTGTTCTTATAAACGTGCGAAATATAGCCGATCATTCTGTGGTCGCGAATGAACGTCCTCCACCAAATCCAATTTGACAGCAACGAGTCGAGGGGGTGACGAGTGACAAAAATCAAATCGGCAAATCCCGATCTGACCGCTTCCAATATACGGCTCGTTACCGCCGGCAACGCTTGACCGCGAGAAACATACCTCAGGGTGGCATGTTCGCTGTAGATCATCGATGTCGGGCCTGGGTGCAGGCAGATCTCAGCCCTAAAATATTTCGCCCTTTTTCCAATGTTCTGGAATATCAGTCGAGTGACATAAAAACGTCCGGTCCCGAAGAGTCCAATGACATAAGCGGTTCGGTCGTTCCCCAGATGAGGGACGTACCAACGTGGTATCACCGGTTTCCCTAAATAGTACTGGACGGTCGCTAATTGTTCGCGCGGGGGTTTTTGCGCCAATCTGATGAGCCTCTGAAATACCTGCATCTGCCTCCACAATCAAGGAATGAAGTAGTTTAGGGTTTTATTTGGTTTCTGTCCTGCGGCCGTCGAAATCGAGCTTGGCTCAGCGAGGCGCGCCGTCGACGACACCCTAACCATACACTGTCCCGGAAAAATAAGCTATCGGCTGAGGGGAGAAGATGTGGGTTTCTATCTTCCGGCGGAAGGGATTACCAGCGTAACGTCGCGATCCAAGCGCATACCCACCAGCGAGCCCGCGGCCAGGGAAGCCTGTCGACCTTTGGGGAGAAAGAGCGCGGTCATGATGCCTACAGCTCCCAGACCGATGGCGGTCCCGATGCCGGCCGCCGCTCCCACAGCGGCGGGAGCCACGACGAGCAGCGCCTGCTGCTTGCGATTGGGGCCTTTGCCTTTCAGTTCCCCCTCCGGCCCGACGTTCGGGTCGCTGCCGCTTTCGCTGGAGAACACTTCGGTCAAGGAACCCACAATCGCCACTTTTTGGCCGTTGGGAAGTTCCACGGTGTCGAAAACAATCGTGAGCAAACCGCCCTTGCCTTTGCGCGCCGCGGCGCGGGACTCGCCCACGTGGCCATCAATCCGCACGCCCTTGGAGAGCACGTCGCGGTCCTCGACGGCCACCGGGTCAATCAACGTGCACATGATCCGGTCGCCTGCCTTGGAGGTGCTGGAATTGAGCGTGGTGTGCAACTGGAGCTTGAATTCCGTACCTTCCGGGACCGTGATCTCGTCGACGTTGGGATTCGCCTCCTGCGCCAAGAGGGGCGCTATCATGCCGCTGATGAGCGAGCAGGCGATCAGTGATGCAAGGATCTTTACCTTCATTCGCATTTCCCCCAGCGTTGACCGACAGCCTTATCGAAACGGAGGGCCGGTACCGAATCCTTCATTTCATCATCAAAAGGCCAATGCCGTCAAAGACAAAATAGAATTGGGCTTCAAGGCCTTGCTGACTTTGATGCGGGTTTCGCCTCAGAGTTTGGATGGCCTGACGCGGGAGTTTTGCGCCGAAGTTGGCGGAGCGGCAACCAAGCGTGTCCACGCGCGAGGTGGGATGCCATCCGCCAGAGTTGGCCCTGGCACGGCATAAGGCTGACATATTGTCCGTTTCCAGGCACGAACTCACCCCTGGCGAACCCTATCGGATGCCATGCCCACCTTCATTTGGGTCTGATTTACTCCCGGGTTTCCGCGTGGTGACGGACGTCAACGCCCTCGACCAGAAAGAGAACATCCTCGGCGATGTTGGTGGCGTGATCGGCAAGCCGTTCCAGGTTGCGCGCCACGAACATGAGGTTGATTCCCTGGCGGATCGTCTTGGGGTCGCGTTCCATGTACTCGATCAGTTCCTCGTAGATCGCATCGCGCAACTCATCGACGGCATCGTCAGAAACCAGCACGCTGCGGGCAAGCTCCGCGTCGCGCCTGACAAAGGAATCCAGGCTTTTGCGGATCATCGCCTGGACGCGGCTGGCCATGGCCGGAATATCAATCAGGGGCTTAATCAGCGGCTCATTAATCAAGGAAAGCGCGCGCTCGATGATGTTGACCGCCAAATCGCCCATCCGCTCCAGGTCGTTATTAATCTTGATGGCGGAGGTCAGAAGGCGCAGGTCCGTGGCCATGGGCTGCTGGAGAGCCAGCAGGCGGGTGGCGAGATCGTCAATTTCGATCTCCATGCGGTTGATTTCCGACTCGTTCTGGAGAACCTTCTGCGCCTGTTGGGGATCTTTATCCGAAAGGCAGAGAACGCTGCGGTAAACGGAGTCCTCCACCAGCGCGCTCATCTCGAGCAGGCGGCTTCGCAAGTAATCCAATTCCTCAACAAAATGGCGCAATGGTGGAATCCCCCCCTTTTGAGTATCGGGTGATCGGGAGATCGGGTGATCGGGTGAACAACAGCGAAACTCATCACCAGATCACTGGACCACCCAATATCGCTGTTCCCCGGATCACCCGATCGCCCGATCATCAGATGAACCGATTCTACATCTCTATCCAAACCTACCGGTAATGTAATCTTCCGTCTCTTTGCGCGTAGGGGTCTTGAAGATGACCGCCGTCTTATTGAACTCAATCAAGCGACCCATCAGGAAGAAGCCCGTGAAATCAGCCGCGCGCGCGGCTTGCTGCATATTATGCGTGACGATGACCATGGTACAGATATCTTTCAGGTTGAAGAGCAACTCCTCGATTTTCGCCGTGGCAATCGGATCGAGGGCCGAGCACGGCTCATCGAGCAGCAGGACTTCCGGCTCCACGGCCAGGGCGCGAGCGATGCACAGCCGCTGTTGCTGGCCTCCCGAAAGCGCATAAGCGGACTTATGGAGTTGGTCTTTGACCTCCTCCCACAGCGCCGCCCGCTTGAGGCTTTTCTCCACGGCTTCCGCCATGCCGCCCTGACCACCCATGCCATTGATGCGCAGTCCGTAAGCGATATTGTCGAAAATGGACTTGGGAAAGGGGTTGGGCTTTTGGAACACCATGCCCACTCTTCGCCGCAGGCTCACCACGTCCAGCGAGAAGATATCCTCGCCATCCAACAGCACTTCGCCGTCGGGGCGGGCTTGCGGCACCGTCTCATACATGCGGTTGAGAATCCGCAGGAAGGTTGTTTTGCCGCAGCCGGAAGGGCCGATGAGCGCGGTAATGCGCCCGGTGGGAACATGCAGGCCCACGGAGTGCAGCGCTTGCTTTCCCCCATAATAGAAGTCCAACCCGGCCGCGCGCATCTTGATGTCGGCCGGCCAAGGAGTTGCCGTTCCTGCCGCACGCTCGGTGGGGCGGGATTCTTCAGACGTCTTCATAACCATAGTCGGAACACTCGATGCAGGAGTCACAGCTCACATCCTCGTTGGGGCACCGTGGAGTGCGGCGGCTCGACGCCGCTTTTTCTACCGCTGACTCGTCAGCGGTCGGTGATGCGCCGCGACGAGTCGCGGCGAGCAAAGGCGGTGTCGAGCCGCCGCACTCCAAGGTGTCCCTACGCACGGCGAAAAGATATTCCCCGGGAAACAACCAAGCGCGCCCCAATATTGGCGACCAAAACCAGTCCCAAGAGAACCAGTCCCCCTGCCCAGGCTTGTCGATGCCAATCGTCGTAAGCACTGAGCGCATACTCGTAGATCATCACGGGCAAGGAGGCAATGGGTTGATTCCAGCCCGGACTCCAGAAGCGGTTACCCAGTGCGGTGAAAAGCAGGGGAGCGGTCTCGCCCGCCACCCGCGCCAGCGTCAGCATGATACCGGTCACGATTCCGCGGATCGCCGCCGGCACCACCACGGTCGCCACAGTTTTCCACTTGCTCGCCCCCAAGGCCAAGGCGCCTTCCCGCAGCACGCCCGGCACCGCGCGCAGAGACTCCTCCGTGGTGCGCACGGCGATGGGGATCATCATCACCCCCAGCGCCACGCCGCCCGCGAAGGCCGAGAAGTGCTTCATGGGAATCACGATAATCGTGTAGGCAAAAATTCCCATGACAATCGACGGCACGCCGTTCAGCAAGTCCGTGGTGTAGCGCACAATGAAAGAGAAGGTCATGCCGCCGAATTCCGCCAGGTACACTCCTCCCAGCAAGCCGATGGGAATGCCGATCAGGGAAGCCAACAACAGAAGTTTGCCGCTGCCCACAATGGCATTGGCCATCCCGCCGCCGGTTGCGCCCACCGGCGCCGGTAGTTGAGTGAAGAACGCCCAGTCCAGCGACTTGCCGCCGTAATACACCAGATAGCCCAGGATGAAAAAAAGGACGGAAACCGTGAACAGCGCGCAGAGGCCGGTGAGGCTGAGCATGACCACGTTCACGATTTTGCGCCAGCGGCTGCGTAGGCTCATAAGTTCAGTCCAAAGTGAAGCGTACAGTGAATAGTAAATAGTGAAGAGTGAATGGTCCTGCCGCCACATCAATCACTGTTCACGCTCCACCATTCAGCATTCACTATTCACAATTCACCATTCACTGTGATTGCGCCCCCTTCTGGGTGGTGGCAATAATCACCAGGCGCGCCAGACCGTTGATTACGATCGTCACCAGGAACAGGACAAGGCCCAACTCGATCAAGGCTTGCAGAAACAAATCCCCGGTAGCTTCGGTGAACTCGTTGGCAATGACGGCGGCAATCGAATAGGCGGGGGCAAACAGCGAGGCGTTGATCTTGGGATCATTGCCGATCACCATGGTCACCGCCATGGTTTCCCCCAGGGCGCGCGCCAGGGCCAGGAAAATCGAGGCCATAATTCCCACCCGCGCGAAAGGCACCACCACATGCCAGGTGGATTCCCACTTGGTGGCGCCCAGACCCAGCGCCGCTTCGCGCTGCTCCACGGGAACGGCCAGCAACACTTCCCGCGAAACGGAGATGATGAAAGGGACAATCATGATGGCCAGCACCATTCCCCCCGCCAACATGCTGACCCCGTATATCGGACCCTTGAAAAGTGGCAAAAATCCCAAAGTGTGCTTGAGAAACGGCATCACCACGGTGCGCAACACGGGAACCAGGATGAAGATGCCCAGTACGCCGTAAATAACGCTGGGAATCGCCGCCAGGAGCTCAATGACAAAGGACAGGTAGTTGGATATCCATGGGGGGGCAAGCTCCGAAAGGAAGATGGCGGCGCCTACTCCCAGAGGCACGGCCACCAAAAGCGCCAAAGCCGAAGAAACTACCGTCCCGTAAATGAACGGCAAGGCCCCGAAATCCCCGCTGACCGGATCCCAGGTTCGCCCCGTGAAAAACTCGAAACCAAACTTATGGCGGGGCAACGCGGAATTGACATAGAGCTGGTAAACTATCATCACCGTCACCACAATAATGCTGGCCGCCGCCAGCAGGGTGATCAGGTGAGCAACCTCATCCCCATGCCGCAACTGCTTAATGAACTTCCGCGCGCGTTGGGAAAAGCGCCCATGGTCACCCGTGACTGGAGCGTTTGACATGCTAGTTAATCTGTGACATCGCTTTGATTTCTTTGGCCACAACCTCTTTGGGAAGTTTCGCGTAACTGAGAGCCTCCACCATTTCCTGACCGTCTTTCACCATCCAGTGCAGGAAATCGAGGATCGCCTTCTTCTTGGTGGGGTCCTGAATTTTAGCGGGCACGAGCAGCCAGGTAAAACTGGATATGGGGTAAGCTGCCTTCCCCGGCGGATTAGTGATGGAAACCCGGAAATCATCGGGCATCGACTTCGCCGCCCCTGCCGCCGCGGCGGTGACACCGGCCAAGTCTGCCTTCACGAAAACCCCGGAAGAATTTCGCACCTTGCCGTAGGGCGTGCTGGTCTGGATCGCGTAAGTCAGCTCGACATACCCAATGGCTCCGGGAGTCTGCTTCACGAGACCTGACACGCCCTCGTTGCCTTTGCCACCAAGTCCCACCGGCCAATTGACGGAGGTGTTCTTCCCCACCTTGGTTTTCCACTCCTCGCTAACTTTGGAAAGATAGTCAACCCAAATATAGGTTGTGCCGCTGCCGTCGGAGCGGTGCACAACGACAATATCCGTATCGGGCAAATTAAGGCCCTTGTTAGCATTGGTAATGGCCGGGTCATTCCATTTGGTGATCTTCCCGAGGTAAATCCCGGCCAGGGCCTCGGGGGTGAAATTGAGGTCCTGGCTCATGGCCGGGAGGTTGTATGTCGGAACATCCGCCCCCAGGACCGTCGGGAAGTGCAGAATCTTGGTCTTGGCCTGAGCAAGCTGCTCGTCGGTCATGGGTCCATCCGTTGCACCGAAATCTACCGTCCCGGCCAGTATCTGCCGGATCCCCCCGCCCGAACCGATCGATTGATAATTGAAATCCAATTCCGGATGGAGCCTGTGGTATTCATCAAACCACTTAGAATAAATCGGATAAGGGAAAGTCGCACCCGCTCCGTTGATCAATAGTGAGGATGCCGGTGCTGGTGTGGGGGCTGCAGTGGGCGACTCAACAAACGCACATACCCCCATAGCAAGCAATACTATACCTACAGCAATGCTGGTGATTGAAGTTCTGAGTTTCATTTTTCATCCCTCCGCCGTCATTTTCGGGGAAGTATGTTACGACGGCATTAAGACATGGTTATTCCTGGATTTAAGTCCCTAGCAATGTTCGATATTCTAACGGGAATGTTACAACAACATTAAGCATTTATTGCGCAGGGATAAAGGGGGAGGGATGGACATTTTGGCAGGAGCAAGAGGCGCTCACTCCCAACATCGGGGCAAAAAAAGCGCTCGCGTATTTGTATGGTTCTAGTATAATCGAATTATGAAAGCTCATCAGGACACGCAAACCATCACCCGCTATGCGGATATGTTTGCGGCCATGGGTGCCGAACCTCGCTGCGCGGCAGCCAACGCTCTTGGTGGCAAATGGAGGCAGAATATGCGTACAAAGGTGGTGCATTCGGTCGCCGTCAGTATGTTGTCTGCCATGTTGGCGGTCTTTCTTGGCAGCCTTCAGACGGGTTGTTCTTTCTCGACCCGCAGAACCCCTGAGAATAAGATTCCTGCCGGCACAGTTGCTTTAACCGGCGCCGGCTCCACATTTGATTCAATACTGTTCAAAAGTTGGTTTTCGATCTATCAACATAACAACCCAAACGCGTACATCACCTACGACGTGGTTGGCAGCGGCGAGGGCGTCCGGCGCTTTATCGGCAAGAATGTCAAGGAGGAGGACAAGATCGATTTTGGCGCCAGTGACGCCGCGATGAGAGATGAGGAGATCGCTCTTGTCGACCAAGGCGTTCTAATGGTGCCGATCACCTCGGGTGGCGTGGTCCTTGCCTACAACCTTCCCGGCTTCGAGGGGGACCTTAAACTTTATCGAAGGGCCTACGCCGGCATTTTCCTTGGGGAAATCACGAATTGGAACGACAAGCTGATCGCCGAGTCCAATCCCGGCGTCAAGCTTCCGAACCTTACCATTACGACAGTCGTCCGGCAAGACGGGAGTGGTACGACCTACGCATTTACGAAACACCTAGATTCGATCAGCGACATATGGCATGCCCGGTATGGCGCTGAAACCCTCGTCGCTTGGCCGGGGATGGCGATGCGCGCGCCAGGCAATGAGGGAGTCGCCGGCAGGATCCAGCAATCGATCGGTTCCATTGGTTACGTCGAATATGGATTTGCTCAAGAGTTACAACTGAAGACGGCGATCCTCGAGAACAAAGAAGGCAAGTTCGTGAGGGCGACGGGACTGACCATCATTGCAGCATTAGCGGGAGCTCAACTGCCCAGCAACTTGCGCGCTTTTGTTCCTGATCCCTCGGGACCAGATTCATATCCGATTGTGACGTACAGTTGGATTCTCCTCCGCAAAAGCTACCCGGACGCGGCCAAAGCCAAGTTGATTCATGACCTCTTCAGTTGGTGTTTGCAGGACGGGCAACGTTACGCCCCCGTCGTTGGATACGTACCACTACCCGCTACAGTGGTTGTGAAGGGATTGGCAGCGCTCGAGACTGTTACATCGGGCCAGTGAACTTTCAGGAAAGAAACATTTGCATATTTATATATTTCCAGTATAATCGAATTATGAAAACTCGCCCGGACACACAATCCGTTACCCGCTATGCGGATATGTTTGCCGCTATGGGGGCTGAGCCCCGGCTGCGCATCATGCAGCTTCTTCTGACCGCCCATCCCCAGGGATTAGTGGTTGGCGATATTCAGGAAGAGTTGGGAATCCCCGCTTCGACACTCTCCCATCATCTCGACAAGCTCAAGAACGAGGATCTAGTCAAGGTGCGGCGGGAAGGCACGTTTTTGTGGTACACGGCCAACACGGAGGCCTTGCAGGAAATCATGAATTTCCTCTATGCCGAGTGCTGCACCCGCAATAAGGCTATTGAACCACAGGAACTCGTGGGGATTGGGCAGGCAACAAAGTGCGGCCCGGAAAGGAAGAGCAAATGAGTACACAGGATATCAAGGAAGTCGTAAAGGAAAAGTACGGACAGGCCGCACTCCGCGTCATCAAAGGAGGTAGTGCCTGCTGTGGCGCGGCGCCGGCGGTGGAAGGCTGCCCTGACCCGATCACTTCGAACCTCTACGATGGCAGGCAAACCAGCCAGATCCCGGAAGCTGCCCTGCTGGCCTCTCTGGGTTGCGGCAACCCTACGGCGCTGGCCGAACTGAAGCCCGGCGAGACGGTCCTCGACCTCGGTTCGGGAGGCGGAATTGACGTGCTGCTTTCTGCCAAGCGCGTGGGCCCCTCGGGCAAGGCTTACGGTCTGGACATGACCGATGAGATGCTGGCGCTGGCTCGCGAGAATCAGCGCAAGGCGGGAATTCCTAACGTTGAATTCCTGAAGGGCGAAATCGAAAACATCCCGCTGCCCGACAACTCGGTGGATGTGATCATTTCCAACTGCGTAATCAACCTGTCTGCGGACAAGGACCGGGTGTTGCGGGAAGCCTTTCGCGTGCTCAAACCCGGCGGAAGGTTCGCCGTCTCGGACATAGTGGTGCGCGGTGAGGTTCCCGCCGAGATTCGGCGCAACGTGGAGCTATGGGTCGGTTGCATGGCAGGAGCGCTGGAGGAAAACGAATACCTCGCAAAGCTGGCTCGGGCGGGATTTGAACTTGTCACGATGGAACCGACGCGAATCTACCGCGTTGAGGACGCGCGAGAACAGCTTTCCAGCAGTGGGATCGACGTGGATGCGATTGCACCTCTAGTGGATGGCAAATTCATGAGTGCCTTCGTGCGAGCCAAAAAGCCGGGTTCTTCGTGCTGCGCCCCAAGCTGTTGCGGCGGTTCCGATGCCCACTGATAGGACGCCCTCTCGCAGCGCGTCGTCTCGGAGGCAGTACTGATCCCGTATTTGACACCGAGGAGGAACAGAACATGATGCTGGGGCGACGACTGCCTCAAGAGAGCATGATCCACCGCCTCATTTACGAATTGCGGGGTTGCGCCCACTGCTCCTGCAAGACGTGGAGCATCGCGCTGCCAGCGCCAATGGTCAGGGCGCGTTGGGCGCAAGCGTATTTCGATCGGCGGGTGCGTGAGGCTCACCAGGAGCATGTGCTGATCACGAACGCGTGGAAGGAGGGCCAATCCAGACCTGCCGTGCAGGTTGGATGCGCCGGCCGCTTGATGAACCACGGGACGCAGAAGGAATAGAATTATGCCAGCACACATGTCTCGCAGACTCTCGTTTCTTGATCGATATCTGACGCTTTGGATTTTCCTTGCCATGGCCGTGGGCGTGGCTTCCGGCTTTTTTTTGCCAAGCTTGGTGAGGGCCATCACCTCCTTTCAGGTAGGTACCACCTCCATCCCCATTGCCGCCGGTTTGATATTGATGATGTACCCGCCCCTGGCCAAGGTCCGGTACGAAGAACTGGGTCATGTCTTCCGGAACAAACGCATCCTGCTGCTCTCCTTGCTGCAAAACTGGGTGATTGGACCTGTCTTGATGTTTGTTCTGGCCGTCACTTTCTTGCGGCATTATCCCGAATACATGGTGGGCCTGATCATGATCGGCCTGGCGCGGTGCATCGCCATGGTGATCGTGTGGAACGAACTCGCCAAGGGAGACACCGAATACGCTGCCGGGCTGGTGGCCTTCAATTCTGTTTTCCAGGTGCTTTTCTACTCCGTCTACGCGTGGTTTTTCATTACGCTGTTGCCCTCGTGGATTGGCCTGAAAGGAACCATTGTCGATGTTTCCATGAAGCAGATTGCGCAGAGCGTATTCTTTTACCTCGGCATTCCCTTTCTCGCGGGAATGATTACCCGCTTCACCCTGATTCGTGCGCGGGGAAGGGAATGGTACGAAAAGAAGTTTGTGCCCCGCATAAGCCCGATAACGCTGGTGGCTCTGCTCTTCACCATTGTGGTGATGTTTTCGCTGAAGGGGCAATATATCGTTCAGTTGCCACTGGACGTATTGCGCATTGCGCTTCCCCTCTTGGTCTACTTCGTGGTGATGTTCCTGGTCTCGTTCTACATGGGCTGGAAGCTGGGCGCTGACTACTCGAAGACTGCCACGCTCTCCTTTACGGCGGCGAGCAACAATTTTGAGTTGGCCATTGCGGTGGCGGTGGCAGTTTTTGGAATTCACTCGGGCGCGGCCTTTGCCGCCGTGATCGGTCCGCTGGTGGAAGTTCCGGTATTGATTGGACTGGTAGGCGTCTCTCTGCGTTTTCAGCGCTTTTTCTCTCCACCCAGTCCGGCGCTGGTGGGCGAAGCGAAATTGGTTCAGGGCTAGCGAGTCGCTTCACTGAACGGTACGGAACCATTGCCGTCGTCGGAAGGACGTGAAGGGGGAAACATGATCAAGCAAAAAGTGATGTTCGTTTGTACTGAGAACTCCAGCCGCAGCCAAATGGCCGAGGGATTTCTGCGGCATCTCGGCGGCGATCACTTCGAGGCCTTTAGTGGGGGAGCCCAACCCACGGAACTCAACCCGGTTGCGGTGGAAGTAATGAAGGAAATCGGAATCGATATCTCCGGTCAACACTCCAAAGATGTCGCGCAGTATTTAGGACAAAGGTTCCATTACATCATTAGGGTTTGCGACAAAGTGCGAGAGAAATGCCCGGTTCTACCCGGCGCAATCTGGTACCTTGATTGGAGCTTTGAGGATCCTGCCGCCGCACAGGGTACGGCGGCTGAAAAGTTAGCTACCTTCCGCCGTGTTCGTGACCAGATCGAGGAAAAGGTCGAAGAGTTTGTCGCCAAAGAGGCACCGTCGCCAGAGCACTTATGAATAGGCATCTGAAATCCATCATCGCTGCCTCCGCATTATCAGTTTGGATAGCGCTGCCGAGCTGCGCGCCAAAGATCGACTCGGACACGTACTTGCAGGAAGAGGTCAGTCAGGTCCAACAACGAACCCTCCCGCCGGGTTCGCGTCTTGTCAACCAACATCCGCTTACTCTTCAGGAGTTGGGGGCATACGCCAGTTGGGAATTGGATTCAAACTATGCTCCCGACGCCTACATTCGTTGGCTAACCAGCGGGCTGCGACCCGATTTTCAAGTTTGCGCGACTGCCAATTCGCGTCTTCAATTCAGCAAGTATGTGCATGGAGATGAGGAGACGCTTTCTCTGGAGACGGCGTCGTACTCCGGGACGCTGCGGGTTGCCGTCAAGCTCGAGATTTACCCGGATTGAGGAGATTCTGGCGGGGAATGGCGGGGCGGGAAATAACCTCGAGTCTTACGATATTTGAGATAGGTGATGAGTCATGCGAGTTTTGATCCTCTGCACAGGGAATTCCGCGCGCAGCCAGATGGCCGAGGGGCTACTGCGACACGATGGAGGCACGGCGTTTGAGGTTTCGAGCGCCGGCACGAAGCCGAGCCACGTTCGCCCGGAAGCCATTGCTGCCATGCATGAAATCGGGATCGATATCTCGGGCCACCGGTCGAAATCCGTGGACGAGTTCGGGGGGCAGGCGTTCGATGGTGTGATTACCGTTTGCGACAACGCCAAGGAGAGTTGCCCCATCTTTCCGGCCACAACGAAGCGCATCCATTGGAGCCTCGATGACCCCGCCGCTGTGCAAGGCACGGAAGAGCAGCGGCTGGCGGCATTCCGCCGCGTGCGCGACCAACTGCGAACGTTACTGCGCCAGTTCAGGGAAGAAAACCGCTGAAGGGGCGAAATTGGGCCCTCCGGGCAGGATTCGTCACCAGCCGAGCTTTCCAGATTCCGCGGGTACGTTCCCTTCAAGTCAAGAAGGGATTCACGATGCGGACGGTACCGTAAAGGCGATGGGGCTGGAAGTCCTCCGATAGCAGTTCGGAGAGGCCGTAGCATTACATTCGTATCAACGAGAGCGGCCACGGGTGTAAAGATCCTCACGTCTCCAGCCGCGCGCGATTTCGTGGGGTTTGGGTGGGCGCTCGGCGGGGTCGTCCGATTCCGCAAGCCTGGGTGGGTTGATTTCACGTTGGCGCTGCCGCTCCAACATTTGGCGGAATAATTCCACGCGCTCTTCCACGCTGCGGAGATGAACTCGGCTGCGCCGGGATTTGGCGGGAATGACTCGGATGACATCCCCGGCAGCGGCCCAGTCGAGTTGATCGCCTGGTTTGATGCCATACTCGTCCGCAATAACCTTGGGGACGGTCAATTGCAGCTTGGAAGTCACTTTGGCCATATCCTTACTATAACAAGGATGGAATCATTGTCAAGATCGCGTCCCCCCCATTGACCTACAACTGCCAGTAGGTGCTTAAGGGCCAAAAGACCTTTGCATTTCCTTCCGCGGTGTGGTTCCATCCTCCATCCAGTTTTTTAGTCCGGGCCAGGAGGAGATCATGATCATCCATCGAACCAGGCGCGCGCGGAGCATCTGGGCCGCGACCCCCGCTGTACTCTTGCTTTTCATGCCGGGTTGCTCAGCGCTAAAGAATCAAACCAGCGCGCCCACGGCGGTCCCCCAGACCGACACCTGCACGGTCGACGCGGACGGCACGGCTCGAATTACGCGCGTGGTCCCGGTGCCGCAAACCATCAGCCCGGAGGCGCAGAAGTTCATCTCGCGGCCGGCGCCCTCAGGTCCGGAGCCCACGCTTGCCGAACGGCGCGCGTCGACCGACAAATTCCGCATTGGCCGGGCCGAGGAAGCACGCAAACTTTATCCCGTGGACATCAAAGAGGAGACGATGGGCGGCGTCCGCTGCGACATCATCAGCCCGCTCAACCCCCCTGCCGCCAAGCGCGACCGGGTGCTCATCAACGTACACGGAGGGGGTTTCAACTCCGACTCGGGTTCGCTCGTGGAGGGGATTCCCATAGCCAACCTCACCGCCACAACGGTGGTTTCGGTTTACTATCGGCTGGCGCCGGAATACCCGTTTCCCGCCGCCGTGGACGATACGGAGGCGGTTTACAAGGAATTGTTGAAGACCTACAAGCCGGCCAAGATCGGGTTGTTCGGCACCTCTGCCGGCGCCATCCTTACAGCCGAGGTCGCTGCCCGGCTGCGGCGCGACGGTCTGCCGCTTCCCGGCGTCCTGGGCATCTTCTCCGGCACCGGCGACATGAGCCAATGGGGAGACTCCCAGGCCCTCTATACCGTCAGGGGATTGGGCGGAAACCTTAAACCTCCGGCGAAGGCGCCGCTCCTTTCTCCCTACGTGGGGGCTACCAATCCCAAGGACCCGGTGTTGTCACCGATTTACTCGGATTTGAAAGGATTTCCCCCGACCCTTTTCATCACCAGCACGCGCGACTTGCTGCTTAGCGGCACGACGGACCTGCACCGCGCTTTCCTGCGCGCCGGCGTGGATGCCGAACTCGTGGTGTTTGAGGCGCTGCCCCACGCCTTTTGGTATGACTATCAGTTGCCGGAGACGAAGGAAGCCCTCGACATCATGGCCCGGTTCTTTGAGAAGAAGCTCGGAGAGTAGCGCATTTACACCTTAAGAAATATCTTGTGCTTATAGAGGAAGTAGCACAGGTACCAGAACACCACCAGGACGGCGCAGTGCTGGGCGACGGGGGCCAAGGCTCCGACGAACTGAAAGCCGCCGCTGAAGGCGCGAATCGCGTGGTCGACGGACCCGCGGATTAAGAAGCCCAGCGAGTAAATGAAGATCGAGTTCATGCCCACCACAATCAGCGGGAAGGCCGCCTTTTTCCAGCCCCACACGTCCACGAGCAGGATGAAGGCGAGCATCATAAGCAGCACCCATCCCGTGCTATAGAAGGTCCACGAGGCGGTCCAGAGTTTCTTGACGTTGGGAATCACCGGCGAGAGCGCCAGGCCCACCACGAAGGCCGCCACGGCGGAGATGGCCAGAATTTTCAGTTTCGCCGCGCGCGGCCGCGCCGAGCGCAGCAGGTCGCCCGTCCAGGCTCCGAACAGCGTGGTGACGGTGCTGGAGATGAAATTGATCGTGACGTAGTGGTCCTCGTAGTTGTACCCCAGCAGCGCCTTGTCGATTCTCTGGCCGATGTTGCCCAGGGGTGAAAACGCGCCATCGGGTCCCGGGAAGAGGAAGAAGAGGGCGGAGTGAAACACCAACAATCCTGCCGCCGCGGCCACCTGCCAGCGGAATTCCAACTGGAGAATCAGGTAAGTCAGGAAATAGGTGAAGGCAATCTGCGAGAGCACGTTTATGAGCTGGAAACGGAGCCCGTCCGCGGCGATGATCAAAATCTGGCTGAGCAGGATCAGCTTGAGGGCGCGAACCGCCACGTGCTGGAGATTCTGCTTCGAGGTCGCGCCCAACTCCCGCCGGCGGGCCAGCGCAAAGGGCATGGCCACGCCCACCATGAACATGAAGGAGGGTTGAATCAAGTCCCAGAAAACGGCGCCCGTCCAGTCGACATGATCGAACCAGGAGGCGACCCGCGACCACTGCGGGTTGTGCTGGAGCACTCCGAAGCCGAAGGCATCCGAGGCCAGCATGATCATGATGAATCCCCGAAAGGCGTCGAGCGCCACGTAACGCTCGGTGGCCGGAGATTTTGCAGGCATTCCCGCCGAAGGTACGGCGGCATGCGGGAGGGTAGTGGTTGACATGCCGCGAATTCTAACACGCTGCCCGGTTGGTGCATGGTCTTTTCTGGGTTTTCGATTTCCTTCACCGGCGTTTCACTGCCACCCAAAGCCACTCACCACGCGAAAGTGCTGAGTCGAGAGAAAGAGGCCGGTCATGATGAGGAAATTGTATCCGATGTGAAGAATGATGCTGGGGGTCAGGCTCCCGGTCAAGCCGCGCGCGAGCGAAAACACCAGGCCCACCACCAGGATCATAACCAGGTGATTCCAGGCGTGCCAATATTCCGGAATGTGCAGGCCGGCAAAAAGCACGGCCGTCGTCACCACGGCAAAGCGTAATCCCACCGCGCGTTCAAAAATGGCAAAGAGCAGGCCGCGGAAAACCAACTCCTCCACCACCGGCGCCACGCCAATGGCGAACGCCCCGATGGCGTAAGAGGCGGTCCGGGAATCGAACAACTTCTCCAGGGGGAATCCCTGCGTGTCCGGCCGCACGGCGAGCGCCAAGCTGACGGCGAGGGCGAGCCCGCCTCCACCCGCAAGGTAACCCGCCACCTGCCTTGCCGTGGGCTTTTTCCATCCCAGGGATTTCCAGAAAGGCTGCTGATGTTGGAACCGGGCCATCAGATAAAGGAAAGCTAAAACCCCCACGTAGAAAACGCACTGCTGAATCAGCAGGAAAATGGTATTGGACTGCACCGCATCCGCCTTCGCGTGCCATCCTGCCAAGGGCCGCAGCACAACGTAGCCCGTCAATACAGTAAGGTTTGACACCAGCAGAGCGAAGGGAATGAAGACCACCAACAACAGCAGATCGCGCAGGTTCCAGATGTCCCGGGGCGCGAGGGGCGGAGGGGGAGGCTGCGGGGGAGGGCTCTCCACCGGGGTGCCGCCCGGCTGCTGAGAGAGATTTTCCGTGTCGCCCAAAATAATTACCTTCGCGCCGTAGAGTCTTTGCGCCTTTGCGTGAGTTGTTTTCTATTCCCTGAGGTCATTTGCAACGCGCCTTATGCCGAGCTTGGTAGGACGTGATGGAAGTTGATTATCCTCACCTATTCATGCTTTGAGTGCGCCGAAGACCACCACGTTTCCGCATGCGGTAACGCCTCAAGCACTTGTTTGGCACATGCTTCAAAATTCCCCCCGTCGTATCGAAACCACGAATCGGTTCCACCCCCTTCCCTAGGTTTTATGCGTTTTCTTTCACGGAAATTAATATACTTTGCCGTGACTTTTTCTGGAGCGATCACCCTGCCCCAATATGTCGTGATACCCTCGAGAGGTGCACACGCGATCTCGATGACGAATCCGCCCCCATGTTTATCGTGCTGGAAGGTGAGCAGATCGACGCCATGCTCTCCAATACGGCGGAAGTGCGGAAGCGAGCCCTTAAACCCCCGTGATCTCAACCATGGTACGACAGCGGAGTTCAGTTCTGAATCCATTAAATCGCGCGATGATGACATATAACGGTTTCGCTAAGCGATTCGAACAATCCTAAGCCGAGCGTCGCGTCAGCAATGATCACGGGCGGCCTTCGTTTTTGGCAGCACGCAAGAACTCCTCCGTGAGATTCACGTAGGGCATTCGTTTCTGCCTTGCATCTACCCTTGCCAGAAATTCCTTCGGGTCCACGTGATGAGCCCCGAGAACTTTTTCGAGGCAGCAGATAGCTTCGCTGTTAATGCTGCGCCGGTGTTGGGTGGCGCTCTCCTTCAGCCGCTTGAGCAGTCTCTCGGGAATATTCTTGATAGTCAATGTTGCCATTTGAATCTTAGCTCCATTAGCTTTTCCCCGCGGACGGTCCCAGCATTGCCACCACGGTGCGTTTTAATTGAGGAACGTCTTGCTGGATAATTTGCCAAATCCGCTCCAAATCGATTCCAAGATAATCGTGAACGAGAATATTTCGGAAGGCGGTGATCCGCCTCCATTCGATTTCCGGATGGCTGGACTTGAGGGGTCGGAGAGGCGTTTCGCCGACTCACTGAGGGTCTGAAGATTCCGTAATACCGCATCCTGCAGCGTGTGGGAGGCGAGGAACATTTCCCGGCCCTCCGTTGTGTCCTCTTCGATACGGCGAATTGAGTCGAGAATGTGCTTGAGGTAAATGGAATCATCTTTCACAGTGGCAGGGCCTCTTGGAGCACACGTTCTTTCAGATAAGGGTTCAGACCTTTTTCCGTGACGACTTCAACCTTACACCCGAGAATTTCTTCCAAGTCCAGGACCAACCCGGCGGGAAACCAGGAGCTGGTTTCCGGGCCCGCATCCACCAGAAGATCAAGATCGCTATCTTGCCGTGCTTCGCCTCTCGCCACCGATCCAAAGACGCGCACATTCGTGGCGCCATGTATGGCGGCGATGCGCCGAATCTCCTCACGCTTTTCCTCGAGCAATTGGTCGATCTTCATGGAATACCTCCCACGGCAGCGGGAATCCCACCCTTATGATAACCCTACTTAAACTCATTTGGCCCGCCATTCAGCAGCGTAGCGAGTACCTTGGCTCGTCACTCGTCACATGTCACTCGTCACTGCAATTGCAGCAGCGGCGCCAGTGCCTGGCCGGTGTACGACTTCTTGACGCGCGCCACGACCTCCGGGGTGCCTTGCGCCACGATGCGCCCGCCGCCTTCGCCGCCTTCCGGGCCCAGATCGATGACCCAGTCGGCCTGCTTCACCACATCGAGATGGTGCTCGATGATGATGACCGTATTGCCGAGGTCGGTGAGGCGATTGAGCACTTCCAAAAGCTGCTTGACGTCGTCGAAGTGCAGGCCGGTGGTGGGTTCATCCAGAATGTAGAGCGTGCGGCCCGTCTGGCGGCGGCTGAGTTCGCGGCCCAGCTTGATGCGCTGCGCTTCGCCACCGGAGAGGGTGGTGGCGGGCTGCCCCAGATGGATGTATCCCAGGCCCACGTCCACCAGCGTTTGCAGCTTCAGGCGAATTTGCGGAATGTTTTCCAGCAGTGGCAGCGCATCTTTCGCCGTCAGGTCGAGCAGGTCGGCAATGGAAACGCCCTTGTATTTTACCGCCAGCGTCTCGGAGTTGTAGCGCCGCCCGCGGCATACTTCGCAGGTCACGAAAACGTCGGGGAGAAAGTTCATCTCGATGCGCCGCAGTCCCTCGCCCTGGCACGCTTCGCAGCGTCCGCCTTTCACGTTGAAACTGAAGCGCCCGGCGCGATAGCCGCGCTCGCGCGATTCCGGGAGCATGGCAAACAATTCGCGAATGGGCGTGAAGACCCCGGTGTACGTGGCGGGATTGGAGCGCGGCGTCCGTCCGATGGGCGATTGATCGATAACGATGATCTTGTCGAGATGCTCCAGGCCGGTGATGGCGCGGTGCGCACCGGGCTCTTCGATGGCGCGGTAGAGCTTCTTGGAGATGGCGCGGTGCAGGATGTCGTTCACCAGCGTGGATTTCCCGGAGCCCGACACGCCCGTCACCACGGTCAGAAGCCCCAACGGAAAAGGCACGTCAATATTCTTCAGGTTGTTGGCCCGCGCTCCCAGCACGGTAAGGAATTTTCCGTTGGCAGTCCGCCGTTTTGCCGGCACGGAAATGCGCAGTTCGCCCGAGAGGTACTTCCCGGTCAGGGAATCCTCCGTGGCTGCGATTTTCCCGGGCGACCCCGCCGCCACCACATACCCACCCTGCTTGCCCGCGCCGGGACCGAGGTCGATCACATAATTGGCGCGGCGAATGGTTTCCTCGTCATGCTCGACCACCAGAACGGTGTTCGCCATGTCGCGTAACTGCTCGAGGGTTTCGAGCAGACGCTGATTGTCGCGCGGGTGCAGCCCCACGCTCGGCTCGTCGAGCACGTAGAGTACGCCGCGCAGCTTTGAACCGATCTGCGTGGCAAGGCGGATGCGCTGGCTTTCGCCGCTGGAAAGGGTGGACGCCGAACGATCGAGGCTCAAATAACCAAGTCCCACGGCGTTGAGGAATTCCAAGCGCTCGCGGATTTCATTCACAATGCGCCGCGCCACCAGTTCTTCACGCGGGGTGAGTTTCAACCCTGACAGCACCTCCTGGGTCTTGATCACCGGCAGCGCGGTGAGGTCGGCAATGGAAAAATCCATCACCGTCACGGCCAGGCTTTCCGGCTTCAGGCGCTTGCCCTGGCATTTGGGACAGGGCACCGCCGACATGTATTGGCTGTACCACTCGCGGTAACTTTCCGAACTCGCTTCGCCGTACCAGCGATCGAGCAGCGGCAGGATGCCGGAAAACACCGTCGAGGCGGGCGCGCCGTCGGCGATTTTTCCGTAAAGCAGGAGGTTCTGGATTTTGCGCGGCAGGCGCTCAAAGGGAGTCTTCAGGTCGAAGCCGATTTGCTCCGCGGCGCGCATCAGGCTGCGCTGGAGGAAGCCTGAGCCCGCACCGGGGCCCAGTCCGCCTTCCAGCAGCGGCCGCGACCAGTCCACGATAACCTTGGCAGGATCGAACGTGTACTGGCTTCCCAGGCCGCGGCACGCCGGGCAGGCGCCGTAGACACTATTGAAGGAAAACGAGCGCGGCTCGAGGGCGGGAAGACTCATGCCGCAATCCACACACGCCCATTCCTGTGAGTAAAGGCGCTCCTCGCCATTCACGATCGCCACTTCCACGATTCCTTTGGCGAGCTTCATGGCCGTCTCGATGGAAGCCGCCAGGCGGCTCTCGATTCCGGACTTCAACAGCAGGCGGTCAACCATCGCTTCGATGGTGTGATTCTTGCGCCGGTCGAGTTTGATCTCCTCATCCAGTTGGCGCAGTTGCTTATCGACGCGCACCCGCACGAACCCCTCCGCCGCGAGTTGCTCGAAAAGCTTGCGGAACTCACCCTTACGCCCGCGTACAATGGGCGCCAGGATCATCACGCGTTCGCCTTCGCCATTGCTGCCGTCGCTCCCCTGGTGCAAAGCCATGATCGACGCCACGATCTGCTCGGTCGTCTGGCGAGAGATTTGGCGTCCGCACCGGTGGCAGTGGGCGACGCCGATGGACGAGTAAAGCAGCCGCAGGTAATCGTAGATTTCGGTGATGGTGCCCACGGTGGAACGCGGGCTGCGGCTGGTGGTCTTCTGCTCGATGGAAATCGCCGGGCTCAGGCCCTCGATGGTGTCCACGTCGGGCCGTTCGAGTTGCTCGAGAAACTGGCGCGCGTAGGCGGAGAGCGTCTGCACGTAGCGGCGCTGGCCCTCAGCATATATTACATCAAACGCCAGGCTCGATTTGCCCGACCCGCTCAGCCCGGTGACCACGGTCAAGGTGTTGCGCGGAACCTCGACGCTGATGTTCTTCAGGTTGTGCTGGCGGGCGCCCCGAACCGTAATCCGGTCGATCATTCGCCCTGAACCCTACAGTGAGGAATTTTGAGAGAACGCCAACCTTACCATGCTAATTCCGCGATGCGGGGCCGTCAAGCGGATTGCCCTGCGGAAAAATCGTTAACGCCTTAATTTGATGGAGAGGCGGCTGAACCTGCCTTGCGCGGTGCGGCGCGAGCGCATAGAATGAGCGCCTTCACCCAAGATGAGAGCGGGGGAACATGCTGAAGTCGTTGAGCGCAAAACTTGGCCACCTACTTGTCCTGTACGGCGGGTGGGGACTGTTTGCGATGTCGTTTCTGGACTCCTCGCTGATTCCGTTCCCCGTGGTGAATGACCTGGCTCTCATCGTGATGGCCAGCAAACGGCCTGCCTGGTGGCCTTTCTACGCGCTGGCAAGCACCCTGGGCTCGGTTTGCGGCGCTTATGTCCTTTACGGAATCGCCCGCGGGGGAGGGAGGTTCTTCTTTCGCAAGACCACGCCGCATGCCATAGCCCGTGCCCGGCATTGGCTTGAGCGCAACGACTTCCTGGCCGTTCTGGTGGCGTCGATCCTGCCTCCGCCGGCGCCCTACAAGGTGTTTGTCCTTACGGCCGGCCTGCTGCGCGTCAATGCGCTACATTTCGTTTTGGCGCTGCTGGTGGGGCGTGGGCTGAGGTTTGCCGCCGACGCCTGGCTGGGGGCGCGCTATGGCCTCCAGGCGGAGGATTACCTTCACCACAACTTGGGCTGGGCCTCGTTGGCAGCCGCCATGTTGGTGGTTGGTTTGGCGCTGCTCCGACGGTGGCGGACAAAATCCGGGACTCGGGGCTTGGGACAGCGGGCTCGGGAAAATGATAAATGATCAAGGTGTAAAGGGTAAAATGTGAAGGCGTGCCAACCTTTCGTCGTATTGTGCTTTACCCTTCATCCTTTATACTTTACCCTTTACCGCGTGTCCCCTGTCCCGGATCTTGGGGCCGCAAAGTAGAAGGCTTCCGATCGGGTCTGTAGTTTTTTGTCCAATTCCACTTTCAGGGTGAAACCGCGAGGCTGAGCCGCATTGTGATAAAACCGCAAATCGGTCAAGCTTACCGCATACCCCTCTTCACTTTCGTCCACTTGCGCCCAGGGAAAGCGCGCAAAGTCCAAAAAGATTTTTCCCGCCGGCGTCTTCATGGCGGCGGCGAGGGCGGGGGACATGGGTGGTTTTTCGAAAGTCCCCATATCTTCCGGTGAGCCATTGGCATCAAGCGCATCCACGCGGACAACGCGGAATGAACCTTCAGTTTCCACCACACCAGTCCAGGTGAAAGGATTCACCGCCACGGGCAGCGCGCTGAATCGTTGGGGGTTCTCGCCGGAGTAAGTGTGGCTGTCCAGGATGCTGAGGGCGCGGCGATGAGCGAAATCGCGAATTCCCCAGAGCGCCACCATGGCGCCCAGGCAGAAGACGGCCCCGCGGCTCCAACGCGGCTTACGCGCCCCTACTTCTTCTGAAACCAGCCGGAGCAGCCCCGGCACCCCCAAGCCCACCATCAAGATGGCGAGCAGGAGCGGATCGATGATCGCCATGATATCCCACGCGTACCATCGCCCGCTAAAAGGTAGAAAGGGGCGGACGCCATAGGCGGTGGTGTAATCGAGCAGCAGATGGCTGCCGGTTCCCAAAAAGGCAGCGAGCAGCAGCCATCGGCCGTTGAGGGGAAGACCGGGCTTGGGCTGGACCTTCTTTCCCACCCAATAGATAAAACCCCAGAGGATTATTGCTAAAGCGGTGATACCTACAAAAGAATGGGAAATTCCACGATGGTATTTCAGGTAGGTAATACTGTTCTTCAAACCAGAAAGGACGTCGATGTCCGGAGCGTTAGCGGCCAGAATCAACGTCAGGGTGGCGAAACGCGTCTTGCGGTTCAGCCCCGTTTGGCTGATGGCGATAGCGGTCAGCGTGTGGGTAAGGTTGTCCATGGTTATTCAGCTAACAGCTCACAGCTTACAGCCGATAGTCAATGCAAGCTGTGGGCTGTCGGCTGTCAGCTCCCTCAGGGCACGAGCACGGTTAGCGCGTCGGGCACGATTTCGAAGTTCGCAGGGAGGGTCCCCGCCAGTTCGCCGTCGAGCTCAAAGCGGATGGTCGCGGAGGCGTCGACGGGAGTACAGACCACCTCCGTGCAATTATCGAGTGAGACGCCGCTCAGGCGCAAGTGCTGCCGCAGCAGCACCGCCAAGGCATAGAGTAGATATCGTAGGCGGCTCCGGCTGGGAAACGAGCACACCGCAAAGCGCGGCCGGAAAAGACCTGCCGTGGGCGCCAGATGAAGCCAGCCGGCATAGAGCCGGGTGCGATGAATCACCGCGAAGGTGCCCTGCCGTTCAATCCCGTCCAGGCGGCAGGAAAATCTTGGAAAGGAGTAGCAAACCAGTTGGCGGAGGGCTTCCATAACGTAAGCTACCACGCCAAACTCTTTCTTAAGCCAGGCGGAAAGCTTGAACACGATATGTGCATCGAACCCAATTCCCGCCACGCTGATGTAATGACGGGAGCAGACTTGAGGGGTATGTCCGCTGGCACGCGCCGCAGCTTGCTCTTCCTCCCAGCGGACGTGCCCCAAGGCGATGCGGCGGGGAGTCCAGCGGGGGAACTGGCGAGCCGCGCGGACGGGATCGAGGGGAAGGCGTAATTCGCGGGCCACAATGTTCGCCGTGCCCCCAGGCAGAATGCCCAAGGGGATGTGGCTCGGCGCCAGGCCATTTAAAACTTCGTTGATGGTCCCATCCCCGCCACAAACCAGGACCACGTCAACCCCGCGTGCGACCGCGGCCCGTGCCAATTCGTGCGCCATTCCGGGCCGCGCCGTGGGCGCCAACTCGATCTCCAGCCCTGCCTGGCGCAGCACCTCGGCGGCTCGATGGACTTCGCGCTCCCGCTTGGCAGGCCGCCGCCCCGCAACCGGATTATAAATGAGGATGCCTTTTTTCAAGGGAAGGCCAGCGACTGCGGAAGGGGATTGACCCTTACAAGCAGGCGCAATCCTGGCACATTATAGCCGACTATCGCCACTTAAATAATTTGCTGCTTCAACGCCAGTTATTTCCTGGCGTTTGGTCTTGATCTCATTACACTAGCAGCCGCATTGCGCCCCTGTCAACACTGGGAGCGGCTTCTCAACGCCCTCTACGCTACGATTGCGGACTCTTTACTGAGATGCCGACGGGATCGACGGGATATCCACCCCGCTGATCACCTTTTTGGCGATCAGGTCGCCGGATTTCTTGTCTGTGTCGACATCGACGTAAACCCTATCGCCCACTTTGAGCTTGTCGAATGAACTGGCTTTGCCATCGTGGGTGAATTTGGTCTTCTTATTGAGTTTAAAGGTCTGGTCGACGCCGAACTTGGTCTGGCTCAAGATCATTTCATTCGGGTTCAACACTTTGATGACTCCATAGAGATAATCCTGATACTTGATCGCAATCGAGGTGGGGTCACCAAAACGCCCGGTGTTCGACGTAATTGGCTGTTTATCGGATTGCGGCATCGCGGCCAGCGTGGCCAGACACGTGGCGGCAAGCGCCGCTATCACCATGACCTTTCGCACTTTCATGACCGGTACTCCTCTTCGTTAAAGCCTTTCCCAAATGACACTAGCAGCCGCATTAGAGCCGTGTCAAGGCTGTGCGCCTCCCTTCCTTCGGCCTTCAAAAACGCCCAAGCGTCGCGATAGACCCAGACTCATAAACCTGAAATCCAGCTCACACTGCACGGGTGCACTCACGGTATAATTGCCAACACATCTTTGCCGTGACTGCATGGGGGGGGAAGGAAGGGCCGTGGCCAAGAACCTCGAGAAGGAAATCGCCAAGCTGCGCGACGAAATCCGTTACCACGAGCACCGCTACTACGTGCTCGACGCCCCGGAGATCTCCGACTTGGAGTTCGACAAACTAATGCAGCGCCTGAAGGAACTCGAACTCCAGCATCCGGATCTCGTCACGCCCGACTCACCGACGCAGCGCGTCGGTGGCGCGCCCGCCGCGGAATTCCCCAAAGTGCGCCATCCGGCGCCGATGCTGAGCCTCGACAACACCTATTCGGTTGACGATCTGCGCGACTTCGACCGCCGCGTGCGCGAGCTGGCGGGCCGTGAGCGGGTGGAGTACGTGGCGGAGCTGAAACTCGATGGCCTCTCCATGGCGCTTACCTATCAGGACGGCGAGCTTGTGCGGGGCGTCACGCGCGGGGATGGCGAGGTGGGCGAGGACGTCACTTCCAACATCCGAACCATTCGCTCCGTGCCGTTGCGCCTCGAGGCCGGGAAATTGGCGCTGATTGGCAATCCGGCACGATTTGAAGTGCGCGGTGAAGTCATCATGACGCGCACGGCGTTCGAGCAGACCAACGCGCAGCGCGAGGCGGCCGGTGAACCGAAGTTTGCCAACCCGCGCAACTCCGCCGCAGGCTCCATCCGGCAGCTCGACCCACGCATTGTGGCGGAGCGCAAGCTCGACATGTTCATTTATTACTTATTGGTGAACGGCGCCGAACTGCCGGGCGAGCACGCGCAGGCGCTAGAAAAGCTTTCCATGATGGGCTTCAAGGTGAACCCGAACTGGCGGCGCTGCCTGGCGTTTGACGATCTGTTGGCTTATATCCAGGAGTGGGAAACCCGGCGCGACAGCCTGGACTATGAGATTGACGGGATTGTTATCAAAGTCAATAACACCGGCCTATGGCAGGAATTGGGGACCACCGCGAAGTCGCCGCGCTGGGCCGTCGCGTATAAATACCCACCACGCCAAGCAACCACGCGCGTAATGGACATCCGCGCGCAAGTGGGCCGCACCGGCACGCTTACGCCGGTGGCGGATTTGGAGCCGGTGGACGTGGGCGGCGTCACCGTGAGCCACGCCACGCTCCACAACATGGATGAGATCGAACGCCTGGGCGTGAGGATTGGCGACACCGTGCTCGTGCAGCGCGCCGGGGAAGTGATCCCGCAAGTCGTCAAGGTGGTGAAGCACGCGGAGGACGGGCGCGCCTTCAAGATGCCCGAGAAGTGCCCGGTGTGCGGCGAGGATGTCCACCGCGCCGAAGGCGAAGTGGCTTACCGCTGTGTCAATACCGCCTGCCCCGCCAAACTCAAGGAATCGCTGCTCTATTTCGCGGGGCGGCGCGCCATGAATATCGACGGCCTGGGCGAGGCGCTGGTGGACCAACTCGTGGACAAAGGGTTGGTGCACGATGTGGCCGACCTCTATAGCTTGACGCGCCCACAACTCGCCGATCTCGAGCGCATGGGAGACAAGTCCGCGCAAAACCTGCTGGATGAAATCAACCGCAGCAGGCAGGAGGAGTTAGCGCGCGTGATCTTTGCCCTGGGCATACGCTTTGTGGGTGAGCGCACCGGGCAGTTGCTGGCCAACCACTTTGGCTCGCTCGATAAACTTGCCCAGGCGACCCCGGAGGAATTGGAGGAAGCGGAGGAAGTGGGGCCGCGCGTGGCGGAGGCCATCCGGGAATTCTTCCAGGAAAAGCGCAACCAGGAGGTCATCGAGAAACTCCGTGGTGCCGGCTTGCGGTTTGAGCAGACGCAAACGCGCCAGGCGGAGGGGAAGCTGGCGGGAAAGCAATTCGTACTGACCGGCACACTGCCCACCTATTCGCGCGACGAGGCCAAACAGATGATCGAGGAAAACGGCGGGCGCGTCGTGGGTTCCGTCAGCAAGAAGACCGATTACGTGGTGGTGGGCGCCGACCCCGGCTCCAAACTGGAAAAGGCGCGCGCCCTGGGCGTGAAAACCCTTGACGAGAGAGGGTTGGTGAAATTGTTGGGGGAGTGAGCATGATTCGCGCTGCGATGGTTCGAGAAGCCGTCCGAAACATGAGGGATCGGGTTGGTGCTGGCGTGATGTTGGGGCGCCGCACTTTCAGGTGGAACTGCCCACTAGCACGATGGGGTTTGTCGATCATTTCTCCTGAGGCTAAACCTCCCACTCGGCAGCCAAAGGCAGTCCACAGTCTATTCATTGCAGGGCTATCGCTCGTCGTCAGCTCATTGACGCTCCCTCTTAGGGCCCAGGTTCAGATTGAAGTTTCGGCTCGGCAATTCAAGATCAATGAGAAGATTACGGCAAAGGTTGTGAATACGACCCATCGTACGATTGCCTATTGCGTGGGCCACGGACCGTGGGAGGGACCGAACGGCCGCATTGTGTGGGTCTCCTCTCCCTTTGGGATCTTGCAGAAGGGGGAAAGGGGAAAGTGGGGCATCGAATTGACCGGGATCGACGTTGGTACCTCATTGCATCTCCAGGAACTGTATCCTGGCAATTCTGAGGAATACTGGTTCCCGTCAGTATACACGGGTGAAAGGCGCTTGTTCCTGGAGTATACGTTTGACAGCGGGGAGAGCGTAAACTGTTCTGATCCTCATAGGAAATGGAGGAGGGTTAGGTCGCAAGCCATCATCGTCCGATAGAAACACTTCAACTTTCTTGGCCCGAGATCCTCCGCGTGCTCGGTGTTGAGGCTTGGAAAGCACGGCGAACAAAGAGAGCATCCTATTGAGTCGCAGCCCGGCCCCGGCAGGCTCCCAATGATTGATTGGCCCGATTGCCTGATGGCTGGCCTAACCGCGCTGGCTCAACCGCGCTGTCAACCGCTGTCAACCGCGCTTGACTATCCTGCAATCAAGGGCTACCCTCCAACTGACAAGTCCGCCCGAACCTCGCGAGCCCAGGCCCTATGGAGGGCTGCTGGAATGATCAAACCTGTTTCCATTCTTAAACCCGAAACAGGTTAACTTGGAGGTGCGCTATGCTTTCCGTTCGCTTGGTGCAAATGATTGAAGACCATGCGGAGGAGTTGACCGGGGAACTCGTTAAAGACCTCAGGAGCAATCCACGAACCCCGCACTACCATCAACTGACCTTCGAAGAGTTACATTATCGGACCTACTCCGTTTATCGGAATCTCGGGCACTGGGTCAGCCAAAGGAACGAGGAACCCATCGCGGCTAATTACGCGGACCTGGCGATCCGCCGTTATGCGGAAGGTGTCCCCCTGGAGGAAGTCGTTTTTGCCCTGATCTCGACGAAGAATCATTTGTACTCTTACATTCAGACCACCGGCCTGATGGATTCTGCTGTAGAGTTGCATCAGGAGAGGGAACTCCGGCGCCTGGTCGGAAACTTCTACGACAAGGCGATCTACTATACGGTAAGGGCGTACGAGCGTGAGGCGGCCCTGCCCCATCCGAGGACGGCGTTGAAGGCGGCAGCCTGATCTGTCCGTCACGCCTTTCGCAACGGCGGGTTCAGCCAACGGACGATGGTGCGGGGCCGAAGTGTAAGAAGGCCGCGCTGCCTGCGGCGACCACGCGGGATGAGGTGTTCAGGGCGTCGCGTCCCTTGTCCACGGGTCATTGGCCGAAAGGTCAAGGGTGACGCGTTCGCCGGCGCGCAATTTGTTGGTGATTCCCACCATCACCAAGGGTTCAGCGCCTTCCACCGTTTTGACTCCCACCACGTGGTAGCGACCGGCGGCCGGGACTCCCGCAAATTCGTATTGGCCATTGCGATCCGTCTCCGTAGTCGCCACGGAGGGTAGTGTGGGGACAAGGGCCACGGCTTGCCGGAGGTTTTGGGCGCACGTTTTATAGGCGCGCAGCGGATCTGCATGGGGATCTGCCACGGCGCGCCGGCAACTCTCCTGCAATTCCACAAGGGGTTGGCTGTCATCCACCCGCAGCAGATAGAGTTTGAGCTTGGGGATGGGGTTGGATTGCATTTTGGTTCCCACAAATTCGTCGATCGTGATGTGCCCCCTGACTCCCCCGGCCGGCACTTTTATCGTTGAACGCAACGCTTGCCCGCCCCATAAGATGGCACATGAAAGAAGAACTGAACAGCTCAATGCGAGGATTTGCTTGCGCATGTTGCGCCTCCACGTCATCACGACTTGGCCGTGGCCGCGGGGAAGGACTCCCTTCGACCGCACATATGACGCGGCGGAGGGTCAGTGGCCTTTGCCCGCCCGACGTCCGCTGCACAACTGGGAAAGAGAAACAGTCTACAGTTAATACCCATAGCGGAAAACTGTCAACAGACATCGTTGTCGGCTATCATTTGGGGGTAGCCCCGCCGCCTCTCACCGGAGTGGGGCAAGGAGTGTCAAGAAGATGCGCATTGCCGTTTCCGTTGCCGAAAAGGAGAAAGCGCGAGGTGTGGAATCGCCTTATTTCCAAGCTCTCCTAGCGGCGGGCGCCGAGGGGAACGATATTGAACTTGTATCAGCCTCGGACGCCCCCCGCGTGCGCGCCGAGGATTACGATGGTATCTTATTCGCCGGCGGAGAAGATGTGGATCCCGCCTTTTATGGCGAGGCGAAGCAACACGAAAGCGTTCAAGACCACCGTCCCCGTGACGAATTTGAGTTTTCTTTGCTCGAGGGCGCCTTGGCGTTCCGGGCTCCTATCCTGGGTATTTGCCGCGGCGTGCAGATGATCAATGTGGGGTTCGGGGGCACGCTCTACCAGGACATGATGGAGGACGCGCAAGCGCCGTTGCCGCATCAGCAGACGAATCTGGGCAAATCGCGGCAGGAACCTACCCACACCGTGCTGGTGACGGACTCTGAATCGAGTTTGGGGGCGATCGTTCAGGGCGCTTGCCGCGTCAACAGTCTGCACCACCAGGCGGTAAAACGGCTGGGGCGAGGTTTGAAAGTAACGGCGCGTTCGGAGGATGGGTTTGTCGAAGCCGTGGAATCCGCCGGGGAATACCCCTTCCTGATGGCGGTGCAGTGGCATCCGGAGGAGATGGTCAGCAACTCCGCTGAGCAGCGCGAGATTTTTGTGCGCTTCGTCGAGAAATGCCGTGAGAGAGCTGCGCGCAGATAATTCGCGGGGAACAATGGCACAACGCGGCAAAGCCACAAGAGAAAGCTCGATGACATTCCGAAAGACCAACCGGTGGTGGTTTATTGCCACGCAGGAATGCGGAGCTTCAACGCCGCCACTTGGCTGAAACAACAGGGTGTGAACGCGCTCAGTCTGAGCGGGGGCATCGACCGATGGTCGATGGAGATTGATCCCAAAGTGCCAAGGTACTAACCGGAAGAAAGGGACCATGCCAACCAAGATTCTCTTTGCGCAAGGCGACATTACGGAGATGGCTGTCGACGCTATCGTCAACGCCGCGAATACCGACCTTACGATGGACGCGGGTGTGGCGGGCGCCATTCGACGTAAAGCGGGGGAACGCATTCAAGAGGAGTGTGAGCGCCTGGCGCCGATCCGCCTGGGCGAAGCGGCAGTGACCACCGGCGTAACTTTGAAAGCGCTTTTCGTAATCCACGCCGCCACCATGCGGCCGGGGGAGAAGGCCACCGCGGAATCCATTCGCCTTGCCACCCTCGCCAGTTTAATGCGGGCCGAGGAGAAAGGAATTCGGAGCATGGCTTTTCCCGCCCTCGGCACAGGTGCGGCAGGCTTCTCCGTCGAGGAGTGTGCCCCGATTATGCTGAAAGCCGCGCTCGATCACATCAAGGTACGCACGAGCCTGGAGAAGATTTACTTCGTCCTGGTTGACGACGCGGCGCGCATGGTGTTTGAAGAAGCCTACCAACAGCTAACCGCCCGCCCCGCAGTAAGGGCGGTTTAGAATTGAATTTACAACCCGTGCCCCGAAAGAAAACGCCAAGTGGTGAGAGGGGCCGGGGGGTACCCTGGGGACGATTGTGGACAAAGTATTAATGCTCATTAATTCCTACCAATAGCCGAGTCCTCCTTGAACCCCACACCAGTCAAAATGTCGCTTCTCGAAACCCTGCGGCGCACGGGCCCGATGACCTTTGAGCGTTACATGACATTCTGTCTATATCACCCGGAGTTCGGTTATTACACCCGGGGGGAGGAACGCACCGGCGTGGCGGGCGATTACTTTACCAGTCCCGATCTGCACCCAGTGTTTGCCCGACTGGTGGCGCGGCAGGCCGCCGAGATGTGGAAGGCGATGGGGCGTCCGCAGCCATTCACTTGGGTGGAGATGGGCGCCGGTCGGGGGATCTTCGCGGCGGATTTTTTGGGCTGGTCAACGGACGCATTGCCCGAATTCGCCGCCGCGCTCGATTACGTCGCCATCGAGCCGGGGGCCCCCCAGCGCCAGCGCATTCAGGACCGTCTGGTGGGCATCCGGGTAAGGGGCAAGGTCCGGCTGCTCGGCAATCTCGAGGAACTGGCGCCTGTCACCGGCTGTTTTTTCTCCAACGAACTCGTGGACGCCTTTCCGGTGAGCGTGGTGACGCGCACGGGAGGGCGTCTGAAGGAAATTTACGTCATCCCGGAGGGCGATGGCCTCGGCGAGAAGCCCGGCCCGATCAGCGACCCCGCCGTCGCGGCTTATGTGGCCCGCTACGCCCCGCAACTCGCCGAGGGCCACCGCGTGGAGGTGAACCGGCAGGCCCAGGAGTGGATTCGCGCCGTCGCTCGAAAGCTGACCCGCGGCTTTGTGCTGACCATCGATTACGGCGACAGGGCGGATCGGCTCTTCACCCCCGACCGTCCGCGCGGAACCTTGCTGGCTTACCGCGGCCACACCGCGACGGAGGATTTCTTCACGGCGCCGGGGGAAACCGATCTGACCGCGCACGTGAACTTCAGCGCGCTGATCGACGCCGGCAAGGCCGCCGGGCTGGACTTCGCAGGATTCACCACCCAGGAACGATTTCTGCTGGCGCTCGGCGAAGCCAACCAATTCGCGGATGTCTACGATCCGGGTCAAACGGAGCCGGAGATGTTACAGGCGCGGTTAAAACTAAAAAGGTTAATCTCTCCGGAAGGAATGGGAAACATTTTCAAGGTCATGGTCCAGCAGCGCGGGGTTCCCCAGACCCAGCTTACAGGATTCAAATTCGAACGAGCGTAGCGCGCCAAATCGCTTCATCTTCTCACCGGAAACTGTCGATAAACGATGCGGGGTAGTGTGTCACGCGGGGGTTGGGTCGCTATGGGCGCTGTCCTCAACGTCGTCAGTCCTCCGTTATCAGTTCTAAGTAAGAGCCTGAGGACGCGGCGGTTCTACGGATGACTGAAAACTGATGACTGATAACTTTTGTACCAAATGGGTTCATCTTCTCACCTGAAACCGTCGATAAGCGATGCGGAGAAGTGTGGGCGGCCCGGTTGATGGTGCGCGTACCGAGGCGCCCCTTTCCGCGCTCCGGCTTTGCCTCTTTCTCGCCACTCGCCACTCGCCACTCATCACTCATCACGGCTTTTGTAATTTGGTTCATCTTCTCACCGCAAAGTGCCGATAAGCGATGCGGGGAAGTGTGTCACGCGGGAGGAGGGCGTAGCGCAGACCTCCGATTTTGAGGTCTGCGGCTCTTCCTGTGAAAAACCCACAAACCTCGATAAGGGCGGCCTGTCCCCGCGTTCGGAAACGTGAACTTCGATAAGGACCGCAGACCTCAAAAGCGGAGGTCTGCGCTACGCTCGCTTGGTTCATCTTCTCACCTGAAACCGTCGATAAGCGATGCGGAGAAGTGTGGGCGGCCCGGTTGATGGTGCGCGTACCGAGGCGCCGCCTTTCCGCGCTCCGACTTCGCCTCTTTCTCGCCACTCGCCACTCATCACTCATCACGGCTTTTGCAGTTTGGTTCATCTTCTCACCGCAAAGTGCCGATAAGCGATGTGGGGAAGTGTGTCACGTGGGAGGAGGGCGTAGCGCAGACCTCCGGTTTTGAGGTCTGCGGCTCTTCCTGTGAAAAACCCACAAACCTCGATAAGGGTGGCCTGTCCCCGCGTTTGGAAACGTCAACTTTGATAAGGACCGTAGACCTCAAAAGCGGAGGTCTGCGGCTCTTCCTGCGGAAAACCCACAAACCTCGATAAGGGCGGCCTGTCCCCGCGTTCGGAAACGTGAACTAAGGTAAGAACCGCAGACCTCAAAGGCGGAGGTCTGCGCTACACTCGCTTCTCCCCTGAAACCGTCGATCAGCGATGCGGAGAAGTGTGGGCGGCCCGGTGGATGGTGTGCATACCGAGGCGCCGCCTTCCCGCGCTCCGGCTTTGCCTTTTTCTCGCCACTCGCCACTCATCACTCATCACTGCTTTTGTAATTTGGTTCATCTTCTCACCGGAAACCGTCGATAAGCGATGTGGGGAAGTGTGTCACGCGGGGGGAGTAGCGCGGCCATCCTGGCCGTGCCAGCGCACGGGCGGGACGCCCCTGCCACAGCGGGCAAGATGTCCGCGCTACGCTCGCTTGTCTCGCCACTCGCACTCATCACTGATCTGATCGCCGGATGCTTCACGACGGGTCCCTCCGGCCCCTGAGGATTTGGATTATGTAATTTGCCGCGAGGCGAGAGCCCGAACCGCTCACCTTTAGTATTTCCAAGTCGCATGCCCCAGCGGAGCACGATTCAGCTCCGCCCTTTGCAGCCGCCACTGGGGCAGGAAGCTGTCCATCAGCTTGGTGAAGCGGTCATTGTGGTGTCGTTCCAAGAGGTGCGCCATCTCATGGACGATGATGTACTCCAGGCACTGAACCGGCTTCTTGGCCAATTCCAGATTCAGCCAGACGCGGCGCGCTTCGATGTTGCAGGCGCCCCACTTGGTCTTCATAGGAAATAGTGGCTTTCGCCGCTCACCATCTCGCGCTTGGATTGCCTGGGCTGTTCTTCGAATCTCGCCCGCTGCCGCTTGATCCAACCGAGTTTGCCGATCACGGCCAGGCGCACGGCCTCATCGGTCACCGCCAGAAGCGCGGCCAAACGCACCCGCGCGTGCGGGGGATTACCACGGCAACGCAGCGCCGGCGTATCTGCTATACCCGGTTCTCGTATACGCTACTTCCTAATCCAAAGTACGAGTCGTAGACGTGCTGGTAGGTCAGTTCACATTTCTGTTGGAAAACATAAGGCGTGTACACGCGGGGTAAGTGGTCCAGGGTCTCTTCGATGCAAACGCGAACTGCCGCCCTGGATTGCTGCCGTTTTCGCCAATCCAGAACAAACTTTTCCGTCTTCAGTCTTTGAATCAGGTCTTTCACCACCTTCTTGACCTGTTGTTCTTCCTTCTTGCTTAACTTCATTTCCGGCCGGGTGAGCAGGTCGAAGATGGCCAGTTCTTCCTCGCTCAGATTTTCGGCGATCCCACGCTTTTCCTCTTCGTTCAAATCCTTGGTGAAGGCGACGAGTTGTTTAAAGAACTCTTCGATGTTCAAACTCCCGGCGTTGTACTCATCGATCATCTTTTGGAACTTGTCCAGATAATCCATCCGCGTGCGATTGAATTTAATCAGCTTCTGAAGTTTGCTGTCGAGCGCTCCACGAAGCTTCTCCGCCTCAATCCGCTTGCGGCCCTTTTCAAATTTGGCCTTTAGCTTGTCCACATCCAGCTTGCTCAAGTCCAGCGGTTTTTCCGCCTCGATGACATAGCCCTCAGCGGCAATCGACTTATCCAAGACCTGTTCAACTTCCGCCATAACGCTGGAGATATCCACCGCGGGCGCGAGGGATCGAATCTTCTCATCGATAACGGCAAACAGCACGCAAACAGGAAGAAACTCGTTCACTGCCGGGTCCGGCTTGACGGCCTTGAACATTCTGGCCACATCTTCCGCCAGCAGACGGTACCGCCGTTTGGTCTCGTCATTCACCAGGATGGCCGCCACCGCCTCATCCAGCAGCTTTACTCGCGCGAAACCCGTGGCGGAAATAATGCTTTGCGGATTGACCCCATGTTCCGTGCAAAACGCCGTTGTCGCCTCGATAGCCTGTTTGAGCAGCGCCACCAATTCTGCCTTGCTTTTTACCGGACCGCCCACGCCGCCCGCGCTGGGCGCGTAAATGGCCAGCGCCTTCTGCAAGTCGCGAAATACCCCCACATAGTCCACAATCAACCCATTCACCTTATCGCGAAACACCCGGTTCGCCCGGGCGATGGTCTGCATCAGCGTGTGATTCCGCATCGGTTTGTCGAGGTAGATAGTGGAGCAGGAGGGCACGTCAAACCCCGTCATCCACATGGCGCAGACGAAGACGATTCGAAAGGTGCTATCATCCTTCTTGAATTCCGTGTCCAGGTCCTCCTTCACCATGCGCTTGCGGTGGGGTTCAATATTCACTCCCTTCTTCTTCATCTCCTTGATTTCGTTCTGCGACTGCGACACCACCACGGCCATATCCGTTTCCTGCATGTAGCGGATCTTATTTTCCAGCAGGGGCCGTTCGCTTTCCTTTGCCTCGGCCAATTCGCGGCGAAGCTTTGAGAGGTGGGCCTTCCAATATTTCTGCACCTTGTCGTACATCTTGACTGCGGTCGCCTTATCAACGGAAACCACCATGGCCTTGCCCATCTCGCCCCGGCCCATGAAGTGTTCTACGAGGTCGGCGGCAATTTTCTCCAGGCGGTCGTCGCGCGTGATGAGGTGGTATTGGCGCGCAAATTCCCGTTCCAGCTTCTTCTCCTGTTCCTCGTCAAGCTCCGCGCCTTCCACCACTTCATAGATGTCGTCGTTCAAATCCTGATTGGTAAGCTGAAGTTCGGGAATACGGTTTTCGTAGAAGAGGGGTACGGTGGCCCTGTCCTCGGTCGATTGGTGGTAATTGTAGATGCTCACGTAGTCGCCGAACACTTGACGGGTTTTTTCTTCGCCCACCATCAGCGGCGTTCCCGTAAAACCGATAAACGCGGCGTTGGGAAGGGCATTCCGCATGTTCAAGGCAAACGTGTCGTACTGGCTACGATGCGCCTCATCCGTCATTACGATGATGTCCGGCCGGTCGGAGAGCTTCGGGTACCTCTGCCCTTTATCCGTCCCAAACTTCTGAATAAGGGTAAAGACGTAGCGGTGGTCCTCCTGGAGCAATCGCTGCAACCCTTTCCCGCTCTCCGCGTGGGCTTCCGTTTCCGTTACCGCGCCCACGTTGGCAAAGTTCTTGTAAATCTGGTCGTCGAGGTCTTGGCGGTCGGTGACAATGACAAACGTCCAGTTGCCCGGCAGCTTGCGCAGTACCTTCTGGGCAAAGAACACCATGGAAACGCTCTTGCCGCTGCCCTGCGTGTGCCAGAATACTCCCAATTTGCCTTGATTGTTATGGATGGCCAGAAGGGCATTAATGGCATTGTTTACGCCCAGGTACTGGTGGTTCTTGGCGACTTTTTTCGCCAGTCCGCCACCCTTTTCCTCGAACACCGTAAAATTTTCTACCAAATCGAGCAGCTTGTCCTTGTCGCACGTTCCCCGGATCATGGTTTCGAGCGACACGACTCCCTGCTCGCCCTCATCGTTGATTCGTTTCCACTCGGCAAAGTGTTCCCATTCCGCCGTCATGCTGCCGATGCGGCTTTCGCTTCCGTTGGAGAGAATGGTTAAGGCGTTGTACCAGAAGACGTGGGGAATGGCGTCGCGGTAATCGCACAAGTTATTCTGAAAGGCTGACTCCACGGCTTTGTGAGCGGCTTTGAGTTCGATAAAGACCAGCGGCAGACCATTGACGAATCCGATCAGGTCCGCTCGGCGCTCGTACATCTCCCCCATGATCCAAAACTGGGAGGCGAGGAAGAAGTCATTATTCCGGGGAGAATTCCAGTCGATTACCCTTACGGTGTCGCTGGCGTCCTCACCGTCGTCGGTTTTGTACGTTACCTTCACGCCGTCTTTCAGCAGGCGGTAGATTTCGCGGTTGGCTGCCGCCGCGCTCATGGTGCTGCGGCCACGAGTGAGCTCTTCGATGGCGAGATTGATTGCTTCCTCTGGAAGCTTGGGATTGAGGAGCTTAAGCACGGCCCGCAGGCGGGGAACCAGGACGACCTCACCCTTTGAATCCCGGCCCAGGGGGCTCGGGCCGTAGTCGAACTCATGGAAGCAGTTCGCTGTCTCCCACCGCAGATTGCCAAACAGCTCAATGGCGGGCTGCTCAACCAGAGCGTCTTCGGAATAATCCGCGGTTTTCATCGTTCTCTTGGAGTGCGGTAGCAGCAGCTACCGCCTTTCGTTTTCGCGTGGTGCAATTTTGCCGTATGAACCGAACGGGGAAGGCGGTAGCTGCTGCTACCGCACTCCAAGATCAAGCGGCGTCATACGACCAATTTACTTCGAAGTCGTCCGGGATCTTCAGCCGCTCAATGCCGAACTTCATGATCGTTTTGTAAAACGGGGTTGATGCCTCCCGCTGGAACCAGCCCGCCGAGCACCAGGGGTAGAGCGACGGCTCGCGAACCAATCCATGATGAACCGCGTTGCGATGCACGTAGCTCAGCCGTGCGAGGTATGAGCGCTCAAAGGTAAGTTTGGTTTCCCAGTATTGATACCACACCTGGCGCCCCTCGATTCCATCCCATTGATTTGCCGCGAAAGCAGTGTCCGAGTGCAGCGTCCTGATGAAGCTGAGCAACGGTCTGGATTGTGGTGAAGCCATCGCCACAAAATGGTAGTGATTGGGGAAAACCGCCCAAGCTTGTCAGCACCGGGATAAAAGGGCGCCGAAATCATCAGTCTGAGGGGAGCCAGGTCTTGGGAGCCTCATCGGCGGGGATGCGGTAAGCACTCTATATCGCACTCTATATCGCGTTCTATAGATTTTTTGGTGTTCTGCTGAGGCGGAAACTCTGAACAACGGGCGACCGGTGGATATCGAGCCCACTGGGAATACTTACTTCACAACTATCAACTGCTCCACAGCCGATGCGGGAAGCCTGATCGGGCACACCGGCGCAAACGGACCACTCTTCTCCCCTACGAGAACCTCCAGAACCGTGGAGAACATCACCTTGTACGTTCCCGGTTGATCAAACTTGTACGCATCTTCGAAGAGGAACTTTTGCTCGAAGTGCTCTCCGGGTTTTACAACAACAGTTGGGAACCAGGAGCTGGCATCCCAGTTGTACGTCGCCGGCGTAGTATCGGCGTGGCTCAGCTTATCCGCGGGGTAGAACGTCATCGTGTAGGAGGAGGGACTTTCACGGATTGCTCCCACGCTGATCTCTGCGCCATTTACGCCTCTCTCCGGGAAGCGTATTGTGTAGGACGAATTATTCTGGACGCTGAGGACTACGGGCACGGACGTGCCCATCTTGACGTTACCGGAACGCTCAAATCTGAATTCGGCCCTGAGCTGATCCCAGATTTCGTTCTTTTCAACCATTAGCACCACTGGCTTGGTCTTTTGGCCCGAACATGCCCAGACCAGCACATATCTGCCAGGTTGGATCTTGTCCCCCAGTCCCATCCCCCCTTCGGAGAAAGTGGCTCCCAGTATGCGGTCGGGCGGCGGGCCGACGGATTCAGTCTCGTTGGAACCGTCAGGTCGGGTGATGGAAATCGTGCACGGCTTGTCCAGAGGGATCGGAGTTCGGTTTGTCGAGCGCATTCCCACCCAGAAGCGGACTTGTTCCCCGAGCACGTACAAGGGTTTCTCCAGGCGGAGCGTAGGCTCAAACCCCGGCTTCGCCTCCTGTGCCCAGGCTTGCCAAGGTGTGACCAGCAGGAACCCGAAGCCCAGCAACGACAGCCACCGTACGGGAGTTAGGCGCGGCGTCCAACAGGACTTCATCACCGACCTCTCGAAGTCATTAGCTTACCCCTGAACTAGATCCGCGTCTTCGTTTTCGTTAGCGCGTTCCGAACAGTGCGCAGTGATGCGATCACAATAGACGGCTCGCATCCTGATTCGGAGCCGCCTGATGAGTCGCCGTTGCCGCTACTGCCAGCAGGTTTTTCAGATTTCCCGTTATCGTCCGCACCAGCTTGTGTGCAGCCGACCCGATTGCCAGAAGCAGCGTCGCCGGGAATATCACCGTGGCAAGCTCCACACCGATGCCGAGTACCACCAGGTCTGCCGGGACAGCCAGGAGAAATGGCGCCGGCGAAATCCCGATTATTCCCGCCAGTACCGGCAGTCCCATCCCGAATCCGTCGAGCGTAATCGGCAGGGCCAGCTCCGGCGGGACCGAAAGCGCCACCTGCAGAATCTTGTAAAGAACAACTTAGCTTTCGACCTAAAACATTCGGCTGCAGAGGTTTGGCTGCTGGGACCGCAGGCCGAGCATCTTGCAAAGAACAACTTAGCTTTCTCCCAAGTCCTTATTCTTCCAGCAGTTCCGCCCGGCCCGGCAGCAGCGCCGGCATCTTGAAAAGAACATGCCTCTGGTGTCACCCGCTGGCCTGCCTTACAACGGACCCATGCTGAATACCGACCGCATTAACGAAATTCACCGGCTGTTTCATGGAGAGCATTGGTCGGCCCGGAAGATCGCTCGCCACCTGCACCTGTCACGTAAAACGCTTCGGAAGTACATCCAGTCGCCGATGCAGACTCCCGCCCACCGTCAGCGAACCAGCAAGATCGATCCTTTCAAGTCGACTGTCGCCGACCTGCTGGAGCAAGACCCGAGCGCCAGCGCCGTGGTCATCATGCAGCGCCTGCGACCGCTCGGGTACGACGGCGGCATTACTGTTCTGCGGAATTACGCCCGCCAATTGCGTGGCCCTGTGCATCCGCCCCGCGCCTTCGTGCGCATGGAACCCGGCCCCGCGGAGCGCTTCGAGGTTGACTGGGGGCACTTCGGCACCCTCGACTATGCCGGCGACAAGCGCAACCTCTATGCCTTCTGCCTGGTCGAAGCTCACAGCCGGATGCTCTACGTCGAGTTCACCCATAGTCAGAGTTTCGAGACCTTCGTCCGTTGTCACCTGCATGCCTTTGAGGCTCTCCATGGTGTTGCCCGAGAATGCTGGTATGACAATCTTCTGACCGTCGTCGCCGAGCACGTTGGCACTCTGGTTCGCTTCAATCCTCGCTTCCTGGCCTTCGCCCGCGAGTGTGGCTTCTTTCCCCGTGCCTGCAACCCGGCGTCAGGCTGGGAAAAAGGCAAAGTTGAACGCGGGGGCGTCGGGTATCTGCGCCAGAACTTCTGGCCACTACGCCAGTTCACCGACCTCTCCGATGTCAACCGCCAGGTGCGGGAGTGGCTGGACGAAGTGGCCAACCAGCGCCTGCATCGCGAAACCCGGCAACGACCCTGCGAGCGCTTTCGCCCGGACTGTCTGCGACCGCTGCCGGCCTTGGTTCCCGATTATCGCGACACGGTCGAGGCCCTGGTGCATAAGGATCTTCGCCTGCAGTTCGACGGCAATCGCTACTGCACCCCGCCACATCTGGTGGGCCAGCGTCTCACCGTCAAGGCCGATGCTTCGTCGGTGGCGCTTTATCATCGGAATCAGGAAATCGTTCGTTATCCCCGCTGCTGGCGGCGCGGTCAAACCTTTGGGGCCGAGCGTTTCGAAAGAGAGTTACTTGCCCATAAGGCGGCTGCTCAACGCTCACAGGCGCAGCGGCGGTTGATCGCCCTGCTGGTCAGCGACTGCAGTCAGGACACTGTCGAAGCCTACCTTCGCGGTCTGGCGGACACGAACCGCTCGCTTTCCCGCCAGATTACCGAACTTCTCCAATTGATCCGGCAGTACGGCCCGCAAGCCGTGGCCGCCGCCCTCCAGAAGGCGCTTGCCGCCCGTGCCTTCGGAGCCGATTACGTTGCCAATCTCCTGCGGCAGCAGCTCTCACCCCGCAATCCTCAGCCCCCTTTGCAACTCCGCGATCCCGAATTGAACCAATTGGTAACCGACCCCCTGTCGCTGCTGGACTACGACGCCTTCATTGTTGAGGCACGAAAGGAATCTCATGACTCCCCTGCAACAGAAGCTCGAACAACTGAAACTGGCGACGATGAGCCAAAAGCTGGAACAGACGCTGAAGGAAGCGACGGCGAAAAACCTTAGCTTCGCTGCCACGCTTGAAACCTTGGCAGATCTCGAACTGGAGGCTCGCAATCGCCGCGCCGTCGAGCGCCGGTTTCACCTATCACGCCTCCACGCCCAGCCCAGCATTGACACCTTTCACTTTCAACACCACAAATCGCGGATGCAAAGCAAGAGCCGCATCCTCCGGCTGCTCGATCTCAACTTCCTGAAAGATGGCACTAACGTTGTCCTAATAGGTAATCCTGGGACGGGCAAAACATACCTTGCTCAGATTCTCGGCTGGCGAGCCTGTCAAGCGAACGTGCGGACCCTTTTCACCTCCGCCATGGACATGCTGAACCATCTGCTGGCTTCGCAAGTCGATCATTCCCTCGTGCGTAAACTTCGGGTCTATACCGAGCCGACTCTGCTTATCTGCGACGAACTGGGATATCTTTCGCTCGACCAGCAGACTTCCAACCTTTTCTACCAGGTCATCTCCACCCGCCACAGCCAGCACAAGAGTACGGTGATCACCACCAACACCGCGTTTTCGGAATGGGGCAACATCCTGTTCAACACTACGATTGCCACGGCCATCGCCGATCGGCTGGTCGAAAACTCGGAGATCTTTCTGCTGGGTGGGGAGAGCCTGCGTAAAGCTCAGAAGGGCCAGCCGCCGACTTCGGCTTGAACCGGCTAGCTCTTCTCAGGCGCCGCTCTGTGCGATAGCCCTGACCGGAGGAGTCCGGCGGGTGAACCCCTCAACGGCGCTGCCGATGAGGCGGGAGCGCTTCCTGCGCTCCCCCTCTCACCATCCATCCCATGTTCAACTTCAGCGCCAACCACCTCACCTTGCTTTCGCGGACGGAATACCGTTCGTGCGCGGTATTCATGGTGCTCGACCATTCCACCCACCGCGTTTATCGGCTGCATGACTTCACTAAAGCCCACGCCATGGAGCCAGGCTCCTACTACTGCGTCTCGGGCAAGGTCAACAGTGCCGACAAACTGTATCTGGTGATCGAATCGGTCAAGCCGGATGCCAAACACAACCGGTCTTCTATGGTTCCTGTTCCTATTGATGGCGCGGGAAGACAACCCTGATGGTCTAATTCAATCGGGCAGGGAAAAAACTCGGCCGATGACGGCTGCCGGCACCAAGTCCAGCTCACGCCAGCGTGTGCGCGGGGACCAATTCCGGTGCCTCCTGGCTCTCCTCAAACTGGTGAAAGTGGGCCCCTTTTATCCCGGTGCTGACACAAGCTTGCAGGTCCCACTGGTAGTCCCCAGCAAGACGCAGGAGGTAGTCAGAAAGATAGCGCAATCGCTCCGTGCCCTGGAAGTGATGCAACTTCAGGTAGGTTCCGCAAGTCACCATGTAAGCCCCGGCGCCCGTAAGCCGATGCATCGGACTATGCGGCCAATCGGTCATGCGAAACCCCTTGGAGTGCGGTAGCAGCAGCTACCGCCTTCCGACAGCGCTCCGAACCGCGAAGTATATAGCAGAAGTCGCGAGGGCTAATGCACTTAAAAGTAAGAAAACGGAAAGGCGGTAGCTGCTGCTACCGCACTCTAAGCTGAGGAAGGTTCGCCGCCGTCCGCGGCCCGCGAGCGCGCTTCCATGGCCTTCCACAACTTGCCGAAAGGACCGGTGGCGACTTCCCGGCGGAAATATTCGATTTCCTCTTCCGGCGTGAGTCCTTTGATCTCCTCGTAAATCTCCGCCTGGGCCCGGCGCTTGAATTCGACACAGTCAAAACTCTTTCCGGGCTTACGGCGTTTCATCGAGGCGAACCTCTTCGCAGTCATAGCCAATGCGCATCACCGTCTCCCCTCCGATTTGGCGAGAGGGATGACCTGCCTTTGCGCCAGGGCCTCGTTCACGATGACGAAGTCACCATTGTCCTCCGCCCGGAGCTGCTGATCCGCGTTCAGCATTTCAATCCCATAGACGGTCCCGTCCGGGGCCATATCGACATTCAGGACGTCGCTAAGATGCAGCGTTTCCACCTGAGCCGTCTTTTCCTGAAAACGGAGATATGCAATGTTGTAGCGAGGGTCGTAGGTCAATTTCATGGCGGAGTTCACCATCCTTCAGAAGTATTTTACAATAACCGTGATCACGAGCCAGCCATCTTCTTCAACGGCATAGGCTTCCACCTGCTTGGTGGCGTACCGGCGGCCCAGCCACTCGCCGTCAAAAACAAAGTTGCGGCGGAAACCTGTCCGGCCGAATTTGGCTGGAAAAGTCTCCCCTTCGCGCACCGTGGCAATAACTTCCTCCTCGGTGGCGCCTCGCTCAGCGACTCGTTCCTGTGCGTGGGGATGTAGACGTACATTCATGCTTCGTCACCCCTCTGTGTCATCGCCATCGTTGTAGCGCGGGCGGGTAGTCGTGTTATTTGGAGTGCGGTAGCAGCAGCTACCGCCTTCCGACAGCGCTCCGAACCGCAAAGTGTATAACAGAAACCGCGAAAGTTTCCGCATTCCCGGAATTGAAAGCATTAAAAGGCGGTAGCTGCTGCTACCGCACTCCAAGAGGGCAAGCCCAGCCCCTACGAGATTTCGGGATTCGACACATCAATTTCGCCCGAGATCAGCTTGGGCAACAGCAGGTCGCGGGTGCGGCGGAGGTTTACATTTTGCTGCATCAAGGTGTGGCATTGCATCAATATGTTTCCGGCGACGTTGTGAAAGTCAGCGAGAACGTTCGGCCCTGGCAATAGAAAATCCGCACCCTCGAAATCACCACCATTTACTGCCGGGTAGGCTGAGCCACGGGCGTGATTTGCAAGATAACCGACAAACTCCTCTGTTGCCAGTGCATGATAAACGTAGCTGCAGGGAACATCCCTCGGACTCATGACGGCAAATCCTGTCGAAACAATCAAGTCAGGCAAAGGATCAAGGATGAGACTATATGAACGACGATTTGGACGCACCGTGGACCAGATCATATCTCCGTGACGAACAATCCTGCGCGCGCGCCCGGGCGCATCGCGATAGGCCAGATGTTCCACCTTATCGATTCGTCCCGGAGACACAGATGAAATGTCGATGTAGTTTATGTACTCCGGCTCGTCGCCGTTCTTAACGCTCAATGCGTTTACATCGGCGACGGACCCGAGTTTAACCATCTGCCACCCCTGCGGAATCGGCCCAACGGGTGACGCCACCATCTTAACCTTCTCATGCCCCGGAAAGCGGAACTGGACAAACCACTCGCGGTAGAGCGCCTGCGCCATCTCTTCCAGAATTTTGATCCGCCGCGTGTTGTTTTCAATCAGGTCGTCGTAGGCGGAGAGGATGGCGGCGATTTTGCGCTGGGTCGAGAGCGGTGGGCAATCGAATCTGTAGTTTTCGATTCGTGAGGGAGAAGAGTGGAGTATTTTTGCCCCTGTTGCCGTGGCGAACAGGTGTGCGTTGAACGAAGGAGAGAGGAACAGATAATACAAGAACCCAAGGTCCAAGGAGGTTTCGTCAAGTATTTGAACCAAGCCCATTCGTTGGTTGTGCAGATACGTTTGCCGGTCCCTTGGAACGCGAGCAGGGATGCCTAGAATCTCGCCCTTTGGCGTTTGGCAAGTCATCACCAAAAGGACATTGCCCGGGTGCAAGATGTACTCTTTTGGAAAATCGCCCGTATATCGTTGAACCTTTGTTGACTCAAACCTGAACCCACCCGTGTACTGAAAATTGACGATGTTGACGACTATTGGGAGCTTGGCATCGTCAACTTGCGTCATTAGAGGCCCCTTGAATGCGAACCCGTGTTTAATCGAGCAGTCGTCACCCAATCGGTAGTCATACCTCCATCCCGGTTTGGCGTGATTGGTCATCTCTTTATGTTTGGTAGGGGTGGGCTTGCCCTTCCCCATGGTCGCATCGACCGTTCTCCAGGGTGGGGCAAGCCCCCCTTTGGAGTGCGGTAGCAGCAGCTACCGCCTTCCAAACGCGGTAAGAACCACGAAGTATAGTCCCGAAACACCGGGGGCTTCCGCTTTCTATTCGTACGGCAAGATCGCGCCGCGCAACAACGAAAGGCGGTAGCTGCTGCTACCGCACTCCAAGGTGCTGCGCACAGGGCCTACTCATCCAACAACTGCGCGACGTTCTCGGCGATGCGCTCTTCGAGTTCCCGCGCTTCGGCGTTCAGGGTTTCCAGTTCCTCGTTCAATTCTTCCAATCGTTCCTTAAAATCAAAATCATCGGCCGCGCGCTCCGTCACGCCTACATACCGCCCGGGATTCAGGCTCCAACCCTGCGCCTCGATTTCCTTGATCGTTGCCACCTTGCACAGGCCGGGCACGTCTTTGTACTTGCCCTTGGGGAAATGCTTCTTGGTTTCCGGGTCAACAAACGCCGCCAACGGCTCTTCGCGGTACAACCTCACAATGTTGGCGAGGAACTGGATCTGCTCTTCCGTAAACTCCCGGTGGGCGCGGTCAATCTGCGTAAACGTCTGCCGTGCGTCGATAAACAAGGTAGGGGCTGGGCTTGCCCTGCCCCCTTTGTTCGTCCCGCCATGGCTCGGCCCTGTTTTCCCCCGATCCAAGAACCACAACGTACAAGGCAGCGTCACGGTGTAAAAGAAATTCGACCCGATGGAAATCATCACATCCACCGCACCCGACTCGATCAGTTTTTTGCGAATCTCCAACTCCGTCCCACGCGCGTCAGCGGTGGCGTTCGACATCACAAAACCCGGCTCGGCCCTTGGCGCTCAAGGCGCTGTAAAAAATCTCAATCCAGAGATAATTGGCGTTGTCCGCCTTGGGCATTCCGAAGGGGAAGCGAGGATCATCTTTGATCTTTTCCTTATCCACCTTGTCCACGTTGAAGGGCGGATTGGCCATTACGAAGTCAAACTTGCCCACGCTCTGGTGGATGTCCTCGTAGTAGGTGTTGGCCTGTCGAATGTCGCCGGAGAGGCCGTGAACCGCCAGGTTCATCTTGCAGAGGCGGATGGTTTCCGCCACGCGCTCCTGCCCGTAGGCCATGATTTCCGCGCTGGGATTCTTTTTGTGGTTCTCCACAAACCGCGCGCTTTGCACAAACATGCCGCCCGAGCCGCACGCCGGGTCATAAATGCGCCCGTGGTAAGGCTCAATGACCTCCACGATCAGCTTGACGAGCGACGTGGGAGTAAAAAACTCGCCGCCCTTCTGCCCTTCACTTAACGCGAATTTGCCCAGGAAATATTCGTAAATCTTGCCGAAGGCGTCGCCCTCAATATCCATGGGAATCGAACTCATGGTCTTGAGCAGTTCGACCAGCGTGGAGTTTTCCAGGCGGTTGTAAGTCTTGGGAAGGACGTCCTTCAGGTCTTCGTTCTCCGCCTCGATGGCCTTCATCGCCTCGTTGATGGCTTTGCCGGTGTCGGCGCCTTCGGGCAATTTCAAGAGATGGGAAAAACGCGCCGTGGGCGGAAGATACATCACGCCGCGCGCCTGGTAATCCGCCTTATTCACAAAGCGCCGCTGCGAGCCTTTGTTGGCCAGCTCTTTTTCCGCCTGGCTGAATTTATGGTCAGCGTAGCGAAGGAAGATCAGACCGAGCACCGGGACGGAGTATTCCGCAGACTTCAGCTTGGAGTTGGCGCGCAGCTCGTCAGCAGCACTCCAAAGACGCTTCTCGATTTCGTTGTGATTTCCTGGCATTTCGACTCACCTTATCGTTCTGCCGGAGCATACGCTTTTGTGAACGGATTTTCCAGCATGGGCGCAGTCAGTCCTCAGGGCCAGCGGTGTTCGGCCCACCGGGCCCAGCTTGGAGAGGCGGTCCACCATATCCCTGGCCTTGCCCAGCTTGTCGGGGTCGTTGAAGTCGGCGACATCGATCACGCCCTTCAGGTCGTTGGCCTCCGCCAGGCGGCTGATGATCTTGTTCATCTTGTCGCCAATTTCCTTGTCGCCCTTCAGCGCCACCATGTCGGCAAAGCCGCCGCCCTTGGGCACGTCAAGAAGGGCATCCTTCTGGCCGGCATATTTGTCGGAGACGTATTTAACGAAGAGGAGAACGAGGACGTAATCCTTGTATTGCGAGGCGTCCATGCCCCCGCGCAACTCGTCGCAACTTTTCCAGAGCGAGCTGTAAAGTTCGGATTTCTTGATGGCCATTCAATACCTGCCGGGAGCGTTATTGGGCATGCCCTGGTTCCTGTAGCGGCGGCTTTACGCCGCCATATGGCGAGGTAAACTCGCCGCTACAAAATGGCGAGGTAAACTCGCCGCTACAAATGGCGGGATAACCCCGCCGCAACAAAATGCGGGATAAACCCACCGCTACAGAGAGGCATAAGACCCACGATGCGGAGCCATTGTACATCTAAGGAAGGTGAGGTGTAAGGGAGCTTACATTGCAGAGTTGTCCTTTAACTCCGCGGCTCTTTGCCTTCGGCGAAAAGGGCCGCAGACTTAATCTCCGGTTAACTGTCGGCTGTCAATTGCAAACCTCGGAGCTGTCCGAAGAGCCTGGCTCAACTGGTTTGCGCGGGGGCTTTGTAGGGCTTTTGGACGTAGCGGTTGGCCTCGTCCAGCGCCCCCTGGGTGTTGTCGTTGGTCTGCAAGGCGCGCTGATATTCATTGAGGGCGCGATCGCGCTGGCCGGTCACATCGAAAATCTTGCCGAGTTCCAGATGCGACCAAACTTCAATCCACTTGGGGTCCAAATCGCCATCCAGGCCGCGGCGGAATTCTTCCATCGCCGCATTATAATTGCGCAGCGTGAAATGGAGTTCACCCAGCCGGTAGTGGGCCAGTGAGCTGTTGCTGTTGACCTGGAGGACCTCCTGATATTGTTTGATCGCATCCAAAAAAGCCTGTTGCTGGACCAGTTGATCGGCGCGCTTCATCTCCACCTGGTATTTCGTCTGCTCATCGTATTTCAACAGACGGCTGCCCGGGTCCACCAAGACGCGCAGGGGCTTGGTGCGGGTGTCGATGGTAAAGTCCGCCGTGGTTCCCACCATATCCACCCGCTGGGTAACGGGTTTGGAGCCCTGGCACATGACCCGGATCTCGACCGGCATGCGGAAGATATCCAGGTCCTGCTGAACCTTGCCCACCACCTGATAGCCTTTGGGGAGCCGGTAGACAGCCCAGGTGCGCTTGAACTGGGGCACGCCGGTGGAATTCACCCATTGCGCGAAGAAGAAAGTGAGCTCCTGCTTGGAAGCCTTCTCCGCCAGGCTTTGAAACTGGTCGGTGCTAATGGATTTCCAGGCATACTGCTCCACCATCGTCCGCAGGGTCTTGCGAAAGGCCTCGTCCCCGATCACCCAGCGGAGCATGTGAAACACCATGGCGCCCTTATCAAAAACAATCGATTGATACTCGGGGGTGAACTCGTGCAGTTGCCCGGCTTGGGCGATGGGCGAAACATCCTCGTGGGTGAGCGCTCCAACTTCCGTCTCGCGCATCAAGTCCTCGAAGGCGGCGTCCCCGGCGGTCTCCTGGACGTATAGAGCTTTGGAGTACTCGGCGAGGCCCTCATCCAAAAACGCGTCGTTCGGGGTCGCGGGACTCACCAGGCATCGCCACCACAAGTGCGAAATCTCGTGCGCCAACAGCCGGTAATTGACCGGGTTGGTAAACGCGCGCGAGGCAAGCGCCACCACGCCCGGGGCCGTATATCCCCCCACCGTATCGTCACCGATTTCAACGATGGCCAGGTGGGCGCTGGGCAGCGGGCCGAATGCTTCGCTATAAAACGCCAGAATCCGGGCAGCCGTCTCACCGTAACTGGCGGCAAGACCTTCATGGCCGGCCTTGAGGTAGAGGGTGATGTCGGCGCCGGCGGTTGTGCCCGGCTGCACCACATAGCGGCCCGCGATCACGGTGCCCGGAAAGGAGGATTTTTCGAAGTTATAGGTGTAGGTAACCTTTCCGGGTTCCCGCCTCGGCGCGGCAGCCCTCCCGGAGGCAATCACCATCTCGTCCGAGGGAACGGTGATATTCATCGTGGCGGAGAAGCGGTTCACGCTATAGGCGCTAACCGGGAACCACCGGCCCGGGTAGAGCAGGTAGGATCCCTCGGAGCCTATGTACGCCACTTTGATGCCTTCCACCGGGCTGCCGTCGGCGGTACTGAGCATGCCCCCGTAAGTCACGGTAATCGAGGCGGGCTTCCCCGCGGGCAGCGGATTCAGAAGCGACAGATTCAGAGCCTGGCCTTCCTGCTTGAAGGAAACCTCCTGGCCCGTGCTATCCACGACCTTTTGGACACGCAAGTTGCTGTGCAGTTCAAAAGCCAGAGCCGTGATATCCGTGGTGGGGACGATGTCCACGCGCGCCTTGGCGCTCAGGAGATGTTGGGCAGAGAGCAGCTCGGCATCGATGACGTAGTTCTTGACTTCGAAACGCGGACCCCCGCCCTGCGCCCGGCCCCATGCCGGAGCCATGACCAGGAATATACCCAAAAGCCATGCCGGGACCATCCACCGGCGATGCCCGCGGATGGCGCGCGAAAACAGCGCCCGGTTCACGGATCTCAATCGAGTCATTCTCGGCTCCCCTCGCGATATCCCCTTCAATTGGATTATGAGGCTGGTCTCCGCGTTGCATGTTGCCAGAATCCATTTCGGGGGAGCCGCGATGACTTAACCAGCCTTCCGGGTTGTCTGGGAAGACTGGAGCACCCCCACGATGGCATCCGCGGCGCGTTCGATAGCTCCTCCCGGCCCCAAGCGGGGTCTTAGGGCCTGGAATCCCCGGATCATCGCCTCGCGCGCCTCGGGATGGTCCAGCAAATATTCTACCCGTGTCGCCACGTTGGCGGCAGTGAAATCGTGTTGGATCAGTTCGGGCACCAGCTCCTTCCTGGCCAGGATATTCACCATGCTGTAATAGGGGACCTTCACCAAGAGTTTCCCCAACAAGTAGGTCAGGGCGGATACGCGGTACACCACCACCATGGGACGTTCACGCAGGGCCGCCTCCAGCGTGGCCGTTCCGCTCGCGACCACGGCGACCTCCGAGTGCTGGAGCGCGTCGTAAGTGGAGTGAACCGCCGTGCGAACCGTGGCGCGGCCCACGTAGCACTCCAGCAGCGTGGTTTCCAGCCAACGCAGGTCAATGGTGGGCGCTACGGCGACGATGAACTGGAGTTTTCGATTCAGGGTCAAGCGGGTGGCCGCGTCCAGCATCGCCGGCAAATTCGCCGTCACTTCCTTCTGCCGGCTGCCCGGTAACAGGGCAATCGTCGGAAGGGAGGCGTCCAGGCCCACTTTCGCGAAGAACTCCTCGCGCGGCAGGTGCGGCTGCACCATGTCCACCAGCGGATGCCCGACATACTCCACCGGCACGCCCGCCTGTCTGTAAATCTCCTCTTCAAAGTCGAAGATGACGAGCATCTTCGCGATGCGTTCCTTCAATTTCTTTACGCGCCCCTTGCGCCACGCCCAAACCTGGGGGCTCACGAAGTAGACCACCGGTATTCGCCGCTTTTTGAGCTGACGCGCTAACCGCAGGTTGAAGTCCGGAAAATCGATGAGGACAGCAAGCTGGGCTTGGCGGCGGTCCACTTCCTGGAGGAGCCGGCGGAAAGCGCGATAGACGCGGGGAAGTCCCGGGACGACTTCCGTAATGCCCACCATGGTGATCTGGTGCGAGTCCACAATGGTGTCCACGGCCGCCTGCCACATGGCTTCGCCGCCGCAGCCGAAGACCTCCAAACCCGGCACCCGCGCCCGGAGAGCCCGTGCCAAGTCCGCGCCATAAATGTCGCCGGAGCGCTCACCGGCGACGATCATGACTTGGGATACGGGACTCGGCACTCGGGACTCGGCGTTCATGATTGGTCCCCGGCCACACGCGTCACGGCGGGTGCCTCAAGAGGTTGCATCCTACCAACATGATACTCCCATCGGCAAGATCTTGGCACGGGCAGAATTTAGGTAATTGACTCATCTTCTCACCTAACCCTGCCGATCGCCGATGCGGGGTAGTGTGGGCGGCGCGCATGAATTTGACCGTGCCGCGCCGCCCGCCTTTTCATCACCCGGGGATTCTGCCGGTTTCTCGCCACTCATCACTCGTCACTGCCCTTTTGCCTTCACTTGTGGTTCGGCACGGTTCTTAAGAGCCTTTCCCGCTCTTCACTGGTCCCTAGTCACTCGTCACTCGCCACTGTCAGGCAGGGTAACTTCATAGATGGGGGGAGTCACGGGTTGCACTTGCACAAGTAGGCCAAGTGAAGCGGGAGCTTCAACGACCATGGTTCAGGCGTATTCGTGTTTTCTTGTGGCAAGGGCTATCGACAGATAATGATAAACCCTCGGCGACTCTCGTTACTGATAGCGGGCCGGCAGGAGTCTGGTCCGCTTCCAAAGCGCAGTCGTCCTTTCTTCCGGAGGGCGTTTCAACGAAGCCGCTGGGCGGCGGCGGTTGGGAGCGCAATTCTAAATCGTGGCGAGGTGGGCAAGTAGATCCTGCGACTGCGCAGTGAAGTTGCACTCAGTAAGCAAGTGATGGGAGGGAGTCTTAGACTCCGGGCCGAAGTTACGGTGGGATGCTCAGAGCCGCAGGGTGCTAAGGGAGCGCGTGGGCAAGGTTGGATCAGCCCTTACGGCCCTCCGGATATCCGACAGGGGCAGCGGGAGCACGCCGCCGAATTAGCGCTGACACCGCTTGGCAACTGGCTCGTTAATTTTTGACCCCTTGCACGTCGTGGCCGAACCCGGAGAATCTTTTCGACCTCGAAATCGGAGGCTGGAGCGCCGGGGATGTCGGGATAGGTGATCTCCTATAGTCTACCGTGGCGGGTATGTAGGCTCAAAGGGCACACATCCCCCCTGGATTGTTGAAACCTCTCCAGCGGCCCCTGGAGCCTGGTTTTATCTGTTCTTCTTCGGTTTGGGCTTCGGCTTCGGCTTCGGCTTCGGTTTGGGCTTCGGTTTTGGTTTGGGCTTATGTATCAGATGGCCCCCCCCTACAGGTGTCTCTTCTCCAGGCATAATGGTTTCCCTCCGCTGCCATTCGATTTCATCATGGTCCTTGCCAAACGCGAGCATGAAAAGATATGCAGTCTATAGGCGTAAAGATTGACTTGTCAACCGAGATGTAGCCAGGGCCAAATGCCAGGGACCTCGGCCTTTCGATTCTCAAATCCCCGGGGAATCTCTCACCCCGGTCTTTCGGTGCAAGGGCCTCCCATCCCCATTTGACGAGAGGGACGTGGTCAACAGCGTTTAGAGACCTGCTTGGCGCTAGTTGTCCTGCTTCTGCTTCCCCATCAGTTCCAGGAGAACCTCAGGCTCGGCCACGGCCAGCGGCACGAACCAACTGTCGGTAATAACGGCGAGCTTTTTCTGCACGGCCCATGCCTCAAGGCGGCTTCCGGAATAAGGTCCCGCCGTCATCAGGGTGGAGGCTTCCTGTTCGTCCAGTGAGTACGCTCGTTTTTTTCTCCACAGATCGCGGGTGTCAACCAATCCGTACGATGCGCGTTTCCGGGAAAGTCTCAGGTCCTGGTTCGGAGCTCCATCTTTATCCCTCCATGCGGCCTGCCACCGGGTCATCTCCTGCCACAGTCTTTGGATCACTTCCGGGTGGTCATGCGCCCCGCAGGGGTACTCCGCGATGAAGTTGTAGGCAATCCGTTCAACATCGATCCCCTTGGGTAGCAAATCGTAGTACCCGGCCAGGGGCTTTATGTTGCGCACGCTGAATTGAGTCGGATGGGAATAATAGGGACTGAAACGATTAATACTCAAGTGCGCCAATCCCTGTGGAGGCTCAAGGTGGTGGAGCAAAGGAAAAAGGCGGATAGTCTCCTTATACGCTTTTACATCATCTGAAGGAAATCCCCAAAGGAGGTTCCAGTAGAGACCTACGCCCGCCGCTCGCGCAAATCGTAGTAACATCAAATTCTGTCGAGCCTGCACGCCCTTGTTCATCAAGGTCAGAAGACGAGACGATAGCGACTCAATCCCCGGCTGGATGCGCGTGATCCCCGCCCGCTTAAGAGCGAGAATGTGCGGCAGAGAGAGGTTGGCCTTTTGCTCATAGAAAATAGTGGCTCCCAGCCGTTCCCCGGCAAGACGAGGAAGAAGGGTTCGGAAGTATGCGTGCGGCATGATGCTGTCCGTCATCCTTACCGTCCTCGGGGGATACGCGTCGAGGAGGGCCCGCACATCCTCGATCACTCGATCCGGTGATCTCTGCCGGAAGTCGATAGCTTCTTCGTTGAACCCGCAAAAGGTACAATGATGCTTCTGTCCCCACCAGCAGCCCCGACTCGTCTCATAGGGAACTTCCATTTGCTCGGCCGGCACTTTGCTCAAGGGAAGGAACCTTCGGCGTTGCGTATAGAACTCCTCATAGGCAGGCCTGGGCAGGGAATCCATGTCTCTGCACGGCTCGCCTTGGAGGAGGCGGCATTGGGGTGGTGAGCCGGCGAGGATATCCCGAACGAAGCTCACAAAGGTAACTTCACTATCCCCTGAGAAGATGTAGTCAATGTCCGACGGTAGGGAGGCAATCGCTCCCCCCATCTCCCCATCGCAATTGGCCCCCCCGAGAATGGTGAAGGTGTCTTTGCACAGACCCTTGATCCGGCTCAGCAGGGCCACACTAGCGGCTGTTTGTTGGAAGGTTGTGGTGCAACCGACGATGCCGTAACGGCGTTCGCTGACGCCTCGTGCGACAATGTCTACGTAGTCGTGGGCGTATCTCTCCCATCGCCGCAAGTCCGATAGTGTAACGGGTTGCCTGCAATCAGAGCAGTCAAAGTCGGGGACGATCTCCCAATCCTTGTTCGGACCGATCACCCAATCTGATTCAAACATGCGGCGGGCCCGGCGTCCAAGCGGTGGAAGACCGAAAGCACACCGGGCGAAAAAGCGCTCCCCAGCGAAAGTTCCCTTATGCGCATGGCAAATACCCTCGTAGAGTTCCTCCCCCACGATCGAGGCCAGCAACATGTTCGCATAGAGGACCTGCACATGGAATCCCGCCTTCCGACCACATGCTTGGAGTTGATGGACACCTAAGGACGGGTATTTCGACGATTGGAAGGGGGGAACGATCAACAGGACAGAGGAGTCGCAAGCTGCCTCAGGGGAGTCCCAACCCCTTATGAGCGACGACACGCGCTCCCTCCAGATTTCGCCTTCACAAGTCTTCATTCCGATTGCCTCAGACATAGCGCGGGCATCCTGCCCGCGCGTTGCTGTAATCAGACCCCGGGTTCGTATCGCGACACTTCCGACTTTGTTGTTGTAGGGCGGGAGCGGGACGCTCCCGCGACACCGGACGAGACGCCCGCACTACCGGACTTCCCCGCCAGTCGCCCCGACAGCCCAAGGCCTTCCACTTTTATGTTGCGCACCCACTGTGCGCAGACCTAGATACCCTTCCGGGGAGGACGATGGCCCCGCGGCTAATTCGGAAGAGCCACACGCCGCAGCAGAGAATTGAAACGCGAGTCCGAACGCAGGGGGTCAAATCGGGGGTCCACCCCAATCCAAGGGAGTTCGGTATTCCGCTGTTGAAAAGCTTCTTCCAACCATTGGAATGCCTCTTCCTTGTTCAATCCTACACAGGACTGCGCGAGCACATACGGCGACACGTGTCTCATCCTTGACTCCGCCTTGAGCTCATTGAATATTTTCTGTGCGGGGTCTTTTCTGCCGGAAAGGGCATAAGCATAAGCGAGTGCCGCCTTGGTTCTGTCGTCCCCACGGGAAAGGTTGTTCGCCTTCTGAAGATCTGCGATGCTTTCCTCAAATTTGCGCTCTTGCCAGTCAACTAATCCCAAGAAGTATCGTGCCCAAAAGAAGCTGGGTGAAACTTCGCCAATCCCCTCGAGGGTTCGCCGCGCCTCCTTGTACCGCCGGGCAACGTAGTAGATTCTGCCCATGTGGGTGCTAACCGTAGGGGAAAGAGGATCAAGTCCCGCCGCGCGCTTTGCTTCTGCTATCGCTTCTTCGTGCCGCCCTGTAACAGCCAGCAAAGAAGAGTACCACTGATGAGCCGTTGCATAGCTGGGACCCAGTGCCAGGGCCTCCTTGTACGCCATCTCGGCGCCCCTCCAGTCCCATTCCGATTGCTCGATCATTGCCAGCGAAGCATGAGCTTCGGCCAGCGTGTCGTCGATTTCCAAAGCCTTGAGTGCCGCCTCCTTCGCTTTCGGGAACGCTTCGTAAGGCGGCAGCCATTCATTGTCACCGTCTATGATGTATGAGTCAGCGACACCGACATAGGCAAGGGCATAGCCAGGGTCTAACACGACCGCCTGCTGGAAATATTGGAGGCCTTTCGTCACTCCATCGCGGTCCCTCATGTTCCAAAAGTACCGGCCTTTGAGATAGGCCTTATAGGCGTCAGGCTTCACAGCTCGCGCCGCCCGCAAGCGGCTCGTTTCCTGCGGACTCAGCTTGATTTGGATCTCCTCAGCAATGGCCTGCGCCACCTCGCTCTGCAATGCCAGCACGTCACTTTGATCGCGGTCGTAACTTCTCGCCCACAGATTCTTTTCGGGGTTAGCTTGGACCAGTTGCGCGGAGATTCGCAAACGATCGCCCGAGCGCAGCACCGCCCCTTCCACCACGGCATCCACATTCAACTCCTTGGCAATCTGCGGGGTGGGCTTGCGCTGCCCCTTGTACTGCATCACGGAATTTCGCGAGATGACCCGCAGCAGCCTGATCTGGCTCAACTCCCCGATCAGCGCCTCCGTCATGCCGTCGGCGAAGTACTCCTGCTCGGGGTCGTGCGAAAGATTTTCGAGCGGCAGCACGGCCAACGATTGGATGTGGAGGGCCGTCGTATGCCCCAGCAGGCGATCCCGCCACCTGCCCACATTCAGCCCCACCAGCAGCATTGCGATGGCAATCAGCGCGAGGGGAGCGATGCCGGCCGCCATCCACCCACGCCGCTCCCAAACGGAACGGCGATCAACGACAACCGGCTGAATCCCTCCTTGCTCTGTATCGGTATCGCGTTTCAGGCGTTGGAGGTCGGTTCGTAGATCCGAAGCCGTCTGGTAACGCAGTGCTCGGTCCTTCTCGATGGCCTTCGAGATAATCTCTTCGAGTTTCGGAGGCACGTCCGGGTTAAATAGGCGGGGAGAAGGCGGAACGCGGTGGAGGATGGCGTTGACGGTCGCACCCACCGAGTCGCCGCTGAAAGGCCGCTGCCCCGCCGCCATTTCGTAAAGCACCAAGCCCAGGCTGAACAGGTCCGTGCGCGCGTCGACTTCCTCGGACCGCACCTGCTCGGGGGACATATACTCGACCGTGCCGATCACCTCCCCGCTGCTTGTCAGCGCCCCCTCCGAGGTAGTCGAGTCCTGGCTGGCTTCCTTCTTTTGCCTCGCGTTCCCTCACCAGCTTTGCCAGCCCGAAGTCCAGAAGCTTGGCTTGACCGTGCTCGGTGATGAAAATGTTCGCCGGCTTGATGTCACGATGCACGATGCTTTTGGAGTGTGCCGCATCGAGTGCGTCGGCGACCTGAATCCCCAGGTCGAGAATTTCGCTGACCTTTAGCGGTTTGACTGCCCCTTGGTACTCCCCCGAATCCCGAGGTGACGGGGCGTTCCTTTCCCTGAGCTCGAAGGAGGAAGATCGGGAACGGCGCCGCCCTAGCATCTGCTTCAGCGTCTGCCCCGCCAGGCACTGCATGACAATAAACGGCTTGCCTTCGTGTTCCCCAATTTCAAAGACGGTGCAAATGTGAGGGTGGTCGAGGGCGGAGGCGGCGTAGGCTTCGCGCCGGAAACGCTCGATGGATTTAGGGCCCTGGGCCAATTCCTCCGGCAGGAACTTGAGGGCGACAAAGCGCGGGAGCTTGGTGTCCTGAGCCTTATAAACCACCCCCATGCCGCCGCTTCCCAGTTTCTCCATGATGCGGTAATGGGAAACCGTCTTGCCCACCAGGCTGGCGATATCCTCGCTCGCCGCGCCCCCGCGCGCCGCGGCTTCCTCGCGCGCCAGTTGCCGAGCCGCCATATCCAGGGCGGGCGATTCCATGAAACTCTCGTCTTTCCCTTCGTAGGCGAGCAGCGATTCCACTTCCCGGCGCAGGTCCTCATCCCCGGCGCAGGCTTCCCCTAGGAAAGCCGCACGCTCACTCGCTTCGCGCTCCAGGGCGGCGCGATGCAACTGTGCCACCTGCTCCCAACGTTCAGGCTTCATCCCGCTTCTCTCCACTCACCTCGCGCCGCAGCCAGGCCTTGGCCAGCTTCCAATCGTGCATCACGGTTTCGGGTGAGACCCGGAGCACGGCCGCCGTTTCCTCCACGCTCAGCCCGCCGAAAAAGCGTAGCTCCACCACCCGGCTTCTGCGCGCGTCGATGGCGGCCAGCGCCTGGAGGGCGTCGTCGAGCGCCACCAGGTCCGCACCTCGCTTACCATAAACCACCAGACTTTCCTCGAGCGACACCCGTGGCACTTCGCCGCCACGCTTCTGGGAACCGTGACGCCGCGCGTATTCCACGAGGATGCGTCGCATCAATTGGGCGGAAACCGCGAAAAAGTGGGCGCGGTTTTGAAAGTTTACCTTCCCCGCATCCACCAGTCGCAGGTAAGCCTCATTCACCAAGGCGGTGGTTTGCAGTGTGTGACCGGGACGCTCATGCGCCATGTAGCGCTTCGCCAACCGGTGCAACTCCCGGTAGACCACGGGCATGAGCTTGTCGAGCGCCCGCTCGTCCCCCTCGCTCCAGGCGTGGAGCAGTTGCGTGACATCGTGTGCCGGGGTCTCCGCCATGCGCTCTCCTTGGCCGGAGGCGGGTGTAACCGTTGCCAAAAAACAAATCCTGTCAGTCTGAGCGAAGCGAGGCGCCCACCATTCCAATGAATAACAAAAGGCATGGACTACTCGCCGCCCTCAGCATGGTAGTCTCCCCAACTCTCCTGCGCATCCTTATTCTTACCCTAGTTGATAACAACCTATCACATTTGTTCGCAACCGGCCGGGAAAAATCGTAGCGGTCAGTTTGCCGTGGCGGTGGTCCATGACCGCCGACTGGTCGAAAAACAGAATTCGGAGGTCATAGACCGCCGCTACAAGAAAACCAAACTGACCCACCACCGGGAAAATGTTTCCGGGCACTACAGTTTTCGCGCCGCATTTGCGCTTTAAGAGATGAGGCAACAAATGCAGGGTGGTTGCCCAATTCAAATGAGAATGAGGAGGATCGTCATGAACACGAATCGAAAGTTGAGACTGGTCAAATTTGCGGTGCTGGCAATGCTCACCGCGTGTTTCGGTACCAACCTGGCCAACGCACAGACAATCCAGGGTAAGTTCGATCTGCCCTTTGAGGTCCACTGGGGACCGGCCGTTCTGCCCCCCGGAAACTACTCGTTCACACTCCCATCCGGCTCCGGCTTCCCCGCTAACACCGTGATCGTCCGTGGGGAAGACGACACGGCAAGAATCATCGTGTCTCTGGTACACGACTACAGCTCCTCTGGCGAGAGCGCGTTAATCGTCGAGCGGTGTGGAGAGAAAAGCACGGTTAGCGCCCTGCGTCTTGCGGAAGCCGGTCTGGTTATCTACTACCCGGCGCCCAAGGCCCGAGGGCAGGTGCTCGCTCAGGCCCGCAAACAAATCCAGCGTCTACCGGTTTTGATGGCCCAGAAGTAAGCCCTTGCTGGGATGGGGGTAGGGCAGTCTTCGTAGGTTGCAAGAGAAGAGCTCTGCCCCCTCTTCCCTGTCGATTCCAGCGCTATCGGCATTGCGTCGTGCGCCTACTTGGACGGTAAGTTATGTCGCCATAACCGTACAAGTGCCACTCGCATGCAAACTCCCCACACCCTGAGAATGGGCAGAGATTGGCCGGTTATGTCGCCAAGGGTTTAGTAATCGAAGCGCGCATCGCCACGCCGGACACTTTGACGTATTACGGCCTGACCGTGGAGCTGGCTCCCAACTCGCCAGCCATCGCTCCGCACGCCGCGGCGAGCCGCCTTTAGACCAGTCGCTCACTCGGGAGCTGGGGCACTGAGGACAGTAGGCAGGCAATGGGCAGCGCGGCGCGGCTCCGCCACGCCGTATTCCCGCCGGTTGTTGACTGCCCATTGGCAGGATAAACCCGCATGTCCAATCCAATGGCGGAGTAAACCCGCCGCTACGGGTTATTGAGTTCCCACTTCTTATGATTTGATCCTGCTGGTACAATCGCTGGGCGTCCGGTCGTGCACACGCGAGGGAATGAGTGCCGGCGGGCGAAGCCCAATCATGACAAGGAGCGTGCCGTGAGTGATCCCGAGGAAGACTTTGCCGCGATGTTCGAGGCTTCGATCCAGGCCAAGCGCCTCGATCAAGGTGAACTCGTGGAGGGCAGGATCGTCGCCATCGGCCCGGAGGTGGCGTTAGTCGACGTTGGTCGCAAGGGTGAGGCGGTAATGGATATCGCCGAACTGAAGAACGCCGACGGCGAGATCGAGGTCGCGCTGGGCGACCTGGTTCAGGTGATGGTGGTATCGACGTCAGGCGGGCTGACGGTCTCCCGCCGGCTGGCGGGAGCGGCCGCGAATGATCGGCAGTTGGAAGCCGCCTTTCAAAGCGGCCTGCCGGTGGAAGGGAAGGTCGAACGGGAGGTAAAGGGCGGCTACGAGGTGCGCATCGGCCGGCGTCGCGCCTTCTGCCCGATTTCCCAGATCGACCTCCGCGGCGCAGACCCAGTGGCGCACGAAGGGCATGTTTACCAATTCCGCATCATCGAGTACAAGGAAGGCGGCTCGAATCTCGTCGTCGCCCGTCGCCCGCTCCTCGAGGACGAGCAGCGGGCGAACGCCGCCAAGATCCGCGACCAGATCGTCCCCGGCGCCGTCATGACCGGGCGTGTCACCTCCGTCCGCGAGTTCGGCGCGTTCGTCGATCTCGGCGCAGGCGTCCAGGGGCTGGTCCACGTGTCCGAGATGGCGTGGACCCGCGTATCGAACCCTGCGGAGATGGTCAAAGCGGGCGAGGAGATCACGGTCAAGGTCCTGCGCGTGGACGAGGAAAAGCAGAAGATATCGCTCGGGTTGAAGCAGCTCTCCGCCGACCCGTGGTCGAGAGTGGGCAACGTGTACAAAGTAGGCCAGGTGCTGCCCGGCCGCGTCACGCGCGTCGCGGAATTCGGCGCGTTCGTGGAGCTCGAGCCGGGCATCGAGGCGCTGGCCCATGCTTCCACGTTCGTGCCCACCGGACGATCAGGAGGGTGGTCGGGTCAGGTCGCTCCCGGGATGAGGGGCACCTTCGAGATTCTCACCATCGACCTCGAGCAGAAACGGATCGGCGTGGCGCTGGTTCAGGAAGGCTGGGCGGGGGCGGAGGGGGCTACGGGAGCCCGGCTGGGCATCGTTCCGGGCGCGCGCCTGACGGGAAAGGTCGAGCGCTACGAGAAATTCGGCGTGTTCGTCTTCCTGGCCCCCGGACGTACCGGTGTCATTCCCATGAGCGAAACCGGCATCGCGAAGGAAGGCGATGTCCAGCGAGCCTTTCCGGTCGGGGGGGACGTCGAGGTCATCGTGCTGGAAGTCGATCCGACAGGCCGGCGCATCCGCCTGAGCGCGAAGGCCGTCAGGGAAGCGCGCGAGGCCGAGGAAGTGCGCGAGTGGGTGGAGCACCAGGCTCCTCCCGCCGAGGGCCTCGGGACATTCGCCGACAAGCTGCGCTCGGCGTTCAAGTCGCGAGAGAAGTGACACTCTCACCGTCCCGCCTCTTGGTGCTTCCGCCATCGTCAACTGAATGACTTCCCACTTTCTGCCTTGCGGTCCACAGCACCACGCCAACGGTCGACAGGATTCTTTCCGGGAATTCAATTGGTCAATCCGTCTGTGAAGAGGAGGATGCCACCACTCGGAGGACTGACGGGCGGATCTGCGCAGCGCTCTCCTGCTTCGTCAGCGCTCCAGAACGTCCTTGTAGGCGTTGAGCGCGACTTTCTTGGGCTCGCGGTCGAGAATAAAGTCGACCTTGCGGGTGGAATTCCCGATCACTGCGACCTGACCCAACCGCATCATGCCGTTGCCAAAATCGGCGAAGACCGGCACAAACATCGCGAACGTACCGTCTACTTCGCTCTGAGTGATTTCCGTGTGCACCCGGACTTGGCTTTTGCCCGCCGGTTCTACTTGGTAGTTGAATTGGTAGCGCGGGACCTGCGTGCCGTACACCCATTCGCGGAAGAACCAGTCCAAGCGCCCGTTCTGCTGAAGGTCCAGGTTCTTCGGCATGTGTTTGTCGACGATGGCCTTGAACGACTCGGTGGAGGCAGGTGCATCGCGGTGACTCTCCACGAAATCGTGCATCATATCGACAAAAGCCTGGTCGCGATTGCCCGTGCCCTGGTCGGTGTACATCAGTGACCGCAGCATCAGCAGAATGTACGCGCCCTTGGAATAGGTGTCGCCCTGATAGGCCGAGAGCGAACGCTCAGAAACGAGCCGCCGTCCGAGCCACAGGGGGCCGGCGTCGTTCGGCGACACGCCGAAGTTATTCCGCTCCAGGATGCGTTTCCGCTGGCGCTCCCAGAATTCAAGGTAATCCTTTTGCCATTTCGGCCCCATGGCTTGTTGCAGGAACAATCCTGCGGCAAACTCCGCAAAGCCTTCCGAGAGCCACTGATCGTGGTAGGACGCCCATCCGACGGCATGGCCGAACCACTGGTGCGCCACCTCGTGGGGAGTCACTTCCTGCACAAAACCCGTGAACCTGGTATCAATGTGGCCGAACAGCAGCCACCGCTGCGTGGAATCAATGTAAGCCGAAATGGGCAGGTACACCAGGCTGGGCCAAGATTGCCCAAAGCTGAAGTCGGGCTGCTCGGTAACGGCCAGGTTATCGTATGGCGATCTGCCGAAATAGGATGTGCAGAGTTGCATCTGCGCGCGCGCTTGCTCCAGCGCGTACTTGGTCATGGTGCTGGGCGCCATTCCGCTTAGGGCGCCTCCTTGGTACGGCCGCAGGCTGTCCGGCAGTTCGGCCAAGTAAAACCCCGAGATGTCGTAGTGAGTGATGGTGTCGGGCCACTCCATCATTCTGTATTGACCGTAATTAAAACCTGCCACGGCCACCGGCACCGGCGTAACCCAATGGGAAACGGCAAACTCATCTTCCGTGGATTCTCCCTGGAGCTTGCCCACGCTGATGACCACGTTCCGGGGGGGAACTTTGAAGGTCAGATCGTAAAGCGACTTTTCTCCAAAACCGTTCAGGTTCGGATACCACGACGTGCGCGCGCCGACGTAGTAGCTTCCGTTGCCCGCATTGAAGAGAACCTTATCGCCCGCGTACTCGAGGGTGATGGAATGTTCCTGCCCCACCTCGGTGGCAGCGTCCAGAATGGCATAGAACGAGCCGTCCTGCTTCTTGTCTTCCTGGACAAAGTGCAGGTCGTGGCCGTCCTGGTCGATAACGCGCGAAACGCGCAGAGAGGGGAGAAGTCCGAATTTCATCACGCGCTCGCCCGGCGCCAGCGGCGCAAAGGTAAGCGTGGCGCGGCTGAACAGGTGCCCGTTCTTGGCGATAACGGTTTCGATGTTGTAGCGGTGGGTGGCAAACAGCCGCCGGTCTTCGCGCGAATTCGCGGTACGGGCGTTTACCTCCGTCTTCAGGTGCTGGGAATACCAGATGCCGTCGTCCATCCCACCGCCCTCGCAATTGATCAGGGCCACCTCCTCAGGAGAATCGAGTTGCGGTATTGCCCCCACGCGCTCGCGCACAAAAAAGCGCAAGTCCTTGTGCGGCGTGCCCTGCATGTAGGCGTTGAAGAATTTCGGATGTTGGGGATTGTAAACGGCGGCCAGCACGTCGGCATCCACGTTATCAATCGTCTCGTTTTCCAGGATAGCTTGGGTGAATCCCTCAGGAACTTCGTGGCGGCGCCGGACTTTTTCCTGCCACGCGTGAAAGACGGAAGTGGCTTCCGGGGGCGTGTCCGTCTTATCCCCTAAGGCCGGAGCCAATGCCGGAAACTGTTTAGGGCTGAAACGAAGCACCATCGCGGTGAAGTCTTCCTCGACGGCTGCATCTCCGGCGCGCCGCGTCAATTCTTGCTGGTCGAGCATCACCACCGGCTTGAGCGAAAAGTGCCCCTTGCCGATGAATACGGCTCCCGTAATGAATCGGTTGACCTGGTCTAGCAGAGTCATGGTACCGGAGTTGAACGTGAACGTTCCCACATCCACGTTCATCGTGAACTTCTCACAGCGGCGCGTGTCGTTTAGTCCAAGGTCGCGCAGTTGGCGGTACACCGGGTCTGAATTCGCGAATTCCCGCCCTTTTCCGCCGATGGTGACGTTGGTCTGCTGCGGGGTGATCTTCAGGACAAGTTGAAGGTCGGCAGCGCCGTGCAGGTCCACGCTAGTGACCAGATCCTCGAAGCCGGGCTTGATAACGCGAACGGCATACTGGCCTGGGCTTAGATGCGGAGCGGTGAACCGCCCGGTATTATCCGAAATAAGGACCAATGCCTGGGTCAGCATGCCGCCGGTAAGCTCCACTCGTGCCTCAGCCACCAGTCCGCCGGAAGGGTCTTTGATGGTGCCGGAGATCGTGTCCGCCCGTAGCGGCGGGGCAAGCGCCAGGCAGAGGAGGGCTAACGTCGCCACACGTGGCAGCAGGACTCCCTGTGGGCCCCGCAATCTGTGCGAAAGCCGTAAGAAGGGAATATGGGGACTCATGACGCGCCTAGAGTACCACCGCACGGATCAGTGGACAAGAGGCCCAATATCGCCTTGGAGTGAAGGTTGCGATAGGCGAGAGTGGGGTTGACCCTTGGGGCCGCTAGCGTTCTATCGAGGGCCAGCAATGAATGTGCGAAAAGCTGGCGAACAGCCCTTCCCACCACCAATTATGCAAACTCCCCGGATAATCGCGAGAGCTGAGAGCCTCGGATCATCGGACGATCGGCGGATCCGGACATCAAATCATCGGGTCATCGGGCCATCTGAAACCAGCTCGGTGCTCCTCCGATGGACCGATGAACCGATGAGCCGATTTTAGATCCGCGTAATCCATGTCTTTTGGTCCAAGAAGCCCAGCAGATTGATGTCAGTTCTCGCGCCAAAGATGCATTTTCGTGCAAAAACCCCGCATTTTGGACATGACATTTTGTCGTGTTCGCTTTGTTTTCATGTACATAGCCGGGTCGATCTTCATTTTTAACATCTCTAAGGGTCAGCGCATCGTTTCGGACCTTGATCAGCATGTTGGTGTGCCGCCACAAAGGAGCAGTTCGCAATCGGCACTCGAAAATCATCAATCAGCCCCAGGCTGTAACCTTCCATCCTTGGCATATACCGCGAAGTTTCAGGCCCCTCCATTAAGCAGTGGGTTAGGATGTTATCGACAAATATTGACAAACCCTTGGCGACTTTCGGCGAGTTGTAGAGGCGGCTTTACGCCGCCATTTGGCGAGATAAACTCGCCGCTACAACAGCAAATTGACCCACTATCCCCAGCTTCTAGCACCTGACACCTGACACCTCTTCTCGAGTGCGCGATTTCACCAAGACAAACCTCTCCATCTCATTGCCCCGCAGCATGGCGGCCAGAGCATGGGCCCACGTTGACTAATTGACCATAACGAGCAAGAATATCAGCATGTTGGCGGCTAGAATCCTACCGGTAGGAAAGCCGCGCGCCAAGTCTTCCGTCCAGGCTCATTCCCGACCGGCCCAACAGAGAGGAAAGTGCAAAGGGCGAACACAAGTTCTTATTGGCCGTGGCGCTCTGGTACAATATTCGCCGTGCCGGACTCCACGAACAAAATGGGGCAAACGCTGTCGAAGGTTCCCATCTTCTCCGGGCTCACGGAAAGCGAGTTGGGGTTTCTAAGCCGGCGTACGGTTCCCCGCCACTACTCGGCGGGCGAGACTATATTTGGCGAAGGCGAACCTTGCGCGGGGCTTTATGTAGTTGAGTCCGGTAACGTCCGCATCTACAAGAGTTCTCCCAACGGACGCGAACAAGTACTCAGCATTGATGGGCCGGGCAACTCGATTGCCGAGATCCCTGTGTTCGACGGAGGAACATACCCGGCGTCGGCAACCGCGGCGGACGACGTCACCCTGCTTTTTGTAAGCAAGCAGGACTTTCAGGCGCTCTGCCTTGCTCATCCTCAGGTTCCGCTTAAGGTTCTAAGGGTCGTCGGCGCTCGTCTTCGACGCCTGGTGGGGATAATCGAAGAACTTTCCTTCACAACGGTGCGCCACCGGCTTGCTTCCTTCCTCCTGCGCCTTGCCCAAAAGTCGGGCAAACGCTCCGCCCAGGGTGTGGAAGTTACCTTGCCCATCACCAACCAGGAATTGGCGGCGCAGATTGGAACGGTCCGCGAGCTGGTTTCCCGGAATCTCTCCCGTTTGCAGGCGGAGGGAATGCTGAAAATCGATGGGCGCAACGTCCTGATCTGCAACCTGAAAGCTCTCGAAGACGACAGCCTCGCCAGCGGATAACTTCCGACCCTCCTGGAGCCAGCAAATTCACGAACCGTGACAAAAGTCATCGGCAAGCCGTCATTGCTTCCCTAACATCAACACATCAAGCGGGGCCATAAGGCATGGACCTTGGCCCGCGAGGAGGAGGCAATGAGCGTGACTACGGAAAAAACGGTACGGGAATTGGCCCTGGAGAAACCAGGCGCCGCGAGAGTTTTTGAAAAACTAGGTATCGACTATTGCTGCGGGGGCAAGCAAACACTCGAAGAAGCTTGCCGCGCGGCCGGTCTTCCAGTCGGCGAAGTGCTTGGTGCGCTGGAAGTGGCGCCCCCTTCGCGACAACCCTCCCCCAAGGACAGCGATTGGCAAACGGCGCCATTAGCGGATCTGATCTCACACATCGAGAACACCCACCATAAGTACACCCGCGAAGAGATTGCTCGCCTCGGTCCTCTGTTCGAGAAGGTTTGCTCGGTCCACGGAGAGCATCACCCTGAACTTTTCGAGCTTCGCACTACCTTCCAGACCTTGGCTCAGGAACTCGCCACCCACCTGATGAAGGAAGAGATGGTCCTGTTCCCGTATATGGAAAGAATGGAGGAATCCGTTATGCAGAAGGAGCCGATCCTGCCACCGCCCTTCGGCACCGTGCGTAATCCCGTGTCGATGATGGAGCATGAACACGACTCCGCCGGCAGCGCATTGCGCGCCCTTCGGGCCTCCAGTAACGGCTATGCTGCTCCACCCGACGCTTGCGTTAGCTATCAGACCCTCTACAAGACTTTGGCGGAATTTGAGGCTGATTTGCATCAGCATATCCATCTTGAAAACAACATCTTGTTTCCCCGGGCGATTGCGCTCGAAAATGAAAATTGACCATGGTGTATGTATGGGCCGCGTCGTGGGTCGCCGACATAAAGAGCGATGTCGGCGCACCCGGTGAAAATGGAGATTCTGGCTAACATAAATGGGGGATGAAATGGCAGACACGTCCGGTAGTGCTACAGGCCTCTCGCCGTGGTGGCGGCACGCGGCGATTCTCGTCATGATCGGTGGTTTTTCGGTTCTATCTTTCGTAACCGTCTTAACCTACACGAACGCTCCTCCCATTCCCGAGAAGGCCGTGGATGCGACGGGAAATGTGGTGTTCACAGGAGCCGACATCCAGCAAGGCCAGGAGGTCTTCTTTAAGTATGGCCTCATGGAACACGGGACCCTTTGGGGTCACGGGGCTTATCTGGGTCCTGACTACAGCGCTGAGTATCTGCACCGGCTCAGCGAAGTGACTCGAGATACGATCGCGGTGGAGAAGTACGGCAAGCCCTTCGCCCAGCTCTCGCCTGATGAGCAAGTCGTCGCATCCGCGGAGGTGCGGCGGGTTCTTAAGGAGAACCGCTACGAACCGGCCTCGCGGACGCTCCTCTTTACCCCCGGAGAGGTGGCGGCCTATCGCACCCAGACAGTCGAATGGAGCGATTACTTCACCAAGCAGGGCGGAGCCCCGGGACTGCCTGCCAGCTATATCAAGGACCCCACGGAGCTCAAAGCGCTGACCACCTTTTTCGCGTGGGCCGCCTGGGCGGCGACGGCGAACCGGCCAGGCAAGGACTATTCCTATACCAACAATTGGCCTTATGAGCCCCTGGTAGGCAACCAGCCCTCTGTCGAGACTTATGTCTGGAGCGCCATGAGTCTCATCACCCTCCTGGGAGGTCTGGGCCTGATCCTCTTTGTGGTCGGTAAGTTTGACTACCTGGGCTGGAAGGGTGAGGGTGACACTGCCCACGCCACGCACTCCGCTCCCACGCCGCTGAAACTGACACCCAGCCAATGGGCCACCGGGTGGTTCTTTGCCGTGGTGGCGCTCCTCTTTCTGGCGCAATCGTTCCTGGGAGGCGCCATTGCCCACTACCGTGTGGAGCCGGGAGGGTTTTACGGGTTCGACATCGCTCGGTTCCTGCCCTACACTCTGGCGCGCACCTGGCACCTCCAACTCGCCATCTTCTGGATCGCCACGGCCTGGGTAGGGGGCGGCCTTTTCCTGGCCCCCTGGGTGGGCGGCGAGGAGCCCAAGGGCCAAAAGGCCGGCGTCTACGCGCTTCTTGGCGCACTCGCAGTGGTAGTCTTTGGCAGCCTTTTCGGAGAGTACCTGGGCATCAACGACAAGCTCGGGCGTCTCTGGTTCTGGTTCGGGCATCAGGGTTCCGAATACCTGGATCTCGGGCGGTTCTGGCAGCTCCTGCTGGCGGCGGGCCTTGTCTTCTGGCTCTTTCTGATGTTCCGGGCCTTGAAACCCGCCATGAAGAGTCCTGGCAAGCGTGAGCTATCCGCACTCTTTCTTTACGCCGCCGTGGCCATTCCCGTTTTTTACCTGCCCGCGCTCTTCTACGGCCCTCACACCAACTTCGCAGTCATCGATAACTGGCGCTTCTGGATCATCCATCTTTGGGTGGAAGGATTCTTCGAACTCTTCGCCACGGTCCTCGTGGCCATCATGTTTCACCAGATGGGTGTGGTCAGCACCAAGACGGCCACGCGCCTGATTTACCTCGACGCCATCCTCTACCTCAGCGCCGGAATCATTGGCACGGGCCATCACTGGTATTTCACCGGTCAGGGAACGCTCAATATGGGCCTGGCGGCGTGCTTCTCCGCCATGGAGGTTGTGCCCTTGACGCTTCTAACCCTGGACGCCTGGGACTTCATCAAGCTGAAGAACGAGCAATGCTCCGTGTGCGGCCAGGAATTCGCCACCACCCAGAAGTGGGCCATCTATTTCCTTATGGCGGTCGGTGTATGGAATTTTACTGGCGCCGGGATTTTCGGCTTCCTGATCAACCTGCCGATTGTGTCTTACTTCGAAGTGGGCACGGGACTGACCCCCAACCACGGACACGCCGCCCTGTTTGGTGTCTTCGGGATGTTGGCGCTGGCGGTTCTGGTCTTTTGCTTGCGGGCCATGCAGTCCGACGCCGTCTGGAAGGGGACGGAGAAGTTCATCAGGATAGGCTTCTGGGGCGCTAACGTGGGCCTCGCCCTGATGATCCTTCTGGACCTGTTTCCTGGAGGCGTACTCCAACTCTGGGACTCCATCGCCAATGGATACTGGCACGCCCGTCGGCTTACCTTCCTGATGGGCGGCCTCTACCACAAGCTGGAATGGGTGCGGGTGGTGGGGGACATGACCTTCATCCTCGCCGGAGCCGTACCCATCGCCCTCGGCGTGCTGCGCAGCATGTGGAAGCGGGACATGGTTCCTCCCCCTGGAGGGACGGTGGCTTAACGAACAGAGGACTCTATTCGCCCACCTCACTCTAAGATGCGGCCGCGCAGATGGTTCCGGCGCTGTTTGGGACCCCGCTTGAAAAGTCCGCTTCACGTCAAGGGGGTGCCACATGGAAGTATTACAGCCATAACCTCCGAATCGTCGGCCGCCCTGCGGCCCAAAGCCTCCGGGCGACGGGTCGAAGGATAAGGGGTAAAGTTTAAATGATAAAGGGTAAGGCGGTTCCAACATTCCTAGCCAGTTCCGCGCGGGGCGAGGGGCAGGCACGCGCTTTATCCTTTATCCTTTACCCTTTATCCTTCCCCATGTCCCGATCGCAGTCGATTAGGAGCGTTCCGGCAAGGACCCCGTCTCCGCCACCAGGCGCGCCGCCGGAATTTCCTGGTCCTTGTACTGAAGCTGATAGAGTTTGAAGTAGATCCCGCGCTGATCGAGCAATTCCAGATGCGTGCCCACTTCGCGCACGCGTCCTTTGTGCATAACCACAATCTTGCTGGCGTTCTGAATGGTGGAAAGCCGGTGCGCAATGACCAGCGAGGTGCGGTTCTCGATCAGGCGTCTCAACCCTTCGCGCAGCAAATGTTCGGTCTCCGGATCCACACTGGAGGTGGCTTCGTCGAGGACCAGAATGCGGGGATTGTGCGCCAGCGCGCGGGCGAAGGACAGCAACTGTTTTTGGCCCACGGAGAGGGTCGCCCCACGCTCCCGAACGGGCTCATCATACCCCCCCGGCAGGCTCTCAATAAACTCCTGGAGGTTGACCTGTTGCGCCGCGGCGCGCACCTGCGCGTCCGTAATCCCCTTGCTGCCGAGGCGGATGTTCGTCGCAATGGTTCCGGAAAAGAGGAAGGGGTCCTGTAGCACAATGCCAAAATTCCTGCGCAAATCGCGCAGACGAAGTTCGCGGATGTCAATGCCGTCGAAGGTGATGCGGCCTTCCTGCACTTCATAGAAGCGCAACAGCAGGTTGGTGAGGGTGGTTTTTCCGGCGCCGGTATGGCCCACCACCGCCACGGTTTCGCCGGGCTCGATCGCGAAGCTGATGTTATCAAGAACTTTGTGGTCGTCGTTGTAAGCGAACCCGACCTTCTGAAATTCCACCTTTCCGCGCGGGTGCGCAATCGGGCGCGGCTGCGGTGGATCGGCGATGGTTATGGGCGTATCCAGCAGCTTGAAGATGCGCTCCGAGCTCGCCATGGCCGCCTGCAACAGGTTGTACTTGTCGCTCAAGTCTTGAATGGGGCGGAAAAACCGCTGCGAGTATTGAATGAACGCGATGGCGGTCCCCACGCTGACGGCCCCGCGCAAGGCCATCCCCCCGCCCATATAGAGAATGATGGCGATGGCAATCACCCCCACCAGTTCGACGGCGGGATAGAAGAGGCCGTAAGCCAGGATGGAATCCTTGTAGGCCTCCATGTGCGCGCGGTTCGTCGCCTCGAATTCTTCGAAGCTGCGGTCCTCGCGATTGAAGAGTTGCAGTACCGCCATGCCGGTCAGGTGCTCCTGCAAATACGCGTTGATGCGCGCAATCGCCGTGCGAATGCGCCGATAGGACTCGCGCACCGCCCGCCGGAATGAGGCGGTAATCAGCCCGATCAACGGCAGCACCGCGAAGGTCAGGAGCGCCAGCTTCCAGTTCACATACAGCATCATGGCCATGATGCTGAGCAGCGTGAAGAAATCCCCGAAGATCGCCACCACCCCGGAGGCGAAAAGGTCGTTCAGCACATCCACGTCCGTCGTCACCCGCGTGACCAGGCGGCCCACGGGATTGCGATCGAAAAAGGCCATTTCCAGGCGCTGCAAGTGGAGGAAAATCTGCTTGCGCAGGTCGTACATCACCTTCTGCCCCACCAACTGCATGGCGAACGACTGTGAGAATTCCAGCAAGAAGCTGAGCACGACGGTGGGAAGGAATAGTGCGAAAGCAATCTGCACAATGCCGACCATGGGATCGGGGCTGAGATAATGCGCGAGGGCGGACGGAAGTTGCTGGCCACGGGCGGGGTCCAGGTAGCGGTCCACTTCCACCTTCATCAAGTAGGCGGGGAGGGCCTGAAGCATTCCATAGAGGAACGTGGCGGTGATGGCAAGCAATGTCATCCGCCAGTACGGACGAAGATACTCGATCAAGCGCCGCATCAGCCGCGAGTCGTAAGCCTTGCCGATGATTTCTTCTTCCTGGTGACTGGCTGGCATAAATCTCTGAAGGAGTCAGAAGTCAGGAGTCAGGAGTCAGAATGGAAAAACAAGGGTGGTTTTGCTTCTTTTAACGACGCCAGGATGGTGGCGCGACTCCTGACTCCTGACTCCTGTCTCCTGACTCCTGACTCCTGACTCCTGTCCTACACTTCCTCTTCCAACGCTTCTTCAATCAACTGTTTGTTATAGAGCTCCGTGTAATAGCCGTTCAGGGCCAGCAGTTCCGCGTGGGGGCCGCGCTCCACGATTTCCCCGTCGTGGAGCACCACGATTTCATCGGCGTTCTGAATGGTCGAAACGCGGTGCGAAATCAAAATGGTGGTGCGGCCCGCCATGACGCCGGTGAGGTGCCGCAGGATTTTTTCCTCCGTATAGGTGTCCACGCTGGAAAGCGCATCATCCAGAATCAGAATGCGCGGATCGCGGATGACGGCGCGGGAAATCGCGGTCCGCTGCTTCTGTCCGCCGGAAAGGGTTAGTCCGCGCTCCCCCACCATGGTGTCGAATTTCTTGGGGAAGCTGTTAATCTCCGGGAGAATATTGGATACCTCTGCGGCGCGTTCCACCGCTGCATCGCTCGCCTCCGGCGCGCCCAGCCTGATGTTTTCGCGAATGGTCTCACTGAACAGAAATGTTTCCTGGGGGACGAATCCGATGTCTTTGCGCAGGGTGTGGAGAGGAATCTTGCGAATGGGAGCGCCATCGATCAGCAGAGTTCCCGGTGGGGCATCGTACAAGCGGGGGATTAAGCTTACCAGCGTAGATTTTCCCGAACCCGTCGCCCCCACCACCGCCACGGTCTTGCCTGCCGGAATGTGCAAGTTGATATTCTTTAGAATCGCATGGCCGTTGTAACTGAAGCTCAGATTGCGAAACTCGATATCGCCCATAAGTGCGCTGATGTGGTCTTCCGGAACCTCCCGGTCGTCGATATCGGGTTCGGCAGCAAAGATGGTCATCAACCTTCCCTGCGATGCCAGCCCCCGCTCCACCAGGTTGACCACCCAACCCAGCGCGACAATGGGCCAAATCAGGTTGGCGAGATACACGTTAAAGGCCGCAAAGGTTCCAACCGTGATCATTCCCCTCACCACGTGCCGTCCGCCCACCACCAGCACCAACATGAGCGCCACGGCAAATATCAATCCCATGGCGGGCCACAGGAAGCTGGTGATCCAGATCAACCCCTTGTTCTTTTCCACGAAGTCCCGGTTCATCACGCGAAACGTCGCCATCTCGGCATCTTCCTGGCAAAAGGCGCGAACCACCCGCACCCCCGCGATGTTTTCGCGCACACGTTCGGTGATTTCCGAGTAAAGCGCCTGGATCTTCTCGAAGCGCTGGTGAATCTTGGCGCCGAAGAATTTGACCCCCACGGAAATCAGCGGCATGGGGGCCAGCGCCATCAGCGTCAGCCGCCAATCCAGGTGAATCATCAAGGTGACCGTGGCGATGCCGATCACCAGCGTGGTGGCTGAATACATGATGCCCGGACCAATCATATTGCGAACGGCATTCAGGTCGTTGGTGAGCTTTGACATCAGGTCGCCGGTGCGGTGCTCGGTGTAATACCGCGGCGAAAGGCGCAGCAGGTGGCGGAACAGGTCATTGCGTAAATCGTATTCGGCATCGCGGGAGATGCCGATAAGAATCCATCGCATCCAGAATTGGAAGACGGCCCTAACCACCGACAAACCGATGAGCACGCCGGCCACCAGCGCCAATTGGTGAAGCAGCACGCCGTGCGTCAGGTCGTCGACTCCGGCCTTGATGGCCAGTGGAATCAGCGCTCCCACGGACTGTCCAATGATCAGGCAGACGAATCCCGTAATGTAGCGCGCCTTGTAGCGCGCAAGATACGGCCAAATTGGACGGAAGCGCTCGAGCATCCGAATCCTTATGTCACCAGCCCCTTAATCTTGTCCCGTAAGAGCGGAAGGGCCAACCTATTAGATTATAACGGAGAGCGGAGGATAGCGGAACCTGGTTTATGGGGTGGCACCACCGAAAATCCCCACGTCTGATGGAAAATCTCGCCGGTTGCGAGTAGGATAGAGCGGCGTTTGGCTGTTCTTCAAGATGAGACAAGCTTTGCCGCGTGGAGCCCCCTATGGTTAACAATGAATCCGACGACGACCGGGAAAAAAGGATCGAGGAACTGAAGCGCCGCGCGGAAGAACTTACCGGTGGGGAGATGAAGACCGGGGAGATTGCGCCCTGCCCCCCTGATGTCCAAGAAGGATTCTGGAAGTACGTGGTGGAATATGAGGAAGCTCCCTGGACGACTCACTTCCAGCAATTGGAGAGGGCCGGCGTTTCCCTTCCCGCCCCGGAGACACTCAACGACCAGGAGGTGACCGCCAAGCTCTGGGAAGTCATCAACAAGCTCGCCCAGATGCGCGTCTTCCTGGAAGACACCGACCATCTGAGTGACCGCGAGCTTTACACGACGCTCTGGAGTGACGAACTCCGCGAGGAAACGAAAGATATCGTGCTCGACCAGGACTCCGCTTGTCACTATCAAATGCTGAGCAGTGGCAGCGACGAAGACACGCTGCTCTATCTTAAGTATTTCGCCGACGAGGAGTGGCGCCAAGACTGGCTCGAGCAATTCCCGGAATATATCATGCCGGACCACGAAGACCCGCCTTACGACCGCGACCGCCTTCTGCCCCAACCCAGTTACGGGCCGCCTTCCGATTTGCCGATTAGCTAGTTTGGATTTATTGGCGAGAATAAAAGTGAAGGCGTTACATCTCGCGGCGGCCTTCGAGGGCTTTGACCATGGTGACTTCGTCCGCGTACTCCAATTCCGAGCCCACGGGAATTCCCATGGCGATGCGGCTTACTTTCACGCCCAGCGGTTTGATGAGCCGGG
>Ga0326727_10001301_pt1 | contig 93746 bp, 88 predicted proteins | sample MB2enrmetagenome_FD_207643 | JGI IMG/M metagenome (GOLD analysis project Ga0326727, IMG submission 207643) | Lab enriched peat soil microbial communities from McLean, Ithaca, NY, United States - MB29MY | ecosystem: Environmental > Terrestrial > Soil > Wetlands > Peat | place: USA: New York... | reverse complement strand
GGAAAATTTTTGTTCCGGCCAATTTCCCCCACGGCCTGGCCCGCGAATTGCGCAATTACAAAATCAAACTCCGGGTCAAAAAAGGGGGCGTCTTCCCGCAACGGGAATTCAAGCGGGCCGACGAAATCAAAAAAATCAGCGCCGCCCTCATGATGGCCGAGGTCGGACTGGCCGAGGGCCTCTTCGCCTTGAAAACGGCCAAGGTGGGACGCGACCGGAAGCTGACGTATCACGGCGCGCCGCTGACCAGTGAAAAACTGCGCGCCATTATTGACATCGCGATCCTCCAGGTTGGCGGCCTGGCCAGCCACACCATTGTCGCGGGCGGCCGCCAGGGGTGCGATCCGCATGAGCCGGGACACGGCGCCTTGCGCGCCCATGAACCCATCATCCTCGATGTTTTTCCGCGCTCGCAAAAGACCGGTTACTTTGGCGACATTACCCGAACGGTCGTCCGGGGCCGGGCCAGCGAAGCCGTCCGCCGTTTATATGACACAGTGGCGCGAGGCCAGGAAATGGCCTTCGAGAAAATACTTTGCGAAGCGCGCGCGTCCGACATTCACCGGGCCATTCAGTCTTTTTTTGAGAGCGAAGGCTACAAGACCGGCAGGAAAAATGGCCGCATGCAAGGCTTCTTTCATGGCACCGGGCACGGCTTGGGCATGGAAATCCATGAAGCTCCCCGCATCAGCCTCACCTCCAACGATGTCCTCAAGACCGGCCACGTTCTGACGGTGGAACCGGGGCTTTATTATCCGCAAATCGGCGGAGTCCGCCTGGAAGACGTTGTCACCGTCACCCCCAATGGCGCGCGGAACCTGACCAAGTTCGAGAAGGTGTTGGAGGTTTAGCCCGGCGGTTCAGAAAACCAGTTACAACGCCACGGTTGCATTTTGGCAAAAATCCGGCACAGTTGTCCGGGATGAACGCCCGGATGGAATTCGAGTCTAATCCACAATAGAGAAAGGACACGATTATGAAATTTCTTAAAGTGGCCAGACGAGTCGCGCTCTTCCTGGTGGTCAACTTCCTGGTCATTTTGACCATCGGGATTATCGCCAGCCTGTTTTTTCACCGCCAGGCCGCACAGTTTGGCTACGACACCCTTTTCCTGTATTGCCTGGTTATCGGCATGGGCGGCGCGTTCATCTCGCTGGCGATTTCGCGCTGGATGGCCAAACGGATGATGGGCGTTCAAGTCATTGATCCCAACAGCGCAAGCCCCGAGGAGCAGCGCCTCGTCGAAACCGTCCATCATCTGGCCCGCGCCGCCGGTCTTCCCGCCATGCCGGAGGTCGGGATTTACGAATCGCCGGAAATCAACGCGTTTGCCACCGGGCCGAGCCAGTCGCGCGCCCTGGTCGCGGTGTCCTCGGGACTATTGAGGCACATGCGGCAATCGGACATCGAAGGCGTGCTGGGACACGAAATTACTCATGTGGCCAACGGCGACATGGTGACCATGACTTTGATCCAAGGCGTGATCAACGCCTTTGCCATGTTCCTGGCGGAGGTGGCGGCCATTGCTGTTTCCCAAGGTTCCTCCCGCAATGACAATCGGGGCGGCAATTATTTCATGAGATGGATGGTTTACAATCTGTTCTATTCCGTGTTCGCGCTCCTGGGTTCCATCGTGGTTTGCTGGTTCTCGCGCTGGCGTGAATTTCGGGCCGATGCAGGCGGAGCGCGTCTGGCCGGACGGGACCACATGATTTCCGCCCTCAGGGCGCTCAAGGCCATCCATGAAGCCGGGGCCGACCAGGCCGGACCGCCACAGCCAGCCTTTCAAGCACTGAAGATTTCCGGCAAGACCGCCGGCATTCTGGGCCTCCTCTTTGCCGATCATCCCCCTTTGGATGAACGCATCGCCCGGCTGGAGAATCCCGCCCGGGGATAATCGCAGAAGGCCTCTTGCGGCGTGCGGACGTTGACGGCCTGCCAGTTGCGGTTGAGCACCATCGCTTTGTTCAGTGTGTCATTCATAAATTCAGTGAAGAGTGCAGAATGAAGACTAGCCCCACGTTCCATTACCCACTTTCCACCATGCACTCTGCATTGGGCGCATCCTTACACTGCTGCCGTGCGAGCTGCGGATTCCCTCGCCCCACAAAATGAGGGCGGGAAGAGGAAGTCCCCCCATTAAAATTAGCGCTACCCACATTGAAAGCCGCAATGTGGGTAGCGCTAATTTGAAAACTGCATATTTCAATAGCCCATGTCAAGGAAAAATAATCAAAAACATTGCAACGGGCGCATCCGCACACTGCTACCGTGCGAGCTGCCGATTCCCTCGCGCCACGAAGTGGGTGGAGGGTTAAGGAGAGGGGTCCGTTCCGTCAATGGTAGCAGTGTGCGGATGCACCCCTCTGCATTCCACACTTTCTTCCGGTGTTTGTTCTTTGTTGGTGCTTGCGCATGATGGACAACTGGCTTGCCGAGCCGTAGCCGCGAGGCGAAGGCTGGCTGCCGGGGCTGGAATTGCACCAACATCAGCGCCTTCAAAGGGCGATGTCCTACGAATTAGACGACCCGGCAAATGGTGGCCCGCCCCGGTAACGCTCCGGGTTCCACGGCTTAAAAGACCGCGGCTTCACTTTAAAGCTTGCAGGCCGAAATGGTGCTCGCGGTCCCGACGAGTCGGGACACTGGCGACGCTCTCGACGTCGTGTCTCTGCTGTTGGACTACGCGAGCAAAGGAAATGGGGCCTCCAGCCGGTGATGCTCCGGCTAGCCTCCGCGCCCCCTGTTCCCGGCAGTCCTTGACTCGATGAACGGCACGCCTGAGACTGCGACACGATGACTCGGATCCTGGCTCTATCTCTGGACTGGTTGGCCATTCAACTGGCATCGCTGCGGCTTCCGCTTCCGCCGGTGGACGGGTTTGAGGAAGCGGTTCGTCTGCTTGGAAGCACGGAGTTTATTCCCACCGAAAGCCCGCTGGCTCGGATCGATTTCCAGGCGCAGGACTGGGGTTTGGCGTTCCGGTTTCCAACGCCGCGGCCATGCGCTTTTCCGGAGAACAACATGGTTTATGGGCGGTTCTATCGCTGCGACGATCATTGGGAATCACGGCCCGCCATCGTTCTCCTGCACGGTGGATATGACGTTCTCAATCATTGTTTTCGATTTCCTTCGATTGCCCGCGTCTGCTGCCGCGAAAAGATCAGCGCTGTCACTTTGGAGTTGCCATACCACTTTCGCCGTCGTCCACGCCAGCTCATTGGAGTAGCTGACCTGGATTATGTGCAGCTCGCGGAAGCGTTTGCGCAGGGTGTGGCCGAAATCAGGGCATTAATCGGCTGGCTGGTGGAAAACGGTTGTCCCGCAGTCGGGCTTTGGGGCTTTTCATGGGGAGCTTGGTTGGCAGGCCTCGCGGCGTGCCACGATCCGCGCCTGACTGCTCTTGTTCTGGCCATGCCTGTTGCGCGCATGAGTACCTCAAGCGCAGAGAGCGTCATTGTCCCACACGTTCGGAGAGCCATGCGGAAATTCCAGAAACCGTGGGAGCAGCTCAATTTGACTCCCATGAATCTGGTTACAAGCAGGCCCAAACTGTCCAAGCACAATATCTTGCTCGTTGAGGCTCTTTATGATCTCTGCGTGGGCAGCCAGCACGCTGAGGACCTTTGGAAGTCCTGGGGAGAACCTGAAATCTGGAGGCTTCGCCATGGGCACGCCTCGGCAATGGTGTCTCCAGGCCTTCCAGGTCAGGTTATCAGATGGCTCGTGCCGCGTTTGAGCAGCAGGACCCAGGCACTCATCTAGTGCGATTCCAGTTATAAGCTGGACGGTTCTCTTTGAACTAAACGCGCGAAAATGGCGGAATGCCGTGGAGTGGGCTTCCCAAGCCCTGCGAGTCAGGTGCCCAATAAGAGACGTTCGCTTTTGGACGGCGGCTTCGATATAAACAACGATATGACTTATCAACGAGAAATCCAGGTTCAAACCACCGGACATCAAGAGATGCACGACCTGACCGACGAGGTGGCCCGGATCGTGAACACCTCAGGCGTGCGGGCCGGCGTTGTGCATATTTTCAACGTCGGCAGCACCGCCGCGGTTGGCACCATTGAATTCGAGCCGGGTCTCCAGGAAGACCTGCCCAAGATATTGGACAAGCTCTTTCCGCCGAGTCGAGACTACGGCCACGAACACGCCTGGCATGATGGCAACGGCCATTCCCATTTGCAGGCGACGATGCTGGGCCCTTCGCTCACGGTGCCAGTCAAAGACCGCAAACTCGTCCTGGGCACCTGGCAGCAAATCTTTCATCTTGAGTGCGACATCAAACCGCGTCGGCGCACGATTGCGATCACGGTGATGGGCGACTCGTGACCCTCCGGCCGGTTCGGCGAAATTGGAATCCCGTGCTGGCAATGCACCAGCCTTTGCGGTTCTGCAGACCGCCGCCTGAGCTGCCCGGCCAATGGGATTTGAATTGTCCAAGTGCGCGGGTGGAGATTTTCGCCTCCACCCGCGTTGTTTGTCCTCCTGGCGTCCTTGAACTGTAATTGGTCAGGAAGCCGGGAGGTGCGCCCGGACCGTCTCCCTCACAGGGAGAGATGCTGCTGTTACACCACAATCCTGATGGCTTGCCGAGCCGAAGCCCGAAGGGCGAAGGCTGGCTCGCCAAGCCGTAGCTTTAGCGAAGGCTGGAGCCCCTGGTCGGACTCGCACCGACGAATACGGGTTTACGAAACCCGCCCTGTTGCTGCTGAGGCACAGGGGCGGCAAGAGAATTAAGAATTAGGAAGGCAGAATTAAGAAGTCAGATAAGGCATCCCGGCTCGACTGTTGGCGGAAATTCATATTTCTTAATTCATACTTCTTAATTCTTACTTCAAACGTGGCGCTCTCACGTGGATTTGCACCACGAACCTCCGCCTTCGCAGGGCGGCGTGCAGAATCTGGTTACACCTTGAGAGCAAAATGGCGTCCGCGGCCGGACTCGCACCGGCTAGATTCTGCTTGAAGGGCAGAGTGCGCGATCTGCTTTGCATTCACGGACGAAATGGCCCCCGAGGTTGGTATCGCGCCAACGTCTCCTCCTTTTCAGGGAGGCGCTAATCTGCCTCAGCTACCCGGGGAAACGGCCCGCCGAGCCGTAGCTCGCGGCTTGTCCGCCATAGCTCGCAGAGCGGCGGCGGATCTTCCGGTTATCAGCCGGGCGCTGGTGGCCGTGTGCCAACACCTTTTGAACTACGAGACGACTGTTAATTGCGGCTTCACGCCAAACCGGTTCACGGGGCGGAACACAATATTCAGCCTCGGCAGCGGCCGGATTCGAATAACACGCTTTGGTTTGTAGCTCCTGCGAAGGAGCAACTGGCTCTGATGGCGGATAGTGGGCTTCATGGGATTTCCTTTCGTTAGGGGTTGTGGCTTGATCTTGCATTCCGCACTCAACACTTTGCACTCTGCATTTTTGAAATTGGTCAGCGCGGCAGGACTTGCACCTGCGATCGCCCGGTCCCAGGCCGGGTGTGTTGGCTGCTACACTACGCGCTGATGGCGGACCCGAATCCCGATTCATCGGGACTCAACCCTCCCGCAGACAATCCCGACGCCTCGGGACTGATTGAGCTACGAGTCCGAAATGGTGGGAAGCGCTGGTAACGCTCCAGTCGTCGCTTCCAGCTTGTTTGAAGACACCGGTTTTACAGACCGGCAGCCGGATCACTTCCCTTGATTGGTAGCGGGGGTGGGAATCACACCCACCTAAAGAAGTTTATGAGGCTTCTCTCTGTGCTTTAGTCGAGTTCCCCGCAGTGAAATTGGCTTTCAACAAAGAACAAACACCTCTTGGTGATCTATTCGATCCCAACCCGCGGTTTCACGGCGGCTGTTTCGGTGTTTAGGGGCACACCTCCTGCGAAGCCCTTAAAATGTAAATTCAAAATTCGTCTGGTTCGTCCTGGTGACGCTGTCTTCCGGCTGTGGGCACACCCCACCGGTGGGGCTTCTCTGCTCGTCCTCGCCAAATTCAATTTGCCGCCAGAAGACATCACCTGGATGTCGCTTTGTTTTTGTTCACAGACTGTTCATCTTTCGTTAACTGTCACTCACTTCGTTAGTCATCCAGGGAAAATAAAAAACCCTGCTTACACGGGGTAAGCAGGGTGAAGAAATTCTCTTTCGATTCGTTACCTGCCTGCACCGAGTCTATCCAAATTGCCTTCGGGCTGTTTCCCGATAGGTGCCAAGGATAGTCCAAGGCTAAACACACAGCCTTGGGTGTGCCGGCTATGACGTGTCGCTTCCGCGACTGTCATCGTCGGCCAACTCGTGGCTGATATGTTTAAGCAAGTTTTCATCGAACGTATAGACGTATAGCACATGTTAACGGTTACATGCAAGAAATATTTTAAAATTATTTTGCGGAGCAGACTTGTCTTGAATACAAATATTCGGATTGGTTGATGCGAAAGGCGTCATGACTTTGTTGCCTTCGCTGCGCTCCGCTTTCTCGGTGGAAGCGTCCGTATGCTGTCGTGCTGCTGTCTCTTCAGCTTGGCCCATCTCAGCCGGGCAGCGGCTGCGATTCGGGCCCGGGCCGTGGCGCTTGCCCTGTGCGTGAACTTTTGCTTCCGTTGGGCTCTGCGCCTGGGTGCCGGCGTTGACGACGGCGCTGGAGTCGGAGGCGGCGAAATGGGAATTTCAACGGCGTGCGCGGAAGCTGCGGATTGTGGCTCCAATTCGATGCCAAAGACATCGGCCACCTCGGAATCACTCATGGCTGGAGCGGCGCCTGCCTTGCCAGCGGTCTGTCGCACGGCCTCGGCGGCGGAAGCTTTACTGATCAGGTCGGCGGGATCCACCCCACGGAGCAGAAATAGCAGCGCGGGGTTTTGGTCGAGCTTGGTGCCCACACCGTAAAGGGACGCGGCCACATGTTTGCACAGGTCCGCCCAATCCGGGCAGGAACAGTCCAGGTCAATTTCCTTCGGCGTCGGAAACAGGCCCCGTTCATGCCGGGTCACGATCTGCATCACGGCCGAGGAGAGCTTGCCCTGAAGCAATTCAATCAGTGAATCAATCTTCCCCGCGCATTCGGTCTGGATGGATTTCCACAGAGTTGGCGCCAGGGGTTTGATCTTGATCTCAATCTTGTAGAGTTCGGAACCGGAGACCAATGCGGTCACGTTTCCTTTGCCGATTTGCAAATCCACGACCGAACCGTTGCGCACATAGGTGCGGCCGCGAGGAAGGCGATTTTCAAAATCGCTGTATGCTTCGAGGTTGTCGCACCATGCCTTGCCCCAAAACGTCGTGGCAATCTTGCGACCGTCCAGCACCACCGGCGAGGCGGACCGTCCGGTCTTTTTGGACAGTTTCGACAGTTCGCGCGCGGCTTTGGCTCGTCGTTCAGCCACGGACACATAAGGCCGCCATCCGAAATATCCCCAACTCATGGTATTAGTATTGTTTGTGTTCTGATCATCCGCCAAGACGCTTAATCTTCAGCGCTGGCGTTTATATCCAGCGCCACAAACCGAAGCAACTCGGAATTGTTCATTTCTGTCAACAATCGCTCCCCGCCTTCACCCAATACATCTTCGGCCAGGGCGCTTTTGCCGGCAATCACTTCGTGAATCCGCTCTTCCAGGGTCCCGCGGCAGGTGAATTTATGGACCAATACGTTCCGCTTCTGGCCAATGCGGAAGGCCCGGTCAGTCGCCTGGTTTTCGACGGCCGGGTTCCACCAGCGATCAAAATGGATCACATGGGAGGCGGCGGTGAGGTTGAGACCGGTACCACCGGCTTTGAGCGAGAGAACAAAAAAGGGCGGACCACCGTCGCGTTGAAAGGCATCGACCAATTCCTTGCGCTTGCCGACGGGAACGCCGCCGTGGAGGATGAGGCCGGCTTGGCCGAAGACTCCCGCCAGGTGCCGGGCCAGCGGATCGGTGATTTCGCGATATTGGGTGAACACCAGCACCTTCTCCTGGCGCGAGGCAATTTCATCGCACAACTCCCGCAAGCGATTAAACTTGCCGCTTTCCGCCGCCGCATAAACCCCATCGCCAAGCCATTGCGAAGGGTGATTGCAGATTTGTTTGAAGCGGGTGAGAAACGCCAGGATGATGCCCTGGCGTTGAATGCCTTCGACCTCCGGCGCCTCCAGCCGTTCCGCCAGATCAGCCACGGCTTGCTGATACAGCGCGGCTTGGCGGCGCGTCAGGGGACAAAAAGCTGTCATTTCCGTCTTGTCGGGCAAGTCCGTGATGATGCGTTTGTCCGTCTTCAGCCGCCGCAGAATGTACGGCCGCACGAGACGGCGCAACGGAGTGAATTGGTTCTGGTCGGTTTGCGAACGGCTCTTGAGGAACGTGGCGAACTCCCTGGCGCCGCCCAGCAGGCCGGGACAAAGGAAGTCGAAGAGCGACCACAAATCCGAAAGCCGGTTTTCAATCGGCGTGCCGCTCAGCGCAATCCGGTGCCGACAGCGCAGTCCTCTCACGGCCCGGCTCTGGCGCGCGCCCGGATTCTTGATTGCCTGCGCTTCGTCCAGAACGGCCAGGCTCCAGTTCACTTCCTTGAGCCAGGCCAATCGAATGGCCATCGAGTAACTCGTGATGACAAGGTCCGTGCGCTCCAGCATTCTTGCCGGGGCTTTGCCCGTCTTGGTCAGTTCCTCGTTGGGAGTTTCCGCCGGATGGGCGTAGAACACCGATAGCGAAGGCGCAAACTTCTGAATCTCGTCTTTCCAGTTGGCGATAAGCGAAGCTGGCACAATCAGCAGGCTCGCCCTGCTCTCACTGACGGCAGGCTGTAGTTGGGTCCGCCGGCGCTTGAGGACCAGCAGCAGTGATAGAACTTGAATGGTCTTGCCAAGGCCCATGTCATCTGCAAGGCAGGCCCCCAGCCCCAGCCGGTTCATGAACCAGAGCCAATGCGCGCCTTGGCGCTGATATGGCCGCAACGTCGCCTGCAAATCCTGGCCCGGGTCCGACTCGGCAGAAACCTCCGGTTGCTGCATCTCTTCCAACAACTTCTTCAGGGCGTCTCCGGCAACGACGCTCGACCACGCCGCGCGCACCGCTTCCGCCTCCGGCTCGCCGGCTTGACTGCCATCGAAGCCGGAGAGGAGGCGCAGTCCTTCGAGCAACGGCATCCCGCCCGGGCCTCCAGCGGCCTCAACCTTCTTCCAGTGATCCATGACCTCCTGGAGTTTGTCCCGGTCCACCTCGACCCACTTGCCCTTGAGCAACACCAGTCCGCTGGCCGATTGCAGGATGGCTTTCAGTTCCGATGCCGTCAGCGACTCGCCCTCCAGAGACATTTGCACTTTGAAGTCCAGCAGACTGTCAGCGCCGAGCAGGTTTCCCCCGGCTTCGCCGATGCGCACCGTTACCTGCGGACGGGGTGGCCGGCCCGACTTCCACCAATTTGGAATCCGAACCACCAGACCGCTTTGCTCGAAAAACGGGATATTTTGCAGAAACGAAAACGCCTGTTCGGGCCGCCAGACTTGCGGATGAAAAATCGCGCGCGAGTCCAACAACTCGCGGACCAGCTTGCTCTGTTCCGCCGCCCGTTGCACCGGCGACAACAGCGCGGCCAATGCGACACGATTCTTCGCCCCGGCGTACTCTTCCAAAGCGCGGCCCAACGGCAGATGCTGAACTTTCCCCTGCTCGGAAATGCGATGGGTGTAGGTGGCCAGGAAAGCAAAGGGATACGCCGGGTTGCGCTTGTTTTCCGCCAGATGAAAAGTGACGCGTCCCACCGCATTCCAGACCGGGTTGCAGCTTTTCAGATACGCCACCGCCCCACCCGTGGCGTGGGCGATGGCGGCATGAACATGAGCATCCAACTCGTCCCACAACCTGGCCAGGACCGCGCCATTCAAATACTCCAGGCCCCTCATCGGCGGCGCCCCTTCCGCCAGCACGGACCACTCGGCTTCCGTCGGCTTGGGAATTGTTATCGTGGAAGCATCCTGCAAGTTCGGATTATGACACAGGGCGGTGAAAAGTCGTTGAGCAACACCGCGCCAAAATACGAAGGTTGGCGGCATCGGTTCATGTAAGAACTCAGACGCCAGCGCTTCCAAACCGCGCGCGGGCGAGGCGCCGAAGGCCTCAGTCAGGCGCGCTACGGTCGCGGGGCTGAGTTTCGGTTCAGCTTGGTCGTCCGGTTCGACAAATAAATGTCCCCCCGGAGACAATGCCAGGGCATATGACATGACGCATAGAGCATATAATCCGCCTCACCCAATACACCATCAGTTTCCAGGCATGGGTGCCGGTGACTTTGTTGCCTTTGGCCTCGCGGCCGGTGTCCTCGGAAATCCAAGTCTTGAGCTCACGCACACGATCAGGAAAAGGGTTGAGGTCAAAGGCGGGAGCCAACCGCCATTGTCCGCGGCTCGCATGGGCGAGAAGCATTAAGAACCTTTGCTTGTTTACCAGGGGCGCCCGTGTGTGCTTAAAGACTGATTATCAAGGGGTTTGGCCTGGGACAGTTCCTTTTCCGGGCACTGTGCTTTTGCAGTTTTTGCGCGGGCGTAGCGGAATGCCGAAGTAGTCCCTGGCGGCAGCAAAAAGCCCGCGAATTGCTCACGGGCTTTTCGTGGCGGGGGCGCCAGTTTACGCCGCTTTGGGAAGTGGGGCCACATCTCCAGCCTGGGATCCTTGGGGTGGTTGCGCCGCCAGCTTTTTTGCCTTGCGCTTCAGGCAGGGCTTCTTGTTATAGGCGGCCTGGCGGGCCTTGAGTTCCCCGGGTTTGGCGGCGAGTTGGGCGAGCGCGTAGATTCGGCGGTCCCGCTCCGTTATGAACTCCGCGCGGGCGCCATCCCGATTCAGTCGGGCGGCCACTTCCTTGGCGCGTTCCCGGGCGCGCTCCAGGGTATTGCGCCGTTGTTGCACGCGCACGGAGCCCTCGTAATAGGCAGTGCTGAATGAATCGTAAGTCTTGAACTCGCCCTGCGGCGCGCCAGTTCCGTCCGCCGCCGACCTGCCGTCCTTGATCGTCACGGGCGCGGAGTAGATGGGAATGGTCACCGATCCGACGCTGACTTCGTCGATCGGCTTTCTCGCAGAATCGTTTTGTGCGCCGTTGCCCATAATCAAATTTATCGATTTGGGGTGTCCCCCCGGAAAACAACTGGCGCGGAAAGCGAAAAAGTTCGTGGGCGGCGCGCACGAACGGGCACGAACGGGCGTGGCGTGGAGAAAGTCAGGAGAAGAGGGCATCGAGACCGATTTTCACCTGCCCCGGCGGGCCAAGCTGTTGCACAACTGTTGCAAAACCAAGTCCATCGACGTAAGTCCTTGATGGAGATGGAGCGAGCGAAGGGATTCGAACCCTCGACATTCACCTTGGCAAGGTGACGCTCTACCAGGCTGAGCTACGCTCGCTTCCTCCAAACCCCGCCACATTACGGCAATCCCATTGAATTGCAAGCCCGAAAAAACCGGAAACCGGAAACCGGCCCGGCCCGGCTGCCGCGCTTGATATTCAGCGCGAGGGAGCCCGTTAGGACATCTTTTTCTTCGCCTCTTCCGGCACGGTGATTTTGGTCGCGCCCACGTCCTTGATCTCCACTGTGGTCGTGCGGTCGATGTCCATGTCCTCACCGTCGCGCTTCATGGTGCCCTGCACCTTGAATTGGTACTTGGTCAGGACGCCGTCCTTGATCCAAAACTTGACCGCGCCTTTGGCGTTGCTGATGGCAGGCCCCTGGCCGCCGCCGCGTCTGCCGAAGGTCATCAGACTCTTGGCGCCCTCCTCGGTCAGGTCGCCTGAATAGATGTTGTCGGATTTGGCCAGGTCTTTCGCGTTGCCGGCAATCTCCTCCGCTTGGGCAGCGGGCGCTTTGTAATTCTGCATGCGCCGCGCCAGAAACATGCGCGGATTGAACCCGCCCTCTCCGTTGTCCTTGGCGGCCTCCGTCAACGATTGCCAGCCGTCCTCCGTTTTAATCGCCCCCTTGCCGGCCTTGACCACCGCCTCGATGGTGTTGTCCTGCATCGTGAAATCGACATACGTATAGCCTCCCTTCTCCGTCTTGCCGTGACTGGGGCCGGGGTTGAACTGCGGGCTTTCTGTCGTTGTGGTCCAACTGTAATTATCCGCCGCCGCGAGTTTTTGCGCGGCGTTTTTCACGTCGTCTTTGCCGGTGGGATCCGCCGCCAGGAGGGAGGTGGAAGCCGCCAGCGTCGTTGCGAGCATTATCAAAGATTTCATATCAGTCCTTTTGCTGGTGGTTATGGAGGTCATATCGCTTGTGTCCGGCGAAGGTTTTGCGCCCAACCCCGCCCGGAGTCAAGCTCTTTTCCGCAACCGGAAAATTTCCGGGGCCGGCGCTTTCAGGACAGGAACAGGTCGGCAGACACGCGAAAGTGCCGCGCCAGAGACTTCATAATCGGCACGCACACAATTTGTATTCATGCGCCGGATTTGTCAAACAGGAAAAACGAGCTTGAAATTCGTTCTCCGAAGGGCCGTGGGTCACCCATTAGAAGTGCCATTGCTCCAAAGGATGAATTTTGATAATTGTACGGTTTGAGCAATAAATTCTATCAACCGGGAGAGCAACGGGCCGCCAAAGTGGGAGACCTCTTTGCCGCCATCGCCCCGCGCTACGATCTGATCAATGATTTGCAGAGCCTCGGTTTGCACAGGCGTTGGAAGCGCGCCCTGCTCAAAATGGCTGAGATCAAGCCCGGCGACCGCGCCCTGGACCTGTGTTGCGGCACCGGCGACATTGCCTTGGCCTTGCACGCGGCCGGGGCCGACGTGGTCGGCATTGATTTCAGCCCCGCCATGCTGGCCGTGGCCCAAGAGCGCGCCAAAAAAGCCGGCGGCGGCGCCGGCCCGGCCCGGCTGCAATTTCTTTGCGCCGACGCCCTCAAAATCCCCTTTGCCGATGATTCGTTCGATGTGGTGACCGTTGGCTACGGGCTGCGCAATCTGGCCAGTTGGGAACGCGGGTTGGAGGAGATGGCGCGGGTGGCCCGTCCGGGCGGCCGCGTGCTGGTGCTGGATTTCGGCAAGCCGGAGAACAAGGCATGGCGGCTGATTTATTTTGCCTGGCTGAAATTCCTGGTGCCGCTCTTCGGGAAAGTCTTCTGCAAAGATGCGGCGACGCACGCCTACATTTTCGAATCCTTGCGCGATTACCCGGCCCAACGCGGTGTCGCCGCCAAAATGGAGGCGCTCCAGTGCCGTGATATTCAAGTGCGCCATTTGCTGGGCGGGGCCATGAGCCTCCATTTCGGAAGAACGCCATCGGTTCACAATCCGCAGGGGATTTGACAGGATTAACAAGATGGACAGGGCATTGCATGTTTAGCTGCCCGTTAAAAAACGCCCGGTGGGGGCACCGTAAAAAGGTGGTAGGGCGAGACTCGAGCCTCCAACTCGATTTGTCCAACTTCTTAATTCTTCCTTCATAATTCTGCCTTCCGCCCCCGGTAGGGCTGCGCTGCCGCGCGGCCTCCAACCCCGTCGAGCCTCCACACCCGCCCCCCAGCCACTTCGCCTGAAGTCAGACCGAATGCTTCCCAAATCTGAAATCTCCAATCCATCCCTGCTTAATTTAGCCTTTAGCGCCAACAAACCCCAACGCCCCCGTAACGAAACAATTCATTGAACCACGTCAGCTACTTCCGCGCAAATCAACTCGGCTTGCTCAAGCACGGTTTGCGTTGCTTTCTCTTGTTTGTCTGGCGGGTAACCATATTTCCGCAGAATGCGTCGAACGAGCACTCGAATCTGAGCGCGGGCAGATTTCATCGGGAAAAAATTTCTGAATCGTGGTGAAAACCACGCTGCCGCTGGCGACGTTCAGCAGCGTGCGCAAATGTTCCCGGCTCTCCGCCTGAACTGGTATTTGGCGCAGCAAAGATGAGCAAAATGAGAAAGTATCGAAAAGCTGGTCGTCCAAATCGTTGCGGTCAGTAAGAACGACGATGGTTGGATTCTCCATTGCCGGGTGCTGCACGATTTTTCCGGCGTAGAAAACCATGGAAAGACTTTTGCCGCTCCCCTGCGTATGCCACACGACACCCGCCCGCCTGTCCCCTGTGGCGCTTGTTGCTTCCACCGTCTTGGCGACTGCTTTGTTGACGGCGTGGAATTGATGGTAGCCCGCAATCTTTTTCGTGACCTTTTCGCCGTCATCTTCAAAGACAATGAAATTGCGAACCAGATCAAGCAGCCTGGTTTTATCAAACACGCCTTTGAGCATCGTTTCCAGTTGCAACAAGCCAGGAGGAATCAGCTCCTGCCCCGTGATTGTGCGCCACATCATGAAACGTTCCCAATCCGATGTGACTGTCCCGAGCCGTGCTTCCTGGCCGTCTGAAATCACCAGCAGCGCGTTCGAGTTGAACAGCGACGGGATTTGCGCCTTGTAAGTCTGGAACTGGTCAAACGCCTTGCGGATGGTGGCCTGTTCGTCCGCAATGTTTTTCAGTTCCAGCACCGCCAGCGGGATTCCATTGATGAAAACCACAACATCCGGGCGGCGGTTGAAATGGCCTTCCTCCACCGTGAACTGATTGACGGCGAGAAATTCATTGGCTTCGGGATTCGCAAAATCAATCAGCCAAACTTTGTCGTGAACAATTTGTCCTTCGCTGTTGCGAAATTCCGCGTCCACGCCTTCCACGAGCAGCCGATGAAAGGCCCGGTTGTTTTCGATAAGCGTTGGGTGACTTGTCAGGCGGACTTTTCTCAACGCTTCTTCCAAACCTTCCAGCGGAATTTGTGGATTCAAATCTTCCAGCTTGGTTTGCAAGCGGTCGAAAAGAAAAACCTGCTTGTAATCTGAACGCTCCGCCGCCGGTTCGCCCGGCGCAATCGCCAGCCCGGACAAAATTTCATAGCCTAGGCCCTTCAGCCAGTCGAGCGCGACATCTTCCACGACCGATTCGGTGAGTTTAGCCACGACTTCTCCTTTCACCACGCACGCGGTAGAGGCGCTCTGTGAAACCGCCTTCTTCCACAAAAGATTTCTCCAGTGTGGTTATCTGGCGGTCGAGCAGGCTGCAGGCCACCGCGAGGAGCGCCAGCGCGCCATTGGCCGAGATTTCAGCGTAAGTGGACTCTGTTGACTGAATGGGCTCTGTGGACTTCAGTTTAGCTACTTGTCCACCCCGTCCATGCCGTCCATCGTGTCCATCATGCACATCCCGCGTCCACTGCGCCACGTCGTCCGCCGTGGCGGGCCGCCGGGCTATCAGTTCCGCCCGGCGCGCGTCCTCGCGCGGCCACTGCGGTAAGCCGCGCTGCCGCAGATAGTCTTCATAGTCCAGCCGCAGTTCTTCCAGGCTGGCGCGCGCCACGTTTGTCAGCTTGAGTTCCATTTTCTTGGACGTGCCGCTCGCTTGGCTGCCCTCCGCGATGTTCTGCACGCCCGACCGCGCCGCCTGCACCATCTGGTCGCGGGTGCGGCTGCGCTTCTCGATGTAGCGGTCGCAGAAACGCGCCGTCACATCGTAGGCCAGTTGCGCCACCTGAAAGCTTTTCAATTTCCGGTAGCCGCCATGCAGCGGAATCAATTGCTCCGGTTCATTCATCATTCAACTCTTCACGTCCATTCTGTCCACGCTGTCCATGCCTCACTCGAATCTCCCCCGAAAGCAACTTCGGCAACAGCGCGTCACGCAACTCGGCGAGGGTGCGGAATTCGGCGATATTGTGATTGATGCGCTGGAACAGCGGCGCGCTCGATTCCGTAAAGCTCCGCAACAATGACTGTGGCGGAATCACCGTGTCCATAGCCAAAAGACTTTCGGGCTTAACGCGCTGATGACTGCCTGACGTGCCAGTGACCATTGTGGTAAAGACGCTGATGAATGATTCGTTTATGAAAAGGCAGTAGAGAAATTCCCGTGAGACGCCGGGCTTTGGAGTCGCGAGGAGAAATTCGGTTGAGCACACGGCGCGATTCTGTCCCTGTAAGTCGGGCAACCATATCCGCGGAATGCGGGGATTCAGCTTCGATACCATCACGCAATCAGGCGGCACGATGAATTTGTTGCTCATGATGGTGTCACCTTTTTCTGGCTTCGGCGTTCGGCCTTCGTCAAAGGCGGGAATGCTGTAGTGGTCGAAAGTCTCATCAGGAAACTCACTGGGATTCAGACCGTCTCGGCTGAGTGTTGCAAGGTCACTCACTTTGCCTTCGCGCCAGCCTTTGGGCAGCCCGGCTTGGGTGGCGTCCACGAACCAATGCTGGAAGAGCGTGCGGGCCAGCGCTTCTAGCGTCTCGTTCATCCGCCGGTTCAACTCAATTTTGTCGTCCATCGCCCCCAACACCGAAGCGATCGCACGCTGCTCCCACTCATCAACAATATCGCAACGTAACGACGCGAGTTGGTCACAGGAAACATTTGGAAATGTCGAGCCTGTTGCCTGTGCCAATAGACTGGGAAGTTGGTAATCAATCAATGCCCGAACAAATTGTTGAAATTCTTGGCCGCGCTTGTGCCGAATCGCAGCGATACCGCGACCAATGGCATATTCGCGATCTGCCCAATTCATGCGCCCCGTGGTTGAGCCACGAACACAAAACAAAATATCTCCTGATCTTGCCCGTTTCCGCGTATCGGTAGTGTATTGAACAGGAATCGGATGATAAGAGCCAAACTCCGTTGGCCCATTCAGCAGCGGCAAACCGTTACCCAAAGTATTGCACGTTTCGCCAGCGGGCGATTGTCCCATGATTATTTCAGCAATCGCTCCGAGAGATTCAGTCGCCATAGCGCTGCCCGGCCGTTTCGCCTCCGCTTCTTGAAAAATGGCATGTTCTTTACAGATGATGGCGTGAAAGCGTTCGGGCACTTCATCCCAGATGTGGAGATCCACCAGGAATGGGAGATTGCTCTCGGCAAGGGCCTCTTTGAGTTCGGAAACCCGCTGGCGTTGTTCAGGTGTGGTAAAGGCAACGAGATCAAGGTCGGAATTGGGGCGGGCGGTCCATTTTGCGCGAGAACCATAGGCCCACACGGTGACACCGGGGATGAACTGCCGCAGGAGGGTAAGAAGCGTTTTGCGCTGTTCCTTGGTGATGTCGAGCGCGGGGTTCATTCCCAAGTCGTTTTGGTCATTGTTTGATAGAGGCCGATGGCATCATCAATGAAATCCGGGATGATGGAGAGCGCCTCCAAGGCTTTGTCCCCACTGTAGTCATGGGCGGTGCTGATTCGCACCTCCGCGTATTTCAGCCACTGCTCCACGCCGGAGGAGAACAGACCGTTTTCGCCAGCCAGTTTGAGAATGGGCTTCGGGCTGTTTGGCACATCGGCCAATCCCAGTTCCTCGCCAAGGTAGCGTTTAAGGTCTTTCCAAAGGGTGTCGTAGCAGGTCTCAAAGCGCTGGATGACAGATTCTGCGATGGCCTCGCGGTCGATTTCCGTCAGTTCAGGCCGCGCTTGTGCGGACTGGCAATTGGCAAACTGAAGCTCCAGATGTTTGAGTGATTTTTGAAGTTTATCGTAATCAATCATGGCTGTTTCTGGGGTCGCTCGCATTCATAGCCCAACCCCTTCAAATTTGCGTTAATGGCTAGTTCCAACTTCGCAGACTCGGCGAACTGGGCGGTCAGTTCGGCGACGAGGCGCTTCATCTTTTTCTCGAATGGTTCGCCATCATCTTCGATTTCTTCCGCGCCGACGTAACGACCGGGCGTGAGGACATAATCGTGCTTGCGGATTTCTTCAAGCTTAACGGATTTGCAGAAGCCGGGTTTGTCTGCATCAGATGGCTTCGCATCTTTGGATTTCCACGCATGATAGCAGTCCGAAATTTTTTGGATTTCTTCGGGAGTCAGTTCCCGGTGGATGCGGTCAATCAGCACGCCCATTTTCCGCGCATCAATGAAAAGGGTCTCACCGCGCCGGTCTCGGCGCTTGTGATTCTTTTTGTCGCGGGCAAGAAACCAGAGGCAGACGGGAATTGGGGTGGTGAAAAACAATTGGCCGGGCAGAGCGACCATACAATCCAAAAGGTCGGCTTCAATAATGGCCTTGCGAATCTCGCCTTCGTTCGAGGTTTGCGTGGACATTGAACCATTCGCCATCACGAATCCCGCCACGCCCACCGGCGAGAGGTGATGGATGAAATGTTGAATCCAAGCGTAGTTGGCGTTGTTCACCGGCGGCATCCCATATTTCCATCGAACGTCCTGCCGCAGATTTTCACCGCCCCAATCGCTCATGTTGAACGGCGGATTGGCGAGGATGAAATCGGCCTTCAGATCGGGATGGAGGTCTTGCCGGAAGCTGTCGGCATTGCGCTGGCCGAGATTGGCGTCAATGCCGCGAATGGCGAGATTCATTCGCGCCAGCTTCCAGGTGGTGAAGTTGGATTCCTGGCCGTAAACCGCGATGTCGCCGAGGCGCCCGCCGTGTTCTTCCACGAATTTTTCTGATTGAACAAACATGCCGCCCGAACCACAGCACGGGTCGAAAACCCGGCCTTTATATGGCTCAAGCATGGAAACAAGCACTTGCACCACGCATTGAGGAGTATAGAACTCGCCGCCGCCTTTGCCTTCCGCGCTGGCGAACTTGCCGAGAAAGTATTCATAGACGCGACCAAGCACGTCCTTGGACTTTGCCGCCGATTCGTTGAAGCCGATGTTGCTGATGATGTCCACGAGTCCGCCAAGCCGGACTTTGTCCAGGCTGGGCCGGGCGTAATCGCGCGGCAGCACACCTTTGAGCGTTGGATTCTCACGCTCAATCGCACCCAGTGCATCGTCAATGACCTTGCCAATCTCCGGCGACTTGGCTTTGGCTTTGATAATGTGCCACCGCGCTTCAGGTGGAAGCCAGAAGACGTTCGCGGCTAAATACTCGTCACGATCTTCAGCAGCCTTGAAACGTTCGGGTTCCTCCTTGATGAACCATTCACTCTTTGGATCCGAGAAACCGAAAAGCAATTGTTCGCGTTTTTCCTCGAACGCGTCGGAAATGTACTTTAGAAAAATGAGGCCAAGCGCAACGTGTTTGTATTCGGACGCATCCATGTGGCCGCGCATTTTGTCGGCGGCGGCCCAAAGTTGCGCTTCAAAGTCGAGTCCGCCGCCCGTATGGCCGGACGGCTTGGGATAGTTGATGCCTGCCATAGACTGTTTTATAGCGTGTGCGACGATACGAAACAAATCAAAACGCCCATCACTCGCTCCCGGCCCACGCGGCTGGCCAAAGCCCATTTTCACCCCGGAACTACTTTCGGGGTTCGCGTCTTTCGAATATTTCGTGGTTAAAAAACCTGGTTGGCCTTCTTCATTCGGCGAGTTTGGCTTGCCCGGTTTTCCACAATCTTTCCGGGCAGCCGTGAAATCCTGAAATCCGTGGTCAAATCCTTTCGGAAAGGATTGTCAAGAATAAATAATGTCAAGAAAAAACGGCGCAAGTCGCAAACATCACAAGATAAAGCAGTTGCAACAAATGATCGCAGCCATCAGACATCAGGGAAAAACCAAAGCCGTGAATTTTTCACTGTTTTTTGTGGCGGGTTTTCTTGAGAATTTGTAAGAGGGGACTAAAACAGACTGCTGACCATGGTGCCCATCACACTCAACGGGCCTGTGTCTTCCAGGCTCTCCGTCGCCTTGTCAAGCTTTTGCATGGACATCTTGAGGTTCTTCAAGGTGCTGTCGTCATTGATCAGTTGGCCGACGGTGCCCTGGCCGTGATTAATCTTCAGCAAAATCTGGTGCAAGTTGGTCATCGAGCCGGTCGTTTCGACGTAAAGAGTATCGTCCTTCAGCAGTTTGCCAATGGTCCCCTCGCCCGAATTGATGCGGGTGACGGTGTGGTTGATGTTGGTCACCAGTTCGCGCGCCTGGCCGGCCAGGCCCTGGATGTTCGTGGCGCTGTTTTGCAAATTGCTCACCGTGTGCTGGGCGGAAACGTAAAGCGTGTCTTCGTTGATCAATTTGCCGACTGTTCCCTGGCCGCTGGCGATGCGTTGCGACACCGTTTTGACGTTGGCGATGGTGGCGCTGAGGTTGGTCTGGTTGTTTTTGAGGAAATCCGTGATCGGACCGAGGAGGTTGTCAATTCGTTCGCCGCTGAAACTCCGGGTCAGGTTCTCCACCCCCGTGGCCACATTGTCCAATTTGCCCATGAGCACGCTCAAGTCAGGCTGCTCGACGGTCTGCAAATACGCCCCATCCTCCGCTCGCACGCCGCCCGGTGTGCCGAATTCAATCGCAACGAAGTTTTGGGCCATGAAACCGGTGAACCTGAGGCTCGCCTTGCTGTCGGTTTTCACATCGGTGTTCCTGTACAAATTCATCGTCACGTCGGCCAGGCCATTGGTCAGGACGATGCTCTCGATCTTGCCGACTTGAACGCCGGCCATCTTGACAAAGTCGCCCGTTTTGAGTTCCTGGACGTTTTTGAAGAGGGCGTGCAGACGGTAGCCGCGTTTGAAGTAATCGTATCCGCCGGCGAACTCCATAACGACCAGCAAGGCGATTATGGCAAAGGCGAAAAAGATTCCCAATTTGCTTTCAACTGAGTCTTTCATGGCATTCAAGGTGATTTGGCGGTGGACAGTTCGGCGTGGATAAATTCATGGATGCGGGGATCGGCCTGCCGCTTCACTTCGTCCGGCGCGCCGATAAACACGATTTGGCCGTCAAAAATCATCGCCACCCGGTCCGCCAGGCTGAAGGCCAGTGTGCGGTCGTGGGTCACGATGATCGAGGTGGCGTGGGTGCGGTTCTTCAACTTCAAAATTTCCTCGTCAATGGTCACGGCCATGGGCGGGTCCAACTCGGCCGTCGGTTCGTCAAACAAAAATAATTGCGGCTCCATGACCAGGGCGCGGGCAATGGCCACCCGTTTTTGCATGCCGCCGGAAAGCTCGCCGGGCGCGCGGTCCTCCAGCCCCGGCAAGCCGACCGCCTCGAGCTTGCTGGCCACGATGGCGGCGATCTCCGCGGGCGTTTTGAGAAAGTGTTCGGTCAGATAAAGTCCGACGTTTTCACCCACGCTCAACGAGGTCAGCAGGGCGGCGGACTGAAACACCATGGCCATGCGGTATTTGTCCCGCACGTCACCCGCCCCCACCGGCTCGCCCTGGATGAGGATTTCCCCGGCGTCCGGCGTTTCCAAACCGATGATGTGCCTGAGCAAAACGCTCTTGCCGCTGCCGCTCGGCCCCATGATGACAAAAATTTCGCCCGGATTGACTTTGAAACTGATGCCCTTCAACACTTCCAAACGGTCGAAGCTCTTGCGCAGGCCGCGCACTTCGACGCTCACGTTTTCCGGCTGGCTGGGGGCGGCGCTCATTTTTTGATGTAGAGCAAAATGCGTGTCAGGAAGTAATCCAGGATCAATATCACCACGATGGAGTTCACCACCGCCTTGGTCACGCTCCGGCCAATGGCGCGCGGGCCGCCGCGGGTCACCAGGCCCTGGTGGCAGGAGATGATGCCAATGGCCAGGGCAAAAATGAATGACTTGAAGATCCCGTTAAAAACGTCCCCCGGATCAACTTCGTCGCGCAGGCTGTGGAAAAAAGCGTCAAAGCTGATGCCGATCCGCTGGTTCAGAGCGCAGACGAGCGCCCCGCCAAACCAGCCGACGGGGCTGGAAAACATGACCAGGGCCGGCAGGGCCAGCGCAATGGCGACCATCCGCGGCAGGACCAGATAATGGACCGGATCGATATTCATGGTGCGCAAAGCGTCAATCTCCTGATAGACCCGCATGGCGCCGATTTCCGCGGCCATGGCCGAACCGATGCGCCCGGCAATCAGGATGGACATCATGACCGGGGCAAATTCCTTGCACATGGCAAGACCAATCATCCCGCCGACCACGGTGCCCAGGCTGTGTGAGACCATGACCGGGCCGGTTTGCAAGGCGATCACGCCCGAGATAAAAAGCGAGAGAATGCACACCATGAAAAGGCTGACATTGCCAATCTCGAAGAGTTGATCAAAAATCTTCCGGCGTTGGCGCCAGCACAGCGGCAGCGCCAGGAGCGTCCGCCAAAACAACTCTATGATTTCTCCGATATGTTGGAACATCACGATTCAGGCGCGGCGGCGCGCGCCATCTTTTTTCCCACGGTCACATGACAGACGCGCCAGCGCCGGCCTTCCGCCCCTGATTGATACTGGAAAACACCAAACAAGAGCGAGTATTTTTTCGACCGCGGCGTCGCTTCGCGGCGGTAAAGATTCCAGAGCAGCGACTGGCTGGCCGCGCCGCTCTTGTGGTTTTTTTCACAGCGCCAGACGGACCAGGCTTGCGAATACTCGCGCGTCACGCTGCGGTTGTTGGGAAAAAACGGCTCCAAAAAAGCGAAGGCCTGCCACCGCCGGTTGCCGTCAACATCCCGGTGACAGGTGTAGAACGGCCAAAAATCCGTCCGATGAAACCGGGCGCCCGAGGCGGCGTTGGTTTCAATCGTGTCGGAGTAGAGGAAGAAGCAGATGCGGGTCCGCCGCCGCTCCAGCGGGCCGGATTTCAACCGGTTGAATTTGTAAACCGGCCAGAGATAAAAATCGCTTTCCAAATCGGGATTGCTGGCCCGGCTGTAAAACGGGAAGACGCGCGTCACCTTCTTTTCCCCGCGCGCGAACACGAAGAACGGCCAGAATAAATCGTGTTCCACGAACTTTTTTCCCCTGTCTTCGATCACGTTGCAACCCATCGGCCAGCCGTAGGACGTTTCGTCGCGCGCCGCAGACTTCGTCCGGCTGTAAAACGGCGTCACCGTCAGGCTCGATTGCTCGTTGGTTGTGCCCAAGCCGGCCCTGCTCTTGAAATAAAACGGCCAGGCGGCAAAATACTTGTCGTAGCCGCCCACGGTTTCCACTTCATCCTGCGAGTTGGTCCGCAGGGTGGGCGTTTTGTGCTCGACGCCGGCAACAGGCCAGAATTGCCAGCCTGTCACGTGATCGCCGCGGCGCACGTCAAAAAACGGGTAAAGGTAATTGTCCGTAACCACGTCCCTTTTGCGCGTTTCCGAATAGAGCGGAAACATGACAAATTTTATTTCATCACGAAACAACCGGTGCTTCAAATCGCCGTAAAACGGCACAACCGCCGTATAATTCAGGTTCGTATCCGGCGCGCGCTGCTGGAAATAAAACGGGAATATCGTGCATCGCCGCACTCCGGTTTCCAGGGACGCCTGCCCCCCGGAAAAACTGACAAACTCCACAATTTCCAGCCGATACTCCCTTCCGAACCGGCGGTAACTGATGATGGGATAGAGGATTTCCGTCTCCGTCCAATCCACCTCCGGCGTGCGCGTGTAAGAATACAACGGAGGCAAGGCCCATTGCCGCTGCGATTCGGTTTGCTGGGAATAAAACAATGGGCCGGCCGCCTCACATCGATATCCCGATGACAGTGTCAACGGGAATTCCGAGAAAAGCGGTCCTGCCGCCACGTCGTCCTCTTCTTGACCGAGCGCCGGAAGGGCCAGGGCACAGCAAAAAATGACGGCGAGTTTTTGAATCATCAGCTTCGTGCTCACACGCAGCAGGATGGTAGAAGGTGGGTTGAAGGCGTCAAGCACTCCAATTTACGTCGATCGGTCGGACGGGTGAGACGGGGGGACGGGGGGGACGGATCTGACCAATTTCCCAATTTCAACGCAAAGCTGCTAAAAATGGCAAGCAGCGCGAGATTGATAGATAGAGGTCTGGAAAATCGGCAACACGGCAACAAGCCATATTTTACAAGGGTTTCGTTGAGCTTTTCGGCTGGCAACACAGCGGCAACGGGTGGCAACACAAATGGCAACAGAGCGGCAACATGTTGTTGGTTTTCGTCTTTCGCTGCTTGAGAAGCTGTATAAATTTAGCCATCTGAAAAGGGAAAGGCAGAAACATGGGGGGCAAAAAGATAAAATTGCCGCGAAGAGGCGCACAAAACGCAAGATTGATAGATAGGTATTCTGCCCCCCCACCCCCCCGCTACAGTGCTACAAACGTTGATTATCAATGACTTAGGGTGCTACAAGGGTGCTACAAATTGGCTTATTTGTAGCACCTGTAGCACCCTGGCATCACACCCACTGCCTCCGCTCATGGCAACGGCGGCATGGAGGCCAGAATCCAGGCGACACTGGCCGCATTTCTATTCCACCGAAAACGTTGAGGAACCTAACATTTGCCGTTACAAACCCGTAACAAGCCCGTTACGTTAACGATAAAGCTGGCTTCCGAAGAGAATTAAGATTTAAGAATTAAGAATTAAGAAATTTGAAAAACAGCCAAAAGTCGAACCGCGTAGCGGCTGTCGGCAGACAGCCGGTGACCCTCCTCCGCCAAGACTTCCGCCGTCGCCAAGGCTATGGACGGACAAGACGGCGGGCAGGATGCGGCGCTCTGCCGAGGCGGCGCTACGCTTAATTCTGCCTTCTTCCTTCCGCCTTTTTCATGGGTGCCCGGAAAGATTATGGAAAACCGGGTAAACCACGAAATCATTTTGCCACAAAGACCTCAAAGAGCACAAAAACTGACAGATCATGGCAAACCGGGTAAGCCAACCTCACCGCATGAAGAAGGCCAACCAGATTTGATAACCGCGAAATATTCGAAAGACGCGAACCCGCGAACATTCGGGGGAACAAATCCAGACCTGTTGCCGCACGGTTGATTTCAAATTCCACTTTGCAGCAGGCGCTTTTTTCGCTAGTCTCGCGGCATGGCACGACCGGAGCGTCAGCAGGCGGTTCTCGACATCTTGAGCAGTCTCAAAGGGCTTGAGCCACTGAAGCAACTCTTTTGGTCGGAACTCAGTTACCAGCGAGTGAACGAGCCGCTTTGGGAAGCGGAAATCAACGAGCGGGTGGCCCGGCTCTACGGGCTGACGGCGGAGGAGCTCAAAATCGTGTCCGCCTTCGCCGAGGCTTCCCCCTTCGCCAAGGCTACGGCGGACGAGCCGGCGCGACAAGGAAGTGCGGTGAAATGAACTTGATTTACACAAAACATGCCTTGCAGAGAATGGCGAAACGAAAATTGCACAAAGAGTGGATTGAGCGAGTGGCTGGCAATCCGTCGCGTATCGAGCCGGATGAGGTGGATTCGACATTGGAACACCGGTTGGCGCCTGTTCCGGAGCTTGCCAATCGTGTTCTGCGTGTTATTGTCTCAAAAGATGAACCCAAGCGCGTCATCACCACGCATCTGGACCGCAAAATGAAAGGCAAAGTATGAAACTGACGGTTGATCGCGAAGCCGACGCGCTTTATCTCGACTTGGATGAAGCTCCCGCCACCGAGAGCGAGGAGATTTCGCCGGGCGTCATCCTGGATTACAACGCCGAGGGAAAAGTGGTCGGGATTGAAATGCTTTATCTTTCCAAACGAGTCTCCCCCGAAAAACTTGGCCGGATGCAGATGGAAACGCTCGGGACATGAAGACCGTTGAAGCCCAAATCCCGGAGCCGGTGCTCAAACAGGCGCAGGAACTGGCGGCGCGCGAGCACATCCCGCTGGAGCAGATCATCAGCCTCGCGGTCAGTCAGGCAGTCGGCGTATGGAGCAACGAGAGCTACATCGCCTTGCGCGCCAAACGTGCCAGCCGGGAGAAGTTCCTGGACGCGCTCAAGGAAGTGCCTGATGTCGAGCCGCCGGATTTCGACCGCCTGCCGGAAGGTTATGAACGAGCATGAAAATCAGTTACGACGCGGAAATTGACGCCCTCTACATTCGATTCGTTGAGGGGAAACGCGAGTGCCGCACGGCGGGGCTCAACGAGGAGGTGGCGCTCAACATCGGAGAAGGCGAACAGCTTGTGGGCATTGAGATGTTGGACGCGAGGGAAGTCCTCGGCTCCGGCAAAATCTTGCAATATGTTTTCCGCAACACTTTGAAGATGTTGTAGCAGTATTCCGGCAGTGGCTTTTCTTGCCGGGACAGCTTTTTCCCGCCCTTAATCGTCCAAAGCAGTTCGCCCATCACAGGGGCCAGCCGTTCCAGAAGCGGTTTTCGACGGAAAAGGGCTTTGACGGCTTCATTATTCGAGGACGTGTTGTTATGGCCCCGGGGATTTGTTTTTATGGTTTCCTCTCTTTTTTTGCTCAATATTTAACGTTGCCGCCATTATCCGGGGAGAGGTTGGACATTTGCCGTCCATGTGAATGACTTTATTTGCGGAAGTTCAACCTTCTATTGAGCACTCTATGAGGGACGGAGGGGCTGAAGATGCACTCTCGACAAATGGCACAAGCTCTTTGGGATGACCGCTGCGTCTTTTGCTGTCAAACGGGTGGCATTCTGGCGGAAATCACCCAGGCGCAAATCAGATCACCGACCGCTATCTTGTCGCGCTCGCCCGGCAACATGGATTCAGTCTGGCAACTCTCGATCAACCGCTGGCAAAAAGTTTTGCGGATGAAATGGGTCTGGTGGAACTGCTGCATTGAAATGGAAGTGCGGCAGACGGTTGAGCATTCGCTTGCCATCGATTGGAAATCGGTTAATCTCCCGGCGTGAAAGCGATCTTATGGGCATTGATACTTTCTGTCTTTCTTGGGGCGTCGGCGAAGGCTCAACAGTCTGCAATTTCGCTCGCAACCAATGCACTGGCGACAAACAGCCCCAGCCAGCGCGAAGAAGTCCGCGCCAAGGCGGAGAAAGGCGACCCGGCGGCACAGTTCCTTGTCGGTTTGCAATACAATAATGGCCAAGGTGTCCCACGGGATGACGAGGAAGCCGTGAAATGGTATGGCAAGGCGGCAGATCAAGGTTACGCATCGGCCCAATGCACGCTCGCTCGCTGCTATCAGGACGGTAAAGGCGTGACGCAAGATTACGCGAACGCGGCAAGCTGGTATCGAAAGGCCGCCGAACAGGGCGTCGCAGACGCTCAAAACAGCCTGGGCGTTTTCTACGAACGAGGCGACGGCGTGACCCAAGATTATGAAGAAGCGGTGAAATGGTATCGCAAAGCCGCTGAACAGGGCGACGCCTATGCGCAAAACAACCTCGGCGGCTGCTACCACCTCGGCCAAGGTGTGACACAAGATTATCAAGAAGCAGTCAATTGGTATCGCAAGGCCGCCGAACAGGGCGTCGCCGTGGCCCGATTCAACCTGGGCATTTGCTATGCAAAAGGCGAGGGTGTCCCCCAGGATTACATCGAAGCAGTGAAGTGGTATCGTGAAGCCGCCGAACAGGGGGATGCGCAATCGCAATTCAATCTCGCCCAATACTGCGCGCAAGAGCGTGTTTTGAAAATCTCATATTGATAACGCCCCGGCTCGGCGGGAGCCTCGCCCTACCAAAAACGCCCCGGTAGGGCGAGGCTGCTGCCGAGCCATTTGCCGGGGGGCGGTCAAAAATCGGATTTTCAAAACACGCTCTCAGTCTTCGCTCCGCGAAACCGCCGCACTCATGCCGCCCACGATTCGAGCTTGTCACTCAGACTGAAAGCCCTTCCGTTCCGCTTACTCGCCCATTTGTTCCGGCTACGATGCTCGGTCTCGCTGCTCTCGCTCTGCGCGTCTGGGCCTCCACAAATGGGCGACCGCTCCCTTCCGCCTTCGCTCTTCGGAGAGCTACTGCGGACAGGCCGGGCCTTTCAGTCTGAGAGACAAGGAATCGCGGCCCCCGCATGCCGGTTTATACGCCCCATTGCCCCAGTACAGCATAAGAGCGTCTGTCATGGTTCATGCCCGCCCGTGAACCCGGCATGAGAGAGGGCAAACGCAGCTATTCAGCCCGAAACCCCAATTCCAATTATTGGGAGCGACACCATCCTCCACGGTAGGGTGAGACTCCGTCGAACCCTTACTTCGTCCCAAGAAAATCGAGTCATGGCTCGACGGAGTCTCGCCCTACCGATTTCGTCCCAAGAAAATCGAGTCACGGCTCGACGGAGTCTCGCCCTACCGATTTTGATTTTATCAGGCGACGACAGGCCGCCGGCCGGCAGCGACCTGAATGGTTACGAATTTTGTCTCGCACCCCCTCTCTCACCCCAAGAGCCTCAAAACCGGGCGTTAACGTTAACGTTGCCGAAATGGGTTCTTTCCGGCCATTCCCGACGGCAACGTTAACAAGATTTGCGTTGACTTTGCCAAATTAAATCGTATCATCTGTCTATCAATTGAGGTTTTTACCTCGGTTCCTCCAGGCCCAGTGGCGACCTTGCATTGTCGCTACTGGGTCTTTTTTTTGTGACGCTCCACCCGTATCGCGCCAAGATATTGAGCACCGCCGGCAAAAATGTCAGGGCCGCGATCATGCAAGCCGCGATGCCAATCGCCATCACCAGTCCCAGGCTTTGAATTCCCTGGTGTTTGGCCAGCGTCAGGCTGCCGAACCCGGTCAGGGCCGTGAGGCCCGAGACCAAAACCGCTTTGCCGGTGCTTTTGGCCAGAATGCGCGGCTGTTGTTCCTCAGCCACGCGATTGAGGATTTGGATTCCGTTGGTCACGCCGATGCCGATAACCAGGGGCAAGGTCATAACATTGGCGGGATTAAACGGAATCCCGAACAGCCCCATCAATCCGGCGGTCCAGGCGCTGCCGATGGCCACGGGCAGGAGGGAAAGGATGGCGCACGTTGCGGACCGGAACTGAAGGAACACCATGATCGCGATGGCGGCCAGGGCATACAGAGCGGCTTGCTGATAACTGTTTTTGAGCAGTGTCGTATATTCGTAAAGCTGGACGGGCGTTCCGGTGACTTTTTTGCCGCCATTGGGGGCCAAAGCCCGCCGCAATTCGGAAATGAAATTGCTCTGATTGTCGTGCTGCCAGATGTCATATTTGGGAAAGACTTCGACCTTGTACTGGCCCGTGCGACCAATAAACTGATTGCGCAAGGCGGGCGGCAAGTCCGCCGGCTTCAAGCCGCTGCTCGTGTCCTGGTTTTTGATGGTCTCGAAAGTGTGGCGTATGTCGTCAAACAAAGCCTGCTGGAACTTGCCCAGCCGTTGCGGAATCAACAGGCCGCCACTCAACATTTTGACGCGGAAATCGCTGACGGCCAGCCGCAAGGAGAGCAATTGTTTGGCCAGCGCCGGGCGGTCCTTTTCCACCGCGTCGGCGGCCTGGCCCAGGTAGCCCATGGTGCCGTAAAGGGTCGCGCTAAGGTCATGGAGGCGGACTTGAGTCTCATCAGCTTCCAGTTTAACGGTCCTTTGCACAGTGTCCGCCGAGTTGGGTTCCTGGAGGCGGGGTTGATCCTCATTCTCGTTGGCAAAATGCAAATCGCTGACTTCATTTTTGATCGAGTTCACCATCTCCAGCCTGTCCGTCTGGTCCCGGGTCAACAAATCAAAGATCGCATCGCCTCTGTCGTCGCCATCCATGCTGGCCACCGTCGGCAGTTTCTTGACTTTCTGCTCGATCTGCCGCGCCTCCTGCAAACTATCGGCCACCACCGCCGCGGAGAGAATCGACTGCCCGGAAAACAGGAGCTTCTTCTCATAAACGACCGCCGGCAGTCCCCGGCTCTGCATGTGCAGGAGATTGTAATCGAAATAGACTCCGTTAAATTGCCGGGCTGCGGCGGCGCAGGAGAGCAGGGTCAGGACGACCACCAGCACCGGGCGTTGCAGCCAAAAGTCTTCGATCCGCGCTCTTTTTTCCACTTCCAGGCCGTGTTGAAGGTCAATCACATTTTGCCGGCCCTTCATCAGCAACACCGGCAACAACGTCATCATCGGAATGAGGCAAAGCACCAAGCCGCCCCCGGAAATAATGCCCATCTCCTTGATGCCCTTGAAGTCGGTCAGCCCCATGGCCAGAAAGGCCATCGCGGTGGTCAGCGCGCCCGTGATGATGCCCTGCCCGGTGAAAACCATGGCCCGGTCCAGGGCCGGGACGGGCGCGCGGCCATGGCGCATTTCCTCCTCGTAGCGCGTGATCAGATGGATGCCAAAATCAATGGCCAAGCCGATCAACATCGGGGCGAACATCACGGTCAAAAGATTTAAATGGCCGACCACCAGGAAGGTAAAAGCCATGGTGTAGCCCAAACCGATGATGAGGCAGGCCACCGCTTTCAGAGGACGGCCGGTTTCCCGGTAGGCATAAATAAAAATAAGCGAGCAAACGGCCAGCGTCACAACGCTGGCCAGGGTCGAATCCCGCGTGGCCTGCTGCATTTCGTCGTAATCCAGCACCGGCTCGCCGGTCAGGCCCGCGTTCAAGCCGGGCACTTCCATTTCCGTTTGCCGCATCAGTTCCCGCATCCGTTGGACGGCTTGTGCCACCACGGCCGGGGCGCGGGGCCGGGCGGTCACGAGGTAAATCTGGCCGTGGGCAAAGGTGATGTACATGCGCCGCTCCGCTTCCTCCCCCTTGCCAAAGAGGGCGGTGAGGCCCGGCGAGACCGGCGTTCCCGGCCGGGACAAACAGTCCGAGGCCTGATCGACGATGCGTTGCAAAGCGGGGAGGGCGCTGATCAGCGCGTTGTTCTGCGCGTTTTCCTCCTGTTTGGCGGCACGAAATTGTTTATTGACAAGCCTGAAAAACGAATCCAGATTGGTCGCTTGGGTGAATTGCTGGACGAAGGGCCGGTAATCCTTGAGGGTTTGCCGCAACTGCTTCAAATCGTCTTCCGGCATGAACAACAGCGCCTTGCGCCCCAGCGAGGCCAGGTCCCCCTTGTAAAAGACGTCGGTGAACAAATTGGTTTCCCGCTCCACTCGGGCCGCCAGCCTCTCCACGAACTGGCGATTGCGTTCCATGTCGCCGCTTTGCACCACCACCGCCAATTCGTCCTCGCCCGGAAATTCCCGGCGGAATTTCATATAGACCTTGTGGGTGGCCCCTCCGATCAGGTCGTCTTTGTTCATGTCCACCGCCCAATGGGTGGCGGTATAGAAAACGCTCAGGACAAACAGGAAAATTTGCGGATAAACAAACCACTGCGGATAGCGGCAGACCTGCCGCGCCAGGAGGCGCAGCAGCCGCGCAAAAAGAGTGTCACCCACCCACGTCATGCCGGGGATTCGGGCACTGAAGCGACCGATTCAAAAGCTGTCGTTGTGAATGGATGCGTCATATTCATCGGCCCATTGATTGAACATCAATTTCCAATCCAACACAACCCACAATTAGATCCTTATTTCCAAATCGGCGATGTATGCCATGCCGGTGAGAAGCCCGCCAGATGCAGCGGAATATCCGGGTAATTTTTCAGGAGTTGATCTGCTTGCTGCTCGAAGGAAAGCGCCGGTTTGGTATATTTCACGTCTGCCTCCCCGCCCTGATAATGGCAATAAAAAACCCGCCACATTTGAGCTTGGCTTGTGCCAGAGGCTTGGCAGGTATGCTGGCCATAAGAAAACCCATCCGCCTGGGTTTGTCAAATCTCATTTTACCCCACCCACGTCATGCCGGGAATTCCGCGTTGGAGTAAACGTCTTTGACATCGTCGTGCTCCTCCAACAGCTCGATCAAGCGGCTGGTTTCCCCGGCCGCCTTTGCGTCGCTCAACGGCACCGTGCTGACCGGCAGCCATGTCACCTCGGCTGCGGCGGCCTTGATCCCTTTGGCTTCGACCGCCTTATGCACCGCTTCCAGGCGCGCGGGATCGGTCAATATCTCGAAACCCTCCTCGTGGCTCCTGAAATCTTCCGCGCCCGCCTCCAGCGCCAGCTCCATCAATTGATCTTCGCCGGCCGCTTCGCGCAACACCATGATCTGCCCCTTGCGCTGAAAGAGCCGGGTGACCGAGCCGGCCGTGGCAATCGTCCCGCCGTTTTTGGTCAGCAGGCTGCGGATTTCCGCGGCGGTGCGATTGCGATTGTCCGTGCTCACTTCAACCAGGATGGCCACGCCATGCGGGCCGAACACTTCGTAATGGAGGTCGGTGTACTGGATGGCTTCGCCTCCGCCGGCGCCGCGTTTGACCGCGCGCTCGATGTTGTCATTGGGCATGTTGGCGGCGCGGCATTTCAACAGCACCATCCGCAAGCGCGGATTCATCGCCGCATCGCCTCCGCCCAGCCTGGCCGCGATGGAGATTTCCTTGCTTAACTTGGCAAATATCTTTGCGCGCTTGGCGTCAATCCCCCCTTTAAAATGTTTTACCTTTGCCCATCTGCTGTGTCCTGCCATAAGGAGTCCTCGTTCATCAACGGCGGGGGATTCGGGCGTTGGAGCGGCCGTTTCAATGGGCGCTCCTGGATTCAACCGGCGGCTGCCGGCTCCACCTGCACCGCCGTGCCATAGCATAACACTTCCGTTATGCCGGCCGCCAGTTCCGTGGCGTCGTAGCGCACCCCGATCACGGCGTTGGCGTTCAACTGGTTGGCGTGCGCGATCATGTCCCGAAAGGCGTCGTCGCGCGTCTGTTCGCACAACTCGGTGTAAATGGTGATATTGCCGCCGAACAAGCTCTGAATGCTCGCGCCGAAATTGCCCACCACCGAGCGCGACCGCACCACGATCCCCCGGACCACCCCAAAATTCTTGACTGTCCGGTAACCGGGCACATCAAAAGCCGTCGTTGTGAATGGATGAGTTGTATTCATCGGTCCATAGATTCAACACCAATTCCCGTTTGAGCACAACCCTTCAATTCTTGAACCGTCAACCGCGAACCGTCCCTCCGCAACGCCGCCGCCTTCTCGCCCTTGCGGACGCTGCCGCGTTTGCTTCCGCTCGCCTGATCGGGATGGCTCAACAGTTCTGAACCATTTTGTCCACTCTTTCGTCCTGCTTGCCACCGCGGTTTGATTGCGCTACAGAGAAGGCAGATTCGACCATGCCAATGCCAGACCAGCCGAAACCGCCAGAGCGCCCGGCGCCAACGGAAATCGTTGTATTCATTGTGCGGAAAGACACCAAGTGCGAGGAGTGCGGGAAGCCTCTCTCCAAGGGCAGCTTTCTGCGGCTGGAAAAGGAACGTCCGTTGTGTCTCGACTGCGCTGACTTGGGGCACTTGGAATACTTGCCTCGCGGCGACGCAGCGGTAACCCGCCGGGCGACCAAATACTCATCCTTGCGCGCGGTGGCTGTCCGCTGGTCCAACACGCGGAAACGGTACGAACGGCAGGGCATCCTGGCGCAACCCGAAGCCATTCGCCGCGCGGAGGAGCAATCGCTGGGCGACGCGGAATTGCGAGCGCGGCGGCGGGAGCGGGAGAGCTTGCGCCGCGAGGCGCAGGACGAACAGTACGTGGCGGCGGTTGCCGAGAAATTGAAAGAGCTATTCCCCGGATGTCCCCCCGGCGAGGCCGAGGCGATTGCGGAACATGCCTGCGCGAAACACTCCGGGCGGGTGGGCCGGTCGGCGGCGGCCAAGGAATGCGATCCGGCAGCCCTGCGCCTGGCGGTTACCGCCCATATCCGCCACCAGCACACCCAGTACGACCGTCTGCTTGGGGAGACCGGGGACCGTTCTCTCGCCCGCGCTGAAGTCAGCGCCGAGATTGACCGCGTCCTCGCGAAATGGGAACGGGCGGCGGAAAAGTGACTCGAGGGCGCCGCAAGTGGCAATCAACTTGACAAGCCGAATGGGGCAGTTGTCGTTTCGGACACAAAGCGCCACCGGCAAGCGATCGCAACCGGGGCGGTTGCGAAGAATGCCAAAGTAAGAATAGATCCCGCATTCACTTTGCCGCCCAACTCGCCCGGCCTGTTGGCGGAGAAGCAGGCGAACCAAGATCCTTTCTTTCAAACGGTGTTTAAGGAAGGGGTGCTGCTTGCCACGGAAAACTGATTCTGCAATCCAGGTTTCAACAAGCCGCCACGCTGATTTTGTGTTTTTTGGCCAGCACTTCCACCAATTCCCGGTCCATCAGCAACGTCTTGCCTGATTCGAAGGCGAGCACCGCGATTTTTGCCTCCCGGCAGGTTTCCAGCGTGCCGGCTCCAATGCACGGAATGTCAAATCGCAAATCATGCTTGTCCCTGGCCACTTTGACCGCCACCGCGCCCCCGCCGCTCCCGGCCAGCGCCCCGCCCCGCCGCAAACAATTGTCCGTCCCTTCAAACCCTTCCACCGCCAGCACCGCGCCGTCCTTGACCACCACCGTCTGCCCGATTTCCAGCCGGGAAACCTCCTTGGCGATGCGCAAGCCCAGGGCGACATCCGCCTTTTGCTCCCCGCTCAATTCCGGTCCCAAACAAAAGCCGGTTTCCGGCATGAGCGGGCGGAGCCAGCGCACCGGTTCGATTAACTCAATCCCTTCCTTGTTCAGCTCTCCGGCCAGGGCGCTGAAGATGGAATGCGCGTTTTTTTCCTTCAACTTCAGGAGCAGGGCCACGGCGCGAACATCCGGGCGGAGATCGAACAAATTCTTCGGCGCGATTTGTCCCAGCATCACGCAGCAACCGATCCCCCGCTCCTTCAAGGCCGAGATCATCCTCGAGAGCTGGCCCACCTTGAGCCAGACAATCTCATCCACCAACGCCGCCAGTTCGGGATTGGTTTCATTTTCGAAGGCCACGGCCACCAGCCGTTTGACGCCCGCAGCCCTCGCCTGCCGGGCAAAAACCAGCGGCAGCGAGCGGTTGCCCGCGATGATGCCAATCGTATCGAACTCCTGCGCCATGAGAGAACCTAGCCGGAGAACGGGTCCCGGAGCAACCGCGAAAAACGCCGCCCGTCCCTTCTCAAGCCCGCGAATTTTCCGGCCCTGGCCGCGGTTTGGCACAACGGCCGCATTTGTCAACTGTCCAGACAAGAATGCCCACATCTTGGACAAGGGGCCGGCACTTTCACAGCGCCAAGGGGGCGCAATCAAGGAAACCCCGGAAATGTTCACGTTGGCATAGCGGTTGCTGACCAAGTGTACTGCGGCATGCAAAGAGCGATCCATGCACAACAGTTTTATAAGAATATCAACCCGCTCTTTGCAACAGTCCATGTTTTGTCAATAGCAAAGATGCAATGAGAATTCGAACTGCAAGAAAGAACGGTTTCACGCTGGTGGAAATAATGATTGTGGTCGCGATCATCGGCGTTCTGGCCGCGATTGCCATCCCCAATTTCGTGCGCGCCCGCACGACCTCGCAACTGGACGCGTGCATCAACAATCTGCGCTTGATCGATGCCGCCCAACAGCAGTGGGCGCTGGAGCAACATCAAGGCAACAGCAGCAGGCCCGCAGGCACGGATTTGCAGCCTTACCTCGGCCACGGCTCGGGCGGCGAACTGCCCACCTGCCCCGCTGATTCAACTCCCTCCCCCACCTTTACCACCAGCTATACATTGATTAACGTCGGGAGCAAGCCCCTTTGCAATCAGGTCCCTGGGACCCACCTTTGTCCCTGACCTGACTTCACAAACCGGCGTTCTCTCCCCTGCCAATGAACCGGAGCAGGGTGGATCGAAAAGGCGGCAGCAACAAGGCCGTCAGGGCGAGCAGGGTCGTGGTCGCTGGCTCGGGGACGGCAACATTCGGAACGGGAACTTCTTCACCGGGGCCTGAAGCCCAAGGAGCAGGCGGACTGTTGCCCAACTCATTCGCATAAGCATTCGCATCACCCATCGTCGGTGGCAGATCTGAATCAAACGATAATACCGCACTGTTTCCCGGCGCGATTGCAGGGTTAAAGGACCATTCCAGCCCGCCGGCGCCATTAAGCTGAAAACTCGAGCCCGGGCCACCATTTTCGTGACCCGCATAAGCACCCGTAACCGTGGGGTCGAAGACAACCGAAAAAGCGTCAAAGATTTCAGGAGCGGATGGATTATCAATCTGGATATCGTAATCGGGATTGTTAACAGTATAGTTGTAAGTGTAAACGCCGGAAGCATTCTCGGTGACCGAATACGTAACAGTGAGCGCTTCGGGTCCATACTCTGTCCCATAAGTGTCGGCCAGTATCGCTTTGCCCGATGAAATAATGGTGGTTTGAGCTTGAGCTGTTTGGCACAGCACACTCGACAGTAAAATCGCTCCAGAAGCCAGAGCAACGATTGGTTTGGCATGTTTTTTCATGTTGTTTCGAAAGTTTTAGGTTTAAAGCGCAGCCGTATGCTCCATTGAGCAGACTCAATTCGTTCAAAAATGTCAAGCGAATATGGCAAAGACTTCCAATCCACTAAAAAGCGGCTTTGGCTCCTGTTTTTTTACGCAAAAGACCGGAGCTGAATGGGGGAGCGCACCCGCCTCGGGTGCGGTTTTCGCCGCCCTCGGGGAAAACATCAAACGCGCCATGCCAGAATGCCACGCCCCATCCCGCCCGCTCTTTCCGGCTGCAAACACGGTCCTCTAATGCGTCAAACCACGCCAAGATTAGGATTGGGATTGGGAGTTGGAGTTGGAGTAAGATGCCGTGGCAGTGAATGACCCCTCGGCCATGGAATCGGCGGACACGCCTCGCGCGGCGGGCGCTTGTGGCGATTGGTGCGCCCCGCGCCGCTTTGCCCTGATCCTGGCGGCGTTGGTTTTCATCCCTTTTTGGAATGTGTTGCTCGGGCTGGGCACTTTCGTGGTGCGGGATTTTGGCCTTTTCAGCTATCCGGTGGCGTTTTTCCAGCGGCAATGTTTTTGGAAGGGGGAATTGCCGTGGTGGAATCCGCTGAGTTGCTGCGGTCTCCCATTTCTGGCCCAGTTGAATACGCTGGCGCTTTACCCGCTTTCACTCATTTACCTGCTGCTGCCGCTGACGTGGTCGTTGCCGTTTTTTTGTCTGTTGCATCTTTTCCTGGGCGGAATGGGGATGTATTTCCTGGCGGCGCGCTGGACGGGTTCGCGGGCGGGCGCGGCGCTGGCCGGGGTGGTTTTTGCCTTCAACGGCCTGGCGCTGAATTTCCTGATGTGGCCGAGCCATGTTGCCACCTTCGCCTGGATGCCCTGGGTCATCTTGTTGACAGAGGCGGGATGGAAGGCGGGCGGGCGAAAACTGGTCCCGGCGGCGCTGGCGGCGGCCCTGCAGCTCCTGGCCGGGGGACCGGAAACGATTTTTTTTACGTGGCTGATTTTGCTGGCCATGGGCCTGATCGAGTGCGGCCGGGGAGAGGCGCCGGCCCGGGTCCTGGCGCGGCGCTTTTTTTTGATGGCAATTCTGGCGGTCTGCCTGGCGGCGGCGCAATGGCTGCCCTTTGCCGATTTTGCGCTTCATGGCAACCGGAATTCCAGTTATGCCAGGTCGGACTGGGCCATGCCGGCGTGGGGTTGGGGGAATTTTTTGGTGCCGATGTTTCAGACTTCGGAATGGCAGGGAATGGCGGTGCAACTGACCCAGTATTGGACGGAGTCGTATTACGCGGGAATCGGAGTTGTGTTTTTGGCGGCGGTGGCTGTGTGGCGGCGGAGGGTTTGGCGGGTTTGGCTGCCGGGCGGGTTGGTGGCGGCCAGCCTGGTCCTGGCGATGGGCGACCATGCGCTCGTTTATCTCTGGCTGAGGCGATGGTTCCCTGTCCTGGGACTTTTTCGTTTTCCAATCAAGTTTGTCATCGTCACGTCGGCGCTTCTGCCATTGCTGGCGGCGTTCGCGGTGAGTCAATACGAGAATTGGCCGGGCGGCGCGGCGCGCTTTTGGCGGGCGGAAAGGTGGTGCGGCGGGGGGATCGTCCTTCTGGTTGGGACGATTTTGTGGTTCGCCCGGCATTATCCCGCGGCAGGCAGCTCCTGGACGGCCACGCTGGGCAACGCGCTGCTGCGCCTGGGTTTTTTGGCGGTGTTTTTGTGGGCGGTTTATTTCTTTGCCACGCGGCCGGCGCAACGCCGTTGGAGTGTTTGGCTGCTCCCAGTGGTCTGCTGGCTGGATTTGGTCACCGCGATGCCCTGGCAGAACCCGACCGTGGACGCCTCGGTTTACGAACCGGGCTTTGGACAAATGTATGACAAACTCAACCCGGAACCAAACCTGGCGGAATCCCGCCTGATGATATCGTCTTTTTCGGCGCGCCACATTTATTACCAGCCGGCCCGGGATGTGAAGACCACTTATCTGTTGCACCGGGCGGTGTTTTTGAGCGATTGCAATCTTCTGGATAATCTCCCCAAAGTGGACGGGTTTTTCTCGCTCTATTTGCGGGAGGCCGACAAGATCCTCTGGCTGCTGGAGGGGCGCAGCGGCGCGGAGTTGGCGAGCTTGGAGGATTTGCTGGGCGTTTCGCAAACCGTCGCCCCGGGCAAGATTTTCGATTGGATGCCGCGCGCGACATTCCTGCCGATCGTGACTGCCGGACAGGAGCCAATCTTTGCCGAAGACCAAACCGCGTTCAGCGCCATAGGGAAGACCAACGTGGATTTCCGGAAGGTGGTCTATCTGCCGCCCGAGGCCAAATCGCGGGTGACAGCGAAGCGGGAACCGGCCGCACGAATCCTCGGCAAACAATTCGGCGCAAGCAAAGACACCATCCAGGTCGAGGCGCCCGGTCCGGCCCTGGTCTTCATTTCCCAAGCTTACTACCATAATTGGAAGGCGCAGGTGGACGGAAAGGCCGTGCCATTGTGGCGTGCCAATTATGCTTTTCAAGCTGTGGAAGTGCCGGCGGGAAGGCATGAAGTGACACTCGTGTATAGGGACAGAATGTTCCGGATTGGGGCACTCTTGGCGGCTTGGGCGGGCCTCCTTTGCGCCGCCCTTTGGTTCATGCCCGGCGAACGGAAAAAGGGGGGGTATCTATAAGGCATTAAGCATCAACAACTTACGTGAATACTGGCCGCCTGAAATTGGAGAAAACATGCGCCTTGCATTCGCAAGCGGCGTGGGCTTATAATGGTGGCGTGGTCCCTGCTATAAATCGAGTCTTTACGGTTTTGCAAGAGGCAATTGGTGAACAACTATTGTCCTATTCTATAAGCGCCTTTTGCATGGTTCACAGCCGGCGGGACAGAAAGGCAGTATTATGCAGACCATGAAAAGGGGCGGGAGGGGATTTACATTGGTCGAGATAATGATTGTGGTGGCTATAATTGGGCTTTTGGCGGCGATCGCCATTCCCAACTTCGTACGCGCGCGCACAACGTCTCAAACCAATACGTGCATCGACAACCTGCGAATGATTGACGGGGCAAAACAACAGTGGGCATTGGAGCAAGGGCAGGTGGGAACCGCGCTCCCCCAAGGGAGCGATATCCAGCCCTATCTGGGACGGGGCGGCGGCGTACTGCCGATCTGCCCGATTGACCCGCAGAATTCGTTCGCGACAAGCTACAACATGCAGGATTGTCAAACACCTCCTCTTTGCCTGATTTCTCCAGCAACACATGTTTTGCCGCCGTAGGGCCGGCTGCGGCCAACAGGCGGCGCGCCGGGTTGCCAACGCCCGCCATGATGAGTTATCCGGCGCTGGCCAGCAGCCATGTTGCCAGCACCAAGGCCCCGAGCACGATGCCGCCGGCCACGTTCGGCGCCTCCCGTTGCAGCGCGGCGGGACGCACCCAACCCAGCGCCAGCCCAAATGCCGCGCCAGCCAGGAAACCGCCGACGTGAGCGACCATATCCGTTCCCGGGCTGAAGCCAATCAACACAAGAATGAGCACACCCGCCGCCACGGCGCGCGGAAGAAATGACCTGACGGCCCCGTATTTGCGCCACGGCGCAAAGGATTGCACCGTGATCAAACCCAGGGCGCCCGTCACCATTCCAGAAGCGCCCAGGCTTTCATGAGCGGCCGGGTCAATCATCACGCTCGCATAATTTCCGGCCGCCCCGGCCAGGAATGCGGCCAGCACCGCCAGGCCGGGTCCATAACGCGCCATCGCCAGGCCAAGCAACAGAAAGCCGGTCACGGCATTGGTGATGAGGTGAGGCAGGTTCTCGTGCAAAGTGACGGCGGTGAACAACCGCCACCATTGGCCGCGCAACACCGCCTGACTGTCCACCATCCCGGCGCTCTTCAACCATGGAAAGCGGACCGTGCTCCACCAATAAAAGCCGGCCATCCCCAATGCCCAAAGCGCGCCGCCCCAGTGAAAAACAATGCCCGTCCACGGCAACTCCCGCCGCCACTGCCAGCCCCGGTTTTCAATTTGGTATTGGCCGAGAACGGCCTTGGCCCGCTCGTATTCCGGCCCGTCAACGATCAATTCCCAGCCCGTCTCGGCCCGGTGGATAATGGCGGCGATGCCCTGGCTGGCCAGCACCAGGCTCCAATCCAGCACCTGCCGTTTGGAGCGCGCGGGGATGGCCGGAGGAAGGCCGTCCATATCTTGTGTGTCAACCATGTAACGCAGACTTCACCGCTTATCAACCGATCCGTCCCAACATGCCCCATCCGCCAAAAATCGCCAAGCAACATAAAACCCGAACCGCCGCGTTAGTCCCGTAGAGTCGCATCCTCAAAAGCAATGCAGCGGGAACACCACGCAGCCCCGTGAAATACCCGGATTTCGCACCTGAATAGCCCTCCTTTCTGAAAAAGTTGTCGCAAACGCCGGTTTTGCTCTTGTAACTGATAAGCCTTTACACTTATCATTTGACAATGGCTGTCAAATCGCGCCTGATAAGCGTATGAAAATGAGAATACCCAAGCACCCCACCTTGATCCGCCGGTTCCTCCAGGCCCGCCAAAGTCAACTCCAGGCCCCATGCCCCGTCCTGGCCGCCAGCCTCGTGACCATCCGCCGCGTCTGCGGCAATCCTCGCTGCCGTTGTGCCCAAGGCCACAAGCATCCCGGCCACTGCCTCACCTGGAAAGTCAAAGGCAAAACCCATACCGCTTATGTCCCGGTGGATCTGGTGCCCCAAGTCAAACAATGGACCCAAGAACATCGCCGCCTCAAACGTCTGGTCGCCCAAATCACCCAACTGGCCCTGGCCCTAATCCAGTCTCATGTGACTGCCCGGCGGCGCCGGCGGGGAAGGTCATAGCTCTGGCCCGGACCTTCCTCCGCACCGTCCGCCACTTCTTTCCGCCACTGCCCTCCTGGCTGGACCAGTTGCCCGATACTCGTTACCAGCCTGTGGTCGAGTATCACCGGCGCTTGCTCTGCTGGTGGGGGCTGCTGCTCTTCGGACTGGGTTTGGGTAGCCGGCGCTCGGCCGATAACGACCTGCGTGATCTGGAATGCGCCATCCTCCACAATCTCAATCTTCTGGCCGACACCGACCAGGACTCTCTGCCGGTCGCCAACACTCTGGACCACTTTATCGGCCATGTCGGCAGCCCGGCTTTCGCTCACTTGCTCCACCAACACACCCAGCGGCTCATCCGCATGAAGGCCTTGGACGATTTCCGTTTCCAGGGCGATTTCGTCGCCGCCATCGACGGCACTGGCTATCTCAGTTTCAGCCATTGTCATTGCCCACAATGCCTGACCCAAAGACACTCCTCCGGCACCGTCTCCCATCTCCATCCGGTGCTCGAAGCCAAGCTGTTGACCCACACCGGACTGGCGGTTTCCCTGGCCCGTGAGTTCATTGAAAATCCACCGGGCCGCACCCCGACCGACTATCAGGAACAAAAACAGGACTGCGAACTCAAAGCCTTTGACCGGCTGGCCCGCGCTCTCAAGGCCTCGTTCCCCCAATGGCGGTTGTGCCTGAACTTCGACAGCCTCCACGCCTGCGGTCGCGCTTTCGCCGCCTGTCAAAAATATCATTGGCATTTCATGGTGACCTTCAAGCCGGGCAGCCTGCCGGATCTCTGGCCAGAGTTTCAGGCCCTTTTGCAACTTCAGCCCCAGCAAAAACTCGCCGCCACCCTGCCGGACAAAACACGCCGCGTTTATCGATGGGTCGAACATCTGCCCTATATCGACAGCCAAAAACGCTCTTGGACTCTGGGGGCCATCCTCTGTGAGGAAACCGCCCCTACCGGAGAAAAAACAACCTTTGCCTGGCTGACCAATTTGGCGGTCAACCGGCAGTCCGTCATGGCCATTGCCGACCACGTCGGCCGCCGGCGCGTCAAAATCGAAAACGAAGGCTTCAACGCTCAAAAAAACAGCGGCTTGAACCTGGAGCACGTCTTCAGCCAAAACTGGGACCACGCCAAGGCCTATTATTATCTGTGGCAGATCGGCCATCTGCTCCTGCAACTGTTGCAGCACAACAGCCTGCACCGGGCCCTGGCTCAACACTATGGCCACAACAGCGTCCTGGCCCTCCGGGGCGCGCTCCAGAAAATCCCCCAGCGTTTGTTGGAAGCGTTCCGATCCTTTCTGCCGGCAGAAGTTTATTTCGATTTGACAGCCGCAACTCGCTGTCGTATCAGCCGCAACAGTTCATGAAGAAGCCGGCCGAAGGCGTGTTCAGGTTCAAGCCGCTGACAGTGCCCGCTTGATCCACAACGGATCGAGATTGCTTCCATTTGCCAAAAATTGCCACTTTACCGTCCACGACGTGCCGGGTTCCGCCGTTGGCGATATGCGGCGGGGTATTTCACGGGGCTGGGCTCCGCCTTGAACCCTTGACACCGGCGCGTTTTTGGCGTGTGATGCCGGGCATGAATTCTTTCCTTTTGATAATCGAATCGCCAAAACCACCCGCCAACGAGCCCAAATACAGGCAGGCTGAATGGTTGGACTTCCTGCAAAAATTGGAACTCCCCGTTTCAGAGGGTGACAAAAAGATTCAACGGATTGCTCCGAATGTGTGGCAGATCCCTTCAGAAAATGGGTTGACGTTTCTTTGCAAAACCGCAGCGCTGGCCAACCAGAAACAATATCCTTTTCGAGTTCTTGCTTTCGACGAAGAGCCGCAGTGGATTCTTGGACGCCTCGACGCCCCGGTACCGCCCATAGTGACCACATAGAACCCCTTTTTGTTCAATGAGTTGTGCAACAAGAACTTTTCGTCAATGAATTTCATGTCAGTCTCCGGCTAAAAAAAGCGGTTTCAGGTGCCGTTCGTACAGATTCTCCGTGACGTTGGCCGCCACGGAATTTTTATATTTTTCGAGCGCCTTCAAATACCGTTTTCCCATTCTGGCAGCGATCTTGTATCCGACATGCAGCAATTGCCGCACGCTCGGGTTGTAAGCCGGATTCTTCTGGTCGTGCCTGACGGCGGAGACAAATTGCCCGCTGTCCCAGCGTCGCACCGCCGAGGCCGCCGGCAACCGGCCGCGGTCAATGTCCAGCACCGCCGCGTAAGGCGCGCACAACTCATCAATGTGCTCCAGCGCCCCGGTGTAAATCTCCTTGGCCAGCGCCAGCCCGCCGTCGCCCGGCGCCGCCAGGCCGATGATCTCCTCCAGCCAGGTGGTGCCGGCGGTCTTGAGATGAACGCCCGCCCCGCTCCGGCGCAAGGCCCGCCGAATCGGCCCGTAAATGGAAAATTTGTCGCTGCCGGAATGAACGCTCAACTTGAGGCTGGCGGGAAAACCGTACTGTCGCACCGCAAACGCTATCACTGCCAGGTCCTCGTTGAACTCCTTCTCGAATTGGGCGATGTCACCCACGTAATCGACCCCTTTGTTGAAGCGGCCGGTGAATTTGGGCGCGATGGTTTGCAGCGGAATGGCCTCGTCGCTCAGGGCCGCCAGGATAACCCTCAATTCCACCGGCGTTTGCGGAGTGTCCGTCTCGTCCATGGACACTTCGGTCACGAAACAGCCCGGCCCTTTGGCCTGCGCGATATGGCGGTAAATCTGGCCCACTTCCAGCACCGCCAGCAGATATTTCCGGGCGATCTTTTCCACGGTCGCGCGATCCGCCTCAGCCGTTCCGTTGAACAATTCCGGGTGACGGTCCAGCAAACGCCGCACGGCCTCCGGCGGAGCCGGCTGTCCGATCCAGTCGGCCACGTCGATGGTGTAAAAATTGGAGTGCGGCAGAAACCGGTCCACCGTCTCCAGACGGATATGGTCGGCATCCAGAAAGTAAGGCTTGTTCCAGCGCAGCGCCTTGACCGCGGCATCAACCGCCGCGCGGCTTTGGGCGGGTTTGGAGCCGATGATGACATGCTCGCGATTGGATTTGTTCCAAACCGGGACGACGTCAACGCCTTCGCCGGCGGCGCGGAGGCAGGCTTGCAACTGCGCCTGGGCTTGCCGCGCAAACCGGTCGCCCATCCCGAACGAGTACTTCCCAAGAGGCAGGAAATCATTCATCACAAGTTCCAGTCTATGAACATACCAGTCCTGGCCGCCATTGGACATGGTTTTTTTCCGCATTGCGCGCTGAAAATCAGGCACTGGCGCGGCAGGGCGCTCAAAATTCAAACAGTTTTGCACGAAACAAGACCGCCCATCCGCCGATAAACCATTGAAGTGCGCCGCCGCTTCCGGCTACCCTCCGCGCCAATGAACGCCACTGCTTCAAATCGGCCCGTTTCGAGCCATTATCGCTGGGTCATTTGCGCCCTGCTTTTCTGGGTGACGACGGCGAATTATATTGACCGCAGCGTTTTCAGCAACCTGGCGCCCACGTTGGAAAAAGAAATCGGGTGGACGCAGGATCAATACTACGACATGGGGGTGGCGTTCACGGGAGCTTACGCGGTCAGCCAAATGCTGGCGGGACGGCTGATGGATGTCATTGGTTTGCGATGGGGTTTTGCCCTGGCCTGCGGCTTTTGGGGCCTGGCAGCCATGAGCCATGCGTTGGTGAGCACCGTCACGGGTTTTTTCATCGTGCGCATCCTTCTGGCATTGGGGGAGGGCGGCAATTTCCCGGCCGCCATCAAAACGACTGCCGAATGGTTTCCCAAACGCGAGCGGGCCCTGGCCACCGGCCTCTTCAACTCCGGCTCAAACGTCGGCGGTATTCTCGTCCCGTTTGGCCTTCCGTCCGTCGTCGCCCTCTGCGGCGCTTTTTACGTGGGCGGCCATCTGCTCGGCTGGCGCGGCGCATTTTTAATCACCGGCGTTTTTGACGTTACGTGGATCATGGCATGGCTCCTGATCTACAGGAAGCCCCAGGATCACCCCCGCGTGTCCCAAGCCGAACTGGCTTGCATCAACAGCGACCCCGCCGAACCCAGCGTCAAAATTCCGTGGCGTCACTTGTTTCCGCATCGTCAGACCTGGGCTGTGGCCGCGGCCAAATTTATGACCGACGGTTTCTGGTGGTTCTATCTTTTTGGCACGCCTTATTTCTTCTCGGACCGTTTCGGATTGGACCTCAAAGGGCGCAGCGGTCCGGTGTCGGTCATTTATGTGCTGGCTTCGGTGGGCAGCGTCGGAGGCGGGTGGCTTTCCGGCTTTTTCATGAAAATGGGCTGGAGTCTCAACCGGGCCAGAAAAGCCACCCTGTTCATTTGCGCGGCCTTCGTTCTGCCGGTGTTTTTCGCCGCCATCACCGACCGCGCCTGGCTGGCGGTGGCCCTCATTGCCGTGGCGGCGTCAGCCCATCAAGCTTGGTCGGCCAACGTCTTCAGTCTGGCGGGGGACATGTTCCCGCGCCACGTGGTCGGCTCGGTCACGGGTTTGGCCGGGTTCGCCGGATCGGCCGGCGGATTGGTATTGTTCCTTCTTATTGCCCATATTCGCAAGCTGGCCGAGATGGGCCATGACTTGGGCAATTACCGCCTGATTTTTCTCGCCGCCAGTTTGGCCTATCTCACCGGCGCGGTCATCGTCCACCTCCTGGCCCCCACACTTGAAGCAGTGGCATTCGATCAGGAGACAAAGGGCTGATCGTTCCGGCCGCTTCCTTCATTTTTTATGTGAATCTGCCGATAGGGGATGGTGAAGCTATGCTCATGCTTAGACTGCCATGACAGCCGATGAAATAATAGCCCGGGTAAAAGACCTGCCAGTCGTGTCGGAAACGGCACACAAGCTGGTCATTCAGCTTAATCAACCGGACTTGCATCGGGACGAAATCGTTGAAACGGTGCGTTGCGACAATGTCCTCACCGCCAAGCTGCTGCGAGTCTGCAACTCGGCCCATAGCGGCGTGCGCGAGCCGGTCCTTTCCGTCGATCAAGCCCTCTTGATCCTCGGTGACAACATGATTTTCCGCATGGTCTGCGCCATCGGATTCAGCAGCTCTTTGGGAATGACGGCGCCCGGTTACGACACCGAAGCCAACGGTCTGTGGAGCCACTCCCTGAACACGGCCCTCGGCGCTGAATACCTGGCTGAAATTGAATGCTACGGTAATTTCCTCCCGTCCACCGCCTTCACCGCCGGCTTGCTGCATGACATCGGCAAGTCGGTCATCAGCAACGTATTGACTCCAAAAGCCCGAAACGACATTCGGACTAAAATGACCGGGCAGTGCCTCTCGCGGGTCGAGGCGGAGAAGGCGGTCTTGGGAGCCGACCACTGCGAAGTTGGGGCGAGTTTGCTGAAACGGTGGTCATTGCCGGAATTAATTGTCGAAGCTGTGGCCGATCATCATTCTCCTGTTCTCAAGCCCGCCATTCAGTTATCCGCCGTGGTTTATCTGGCCAATTGCGCCGTCCATCTTTGCGGCGCCGCTCCAGGATGGGAAGCCCAGGCCATTGAGGCCAAAAACGCGGCCGCCGCAATGCTGGGCCTGGAGGTGGAAAAAGTGGAACAAATCGTCTCGGGAATTCATGATGCCATGCAGACACTCCCTCAACTCATGGTCGCGGCTTGAACCTCCCGACAGCTAAGTGGCCAAATAAATGTTGTGGCTCATTCTACAGCGACTCAAATCGGGCGACCCGAAGAAGCGACGCCAGGCGGTGGAGAGCCTCGCCAAATTGGAAAGCCCACGGAGGCTGGCCGGCCTGGCCGCAGCAGTCAACGATAACGACACCCAGGTGCGGGTGGCGGCGGTGACCGCGCTGGGCGGCATTGCCCATGATCGGGCCCTGGAGTTGCTTTTGCGAGCGTTTCACGACCCTGCGCCGCAAGTGCGGGAGGCTGCCATCAGCCACTTGAAGGACGACAGCAGCGAACGCGTTCAGACCGCCGTGGCCGGCGCCCTCCGCGACACCGATCCCGGCGTGCGCGGGCGCGCGGCGCGCTTTCTGGAGCAATCGGGGTGGCACCCCCGTGACATCGAGGACGAAGTCTGGCTGGCCATTGCGAACGGCCAAATGAGGCGGGCCGCCAGCCTTGGGGCTGCGGCCATCCAACCGCTGGAAAGCGTGCTTCAGGAGGGAGTCAATAGTCAGCAGGCGGCCGTCGTGGAAGCTTTGGGGGCAATCCCGGACGAACGGGTGTTGAAGTCGCTCGTGCGGGCCTTGCGGTCCCCTGATCATGTGGTCAGTCTGGCGGCCATCGGAGCGCTGACTAACACGGGCGGCCCGGGGGTGGTCAATGATCTGGCCCGGATGCTCAAGCATAAGGACCACCGCATCCGCACAGCGGCCATTGAAGCGGTAGCCCGTTTCGACGCCCAGAATCAAGGGAGCGCGTTGCGCGACCTGCTCCGGGACGCGATGTGGGACGTGCGCTGCGCCGCCGCCGCCGCGCTGGCCAAAGTGAAAGAGCCGGCCACGGTGGACGCTCTGGTGGCGGTTCTGAGAGATCAAAGCACGGATGTGCGCAGCGCCGCCGCCGCCTCGTTGGGGCGCCTCGGGGATGCGCGGGCCGTCGGGCCGTTGGTCCGTGCGCTCAAGGATGACGACTCGGAGGTGCGCAAAATAGCCGCGGGGGCGCTGACACAGATCGACGCCAAATGGGCGGAATCGGAGGCGGCTCGGAAGCTGGCCCCGGAATTGCGCAGCGCGCTCAGTTCGGGAGACTGGGCGGTGCGCCGCGCCGCGTCCTTCGTCCTCGAACAACTTGGCGAACGGAAGACCCCAACGATCGAACAGCCGGACACGGAAATGGAGACGCCGGCCCGCCACAGGCAGCAGGCGGTGTTGACGGCGTTCACGGATTTACTGAAGGATGCCGACGGCGATTTGCGGCTGGCGGCCGCGGAGTCCCTGGGTCGATTGGGCGAGGCGCGCGCGCGCGCGCCCCTGATGACCGCGCTGACGGACGTGGACAGAGCGGTGCGGCTCGCGGCCGCACATGCGCTGGCCGATCTAGGAGTGAAATGACCCCACCCGATTCACCTCCAAGCCGCTCCCGCCCCAGCCATCGCGTTTTACTGGTGGACGACGATGCCGAATTCACCGACATGCTCAAGGAACATTTGGTGGAGAAGCGCGATCCATCGTGGATCGTGCATACGGCCGACAATTATTCGGAGGCTTTGGATTGCCTGAAGTCCCACCCGGTGGACCTGGCGGTCCTGGACTTCAGCATGCCGGTGATGGACGGCTTGCAATTGTTGAGTTTGCTCAAACGCAGCCGTCCCGCGCTGCCGGTGGTGATGCTCAGTGGGATGCTCAAGCCGGAAAACCGGGACTGCGCCTTGCAGCATGGGGCCTCCCTGGTTCTGAGCAAACTCGACGTGGCGAACGGGTTCGACAGCATCTACCCAGCGCTGGAGGCGACCGTGGAGGCGCCGGTGGAGGGCTTCAAGGGGATTGTGCGGCAGATCGGGTTGACCGAGTTGTTGCAAATGGAATGCCTGGCGCGCAAGTCCTCCGTGCTGGAGATCAAAGGCCCAAACGCGGACGGGCGCATTTATATTTCCGAGGGCGCCATTATTCACGCCGAGGTGGGTGGCATTCTTGGCGAAAAGGCCCTGGCTCGTCTCTATGGTCTCAAGGGGGGGGAATTTCGCCTGGCGCCCTTCACCCAACCCTCCAGGCACACCATCGACGGTCATTGGGAGGGGCTGCTCCTGGAAGCGGCACAATTATGCGACGAGCAGGAGGGCGGGCCGGTCGCCCAGGAGCCGGGAGGCGGGATGGCCAGCGTGGATTTGGAGCCCAAGGCCGATACGGCGCAACCAGGAGAAGATGGCCGTCGCATTGAGGAGATTGTGCTCAGTTCCCCGGCCAATGACGTCCTCTATCAATGGAACGCGCCGCATGCGGAGCGGCGCGTTACCCTGCTGGACTGGCTCTTGATCAAATCCGCCAGCGTGGGCAAATTGTTGCCGGCGCTCGGGCGCGCCGACCGGTTGGAAATCCGCGAACCGCGGAGCCGGGTGATTTGCCTGTTCCAACCGGAGCGCAAGATGTTCGTCCGGCTCTTGATGACGCCGCCACAGGATTGAAACCATGAATGATCACCCTTTTCAGGGCTGGGTGGAGAAGACGGCCAATTATTCCGGCGTCCTGGCTTGCGGCGTCAGGCTGGCCAATCACTCCATCGCCATCAAGACTTTTGACGAGTCCTTTCCCGAAGCGCACCTCAAGGAACTTTTGCAATGCCTGGCCGAGGTCGCCTTCACCCTGCGCAACAGCCAGCTCGGCGGTTCGCGATTGCGCTGGGTGTTCGAACATGGGCAACTCCAGTCCGCGCGGCGGCAGGACGGCGCCCTCGCCGTTTTGGCCGTGAGCAAAGAACCCAACGCCGCGTCGGCGATTGAGGAATTGTTCGCCGAGTTCCTGGCCGCAGGTTGCCCGGCGCCTGAAAAGCCGGGGATCAGCCTCCAGGAGGCGACGGTGCCTGGACCGTAAACTATTATGACAGCCGATGAAATAATCGCCCAAGTAAAAGACCTGCCAGTCGTGTCGGAAACGGCCCGCAAGCTGATTGTCCAACTCAATCAGCCGGACTTGCATCGCGACGAACTCGTTGCGACGGTGCGCGGCGACAACGTCCTCACCGCCAAGCTGCTGCGGGTCTGCAACTCGGCCTATAGCGGCGCGCGCGAGCCGGTTTTTTCCGTCGATCAAGCCCTGTTCCTGCTCGGTGACAACATGATTTTCCGCACAGTCTGCGCCATCGGTTTTGGCGGCTCTTTGGGAATGGCGGCGCCCGGTTACGCCACCGAAGCCAACGGTCTTTGGAGCCACTCCCTGGGCACGGCTCTCGGCGCTGAATATCTGGCCGAGATTGAATCCTATGGTAATTTCCTCCCCTCCACCGCCTTCACCGCCGGCTTGCTGCATGACATCGGCAAATCGGTCATCAGCAAAGTATTGACTCCAAAAGCCCGGACCGACATTCGGGGCAAAATCGCCGGGGAGTCCCTCTCGCGGGTGGAGGCGGAGAAGGCGGTCTTGGGAGCCGACCACTGCGAAGTTGGGGCGTGTTTGCTGAAACGGTGGTCATTGCCGGAATTAATCGTCGAAGCTGTGGCCGATCATCATTCTCCTGTTCTCAAGCCCGCCATTCAGTTATCCGCCGTGGTTTATCTGGCCAATTGCGCCGTTCACCTTTGCGGGGCCGCTCCCGGATGGGAAGCCCAGGCCATTCAGGCCAAACACACGGCCGCTGCAGTGCTGGGCCTGGAGGTGGAAAAAGTGGAACAAATCGTCTCGGGCATTCAAGGGGCCATGCAGACACTCCCCCAACTCCTGGTTGCGGCTTGATTCAAAAGATTTCCGCTCGCAATCCGGCCACCCGCCGGACCGTTTGCGCGATCTGCGAAAGAGATTTCAATGGCAGATGACTGCATCCCGTCCTGGCCATCGGCCGCGTCGCGGAATAAATCTGCACCAGAGAAATCTCCGCGCCCGCCTCTTTCAGTTCCTTCAATCGCTGCGCGTATTGCCTGATTTCACGCGCCGGCGGAGGCGCGCCATTGATGGCGGGGAACAGGCTTTGAATGACCACGGGCCGTTGCCGGGCCACCAGCAGGATATTGCCCATGATTTTTTCCAGGGGGATCGTCGCGCCGTTCAGCCGGTTCAGATATTCCTGTGTGCCTCCATCCAGTTTTGCCCAAATCTCGTCCGTTCGCATGAGGAACTTTAACCCGTATTGGACTCTTGGCCGGTCCAGGGCGGTCGCATTGGTAACCACCACGATCTTGAAAAAGGGGAATCCGCCCAGCACGCGAAGGTGGGCTATGGCTTGCAAGGCCTCGACAAAATGGCCCGACAAGGTGGGTTCCCCGTCCCCGCTCAAGGCCACGTGGCGCACTTGCAGCAGGGCATCCGGCAAATTGGCGTAACGCGGCCTTTGCCGCAGACGGCCCGAGCAGGCCAAGGCAAAAGTCCCATGCAGTTCGGCGGCCATTCTCTTGACATCAAAGTGTGGCGCGCGCGCCGGCTTGGCGCGATCAATCTCGCAGTATAAGCACTCGAGGTTGCATTTAAAAATCGGGTTCACGTTGACCCCGATTGACAATCCTCCGGCCCGCGGGGAAATCACGAGGTAAACGAACTGATTCTCAAGAAAATCTCTCGGATAGCCAAAGGCCACTTCGTGCGTGACCAGTGAATGGGCCGGCGCAGGCCCGTTTCCATTCCGGCCAGCTTTTTTGGCGCTGCGTTGCTCTTGAACTGTTGCCATCGTCAGGACAACATAAGGCGCCAGGCGGGAGCGGCACTACACGGTTCTTGCCAATCAATTAGCCAAATTTGTTCACAAGCTTCCTGCCGTGGAAGCTGGAAACCAGGGACATGCGGAAAAGTGAATATTTTTCTAAAGTCCCGCCTGATTCCACCCGATATGGGATGTACCAGAGCCAAAACTGCCCGAGGAAAGCAGATTGAATGGCAAATTGAATAATAAAAATATATGAGCAACACGCCTTCGAGAACCCATAAAGATCGTCATCATCATAACAGTTCCAGCACCGGCACCGCCGCGCCGCCGGCACCGCCGGCCAACAGCGCGGAGCCGGCTTCCACCGGGAGCGGCTTTGCGTTGCAGGATCATCCCGGTGGCAAAAGTTTTGCCGCACAGTTCAAAGACTACTCCTACGCCTCCTTCGGCGCGATTAGAGAGGGCCATTACACAGAGTTTTAGCCGGGGGTGGTGATAGTTCCGGGAGGCCGAAAGCCGGGCGCAGCGGACGATTAGCCCGCGCGCAAAGTCCCTGATCCCACATAAGACCCCGACTCGATCCACGCCCCTGAACATCTCGATAACGAATTTCCTAAATCCCCCCGTCCATCGCTCCGCTCACCGGGCGTCGGCGGGGCCGAAGCCGAGCCTGTACAGCTTTTGATAAACGCCGCCCCGCGCCAGCAATGCCTCGTGACGCCCCATTTCCACAATCTCCCCATGATCGAGCACCACGATCACATCCGCATGGTGGATGGTGGAGAGACGATGGGCGATGCAAATGGTGGTCCGCCCCTTCATGAGTTCGTCCAGCGCGGCCTGGACCATGCGCTCGGATTCGTTGTCCAAGGAACTGGTCGCTTCGTCGAGCACCAGGATGGGAGCGTTCTTCAGAAGGGCGCGCGCAATGGCAATGCGCTGCCGCTCGCCGCCGGAAAGATTGGTTCCCTTTTCGCCCACGACCGAATCGTAACCCCGCGGCTTGCCCAAAATAAAATCATGGGCAAAAGCGTGCCGGGCCGCTTCTTCAATTTCCGCGAACGTGGCGTCCGGGCGTCCGTAGGCAATGTTTTGGCGAATGGTGTCGTTGAATAAAATAACCTCCTGCGTGACCACGGCGATTTGCGAACGAAGATCGTGCAAGGCAATCTGCCGCAATTCAGCGCCGCCAATGCGGATGAGGCCTTGAGTCGGATCGTAAAAGCGCAGGAGGAGATTGGTCAGCGTCGTTTTGCCCGAGCCGCTGCTTCCGGCCAGGGCCACCATCCGGCCCGGCTCGACCCGCAATTGGATGTGGCGCAGGACCGGCTTGTCGCCGTAGCTGAAGCTGACGTTGTCAAACTGAATTTCCGCGCCGGCCGCCTGGAGCGGCACGGGGTGGGGGGCCTCGGCCAGTGTGCTTTGCGTGGCCAGCAATTCAAAAACGCGCTGCGTCGCGGCCCGCGCCTGATGAAGCTGGCTCTGCACACGGATGACGGCCTTGACCGGCCCGTACATGGCCAGAAGAGAGCCGATGAAGACCATGAACTTCGCCGGACTCGTGGACCCGGCCAGGTAAAGCAATAGAATGGCCACGCCGATGGCGGCGAGGACTTCAATAATGGGGCCGGGCGTTTCGGTGGAGCGCACCACGCGCATAAAATGGCCGATGAACTTTCGCTGGTTGGCTTTAAACCGATCCACCACCACTCCCTCCAGATTGTAGCCTTTGATGATCCGGTTGCCGGTGAACGATTCGTGCATGACTTTGCTCAGATTGGCCGCCTCGGTTTGAATGGCGGCCCCGGCCCTTCGCACTTTTCGGTTGTAAATGACGACGGGGATGACGCACAGGGGAAAGGTGACCAGGGCTAGGGCGGCCAATTTGGGGTAGATGACAAAAGGCGCCACGGCAAAGGTAACGAGCCGGATTGGTTCCTTGATGAGCGTCACCATGGAAACGGCGATCATATTTTGCAGGACGCCCACGTCGCCAATGCGCGACATCAATTCGCCCGTGCTGTTGCGGGAAAGAAAACTCAGGGGCAGATTCAGCAGATGCTCGAACAAACGGGCGCGCAGATCGCAGATCGCCCGGATGGCGACCCAGCCCATCAAATAATTATTGAGATAATTGCAGATGCCCCGCCCCAGCATGACCAACGGAATCAGACTCACTACCAGGGCCACATTGACTTTTGAACCGGAGACGTGGGCGGCCAGCCAATGTTGGGCCTGCTGCAAACCCGCAGCCAGCCACGGCAAATGTTTGGCCAGATCGGCGACGGCCCTGTCTATATCCTCGTTCTGAGGTCCGGAAAAAACCACGCTGGCCACGAAAGCCACGGTCACCAGAACCAGCATATCGGCGAAGCCGCTCAAGACGCCAAAAAAACCGCCCAGAACAAATCGTCCCTTGTAAGGACGGGTCAGTTGCCACAGTTTGCGCCAGAATTCAATCATGCCACCCGCGCAGTATGCGAGGGAACAATCGTGGGCGCGAGAGTTTTTACTGCAACTGTTGACAGGCTTGCTCGAAGACCTGGCCGGGGGTGATTGACGCCAGGCAGGCGGCCCGGCCCGCGCGCAGGCAATCGGCCCTGTTTTCGTTGATGCACGGGCAGTCCACGATGAGATAACGGTGCTCTTTGCCGCCGGGAATCCATTCGGTTAATCCGCTGTATTGGCGAAAGACCGTCAAGGTGGGCACGCCCAGCGCCAGGGCCAGATGCAGCGCGCCGGAGTCCGCGCCAATATGCAACCGGCAGCGTTGCAATAAGGCGGCCAGACGCGCAAGGCTCAACCCTTCAAAGCATTGCAATCGCGCGCCGTCCGCCGCCCTGGCCAATTCTCTCAGGCGGTCCTGCTCGCGCGGGTTGGAACCGGCCGTGGCCACAATCCGAAGCGAAGGGCTTTTTCGCGCCAGCATTTGGGCCAGGCCAATCCAGTTTTCCAGCGGCCATTCTTTGACAGGCGTGCTCGCGCTGATAGAAAAATGAACGGCTTGGTCCGCAATGACCGTCTCAGCCCATTGCCACTCTTGCCGGGGCACGCGCAAATCAAAACGCGGCCCTGCCAGCGCAAAACCGCCCGCCGCCAGGACTTGCCGGCGCTGTTCGAACACGGGCCATTCCCGGGCGACTCGCCCGACCCAATCCGCCGAAAGCCAGTGGTTCCAAAAATGTTTCCGCCCTGCCTCGTGCGCCAAAGTCCATCGGGCGCCCACCAACGCCGTGACAAATATCGTCCGATCTGATCCGCTAAAATTGAACGCCACGTCAAAACGTTCGCGGCGCAGCGCCCGAAGGATGCTCCAATGCCGCCACCACGCCGGGCTTTTGGGCGGCAACGGAAAGGCCCACGCGCGATCGACGCATGGGGCGAGCTTGAGCAACTCGGCCCCGACCGCGGCTGACAAGGTGTGCAATTCCGCCCCCGGATAGTGTCTCTTGATTTCCCACAGCGCCGGCACAAGATGGACCGAGTCGCCCAAAAAACCAAAATCAACCACGATAACTTTTTTGGCGGCGTGCGTGCGTTCCAAAAAACTCTTTACTGATCGGCCGACAGCCATGCCGGACTTGTTAGCGGGGCGGGGCGCGGCTGGCGATAAAAAACGGCTGTTTTTGTGACTGACTTGCGCCGGGAAGCGGTGTAAATTACAAGCATGAAACTCGCAACCACGCCCGAGGAACAGCGCCAGTGGATGCAGCAATGGCGCGAGACCGCCATTTTTTTGGATGAAATGCGCCGCTATGAGCTGAGCCAGCTCACGCCCGAGCAGGCCAGGCACGCCGCCCAGTGCGTATTGAGCATTCCCGGCGGCTGGCGCGATCCGGACGTCGTCTGCGGCCTGATTGAACAGCAAGCCATCTTCCATCGGCAACGTGCCAAATGATTGAGCTTTACAGGTCCGCCACCGAAATTGAGGAGTTCTTCCGCCAGCGCGATTGGCAATACTGCATCATCGGCGGCCTCGCCGTCGTGCGATGGGGGCATATCCGCGCCACCGTGGATGTTGACATCACCTTGCTGGCGGGATTTGGGCGGGAGGAAATTTTCGTTGACGAATTGTCGAAGACTTTTCCATTTCGGCCTCCCGGCGGCCGTGATTTCGCCTTGCGCAACCGCGTTATGCTGTTGACAGACCGGCACGGCATCCCGATGGATGTGGCGTTGGGGGCCATTCCTTTTGAAGAAAGGGCGGTGCAACGCAGCAGCCTGTGGGAAGCGGAGGCCAATGTCTTCCTGCGGACTTGTTCGGCCGAGGATCTGCTGGTTCACAAATGTTTTGCCAGCCGTGAGCTTGACTGGTTTGACGTTGAAGGAATCCTCGCCCGGCAGGCAGGCAAACTTGACCTCGATCTTGTTCGCCGCGAATTGCGGCCTCTGGCCGAAATGAAGGAGGACCCGCAGATTGTTGAAAAACTGGAAGCGTTGATCCTGCGTCATAACCAGCCTTTCACCCGCATCCAGCCGGCCAAACGTCGCCCAGACCCACCGTGAACAAACTGCCCATTTCCGTTTGCATCATTTCTGGAGCCGAGGCCCATCGCATCGGCAAATGCCTGGCCAGCGTGGCGCCATGGACGGGCGAGATCGTCGTGGTCCTCAATCCCGAGGCGCAGGACGGCACCGACGCCATCGCGGCATCGTTCGGCGCGAAAATTTACCGGCATCCCTGGCAGGGCTTTCGCGAACAAAAAAATCTGGCGTTGAGTTATGCCACTTTGCCGTGGGTGCTCGCCCTGGATGCCGACGAGGAAGTTTCCGCGGAGTTGCGGGAGGCGATGGCCCGGTTTTTTGACGGCGACCAGCAACGCTTTGCCGCCGCCCGCTTTGCCCGCAAAGTTTGGTTTCTGGGCCGATGGATTAGGCACGGGGATTGGTATCCCGATCGCGTTTTGCGGCTCTTTCGACGGGAAAGCGGAACCTGGGCCGGCAGCGCGGAGCATTGCGCCGTCCAAGCGCAGGGAGCATGCGCGACCCTGGCCGGCGACCTGTTGCACTATACAAATCCGAATATCAGCAGCTACGTGGGCAAGATCAATTACTTCGCCGATCTCTATTTGCAACGTCAACTGGCGGAGCAAGCCCGCTGGTCCGCCCCGGCGGCGGTCTTTCGCGCGGCTTGGCGCTTTGTGCGCGCTTACTTCGTTCGCCTCGGATTCCTGGATGGTTATCCCGGTTTTTTCATCGCCGCCTCCACCGCTTACTCGACGCTGGTGCGGCACAGCCGGCTTTTCGAGCATCTCCAATTGCGCCCGCCTGTATGCGCCCCGCCCAAATCTCCCTAATCATCTCGACTTACGAGAATCCGGGCGCGCTCGACCAGGTCTTGCGCGGCGTGGGGCGTCAGACCGACATGCCGGGTGAAATCCTGCTGGCGGATGACGGTTCGGGCGCCGCCACCCGCGAACTCATTGCCCAATGGCAACAAAAGCTGCCGGCGCCCCTGCGCCATGTCTGGCAGGAGGACCACGGCTTTCGCAAGACGATCATCCTCAACAAATCCCTCGCCGCCGCCACGGGCGCCTACATCGTTTTGCTGGATGGCGATTGTGTGCCGCACAGCCGGTTCGTGGCGGACCACGCCCGCCTGGCGGAACGGAATTTTTGGGTGCAAGGCCGGCGCTGTTTCGTCGGGGAAAAATTCGCCGCCGCCTTTGTGGCCGGCGCCACGCCGGTTTTCCACTGGATTCTCACCGGCCGCATCACGGGTTTCGCCAAAGCCGTCCGGCTGCCCTTTCCGCTCGTCCGGCGCAACACCGGCCAGCGGGGAATCATCGGCTGCAACATGGGGTTTTGGCGCGATGATTTGCTGGCCGTCAATGGTTTCGACGAAGAATATACCGGTTGGGGCGGGGAAGATTCAGACGTGGGCACCCGGCTCTATCACTTGGGGCGGCCGCGCAAATTTGTTTACGGCCACGCCGTGGTCTATCATTTGAACCATCCCATGCCCGGCCGCGCCCGCTTCCAGGCTGGCCGCCAGCGTTTGGCCGAAACGATACGATCAAAAAAAATTCGCTGCGAACGCGGTGTCGAACAATACCTGGCCGGCGCGCCCTCCGCATGAGCACGGCCCCTCAACCGCTGCGCATCGTGCATTTGAATTCCCTCCTCACTGGCGGCGGCACCGACGATCAGTGCGTGAAACTGGCCGCGCAACTGCATGGCCTCGGCCAGCAGGTCTTCATTGCCGGTCCCGCCCGAGGCCCGTTTGCGCCCCTCATTGCGGAGCTTGGCGCGCCCTTCTTCGACACCGGTCTGCGGGCGAACAAGCTCCAGTTCATCCTTCGCGCCGCGCGATTCATCCGCCGCGAAAACATGCAAATCGTGCATGGCCATCATGGCCGGGATATTTGGCCGGCGATCTTCGCCGCGCGTCTGGCCGGGACAAAACCAAAAATCGTACTGACCCGGCACATGGCCAAAAGCCCGGCCTCGCCGGCCAGCCGCCGGTTTCTGTTGGGGCAATGCGACGCCCTGATTGCCGTTTCGGAATTTGTCGCCAAAGTGTTGCGGGAAGGCGTCTATGAACCGCAATCCCCGGAGCCGGAACGCCGCGCCCGCCCGCCGCTGCGGGGCAACCACGCCAAAATCCATGTCATCCCCGGCGGCATCGATGCCGCCCAATTCCGTCCGGCGGACGCGGCGGACAAAAGACGCGAGCTGGGCTTGCAGCCCGGGGATTATGCCTTTGCGGTGGTCGGAGGTTATGACTTGCCGCGCGGCAAGGGGCAGCGCGAGTTTTTAGCCGCTGCCGCGCGCCTGCGCGAAAAAATTCCCCGGGCCAGGTTCCTCGTCATTGGCCGCGGCAGCATGGCCGAACTTCTCCAAGCCGACATCGCGCGATTGGGCTTGGGCGGCAGAGCATGGCTGACGGGCCAGGCTTCCGACATGCCGCAAGTGATGAACGCCATTGATTGCCTGGTCCACCCGCAAATCGGCACGGAGGCCCTTGGCTTGGTCGTCTGCGAAGCGCACGCCTGCGGCAAGCCGGTCATTGCCTCGGCCCTGGACGGCATTCCCGAGGCGTTCGCCGCCGCCCATTACGGGCGGCTGGTTCCTGCCGGGGACATTGAGGCGCTGGCCGGGGCCATGGCCGGTCAGGCTGGCGAACCCCAATTGGGGCCGGCGCAAGCGGAGGAGATGCATCGCCGGGTCGGGCAGGCCTTTTCGCTGGAGCAAATGGGCGCAAAAGTTTTGCGTCTCTATGGCGATTGTGTCAGGCTGCGCCGATTGAGACGAGAATGAAAGTGCGACTTGATTTTTGCGATTTCGGGCCGGGATGGCGGAAAACAAACAATTTCTTTTACAATCTTCTCAAGGAAAAGTTCGACGTGGAAATTTGCGACTGTCCGGACTTTCTGATTTTCAAGGACCCCGGCCAGCACGTCCACCGGGTCCACAATTGCGTCAAGATTTTTTTCTGCGTGGAAAGTTCCCGGCCCGATTTCGACCTTTATGATTACGCCTTTACCTGCCGCCAGACCGATGATCCCCGCAACCTCCGGCTGCCCTACTATGTGCTGATTGTCCCGCCGCAACGTCTCCAGAAGGACGACGACCATCCCGAACAAATCCTGGCTGCCAAAAGCAAGTTTTGTTGTTTTCTCGCCGGCTATGCCAATCGAAAAACCCGCGTGCGCAACGACTTTTTCCACAAGCTGTGCCGCTACAAGAAAGTGGATTCCGCCGGAGGCGCGCTCAACAACACCGGCCATCGCGTGCCCCCGGGCGCGGGGCCAAAGCATGAATTTCTGCGGCCCTACAAATTCAACATCGCCTTCGAGAACGCCTCGATTCGCGATTACACCAGCGAAAAAATTGCGGAGGCCATGTGGGCGCGCTGCGTGCCGATTTATTGGGGCAATCCCGGCATCGCCGCGGAATTCAATCCCAAAAGCTTTCTCAACTATTTTGATTTTCCAAACGAAGAGGCCCTGATTGAAAAGATCATCGAGCTGGACCAGGACGACGCCAGGTATTTGGAATATCTGCGCCAGCCCTATTTTCACAACAACCAGCCCAATGAATTTTACAGCCGCGAACGGTTGTTGAATCAGTTTGAGAAAATTTTCACCACGCCCATAACCCCGGTCTCCACCCGGCGCCATCCGCTGCAGATTGGCCGCTGGATTTTTGTCAAGAAGAACAGGCCCGGCCGGACGTGAAAAGCCGGCGGAACAACCGCTTTTGCGCCGAATGGGCAAGGTTGCGAAAAGGCTTGGCGAGTCGGTAGCGAACGCAATAAAGCCAATAAAACCAATGCCATCCCCCGCCCCAACGACCGGCCAGGCGCCGCTGCCATTCCAGCATTTCGGCACTGTCCGCCTCCGGGTTCTTGCGGCGCGAGCGGCGCAAATGAAACAGGATGGGAAAAACGACTTCGCGCGGGAACTGCGGCTGGACGGCATGGCTGGAGATGAACAGCGCGTGCTCCTTCCATGCCACGCCGGTGTCCGTGTTGCGCTCGGTTTGTTGGAGCGGATGGCAGCGAAAGGCGCAGAGCGGTTCGCGGGTGTAAGCGAGGTCCCCTTTCTCCAGCAAATGAAACCACATCTCGATATCCACCATCTGCCGGTACTGCGAGTCAAACCCGCGCCGGGCGTCCGATTTGCGAAACAAGACTGCGGAAGGTTCGCCCACCAGGTTTTTTCCGTTCTCCATCAGACAAGCCGTGATGATTTTCCGCCCGTTGTGACAGCCTTCGGACAGAGGGCGATAAACGTCAACCACTTTGGACTTCTCATCCAGAATGACCCGGGCCGCCGCCGCCAGAGTCGCGGAAGGATGCCGTTCCAGCAATGCGAGCATTTTCCCCAGGGCCTGCGGGTGGCAGAGCTTGTCGTCTCCAAACAAAAACTTTATGTATTCGCCCCGGGCCTCTTCCAGACACCGATTCCAATTGTTGACCATTCCCAGGTTGGCGGCATTGACCGAAAAACGAACCCGCGCGTCCCGCGCACAAAAGGGCTGGACAACTCCGGCGGTGTCGTCGGCGGAGCAATCGTCCACGATGAGCAACTCAAAGTCCCGGAAATCCTGCGCCAGCACCGACTCAATCGCCTCCGGCAAAAAGCGGGCGTAGTTATAGGTCGGGATCAAAACACTGATTTTGGGCCGGTTCAAGGGATCCTCTCCACGTCATTGCCGGCAGCCATTTTTTGGCGTCTCCCGGCCGCCGGGCGGACCAGGTTTTCAAAGGGCGCGCGGATTTTGTGGGCCAGCCAATAAAACGCCATCCATCCAGGGCCAAGGGGTTCAGCCAGAAATTCGGGGGCTTTCTTGACAGGGAGGCCTCTTTTTTGTCTTTTGCGGGATTCGTAATGGTGCTCGAAAATCAACCGGCGGCGGCTGGGTGTCCACAGCCAATTTCCGATGGCGGAACTTGAAAGAAACAGCTTTGCCCCCATGGCTTGAACCAGGCCGCCTTTCAACGCCCGCCGATACTTTTTGGCGATCTGGCGCGACATTTCATAAAAGGGCTCATCAAAACTGCCGCCGCTCTTGTGATAGAGATTGAAATTTATCACCCACGCGTTCCATCCCAAAATGCGGGCCATCTGGCAGAGGTCTGTGCCATGGAAATGAAATCCCTGAAGATCATGGGAGAGAGAGAGATTGGCCTCCTTTTTGACCAAAATGAAATTCTCGTCCAGGCTCTGCACCTGGACGGGAAAAACGCCTGTGTTTTGATCGCCGGCCGCATCCGTCATGCGATGGGCCCAGGCTTCAGGGGCAATTCCTCCGGCGTTGCCCGCCAGCGCCCAGGCAGGATCGAGCTTGTCCAATTCGCCGAGGCGCTGCTCCAGGGTTTTCCGGTCATCATATTTGAGCAGGACATCCTGATGACATAAAATCACATACCGGCCCTGCGCGGTGTCGAGGAAGAGATTATAACCGGCAAAAGCTTCGGCTTTGTTGCCGCGGCTGTTGTCAATATAAAGATATTCACAGTCGCCCGTGGTGAAACCGCTTTGGATGAACGAATCCACCATCTCCCCGTATTCCTGGTGGCGGGTGACCAGCGTGCAAATCGAGTATTTGGCCTTGTAAAGCCTTCTGACGGGAATTTCCCGGGCTGCCGGATTAATGCTCATTTGGCGGTTGGCCGGGGTTTGTGTTGGCCGGCCTCTGGCCGTAGATGGGCCGCCAGTCGAAGATTGGCTCTGGATTGAGTTCCGAATGGCCGTCGTCAAAGTGCAACGCTTCCGGGGGAATCAGGAGTCTCTCCACATGGGCTTTCATGTGGTTATAGTGCCAGTTGCTGCCTGACCTTTCCAGTGCGGCACGGTCTTTATTCAGACGCTTGAGCATGCGTTCGTAACTGCGCATCGGATAGTGCCGCAGGTTGAACGGGCGCGGGTCCGGCAGTCCATCCAGCGGGTTGTGGTTGAAGCTGCGGATGTTGGTCACCGAGGCCCGCCACGCCCTGATGCGCGGGCCGCAGTCGGGAAACAGGCTGTAGCGCCGGATGCGGCGGGTCGGGGCGGCAACCGCCGGGTCGTCCTCCTCTGTGAACCAAAAGTTAAAGTTACGGAAGCGAACCCAGTTGAACTCCGAGTTCACCACTTCAGTGATGAAGGCATAGTAGGTCTTTTCCCGCGACGGGCCTTCGAGTATCTCATCCTGGTCCGGCCATGAAATCCAGTCGTAACGCTTGCAGTAATGCTTGCGCAAATGCTTCGACACCCTTTCGTGCAGCTTGTAAAAATCAAACTCGCGCGGGACAAATTCCCGCCCGACAAAATGGCCCGCGTACCGGTCCAGCACCCCGGCCGTTCCGTCGTCCGACCCATGGTCCCACACCAGCAAGTCATGATTGTTATTGAGCAGGGATTCGATGGTGTCAGGAAGAATATCGGCATCGTTGTAGCAGAGCAGCACGCCGAGCGCCTTGGGCTTTGAAACCGTCTTATTTGGCCGCGAACGCCGGAGCAGAGAGGGCAGCTTTAATTTCATTCCATTTATTTTCCACGCGATTTAATTGTTGGGCCTTGTATAAAAGAGTCAAGCCCCAACCAGGACAGCCACCTGTCAGTATTTCCAACGCATCCGGCCGTAATACTCCTTGCGCAGCCGGTCTAATTTCTCCTCCTTGTCTGGTTTCTCGGACACCAGCGTCTTATGGATGGACAGGGTCAAGTCTTTGCAGGGTTCGCCGGCCGGCCACGATAATGTCTTATGACGACGCAGCGTGGGATCAATCTGGCCTGACACGGCGGCAACAGCGTCCGCCGACAGACCCAGACTTTTTGCCAGATGAGCGACAGTCTCAACCGGAGACCGCATCAATTGATCGTAGGTCGTAAACAGGCGTTTGAACCCGCGCGTGGTCCTTTCGCCTTCGAGCACATGAACAACCCAAAGGTTGAGGCACTGGCCGAGCGCGAGTTGATCGCGTTTGGTCAGGGAATAGGCGACTTCCACGGGATGGCGAATCGGCAAAATGAAATGAGCCAGCGGAAAATGTTCCTGGATCACCGGGAACCACAACGGCATCAATCGGCACATACGCGGGTCTTTGATCAGGGGACGGCCCTGGCCGAATTCATCAATGAGCAGTTGAAGCAATTCTTCTCGAAACCGGCGCGCCGCCATGCCTGAAAATCGTTTGTTGCGCACCGGCTTGCAGTCCCACCAAATGGATTTGATGGATGCCAAAAATTTGTCGTGAAGCTGCATCAGGGCGAAGTTTTCGGAATAGCCCTTGGGATTTCCCTTCTCGGGATTGGGCGGCATGACGGTTTTGCCCACAGTCAAACCGAGCCGTTCCAAAACGCCACCTAACGCCGAGGTGCCGCTGCGATGCATGCCGATGATGAAAACGGGGTCCGGACGCAGAACAGGGTGCGGCCGCGCCCGTTTAGTTTTGAAGACTTGATCCAACAATTTCAATGGAGATATTCCTCCGGTTGAGCCGGGCGATCAAACCTTTTTTCCATCGAACGCTTCAGGTTGTAAAAAGGGTGGGTGAGTTTATAGCGCATCCAGTAGAACCAATACCACCCTTCGCCCAACTGGCTGGTCAGGCGCTGTTCCGTGTCGAACAATTCCGCATCGAACGAGCCGGGGTGCCTTCGGCGCGAGCGGCGCAAGGCGAAAAGGGCGGAAAAACGGACTTTTCGCGGGAAGCCCGGCCTGGTGGCATAGCTGCTGAAAAACTGCAAGTGCTCTTTCCAGGCCAGGCCGCTGCTGTCATTGACCGCGCTTTGCTGCCGCGCGTGCTGGCGGAAGGCGCAGAGCGGCTCCCGGGTGTAGGCGAGGTCTCCCTGTTCCAGCAAATGAAACCACATTTCGATATCCACGATCTGCCGGAATTTTGGATCAAAACCGCGTTGGGCGTCCTTTTTGCGAAACAGGACCGCTGACGGCTCGCCGACCAGATTTGCATTCTCGCACAGACACGCCGCAATAATTTTCCGGCCCTCGTGGCAGCCATCCGGCAGGGGCCGCCAGATGCCGGTCACGTTGGAATTCTCATCCAAAATTGTCCGCGCCGAAGCCGCCAGCGCGGCGGAGGGATGGTCGCGCAGCAGGGCCGCCATTTTGCGCAGGGCCCGCGGGTCGGACAATTTGTCGTCGCCGAACAGAAACTTGATGTAGGCGCCGCGGGCTTGTTCCAGGCATCGTTTCCAATTGTTGACCATTCCCAAATTGGAGGAGTTGACGGCGAAACGCACCCGCGCGTCCCGGTCGCAAAACGGTTTAACCACCCCGGCGGTGTTATCGGACGAGCAATCGTCAAGGATGAGCAGCTCAAAATCCCGGAAGTCCTGCGCCAACACGGATGCAATCGCCTCGGGTAAATACGAGGCATAATTGTACGTCGGCATCAGAACGCTGATTTCGGGCAAGCTCAAGCAGTCGGCTCCTAATCCTAATCTTAATCGTAATCCTAATCTTCTTCGTGCAACCGGTAAAGGATTAGGATTAAGATCAAGATCAGTAGTCAGAAACAGCTCGAAGCCGTATGAAGAAAACGCCGCCGACGTTTTACACTTTGAAACCCTTTCTGGAATTGTTCCAGACCGGGGTCCCGGTGCTCATGTACCATAAGATTGCCGACCCGCCGGCGGGCGCGCGGCTCAAGGGCCTTTATGTCCCCCCAGAACGCTTCGCGCGGCAATTGGCGGAATTGCACCAGGCCGGCTTTGTTTCCTGCCGCCTCGGCGCCGCCCGCGACGGGCACGGCCCGCAGCGTTGCTTGGCGCTGACCTTTGATGACGGTTTCCGCAATGTGTGGGAACATGCCCTCGAACCCCTGGCCGCCCGCCGTTTCAGCGCCATCCTGTTCCTGGTGGCCAATTGCATCGGGCGCCTCAATCAATGGGAGATGCGCGAAGGGGAAGTGCGCGAGCCGTTGATGGACGCGGCGCAAGTGCGGGATTGGCTCCGCGCCGGGCACAGAATCGGCTCGCATTCGTTGAGCCATCCTTATTTGACCCGCTTGAGCATGAGGGATGCCCGCGAGGAAATTGTCACCAGCAAGAAGAAACTCGAAGACACCTTTGGCGTTCCGGTAGAAGATTTCTGCTATCCTTACGGCAATTGGAATGAAACGGTGCGCGCACTGGTCGTGGAGGCCGGATACCGGACAGCCTGCTCCGCGGACTTTGGCGTCAACACGCCGGCCACCTCGCCGTTTTTGCTCCGTCGCATCATTGTGCGGCATCCCACGCGAAGTCTGAAGGTGCTCAAGGCCCGCCTGCTGGGCAAGAGGCATTGAAGCTGGCGCGCCTGGCGACCCCGGTGAAATTCTCCGACCATGACAACCCGCCCGGCGCGCGCTGGCTCAACCGCACCGTCTTGGGCGTGGGTTTGGCCTCCTTGTTCAGCGATTGGTCCCACGAAACGGCCACCGCGGTCATGCCCGCTTTCCTGGCGACCCTCGGCGCGTCGGCCGCGTGGCTGGGTTTGATCGAAGGCATTTCCGACGGCGTGGCCAGCTTCGCCAAAATGGGGTCGGGTTATTTCACCGACAAACTCCAGCGACGAAAGCCCGTCGCCGTGGCGGGCTATCTGGTGACGACATTGGGGACGGCGGCGTTTGGACTGGCGACGGCGGCCTGGCATGTTCTGCTGGCGCGCAGCGCGGCGTGGCTGGGCCGGGGCGTCCGCACCCCCGTGCGCAAGGCCCTGCTGGCGGCGGCGGTGGACCGTTCCGCGTACGGCAGGGCCTTCGGATTTGAACGGATGATGGACACCGTGGGAGCAATCGCAGGGCCGGCCACGGCGTTTTTCCTGTTGCGCCTTTTCCATCACCATTATCCCAGCCTCTTTGCCGCGACCCTGATTCCGGGACTGATGGCCGCCGGGTTGATGGCCTTTGTCGTCAAGGAGCGCGAGCGAAAGCCTGTCCCGCACATTTCGTTTGGCGAAAGACTGCGCCTGCTGCCCGCCCCCTACAGGAAATTCCTGGCGGCCGCGGGATTGTTCGGAGCGGGCGCCTTTGCCCACACGATGCTGATCCTGTTGGCGGCCCAGAAATTAACTCCCCGGTTTGGCGCGGCCAAAGCCGCCAGCGTGGCCGTGGCCCTGTACATCCTCCACAATATTTTTTATGCGGCGTTCTGTTACATCGGCGGCTGGCTTGGGGACCGCTGCGCCAAGAAATGGTTGCTGGCCGCCGGCTATGCGCTCGGCGCGATCATGGCCGTCTGCGTTATCGCCGCTCCAGCCGGCCTCTGGAGTCTGTCACTCATATTCGTGCTCGGAGGAATGAGCGTCGCGCTGGAAGAGACATTGGAAGATTCGTATTGCGCGGAACTGGTGGAAGAGAAGCACCAGGGCATGGCCTTCGGGGTGCTGGCCACGGTCAACGGCATCGGCGATTTTCTTTCCAGCATCATTGTGGGCCTGCTCTGGACGGCGGCGGGCACATCGGTTGCCTTTGCCTACAGCGCCGTGTTATTTGTGGCCGGCGCCTGGCTCGTGACGCGAGTCCGCTGAAGGGCATTTTTGCTTTCAACCTATGCCAATTTTCGCCGCGGTTTCGTAAAAAATTCTCGCCTCCAACCGCCTGCCCGCCGAACATTCGCCGCATGATGATTCCGGACGATGATTTGGGCAAAGGGACCGAAGCCTCTCCGAACCGCGCGGAAAGCCGCCCGGAGGAAAGCTTCCAACTGCCCGTGGAGGGATTTCCGGGATCGCCCGAGGAAAAGGACGCGCACTGGTTCAAAAATTACTACCGGGGTGACCAGCAACGACAACTCACGTTGCGCGCCGTGCTGATGGGCGGAATTCTCGGCATGTTCATGGCCGTGTCGAATCTCTACACCACGCTCAAGCTCGGCTGGAGTTTCGGCGTCGCCATTACCGCCTGCGTCATGTCCTACGTCATTTGGAACACCGTCTGCTCCCTGGCTGGCGGGAGAATTACGCGCATGACCCTGCTGGAAAACAACTGCATGCAATCCACCGCGTCAGCCGCCGGTTATTCCACCGGTTCCACCCTCGGCACCTGCATGGGCGCTCTGCTGCTCATCACTGGCGCGCATCAGCCGTGGCCGGCGACTGCGCTGTTCGTCCTCTTCACCGCCGCGCTCGGGGTCTTCCTCGCCATCCCAATGAAACGCCAGATGATCAATCACGAGCAATTGCGCTTTCCCTCCGGCATTGCCGCTGCCCAAACTTTGCGCAGCCTTTACTCGAAAGGCGCGATGGCTTTGAAACAGGCCTACTCATTGCTCGCCTCATTGGTCTTTGGCGGCATGGTCGGCCTGCTTCATTCTTATTCCCAACTGGTCGAACAACTCAAATTCAAGAACCGCCTGCCCGCGTGGCTCGAAAAAATGCAATCGTGGCTTTACCTGCCCGACCTCTTGAACTTTCCCGCCGTCCTGAATCCGCTCGCGCACGGCCGAATGCAGGGCTTCGGCTTCGAGCCGGGTGTGCTGCTGGTCGGCGCGGGCATTATCGTCGGCCTGCGGGTGTCGCTCTCGATGTTTGCGGGGTCCGCGTTGCTTTATTTCGTCATCGCGCCGCACCTGGCCGCCGCCGATCTGGCGAACGCGGGCCTCGCCGGTTATGTGCCCTCGTTCAAAATCAACGCCGCCGGCGATTTTAATCCCGTGCGCTGGGCTTTGTGGGGCGGCACAGCCGTCATGGTTTTCTCCAGCCTGGCCCAGGTGGCGCTGAACTGGCAGACCGTGGCCCGGGCCTTCATGATTTTCAAAAAACAGGAACGCCCGTCGCACGCCGCCGCCCTGGACGCCATTGAAGTTCCCAATTCCTGGCTCGTCATCGGCTTGATTCCGATCACCCTTGGCCTCGTCGCCGTGCAATACTTCGCCTTTCACATCGCCGTCTGGCTCGGCCTGCTGTCGGCAGCCTTCTCCTTTGTCGTCGCGCTCGTTTGTTGCCGCGCCACCGGCGAAACCGACACCACGCCGACTGGCGCGATGGGCAAGCTCACGCAACTGCTTTACGCCGTTTTGCCTGGAGCGAAGGGTATCGCCTCCATCAATTTGATGGCAGCCGGCACCTCGGCGGCGGCCGGCACTTCGGCGGCGGATTTGCTGACCGATTTGAAAAGCGGCTACCTGCTGGGCGCCAACCCGCGCAAACAATTCCTCGCGCAATTCAGCGGCGTCTTCTTCGGTGTCATCGCCATCGTGCCGGCGTGGTATTTGATGGTGCCGGACAAAAAAGCCCTTGAAGCCTTCAACCCGCCCGCCACGAACATGTGGAAAGCCGTCGCCGACCTGCTCACCCAGGGCGTCCACATGCTGCCGCAAACCGCGTTGTGGGCCATCGTCATCGGGGCGCTGGTCGGCGTGGCGCTGCCGCTCCTGGAAAAGCTCCGGCCCAAAGCGCATTCCTATCTTCCCTCGGCCATGGGGCTGGGCCTGGCGTGGGTGGTGCCGTTTCAAAACTGCCTGTCCTTTCTCTTTGGCGCGTTGATCTTGACCGCCTGGCAAAAGCTGAACAAAAAGAATTCCAGCTTCTACGCCATCCCCATCGCGTCTGGTCTCGTCGCCGGTGAATCGCTCGTCGCCGCCTTCATCGCCATCGCCTGCACGCTGGTGGGATTTCTGGCGGTGAAGTGAGCCCTTGCATGTAAACTTCAGCCTTCAGCCTTTCTTTGCGGGCGGCTTTCCGTCCAGGCATTCGCGCACGACCCGGGCCAGCGTGCCGGGGGCATAGGGCTTGGCCAGAAAGTTGAAGCCTTCGAGCAGGGCAATGTCTTTTCCCGCCATGCCGGGGCTGTAGCCGCTGGTGTAGATGACTTTCAGGCCCGGATCGTCCTGCTGCAGGCGCCCGGCCAACTCCCGGCCGGTCATGCCCCCGGGCATCATCATATCAGTCAACAATAATTTTATCTCGCCGCGGTGTTCCTGCCAGGCCTTGACCGCGGCCGGGCCGGTGTCGGCCTGGTAAGTGCGGTAGCCGCAAAATTCCAGGATGTTGACCACCAGTTCGCGCAGGACCGGTTCGTCTTCGGCCACCAGAATGGTTTCATGCCCGGCGGGCATGTTTTGCCGGGTGGCGGTTGTGGTGTCGCCCTGCGGCGGGGCAGGGGGGGCCGCCCCCTTGCCGGCGTCGGGCAGAAAGAGGGTGAAGGTGGAACCGACGCCGACCTGGCTTTCCACGACAATCCAGCCCTCGTGCTGTTTCATAATGCCATAGACGGTGGCCAAGCCCAGGCCGGCGCCTTTGCCGATGTCCTTGGTCGTAAAAAACGGCTCGAAGAGATGGCCCAGGGTCGCGCCGTCCATGCCGCAGCCGGTGTCGGTAACAGTCAAACATACGAAACGGCCGGGGCGGGCCTCCGGGTTGAGGACCACGGCGACGGGATCGAGGGTTTGTTGGGAGGTGCTCAAGGTCAGGCGCCCGCCCTGGGGCATGGCATCGCGGGAGTTGAGGACCAGGTTGAGGAGGACCTGCTCGATCATGCCGACATCAACATAGAGGGCGGGAAGATCGGGGGCGGGAAAGAAGTGAAGGGGGATGTTTTCGCCCAGAAGGTCCTGCAACATGGGGCTGAGGTTGCTGATGATTTCGTTCAAGTTGAGGTGGCGCGGCTGCATGACCTGCTTGCGGCTGAACATGAGCAATTGCTTGATGAGTTTGCCGGCCCGTTGGGCGGCGGCGGAGATTTGGCGGACGGATTTCTCATTGGCGTCCAGCAGAGTGCGGGATTGGAGGAGCAGATCGGCATGGCCCTGGATGATGGTGAGAATATTATTGAAATCATGCGCCACCCCGGCGGCCAGTTGGCCCACCGCCTCCATTTTCACCGTATGGCGCAATTGCGCTTCCAGGTTCAACCGATCGGTGATGTCGTTGACGTAACAATGGACGGTATTGCTGACGGCAATGGGAATGAAAGACCAGGAAAGGGTGTGCCTCAGCATGGTTGTTTGCAGGTTCGCTTTGCTTTCACCCGTCAAAAGGCATTGCAGAACGATGGCCTTGCTGTCAGCGGGCAGGATGGAAGCGACGGCTTCATGGCCGAGGGTCAGGGCCAGATGCCGCGCGGCGTCGTTGTAATAAGCCAGCGTGCCGTCGGCCGAGAATTCCAGCAGCGGGTTGGGACTGTTGCGGGTGAAGGCAGCCAGTTTTTGAATGCGTTGCTCGGTGTTCATGGCGGGCGGGGCTAAGGGTTCCGGAAAAAGTGCGGCGCCACGCCGTCATCGGCGGCTTGCAAAGGAAGCCATCCGCATCCGACGACCAGCAAGGATGCCCAGAAAGACAAGGGCTTTTTCAACCGGCCAAAACTTTTTTTCATCATGGAGTCGCCGCCGATCCGGGTGGCAACGAACGTCAGAAAACAACGCCGACAATTTACGGCAAACAGCGGCTCCTTCAACCATAATCGAAAGAAACCGCAAGGGGCGCTTCCCGGTTTTTGGCCATCCCAGCCGGGCCAAAAAAGGATGACCAATTTCCAAGCTCTCATGACCAATAACTCGCGCACTTCGATAGTCTGGGCCGCATCGCCCAACCGCGCCTTGGACCAGCATACGGTCGAATCACGGCGACGCCGAACCGCCCCGAATCCGAAGCAAATGGGCTTATTTTGACCACGTTTAACTACGTTTATAATAGTTTGACCGGACTGAAGCCGTTTATTTTGCAAGTTGTTCATTGTGAAGGCTTTGCATGGATTCTCACCACCGGCTTGACCGGCAGAAACTGGTTTGACCCACTTTGACCGGGCTTGACTGGTCCTGATTTTTTAACCGCAAAGAATGGGGAAGAAACGCAAAGGCGCAAAAACGCATCCGCCGACGCCAAGGCTAACGGGGACAGGAAGAAAGGCCGGGGCCTGCCTGCTCCTTTAACGATTTTATCACTGCGACTGACTGCGACGCACTGCGACAGAAGGGGATTGGCTTTCTCTCCGTTTGGGGGGCATCTTGACCCGCCTTCGCCGCGGCGGCTATGGCGCGGCAAGACCGCCTGCACCCCGAATGGGCGCGTTAATTGGGGCGGCTTGATTTGACTGGGAGCGGGATCGGAATGGTTTGGGAGCGCGACCATCCCGGTCGTGGAGCGGGGCGTCTGGCGCGGCACTGGCCCTCTATTCTCCACCATCTGTCTTTGAACTATTGATGTGCAGGGTGTCGCCCTGCGCCTTGGGTATCGGGCGAAGATGTGTTTGGCGGGACGCCAACCACGGCGCGCGAGACGCACGCGCTCCCCTCTTTCTTTCCGACATGGCCTTAATGAGTCATTCATTAGACGAAGATTACGGTTAATATATTAATTTGTCAACAGATTTTTGAAAGATTTTTAAAAAAAGTGAGATTTTTACGAAAACAGTCGTAAGACATTGCGCGGCAAAGACTTGGGAATCAAGGCATCCGCCTTCGCCACAGCGGCTACGGCGCGACAAGTCCGCCGCCGCCAAGGCCAAGGCGGACAGGAAGACGCCAGGAAGGCATTTCCCTTTGCGTCCCCGCGTTGCTCTTATCGGCGAAGTGGTTCCCATCCCGGTATTTGTTGGCGGACAGAGCGGGGGGGGCGGGGCAGACACAATGCGGACATGCTCGGCATTGACCTTTCCGTCAATCCGCGGCAATTGATTTGCCGTTATGAAGCGGAAGCGTTAATAGGATGCCATGCTGTCCAACTTGAACCGACGCTCGTTTATCAAACGCGCCGCGCTGGCGGCGGGCGCAACCCCGTTCCTTGCCTTTCCCAACATCGGCTCCGCCTCGACGCGCCAGCCCGCCGGCAAACTCAATTGCGCCCTGGTGGGTTGCGGCGTGCGCGCCAGGACTCATCTGGAGCAAGTGTTCGTCAGATACGGCCAGAAGCTCGCCGCCATTGTGGACCCGGATGAAAGCACCCACGGCCGCGTCTTTAGTTATCTCAAGGACCAAGGCATCGATCCCGGCAACCTTCGGGCCTTTACCGATTACCGCGTGATGTTTGATAAAATGGGCAAACAGCTCGACGCGGTTTTTGTCACGACGCCGAACCATCATCATCTCAACGTGGCGATGATGGCGATGCAACGGGGCATCAATGTCTATTGCGAAAAGCCGCTGTGCCACGACATCGCCGAGGCCCGCCGCTTGCGCGAGGCGGCCCGACATTACAAGAAGGTCGCCACCCAGATGGGCAACCAGGGCCATTGCCAGGAGGGCTACCGCCGGCTTTGCGAATACATCCGGGCCGGGATGATTGGGAAGGTAGCCGAAACGCATAGCTGGACCAGCAAGTCCAACGGCGGCGTTGGGCCGCGGCCGCCTTCCCTGCCGGTTCCGGCGGGGTTGCATTGGGATTCGTGGATCGGGCCGGCGCCTTACCGGGATTATCATGCGGACCTTCACCCGCATGAATGGCACGGCTGGTTCGATTTTGGCAATGGCACCCTCGGCAACATGGGTTGTCATGTTTTGGATGGCGTTTTTTGGGCGCTCAAGGTCGGACATCCTGACAGCATGGAAGCGGAGATGATCCGGGGCGGCACCGACGAGCGCTATCCAACGGGCAGCCGCGTGCGCTGGGATGTTCCGGCCCGGGCCGACATGCCGCCGCTCAAGGTTTATTGGTACGAAGGATTGAACGCGACAACCACCGACAGCCCCACCGGCAGTAATCGCACCGTTGCGGGCAAAGCCCGCAATTTGCCGCCGCTCCTGGCCGAGTTGCAGAAGCAGTACCCGGACGAAGAACTGGACACTGGCGAAGGCGGAACCTTGTACGTTGGAGACAAAGGGATCATTCACACCCAAACTTACGGGGAGCGAATGCACATTATTCCAATGGAAAAAATGGACCGGCTTCCCCAGCCCCCCATGATCTTGCCGCGGCCCGGGGACATTTTTGCGGATTTCATTGAGGCCTGTCGCGCTGGCAGGAGCGAGACGTCCGTGCCCTTCGAGTACGGGGCGCGGCTGACGGAATTTGTCATTCTCGGAAATTTGGCGCAACACGCGGGCGTGGGCCGGAAAGCGCAGTGGGACGGACCCAACATGAAGGTGGCCAATATTCCCGAACTCAACCAGTGGCTCCAACGCAAGGCGCGCCAGGGCTGGAGGGTCTGACTCTTAATCCTAATCCTAATCCTAATCTTAATCTTAATCAAGTTTTGATGGAGATTAGGATTAGGATTAGGATTAAGATTAGGATTAAGATTAAGATTAGGAAGCACACCCTTGTCCCCGCACGGGAATTACGGCAGCAAAATAATCTTTCCGTGCGCGCCGGGCGCCATGATCTGCTCGTGGGCGCGGGCCGCCTGGGCCAGGGGCAACTCCGCGCCAATGACCGGCGCCAGTGTGCCGTTGGCCAGGCCGGCTCCCAACGCCGCATGAATCGAGGCCTTTTCCTTTGCCGGGGCATTAAAGAGAAGCAGGCCGCGAATGTCCGCGTCGCGCATCATCGCGTCCCGCGCGTCCACCTCCACCTTGCCCCGGCTGCCGATGACGACGACCCGGCCGTTCATGGCCAAAACACCCAGGTCCCTGCCGAGATTGACATTGGCCAGCATCTCCAAAATCGCGTCCACTCCGCGGCCCTCCGTAATGGCCATTATTTCCGACAAATAATCGGGCTTGCGGTGATTGAGAACATAATGAGCGCCGAGCTGGCGCAGCAATTCCCCGCCTTGCGGCGTGCCGGCCGTGGCGATGATCTTCAGGCCGGCGTTCCGCGCCAATTGAATGGCCGCCGTCCCAACTCCGCCCGAGCCGCCATGCACCAGCACCATTTCGCCCGGCGCGACGCGCGCCCGTTGAAACAAGGCGCGCCAAGCGGTGGCGAAAGGAATGTTCACCGCCGCGCCCTGCGCGAACGACACTCCCTCCGGCAACGGATGCACATCGCCCGCCTCGCACAGCATCATTTCCGCATAAGCGCCGGACACACTGCCGCTGGTATAAACGCGCGCCCCCGCCGGCCAATCGCGCACCGCGTCGCCGCGCGCCAGGACTTCCCCGGACGCATCCGTGCCGGGCGTGTAGGGCAGGGCCAGCTTGGGATTCATGCCCGAACGCAGATAAGTTTCGACCGGGTTGACGCCGACCGCGCGTGTTCGGATAAGAACCTGAGACCGGCCCGGTTTGGGATCGGGAACTTCTTCCCATCGCAATACCTCCGGGCCGCCGAATTGGTGGACGCGAATCGCCTTCATCCTTGCAAACTGTGCCCTCTGGCCTTCGCCGTCAAGAGGCCTCAACTCGGGTTTTACTTTTTGATTCCTAATCCTAATCCTAATCTTAATCATAATCTCTTGTTTTCCATTGGTCGAAGAAGATTAAGATTAAGATTAAGATTAGGATTAGGATTAGGATTAACATTAGGAGCGGCTGCCCAATTTAGCCTTTAGCATTGAGCCTTCTTCCGTTATTCTCTTGCCGCATGAATGTGTTCTCCCACAGCGACCCGGATTTTGGCGATCAAATCAACCGCCTGCTGGCTCCCTCCAGCTTGTTCGACCCCGCCATCGAGCAACAGACCCAAAGCATCATCAACGCCGTGCGCGCCAGAGGCGATGACGCCATTGCCGAACTGACGGAACGCTTCCATGGCCCGAGGCTTGACCCGGACCAGTTCGCCGTGACCCAGGCCGAATGGCTCGCCGCCTCCGTCCAGGCCGATCCATCCCTGCGCGCCGCCATCGCTGAAACCCGCAAAAATGTCGAAGCCTTTGCCAAACGCTCCCTGCGCAGGGATTGGTCCATGCGCAACAGCCACGGCGCGACCGTCGGGGAAAAATTTGATCCGCTGGCCCGGGTTGGCATCTACATCCCCGGCGGCATGGCCCCGCTGGTTTCAACCGCGCTCATGACCATTCCGCTGGCCCGCGTGGCCGGATGCTGCGAAATTGTCGTCTGCACCCCGTGCGATCGCCAGGGCAGGGTCAATCCCGCGTTGCTCTACGCCGCCCGGATGGCGGGCGCCACGGAGATGTATCGCATTGGCGGCGCGCAAGCCATCGCGGCCCTGGCCCTGGGCACCCCGGCCATTTCCAAGGTCAACAAGATTTTCGGCCCCGGCAACGCCTGGGTCGTCGCCGCCAAGCGATTGTTGTTCGGCCATGCCGCCATGGATTTGCTTCCCGGCCCCAGCGAATTGCTCGTCCTGGCCGATGAATCCGCCGACGCCCCCTGCATTGCCGCCGACCTTCTGGCCCAGGCGGAGCACGGTTCCGGCCTCGAACGCGTTTGGCTGTTGACAACGTCCGCCAAGCTCCTGCGCGCCGTGCAAGGGGAAATTTCCCGCCAACTTCCCAAGGCCGGCCGGCGCGAATTCATGGCGCGCGTCCTCGACCGCAACGCCTGGTTGATCCAGGTGTCCGATCTGGAGCAAGGCATCGAACTGGCCAATCGTCTCGCGCCCGAGCACCTGGAAATCATGACACGCCACGCCGGGCAAGTGGCGCGCCAGATCACCACCGCCGGCGCGATTTTTTTAGGTGTTTATACCCCAACGGTGCTGGGCGATTACGTGGCCGGGCCGAGTCACACCTTGCCGGCGGGCGGGACAGGCGCATCCTTCGCCGGCCTGACCGTTGATCAATTTCAGCGGCGGACAAGCGTGATCGCCTACACCAAACCCGCGCTCAGAAGAGCCATGAAGACAGTCAAGAAGTTTGCCGAACTGGAAGGCCTGGACGCGCACAGTAAATCGGCAGAAATAAGGCTGAAGGCCATCGGAAAAGGCTGAAGGCTAATGTTTATGGAAGAGAAGATGCGATTTGGCCTCGTGTCGGTGATTGCGCTGATGTCGCAGTTGCCGTAAAACAATGTCGTCTTGAATTTGCACACATTCACCAGTGACCGGCAGCGACGTGTGTTCGATGGCGTCCTGACAGAATTGGGGCGCCTCGGATATTCTGGTGAACTGCTTCAACGAGCCTACGACTTCAATGATTGGTTCTCACCAGACGCGCCACCACGACAAGCTGCTGCAGCAGGGTTTGGCCGCAAGCCGCTCGGTTACGACTCCGCTTGCATAGCAGCATTCCCTTCCAGCCCTGATCCCAGAAGTTCACTATTTGAGCTTCGGGCGTTGGGCGCTCCGTTTGCCATCGAAGTTCGGGACGATGGTGTAGTCCCTTGGTCTGTTGGGGTGGACGAGACAACAACCCGCCAATCCACTGCCGGACGAATTCCTGCCGACGCCATGCGTCGTTTCTTCGACGCCATAAAGACAAAGTGGAATCCGGACGCTGTTCTGCGCGCTAAAAACATTGGGCAGTCCGTCGGGCCGACGGAAATTGATTGGGTGGATTTGGGACTAATTCCGGCGATGGAGAATGAAATCAGCCGAAAGCTGGACCGTATGCTCAGAAATGCGCTTCATGATGCTCAACGCGCCCACAAGGACCGCACCGGACAAAAGCCGAAATCGGAGGAGCTTTATCGCCTCGTTTTCAGACTGCTAGCTGGAAAAGTATTTCATGATCGAAAGGTTGGCGGCTTCGACAAGATTGACGCAGCGACCGAGCCGCATGAAATACTTACAAAGGTTTCAGATTATTACAAAGAGCCTCAAAATTATCTTCGTGGCCATGAAGAACAGCTTGCCGCCGCTGCACAACTCTGGAATAGATTTAGTTTCCAAAACCTCTCAGTTGAGGTTCTTGCGATTATCGCGGAAAATACACTCGTAGACAAACAATTGAGGCGCGAAGGTGGCATACACAGCACTCCACATCGGATCGCACGCTATGTCGTTGAACATTTGCCGTGGGCTGAAATTCCACAGAACGAACGAATTGTGGTTGAGCCTTGCTCGGGCCACGGAGTATTTCTTGTTGCTGCGTTAAAACGTCTCCGGGATTTACTCGGCACAGGCCCGAGTAATCGTGAACGTCACAATTATCTGGTACGGATGCTCCACGGTTTTGAACGTGAGCCGTTTTCCCGAGAGGTCAGCAAGCTCTGTTTGATGCTGGCAGACTTCCCCAATCCGAATGGGTGGCGATTGGAAGTGGATGACATTTTCTCGTCACGCAGCAAGTTCATTGATACACTTTCAAATGCCCGAGTGCTCCTCTGCAATCCACCGTTTGAGGATTTCAAAACCGCCGAACGCCAGAAATATGGTAGTGGAATCGCGCCACAAAAACCCCTGGAATTGCTCCGCCGAATTCTCGGTCACGCTCGGCGCGATTTGATGATGGGCCTTGTCCTTCCCCAGCAGTTTTTGACGGGCGTGAGCTATCGCGGAATGCGCGAGGAACTCGCTCGACGCTACCGCGAAATTGATCTGGTGGCACTACCTGACAAAGTATTCACCCACGCAGAAATGGAAACCGTTCTCGTTCTGGCGCACGGCGCGAAATCATCCGAACAGTCAACCAGCGTTAACTTTGCTGAGGTCCGGCAGAGGGAGCTGAAATCTTTCAAAGCTTCAGGCTCAGTCTCTCGCCAAGACCGTGGAACGTTTTCGCCTGTAGCTGCTGCCAATGGGCTGAGGGTGTCAGTGCTGCAAGAAGTTTGGGAGCGTTTGCAGCATTTCCCGAAACTTGGTAAAATTGCAGAAATCCACCGAGGAATCGAATGGCAACCACCATTCAATGAAACAAAATACATCTCAGGAAAGCCAAGGAAGGGGTTTGTTCGCGGCTTGCGGAATGTTGAAGAGGGTTTTCTTGCGTATGAGTTACCAGAGCAAGTTTACCTAAATGCGGAGCCGGAATTTCACCGTGGCGGAGCATGGGAGTTGTCTTGGTCTAAACCGAAAGCGATAGTAAATGCGGCTCGCAAAGCACGAGGCTCTTGGCGACTGGCTTGTGTTTCTGACGAGACGGGCTTGGTTTGCACCCAGCGGTTTCACTGTCTTTGGCCCAAACCAGGATGGACAGCAAAAACTCTGTCCGCTGTTCTTAATTCCCCATTAGTTTCGGCTTTTATAGCAAGCCGGGAGGGCAATCGAGACATTCGCAAGACAACCCTCGAAGACTGTCCAGTTCCTTCGCTTGCCCCAGCCGACATGGTTACTTTGGAGCGATACGTCGACGACCTGACGGCCACGCTTTCGGAGCAGCCGGAGAACAAACTTCCGCTTTGGGGTGGTGATTCTTGGGAAGAACGCGCGCGAAATATCCTGCTTCAGATTGATGCGCTTATCCTGCGAGCCTACAGCTTGCCGCCGTGGATTGAGCGCAAACTTCTGGAATTTTTTCGTGGCGAAAAGAGGCCCTTGCAGTTTGAGTTTGGTGATTATTACCCGAAAGCCTACGGCCCGACTTTGCCGTTGTGGCTTTACGTCTCTCCCAATTTTTCAAACTGTCGAGGCAGCCACATCTTGCAGACGATTCCAAAGTTTGACGACCCAGCGATGACCGAGGCGCTTGAGGAGGTGAGCTGACCATGTCTGACGGATACCTCCTTGACACCAATGTCATCTCGGCGCTTGCCGATAGGACTCGCGCCGATCATATTCCGACTTCACAACGTCTCGCCGCAATCGGCAACAGTCCGGTTCTATTGCCAGTCATGGCAATCGCAGAGATTTCATTTGGCATGGCAAAAGCAGGGAACGTTGCTCCGCAAAAACGCGCCGAATTACAGGCGTTCTTCGCTCAATACGTTCATCTGCCAGTAGGTGATGGGACTGTTGATCCATACTCTTTGGTGCGCGCAGAATTATGGCGGCTATTTGCGACGCCTCAAAAGCGCGGGCACAAGGAGAGGCGTGCGGAAGATTTGCTCAACAAAGTTACGGGCAAGGAGCTCGGCATTGATGAGCCTGACCTTTTGATCGCAAGCGTCGCGCTGGAACATAATCTCATACTCGTCACTCACGATGAAAACGAGGGTATGAGGCGAATCAAAGAGGCATCCGAGCGCATTTTCCAACGAAGAGAATTCCCTGTTCAACTCCGAACAGAGAACTGGTCGGTTGCTTTGCCCGGCTCGATGAACTAAAAAACCTGAAAATGAAGTGATTCATCATTTGCCTGCTGGCGGCGCGAAGGCTGCTTTCACGTTCCGGTCAGCCAGTGCCGTCCCCTTGAGCCAGAGGATGTTCGTGGCGTTCCATCGCACGATCAAAATGTTTGACTTCATTGGTCCCGAAAAACCGTAAAGCACGTCGCCGCGTTTGTGCCGTGGCGGGTAGATCTCATCAACTCCGAGGAACGTCGAACGAAAGAGTTTGGTGATTCGCGCCGGCTCCCCGTCAGGCTTGACGGTTTGACCGGCGGAAAGGCCGCCGGCTTCCTGGGGCGTCAACGGCTTCGCCGGCTCAATCGGCGCGCACAGAATCCAGTCCGCGGCGTTGGAGCGCACGCCGGATATGAGAAGGAAATGATTGTTATCGTCATCGTTCAACTCGTATTCGTGGCGCGAGAAGCGGAGGCCGGTTTCGGCAATTTCCACCAAGGCATGGCTGGCAATCCGATAGCGCCTGCCATCCAAAACGCCCGATTCTCCGGCAAACAGAGGCGAAGGGCTCGCCTGGAAAATGATGACCGCAGGCGGGCGCACCGGCGAAGGCGCGGCGGAGGACTTGATCAGGATCAACGAGCCGATCAAGCCAATGATCAGGAGTGGCGCCAGCACACGCGCGTTCAGAAAACTCCGCCCCCCGGTCAACACAAACGCAAGTCGCGGCAGGCCGCCCAGATTGAAAGCAGAGGCGACCGCGCCGCCGGGGATCGTTCTTCCCGAATAGAATTCCACCTCGTCGCCCGTCCAACTCACGACGATCATTTTGTCCCCGGCCCCGGCATTGAAGTACTTAGCGTATTGGCCGACAACGACTCCTTCCGGCACCTTCCCTTCGACGGCATAAACCCGCGAACGATCCACCCGCGTGACAAGGACAGTCGTGCCGTCGAGATTCACCGCGTCGCCGACGCGCTTGTCCTCCGCTTCCCTGGACGTCATCGGGGTCGGCGGATCGAACATTTCGAAGAAACGCCATTTGCCGCCAGGCCCGGTTTCTTCGAAGACAAGGGTCGCGTAGTTGCGGCCGGCGGTTTCAAGGTTGAATTCGTTCCAGTACCAAGTCCCGCCTCCCTCCTGAACACCGAGCACGGAGCGTCCGATCACCCGATAGGCCCGCCCAAAAAGGGCGGCGGCCATGCCGATGCGGATTTTCGTGGGATTGGCGAAGCTCATGTCAAACAAAGAAATGGGGAACAAACCGGCTCAGGTTCCCGGTGATGCGCCGCGTGTCTTCGCGAATCCCGAGGCCCGCCGCCTCGTGGTCCACGACCCAAACCCCGAAGATCGGATGCCGGCCGTCAAAGTCGGCCATCGGAGCGGGCGCCTGATAAATGTGCCCCTCCCGGCCGTAACCGCCGCCGGTTTCCTCGAGGACGACGCCCCCTTCGACCCAGGTGACGTTGCCGCCTTCGCGGCTCCATTTCGGCTTGCGCACATAACGGCCCTCCAGCGGCGCGGCCCATTCGTAGGCCGGCAGGAGATTCGGGTGGTCCGGGAACAATTCCCACAAAACCGGCAGCAGTCCCTTGTTGCTCAACAGCATCTTCCAGGGCGGCTCGATCCACTGCACGGCATCCTTCGCCAGATGAACGCCGAATTCCTCCTGCCAGAGCCATTCCCACGGATAGAGCTTGAAACACCGCTCGATGGGACGAAACGCAAGGTCAACAAATAGGTTCCGCCGCGCGTCCCAGCCGATGTCGTCGATAAAAACGGGCTGGGTGAACGCGCCCGCCTGTTGGCAGGTGTCCCGGAGATAGAGCACCGTCATTTCATCCTCGTCCTGTTCGCGGACGCCGGTGAAGTGGATGGTTTTGCCGCGCCAGCGCCGCCAGGCGGCGATCAGGCGTTCGTGAATCGAGTTGAATTGGTCCGCGCGCGGATGGGTTTCCTGGAGCCAGAACCACTGCGCCACCGCCGCCTCGACCAGCGCGGTGGGCGTGTCGGCGTTGTACTCCAGAAGTTTCGGCGGCGAGACGCCGTCAAAACTGAAATCGAACCGTCCGTAGAGGCTGAAATCGTCGCGTTCCCACGACCGCAAAATGACCGGCACGGCGGCCGGGGGAATGTCCAGGCGCGCCCACCAGTCGTTCTGGATCACCGCTTCGGCGGCATCAATGCAGAGAAAATGCAGGGCGTTGGCGGCGGCTTCCAGAATGTCCACTTCGCGCGCGGTCAATTCGTAGCAGGCCGATTCATCCCAATAAGGCCCCGCCTCGTGAGAATGATAGGTCAGCCCGACACTCTCGACCCTGGCGGGCCAATCGGGACGACATTGGGCGTGATGGCGTTTCATATCATGAATGCGTCATGTAGCCGCCGCTGGCGCAGCCAAATCCGCCGCGTGTGACATCCGTCCGCATCATTTCGGCCTTCGCCGCCGCCTGCGCTGAGGGCGAGGAAATATTAGTGATGCTCTGCCAGGGCGACGGCCCCCATTGTCCGCCGTAAAAATACCGCCGTTTGGCGGGATCATAATGATTATACGGCAACGGAAACCAGGCGCAAAAAGGCGCATGATAATACCCCGCGCCGGGAACGTAGTAATTATTGGCGTAGACATTGGCCGCGCTCAAAGGCGCCCTGGCCTCGGGCGTGTAACTGGCCAGCGCGCCGGCGGACAGGCCGCTGAGCAGAACAAGGCGGATGCGCCTGGTGCGTTTGATCCGTTTGGTCATTAACTGTCAGCCCACTCTGCGCCGGTCGGTCCCCGGTATCAATTACAATGCCTCGCGATTTTTGGAGTCGGGGGCAATCGTGATTGGATTGTGGGGTCTGGTTCGCACCGCGGCCCACCATCTGGCATCCGGCCGTTTGAGACAAAGCGAAAATGCCGCCCGGGTGCATCCCGGTTTTTGGGATGGCGGTTTCTGATTCCTAATCTTAATCTTAATCATAATCTTCTTCGGATTAAGGTTATGATTAGGATTAAGATGAGGAGGGGTCAAACAAAACGGATGTAATGGTTTGACCTGCAAAGAATCAGGGGTTTCCCGATTGTTTAACAGGTTGTCAGGGGCCACTGATTGCCATATTTTATTGCCATGTATTCCGGCAAGCTTGCCCGCAAGATTCCTTTTTTCGCCAGTATGGCGGCCTCCGGCCTGATGACTTTGACTTCGTCTGCCGTGCATGCCGCAACGGGGACAATTCAAGACGTGCAGCATGTGGTGATTTTGATGGAGGAGAATCGTTCCTTCGACCATTATTGCGGCTGCATGGGCGGGGTGCGGGGATACAATGACCGCAACGCCATGCTTTTCAGCAACGGCCAGTCTGATTTCTATCAACCCCAGGGAGACGGCTACGTGTTGCCATTCCCGATCACCAACCCATGCATCGATGATGTGGTCCACGACGAGGAGACCGGACTGGAGGACTGGGACGACGGCAAGTGGGATCAATGGATTCCGGCCAAAGGCGTGGAAACGATGGCTTACTACACCCCTGACTACCTCCCGCTGCATTACGCGCTGGCCAATGCCTATACCATCTGTGACAACTACTTTTGCTCTTTGATCGGGCCCACCTATCCGAACCGCCTCTACCTGTTCACCGGCATGATTGATCCCAACGACACCGGCGGCGGCCCGGTGCTGGCCAATTGTATTCCGTTCGGCGGCTTTAGCTGGACGACCTATCCCGAAGCTTTGCAAGCAGCGGGTATAAGCTGGCAGGTCTATCGTCCGGAAGGCGACACGTTCGGCGATGTCCTGCCCTGGTTCGCCCAATACGCCAATGCCATTCCTGGAGAGCCGCTTTATGACCAGGGCGTGGCCGAGGTGCCGGACGTGGTGGCGGCGTTGCAAGCGGACATCAGCAACGGAACCCTGCCCCAGGTTTCGTGGATCATCCCCACGCTGCCTCAATCGGGACATCCTCCTTTCTCCCCGGGTGACGGCGAGGTTTTTATCCAGAATGTCCTGAACGCGCTGGCCTCCAACCCGGCCATCTTGAACTCCACAGTGTTCATCGTGACCTATGATGAAAATGACGGTTTATTTGACCACGTGCCCTCTCCCATAGCTCCTCCGGGAACAGCCGGTGAATTTGTCAATGGCGAACCCCTGGGCCTGGGTGTGCGCGTGCCGACGCTGATCATTTCCCCCTGGAGCCGGGGCGGACGGGTTTGTTCGCAGGTGTTCGACCACACTTCGATCATTCGCTTCCTTGAAACATGGACGGGCGTGCAGGAAACCAACATTAGCGCCTGGCGGCGCCAAGTGTGCGGCGACCTGACCTCGGCCTTCGACTTTGCCCATCCGAACACCAACAGTTTTCCGACGCTGCCCATCGTGGAATCGTATGACACAATGCCTTATGCGCCCGTCCCGCCCGCCGTTCAAGCCATGCCCGTGCAGCAAACCAACACTCTGTTATCCATGCCGCTGCCTTACCAGCCCGAAATCACGGCCCAGACCGATTGCACTGCCGGACTGGTCAACCTTACCATGACGAACGCCGGTTCGGCGTCTGTTCATTTCGCCATTTACGCCAACCCCGTGCAAGCGGGCGGTCCGCAGCAGTGTGACGTCGGCCCCGGAAATTGCCTGACGGAATCCTTTCCCGCGGGCGCGGCTCCCGGCTGGAACTACGACTTGACTTGTTACGGCCCCAACGGTTTCCAGCGCCGTTTCGCCGGCAGCCTGAGCAATGATTGCAGCCAGATTGAAGCCGCTTCGAGCATTGCCACCAACGCCGGCAGCATCACTCTGGCGCTGCAAAACGCCACAACGTCGGCGGTGGAATTTATTTTGACAGACGGGTACGGCCTGGGCGGGCCGTGGACGAACAACGTTTCTCCCGGCCTCACCGCAAGCAACGTCTTCGCCCCCGTGGCGGCAAACAATGGCTGGTACGACCTGACGGTGACGGCCTCCAGCGATGCCAGCTTCGTGCGCCATTTCACCGGGCACATCGAAACCGGCGCGATCATGGCTGCGGAACCTGTCTTGCCGCCGGCGCCGGTCCCGCCGCCCGCGCCACCGGCGCCACCCGCCCCGATTGTGCCGCTGGTTCTGACCAATGCACCCACCGTCGCCGCGCTGATGGCAGCGATCCCTGCCGTGCCCGACACCAGTTCATTGCCATGGTATGCAACCGGTTTCAGCACAAACCTCGTTCTCGTCTATCCCGCGTGGGCGTCCAATTACACGGTCCTGGCCAGCCCTTCGCTGGCGCCGGCTTGCTGGTCGCCGTTGACTGTGACTTTGACGAACATGGGGAACTACGCCGTCGCGGTGATGCCGTTTTCCTCCAATGCGATGTTCTTTTTTTTGCAGCAACAGTGAGGCGAGGACCCCGGTCCCCGGATGCGCGGATGCCAAACATTGTTGACCTCCTGCGCCGCTTGCGACAAAATGCAGGCATTGAAATTGAACGGGAGCACACGATGAAAAAACGGCTGTTCACACTTGTCGCGGTTGCCAGTCTTGCCTTCCTGGCCCTGGTCGGCTGCTCAAATCCAAACGTGGATACGGCCAGAGTCCGGGCCAGCCTGCAATCCATTGGCGCTGACCAAAAGGTCCAATTGGAGCAGGCCCTTTCCGCCATCGACGCCGGCAAATACAAGGAGGCTCTCCTGCCGTTGCGCAAGGTCGCCTACACCGCCAGACTCGATAAAAAGCAGACCAAAATCCTCCAGGAAACCATCGAGAAGGTCAGGGCGAAAATCGCCAAGGGACAATGAATGTCAAAAGCGCCCCATTTTTCTGGCCCTTTTCGCGGTTTTGGGTTATGTTGTGGCAGGAAGTAAAGTGTTGTGGAAGCAAGAAAAGGAGCATTTACACTGATTGAACTGCTGGTCGTGATGGCCATTATCTCGATCCTGGCCAGCATGATCATGCCTGCGCTGGGCAAAGCGAAGGAAAAAGGCATCACGATTTTTTGTCTCAATAATCTTCATCAGTTGGGCGTAGCCATGGAGATGTACGGGGATGATAGCAATGACCGGATGCCGACCTCTTATGCGGATATCTTGATGAAGGGCCAGGGCGGCTTCAACACCCCCAGCCCTTCAAATGCCTGGACCGCTGCCCTCCAGCCCTATTACGGCCAAAACACCAATGTCCTCCGCTGTCCCGCCCTCAGTTCTCGCTATAACCAATCGGGCTACAGCTATTTTATGGGATCGGTCGCTTTTTCCGTTTTGGCCGGGGGCACACAGGTCCAGCCGGCCAGCGTCATTTTGCGCAGCATCAACACCCCGTCCTTTTACGTCCTTTCCGGCGACTGCAATTATGCTTCGGACCCCACCAACGCGGACCTGAACAATAATGATGTGGATACATTGTTTAACCCGCCCAACCTGCCTTCACCCATCCATAACAACCGCGTCAATATTTTGTTTGCCGACATGCACTCCAAAAATTACAAAAATTTCAACCCCGGGGAGCTGACCTTCGCCACCACCAATTCCGGCGTGCCCTGGCAGTGATCGGCGGCGCTTTCCGCCGGTTCCAGCGTCATCAGGCCATCGTGATCCAGGTGCCTGGCGCAAGCCCCAAAAAAACCGGCCCGCGTTGTCACGCGCCTGATTTCATATAAAAACCGTTCCGCCGGCGGCGCGCCTTCGCCAATGAAGTTCATGAACTTTTTCAGCCGCTGCACTTGCGCGGCTTCGGGCGCGGCTGGCGTGATCTCCGCCTCCCACAGTTCGTGGATGTAGGCCAGCACTTCCCGTCCCGTGGGCAGCGTGGCCGGCTCCCCTCGTTGCCGCTGCCGGATCTGGCCGAAAAGCCACGGGTTGCGAATGGCCCCGCGCCCAATCATCAACCCGCGCGCGCCCGTCCGGGCCAGCAAGGCCACGGCTTGATCCGGCCCATGCACGCTGCCATTGGCCAGCACCGGACAAGGCAGTTCGCGCGCCGCCTGCGCGATGAGATCGCACCGGATCCCGGGACGGTACATTTGCGCCACCGTCCGGCCATGCACCGTCAGCAAGTCAATGGAATGTTTGGCGAACAGCGCCAGCAACCCGCCAAACAGCGCCGGCGAATCAAAACCGATCCGCGTCTTGACGGTAAACGGAATGGACACCGCCTGGCGCAACGCTCCCAGGATGGCTTCGATCTGCGCCGGTTCGCGCAACAGGCCGCCGCCCGCGCCTTTGCGACAGACCACCGGCGCGGGGCAGCCCAGGTTCAAATCGATGGCGGCGACCGGATATTGCTGGAGTTCCCTGGCGGCGCGCACGAGGGAAGGAACATCGTTGCCGATCATTTGCGCGATCACCGGCCGCCCGGTCGGGTTTTGCGTGATGGAATCCAGTATCCCTCTTTCCAGCCGCGAATCGGCATGGACGCGAAAGTATTCCGTCCAATACACATCGGCCCCGCCGTAACGGGCCATGACCCGCCAAAAGGCCAGATCGGTCACATCCTGCATCGGGGCCAGGGCGAGCACGGGTTCCGGGCCGCGCAACAGCGCCAAAAATGTTTCAGACGGAATCATGTTGAAAATGACCAGGGACCAAGCACAGAAGGGCATTATGCAATGTCCGGGCGGGGTGTAAAGGAGTGACGAATGTCGACGCACGAATGACCAGGGAAATGTCTAATGACGAAATCCGAATGACCAATCAATGCCCAAATGACGAAATGGAGGCCGGGTCTCTTGCCGCCTTTGGTAAATTTCGTCATTAGGTCTTCGTCATTATTTCGTCATTCGTGCTTCGACATTCGTCATTCTTTTTGGCCTGGCCACGGCAAGCTTTTATCTCTCATTGACAATGGGGTTGCCAAAAGCCGGGATGCCTGGGCCATCTGCGCGGTTGACACTTTGGGGCAGGGGGCTATCTTTTCACGCCCTGTTTAGCGGATGGACCGTGAAAGGGAGTTGTGGCTTCCTGAAAAACATGGCATCGTCAATTACAGATCATCATGAAACGCCAGTATCAACCGTCAAGAATCCGGCGCAAACGGCAGCACGGCTTCTTAAGCCGCAATGGCAGCAAGAGCGGACGCGCCATTTTGCGCAATCGCCGCCGGACCGGCCGCAAACGCCTCACCCCGGTCTAATGCCATCATGGCCGACTCGCCTTCCGCCCGTTTGCGTTTGCCCCGTTCCAGCCGCATGAAGCTGCCCGGCGATTTCGCGCGCGCCAAGGCGCAGGGACAGCGCTGGGTCAGCGGCTGCCTCATTGCCAATGTGCTGGCGCGGCCGGGGGGTTCGGCCAGCCGGCTGGGAGTGGTGACGGGCAAGAAGATTGGGGACGCCGTGGCGCGCAGCCGGGCGCGGCGATTGTTGCGCGAAAGTTTCCGGCTGCATCAGCACGACTTGACTGGCGCGGTGGACCTGGTTTTGGTGGCCCGGCCCTCCATCGCGGGCCGGAAGTTCGCGGAGGTGGAGCGGGATTTTTTGCGGGTGTTGCGCCAGGCCCGGCTGGAGAAGGAGCAGCCATGAACATCGCCCAACAGGGTTTGATTTTTATCATCCGGGTTTATCAGTTCACGCTTTCGCCGGTGCTGGCGGCGGCTTTGGGGCCGTCGGGCCGCTGCCGCTTTACGCCGAGTTGCTCGGAGTACGCGCGCCAGGCCATCCGCCTCCACGGCGTGATGAGGGGCGGCTTCCTGGCCGGGCGGCGGCTTTGCCGCTGCCATCCCTGGGGCGATTCCGGGAAAGACCTTCCGCCGCCGGCGGGAAGTTTCAAGGGCAGGAGGCACAACTTGAAAATGTGGAAGCCGGGACATTGTCATGGATCGTAAATCCCTCATCGTTATCGTTGCTTGTCTATTGCTCCTGTGGGGGTTGAACAGCACTGTGGATTACTTTTTTCCGCCGGAACCGGCGCCCGTCAGTCCGCCGGGCCTGACCAACCCGCCGCCGGAGAATGTGCCGGCCCCTGCCACGGCTTCCACTGCGACCGGCCCAACGGCCGCGGCTTGGTCCGCGCCGCTGGTTTTGCCGTCGGGGCCGGAACAGACGTTGACGCTGACGAACGAGGATTTGATTTTTCATTTCACCTCGCACGGCGGGGGGTTGAAAACGGTCTCGTTGAGAAAGTACCCGGCGATCATCAGCCGCACCAGCGACACCTCCGTGGAAACCAACATGGCGGCGCTAAACATCAAGGCGCCCGCCCCGGTCCTGGCCCTGCTGGGCCATGACGCGCAGGGCGACAATTATTTTAACTTGACGCAAAACGGCCAGGCGGTGCGGGCCGAAAAAACCCTGGCCAGCGGATTGCGGCTGGTGAAGGAATTCGATGTTGGAAGCAATTCCCTTTTCACCGCCCGCCTGCGCCTGGAAAACACCTCGGCGCAACCGCTGAAAATACCCGCGCGCGAGGTCGTGGTCGGGACGGCGACGCCGATCGGGCCGCTGGATGATCCGACGACCCTGGGGGCGTATTGGTACAACGGGCTAAAGGCGCAGGACATCAAACAGTCGTGGTTTGCCAATCGGACGCTGGGCTGCATCCCCGGAACGCCGCGCACCGTCTATGAGGAAGGGACGAACAACGTCATTTGGGCGGCAGTCCACAACCAATTCTTCACCTTCGCCGCCATTCCAAGCAACCCCGCGCCCCGGGTCATCATTCATCCCATCTCCATCGCCCCGCCGGAAATGGTGGGTTTGACCAACGCCACCAGCGCGATGCTGACCAACGGACTGGAAGTGGCCTTGTGGTATCCTGAGGCCGTCCTGCCACCCCATCAAACGCTTGCGAACGACTTCACTTTTTACGTCGGCCCCAAGGAATATAACCGCCTGGCCCAAATCGGCCAGAGGATGAACAACAATCTGGACCTGATCATGGATTTCGGCGGGTTCACCGGCTTTTTCTCCAAAATGCTGTTGATTTCCTTGAACGGACTGCATGCCCTGGGATTGGGCTACGGCTGGACCATTATCGCCATCACGCTCATTATCAAAGGCATTTTCTGGCCGCTGACCAAAGCGAGCACAAAATCCCAAAAGCGCATGCAGGCCCTTCAACCGCAGATGAAAGCCATCGCCGAAAAATACAAGGACGACCCGGTCAAGAAGAACCAAAAAACGATGGAATTCATGAAGGAGCACAAAGTCAGCCCGCTGGGCAGTTGCCTGCCCACGGTGATTCAAATTCCCGTCTTCTTTGGTTTTTACTATATGCTGCGCAGCGCCATCGAACTGCGCGGCGTTCCTTTCCTTTGGGTCCACGACCTTTCCCAGTCCGACACCGTGGGGTATCTCCCTTTTCTGGGCGGTTTTCCAATCAATCCCCTCCCCATCATCATGGGCGCGACGCAGTTGTGGCAGTCGCTCATTCTCCCGCCCTCCCCGGGCATGGACCCCGGCCAGCAGAGAATGATGCGCTACTTGCCCCTCCTGTTCGTCGCCATGTTTTACAGGATGTCGTCGGGGTTGGTCCTGTATTGGACGGTGTCGAATTTGTTGAGCATCCTCCAAACCAAAATAACCCGGACGACGGAGGAGAGCGCCGCCAAACCGGCCGCGGCCGTTCCCAAGAAAAAGATCTAGCCATTAATTGACAGGATGGTTATGCTTGGCCCGTCGCAATAAATTTTAAATGATATATGCCAGCGCAACCCAAAGCCATACTCGAGCAACTCCTGAAACTTTTGGGGTTTGAAGCCACGGTGGAAGAACATGTCCTGGAAGACGGCGTCTTTCTGGATGTCAAAACAGACGATTCCGGACGCCTCATCGGCCGGCAGGGGCAGACCCTTTCGGATTTGCAATACGTGACCAATCGCATGCTTTTCCAGCAGGACCAGTCCAACCCCAAGGTCCTGATCGACGTGGGCGGTTATCGCGCCAAAGCCCGCGAAGCCCTCGTGCAAAAGGCCCAGGCCGCCGCCGAGAAAGTCCGGCGCTGGGGCGATGTCGTCGAACTGGAGCCGATGAGCGCCTTTGACCGGCGCATCATTTACAACGCGCTCAAAGACGCCCCCGGCATCGAAGCCGCCAGCGTGGAAGCCGAGGGCACCACCAAAAAGGCCATCCTGCTTCGTCCCAAGCAGTGAGCCGTTTATGAGTAAGCCACCTGTTCGTCTTGCGGTCACCGGCGCGGCGGGCGCCATCGGCTATTCCATTCTGTTTCGCATTGTCTCCGGCGAAATGTTTGGCCCCGATCAGCCTGTGCTGCTTAACTTGGTGGACATTCCGGAGGCGCTGCCCATTCTGCAAGGCGTCCTCATGGAACTGGAGGATTGCGCCCCGGCCATTGTGCAGAAGCTGACGGCCACGGCGGATTTGGAGGAGGGTTTTCGCGGCATTAATTGGGCGTTGCTCATCGGCAGCGTTTCGCGCAAGCCGGGGATGGAGCGCAAGGATTTGCTGGCCATCAATGGCAAAATTTTCACCGGCCAGGGCCGCGCCTTGCAGAAAAACGCCGCGCCGGATGTCCGCATCCTGGTCGTGGGCAATCCTTGCAATACCAATTGCCTCATCGCCATGCAGAGCGCGCCGGAGATTCCGCGCGAACGCTGGTTTGCCATGACGCGCCTGGACGAAAATCGCGCCAAGGCGCAGTTGGCCAAAAAGGCCGGCGTCGGCGTCGGCGCTGTTTCCAACCTGGCGGTCTGGGGCAATCACAGCCCGACGATGTTTCCCGATTTTTATCACGCCAAAATCAACGGCCAGCCGGTCATGTCCGTGATCCAGGACGAGAACTGGCTCAAAACCGAATTTGTGACGACGGTGGCGCAACGGGGCACCTCTGTTTTGAACGCCCGCAAAGCCGGCAGCGCGGCCAGCGCCGCCAACGCCGTCATTGACACTGTCAAGTCCATTATGATGCCGACGCCGCCCCATGCCCTGTGCTGCTGCCGCACGATGTGGCGCGCGATCAAGTCCATCATGACGCCGCCGCCGAACGACTGGCACAGCGTGTCTGTTTGTTCGGACGGCAGTTATGGGATTGAGGCCGGATTGATTTGTTCCTTCCCCGTGCGCAGCGACGGCAAAAAACTTCAAATTGTCCAGGGCTTGGAGCTGAACGAATTCAGCCGGGGCAAAATCACCGCCTCGGTCAATGAGCTGAAAAGCGAAAAGGCGATGGCGGTGGAATTGGGTCTGGCGAAATAGGACGAGCAGCTCAATGACGAATGACGAAATTTCGTCATTCGAGCTTCGTCATTAATTGGTCATTCGTGCTTGGACATTAGTCATTTCACTTCCACTTGGCGGTTGGCGGCGCTGCGCTCGGTTTGTTGGGCGCGGAAGTTTTCGTAAGCCTTTCGATAACCGGGGTGTTTGTTGCCGAGTATGGCGGTGGCCAGCAGGGCGGCGTTGATTGCGCCAGCCTTGCCAATGGCCAGGGTTCCGACCGGAACGCCGCCGGGCATCTGCACCATCGAGAGCAGGGAATCCAGGCCCTGCAAGGATTTTGATTCCATCGGCACGCCCAGGACGGGCAGGCACGTCTTCGCGGCGGTCACGCCGGCCAGATGCGCCGCGCCCCCGGCCGCGGCGATAATCACCTCCAAGCCCCGCGCCGCCGCGCCCGAAGCGTAGTCAAACAGAAGATCGGGCGTGCGATGGGCTGAAATCACCTGGACTTCGTGAGGCACCTGGAAGTCGGCCAACTGTTTGGCGGCGTGCTGCATCGTTTCCCAATCGGATTGGCTGCCCATGATGATGCCGACCAGCGGTCGAATGTTTGCTTCTGCCATGATGGGCGGAGTTTAAAGTCCAGAACGCAAAGTTCAAAGTTATTTCGCGGCTTGATCCAGCGCGTTGAGCACGATGGCCGGCGTCAGGAATGTCGGCAGGACTTGCGGTTCCTTGCCCGGATCCTTCGAATAGACCAGCACCAACGGGACGCCCGAAGTGTTGAAGCGGCGCAGTTCCTGCCCAATAACCGGGTCTTCCTGGGTGTAATCGGCTTTGAAGGCCACCGCGCCAATTTGCCTGAGCTTGGCGCGCGTGCGGTCAATCTCAAGGCTGCTCGCCAGGTTGAGCTTGCAGGTCAGACAACTCCGGGCGGTGAAGTCCACCAGGACCGGATGGCCGGCGCGGCGCGTTTCCTCCACCCCTTGAGCGCTCCACACTTTCCAATCGATCCCGGCCATTTTGGTTTGGGGGGGCGAACGCCATTGAAGCCGGCCTTCGAGAATGACTCCGTAATCGGCCCCAAGCAGCAGCAGGCAAATCACGGCCGCCAGCGCCCGGCCTCGCGCGCCGCGTTGCACGAATTGGCCCCAGATCCAGGCCGCAAGCGCCAAAACCACCAGGAAAAGCCCCAGCCAGAGCGCGTCGTCCTCCCGGCTGGAAGACACCCACATGAGCCAGACGGCGGTGGCCAGCATGGGAAAGCCCATGGCGTTTTTGAATTTCTCCATCCAGGCGCCCGGCTTCGGCAGCAGCTTGAGCAAACGCGGATTCCAGCACAGCACGACAAACGGAAAGGCCAGCCCCAGTCCGGCGGCGAGGAAAACCAGGACCGTGACCAGCGGCGATTGCGTGAAGGCAAAGGCCAGCGCGCCGCCAAGAAACGGCGCCGTGCATGGCGTCGCCAGAAGAGTGGCCAGCACTCCGTTGCAGAACGCGCCGGGGAAGCCCGGCCTGGCCGACAATTCGCTCGCCGCGCCCAATGCTTTCCCACTGAGGGTGATTTCAAAGACGCCGAACAGATTCAGCGCGATCAGCGTCATCAAAACGGTGATCATGATTTGGAATTGCGGATTGCGAAAGACATCCCCCCAATTGGCCACCCCTCCGGCCAGTTGCGCCCCGATGGCCAGCCCTGCCAATGCCAGGAATGAAACCAACACACCCAGACCATAGACCGCGCCCAATTGCCGCACGCGCCGCGGTTCTTCCTTGGACTGATTGACGAAGCCCAAAACCTTCAATGCGATCACGGGCAGCACGCAGGGCATCACATTCAAAATCAGCCCGCCCACAAAGGCGAGCAACAGCTTCGTGATGAGAAAACCTGTTGCCAACGGCGCTCCGGCCTGCGGGACCGCGACGGCGGCGGGCGCTTGGATAACCAGATGCTCCTCCAAACCGAAGCGCCCGGCGGAGCCGGCTCCTCCCACCAGGATGCCATCAAGCTGTTTGGGCCATTCGCCTTCGCTCTTCTTGACAGTTTTGTGAAGACGAATCATCCCCGCCGGGCTTGGCAATGTGTCCGTCATTCCCTCCACTTCGAAGTTCGCATTGGACCAGGGATAAAAATCAGCCGGGGCCGCGTGCGTCTTCCACTCGATAATCAGCCCGCGCGCATTGTCCTTGGGCGGCTTGCTCTCCCAAAAAGCCGCGGCGGCGGAGGCGGTGTCCGGCTGCGGAACTTTGTCGCGCCAACTCGCGATGACTGTCGCGTCGGGCGAGGGTTTGGCGGCGTCGCCGATGGTTAGCGTGGCGGTGGCATCGCCGCCCGCCACCACGCAGATGTCGGAGCACTCCATCCATTTGGCCGACGCCGTGAGCGTCAGCGGCCCGCCCCGCAAAGAGTTGGCCAGGTGGATGGGGACCGGCAAAACCACTTCGTTCGTGTAAATATAAGTGACAAGAGAGGTGTCGCCGATGGTGTCGATCTCCTTGGCGGGAATCGGCCAGTTGATTTCGCCGGCGGTGACGCCCTTGGGCAGGGTCCATTTGATCTCGGTGGCCTGGCCGGCATCGCCTCCATTGCGCCAATACGTATGCCATCCCTTGGGCATATCCATTTCCAGACCGGCCCAGATCACGTCTCCAGGCCGCGCGGATTCCGCCGAAAGCAAAAGGCGGATTTGCGTTTTGGGCGCGGCGAAGGCGGCCGTCGGCAAGCAGAGCGCCAGGAGAAGAACAATGATGGGAAATGACGAATGACGAACTTTGCCCAAGATTTGAGGGCCTTTCCGCCATCCCCCATTTGGACATTCTTTCTTCATGATCAGCCAAGGTTTCCGGCTCCTCATAATCCTAATCCTAATCTTAATCTTAATCTCAGTTTTCAACCGAAAGAGATTAAAATTAGGATTAGGATTAAGATTAGGATGAAGGCACCCATCCATCCCACCCCGCAAACCACTCTCGCGCGCTATTTGGCGGGCACTTCGGCCTCGGCAACAGGCGCGGCTGGCGCGGCGGCGGGTGTTTTGGCCGGTGCGCGTCCTTCCTTCTCCTTGACCAAAGTGGCGCCCTTGCCGATGCGCTGGCGCAAGTAAGTTAATTTGGCGCGGCGCACGGCCCCTTTTCGCTCCACCTCCACCTTGTCAATGCGCGGCGAGTGCAGCGGGAAAACACGCTCCACGCCTTCGCCGTAACTGATGCGGCGCACGGTAAATGTGCAATTCAGCCCGTGCCCCCGCCGGCCAATGACCACGCCGGAGAAAATCTGGATGCGTTCCTTGTCCCCTTCGACCACTTTGGTGTGGACACGCACGGAGTCGCCGACGCCGAAAGTGCCGGTCTCCTTGCGATACTGTTCTGTTTCAATTTTGTCTAATAATGCCTGGTTCATAAAATCTTTCTTTCACTGCC
>Ga0326727_10001300_pt1 | contig 93757 bp, 76 predicted proteins | sample MB2enrmetagenome_FD_207643 | JGI IMG/M metagenome (GOLD analysis project Ga0326727, IMG submission 207643) | Lab enriched peat soil microbial communities from McLean, Ithaca, NY, United States - MB29MY | ecosystem: Environmental > Terrestrial > Soil > Wetlands > Peat | place: USA: New York... | reverse complement strand
GCCAAAGATATTTGAAATTTTCGGAAGGGGGCAACCGCCGGCCACTCGAACAGGAGAACCACAAAAGGCTCACGTCGGCTCTTCAGAAAATTTCAAATATCTTTGGCTAGGATTAAGATTAGGATTAAGATTATGAGGCGGGGAACGGGAAAAAATGGGATCAGCCAATGGTTTGGAGGGCGGCGCGGAGGTAGCCCAGGGCGTAGGCCATCCCGGCGTGCCAGGGCGCGGCACAGGACAGTTGCGGGGTGTGATCGGGTATGATGACGCCGTCGAAATTGTTCTGCTTCAAAATGCGCAGGACGCGCGGCACGTCAACGTCGCCGTCGTCAATGAAGGCTTCGCGGTAGCGCGGGACTTGGCCGCGGACGTTGCGCAGATGAACGTAGGCCAGCTTGCCCTGGCGGCTGTAGGTCTCGACGGCGTCGTAAATGTCGCCCTCGGTCATCTCGGCGAGGGTGCCGACGCAGAATTCCAGGGCATTGCGCGGACTGGGTCTGAGGTCGAGCAATTTTTGGTAGAGGCGCGGCTGATAGACCAACCGGGGTTGAGCGCGCACGGTGGGAAGGGGCGGATCGTCGGGATGCGCGGCCAGGGTGACGCCGGCTTGCTCGGCGACGGGGATGAGGGCGTCGAGAAAATCCTGGAGCCGGCGCCAGAGTTGCTCCGGGGTGGCGGAAGGGACGAGGCCGGGCGGGGCGTTCTGGTCATAGATCATGTTCCAGACCATGCCGTTGGGCATCGGCTGGTCGAAGGGGGCGTCCATGCCGACACTTTGGGCGCCGCCGCGGGCGAAGTTGCCCTTGACGCGCCCGGCGACGCCGGCGAGGGAGAAGTTGTAACCGATGATGGGAATTCCGGCCTGGCCGGCGCGGCGGACGATGGTCTTGAGATTTTCCAATTGACGGGCTTTTTGCGGGCCGTCCAGCAAGACGTCGTGCCAATGGGCGGGGTCGAAGTTTTCGATGGCTTCGAGCTTAAGGCCGGCGCGCTGGATGTCATTTTTGAGGCCGGCCAATTCCTCCAACGTCCAAAGTTGGTCCGGGTCGCCGGCCAGGCCCCAGCCGTGGTCGTCGCCGACGGGTTGATCGCCGGGGCGGTTGGAGCGGAAGTAGTCCACCAGATGGATGACCAAGTGTGTGCAGCCGCATTGGCGTGCGAAGCGGTAATGCTCGTCGTTGAGTTGGTGGCGGTAAAGGCCGAGACCCAGTTTCACAGGGCTGGAAGGTATCTCATCGTTCCTCCGTCGGTTTAACCGGACGTTTGTCGCGCGTCCCCGCTGGAACGCGGCCCAAGCGGCGCAATCCTTCCAGGAAGCTTCCCGCCTTGCGGGGTTCCAGCTTGATAACGCGCAGCGCCTGCCCGTCTTCCTGCCAGTCCAAGGTCGCGCCGGACTTGATATCGAATCGCTCTCGCAGCGCCTTGGAAACCACGGTCTGGCCTTTGCTTGTCACTGTGCTAGTCATGGTAAGAATTTCTTTCTTCCAGCCTCATTTGGCAAGTCAAAAGCGACCCTCCAACCGGGACGCGCACGCCGTTATCCCGAAATGCGGGCCTCGGCTCCTTGCCTTGTCTTGCCGCGGCGCCGGGGGTAATTTGGCGGTCATGAAGAAAGGGCGCCCTGAGATTGATGTGAGCGCAAAACCCGACGTGTCAAAGCGGGAAGGGGCCGCGGCCGCCCCCTTGCCGCCCGGCCCGGCGGAGGCGTTTGTGGCGCGGACGGTCAGCGCCATTCCGCGCTCGGGCATCCGGGACTTCTTCGACATTGTCCAAGGGATGAGGGAGGTGATCTCCCTTGGAATCGGGGAGCCGGATTTTGTGACGCCGTGGCACATACGGGAAGCGGCAATTTACGCGCTGGAACGCGGCCGGACCGGTTATACCTCCAACCTTGGCCTGCCGAGATTGCGCCAAGCCATCGCCGCCAGCGTGGAAAGGAACTTTCACGTCTCCTACAATCCGGCCTCCGAAATCCTGGTCACCGTGGGCGTCAGCGAGGCGATGGACATCGGCTTCCGCGCGGTGCTCAATCCGGGCGACGAGGTCATCTACCATGAGCCTTGTTACGTGAGTTACGCGCCGGGGATTGCGCTGGCGCATGGGGTTCCGGTGCCGGTGTCCTGCCGGCCCGAGGACGGGTTCTCGGTCTCGGCCGAGGCCATCGAGAAGGCGGTGACGCCCCGGAGCAAAATGCTGGTGCTGAATTTTCCGACCAACCCCACCGGCGGGACAATGGGCCGGCCGGAATTGCTGCGCATCGCCGAGCTGGCCTGCCGGCGCAATTTGCTGGTCATGACGGACGAAATTTACGCCGAGCTGACCTTCGAGGGCGAGCACGCGAGCATCGCCTCGCTGCCGGGGATGAAGGAGCGGACGATATTCCTGCACGGGTTTTCCAAAGCGTACGCGATGACGGGATTTCGCATCGGCTACGTCTGCGGCCCGGAGCGGCTGATCGAAGCGATGATGCGGATACACCAGTATTCGATGTTGTGCGCCAGCATCATCAGCCAGGAGGCGGCGCTGGAAGCCATAGAACACGGAGAGGCCGACACGGCCGAAATGAGGGAACAATACCGGCTGCGGCGCAATTTCATGGTCAAGGCCTTGAACGAGATGGGGCTGGCCTGCCGTACGCCGCGCGGCTCGTTTTACGCGTTTCCATGTGTCAAATCAACGGGGATGGCCTCCCGGCAATTCGCGCTGGCCCTGCTGGAGAGCCAGAAGGTGGCGTGCGTTCCGGGAAGCACCTTCGGAGCCAGCGGGGAGGGCTATTTGCGATGCTGCTTCGCCACCGGGATGGACCGAATCGCCGAGGCCATGGATCGCATGGCCCGATTTGTCAAAGAGAGGGGTTGAGGCGATTGGGAGCTTCCTGGCGCCATGGGCCGTCAGAATTCATTCAGATTAAGATTAAGATTAGGATTAAAAGTGTTGAACCAAGGCCGGATGGCTCTTGCGGGTTGGGCGGCTTCATGTTAGAGTGAGATGAAATTTGTCATCCAATGGCTGATCAAAATAGAACACCGGAGCCGGACAAGAACGACAAACGCAACGGCGAACTGCGGCTGCCCCCGCGGGGCATCCTCCTCTGGGTGGGCATCATCGCGCTGGTCGCGCTGGTGGCGATGTTCCGCAACGGCGGCGAAACCACCGTGGTGGAACTGGCCTCCTTCCCCGAATTGCTCAACAAGCTGACCAACGGCCTGGTCGTGCCGGGCAGCGGCCGGATCGTCTATGGGTTGCAATCGCCGGACATCAAGCGGATCACCGGCCGGTATTACGAGAAGGAAAACGGCCGGTTCGAGCTGGATCATGACAACAAAAAGGTCGAGGTGCCCTTCAAGCTGGAGACCCCCCTGTCGGACCAAATGCTGCACACGCTGATTTTTTCCGGCGAGTTCAAGGCGGTCAACAATAGCAACCTGATGTTGAGCGTGTTTTTGAACACGTTCCTGCCGTTCCTTCTGCTGGTGGTCTTCGTCTATTTTTTCATCTTCCGCCAGATCAAAATGGCGGGCAAGGGCGCCATGAGCTTCGGCAAAAGCCGCGCACGAATGCTCAACAAGGAGAAGAACAAGATCACCTTCAAAGACGTCGCCGGCGTCGAGGAGGCCAAGGAGGAAGTCTCCGAGTTGGTCGAGTTCCTCAAAGACCCCAAGAAATTCCAGAAGCTGGGCGGGCGCATCCCCAAAGGCATCCTGATGGTCGGCGCCCCCGGCACCGGCAAAACGCTCCTGGCCAAAGCCATCGCCGGGGAGGCCGACGCGTCGTTTTTCAGCATCAGCGGCTCGGACTTTGTCGAGATGTTCGTGGGCGTGGGCGCCAGCCGCGTGAGGGACATGTTCGAGCAGGCGCGCAAGAATGTGCCCTGCCTGATCTTCATTGACGAAATAGACGCCGTGGGACGCAGCCGCGGCCACGGCTGGGGCGGCGGCAATGACGAACGGGAGCAAACGTTGAACGCCTTGCTGGTGGAAATGGACGGCTTCGACACCCAGGACGGCATCATCATCATCGCCGCCACCAACCGGCCCGACGTGCTGGATCCGGCCCTGCTGCGGCCCGGACGCTTCGACCGGCAGATCACGGTGAGCCTGCCCGACGTGCGGGGACGGGAAGCCATCCTCAAAGTCCACGCCCGCAACGTGAAGCTGGACCCCACAGTCAACCTGGCGGTCATCGCGCGGGGCACGCCCGGCTATTCGGGCGCCGATCTGGCCAACCTGCTCAACGAGGCCGCCCTGCTGGCGGCGCGTCTGAGCAAAAAATCCATCGGCATGAGCGAGTTGGAGGAGGCGCGCATCAAAGTCCGCATGGGCCGGGAGCGCCGCAGCATGGCCATGTCCGAGGAAGACAAGAAATGCACCGCCTGGCACGAGGCGGGCCACGCCTTGGTCAACGTGTTGCTCGAACACACCGATCCGCTCCATAAAGTGACGATCATTCCCCGCGGACAGTCGCTTGGCTCGACCATGTGGCTGCCGGAAAAAGATGTCCTGAGCCACCGGCGCAAGGAGATGGTGGACTTGATCGCCGTCACGATGGCGGGCCGGATTGGCGAGGAGATTGTCTCGGGCGATGTCTCCAGCGGCGCGGCCGGAGACATTCAACAGGCCACGTCCATCGCCCACGCGATGGTTTGCCAATGGGGCATGAGCGAGAAGCTGGGCATGGTGCAATACGGCGACGACCACGACCACATTTTCCTGGGACGCGACATGATGCAACACAAGGATTACAGCGAGTTCACGGCGCAGGAAATTGACACGGAGGTCAAGCGCATCATCAACGAGGCCTACAACCGCGCCAAGAACCTGATTGACGAACATCGGGACAAGCTGGAAATCATCGCCAACGCGCTGCTGGAATTCGAAACGCTGGACGGAACGCAAGTCGAGGACATCATCAAAACGGGCAAATTCACCCCGCCACCCTCGGAGCCCAAGCCGGAACCTCCCTCCGGCGCCCTTGCAGCCACGCCGCTGCCCGAAGTGCCCAAACCGCTGCCGCCCAAGCTGCCTGGCTTTGGCTCGCCCGCACCCGCCCCGGTGTGAGAGGCGAGGGCCAAATCATAATCGCCCCCTCGCTGCTGGCCGCCGATCTCACGCGCCTGGGGAAGGAGGCCAAACGCGCCGCCGGCGCCGGAGCCGAATGGCTGCACCTGGACATCATGGACGGCCACTTCGTGCCCAACATTTCCTTCGGTCCGGCGGTGGTCAAGGCCTTGCGCCCCTTGACGCGGATGACCTTTGACGTTCACCTCATGTGTACCCGGCCTGAAACGCTGCTCGAACCGTTCGTCAGCGCCGGCGCCGACCGCCTGACCGTTCACGTCGAACTGGGCGAGCAGGTCGTGCCGTTGATCTGGAAAATCCGCTCGCTGGGCCGGCAGGTCGGCCTGGCCATCAACCCCCCGACCACCATGTCCAGCCTGGAGCCGCACTTGGAACGGGTGGATTCGCTGCTGATCATGACTGTCAATCCGGGCTTTGGCGGGCAGGATTTCATCACCGAGTGCCTGACGAAAATCCAACAAGCCGCCGCCTGGCGGGACAAACGCGGCCTCAACTACCGCATCGCCGTGGATGGGGGCATCCATTTCGACACGGCGGCCAGTTGCGCGGATGCGGGAGCGGACACCTTCATCAGCGGCACCGCCCTCTTCGAGCGCAAGAATCTCAAAGCCGCCGTGGCCAAGATGAGGAAGCTGGCCGCCGCCGCCGCGCCGGCCCGCGCCATCAGTTGAACGAGGGCGACGCAGCCCAAGGCCCTCAGCGGTTGAATCTGTCGGGCAAGGCAGGGCGCGCCACTCCGTGCGCGCCGGGTTCGGCGGGCAGAGGACTGCCCGCCCTACCTTAGATCGTCCGACACTTTTAATCGCACCCCCAGTGTCCTCAGCGGCTGGCGCTGAACTGGCTTTGCAGGTTCTTCTGCTGCTCTTCGAGGTTTTGCAAGCGGGCCAGAATGTCGGAGAGATCCAGCCTGGCCGGAGCGGCCGCGGCCTGGTTTTCCAAAAACTCCATGACGGCATCGAGCGCCTGCCGCAAATCCGCCGCCTGCTCCGGCCATCCGGCCTGCGCGCGCGCGAATGTGTCAAGTAAACGGCTGGCGTCCGGAGCCGCGTTCGCCCCGCCGGCGTTTGATTCCGAGCCGGATGCGGCCATGCCGCCTTCTTGTGGGCTATGCCCGGCTTCGTGGCCGGGGCCGGGCCGTATCTCGACGGGCGTTTCCCAGTCGCCGGGCGTGGGCGAAGCCTCATGCCGGCGCGAAACCGCGCCGGGTGCCGTCTCGCCCGTAACTGGGCTGGCGACGGTCGGCCCCTGGTTTCGTTGCCAGGTTTCGGCCAGGGCCTGGGCGAGGGCGGCCAGGTTGTCCATCTTTTCTCCCAGGCGGCCGCAGGCCTCCACCATTGCGGCAGGCGTGGCGGTTTGATGGCGCGGGGCGGAAGCGGTCCGCCGTGCTCCGGAAAGAGGCGCCAGTGATGTTGTTTTGGTTCCGTGGTCTGTTTTTGAGTTTATCATGGTTATTACTTTTTTTGGTTCAATTAAGTGCAATTAAGTGCAATTGGGCGCAATCGGCAGCGGTGGTTTGCAGTCCCGAAGGCATTCGGGGCGAGGGTCACACCGTGATGCACGGGAAAGGTGGCAGGGGCGTCCCGCCGCTGTTCTTTCACGGTGAAGAGGCGGGACGTCTCTTCCACTTTAAAGGCGGATTGGCTTTGATTCTTGATTGGGTTTGATTGGGTTTGATTGACACCGGAAACGCCGACAGGTTTTGGCGCGCAAACCGGCGCCGGCGCGCACGGAGTGCATGCCCTACCGTGCCCGAAAGCGGAACTGTCGTTCCGCACTCCAAAACGATTGGCGCATAAGGCAGGGCGGCGTTTTGCCGCCGTCCATCCCGCGCACCCCTGGTTCCGGCCTGATTGTCCGACCTTCACGACGCCATTTAAGCAGATCCCGGGACGGACAAAAAACCTACGGTAGTGTTTTTGGTATGATTTTTTTTGGAGAGACGGGACAGCCGCTTGTTGCTGAAAATCAACAGCTTGCAGCGCGATAAATCCCGAAAAACCGGGAAAACACGAAAAAAAGTGCAAAATAATTTCCGTGGGACCCCCATTTTTCTGCAAAATGGCCCTGTTTTTAAGGCAAAAACAGCGCCTTCTCAGAGCCGAGATTTGCAAGCTGCTGCCGTTGTGATGGTTAGCAAGGGTGTAAATTTCACAGCTTCTCGGTGACGGCGGGCCGGGCAAGGGTGGGGCCGCCTCGACGAGGCGACCGTTCCGGCAAGAACCCCTCCCGGACGGCTCGGCGAGCCGTCCCCACCATCCGTGACAGACGCATTGCCGTCCAGCGCTTTTTTCCACGCGGGCGTTGCCATGACGGCGTGGGAGGGAGTTATATTGCCGCATGAATACTTCCAGACGAGAGTTTCTCAAAGAGTTGGCGGCGGCGGGCGCGGGCATGGCGGCCTTTGCGGCGGCGGGCGCGCTTGTTTTGCCGGAGGCCACGGCTTCCAAACTGCCGCGCTGGCGCGGGTTCAATCTGTTGAACAAGTTCAATGGCCGCAATGATCCCTTCGCGGAGCGGGATTTCGAGTGGCTGGCCGAACTGGGCTTCAATTTTGTCCGCCTGCCGATGGATTACCGGATGTGGGTCCAGGAGGGCGATTGGACCCAATTGCGCGAGGCGACCCTCAAGGAGATTGACCAGGCGGTGGAGTTCGGCGCGCGTCATGGCATCCATGTCTGCCTGAATTTCCACCGCGCGCCCGGCTACACGGTGGCCCGACCGCCGGAGGAGAAATCGTTGTGGTCGGATGCGGAGGCCTTGCGGGTATGCGCGTTGCACTGGGAGCATTTCGCGGAGCGTTACCAAGGCATCCCCAGCCGGCGCCTGAGCTTCAACCTGTTCAACGAACCGCCCAAGCTCGAACCACAAACCTACCGGCGGGTGGTTGGCGCTGTCTGCGAAGCGATTCGACAGAGGGACGCGAAACGGCTGATTATCTGCGACGGACGCGACTGGGGCAACACCGCGCCGGAGGAATTGGCCGGGCTGGGGGTGGCGGCGGCCACGCGCGGTTACACGCCCATGCGCATCTCGCACTATCGGGCCAATTGGATCAACGGCTCGGATCGTTGGCCCGCGCCGACCTGGCCCGTCGAAGAAGGCGGCGTTCTTTGGGACAAGGAAGCTCTTCGCACGCGGAATATCCAGCCGTGGCAACGCCTGCAAGCCCAAGGCGTCGGCGTGATGGTGGGGGAATTCGGCGCATTCAATCGCACGCCGCACCCGGTGGTCCTGGCCTGGATGCGGGACTGTATGGAGTTGTGGACGGCGGCGGGATGGGGATGGGCGATGTGGAATTTCACCGGCTCGATGGGTATTATTGACAGCGGGCGGGCGGACGTTGCGTACGAGGATTGGCACGGCTACAAGCTGGACCGGCAGATGCTGACGCTGGTTCAAGGCCCGGCCCAATCCAAACAGAGATGAAGCTTACGGGCCAAGGCCCGATGAAAATAAGAACGGGACTCTCCTGGAAATGGACGCCGTGAGTGGCGACGCCGCCGGGTGCGACCGGGTCCGCCTCCGCGCTGCTTCCGCCTTCGCCAAGGCTACGGCGGACGAGTCGGCGCGATAAAACGGTCGCGGTCCCAAAACCAGAAAGTCGCCGCGGATTCGCCGGTTTGACAGCGGGGCGGGGGCTTCGTACGTTGTTCGCGCATGTTTGAGTTGTCGGCACCCTATCAGCCGGCCGGCGATCAGCCCCAGGCCGTCGCCAGGCTCACCGAGGGGGTGTTGGCCGGGGCCAAACACCAGACGCTGGTGGGCGTCACCGGGTCGGGGAAGACCTTTACCGTCGCCAATGTCATCCAGAACGTCAACAAACCGACGCTGGTCATCTCCCACAACAAGACGCTGGCCGCCCAGCTCTACGCGGAGTTCAAGTCGTTTTTCCCTCGCAACGCGGTGGAATACTTCGTGAGTTACTTCGATTATTACCAGCCGGAGGCCTACATCCCGCGCACCGATACTTACATCGAAAAGGATTCCAGCATCAACGAGGAGATCGAACGGCTGCGGCTCTCGACCATGAGTTCGCTGCTGACGCGGCGCGACGTGATTGTCGTCGCCAGCGTCTCGTGCATCTACGGCATCGGCAGCAAGGAGAATTACGAGGCGCTGATCCAGCAGGTCTTCACCGGCCAGGCCATTTCGCGCGACCAGTTGCTGGCGCGCCTGGTGGATTTGCAATACTCCCGCAACGACATCGCCTTCGAGCGCGGCCAATTCCGCGCCCGCGGCGACGTGGTGGAATTGCGGCCCTCCTGGAGCGAGGACGGCTTGCGCATCGAGTTCTTCGGCGATGAGATCGAACGCCTCGCGCGTTTCGACCCGCTGACCGGGGCGACGACGGAAACCATGCCATCCATCGTGATTTTCCCGGCCAAGCAGTTCGTCACGCCGGAGCCGATGATCAAGCAGGCCGTCCTGGCCATCCGCGAGGAACTGGGCGAGCGCATCGCGTGGTTCGAGGCGCGCGGGAAATTGATCGAGGCGCAACGGATCAAGATGCGCACCGAATACGATCTGGAGATGATGGAGGAAATGGGCTTTTGCTCCGGCATTGAGAATTATTCCCGGCACCTGGCGGGCCGTCCGGCAGGCTCGCGGCCCGGCACGCTGATGGATTTTTTTCCCAAGGATTACCTGATGGTGGTGGACGAATCGCACGCCACGGTGCCGCAGATCGGCGGTATGTACGCCGGCGACCGCTCCCGCAAGACGGTGCTGGTCGAGCACGGCTTCCGCCTGCCCAGCGCGATGGACAACCGGCCGCTGGATTTCCAAGAATTCCAGTCGCTCCAGAACCAGACCATTTACGTCAGCGCCACGCCCCAGCAACAGGAGATGAATTGGTCCCAGGACCGCGTTGTCGAACAGATCGTCCGCCCCACCGGCCTGGTGGACCCGAAGGTCGCCGTCAAACCGCTCACCGGGCAGATTGACGACTTGATGGAGGAGATTCGCCAGCGCGCCGCCAAAAAGGAGCGCACGCTGGTCACGACCCTCACGAAAAAATCGGCCGAGGAATTGACCGATTATCTGCGCGACCTGGGCATCAACGTGCGCTATTTGCACAGCGAGATTGACGCCATCGAACGGGTCGAAGTTTTGCGCGCCCTGCGCAAGGGCGATTTCGACGTGCTGGTCGGCATCAATCTTTTGCGCGAGGGGCTGGACCTGCCGGAAGTCTCGCTGGTGGCCATTCTGGACGCCGACAAGGAGGGCTACTTGCGCAGCGCCACCAGCCTGATCCAGACCGCCGGGCGGGCCGCCCGCCACATCAACGGCCAGGTGATTCTTTACGCCGACGTGATGACGCAGAGCATCCGGAAGTTTTTGTCCGTCTCCGAATACCGGCGCGAGCGCCAACTGGCTTACAACAAGGAGCACAACATCACGCCGCGGGGCGTCAGCCGGGCGGTCGAGGAGAGCCTGGCCGTTTATCAGGACACCCGCCACAAGGCCGCCCTGCTGCTGCGCGAGACCGGCGGCGACTTCGACTTGACAGAGACCTTGCGCGACCTGCAAGAGGAGATGCTGGCCGCGGCGGACAACCTGGAATTCGAGAAAGCCGCCCTGCTGCGCGACCAGATCCGGGAACTCAAGACCAACTTCGGCGAGGGCGAAGAAAAGTCCAAAGCGCCGGCCCGCGAAGTCAACTACAAAAAGTCCGCCCGCGGAAAAAAACCGCGGAGCAAGGCCGGCCAGGTCTAAACAAGGAAAACTCCGGTGCGGCATTGTTTCATCTTTGAAAAGGCAGTTAAAGCCACAGATGAACACAGATAAACGCACAGATCAAAAAGAGTCGCGAAGAACGGGAGTCACCTAACGGCTGAAAGACGTATTGCACAAAAATCTGTGTTCATCTGTGGACATCTGTGGCTTCGGTTTTTTCAGAAATGGCAACTGCCGGATTCAGGTTCATTGGCCTTCTGAAAAATCGAAAGCAAGCCCCTCTTGCAAGGGGAGGGTTTTTTCCTCGCGAGTGGACAGGTTCTTGAGCTTGATCTCCGGGCCGCCTTGCGCCCCCGCCGCCAGCCGGACCGTGAAGCGCGCCTTCAACTCCATCGCCCGCTTGAATTGCTTGTCCGATTTGGCCGGGCCGAGCGGATATTCCACCGCGAATCCCCGCTCCCGCAGCGACTGCACCAGGTCCAGCGACGCTTCCCGCAGCGCCTCGTCCTCAATCAGGCAGTAGGCCGCGATTTGCGAATCAAAGGGCGGCAACAGCCCGCGCGCCTTGAGCAATTCGATCAAAACAACGTCGCCCATGCCGAAGCCCAGCGCCGGCAAATCCACTTTGCCGCCCGAAATGAGCCGGATCAAATTATCATACCGTCCGCCGCCGGCGATGGCGCGAAAATCGCCCTTCTTGTCAAAGGCCTCAAACACCACTCCGGTGTAATAGGCCAGCCCCCGAATGACGTGATAATCCATTCCCACAAAACCCGCCAGCCCGCGTGCCCGCAGGTTCGTGACAATCGCCTCCAATTCCGCCGTCGGCTTCCCCGCCGCGATGAACTGGCGCACTTCCTCCAGTGAAATGCCCAGCGCGGCCAGCTTCGCGCGGCTTTCCTCCGCCGGCTCGCGCTCGAGCTTGTCAATCGCCTGGTAGAACGGGTATTCATTTTCCGCCTTCGCGCAGCGTTGCCGGAAAAACTCCTGCCACGCATTGCGGCTGCTCAACCGGACGGCGAAATCATCCTCCGTCAAGCCAAAGGCCCGCAACGAATCAATCAGCAGCGCGACGACCTCCGCGTCCGCCCCCGCCCCGCCCTCGCCGATGAGGTCGGCGTTGAACTGGAAGTGCTCGCGCAGCCGGCCCTTTTGCTGGCGCTCGTAGCGGAAAAGCTGCGGGATGGCGAACCACTTGACCGGTTTCTTGTAATTGCGCTCGTGGGCGGCGATCATCCGCGCCAGCGTCGGCGTCATTTCCGGCCGCAGCGACACCTGGCGCTGCCCTTTATCGGTGAAATTGTAGAGCTGGCCGACGATTTCCGCGCCGCTTTTCAGCGTGTATAATTCCAGCGGTTCCAGCGGCGGCCCGTCGTATTCCCGAAAGCCGTAGCGCCGCGCCGTCTCGCGCCAGCGGTCGAACACATGCCGGCGCGCCTCGGCGCTCCAGACATCGGAATGCGGGAGCGGATCGGGATAAAAGTCGCGGAATCCGGGCAATCGTTCCATCATTGAGTCAGACACAAAGGCACAACCGCCGCCAAAAGGAAATCAAATTCCGCCGCAACATCAAATTCCGCCGCGCCCATCTCAATTCTCAGATAATCACTTTTAGATTGAACTCGGAGGCGGGGGCCGCTATTTACAGTGCCATGCTTGCCGAGAGCGTCGCGCCGCAGCAGGGCAGTGCCCTGGATGCGGCCAAAGAGCGCATTCTGCTGGGACCTGCCCCTGACTGGATGACACCGTGCCCGCTCCGACTGGATTTCAAACCGAAACAGCCGGGGCACGTGACCCATTTGCTGGCGTGCAAACAACTCCACGCCGAAAAACGCCAAACGCTGGTCCACAGCGCCATCCGCCTGGAAACCATCCAGGCGGTGCAGAGCCAGGCCCAGGGCCGCCTGCCCTTTGACCCGCGCACCCAAACCTTCACGCTGAATTGGCTCCGGATTCACCGCGACCAGACGGTCTTTGACCGCACGGCGCTGGAAAACCTCCGCTGCGTGCAGGCGGAAAGCGAGGGTCTCATTTCCACCGGGCGCCTGACGCTGATGCTGCAGCTCGAAGACGTGCGGCCGGGCGACGTGCTGGAACTGTGCTACACGGTGGAGGAACAACCGCTGCTGCTGCCCGAACACTGCGGTTGCTGGTTCGCCCTGCCCGAAGACGCGCCCCTGGGCAGCTTGTATTTCTCGGTCCGTTTCAATTCCACCCGCCCGATGCGCTGGCTGTCCTCCGCGCCGGACTTGCGGCCGGCGGAAACGCGCCAGGGCGCCGAAACCTTCTGGGTCTGGACGCGGGAGAATTTTCCAGCCTCACGCGCGGAGGACCATACTCCGTCCTGGCACATCTCCCATCCGTGGATTCAAGTTTCCGACTGCCCGGATTGGGAAACCGTCGCCGCCGCCTTCGCCCTGGCTTGGGAGCAAAACCCGGCCGAGGCGGACCTGGCGGCCATCGCGCCGGAAATAACGGCCGGAGCGGGAGGCATTTTGCGTCAAACCGAGAAGGCCATCCAATGGGTGCAGGATCAATACCGCTATCTGGCGTCGGACGCGGAACTGGACGGCCAGGCGCCGGCGTCGCCGGCCGTTGTGGAGCGCCGGCGCTTTGGAGACTGCAAGGACCTTTCGGTTCTGCTGATGTTTTTGCTCAAGCGCCTGGGGTTGGAAAGCCGCCTGGTGCTTGTCAACTCCAAATTCCGCAAGTCTCTGGCCGGCCTGCTGCCCATGCCCAGCCTGTTCAATCACGTCGTGGTGGAATACCAGGCGCGCGGGGAAACCCGCTGGGTGGATGCCACCGCCAAGGGCCAGGGCGGCGGCTCCTTGAACCGCGGCATCAGCGATTTCGGAGTCGGCCTGCCCGTGGCGCGGTCGGGTTCGCAACTGCTGGAGGCCCCGGTCCCCGCCCTGGAAGCCAACGTTTATCAGATCAAGGAATCGGTCCTGCTTGACACCGCGGGATCGCCCTCGATCCTGGGCATCGTCGTCACCGCGCGGGGCAGCCATGCCGAGGAGCTGCGCCGGGAGTTCGAGACTCGCGGGGCCGAGGGCGTGGCGCGCCAGCGTCTGCAGACATGCGTGGACCGGTTCATTGACGTGCAACGGGCCGGGGCGATGGAATACCGGGACAACCGTACGGAGAACGAGTTTTTTCTGGCGGAGATATTTGAGATCAAGAATTTTCTCAAAGCGGACCCGCAATCCAATTGGTACAAGCTGGAGGTGGCGGCGGAGGCGGTGGGCGGCCTGTTGCCGCTGCCGCTATCCGGCTCGCGGCGCACGCCCTTTGCGCTGCCGCACCCCTGCCACGTGGTGCATATCCTGGAGGTCTATTGCGTGGCGCTGCCTCCGGCCATCGTCCAGCAGCGGACGATCGAGAACCCCTGGCTGAAGTTCACGCGCCTTCGCAAAACACTGGCCGGATATTGGACCGTCACGACCACGCTCTCGACATTGACCGACGCTGTTCCGCCGGAGGGCATTGATGAATACCGGGAGGCCGTGCGCGAAATCCGGGCACAGTGCGCCTGGTCGTTGCTGGTGCCGGCGGGCCAGGACCGGCCGCACCAGAGAAATGATTTTGGGAAATTGCCCGCTGTTTGGGAAGCCGCCGCCGCGCTGCCTCACACGGTCAAGCCGCCCCCGGCGCGAAATACCGGCTCCCCCCGGCTCGCCAGCCTGGCTCAAGCGGGCGGGGAACTCCCGGCGCCCCCCGGCACGGGCGACGGCAGCCCGGCCACGGCGACCGGGCCGCGAACGGAAATCCGGTACCGGCGGAGAAAGCGCCATCGGCGCCGGAACCGTGAAAAAAGGCGGGCGGCCCTATGGCAGGGGATTCTGATCGCCCTGCTGGTGGTGGCCATCCTCCTTGTGGCGTTGAGCTTTTTCCAAAGGTTCAGCCATTTTCTTTTCCATGAAGTGACGCCGCCCGTAAACGTGCCGTCGAATCCGTAATTCCGCGCTTCTCTGCCGCTCAAGGACGGCGGATGACATGCGCCGCCCGTTCCAAGCGGTCGGCGATGGCCCGCCAGGCTTCCCCCGCCGGCGGCGCCTCCACGACGATCAGCTCCGCGCCCGCCTCGTCGCACCGATGCAATTCGGCGTAGAGAACGCGCGCCCAGGCCGCGGGGTCGGGCGGGATGAGCGCGACCCGTCCGAAGTGTTCGCGCAAGGGCTTGCCACTATGCGTGACAAGATGAATTTTCTCCCGCTCGACGCCGAAGCCGGAGATGCGCGCCGCCAAATCCGCCTCGTCGCGCCAGTGCAGCAGCGCCAGTTTTGCCCGCGGCGAATAGTGCCGGGGCAAAAGGCCGGGGCTGCGCAAAACGGCCTCCGGCCCGGCCGCCGTGGCCAGGCCCTCTTCACCCAGAACAGCCCGCAACGAGGCGGCGGAGATCATTCCCGGCCGCAACAAACGGGGGGGCGAGGAAGCCAAGTCAAGCACCGAGGATTCAAGGCCGACGCGCGCCGGGCCGCCGTCAACAATGAGGGAAATTCTGCCGCCCAGACTCTTGCGGACGTGCCCGGCAGTGGTGGGCGAGAGTTCGTTGGCGCGGTTGGCGCTGGGCGCCGCCAGCGGAAAGCCGCAGGCCCAAATGACGGCCTGGATGAACGGATGGGCGGGCCAGCGCACCCCGACAGTCGCTCCTCCCGCCGTGACCAGCGGCGGAATGATCTTCGCGCGCGGCAATACCAGCGTCAAAGGTCCCGGCCAGAACGCCGCCGCCAGCCTCTCCGCCGCCGCCGGCCAGACGGCCACGCAACGGCGGGCCAGTTCCAGGCTGGCCACGTGGACGATGATCGGGTTCTCCGCCGGCCGTCCCTTGGCCTGGTAAATGCGGCGCACCGCCGCCGGGTCCCAGGCGTTGGCCGCCAAGCCGTACACCGTCTCGGTCGGCAGCGCCACCAATTGCCCGGCCCGCAATAATTCGGCCGCGCGCGCCACCGCCTGGTCGAACAAGGCGGGCGTCTCCGTGGATAAAACTTCCGCAGTCATCGGATGCAAAACTGGACACTAGCAAAGTCGCCGCGCTGTTCCTACACTTTCCCGATGCTCGAAACCCTGGCACAACAGCTTGCCCGCCACGAATCGTTGAGCGACCAACAGGTCGCCGCCGCGGTGGATGAACTGGCGGGAGCCGCCGCCGCCCTTGAAAGCAAGGCCGGCTTTTTGGCCGCGCTGGCGCAAAAGGGGGAAACGGCCGCCGAGATCGCCGCCTTTGCGCGGGAACTGCGCCGCCGGGCCATCGAGCCGCCGGTGGATGCGGAGACCCGCGCGCGGCAAATCCTGGACGTTTGCGGCACCGGCGGAGACCGCCTGAACACGTTCAACATTTCGACCGCCGTGGCGCTGCTGGCTTCGGCCGCCGGGACGCCGGTGGCCAAGCACGGCAACCGCGCCGTGACTTCCCAGGCGGGCAGCGCCGACGTGCTGGAGGCGCTGGGGATAAAGATAGACTTGACGCCGGAAGAGGCGGCGCGCTCGTTGCGGGAGCATGACTTCGCCTTTTTCTTCGCGCCCAATTATCATCCGGCCTTCCGGCATATCGCCCCGGCGCGGCGATTGTGCGCCGAGCGTGGCCAGAAGACGATTTTCAATTACCTCGGCCCGCTGCTCAATCCCGCCCGGCCCGCTGTGCAATTGGCCGGTGTGCCGCGCCCGGAACTGTGCCTGCCCGTGGCCGGGGTGTTGCAGTCCCTGGGCCTGCGCCGGGCCATGGTCGTCTGCGGCGCCACGCCGGGCGGGCCTCTGGATGAATTGTCAACGCTGGGGGAAACCACCGTGGCGGAATTCTACCAGCCCCGCGCCCTGGCCGGCTCGACTCTGGCCCCCTGGAATTTTCCCGTTCAACCCGCCACGCTGGCCGATTTGGCGGGCGGGGACCGCGAGGCCAACGCGGAAATCATCCGCCGGCTTTTGCGCGGGGAGGATCGCGGTCCCCGGCGCGACGCGCTGTTGCTCAACGGCGCCGCCGCGTTGTTCGTCGCGGAAAAATGCCGTTCGCTGGTCGAGGGCTGGGAGATGGCGGCGAATCTGATTGACTCGGGCAAGGCCCGGGCCAAGCTGTTGGAGTTGACGGCACGGCAGCCGGGCTTGACGGCGCGGGCCGTTTAGGCATCTTGCAAAAATGTATAAAATCATCGGAGCGGACCAAAAAGAGTACGGACCGGTCGGCGCGGACCAGATTCGCCAGTGGATTGCCGAGGGCCGTGTCAACGGCCAGACCCAGGTGCAGGCCGCCGGCGCGGCGGAATGGAAGTCCGTGGCGGAGGTGGCGGAATTGGCCGGCGCGCTGCCCAGGACGGCGGCCCCGATGCCGGTGACGATGCCCCCCCCGCCGGTGCCCGGCGCCAGCCAGATGGCGGTGTGGGCGATGGTCGCGGGCATCTGTTCGCTTCTGTGCTGTTGCGCCTGGTGGGTTGTGGCTCCGATTGCCATCGTGTTGGGGGCTGTGGCGTTATTCCAGTTAAAAAGCCATCCCGAAATGACCGGGCACGGATTTGCCATTGCCGGCATCGTTCTGGGAATTGTGGCGATTCTTATTTACGGCGCGTTGACCGTGTTTTACATTTGCAACCCGCAGTACTTCGAAAATCTCCCCAACCCGTTCCAACAGTGAAATGATGAATGCACCGCCGGCATATTCGACCTGGCGCTTATGCGCGGTCGCGGCCGCCGCAGTGGCGCTGGCCGCGGCGGGGGCCGTGTTGTTTGTCTTCGACCCGGCCACTGCCGGTTTTTTCCCCGTCTGCACGCTGCATGAGATGACCGGATTGCAATGCCCGGGCTGCGGCGGGCTGCGGGCGGCGCATCAATTGGCTCACGGCCACATCGCAGCCGCCTGGCGGCTGAATCCCTTTTTGGTCGCGCTGCTGCCGGTGGCCCTGTGGCTGGGATTGCGCGAAGCAGTGCGAACTTTCACCGGCCGCCAGTGGCCCGGCATCGTGACCCGACCGTTCTTGGGCTGGCTGCTGTTGGCCGCCACGGTCCTCTTCGGCATCCTGCGCAACGTGTCCTTTCACGCGACGCCATAATTTGAGGATATTTTATGTACAAAGTCATCGGCTGCGATCAGAAAGTTTATGGGCCGGTGACGACCGATCAACTTCGCCAATGGCTGGCCGAGGGGCGCGTCATTCCTTCCAGCCTGATCCAGACCGAAGGGGCAAAGGACTGGAAACCCTTGTCGTCGCTTCCCGAATTTGGCACGCCGCCGGTGGTGAGCATGCCCCCGGCCCCGGCGCGCCAGGAGAGCGACAGCATGGCGGTGGGGGCGCTGGTGTGCGGCATCCTGGCCAATCTTGGTTTCTGTTTCGGCATTGTGTTTGTGATTTTGGGCCTGATCTTCTCGCTCGCCGTCCTGAGCCGGCCCGAAGGCGGCCCCGGCCAAAAAGACCGGCCGATGGCCGTGGCCGGATTGATCCTTTCGCTCCTCGGGCTGCTTTGGCACGGCCTGCTGCCGGCGCTCTTTGGCTGGCCCGGCGCATGGAGATTCCATCATTTTCGCTGGCGGCTGTGAGGGGAACATGAAATTATCGTTGACGCTTGGCCGCCGCCGCGCGCTTACCCGGTCGGAGGCTTGGGCCTGTTTCACCGCCAATCTCGCTTTGCCGGGCGCGGGGTCGCTGACCGCCGGCCGGGCTGTCGGCTACGCGCAAATGGCCCTGGCGTTTCTAGGCGTGATCGTCACTCTGGTAACGACGATTCCGATGTTCCAGTGGGTGCTCTCCATCAGCGGCGGCTCCCAACCGCCCGTGAGCGATCCCCGGGAATCTCTGTTGGATTTGTGGCGGCACGCGTGCTGGCCGCTGGCTGGGATCGGCATTTTTGCCGTGGCCCTTTGCTGGGCAATGGCAACGAGCCTGATGCTTCTGGCCGGCGCACAAAAGGACCCCGCGCCGCCGCGCATCCCGCCCGTTTTGCCAAAGGCTGAAGGATAAAGGACGAGCAAGGAAATATTCCAATTACTTCCGCTGTCCCCGCAGCCAGAGCGAGACTTCGTCGTGGTTCATTATATCGTAGGCAATCAAGGTGTCCCCGTCGCGAATGAACACCACGCGCCACTGCTGTTGCACCCGGATTTCATAAGAATGGCCTGCCAGCTTTCGGAGGCCCGGTCCGCGATGACGATGCGGATCGCCAAAAGCGGCCCCGACTTTCGCGATGGCTTTGGCAACTTCATCCCGCAGGTCCGGCGGCAACCGGGCCGCGGTTTTCCTGGTTCTTTCGGTGAGCAGGACGCGAATCACAGTCTGCCGGTAAAGGCTTTGAGCTTGAATATTGTCAAGTTTGACGATCCAGGCCGGCAGGGCAAACGCATCCAAATTGACGGGGGGTGATGCGGGCCGCGAGGCGCGGCCCGCTGCACGCGGGGGCGCGTGCGCTCCCCGGAAGTCAGACAGTGGCGGTGTGGCGGTGGGACAGGAAATGCAGCCAGCGGCGCGTCACCGGACGACGATGTATCCTGCTCAGGGCCGCGGCGTAGAGTTCAATTTGCGGGCGGTAGTGGCGGATTTTTTCGCCCAACTCCGCGGCGGGAAAATGGTCGGTCTTGAAATCCAGCAGCCAGATTTCATCGGGCAGAATCGCGGCCAGATCAATCACCCCTTGCACAACGACGAATTCATCCGCGCCCGCGCCGGCGAATTCCGCCGCGCCCAAAAGGGCCAGCTCCCCCGGAGCCATGCGGGCGGTGAAGGCCAGTTCGCGCCGGAGCGCGGGGCGCCGGCCCAGCAGTTCGCGGCCCGGCTCCGATTGCCAGAAGGCCGCCAGCGCCTCGAAGTCCAGGCTGGCGCATTGATCGGCGGTCAGCAGCTTGCGCCGGCAGAGGCGGGCGGCGTCCTCCCGCAGGCCCTCCGCCGTGGGCGCCGGATCCAGCGCCATCCGCTCCAAAAGGATGTGATGGGCGGAGCCGATGTCGGCCGCCGTCAACGGCGCTTCCCCTGCCCGGCGGGAGGCGGGCGACGTGTCAACTGCAAATATCGGCAACGCTTCCTCATCGCTCCCGGCGGCCATAAGGCGGCGCAGGCCGGAGACGGAGGCCTTGGCGGGAATCCTGGTCTCGGCGCCGAAGGGGTAACGCCAGTCCAGCCGGTCTCGCGCCCCGGGGGAAAGGTCCGCGTCGTCCGTTGCGCCGGCGGCTCCGGCAGCCTGGCTCGGTTGCGGGTCTGGCGCCAGCCAGGGATGATCGTCGTCGAAGACGGTCCAGGCGAAGAACTCGTTTTGGCCGGAGCTTTGCAGGAGGGCCGCGCCGGGAGGCCAGCTTCCCAGCCAATCCAGATAGCTGGCCCCGGCCAGGATTTCCGCCGGCGACGGCGCGTGCGCGGCGCGTTTGGGCCATTTGTCTTCGATGCTTTTGCGCGAGGCTGCGCCGGCGAGGATGAGGCGCTGCGCGGCGCGGGTCAGTGCGACGTAGAGCAGGCGCATCTCCTCGCCCAACAACTCGCGTTTTTGGCGGCGACGGGCCAGCCAATAAGGCAGGCTGGGCCAGGATTGGAACGCATCGGGCGGACGGATGCGAGGGCACAGGCCGAATTCCTCGTCCAGGATGATGTTGCCGCCCAAGTCGCCGACATTGAACCTTTTGCCCAGGTCCGCCACGACCACGACGGGAAACTCCAGCCCTTTGCTTTGATGAATGCTCATCAGGCGCACGGCGTCGCTCTCCGGCGCCGCCGCCGGCTCCGTTTCGGCTTCGCTCTCCTGCTGCGCTTCCACAAAGCGGAGGAAACGGGGCAGGCTCTCGCCGCGGGCGGCGTCGAACTGCCGCGCCAATTGCAGGAGGCGCTCGACGTTGGCGCCGCGCTGCGGGCCGCGCGGCTGAGTCAGGAGCCAATCGGCGTAATGGGTTGAGTCAATTATATGTTCAAGACAGTGCGAAACGGCGTCCCGCCGCGCCATCTGGCGCCAGGCGCGATAGTGGTCCAGGAAGCGGCCCGCCTTTTGCGCCGCCTCCGGGACGGGTGATTTTCGGGCTTCCTCGCGTTGCCAATCCACGAACGCATTCCAGAACAGCCCGTGCGGGTGGGCGATGCGGATGGCGGCCAATTCGGCCGGAGTCAGGCCGGCCAGGGGCGAGCGCAGGACGGCCAGCAGCGGGAGGTCCTGGAGGGGATTGTCCAGCAATTGCAGGGCGGCCAGGAGGTCGCGGGCCTCGGAGCTGTCGTAAAAGCCGCCGCGGGCCGCCGCCAGCGGGATGCCCAGGCGGCTGAACTCCTTGGCGTAGGCGGCCGTCTTGTGGCGCGGCGCGCGCAACAGGATGACCATGTCGCTCCAGGTCACCGGGCGCGTCTGGGCGCTGTCAAGAATGGGAGTTTTGGCGGCGCGCAATTCAGCCAGGCGGCGTCCGACCAGCCGAGCCTCTTTTTCGGCGTCGGAGGCGCCTTCCTCGCTGGCGTCGTCGGACGTCTGAGACAGGCGGAGGAGGAGCAGTTCGACCGGAGTGGACGGAGTGGCGGCAGATTTCAAATTTGAGAATTGAGATTCAGTGGACGGGGTGGACGGAGTGGACGCTGTGGACGACATCGCCGGGCGGCGGCCGGAGCGCAGACGGGCCGCCTCGTCGTAGTCCACGCCGCCGATGCTTTGGCGCATGAGCGGAGCGAAGAGGGCGTTGACAAAGGCCAGGATGCGCTCGTGGCTGCGGAAATTGTCCGACAGGCCCAGGACGCGCCCGCCGGCCCCGCCCGCGGCCCATAGAGTGTTATACTTGACAAAAATGCGCGGGTCGGCCAGGCGGAACCGGTAAATGCTCTGTTTGACATCGCCGACCAAAAAGCGGTTGGACTCCGCCCCCTCGCGTGCCAGGGCCTGGATGATGGCCTCCTGCGCGCCATTGATGTCCTGGAATTCGTCCACGAAAATGAGGCGCAGTTTTTGGCGCCACTGCCGGGCAATGGCGCTGGGGCTGGCGCCGTCCCAGAGCAATCGCAGCGCGAACTGTTCGAGGTCCTGGAAGTCCAGTCCGCCGGCGTTGCGCTTGGCCTGGGCGAAGGCCGCGCCGAAGCGCCGGGCGGCGTCCAGCAGGGCGAGCATGGAAGGGCGCGCCCAGTTCCAGTCCTCGGCCAGCGGGTCGGCGCCATTTTCCATCGCGCAGACGGAGAGCAAAAAGTCCGCCTCCTCGAACAAGTCCTTGATCGGGTCGCGCCATTTGGCTTTGGGAGTGGGCCAGGTCTGGTCCATTTCGCTGATGCGGGCCAGCGCGGCGGCGAATTGCGCGCGCGCCGCGTTTTCATTCAACTGTTCCAGAAGCGCGGCGCAACGGGCGGCGTTTTCGTTTTCACTGGGCTGGCGTTGCAAAATCGGGAGCCAGGAACGGCGCCAATTTTTCAATTCCGCCATGAGCCAGGCGCGCCATTGGTCCGGCTCCGGGGATTGGAAGCCGGCGGTTTGGGCGGCGAACCATCCGGCGGGATCGCGCAAAGTCTGGGCATACCGATGCAGTCGGCCAATGAGATCGCGCACCGGCTGGTCCCAGTCGCCGCCTTGGGCCTGGATGAGGCGTTGAATGGCGATGTCATCCGGTTTGTCCGAGTTATAGACCTCCTCCAGAAGCGCATCCAGCGTCCGGCGCGCCAGGACGTGGGCTTCCTCGTTGGACATGACGGCCAATTGTGGGTCCAGGCCCAATTCGTAGAAGTGCTGGCTGACCAGTTGGAAACAGAAGCTGTGGAGAGTGCATATCGGCGCGGTTTCCAACAACGCCAATTGCTCGGCCAGCCTGGAGGAGGAGGATGGGGCGCGCTCCAGGCCCTGGCGCAGCCGCTGGCGCATCTCGGCGGCGGCGGCTTGCGTGAAGGTGACCATGAGAATCTCATCCACGCTGCCCTGGTTCTGTTCATCCAGAAGCCAGGCCAGGCAGCGATCCACCAGCGTGCGGGTCTTGCCCGTGCCGGCGCCGGCCACGACGAGCACATTGCCCCGCGCGGCGACGGCTTCCTGTTGTTGCGCTGTGAGCGCGGGCGAGTTCATCAGAGGCCAAGGGGCGGCACCTTTTCCCATTTTTGCGTCCGGGCCGACTTGAGAACGGCGTCGCAGACGACTTGGGTTTCCAGCGCGTCGCGGAAGGTGGGTGCGGCGGGCTGGCCGGTGCTCAATCCATCCAGGAAATCGGCCGCCTGGTGAATGAAAGTGTGCTCGTAGCCAATCTGCAAGCCCGGCACCCACCAATGTTTCATGTAGGGGTGATCGGCGTCGCTGACGTGCAAGGAACGCCATCCGCGCACGCGGCCCTCGTCGCGGTGATCGAAGAATTGCAGGCGGTGGAGGTCGTGCAGGTCCCAGGCGATGGAGGCGTGCTCGCCGTTGATCTCGAAGGTGTAAAGCGCCTTGTGGCCGCGGGCGTAGCGGGTGGATTCAAAAGTGGCCAGGGAACCGTTGCGGAAGCGGGCCAGGAAGGCGCAGGCGTCGTCAATGCCCACCGGTTGGATTTTTCCGCTCAGGACGTGTTTGCGCTCCTTGATGAACGTTTCGGTCATGGCGCAGACCTTCTCGATGCCGCCGTTGAGCCAGAGGGCGGTGTCAATGCAATGCGCCAGAAGATCGCCCGTGACGCCGCTGCCGGCCACCTTCACGTCCAGCCGCCAAAGGCCCGCGCCGCCCTGGGGCAAAGCCGGGCTGATGGTCCAATCCTGCAAAAACTTGGCCCGGTAATGGAAGATGCGGCCCAGGCGGCCTTCTTCGATCAATTGTTTGGCCAGGGTAACGGCCGGAACGCGGCGGTAATTATACCAGACCATGTTGGGCACCTTGGCCTTTTGCACTGCGCGCACCATGGTTTTGCCTTCCGGCCCGTTCATGGCCAGCGGTTTTTCGCACAGGATCATCTTGCCGGCCTTGGCGGCGGCGAGGGCGATTTGGGCGTGGGTGTCGTTGGGGCTGGCAATGTCAATGAGGTCAATGTCCTCCCGCTGGACCAGTTTGCGCCAATCGGTTTCGAACGATTCAAAGCCCCATTTGGCGGCGAAGGCGCGGGCGCTGTCCGCGTCGCGGGCGCAGACGGCCTTGAGGACCGGTCGAAACTGGAGGTCAAAGAAATGATTGACCTTGCCGAACGCGTTGGCGTGGGTGCGGCCCATGAAGCCGCAGCCAATTTGGCCGATATTGAGCTTTTTCATAGTCGGTTTCCGATGCGTTGATTGGAAGCCACAAACCCAAAAAAAGCAATTGCAATGCCCGCAAGAAAACGCGGTGGGCTCAGGACAAAAATCTTCACCTTCCTGGTGGGGCAGAGCTGCCGCTCTGCCCTGAACTCTTGGGCGGCGCTGCCCTACCCACGACATGAAGATTTTTGTCCTGCAACCAACGCAACGCGCCCAGCCGCAACCAAACGAATGAAACCACGGAAGACCGTGATTTCACGGATTCAACCGGCCGCAAAAAGCTCCGTCAGATGAACCACCGCCGACTCGTGGCGCGAACGGCGACAGCGGAACAGCCCGCGCTAACGCCGGTTGGCTCCGGCGACTCTTTAGGCATCGTGGTCATTCTGGCAAAAACGGCACTAAAAAGAAAACAGCCGCAGCGACAACGCACAAGGCTGAAATAAAAGCAACGGCATAAACTCTCTCGGTGATCTTTGTGCCAATCGCTACGCGAAGCAATGCCAGCACCGGCATTGCAAAACTGATATAAACTGGCTCGCCAAGATTCGCCAAACTCTTCCGACCTGTGGCAAATGGCGAGAGCATCAAAATCATCCAGACGACGAATGGAATAATCAAGGCAAGTAACTGCCAATTCGCCCAGCCAATCCGTTTGCGACCGAAGAAAAGTATCGGTGCAGATAGCGCGGCTCCGATGACGGCTTGTGCCAACCAAATCAGGCACAATGATTGGATTGTTTCCATGTGCGAACGATGCCTAACGATCCAAAGCTGAACCACCGCCGAGTCGCGACGCGAACCGCGACAGCGGAACAAACAGCGCCAACGGCGGTTGGCTCCGGCGACTTGTCAGGCGCCTGGTTCATATCTTCAAGAATCCTTTGAAAACTTCTGCTTCACCTTGTTCAATGTCTCTGGAGCAACAAACCACTCCAATAACCCGCAACTACCGCAAACTCGCAAGTGAACATCGCGCGATGAAAAAATGCCAACTGGCAGGAAAGCGCCAGCCTCTCCCATCAAAGAGACATCACGCGAATAGAACTCGCTGCCTCCACAATTACGACAAGTGTTGTTCTTGGAATCCATAAAGCGTCATGCCGTCTAACGATCCAAAGCCAAGCCACGGCCACCGGCGGCTGGCTCACGCCTGCAATCTGGACTCTCAAATCTCATATTTCAACCACAATCTCAAGGAGCACTGGCCGCCGGCTCCAGCGCGGTATCAGCCGGCGTCATTGCTTCTTAATGGTCCGTCAACGTGATAAACGCTTTGCCTTGATTCACATGCAATTTGCAACGGCCACCTATCGGCAATGTGAGTATGGGAGTCATGTGCCCAAAGTCACAGTTGCCGATGACCGGCAAATGACGCACCGCGGGAATTTCACGGATGACCGCGGTGAGATTCTCACGGGTCACGCGGCCACTTTTCGCAAAGCGTCCGATCACGATGGCCCGAACTTGTGAGAATTCCGGCAGGAACGACAGGGCGCGCAGTCCGGTATCCAGTTCCATCAAAGTAGCTTTTCCGCCGGCATTCTGTTCGAGAAAAAGAACCGCCTCCCGCAGGGGCGGAAAATAGCTCGTGCCTTGGAGCAAATTCAAGCCCGTGTAATACCCGCCGATGATCGTGCCTTCGGCTTCGCCATCCTGAATCGCCCAAAATCCCTCGTTGTCATGGAAGTTGCGATTCTGTTGGTTTTTGTTCCACTCATCATCGCTCCACTTGTCTGCCGGCCGCAGTTCAAAGGGCGAGTCGGAAAACAGGCACTGGCGGAAGTTATGGATCGTATATTCAGCCCCCAGTCGCATCATAAAGGTGGTAAACTGCGGCCCGTAATAGGTCGTCACTCCGGCGCGGGCAAGGACCGCGTTGCACAGATACCCGATATCGGAGTAACCGCAAATGATCTTCGGATGCGCTTTTATTCTCTCGTAGTCAATCCCATCCAGAATTTGCGTGGCTCCAATGCCGCCAACCACGGCGAGAATCGCCTTGACGGATGGATCGGCAAAGGCTTCGTGGAAATCTTCCAGCCGGTGTTGGGGGGAGGCGGTCAGATGCCCGTTGCACTCTCTCACGCAACGTCCAAAGCTGACCTTCAATCCCAGCGCCTCCAGCCTGCTGGTCGCATACTCAACGTCGCGTTCACTGAACCCATACAGTTGCATCGCGCCGCCAAGAGAACGCGAGAGCGCCAAAACGCGTATCTCATCGCCCACGTTTAATTTGGGAGGAATGCGCATGGCAATGACGGCTAACGATCCAAAGCTGAACCATGGCCACCGGCGGCCAAGCTCCGAATGCAATAATGACATCCAATCTCCATCGCTCAATCCAAAACTCAAGGGGCAGTGGCCGTTGGCTGCACCGCGGCGTTAGGACACTGGCTCATAGCTTCCGTCCTTGCCACGGCTGAACAAGTCCCTTCGGACTCATCTGCCCGCTCGCCATGTCCCAAGGCTCATACTCGGGACGAAGGCGTGCCGCACCTTTAATAATCTTGTGGCGCATCGAAAGATACCAAGGGAATCCAACAATCCAGAACATCGAGCATAGTATGCCTAAGGTGACTGGCCCGTATGAAATACCCGACTGGTATCGTCTGAGATGTAGCCTTGCTGAGTCAATGCCTGCCCAAACGGACGTCCCCACAATGATCGGAACGAAAAGATTGATGCTCGTGAACGCAGCAATCAAGCCACAACCGGCGAGAGAGCCGACGGTCAACAATATCGCAATCCAAGTTTTCATAATCGTGAGACGTGCAAAGTGGCTTAATAATTAATATACAGCAGGTTGTTCGTGTATTACAATAGCCATAAGAATACGGACGAAGCGGTGCGGCGACTTACGGAAATTGTTCGACGCAAACGCCTTGCGCTCACGACAGAGCACGATTACTGCCCCTGACTCAGGCGATATTACGACTTCCTGAAAGGGCTGCCGTTGCGTATGCCAAGTGAACATAAACTGGAACGGTTTCTGACCGCCCTGACCCTGAACCATGCTGCCGCCAGGACCCAAAATCAAGCTTTTAATGCGATTATTTCCAAAGGCCGGCGCAGGACAAAAATCTTCACGTCGTGGGTAGGGCGGTGCTGCTGCGCCGCCCAAGAGTTCAGGGCAGAGCGGCAGCTCTGCCCTACCAGGAAGGTGAAGATTTTTGTCATCCGCCCTCCAAAATGCGGGCAAACCACAGGAGAGGCGTCTTGGACTCGTCCGCCCTTCCATTTCATCCGGCCATAGTTCATCTTCAAGCGAGCCGCCTTGCATCAGTTTCACAGGTGGGAGATATGCCGCAGCCTTGGCAGCGTTCGAAGGCCGTTTCCTTGAGTCTGCGGCCCCGTTTGAGGCTGGCACGCCGGAACGATGCAGTTGCGCGGGGAGCGCAGGCGCCATCGCGGAGGGTGGTTGGCTCCTCGCCAACCACAGCCCACCACTCAAATTCTCCCCACCATTCGGTCAAACCGGACACGCAGCGCCAACCGGCGAGGGCGCCGGTTGGCTGCACGCGGGGCGCGTGCGCTCCCCAATTCCTACCGCATGGAAACGGCCAGACCGGTCATGGGTTAAAAGGCGATCAGGAATTAAGAGCCGGGAACCGCACCGCAAAAAGCCCAATGCGCCTCTTGACACAATTCCGATCAATCTTATAGTGCCAGAAAATGCAAAGTCACTTATCTGACGGGCAGACGGAGAAGGAGGAACCCGACTCCGCGCGTTTTCATTCATTGAAACAATTCCATTCCGCCGGCAGAGGCTTTTGGAGCGATGTCAGCGAGAGCGATTGGAACGATTGGCGCTGGCAACTCAAACAGCGGATTACCTCGCTGGAAAAGCTGCGCCGCTTGCTTCCCACCCTCACACCGGAGGAGTACGAAGGCACTCTGCTGGCCAATCATAAACTGGCGCTGGCCATCACCCCATATTTCTTCAATCTCATTGACGCCGGCGACGAGAACTGCCCGATCCGTTGGCAGGTCGTGCCGCGCGTGCAGGAAACCCACACCGCGCCCTGGGAAATGAGCGACCCGTGCGGGGAAGACTCCCATTCGCCCGTGCCGGGCCTGGTGCATCGCTACCCGGACCGGGTGCTCTTTCTGGTGACCGACCGCTGCGCGGCCTATTGCCGCTATTGCACCCGCTCGCGCATGGTCAGCAACGCCGCCGGCTACGATTTCCACCCGGAGTTCGACCGCCAGATTCAATACGTGCGCCAGCACGGGGAAATCCGCGACGTTCTTTTGAGCGGGGGCGACCCGTTGCTGTTAAACGACGAAAAACTGGAGTTCCTCCTCAGCCGTTTGCGGGCCATTCCGCACGTGGAGTTCCTGCGCATCGGCACGCGGATTCCGATTTTTCTGCCGCAACGGATCACGCCCGAATTGTGCGCGATGTTGCGCCAGTATCACCCGTTGTTCATCAGCATCCACTCCAACCATCCGCGCGAGCTGACCACCGAGGTGCGCGACGCCCTGGAGCGCCTGGCCGACGCGGGCGTTCCGCTGGGCAACCAGACGGTGTTGCTGCGGCATGTCAACGACGAGCCGATGGTGATGCGGGCGCTCATGCAGAAGCTGCTGATGTGCCGCGTCAAGCCGTACTACATTTATCAATGCGATTTGATATCCGGCTCGGCCCATTTGCGCGCCAGCGTGCGCAAGGGCCTGGAGATCATGGAAAGCCTCCGCGGCCACACCAGCGGCTACGCCGTGCCGCAATACGTCATTGACGCCCCGGGCGGCGGCGGCAAAGTGCCGGTCAACCCCGAATACGTTTTGAGCCGCAACAAGGACCGCGTGGTCATCCGTAATTTCGAGGGTCGCGTTTTTGAATATCCGGAAGGGGCGGACGGCACGCCCGCCGGCCCGCCGCCGAGAGAAATCGCCGAGCCGGAATTGGTGTGAAATCGGAGATTCTGTCACCGGTGGTGACAGCATTGGCGGAACTCCACGCCGGGGACGCGGAGTCTCTTTACGCATTGCATCGGAATGGGAAGATCGTTGGAATTGCAAATTGAGTTTTCCCCGTCCTTGCTCTATAACCAGCGCGTGTCCGATGACGCCAGAGAGTCTGTCAACGCCAGCACGCGCTGTTGCGCGGTCTTGGGACATCCCATCCGCCATTCCGCCTCGCCCCCGATGCAGAACGCCGGCCTGGCGGCCTCGGGCTTGAATTGGCGTTACCTGGCCTTTGACGTTCATCCCGATCATCTGCGCGCGGCCATCGAAGGCGCCCGGCTCATGGGCTTTATCGGCCTGAACCTCACCGTGCCGCATAAATTGCCGGCCCTGCAAATGATGGACGCGCTGGACGGCCAGGCCGGGGCCTGGGGCGCTGTCAATACCATTGTATTTGAAGCCCAGGACCCCTCCGGCGCATGGAGGCCGGTGGGAACAATCCCCGACGCTCCCGGCGGCGAGACGCGCAGTCACGGTTACAATACGGACGCCGACGCGCTGGTGCGGGCGCTCCAGGAGGAATTTGCATGGGAAACTTTGCGTGGCGCGTCGGTTCTTCTTTTGGGCGCCGGCGGCGCAGCGCAGGCTGCCGCGTTGCGCCTGGCGCAGGAAGGTGTCGCCGCCCTATATCTTGTCAATCGAACCCAGGCGCGGGCGGCGCAATTGGCGGCGGAAACGGCAAAACATTGGCCGGGGGTCAAAACCGCGGAAGGCTACCCGGAAGAATCGGTGGACCTGGTGATCAACGCGACCTCGCTGGGCCTCAAGGCAGAGGATCCGTTGCCCATCGAACTCAAATGGCTCCAATCGCGCCGCCCGCGCTTTGTCTATGACATGATTTATCGTCCGATGGAAACCCCCTTGCTGCGGGCGGCCAAAGAGGCCGGCTGCCAAGCCGCCAACGGAGCGGGCATGTTGCTCCACCAGGGAGCGCGCGCGCTGGAATTGTGGACCGGCCGCCCGGCGCCGTTGGCCGTGATGCGCGCGGCGCTGGAAAAGAGCCTTTACGGATGAGCTCGAATTTTGACCCGAAGATTTGGGCGCAGGTGCCGTTTCCTTTTTGGACGGCGTGCTTCTTCGTGCTCGGGTGCGTTGTGGGCAGCTTTCTCAACGTGTGCATTCACCGATTGCCGCGCGAACAGAGCATTATTCGCCCCCCCTCCCATTGCCCGCGTTGCGGTTATTCCATCCCGTGGCATTTGAATATACCCATTGTGACCTGGCTCTGGTTGCGGGGCCGTTGCGCCAACTGCAAAGAGCAAATCTCGATGCGCTATTTCCTGGTCGAGGTTCTGACCGGCACGGTTTTCGCCCTCTGCTGGCTTTCTTTCGGCCATCGCTCGCTGGCCCTGGTCCTGAGCGATTGCATTTTGATTTCGGGGTTGATCGCGGCGACATGCATTGACTTCGAGCATTTCATCATTCCAGATCAAATCACCATCGGCGGGATGGTGGCCGGTCTGATCCTGGCGTTTTTCGCGCCGGCCTCGCATTTGACCTTCCCCCAATTCCAGCCGATGGCCTCTCCGGGTGCGGCCATGCGCGACAGTGTCGTGGGTATGATCGTCGGGGCCGGCGTCGTCTATGGGATATTGCGCCTGGGCAAACTGCTCTTTGGCCGCTACAAAATCGCCCTGGCTGCGGGATCGCGGATTTTCTTCACCGAAACGTCTCTGCGGCTGCCGGCCGAGGAGATGCCTTATGGGGAGTTGTTTTATCGCGCCGGCGACATGATCCGCTTCGAAGCGGAACGGGTCGAATTGATAGACCGCTGTTACCGCAAGGTGGAGGTGCGCCTCCAACCCAAAGAACTGCGCATCGGCCAGGACACCTTCGACCCGGAGAAAGTGCTGTACTTGGAAGCGGTCACCGACCACGTCGTGCTGCCGCGAGAGGCGATGGGGCTGGGCGACGTCAAATTCATGGCCGCCATCGGGGCGTTTTTGGGCTGGCCGGCCGTGCTTTTTTCCCTGGCGCTCAGCTCGGTCATCGGTTCGCTGGCCGGGCTGGCCTTGATCCTGTTGCGCAAGCGGGATTGGTCGGCCCGGCTGCCCTACGGGCCGTATATCGCGGTGGCGGTCGTGATTTGGGTTTTTGGAGGCTGGCGCTGGCTGGCGCGGCTCTTTTAAGCGCGGTTGCGCGGCGGGTGGAAACCCGGCGCCGGCGCAACTGATTGTCAAGGCTATTGTTTTATCACTTGGATCGGCTCTTCCAAATCGCCCAACTGCGCGAAATTGCGCAGTTTCTCCAGCAACATCGGCGACATCCGGGTGCCTGACGGCACAATGAGCGCCCCCGCGCGCGTCCGCGCGGGGGCGGCCAGGACGTTGCCCACGCGCAAGGTCTTGATGCCCACCTCGCAGCTTTGAGCTTCGGGCGGCGTCTCCTCCGCCAGGCAAATGTCAAAGACGGCCGCCACGGCCTCCAGCACCTTGGGATCGTAGCGGCCCAGAGAGCGCATCATGCTTTCCAGCGCCCTGGCCTTGGGCGTCCGGGCCGCTTCATGGGCCAGCAAATCCTCCAGCACGCGCAGGATGCGGGCGCCGATGGGAATGTCCTCCCCTGCGACAGTGTCCCGTGGAAAACCCGTGCCGTCGAAGTTCTTGCTTTGATAACGGATGACCGCGGCGACCGATTCCAGGCGGGGAATGTTGGACAGGAGGTCGGAACCGATTTGCGGCACACGCGCCATCATGTCGGCCTCCGGCCCGGAAAGCATGCGGCCCGCGCGGGCCCTCTCCAGGACCGCCTGGGGGATGGTCACGCAGCCGATCTTCGAGAGCATGGCGGCCAATTCCAGGTCCCATGTCTGCTTGAATTTCAGGTGCTCGGCGAAAGCGCGCATGTACTCGCGCAGGCGCTGGGATTGGCCAAAGGCGTGAGCGTCATGGACGGCCAGAATGTCGCTGAGCACTTTGGCGCTGCCGTTGAGCGTCCGTTCCAGCACGTCCCGCTCGGCGGTGATCAGTCTGTACTGATTGAGTCCCGCGCGCAACGCGGGCGCCATTTCCTCCTGCGGACAGGGCTTGGTCAAGAAGCGGAAAATGTGGCCCTGGTTGACGGCGTCGCGCGCTGTTTTCTGGTCGGCGTTGCCCGTGAGCATGATGCGAACGGTGTCGGGCGCCAGGCTCTCGACTTGCACCAGGAATTCGATCCCGTTCATGCCCGGCATCTGCATGTCGGCGACCACGACGGCGTAAGGGTCGTGGCTGCGCATCAGCGCCAGTGCCTGGGCGCCGCCAATCGCGGTGTCAATCCTGAAGTCCTTCCGCAAGGTCCGTTGCAATCCCGCAAGGATGTCCGGGTCGTCGTCAACAAATAAAATTTCGTTATTCATGGGTGAATCAGACCGCCGGCAGGGCCTTGCGCCAGGCGGGCAGGCGCGAGGACATGCCAATGAGTTCCAGGTAATGGGCGTCCAGGTGGGGCGCCGGAATGCCGTCCTCGGCGCCGGCCCGCTCCCGGCACAGGACGTCGGCCACGTGAATGAGGGCCAGCGGATTGATGCCCGATTGTGGCGCGCCGCCGGGGCAGTGATGGAGCGCCACCGCTTCAACCACCGGCACGGGCAGTCCCCAAAGGCCGATCAAGTAGCCGCCCACGTCGGCGTGATTGGCGCCCAGGACCTGGTGCTCGGCCCGGACCAGCTCCAGGCCCGTCCGGGCCAGGCTGGCGGCCTGCGCGAATTCCCTGGGCAGATTGACTGCCAGCACCAGTTTGCCCACGTCGTGGAGCATTCCGGCGGCAAAGGCCTCATCGGCGCCCCGCAAATTCAAGCCTTCCAGTTGGGCGATGCTTTTGGCCAGACGGGCGACTTCCATGCTGTGGTTCCACAACGCCTGCATATTCAGCGCCCCCGTCTCCGCCCCTTCAAATTGGGAGAACGCGTGAATGGAAAGGATCAGCGACTTGATCGTTTCCAGGCCCAGATAGGTGACCGCCTCCGTGGGACTGGACAATTGGCGGCGCAATCCGAAAAAGGCCGAGTTGGCCAGCTTGAGCACCTGCGCCGTCATGCCGATATCCCGCCCAATAATGCCGCCGACTTCCTCCAGCGTCGTGTCGGGGTCGCTGGCTTTCTCGACCACCTCGGTATAAAGGGAGGGGATGCTGGGCAGGCGGCTCATCTGGCAGACCAGTCTCTTGAGCCGCTCGTTGCGGAGGGAATTTTCCAGATTGGAGGCCCGCTGCACGGTGGCTTTGAGCGACCCGGCGTCGCACGGCTTGGCCAGGTACTGGTGGGCGCAGCCGACGCACTTGAGAATGAGGTCCTTGTCGGCGTAGCCCGAAAGGATCAAGCGCACCGTGGCGGGGTAACGCTTCATGACCTCCGCCAGCAGTTCGGCCCCGTTCATCCGCGGCATGCGCATGTCGGAAACGATGACGTCAAAGGGCTTCTGCTCCAGCAGGCGGAGGGCCGCCTCGGCGCTTTCGACAAACTCCATCTCCCATTCCGAACGCATGGAGTGCAACATGCGTTGGAGGCCCTGCAATATCATGGCCTCGTCGTCAACAAAAAGGATTCGCTTCTTCATTGCTTGTCCCCCACGGATCGTCTCCGTACGCCTCCGACACTATGGTAATCGGCTCCAAAGCGCCACAGATTAAAAGCGGTTATTCAGAATCAAAAAAAAGTTTGAAAAAGCCATTGACAATCCCGCCCAACTGTATTAGTTGTAGTAGAACAGTAGGTGAACAGGTGAATTTTAACTGCGTCATCAATACGGGATCGAGCACGGCGATTTACAAACAGATCACCGACCAGGTCCGGCTGGCGGTGGCCACGGGCCGGCTGAGGGCGGGAGACCAACTGCCGAGTGTTCGTGTCTTTGCCGAAACGCTGGTGCTAAACCCCAATACCGTCGCGCGCGCTTATTCCGATCTGGCGCGGGAGGGCCTGATCGAATCCCGGCCCGGACGCGGGGTGTTCATCATCCCCAAGCGCAAGGTGTTTGCGCGCGAGGAAGGCCGCCGCCGCCTGGAGCCGCTGCTGGACGCGCTGATCGGCGAGGCGATGGCGATGGACTTCACGGCCGCGGATTTGCAGGCGGCTTTTGCGAAAAAACTCAGCCAATGGCAGCACGAGAACGGAGGCAAGAAGAACCATGAGTGAACAACCAGTCATCCGCACGAGGGAGTTGACGTGTTACTTCGGCCGGAAATGCGCCGTGCAAGCCCTGAATCTGGAGGTGCCGCGAGGGTGCGTTTTTGCCTTTTTGGGCCGCAACGGGTCGGGCAAAACGACCGCCATCCGCATGTTGCTGGGGATGCTGGCGCCCACGCGCGGAGAGGCCGCAGTGCTGGGTTGCGACAGCCAGGCCCTGGCGCCGGAGACAAGGGCGCGCATTGGTTACTTGACTGAGGAACACCAGCTTTATGGGTGGATGAGTGTCCGCCAGGCGGCGGATTTTCAATCGGCCTTTTACCCGGGGTGGAACAAGAGAATCTTCGGTGGCGTCATTGATCATTTTGGTCTCCAATCCGAGGCGCGCGTCAAAGACTTGTCGCGCGGTGAACGGGCCGGGTTGTGCCTGGCGTTGACGCTGGCCCCCGATCCGGAATTGCTGATTCTGGACGACCCGGCGCTGAGCCTGGACCCGGTGGCCCGGCGTTCGCTGGTGGAGTCCATGATCTACCTGACTGGCCGCTCCGACCGGACGATTTTCTTTTCCTCGCACAACCTGGCCGACGTGGAAAGGGTGGCGGATTTCATCGCCGTCCTGGACTGCGGCGTGTTGCGGGCGTGTTGTCCGCTGGAATCCTTCCGCAGCAGTGTGCAAGAGGTGCGGCTGCGCTTTTCAGGCGCGCCGCCGCTGTTGCCCAAAATCCCCGGTCTGCTCCAGGCCTTTCGCCTGGAGCAGGAACTGCGCGTGACCTGCGTCCACTACAACGGCGCGACGGAACAGGCGCTGAGAAGTCTTTCGCCCGAAACGATGGAAATTCTGCCCTTGGGACTGGAAGACGCGTTCATCAGCTACCTTGGGAAACGGGGCGAAAAGTCGTTCATCCTGGCGGATCCGGAGGTGCAATCATGAAAGAGATCATGCTTAAGGAATGGCGGGAGCAGATGAAGGTGGCCTTGCTTGGTTTGGCCATTCTCATCTTTCTCCTGACACTGGATTACCGAGCCTATACCCGCCAATTGGAAAACATGAATGCGCCCGGGACGCCGCTGATGGACGGGGAGTTGTTCGGACAAGCCGCGTTTTTCTGCGCCATTTTCGGGATGGCGCTGGGCTGGTTGCAAATTCGCGCGGAAAAACACCGCGATCTCTGGGCTTTTCTGGTTCATCACCCGATAACGCGGACGGCAATTCTGCTGGGCAAAATCGGCGCCGGCCTCTCTCTTTATGCGCTGGGGGCGGGATTGCCCTTGCTCGGATTTATCGCGCTGGTTCGGACTCCCGGCCATGTGGCCGCGCCCTTTGAGTGGGCGATGACGCTGCCGCTGGCCGGCCTGTTTCTCCTTGGGATTGTCTATTACTTCGCGGGGATGCTCACCGGTGTGCGGCAGGCGCGCTGGTATGGCAGCCGCGGCTTCGGGTTGGGATTGGCGTTTTTTGCCTCGATAGGAGTCGCCCAATCGCATGAATTCTGGCAGGTGCTCCTCATTCTGGCCATGACGGGCGCGGTTCTGGCCCTCGCCGTGTGGGGCAGTTTTCAGTCCGGAGGATATTATCGCAGTCAATCCATGCCGTGCAAGCTGGCCCTGACGGCCGCCTGTGTGGCGGCCGCCGTCATCGTCGTCCAGGTGGCTATTGATTTGTTCGCGGTGCTGGCGCCGGAATCCCGGAGTTTTTCTTATGGCGAATACCTGTTCACCAAGAATGGCGCGGTCTATAAGGTGACCCATCACGAATCTGAGGAACCGGAAATAGTGGATTTGGATGGCAAGCCGCCGCTGGATGACAAGACGGGCCGACCGATGAAATTAGAGGACCTCCAGCAGCATCTCGCTCCAGCCTGGGGCACATCGGTGTGCTTCGGCACTCTGGGTGAACGGAGAGACGCCCGTTATTTGAACTCTTATCGGTTTTTCGGCCTGTGGCTCATGGCCGAAAAAACGCTCTGGTATCTCAGGCACGATGGCGCTCTGGTGAGCTTTGATAGCGTCACCCGCCGGCAGACGGGCACATTGTCGGATCCCGCGATCTCAATTGGCGCCTCACCCGCCGCAGCGGGTTTCATCCCTTCATCGGATGCCTACGAAAATGGTGTTCGTGTCCCTGAACCGGGGCGAATCCTGGCTTCAGCAACAACCGTCTATCTGGCGGATCTTCATCGCCACGCGCTCAAACCCATCTGGACCGCCGGCAACGATGACAGCATCGGCGGATATGGGAGTTATACGACCACCTCCGCCGAGCAGCGCGTCCTGGTGGTGACACGAAGGTCCGTTCAATTGCTGGACACCAACGGCCAAGCCGAGTGGAGCGTTCCTTATCAGCCTTCCTATCCAGCCTATTCCAGAATCAGTGTTCTATTCCTGGAACCGGCCAACCGATTCGCGATTGGTTTTTATCCGGACTCCAAGGCCGACAAAAAATCCGGTGGGAAGCTGCTCACGCGGATGGAATGGCTGACGGCGGGGGAAGGCATCTCCAAGAGCGTGGATTTGCCCAGGTTGCCTCGCTCCGGCGGAGATGATTTCGTGATAAAATCGGTCAGTCTGCTCATGCCCCCTTCCCTTATGGCTGCGGCTGCCTTTGGGGAGGTTTTTGGGGAGGTTTTCTGGCCGTGGAATCCGTGGTGTCTGATTCCGGCCGGCCTTTGCGCGATGGTGGGCTGGTGGCTGGGACGGCGCTACAGCTTTCCGGCCAAAGCCCAGGTGGGTTGGCTCGCATTTCATTTCCTCTTCGGTCTTCCGGGGTTGCTCGCCTTTCTGAGCGTGCAGGAATGGCCGGCACGGGAGACGTGTCCCCGCTGTCAAAAACTCCGGGTGGTTGACCGCGAGCAATGCCCCCATTGCGGAGCGGACTTTGCTCCGCCGGAAAAAAACGGCACGGAAATCTTCGAATCGTTGCGCGCCAATTAGACTCTGCGCGACCCTCAGCCCCTCATGCTGGCCCGGGCCTGGCGCTGTCATCAACGGGACGGAAGGCCTTCCCGCAACGGCCTCCATCGCAAGTATCGCTTCTGATTTCTTAAACTCTCGTGTTCTCTATTCCCTCCGGCGAATTCGCGGCGCGGTTGACGGAGCATGGGCACAGCCCGCCAGCAAACCCGCCGCCGTCAACGAGTTTAAAAAGTGACACACCTGAACGCTCTCAGTTCCTTCGTGGAATGCGGATGTTTGCAATAGTTCCCTGAACGCGAATTTCATCCCGCGTCCAGGACAACTGAATGGTCTCCGGCCCCACGTCCTCATGGTTTGCCATTTCAGTGAGCGGAGGACGAATGTAGCGTTGGAGAAAAACCGACATGGTCTTGCCGGCCCTCGATTCCATGTGCGCCCAGGCATCCGCGCCGACGTAGTGATCACCGCGATGAATTTTGAATGCCGCCATAAGTTCGTCCAGCCGTGGTGACGGGGTCGGATCAAGAACGATGAGCACGGGCGTCAGGCCGGCCGCGCGGGCTTCCCGAGGAAATGAAAGTTCTTCACCGAAGCGTCCTTGACCGCTTGCAGCTATGGTGACGCGCAATTTGAATTCGTAGGCGAGTTGCTTCTCGCCGTCGTAGCAGTCAATCTGCCGGCCCTCGCCAGTTGCTTCGCCGCGCTCGTTCAGGCGTTTCACGGGTGAGTTTTTTGAGCCGACGGCCTCCCCGCCCAGACAACTGGCCAGCACCGGTTCAAATAAACATCCGGTTTCCTGCGCTGCACGGTTGTCCACGTCGAAAATCCATTTCCGCCAGACGAGCCATGACGCCAGCAAGGCATCATCCACACCGCCAAATTCCAGCAGACTGCGCGGACCAATCTGATTCATTGTTGGCTTCGGCTGGCTGGAAAGGATGCGTTGGTACTTGAGCCTCCGTTTATGGAGCGTGGCGAGGTTTTCAAAATAGAGCCGGAAGCCGGCTTCGTGCGCGACACATAATGCGAGACTCTCCAAAAGAATTGCCGCAGACGGACACACGGCCTGGGGTGTTTGAAACCACGGCAGAGGAATCCGGTAGTAGTCGGTTCGGGGTGGATCAACGGAGAGGTCTGGCAATCGAGAAACAGAAGCGGCAACCGCCAAATCGCGGCAGCATTGAGCAAGCAGGCAGAATATTTCGTTCTCGGAAAGGGCCACACGGTCATCACCGTGTCCGAGAATTCGAGCGGCGCTAAAGGCTTTCTTGATTTCGGCTGAAACTGGCATGGTCATGAGCTGGGTTGTTCGAGCAACGCCAACTGTCGGGTCTGAGAATCGGTCAATTCACTGAGCAGAAATTCAGTTCGCGCCAGCGCCGGGCTCATTCCTTCAGAGCGCGTCAGACAATAGCGAAGCGTGGGCCGGGCGGCGCCGAGGTAGCTGGCTTGGAAGCCGTAGGTCCCCATGATGTGTTCCGCAATGGTTCGCGCGAGCATGGGCGGGATGGCGTTGCCAATCTGCTGTATCCGACCGGCTGCGCTTCCGACGAACACAAACCAGTCTGGAAAAGTTTGCAGGCGGGCACACTCGCGTAATGTGAGCAGACGGTTCTCCACCGGATGCACGAACTCGCGCGTTGCCGCGCTCGTAATCGTCAGACTTGGCTCGTCGGCAAAAAGCCGCTTCAAACCGGAAGGCGCACCGCCGCGTTTCTCGACGGGTGTTCCATCCATCACGCGGCGAAAGGCGCGGCGACGAAACGATTCATGCTGCAAGTCCTCCGGCAAGTCCTTCATCGTCTGGCCGGGCCGCAATCCGCGCACACGCTCCAATTGGATTCCTGACAGTGCGGGTGCGTAGTGATCGGTGACAGTTCTTGCATCGCCTCGCAAATAGGCCTGGAGTTCATTGGACGGCGGTTGGCCATAGTCGAGTATGCGCTCCGCATCTTGAGTCGCTGGCGGCAGATCGCTGGTGGCCGTCAGAAATGTAACTTCACCTTTCCGAAAAATGCTGCCCGAAAACCGCGTGACCGGCTCGGGAAAAAGAAAATCGTGTCCCAAACGATTGCCGATTATGAGCACGCGTTTGCGTCGCTGGGGAACACCGTAACCTTGAGCGTAAACCTTTTCGACGTTGACGGAATAGCCGGCTGCCAAAAACAGCTCAAGCGCGTCTCGAATGTGCAAGCCGCCGGCGTTTGTCAGGAGACCCTCAACATTTTCCATTACAAACCATTTCGGACGAAGGCCTTCCAGCAACCGGACATAATGGCGGAGCAGAAAGTTGCGCGGGTCATCGCTGGACTTCACGCCGGCACTGCTAAATCCCTGGCACGGTGGACCGCCCAGCAAGATGTCCAGTTCACCGCGCTCAAGACCGATACATTCCAACACTGATTCAACGCCAAGTTCGCGGATGTCCGCCGCTTCACAAGGAGCCTGGCCAAAATTGCGGCGGTAAGACTCCACTGCGTTCGCATCCATGTCTGCCGCAAACCGAATATCGTAACCCGCCTGGTGAAATCCGAGAGAACACCCGCCAGCACCGGCGAACAGGCTGATCGCACTTGGCCCGTTGAGTCTGGAGTCAGCTCTATCGATTTGCTCAATCACAACACGGGAGTTTTATCATGTTCACGCCGTCGCGCAAAGCAGTTGAACTGCGTTGAATCTGTCAAAGTCCTTCAACGCATTTCAACATACGTTGGATGCTGCTTGACGCGCCCGGCGGGGCTCCTTACGTTATCCCGCTCGCGGCTGGGCGCATTCCGGCACGCTGCCAACAGTGACGGCTCTTGAAGACAAAGGCCGCCAGCCCGCGAGAATGGAAAGGTTATTTGTGAACGTGACCGTTGAAGATCTGGGGCCGTGCAAAAAATTGATGCGGGTGGAAATCGAAGTCGAGAAGGTGGAGGCCGTCTTCCAGCAAATCACCGCCGATTTCCAGCATAAAGCCAGATTGCCCGGCTTCCGGCCCGGCAAGGCCCCCAAGGACATGGTGACAAAGAGGTTCGACAAAGAGATCCAGGACGAGGCCAAACAGAAGCTCATCTCCGAGGCTTTCCAGCAGGCCATTAACGAACAGAAGTTCACGCTGGTCGCGCGGCCCGACGTGGAGGAAATCCAGTTCGGACGCGGCCAGCCGGTGCAATTCGCCGCCACGATCGAGATTGTCCCCAAATTTGATCTGCCGCCCTACAAAGGGCTGCCCGCCGCCCGCCAGAGCGCCGTCGTTTCCCAGGAGGATGTCGAGCGGGCCTTGCACTTGCTGGCCGAGCGGCATACCGATTACAAGACCGTCGCGCGCGAATTGAAAAGCGGCGACGTGGCGGTGATCCATTACACCGGCACTTGCGAGGGCAAGCCCATCACCGAAACCGCGCCCACGGCCCGCGGCCTGACGGAACAGAAGAGTTTTTGGGTGAATGTTGATGCCGTGTCGTTCATCCCCGGCTTCGGCGAACAACTGGCGGGCATGAAGGCGGGCGACCAACGCACGGTTACGGTGGATTTCCCAGCCGATTTCGCCGTGCCGCAGTTGGCCGGAAAGAAGGGCGTCTTTGATGTCCACTTGGTCGAGGCCAAGGAGAAGGCCACGCCGGCGGTGGACGAGTCCTTTGCCAAGGCCTACGGCGCGGAGAACCTGGAAAAACTGCGCGAAGGGGTCCGGGCCGATTTGCAGAATGAACTGAATCTCAAGCAAAGCCGCTCCATCCGTGCTCAAGTCGTCCAGGCTCTGCTGGACCAGGTCCAAATCCCACTGCCCGAGTCGCTGGTCGAGGACGAAACCCGCTCCATTGTCTATCGCATTGTCCAGGAAAACCAGCAACGGGGCGCCTCCAAGGAAGCCATTGACGCGCAGAAGGACCAGATTTACGCCGCGGCCAACGCCACGGCCAAACAGCGGGTCAAGTCCAGTCTGGTCTTCCAGCACGTGGCCGAGCAGGAAGGCGTGCGCGTAGATCGAATGGATCTGGTCAAGCGCGTGCAGGAACTGGCCGTTCAAAACAAGACGCCCGCCGACAAGCTCTACAAAGACCTGGACAACGCCGGGCGCCTGGGCGACATCGCCAGCCAGATTCTCAACGAGAAGGTCATGGACCTGCTGGTCCAATTCGCCCGCATCCAGGATGTGACGCTCGTGCCCGGTGCCTGACATGGGTCCGACAAGGCAGCCCGGCAAGCGGGTCCGCGGCGCGCTGGCGATCGGATGTTTGACCGTGCTGGCCGCGGGCTGCCTGGCCCCGCGTCCGGCCGCCGATACCGATATGGAAAACACCGCCAATCAGACCGTCCTCGACACGCTGCAAAGCGTCCGGGAGCGATTCGCCCCGGACAGCCACCTGGCCATCTTCAACATCAAGGCCCGCCAGGATGGCGGCGGCGTCACTCTCCAAGGCGAGGTGGACAACCCGGCCGCCAGACAGGCGGCGCTGGAGGCGGTGGCGGCGGCCGGCTTCCGCGTCAGCGACCAGGTCAACGTCCTGCCCGACTCCCGCCTGGGCGGGCGGGTCTGGGGCATTGCGACGCTGAGCGTGGTCAACGCGCGCGAGAAACCCGGGCACGCCTCGGAAATGGGAACACAACTCCTCATGGGAAACGTCTTTCGCCTATGGAAATCGCGGACCAACTGGTTCCTCCTTCAAGGCGACGACGGCTACCTGGGCTGGACGGAGGCAGGCGCCTTCACCGCCTGCACCCGCCAGGAGGCCGAGGCCTGGCAGACGGCGCCGCTGCTGACAGTCACCGCCTGGGAAGAACGCATCCTGGAGCAACCCTCCGCCGACTCCCTGCCGGTGTCCGATGTCGTCATGTGCGATCTGGTCAAACATCTGGGGGAGGAGGGCCATTGGTTCAAGGTCGCGCTGCCCGACGGCCGCTCCGGCTACCTGCCCAAAAGCGCGGCGGAGGATGAAGCGCAGTGGCGGAAAAGCCGGAGTCCGACCCCGGAGAACATCGAACGGACGGCGAAGTCCCTTTTGGGCCGGCCCTATTTCTGGGGTTGCAATTCCATCCGCGGCATGGATTGCTCCGGCTTCAGCAAGCTGGTGTTTCATCTCAATGGAATCGAGTTGAACCGCAACGCCTCCCAGCAATGCCGCCAAGGCATCGAAGTGCCGCTGGGCGAGGACTTGAAGCATCTCCAAAAGGGCGACCTCCTTTTCTTCGGCCGCCCCGACCGCCGCACCGGCTTGGAGACCATCACCCACGTTGGGATTTACCTGGGGGACAAGCTCTTCATCCATTCCTCCGAGAACGTGCATATCAGCAGCCTGGATCCCCGCTCCCCGTTGCGCGACCGCCTCCGCATCCGCTCCCTCCTGCACGCCCGGCGCGTTCTGCCCGCTCCCTGACGGGTCTCCCGTCTCTCAAGGCGGTGCATCTGGTTTTCGTGGGTTGCAGTTGTCAACTCCTGATTCAAGGATTGAGGCTGGCCATTCGATGCGGCGCCGATTACTCTTGACGGCCGATGGCCAAGCTAGTTTTCGACATTGAAACCACAGCCTTGCCGCTGGAGGGATTCGACGCGGTGCAACAGGAGTATCTGTTCCGCGAGGCGGAGAACCTGCCCGACCCCGCCCAGAGGCCGGTCCGCCGCGAGGAAATCCAGCGCCAGTTCAGCCTCTGGCCCCTGACGGGCCAGGTGGTTTGTATCGCCATGGTCAACGCCGAAAGCGGCCGCGGCAAGGTGCTATTCCTGGCCGACGACGCGGAGGCGGCGCGCGATTGGCCCAACGCGGCCGATTTCCTCCCGTGCGCCGATGAATCGGACCTGCTGACCGAGTTCTGGGAAGTGGCAGTCCATTACGATTCCATCGTCACCTTCAACGGGCGAACCTTCGACGTGCCCTTTCTCTATTTGCGCTCGGCTCTGCTCAATGTTCCCATCTCGCGCAAGGACTGGCTGGGCTACCGGTTCCAAACCGAGCCGCATTGCGATTTGCTCGAACAGTTGACCTTCTACAACGTCAGCGGACGCGACGGGGCGGCGCGGCGGTTCAACCTGGACTTCTATTGCAAGGCCTTCGGCATCGAGTCTCCCAAAAGCCACGGCATCACGGGCATGGACATCTCGCGCCTGGTCCAGGAGGGCCGCGGACGGGAGATTGCGCAATACTGCCTGGGCGACGTCCATGCGACCGTCGAGCTATACAGGATTTGGAAAGAGCGGCTGGCGTCGGTAAAATGACCTCCAACAATGGCGCTGCACAACAACGGATACGGACCGGCGGGCCGGCTGGCCAAGCCGCCGGTGGACCTGCTGATCTGCTTCGCCGTCAAGGAAGAGATGAAATTCTGCCGCGCTGAATCATGGAAAGGCGGCGGTGCGCAGTTCTGGGTCACGGGCATCGGCCGGCGCAATGCCGCCCAAAGCATCCGCGAGGCCGTTGGGCGCGTCCAACCCGAACGGGTCATCACCGCCGGTTTCGCCGGCGGCCTCAACCCCCGCCTGCCCTTTGGCGCCGTCCTTTACGAGCAGGATTTCGACGCCGGTTTTGGCCGGGAGTTGGAGGAATTGGGCGCCCTGGCCGCCAAGTTTTACTGCCATCGGCGTGTCGCCATCACCGCGGCGGAGAAGCGCGAACTGTGGCGTCAAACCGGCGCCGACGCGGTGGAGATGGAATCCTCGGTCATCCGCACGATTTGCCGGGAGTTCAAGATTCCCAGCGCCACGGTGCGGGTCATCTCCGACGACGCCCGGCAGGACCTGCCGCTGGATTTCAACGCCCTGATGACCGCCGACGACCGCATCAATTATCTCAAGCTGGCGTGGGCCGTCTTGAGCCGGCCCAGCCGCATCCCCAACCTCATCCGGTTCCAGCGTCAAACTCTCGACGCCGCCCGCCGGCTGGGCGCGGTCTTGGAAGACCTACTCGGTGCGGAGCGGCGCTGAATTGGCCGGCGGCGTTGGCGAGGCCGGCCGTTCCTTGGCCGCTTCGCTGTAACTGGTCAGGGTGGCGCCGATGGCAATCAACACCACTCCGACCCAGCGCGACGCTGTCACCTTCTCATGCACGATGAACTGGGCCGCCAACGTTGTGAAAATGAACCCCAGCGAAGTCAACGGCCAGACAAAGCTCATGTCCCACTTGGACAACAGGTAGAGCAGGATGCCGAAGAACACCGCCTCCAACGCCACCCCGGCAAGGATCCTGCCGTTGGCGGCGCCGCTTTTGACCACGCGCACGATTTCGGTGACGGTGATCTCGCGCACACCTTGCACGTCGTTGAGACCCCACTTCAGAAAGGCGACGCCGACCGATTCAATGACGGCGGCAATGACAAGAATAAGAATAACTTTGGTCATAAATCACAAGTCCTGGTAACGGATCAACCGGATGCCAAGCTGTTGGGGCAGGCGCCGGATGGTCGGGTTGATGAGCGCATCAAATTCGTTCCTAAATTGATCCAGCGACGGATGCGAGTAAAGCTCCGAATCGCCCACCGGCAGGCGCGGCAGCAATTTCTCCAGGTAGCCCCCGTCCACGCGCCCGTTCTGCAACAACCCGAACACCGCCGCGGTGTGCCGGATGTTTTTCCGCGCCAGCGCCGGCCGCGCCCGCCGCGCCAGCCAGCCGAAGATCAGGGCATGGCTGGCGCGGCAGGCCCATTGGCCGGTGGCCAGGCGTGCGTTGAGAAAGAAACGATCCCGTGTCAGGCGCATGGCCCCAATTCCCCATCGCTGCGCGTTCTCCATCAAAATTGCGAACACGACCGGGTGCAAATGGAAATGCAGATGGCCGTTAAGATGGTCCAGCGCCAGACCGGTCTCGCGGAACTTCGACACCTGCGCCTCGATCTCGGCTCCAATCTCCTCTTTGCACCGGGCGCAAAAAAAATAGCGCCAACCCGCCGCCACCGGATTGTCCGAAAACCGCCCCCGCCCGTCGGCCAGGTGGGTAATCCGCTCCGGCGGCAATGCCGCCCGGCCGCACACCAGCGCCAGATGAAGCCCCACGCCCAGGCTGGGATTCTCGCGCGCCAGTTGCACCGCCTGCTCTGCCGCCGGTTCGTTGACCATGAGACTGGCGGTGGTGAGAATGCCCTCCCGATGGGCGCGGATGACTGCCTGGTTGATGGATTCCGAGCGGCCAAAATCATCGGCGTTGACAATCAGGCGCCGCGGCGCGGTGGAAAGCTTGCTCATGCAGCGTCGGCACTCATACCAGCCGAATAAACCAGTCTTAAAGCTGTCTAACATAGTTTTGGCCCACTGGCAAATCGTTTTCGGAAAACAACGGTTTTCGGAAAACGAAAGAAAAACACTCCGCTTCGTGATCTTAATTGCGCTCCGGGGCCGTTTGATGATTGAGTTTGCCCCTGTGCAATCGAAACCCAATCAGGGCGCCATAGCTTCCGGCCTGTTGCTGGCGGTCTTTTTGTGGGGCGCCAATAACACCGGGGTCAAGTTCCTGGTCCGCTCCTGGCCGCCCATTGCCATCGGCAGCTCCCGCTTCCTGGCCGCCGGGCTGCTCCTCCTGGCCCTGCTCCGCTGGACCCGTTGGTTTGGCGGGCAAACCCCGCCGACGGCCGAGATGAAAAGACGGCTCTGGACCCGCAGCGGATTGAGCCTCGCGGTGTATATCGTGGCTTTCAATTGGGCGCTCAAGCTCACGGCCCTTTCCCACGTGGCCCTTTACCTGGGCGCTGCCCCCGTCTGGGCGTTGTTGTGGGAAGGGCGGCCGGAAAAAAGCTGGAAATCCCTCCAGCGCTACGGGGCCGCCGCGCTGGCCTTTTCCGGCGTGCTGGTGCTCTTTCTGCCCGCCCTGCACCGCGGGGACGCCCACCTTCCGGGAGAAATTCTGGGGCTGGCTTGCAGCGTGCTCTGGACAAATTTCGGCCGCCAATGCCATTCCTTGGGCCGCGAATTGTCCGGTGCGGAAATCTCCGCGCACACCTTCTGGCGGGCGGGCGTTCTATTGACACCCCTGGCGCTGGCCGAGGTCGCGACCCATGAAATCCCCTGGCGGATGGACCTGGCTCTGGTGCAACTCTTTTGCGTCGTCGGCGGCAGCGTCGTCGCCTTTGCGCTCTGGAACAACGGGCTGCGGCACTGGAAGACCAGTCGAGTCTATCTGTTCAACAACTTGATTCCCCTGAGCAACATGGCCTGGGCCAACTTCTGCCTGGGCGAACAGATCACCACGGCTTTCTGGCTGGCGATGTCGCTCATCGCCGCCGGTTTGCTCCTGGACCAGGCCGATTTGCAAAGACTCCTGGGACGCTGGCTGCCCTTTGATTAGCTTTGCGCGTCCAGGGAAATCATGCGCCGCAGTTCCAACTCCGCATAGCGCTTGCGCAGGCGGTTGAACAAGAAGGGAAATACCGCCAGCATTACAATCGCCAGCAGTCCCAGCACGGCCCAGACGTGTTCGGGCTGGCCCGCGACCCAGCCCACGGCGCCGGCCAGCGCCGCGCCCAGGCCAAGCACGGACAACGCTCCGGCCAGCGGAAGAACCACCCCGCGCGCCTTGCCCACCCGCGCGAGCAGACCCAGCCCCACGCCCAAGCCGGCCGCCAACGCCAAGCCCGCAGCGATGATGCCGGCGCCAGTCAGCGGCGACCACCATCCGCCGGGGAAGAGCACCGCGCCCAGGCTTTGCGCGTAGGGATAATCGGTGAACTTCACCGACTGGACCCACAGTGTGCCGCGGCCGGGCAGAAAGGCGTTGATCTCCAGGCGGGTGGGCAACTCCGTTGTGCCGCTCCGGTCGAACGGCAGAACAAATGGCCGCCAGTCCGAACTGCCTGTGATTTTTTTCGTCGGCCCGGTTGAACCGAGCGTGCGCGAGAAAAAGCGTCCGCTGGGAAATACGCTCCACATCTCCAGATAGCCCCCGCCTTCCACGCCGTCATGCTTGATTTCCCCGCTCACGGCGTAGAGCGTGTTTGAAATCGCCGGCTTCTCGATCGTCAACAATGGAATCGTCGCCGGTTTGTCCTCCGTCCGCTCGATCTTGAGACAGACCCGGCCCTCGTTGGTCACGACGGTCGCATAAGCCGGATCCGGCTTGCGCCCCGGAGCGTTCCAGTCAAAGGTGGAATGGGTCTGCTGGCCCGGCGCGGCCAGGGCCGGCAGGGTGAGAATACTAATCAGAACGATTTTTTTCATGGGATTGCATTTGTTTTTTGTAAGCGGCCAATATGCCCTTGAACGCGCCGGCTTCGATCTTCCCTTCGGCGAATCGCGCCCGCAGCAACCGCTCGAAACTGTCTTCAATGCTCCGGTCGTCCAAGACCTTGATCTTTTGGATCAGGCGGTCCAGGCGCAGGCGCAGGGTCGGATAGCTCACGTCGTAGGCCTGGGCCAGGTCCTTGAGCGAGCCGGAGAAAAGCAGGAACCGTTTGACAAAGGCCAAATCCTCGTCTTCCAGGTAATCAATCCAGCGCGTTCGTTGTCCGGTCTCCATATTCAATTAAATTCAATACGATATGAATAATATCTTTTGTTTTGTTAAAAACAACTTTTATTTTATTAAACTTTGCAAGTATAAGCTGCAATTCTCTTAATCATAATCTTAATCATAATCCTGATCGTAATCCTGATTTCTCCTCCCGGGTTCAATTCACCAACGGCCAAGGGCGCCGCCGGGGCCGTCGCACCTGAATTTTCCCCTTTTAAAGTCGCGCCGCCTTCTCCAACCTGAAGGGAACGAAGTCGCTTGGACATGGGCGCTTACATTTTTGTTGTTGTCATCTCCTATTTCCTGGGGGCTGTCCCTTCGGGCTACCTGGTCGGGCGGGCGCGCGGCATTGACGTGCGGGCCTTTGGCAGCGGGAACATCGGCGCCACCAATGTGCTGCGCGTGCTGGGGCGCAACGCCGGGGCCGCCGTGCTGGCGGCCGACGCGCTCAAGGGTTTTGTCGCCGCCCGATGCTCCCCGCTTTGGGCCTTGCATGTGTTTCCGTCCTCCGGCGCGGCGCGGGAAAACCTGGCGCTGGCGGCGGGGGTGGCGGCGATCCTGGGGCACATTTACACCTGCTGGCTCAGGTTCAAAGGCGGCAAGGGGATCGCCACATCGGGGGGCGTTGTTCTGGCATGGGTGCCGGCCGCGGCCCTAACGGCGGTGGCAACCTGGGTAGTCGTTCTGGCGCTTACCCGATACGTTTCACTGGCCTCGATCGCGGCGGCGGTCGTTTTGCCTTTCGCCGTCTGGCTCTGGAAGGGCAGCATGACGATGACCGGAGCGATGACGGCGTTGAGCCTGCTGGCCATTTACAAGCACAAGGCCAACATTCGGCGCCTGCGCGACGGAACGGAAAACCGCATTGGAATAAAAAGAACGTGAACGTGACCGTCATTGGAGCGGGCGGATGGGGGACGGCGCTGGCCAATTTATTGAGCCAGAACGATCATGCCGTGACGCTTTGGGTGCATGATCCCGCCCATCTGGCGCAAATCCGGGAGACAGGCTCCAACCCGTTGTTTCTGCCCGGAATCCCACTTTGGCCCAAAATCAAACTGCGGGACGATCCCCAGGAAGCCCTTCAAGAGGCCCACTGCGTTGTCATCGCCGTCCCATCGAGATTTTTCCGCGAAGTCACCAGCCGCTTCTCCGCTTTCAGCGGGCTGGCAGTCAGCGTGACCAAGGGCCTGGAATACCAGAGCGGCCTGACCATGTCGGCCATTCTCAGCACGACAATGCCCAAGGCGGCGGCGGCCGTCTTGTCCGGGCCGACACTGGCCCTGGAAGTGGCCCGTGGCATCCCGGCGGCCATTGTAGCGGCCCATCCGCGACCCGAGACGGCCAGACGGGTGCAGGCCCTCTTTGGCCGCCCGGCCTTTCGTGTTTACACCAGCCAGGACGTGGCCGGCGTTGAGTTGGGCGGCGCCATCAAGAATGTTGTGGCGGTCGCCGCCGGCATCGGCGACGGACTGGGTTACGGCGACAATGCCAAGGCGGCGTTGATCACGCGCGGCCTGGCCGAAATGCGGCGCCTGGGAGTGGCGCGGGGCGCGCGCCCCGGCACTTTTTCCGGCTTGAGCGGCCTGGGGGACCTGACGGTCACCTGTTACTCCCGGCTGAGCCGCAACCGCGCCTTTGGCGAACGGGTGGGCCGGGGTGAAAAAGTGGAGGCCATTCTGGCCGGCGTCCGCACCGTGGCCGAGGGCTATCCGACGGCCCGCGCGGCCCATCACCTGGCGCGCGAGCTGGACATCAAGACGCCGATCATAGACGAGGTTCACGCCATGCTCTACGAAGCCAAGGAAGTCCGCCGCGCCGTCCAGGATTTGATGACCCGCGATCTCAAGCCGGAGGATTGAGATAACCCTGCGCCATCGCTTTTTTCATCGCCTCCAGCAGCTCGTCATATTCCTCGAACGCCGGGAATTGCGGGAACTGCTTCTTGATGGCGTCGGGGGGGTGGAAAAGAAATCCCGTGTCCGCCTCGGCCAACATCGCCGTGTCGTTGAAGGAATCCCCGGCGGCGATGACGTGAAAGTTGAGCGTTTTGAGGGCGGTGACGGCGCTGCGCTTGGGGTGCTCCTGGCGCAGCTTGTAGCCGGCGATGCGCCCGTCCTGGACCATCAGGCGATTGCAAAAGATGGCGGGCCACTCCAATTGGCGCATGACCGGCTGCGCGAATTCCTCGAACGTATCGGACAAAATAATCACCTGCGTCAGCGCGCGCAATTGGCGCAGGAACTCCAGCGCGCCGGGCAGGGGGCGCATCGTGGCGATGACCTCCTGGATGTCGGCCAGTTTCAAGCCGTGCTGGTCGAGGATTTTGATGCGGCCGCGCATGAGTTTGTCGTAATCGGGTTCGTCGCGCGTGGTGCGGCGGAGTTTGGGGATGCGGGTTTCTTCGGCGACGGAGATCCAAATCTCCGGCACCAGCACGCCCTCCAGATCCAGCACGACGACAGACTGTTTCACCGCGGCAGTTTTTCAAAAACCCCGTTCCCTGTCGAGCCAATCAGCAACTCCGCCACACATCCGTGAAAAGCGAATTTCATCCTTGTGATCTTCATTTGAAGCCGAAAAAAAACCTCCGCTAACGTTGAGAATGATATGAATTTATCGTGGAGGAAGCAACGGGTCCGCCGTGGGAATTTCAAATTCGGAAGATCTTTCGCCAGACGGCGAATCGGCGCGGGAATTGATCTTTCGAAGGGCATTGTGGGCTTCTAACAACACTTGATCTCCCATCATCGGGAAAGCCTTAAAAACCTTGTCGAAGTTTGTCAATTCCATCAGTGCCGGGACGGCCGATTGGGCATCGATTCCGAACATTCCGAGAGCATGCGCCGCGCTGGTCCGCGCCCAACCGTCCGAATCACGCAGTGCCCGGATCAATTCGGGAACACATAATTGTGGTTCGGCATGGATTTCGCCCAGCGCCCATAACGCATTCGCCCGCGCCCCGTTGTTTGCGTTGGTTGCCGCTCGCAAGAGCAACGGGAGCGCGGGCTTGGCGGCTGGACCGATCCAACTCAACGCGTCCTCAATGGCGCTCTGCGACTCGATGGAATTGCGCTCATTGTAAATCTTCATCAAGTCGGGCACCGCGTCTCTGGCCGCATCGCCCAAAACGATGAAGGCCCTTGACGCTTCGATATTCCGCACCGTAGCGGGCACGAAATGGATTTTCATGAGTCGTTGTCTTTGTGCCAACGCCACCAACCGAAGTTTCAAGTTGGAATCTTTCGCGCGCAGCATTTGTAACAAGACGGGGATGGAATCGGTTCCGATGTGACGCACCGCATCATCGGTTTCATTCCATTCCTGCGAACCGCGCCGTGATGAGGAAGACGGGTCGTAGGTTTGCAACCAAAGAGTCAATGCTTTGCCGCCGTAAACCGGCTCACGAGGAAGTTGACCTGCCAAAAACCAAAGCAGCCCGAGAAAAAGGAGAATAGCCAACGCCGCAAACGTCCTTGGCCGCCGTGACTGCGAACATCGGTCGGTCCCATCTGAGCGCACTCTTTCATCTTCGCCGCCCATGTGAAAATGCTTATCTTCCCCCACCATTTCTGTCAATCGTCGATTCCTTGACCCGGCACGGCAGGAGACGGCATATAGGGGGTCCATTTTCCTTTTCTTAAACGGTTTTCGAGGGCAGCATCCCGGCGGATGCACTTCACGACGGACAGGCTGGAGCGGCTTCAGCGGAGCCTCACGGTGGCGCTCAATCAGGAATGGCCGCAGTTGTCCACCACCCAGAAGCGTCTGGCGAGACTCCGCCCAACGCCCATCGCCATCCGTCCCGCCCAACCACCCCGTCTGTCCGTGGTGGCCACGGTGGCGACCGATGGCGGAGAGAACAAGCTGCGCCTCGAACCGATGCAGTTGCAGGTGGTGCGGGTTGCCGACAGCCTGGGCGAAATCTACTTCGAGGATTTCATCGCGCAGTCGCTCACACCGGAGGAAATCCTGCGTTTCTTCTTTCGGTCCAACGAGCGGCTCCAGCGGTTCATCAAGTACCTCCAACTGGACTGGAATGAGTTGCTGCCCCGTTCGGACTTTCAACGAAGCCAGTTGCTTTCGATGCTGCGGGAACTGATGGAGTGGGCGGCGCTCCTCAAACTCGCCAGCCAGCCGCCGGTCAAGCTGTTGATTCGCGACGGCCTGCTGCGCAGCGTGCTGCTGACGGAGGCGGTCTTTCAGCGGCTGCGCGAGAAGTTCGAGAAGCTGACCATCAAGCACGGCCATTTGCTGGCCGGGGTGGCCAAGCGGTCGCGGGTGCTGAGTTACCTCTCGGTGGCTCTGGGGTTGAGCGAAAGTTTTGCCAACGGCGAGCCGGCCTATCTGCCCGTGCCCGCCGAACTGGAGCGTGCCGCTGCGCCCGCGCAGTACCGCTGGATCGGCAGCCGGGCGATGGGACGGCTGCACGTCGCCCGGCTGGATCGAGGCGAAGCGGTGCCGCTGATGCCTGTGGACATAGCGGAGTGGCAGGCGGAGCGCGTTGGCGAAGCCATGTCGCTGCTGGCCCAGTCGGCGCGCGCCAGTTTTCCCCTGCGCGGCTATCCACAGGCGCTGGTCCAAGCGCACGAACATGCATACATGGGCGGCTTGGAGATCGAGATGCTGGAATCCCTGCTGCTGCAACAGGTCTCCGAACGCGATCCTGCCGTGGCCCGGATGGCGCGGCAACTGAGGCTGCTGGGCAGGCGGCTGGTTGAGGGGTTGGAGGAGGATGAACAACATGAGCACTGAACTGTACGCGAACGCCCCGGCAGTGGGTTTGTTGAAGGGCTTCTCGCCCTTGCCGCACCAACTGGAAGTCGAGGTCGTCGTTCCGCATCACGAACGCGGGCTGCCGGGATTCGGGGAGTTTCTCCTCGTCGAATTGAGCGCCAGCGAGGCACTGGTGGGGCGCGTCAGCCGCTACCACGCAGCGGGGCAACTGGCGACGGATCGCGGCGACGCCTACCTCGTTGATCTGGCCAGGACCGAGGACGCGGTGCCCGCCCCCCTCATGCGACAGATGCTCCGCTACAATCTGAAAATGCAGTTGCTGGGGCACCTGCAAATCCAAGCCGCAGACCACAAGTTCAAGTTCTCGGTGGGCGAACGGGCCTTCGCGACATTGGGCAGCAAGGTGCGGGTGCCCTCGGACGCGGCGCTGGCGTTCCTGTGCAACGTGGGCCTCGAAGACGATCCGACCGCCACTCCGCTGGGGCATCTGGTCTATGGCCAGCGTGAACTCAAGACCGTCCCGGTGCGTTTCAGCCTGGGGCGGCTCAAGGGCAGGCGCAGCTTCGTCTTTGCGCGGGCGGGCTACGGCAAGAGCAATCTCATCAAGTACCTCATGTCGCAGCTTTATTCTTCCCCGCCCGATGTCGGGCTGCTCATCTTCGATCCCGAAGGGGAATACGCCCTGCCCGATGCCCACGGTCGTCCGGGACTGGTCAACGTGCCCGCGCTGCGGAGCCGGATTTCGCTCTACACCAACCGCACGGTGGAACCGCAACACGCGGATGTGTTCAAAGACAATGTGTACGTGGACTTCGGGGATTTCCCGCCGCAGGACATCGTGGCCGGTTTCGTCACGCAGGAAAAACAGGACTCCGTCTTCGCCAATCTGCTGCGGAGTCAGGATTGGGATCGCTGGAAGGAGCTTGTCGCTCTTCTGGCCGAGCACGGCTTCGCCACCGAGGACCGGAAGATGGCGGAGTTGCTTTCGTACAGGCCGCAGCAGGGGTGGCAGCGGCAGAACGATGTCAGCCTCTCGGCCATCAAGAACAACCTCGTCCCACCCATCAAACGGCTGCACCGGTCAGGCGCGACGCTGGGCAAAAACATCATTCAGGAACTGAAGCAGAATCGGGTGGTCATCGCCGATGTTTCCCTTCTGGGGAGCGAGGACGGCCTGGCCATCACCGGGATGCTCCTGCGGCGCATCTTCCAGAACAACGTGCGGCACCTGACGGATCGGAAGGCGGGCCAGACCGTGCGCTGCCTTGCGGTGCTGGAGGAAGCCCAGACGATGTTGGGCGACCGCACCCTGGACGACCGGAACGTGTTCGTGCGCTGGGTCAAGGAAGGCCGCAAATACGGGCTGGGCTGCGTGCTGGTAACACAGCAACCCAGTTCCATCTCCGACCAGATCATCAGCCAGGGCGACAACTTTTTCGTGCTGCACCTGCTCAACGAGAACGACCTGCAAACGCTCCAGCGGCACAACGCCTATTTCAGCAACGAAATCCTGGGCTTCATCCGGGGCGAGCCAATCCCCGGCAACTGCTATTTCTGGAGCGCCCCCAGCCAGCCGTTCGTGCTGCCGGCGCGGGTGTGCAATTTTGAAAACGTCTGCCAGCCCCCGGCCAAACCGGCCAAACCGGTGGGAACCGCGGCCTCCGATCAGAAGGTTCTCCGTCATCGGGTTTCCGCAGCGGTAGAGGAGGCGCTTCGGTCCAACCCCCGTGTCTGGCTCTACCCGGTGAACAGTATGCATGGGAAGAAGGAGGCCGGACTGGTTGCGTTCAGCCGGGAGTACTTGCAGGAAGCCGTCGCCGGGAGGATTTGTGAAGACCCCGCCTGCAACCAAGCAGCCAGCGGGGGGCAATGGCTTCAAAGCCAGTTGCCGCTGGAGATTGAGAGCGTGCTCAAGCGGCACAAAGTCCGCACCGGCTTCGCCGTGCTCGCGGGAGTGTCCCGCCCGGTTTGGGTCCTGCCCCAGACCGAAATCAAGCTGGCGAAAGGAAAGTTGGTGCGCAAGCAGCCGGTGGAAGTCGTCGAGCGGATTTGATCCTGCGAACTTTCCGGGCTAGAATTTCATTTCCACCCCTTCGCGGGCGGCGCAGATGACCAGTTGGCCGCCGAGCCGGGCGGCGCGGCGGCGGCAGGCCAGCACTTTTTCGTCTATCGCGCGGTCGGTGTCTTCGGGGTCGTGATGAAAAAGGGCCAGGTTCTTTACCTTGGCGCGGATGGCCAGGTCAGTGACGGAAAAACAGCAGGAATGGCCCCATTTTTTCCGCGCCGAATACGCTTTCTCGTCATATTGCGCGTCGGTAATCAACAAATCCGCCTCTTGCGCCTCCGCCACCAGTTGCTCGGGGGCCTGGCGCAACGGGCCGGTGTCGTCCAGGTCGGGGAAGCGGTCCCCGTTTTGAATCTCCAATTCATTGTCGGTCGCGTACACGATCTTGCGCCCGTCCTTGGAGAACGAATAGCCGACGCAGCCGCCGGGATGATTGAGCGGGAAGGTATGCACCAAAACGCCCTCAATTTCCCTCTTCCCCTCATGCAAATGATCGGCGACCATGCCGGCGCCCACGTCGTGGAAGGAAACCGGGAAATAGGTCGAACTCATCTGGCCGGAGAGCAGCCGATAGGCGCTGTCGTCATCGGCCCGCTGCCCATAGAGGTGAATTTTCATGGACGGCTCGTAGAGCGGGGCGAAAAACGGAAAGCCTTGAATGTGGTCCCAATGGGCGTGGGTGATCAACAAGTGCAGGCGTTGGGCGGCCGGTTGGCGGGCGATGAGGTCCTTGCCCAGTTCCCGTATTCCCGAGCCGGCGTCGCAGACGAAGATGGTGTTGTCGAACCGGACTTCCACGCAGGAGGTGTTGCCGCCATAGACGCGGGTCCAACTGGCCGGGGTTGGAATGGAGCCGCGGGTTCCCCAGAACTTGACATAGGCCGCCATTTCAACCCTCGCTATAGACGAAAATGCTGTCGGCCACCTGGATCACGTCCCCGTCCCGCAGCACTGCCGAGTGGATTTTGACCCCGTTGAGAAAGACCCCGTTATGGCTGTCGTTGTCGAAGATCACGCAATCGGTCCCGCGCACGCGCAAAAAGGCGTGCTGCCGCGAGGCCCGGCTGGATGCCAGGGCAATCTGCGCCTCCGGAGCGCGGCCGATGACCGTTTCCTCCCTGTCCAACGCGATGACGCGCACGCCGCCGTCGCCCTCAAATTGTTCCAGGGAATGGCGGCGTCTGTCCCGTTGGCGGCGCAGGATGAGGGCGCTGCCTCTGATGGATGCGTCAATTTCTGTCATGCTGCCGAGATTGCGGCCATCTTGGGCCAGGGACCTGCGTTTGAAAAGCGTTTTTTGTCCGCGGTGGAATTATTAGCCTGGCTTCTTTTGCTCGCGTGCGGGTTGATGCTTGGCGCAAGAAATAAAAGTTGCACAACGGGCGGCCTTTTCGTATTGTCCATATTGTGAGAGTCGGGTCAATTGTCAAGTCGTTGTTGCTGGCGTCGGTCATTCCTGTGATCGGCGGCGGTTGTTCGGGCATTTCGGCCGCCCCGGCCATTTCGCCCTTGATGTTTTTCTTGCCCGGCCTGGGGCAGAACCGGCCGCCTCCCACGACAAACTCGCCACCGGCGCAGGTCGCCTGGAAGACGGATTTGTTCCAAATCAATTAATTATGCGATTCCCACTTGCGTTGACGGCGAAGATCGCCGCCCATATCGTCAAGCACAAACTGTTGCGCACGCCCAAGTTCGCGTTGGTGCTGCAACTGGAGCCCCTTCACACCTGCAATTTGACTTGCACCGGCTGCGGGCGCATCCGCGAGTACTCCACCAGCCTCAAAGACATGATGCCGCTGGAGGATTGCCTGGCGGCGGCCCAGGAATGCGGCGCGCCCATGGTCTCCATCTGCGGGGGGGAACCGTTGATATATCCGAAAATCGAGGAGTTGACGGCCGGTTTGCTCAAACAGGGGCGCATCGTCTATGTCTGCACCAACGGGATGTTCATGCGCAAAAAGATGAAGGATTATTTGGCCGGCATTTACAGCGCCAAGAGCGAACCCGTTCTGGCCCGGCTGCTGGAAGAACATCTCATTTCCGAAAAGGACATCCAGGCCATCCGCAAGGGGAAATCCGACGACCGCCCGGTCATCGCTCCGACCCAATGGATGTATTGGAACGTTCATATTGACGGATTGGAGTACACGCACGATTTGATCGTCGAGCGCGAAGGGGTCTTCAAGGAATGCGTGGAGGCCATTCGCATGGCCAAAATCCTCGGCTACCAGGTCGCCACCAACATGACCGTCTATAAGGAGACCGACGTGCAGGAAATCGAGCAGATGTTCGAATACTTCTCCTCGCTCGAAGTGGACGCGCACACGATTTCCCCCGGTTACGAGTACGACGCGGCCAAGAAGGACATGCTCAAGCGGCTGGGCAAACAGCCGGAGGATTTCTTCCTGACACGAAAAATGACGCGGGAAAAATTCAAGGACATGGAGAAATGGGGCGATCGGTTCACGATCATCGGCACACGGGTTTACCAGGAATTCCTGGCCGGCAAGCGCGAATTGACCTGCACCGCCTGGGCCATCCCCACGCGCAACGTCCGCGGTTGGAAGGCCCCCTGCTATTTGATGACTGACGGCCATTATGCCGGCTACCATGAGATGCTGGAGAAAGTGGATTGGGACAAATACGGGGTGGTGGACGGCGTGGCGCGCGATACGCGTTGCGAGAATTGCATGGTCCATTGCGGTTACGATCCCAGCGGCGCGCTCATCGGCAACGCGCGCGACCAATGGAAAAACATGGCTTACAATTTCAGCGCCAAGCCCAAGCCCTTTTACGAGGGGCGCTCCGTCAACGCCTTCAACGGGTTTTCCATCGGCAAGGGCCACCTGGCCGAGGCCAAGGCGGCCATCAACTCCCCAGCCGGGGGCTGCGGCTCCGGCGACTCGACGCAGCGGGACGAGTTGATAGCAAAGATTGCCAACGCCAAGAAAGCTTGATGTGAAAGGGTTGTAAGCTCACGGGAGACGAACGATGCTTACCAACGTTCAAATTCAGAATTTCAAATCGGTTCGTGATTTGAAGTTCGATGCGAAGCGCGTCAATGTTTTCATTGGCGAGCCGAATACTGGCAAGACGAACATTCTGGAGGCTTTGGCGCTGCTTTCCGAAGGGGTTCACGAACCGGCGGAATTCAAGGAAGTCTTTAGATTCAGAAGTGTCGCCGACCTCTTTACCGACCAGCAGGTGGCAACCCCCGTCTCGGTCGTCACTTCAGGGTGTGGCTGCAAGTTGAGCTTTGACGGCCAAAAATTTAACTTTCATATCAGGCCCCGGCAAGGGGATCAGTGGCTGTGTTACATGCTCGACCAAACTGGGAATTTCGCCGGACGGGTTGATCTTCATTACGGGATCAAATACTACCGATTCAAGCCTGGCGCGACAACGACGACCCAAGCCGTGGGCGTGTTTCAGCCCCCGTTTGGGCTAAACCTTACGTCAATCCTTTACACGAACAAGGGATTGCGCAGCCGCGTATCCGATTTGTTCCGCTCGCGAAATTTTCGTTTGGAGATCAGGCCGGTTGAAAATGAATTGCGCATCGCCAAGGCAGTTGACGATGAACTGTTCAGTTTCCCTTACGAGTCAATTTCCGAAACCTGGAAGCGCATCGTCTTCTATATGGCAGTTCTCGAAACCAATGAGAATTCGACTCTCCTGCTCGATGAGCCCGAGGCGAACACGTTTCCATTTTACACCACGTATCTTGCGGAACGAATTGCATTGGATGAGTCCAACCAATTTTTTGTGACCACACACAACCCCTACATTCTGAGTTCGATCGTGGGCAAAACACCCGTGAAGGATTTGGCGGTCTTTGTTGCCAGCATGGAAAATTTCTGCACAAAACTCAAACCCGCTTCGGTGGACGGACTTTCCAAGATTCTCGACTACGGACCGGATGCGTTCCTTAATTTGGACAAGATTATTGAGGCATGAGCCTGTTCGTAGAGTGCAAACCCGATGAAACTCTGGCGATGGCGCTGGGTGTTTCCGAACGCGAGGTGGAACATGCAGGAAACAGGGCGGGAGTATGCGCGCAGCTTTCCCGCAGAAGCGGGACAACGGGGATGGTAGATGAGGACCCGGGCACCGCACCGCACCCGTACGTGAAGGCTCTGATCGAACAGACCTTGGAACACGAGATTCGCGTCCTTTACGATTCACAGCGAAAGAACTGCCTTGTCGTAATTTGTCCGCGACTGGAAGATTGGCTTGTGCAGTCTGCAAAGAGCGGTGGATTGAAAATGACGGATTTTGGTTTTGAGAGCGACACCGGCCGGAATTTGCACCGAGAAATCAATCATCGTCTGGCGAACGTCCGGCGTTTGGTTGAAGCGCTGCTTTCGGCCCGGAATTCGAGAATGCTGCGGTTGCAAACTATCATCAGGCCAGTGTAGATTAGACATTACGATATGAGCAGGACACTCTTTCTTTCGCCACCGAGTTTTGATGGGTTTGACGGCGGGGCCGGTTCGCGCTACCAGGCCCGGCGCGAGGTCACCTCGTTCTGGTATCCCACCTGGCTGGCCCAACCCGCCGCCCTGGTGCCGGATAGCAGGTTGCTCGATTGCCCCCCGCACGACATCGGCGTCAAGCAGTGCCTGGAAATCGCGCGCGAGTTCGACCACGTCATTATCAACACTTCCACCCCATCGCTCAAAAACGACTGCAAGGTGGCCGAGGCGATCAAGGAGCAAAGGCCCGGGGTGAAGATCGGATTTGTCGGCGCGCACGCGGCGGTCCTGCCGGTTGAAACGCTCAAGGCCTCCCGCGCCATTGACTGGGTCGGGCGCAAGGAATTCGATTTCACCTGCAAGGAAGTGGCCGAGGGAAAGCCCCTGGACCGGATAGACGGCCTTTCCTATCGCAATGCAGAGGGCAAAATCATCCACAATCGCGAACGCGAACTGATCGCCAACATGGACACGCTGCCCTGGGTGGTTGACACCTACAAGCGCGACCTGGAGATCGAGCGTTATTTCATCGGCTATTTGCTGCACCCTTACCTGAGTCTCTACACCGGACGCGGCTGCCCGGCCCAATGCACCTTCTGCCTCTGGCCCCAAACCATCGGCGGGCACAAGTACCGCGTCCGTTCGCCGGAAAACGTCGCCGCCGAAATGGCGCACGCCAAAAAAGTCTTCCCCCAGGTGCGCGAGTTTTTCTTTGACGACGACACCTTCACGGCCAACCTGCCGCGCGCGCGTGAAATCGCCGGCAAGCTCGCCCCGCTGGGCGTGACGTGGTCGTGCAACAGCCGGGCGAACCTGGATTACGACACCATCAAGTCATTCAAAGACTCCGGCCTGCGCCTGTTTCTGGTCGGATACGAAAGCGGCAACCAGGAAATCCTTGATCGGATCAAGAAGGGCATCCAGTTGGAAGAAGCGATGCGATTCACGCGGGCTTGTCAGAAGGCCGGGGTCGTCATCCACGGCACCTTCATTCTGGGTCTTCCGGTGGAAACCCGCGAGACCATCGAGCAAACCATCCGCTTCGCGATGGACCTGGACGTTTTCAGCGTCCAGGTTTCACTGGCGGCGCCTTATCCGGGCACCGAACTTTTCGAGATGGCCCGGCAGAACGGCTGGTTTGCAAAGAAGGATAAAACGGACATCGTCCACGACGACGGCTTCCAGCAAAGTTCGCTGGAGTATCCGGGATTGAGCAAGGAGGAAATCTTTGAGGCGGTGGACCGTTTCTATCGCGCCTATTATCTGCGGCCCAAGCCGATCTTGCGCATCATCAAGACCATGCTGGAGGACAAGGAGGTTTGCGTGCGCCGCTGCCGCGAGGGCTACGAATTTTTCAAGAGCCTGCGCCAGCGCAAAATGGACCTCGCCGCCTCGCGCGCCCTACAGTCGCCCGCGCCGGCGACGGCTTGAGCCGTAGCGATGCAGATGGATTGGGGGGGCGCGGACGTCCTCGTCCGCCGCCTTCGGCGTCGCCGAAGGCATTCATGCCTTTGTAATGGATCACTGAACCTTGTCCTGCCGGATAGCCTCCAGCTTTTGAGGAGTGATGCCCAAGCCGGCCCGCTGGAAAACGGTGCAATCCAAAGGAACCCACGGATCCAGGCCGGTGAAAGACTTGACAACAGACCACCTATGGCGGTAAAACCAGGAACTCTAAGAAAACGGTGCGCCAAAGAATTTCTGCATGAAAATGAACATCGTTTCGCCGTTCCGCGTTTTCTCTGCCAGCGCGTGCGCCGCGTTGCTGGCTGCGCAAGTTGCCTTTGCCCAATCGCCGCGCGAACATCTTTCGCTCGATGCCGGCTGGAAATTTCATCTCGGCGACGACTGGCCGGATGCGCTGCATCTGGAAAATTCCGGCACCGGCTCCGGGCCGGCGGCGGAGCGGTTCGCCGACTCTTACTGGCGCGTTGTCAATTTGCCGCACGATTGGGCGGTTGAACTGCCGTTCGACCCAGCCGCCGACGGCAGTCACGGTTTCAAGGCGCTGGGCGCGAAGTTTCCCTCAAACAGCATCGCTTGGTATCGCCGCACGTTTGAGTTGCCGGCGGGCGATTCCGGCAAATGCATCTGGCTGGCGTTTGACGGCGTGTTCCGCGAGGCGACGGTGTGGGTCAACGGCTGGTGCGTGAGACATCACGAGGGCGGCTACTATCCGTTCCGCGAGGACATCACGGACGTGTTGCATTTCGGTGGCAAGAACACCGTCGCCGTGCGCGTGGACGCTACGAAAACCGAGGGCTGGTTTTACGAAGGCGCGGGCATCTACCGTCACGTCTGGCTGGACGTGACCGCGCCGGTGGCCATCGCACCGGAGGGGGTTTTCGTTTATTCCCAATTCGGCAACAATATTCCGGAAGGCCCCGCTACAATTCAAATGCGAGCGACTTTGCTAAACAGGCAGAAGAACGCCAGCGTAGCCGAAGTCAACTGGAGTATTGTTGCGCCAGACGGAAAAAATATTGAGGAAGGTGGAGCGCACCAAATATCTGAAGTTGCTCCCAAATCGGAAACGGAATACAGCCGCGAAATTGGAATTCGTTCTCCAATTCTATGGTCCCCCGAAAATCCAAAGCTCTACAAGCTTATCACAACAGTTTCGGTTGACGACAGAATTGTTGATCAAAAAGAAACCACCTTCGCCATCCGCACCGCGGGCTTTGACCCGACCAACGGCTTCTTGCTCAACGGCAAGCATTACGAACTTTACGGCACCTGCAATCACCAGGACCATGCCGGGGTCGGCGCTGCCATCCCGGATGCGCTGCAGGAATTCCGCGTGAAAAAACTGAAGGAGTTCGGCTGCAACGCCATTCGCACCTCGCACAATCCGCCCACGCCGGAATTGCTCGATGTCTGCGACCGGCTCGGCCTGTTGGTCATGGACGAGAGCCGGTTGATGGGCAGCGATTCGGAGAACATGAAAAAATGGGACGACCAAATCCGCCGCGACCGCAATCGTCCGAGCGTCGCGATTTGGTGCATTGCCAACGAGCAATTCGCCGTGCAAGACACGCCGCAGGCCGCGAGCGTCGCGCGTTCGATGCAGGACTACGTCAAGCAACTCGACCCGACGCGCCCCGTCACCTACGCCTCGCCGGAGGATGACGTGTTCCGCGGCATCAATTCCGTCATTGAAGTGCGCGGCTGGAATTATCACTACGGTCCGCGGATGGACAAATATCACGCCGAGCATCCGAACCAGCCGAACGTCGGCACCGAGCAGGCCAGCGTCGTCGGCACACGCGGCATTTACACCAACGACCGTCCGCGCGGTTACGTCGCCGCTTACGACGTCGTCTGGCCGGGCTGGACCACGACCGCCGAAAGCTGGTGGAGTTTCTTCACCGTTCGTCCGTGGCTCTCCGGCGCGTTCGTCTGGACCGGTTTTGATTACCGCGGCGAGCCGACGCCCTATTGGTGGCCGTGCATCAACTCGCATTTCGGCATTCTCGACACGTGCGGTTTTCCGAAGGACGTTTTTTATTACTACAGATCGTGGTGGACGACAAACGTGGTGCTGCACCTGTTGCCGCATTGGAATTGGCCGGGCAAGGAAGGCCAGGAAATCCTCGTCGAAGCCTTCAGCAATTGCAAGCTGGTGGAACTTTTCCTGAACGGCGCGTCGCTCGGCAAACAGGCGATGAAGCCAAATTCGAAATTGAGCTGGCAGGTGAAATACGCGCCGGGAACGTTGAGCGCGAAAGGGTTTGATGACGCCAGCAACGTCCTTGCCGAGACGAAAGTGGAGACCACCGGCGACGCTACGCAAATTCAACTCACGCCCGACGGCAAAACGATCAACGCCGACGGCGAGGACGTGGCGGTGTTCACCGTGGCCGCACTCGATGCGCAAGGCCGCGCAGTGCCGGTGGCGCAGAACAAAATAAACTTTAGCATTGAAGGCGCCGGCAAAATCATCGGCGTGGGCAACGGGGATCCGAGTTGCCACGAGCCGGATGTGTTCGTTCCAAAAGCGCCCGAACGCGGCATTACCCTCGAGGATTGGCGCTGGCGGCTCGCAAAAGTACCGCACAACCGCAGCACCGTGCCGGAATATGCGAATGGTTTTGATGATTCGACCTGGAACAACCTCAATGCCAAAACCAGCGGCGGCGAATTGACGATCAAAACGGAAAACACCACGGCGATTTACCGCACGCATTTTACGCTGACGGAACAAGATTTGAACGGCTCCGGCGCGCAAGTCTGCTTCTCCGGATGCGATGACGAAGGCTGGTATTTCGTGAACGGCCGGTTTATCGGCGAATCGCACGACTGGCAGGCGCAACCGATTTTTGACATCAAACAATTTGTCCACGTCGGGGATAATGTCATCGCCGTGGGGGTCAACAACACCGTGGGACAGGGCGGTTTGAATCCGAACGTGACGGTCAAAGTCATCGGGCACGCCAAGGTCCCGCCGTGGTCGCGCACGCTGTTCAACGGCTTGGCGCAAATCATCGTGCAATCCACGCGCGAGGCCGGCGAAATCAAGTTGACGGCAACCGCCGATGGCCTCGCGACGACGACGGCTGTCATGCAAACGCAACCGTGCGCGTCGCGCCCGTCGGTGCCGTGAAATTAAAAATCACTTCAACCCGCGCGGTGGCGGTGTTCGCCGCGTGTGCCTGCGCCGCACAACCGTATTTCGTTTCACCGACGGGCGACGACGCGAACCCTGGCACGCTGGAAAAACCGTTCGCCACGCTGCAACAGGCGGAACAGGCGGCGCGACAAAAACACGGCGACGTTTTCCTGCGCGGTGGCACCTACTATTTGCCCGCGACGCTCGTGTTCACCGCGCCAGATTCCGGCACGAAGGACGCGCCAGTGGTTTTCCAAAATTATCAAGGCGAGAAGGCGGTCATCAGCGGCGGGATCAGGCTGGAAAATCTGGACTGGCAGCCTTACACAAACGGAATCTATCAGGCGAAAGTTCCGGCGGATTTGCAGACGGAGGAAATATTCGTCAACGGCGAACGGCAGATTCTGGCGCGCTACCCGAACTTTGACCCTGAGGCGCAATACTTCGATGGGTTCTCGGCGGATGCCATTTCCGAGCAGCGGGCGGCGCGATGGTCGGACCCTGCGGGAGGTTATTACCACGCGATGCACCCGGCGCTGTGGGGCGATTTCACCTGGCGAATCACCGGCAAGGAGACCAACGGCCAGGTGCGGCTCGAAGGCGGGTGGCAGAACAATCGCGGCTCGGCGGCGCACCGGCAAATACGCTTCGTGGAAAATATCTTCGAGGAATTGGACGCGCCCGGCGAATGGTTTTTGAATTCCAAAATACACACGCTGTATTTCTATCCGCCCGCCGGACTGGATTTGAAAAACGCCGTCGTGGAAGCGACGCGCCTGCGAACGCTGCTTGAATTCCACGGCGACCAGGAGCACCCTGTCAAGTGGATCACGTTGCGCGGACTGATTTTTCGCCAGGCGGCGCGCACGGTCATGGACACGAAGGAGCCGCTCCTGCGATCAGATTGGGCCATCTTTCGCTGCGGAGCGATTTTCTTCAATGGCGCGGAGAATTGCGCGCTGGAAGACGGCTTCATTGATCAGGTCGGTGGTAATGCCGTTTTCGTTAACAATTACAATCGCCGTATCACCGTTCGCGGCACGCAAATCGCCAAGGCTGGCGCGGGTGGAATTTGCTTTGTCGGCGACCCGCAGGCGGCACGCAGTCCGCTATTCAACTATGGGCAGGTTCACAGACTTGACGAAATTGACCGCGCGCCCGGGCCGAAAAGCGATAATTATCCGGCGGACTGCTTGGTGGATGATTGCCTGATTCACTTGACCGGGCGCGTGGAGAAACAAACCGCCGGCGTGGAAATAGACCTCGCCCAAAGCATCACCGTCCGACACTGTTCGATTTACGACATGCCGCGCGCCGGCATCAACATCGGCGACGGCTGCTGGGGCGGGCACGTCATCGAATTTTGCGACGTCTTTGACACGGTGAAGGAGACAGGCGACCACGGCTCGTTCAATTCGTGGGGACGCGACCGATACTGGCGGCCCAATATCGGCGAAGTCAACGCGTGGGTGAGGCAGGTTCCTGATTTGCCGAAACTCGACGCGGTAAGGCCAAACGTGCTCGCCAACAACCGCTGGCGTTGCGATCACGGTTGGGACATTGATCTGGACGACGGCTCGTCATTTTACATCATCACGAACAATCTTTGCCTGCATGGCGGCATCAAGAACCGCGAGGGATTCGGGCGTGTGGTCGAAAACAACATTCTGGTGGACGGCGGTTTCGATCCGCACGTCTGGTTTGCCAAGAGCGGTGATGTTTTCCGGCGCAATATTATGTGGACAAACTATCGTCCGGCCAACATGCACCGTCCGCCGTGGGGCGCGGAAATGGATTTCAACCTGGTGCAGAATTACGGCGCGGCGACGAACGCGCCCGCGACGCGGTTGCAGCAACAAAGCGGACGCGATGAACATTCCATCGTGGCCGACGCGCAATTCATTGATCCGGCGCGCGGCGACTATCGCGTGAAGGATGGCTCGCCCGCGCTGGCCTTGGGCTTCGCCAATTTTCCAATGGATCAATTCGGCGTGCAAAAACCGGAACTCAAGGCCATCGCGCGCGTTCCGCAGTTGCCGCGACCGAAAATGCCCGCGCCCCCATCCGCCGCGCGGGACGCCGCGCCGGCGACGTGGCTTGGCGCCAGCGTGCGCAACATCGCCGACGAAGGCGAGATGTCCGCGTTTGGTCTGCCCGGCGTAACGGGCGTTTTGGTGCTGGAAGTTCCGGCGGAGTCGGCCCTGGCCAGAGCCGGGCTGCAAAAAAACGATGTCATTCTTTCCGTCAACGGCGGGGAAACAGCGGACACGGCGGCGTTGCTGCGACAGGCTCCGGCATTGCCCGCCGGGAGTTCCTTGAAGATCGGGGTCTCCCGCAATCAAAAGGAAGTTGTTGTCCAGTTGATTCCGTGAAAATTTATTTGGCCTATGAAAATGTCATTCACACAAAACGCCACGACCACAAAAACATTGACGGCAAGTTTCCTGATGCTTTTGGCTTTGGCCCGCGGGCAAGCGCCCGCGGACACCGGCGCCGCCGCGCCTGCGCCGATCCCGTACGCCACGATGCAGGTGATATTCAACGGTGATTCCGAAGCCGCCATCGCCGAAAAAGCGGCGAAGGTTCTGCCGCGCGCCAATCAAACGGACTGGATGCGGCTGGAGCGGACGTTTTTCCTCCACTTTGGCGTGAACACTTTTAATGGCGTCGAGTGGGGCAGCGGTCGCGAAGAACCTTCGATCTTCAACCCTGTGGAGTTGGACGCGAACCAATGGTTGAGCGCGATGCAGAATTTCGGCGGCAAAATGATTGTGCTGGTCTGCAAGCACCACGATGGATTTTGCCTGTGGCCGACTCGCTACACGCCGCATTCGGTCGCCTCCAGTCCGTGGCGTGAAGGCAAGGGCGACGAGGTGCGGGAAGTGGCCAATGCCGCACGCGCCCACGGTCTCAAACTGGCAGTTTACGTTTCGCCTGCGGACCTTTACCAGTTGAGGACAAACCCGAAAAACCCCGCCGGTTACTATGGCAACGGCAGCAGCAATCTTCTCTCGGTCATTCCCACTGATCCGGCCAGCTTCAAATCGAATCCAGCTTTGGGCCGCACGCCGGCGGCGGGTTTCACGAATTACGCCTACGTGGTTGACGACTACAATCGCTACTTCCTGAACCAGCTTTACGAGTTGCTGACCGAATACGGACCGATCGCCGAAGTCTGGTTCGACGGCGCCAATCCGAATCGTAGCGTCAAAGAGACCTACAATTACGCGGCGTGGTATGATTTGATTCGTCGCCTGCTACCCGGAGCGGTCATTTTCGGCAAAGGGCCGGACGCACGCTGGGTCGGCTCCGAAAGCGGCTACGGACGCACCACGGAATGGAGCGTCATTCCGCTGCCTGTGTCGCCCGATAATTTTAATTGGCCGGACATGACGGCCGGCGATCTTGGCAGCCGCGCCAAACTTGCGCCCGGTTCGCATCTCTGGTGGTATCCGGCGGAAGTGAATGTCACCATTCTCGCCAATGGCCAATGGTTTTGGGCGCCGAAGAAACATCCAAGAAGCCTGTCGCAGTTGTTTGATATTTACTTCGCTTCCGTGGGACGCAACGGGAATCTGATTTTGAATCTTTCCCCCGACACGCGCGGTTTGATTCCAGACGATCAGCTCGAGGCATTAAGCCGGCTGGCGCAGGTGGTTAACGATACTTTCGCCACCAACCTCGCCGTCGGCGGCAAGCTCGCTGCCGACACTGCCAACCCCACCAACAGCCCGCCGCTGGCGTTGGACGGAAACCTCGACACTTGGTGGGAAGCCGCGCCGGGTCATACTAACGGCCTAGTGACCTTGACGCTGCCGGCTGCCGTCACCTTTGATGTCATCTCGTTGCAGGAAGCGGTGGATCACCGCGGTCAAAGAATTGAGTCTTTTGCCATTGAAACGTGGAACGGCTCGGCGTGGGTTGCGGCGCAAAAGATCGCGTCGGACGAACTGAAGACCGTCGGGCATCGCCGGCTCATTCGGTTGAAGTCGCCGGTGACCACCAGCCAGGTGCGCATCCGCATCACCGGTTCACGCATGGAGCCGACGCTGGCGGAAATCGGACTCTTCAAACAATCCATTTCCGCCTTGCCTCCTGCCATATCCGATCGTGATACCAACGGTCTGGTGGCCATCAGCAACACCGGCGGTTGCAGGATGCTCTTCACCGTTGATGGAACCGCGCCGACGAAAAGCTCGCCTGCTTACAATTCGCCGATCGCCGTGCCGTCGGGTGCCACCGTGCAAGCTGCCTGCCTGATGCCGAACGGACAGCTCGGCATCGTGGCTTCAAAACCCTTCGTCGGTTTGCCGCCAACCGGCTGGAAAGTCGTCGGCGTGGACAGCCAGGAAACTGCCGGGGCTGACAACGCCGCAGCCAACGCGATTGATGGCAACTCGTCCACCTTCTGGCATACCCGTTGGACTGACAACATGGCACTGCCCCATTATATCACGGTTGACATGGGCGCATCGCATCGGATTGCCGGCTTCACATATCTCCCACGGCAAGATGGAAACCCCAACGGCACCGTCGAAAGTTACCGTTTTGAAACGAGCACGGATGGAGCAAACTGGACGACCAACGTTGCATCGGGCACGTTCGCCAATATTCGGAACAACCCGTCTCTCCAGCAAGTCTCATTTGCTCCGGTCAACGCCCGGTTTTTCCGCTTCACGGCTTTGCAGGAGATCAACCGAAGTGGCTGGACGAGTGCCGCCGAAATCTCCGTCTTGCCGGCTAACGACTAGACGAAATCGCCCGCATCGGCGATACTGAACAACACGAACACCGCCAAAACAACTCATACTGAAATGATTGCGCTGAACAAAATTGCCACCGCCAGTCTTCTTTGCCTTGCCACCGCGACCGCCATCGCCGCTGCGCCGCCGTTGCTCAACGATCCTGTGGATGTCAGCAGTGATTTCCGCGCGTTTGAAAGCTATTATTATCTGGCGGACAAAGTGTCGGAATTCGATCCGGCATCCCACGCCGGGAAAATAGTTTATCAGCGGGCGCAATTTTCAGTAAAGCACGCATTCGACAACGATCTCGCTGTGGTCACTCCCTGCAAACCCAACGAGTTTCCCGAAAACGAATATGCCGCAAATCCCGAACTGCCGTTTTCAATTGATTTTGTTTCACCACGCACATTGAGAATCCGGATGTCCAGCGGCCCGCAGGTGCATCCGCCGCAGGAAGAACTCATGCTCGCCGGCGTGGTGTCCGCGGACAATTCGTGGAAATACGAAAAAGTCTCCGGCGGCCATCGCTACACCAGTGCGACCGGCTCGGCGACGATTTTGGAAAAACCCTTTCACATCGAACTCCGCGACACCAGCGGCAAATTGCTGACGGCCACCGACCACGCGGACGACAACAAATCCACCTTCAGCCCGGTGCTGCCATTCTGCTTCGTGCGCCGCGCCGCGGATTATTCGCGCAGCTACAACGCCGCGTTCACGCTCGCACCGGGAGAGAAAGTAATTGGCTGCGGCGAATCGTTCACATCGCTCGACAAGCGCGGCCAAAGAATCGTGCTCTGGACGGATGACGCCAACGGCATTGAAAATCAGGGCCTATACAAGCCGGTGCCGTTTTTCATGAGCAGCCGCGGCTACGGCATGTTCCTGCACACGACGACGCCGATCACCTGCGATTTCGGCCACGATTTCAGCGGCGTCAATTCGCTGATGATCGGCGACGACGAATTGGATCTGTTCGTTTTTTTCGGCACGCCCAAGGACATTTTGGACGAATACACCCGGCTGACGGGCAAATCGCCTATGCCGCCGCTGTGGTCGTTTGGCCTCTGGATGAGCCGTTGCACTTACGACGCCGAACAGCAGGTGCGCGACGTCGCCGCAAAGCTGCGCGAGAACAAAATTCCCTGCGACGTGTTGCATCTGGACACCGGCTGGTTTGAAACCGACTGGCAGTGCGACTACGAATTTTCCAAAACACGTTTCACCGATCCCGGGAAAATGCTTGCCGATTTGAAGGCCGACGGTTTCCGCGTCTCGTGCTGGCAACTGCCGTATTTCGTGCCGAAGAACAAATTGTTTCCGGAGCTTGTCGAAAAAAACCTCGTGGTGCGCGACGCGAAGGGCAATTTGCCCTACGAAGACGCCGTGCTGGATTTCTCGAATCCGAAAACCGTCGAGTGGTATCAAGGCAAGCTCGCGAATCTGTTGAACCAAGGCGTCGGCGCGATCAAGGTGGACTTCGGCGAGGCCGCGCCGAACAACGGCATTTGGGCCAATGGCCGCACCGGGTTCTACGAGCACAATTTATTTCCGCTGCGCTACAACAAAGCCGTCGCCGACATCACCAAAAAAGTCACCGGCGACAACATCATCTGGGCGCGCAGCGCATGGGCCGGCAGTCAGCGTTATCCGATTCACTGGGGTGGCGACGCCGAAAGCACGGACCAGGGCATGGCGGCGGAGCTGCGCGGCGGGCTTTCGTTCGGCCTCTCCGGTTTTTCGTTCTGGAGCCACGACGTCGGCGGCTTCACGGCCAGGGCGGTGGACGAGATGGACAAGGATTTGTTCGCACGCTGGCTGGCATTCGGCATGTTGAGTTCACACAGCCGCTGCCACGGCATCGCACCGAAGGAACCGTGGCTCTATGGCCAGGAGTTCATGGACAAGTTCCGCACGATTGACGAACTCAAATACAAGTTGATGCCTTACGTCTATGCGCAGGCGAAAGACTCATCCGAACACGGCCTGCCGATGGTGCGCGCGCTGTTGGTGGAATTCCCCGACGACCCCGGCTCGTGGGACGTGGACGACGAATATCTCTGCGGCTCTCAAATCCTGGTCGCGCCGCTGCTGCACGAAAAGGAAACCAGCCGCGACGTTTATTTGCCGCCGGGAATCTGGGTTGATTATCAGAGCGGAAAAAGTTTTGCCGGCGGCTGGCAAAAAATCGAAGCCGGAAAAATTCCTGAAATCATACTGGTGCGCGACGGCTCGGTGATTCCGCACATCGCGCTGGCGCAAAGCACGGCGCAGATGGACTGGTCGAACATTGAGCTCGCCGTTTTTGCCAAGGACGCGACGACCGCCAAAGGTTTGATGTTACTGCCCGGCGAAACGGAAGCGCACGAACTCGCGCTGACCAAATCCGGCGGGAGTTTTAAACTGGACGCCGATCCGTTGGCTGGTAAAGTCGCGTGGAAAATTCTCGCCCGCTGAGCATGAAGCTGAGTTTTTATGACAGGAAGAATTGATATGAAGCGGAAATTAGTTTGCCTTGCCCCCGGCCTCGCGGCGTTCTTCGCCACGGTTGATTTGTCCGGCGCTGCCACCAACGAAACCGCCAGGGTTGTCCCGGCTGACTTGCAGCAAACGAGCGGTCCGCTCGACACCATGTTCAAGTTCTGCGTCGGCGCCGGCCGCGCGAATGAAGGATTGCGCGCCGACTGGCAGCGGCAACTCACTTACACGCGCCGCGAATGCGGTTTTGAATACATCCGCATGCACGGTTTGTTCTGCGATGACATGGGCGTTTACCATGAGGACAAAGGCAAGCCGGAATACAACTGGCAATACATTGACGAGCTTTACGATTTTCTCCACAGCATCGGCATGAAGCCGTTTGTGGAATTGAGCTTCATGCCGTCGGCGCTGGCCAGCGGTTCAAAGACCATTTTCTGGTGGCGCGGCAACGTGACTCCGCCCAAAGACATGAACAAATGGGCGGACTTCATTCGCGCCTTCGTCCTCCACCTGCGGGAGCGTTACGGCGACGCCGAGGTGCGCACGTGGTATTTCGAGGTCTGGAACGAGCCGAACCTGGACGGCTTTTGGGCCGGCACGCAACAACGGTATTTCGATCTCTACGCCGCGACGGCGCGCGCCATCAAGAGCGTTTCTGCCGATTACAGGGTGGGCGGCCCGGCGACGGCGGGTTGCGGCTGGGTGCCGGAGTTCATTCATTTCTGCGACACGAACCACGCGCCGGTGGATTTCATCTCCACACACACTTATGGCGTGGAAAGCGGTTATCTGGACGAACATGGCGACGCCGGCACGGTGCTTTCAAAAAACCCCAACTCCATTTTCGGCGAAGTCAAACAAGTGCGCCGGCAGATTGCCGAATCGGCGATGCCCAAGCTGGAGCTGCACTTCACCGAATGGAGCACGTCCTACACGCCGGCCGATCCGGTTCACGACAGCTACCACAGCGCGGCTTACATCCTGGACAAGCTCAAAAAATGCGGCGACGCCGCGCAATCCATGTCCTACTGGACGTTCACAGATGTTTTCGAGGAAGCCGGCCCGCGCTGGGAGGCCTTTCACGGCGGCTTCGGCCTGATCAATTACGAGGACATCAACAAGCCGGCGTTTTACGCGTATCAATTTTTGAACCGGCTTGGTCCGACGGAATTGAAGAACGACGATCCGTCCTCGTGGATTTGCGCCGACCATGCCGGCGGCGTGCAGGCGTTGATTTGGGATTTCACAAACACGCATCCCGGCCCGAAAGTTCATAACCAGGAGTTTTACAAACGCGATTTGCCCGCGCAGCCAAAAAACAAAATCACACTCACCCTGTCAAACCTGCCCAAGGGAAAATATGCCGTGGAAACTAGCAGAGTCGGCTACCGGGTCAACGACGCCTACGCCACCTATCGCGACTTAGGCTCACCCGCGCAACTCACCAAGGCCCAGGTCGCCAAAATCAAATCCGAAAACAGCGGCGCGCCCGTGGAAGTCCGCACCGTGAAGATCGGCCGTGACGGAAAATTTGAGCAGCAGTTCGACCTCCGTGAAAACGATGTCGCGCTGATCACGCTCAAGCCGCTGCGGTAACTAAGGAGCCGTCAAAAAATAACATTTACAATCTGACTTGGTCTTTTGGCGGCTGGCGGCGTTGCTCCTGAGTCGAAGATCCACGAGGGATATTCTCCTTCGTCGCGCCTTGCCAGCCGCCAAAATCCCGGCGTCATATTTGTAAATGTTATTTCCTGACGGCTCCTAACCAGAGAGCCAAGGGCAACTGCACGATTTCAGCGCGGTCTCATGGTTCGACAGAATCATCCACCGACGCGTTTGATGCGGATGGCGATGCAAGGCTTGCCCGGCAGCGGAATGGAACGCCTATTCGCGTCCGCATAGAGAGAATCATCCTTCTGCTTCAGCGTGAACTCGCCGGACACAGGTGTGGCAGTCATGTTCCACGTGTCGAGAACTTCGGCGGTGAATTTCGTTCCGTCGGCGATTTGCGGTTGGCCCGGGGCTTGTTTGGGGATTTCAAAATCCCAATTCGTCGGCGTCTGTTTGCCGAGATAAACGAGGTAGTATTTGCCCGGCTGGCCGCCCATTTCGGGATGCCCGTCAATCGGCTCGATGCCTTCAGCAGGCGAATCGTCGAGGACTTTTTTCAGAAACGCGAGGCGCGCGGGACTTTGGCCTTTGAGCACGCCGCCTTTGGACCACCAGAGAACCTGGTCATCGCTCTTGTAGGTTTCGCCATGGCCGCAATAAGTGCCGGCGACGGTGGCGTTCCAAAAGCGGAAGACGAGTTCCTCGGCGCTCAATCGGCCCCAGCCGCTCGGAATGTTGCCTTCGTATTGCACTTCGTCATAAACGACCGGCTTGTGGAACTGGTCGCGATAGATCCGCGCGCGGGCCGGGTCCCGGACGGCGGCGCCGTTCTGAAGGCTCGCGTGCGTGATCCACGGCAGGTTGTAATTGAAAAGTTTCACGCCGTAGTGGATCGAAAGCAGATGGTGATACGGGTCGTCGCGCGAAATGATTTCGCCGAAGCGCACGAAATCGGATTCCTTTTTGTGCCGCATGAAATCCCATTCGTTGGCGAGCGACCACCAGACATTGCGATATGCCGCGAGCCGCGCGGCCACGTAATGCAGGTAACGGTCGTCCGCGCCCGCCGGCATCCGGTCGAATCCCCAATGGCCTTCGTCGTAAGGATGAAACAAAATGATGTCCGCCTGAATGCCGGGCTTTTGCAAATCGGCGACGCGCTGTTCGAGGTGCTGGAAATACTTTGGATTGAAGCGCGTGAAGTCCCAATGCGTGGTCGGAACGCCCTCGAATGGATAGAGGATCGGCTCGTTGGTATTCCAAACGTAACGTTTCGGAAAAACACACATGCGGATTTTGTTGAACGGGGATGCGGCGAGCGTTTTCAGCGTCTGCTCCTGCAACGGCTCCGGCTGCCACTCCCAGACATAGCACGTAGTGCCGAGTTCCTTGCAAGGCGTGCCGTCGGCATAGGCGAAATGACACGTGTGCGCGACGCGGACCGGGCCGTGATTGTGGCGCGACGGTTTTGTGGCTCTGAACGAGCCGGTCTTGCCATTGAGTTTGCGAACGTTGCTGACGGTTGCGTATTCCCACTTGCCTTGTGTGTCCGGCATGAAGCGCATGCGATAAATTCCGTCGCCGTCGTAAAAACCACTCGTTTGGACAATATTCGTTCCTTGCGTGAAGCGCGCGGAAAACATCACGTCGGTGAACGGATTTCCATTCGTCGGCCCCTTCAATGCGAGTTCAAAAATTCCCCATTGTTCGATGGCCCGCGCGACGACGGGGGAGAGAGCAAAAATCGCAAGCGCAATGAAGGAGGTGCGAAAACTATGAATAAGTGAGAATCGCCTTCCAATCGGAAGCGCTGGAACACAAGAGTTGGCGCCGCGCTGCATTTCGATACAAATGCCGCCTTCGCGTTTCATTCAGCAAGGACAATCATGGCGTTTAGCTGCGAACGTGCCGGTCAACAGCATCCTGGTATGCCGGGAAAATGGAGTTCAGCGTGGCTATTGACATTCCAGCCGGCCATTTTCACCATCATGCCATGTTGATCGTGATCAAAAGTCAATTCTCCCTTACCAAGAAGCTCCGGGCAGTTTGCCTTTTCGCCGCCCTGCTGGCGCTATTGACATCCCCAATCCTTGCTCAAGCGCCTGGCGCCGCTGCCACAACTCCGGACACAAGCCCAGCGACGCAGCCGAGGACTTTCATCAACTATTTTCTCTCCACTCCTCCGCAAGGCGAGCTGGTTCGTGAGACCTGGGGTGCAACCAACGTCCTCCCGCGCGACATCCGCAACGGGCTGGAAGACACCACCATGAAGCGATACTGCTACTGGGACGGCCAGATCATCAAAGCCCCCGATGGCAAGTACCACCTGTTCGCGAGCCGTTGGAGTCAATCCAGAGGCCACGGCGGCTGGTTCGGCTCGGTTGCCGTGCATGCTGTATCCGATTCTCTCTTTGGGCCGTACGTGGACAATGGCCTCTGCTGGCCAAACGACGCCGGCGGCAGGGGGCACAATGTCACCGCCCTCACCCTGCCCGACGGCCGCTACGCCGTTGTCATCAGCGAAACCCGTCCCTGTGAGGTCTATGTTTCCAAATCGCTCGACGGACCTTGGGAGCACCTCGGCACCATTACGGTCGAGGGCGACCCAAGGTGGCACGCCTCCAACGTCTCGATCATGGCGCGCTCCGATGGCAACTTCGAGTTCGTCCCCCGCGACGGCAGGATATTTTTCAGTGATACAGGCATCCTCGGGCCTTACAAGCCGCAGGGCGACTCGGTTTTTCCCAAGGGGATCCCAAACCTGGAAGACCCGTGCATCTGGTATTCCGGCGGCCTTTACCACATCGTGGTCAACTCCTGGTCCACCCGCAAAGCGTATCACCTCTCCGAGCACTTAACCGGCCTGCGCGATCTGTGCGTCGGCACCTTGACCCGGCCCCAAGCCAAAATGGCCGACTTCTACCGTGAACTGGGCCATCTGTTCGGCGTGGCCCTCTCGCCCAATAACCGCTGGCATAGCGCCAAAAGCCTGCGCGAAAAATGGCTCGCCCACATTGAGGCCGCCGCCTATCGGCCGGTGCTGATCATTGATGAAGCCCAGGAAATGAACCCTCTGGTCGTGTCGGAACTGCGCTTGCTGGCCAGCGCCGACCTGGACTCCCGCTCCATCCTGACCATCATTCTGGCTGGGGATCAGCGCCTGGCCGCCCGCTTGGAGGAACCGGACTGGCTGCCCATCGCCAGCCGCATCCGCAGCCGCTTGCGTCTGGAAGCGCTGCCGCCCAAAGCTCTTCAGGAATGCCTCAATCACCTGCTCAAAACCGCTGGCAATCCCAAACTACTGAGCACTTCCCTGGTTCAGACCCTCTGTGAACACGCCGCCGGCAACCTTCGCTTGCTGATGAACATGGCCAACGATCTCCTGGCCGCCGCCTGTCAACAGGAACGCGATGTGATTGACGAAAAACTCTACTTCGAGGTTTTTGCGCTGGATCCCAAGCCCGCCAAAAAATCATGAACACCCTCCCGGTTCAACGTGCCAGCCAACTGGCCAGCACCGGCCCGCAAACCCAGTGGCTGGTCGAAGGTCTGTGGTCCGAGCAAGCCGTCGGCATCTTGGGCGGCGAACCCAAATGCTGCAAAAGCTTCCTGGCTTTGGATGTCGCCGTCAGTGTCGCTTCCGGCGCCGCCTGTTTGCGGCAGTTCCCGGTGCGGCGCAGCGGACCAGTGCTGCTCTTCCCGGCCGAAGACTCTCTGGCGGTCGTGCGCCTGCGGCTGGAAGGCATCGCGGCCGCCGCGCAAGTGCCTTTTGCTTCGTTGCCGGTGGAAGTCATTACCGCCCCTTCACTCCGGCTGGACACTCCCACCGACCGCTCGCGCCTCTCCCACACCGTCCAACAACTCCGGCCCATCCTGCTGATCCTGGACCCGCTGATCCGATTGCACCGGGTGGATGAAAACGATGCCAGCCAGATCGCCGGGCTGCTCTCTTATCTGCGGGAACTCCAACGCCAGTTCCAACTGGCCGTCATCCTGGTTCACCATGCCCGCAAAGACTCCAACTCCAGCCGCCCGGGCCAAGCCTTGCGCGGTTCCAGCGAACTCCACGGCTGGGGTGACTCCAATCTCTATATGCGCCGCAAGGGTTCCCAACTGACCCTCTCCACCGAGCATCGCGCTGCTCCTGGCCAAGACCATATCCCGCTCCAACTGACCCAATCAGGCCCGGCTTTGGCCCTGGAGGTTTTGGAGCGTTCCTTGGTCGAACCCGCCTCGCCACCGACACCGGTGGATCGAGTCCGTCAAACCCTGGCTCAACTCCAAGAACCGGCGCCGCTGAACCACCTGCGCAAGCTCTGTGGCATGCGCACCGCCGCCGTCTGCTCCGCATTGACCGAACTATCCAACAAGGGCGAAGTTGTGCGGGACGCCAGAGGCTACCAACTCAAACTGCCGTTTCCCGTTTCCCGCCCTATAGACCCCCAAGGAAACGGAAACGGGAAACACTCCCTTTGCTCCAGCGGAGGATATCCAGCAGGTGCTTGTCGGACGTCACCAGCAAGGGGATTTCCTCCAGAGAAGTTTCCGCCAGAATCAAACCATCGTTAAACTCGTCTTCGGGAATCAGGCGTTGATGGAGCAAACCCCGAACGAATTGCTCACAGACTGCCTCCGCTGTGGAATCCAAATCGAAGGGCCGGATGCTCCATTGCGTCATACGCCTCAGGGCGATGCCCGCAAGCTTCCTTTCGGCTTCAATGTCCCCCTCGATAAGAATTGTGTGCAACTCGTGAAAGGCGGTCGGCGGCAGAAGAAGCGCGTAGCCCTTCCTCTGAAAGACCTCAAGGAAATCGTGTGCGAACTCCTTCTCGGCGGCCAAATCGAAGGCGAAATTAGCGTCGAGAGAGAGTTGTTTCTTTGGCCCCGGCATAAATCATCGCCAACGCCGCATTAATATGCTCCCGACGTTCTTCAGCGGTGTGTTTGCTGGCAATTTTCCGAGCCTTTGCGGCCAAGCGGCTGCCGATGGTGTTGGTCGGATAGTCGAGTTTCCTTCGCACGGCGCGTTGCTGCTGTTTCATAACCGCCTCAATCTCTCCTTTCCCGGGGATATTGTCAATAGCGGGCAAGCGGTTTGCCGAATTTCGCATTCGTTACGAAATCGGGGGGCCGGATGACGAATGCCCAAACATCGGGGTTCTTGGATGGACGGCAAATACATCCAGGAGAATCTCGACGGCCGCATTCCGGCGGACAAGGGGGCGCGGCTGGTGTCGTATTCCAAGGGCGCGGGCCGGATGAAGGTAACCGGGTTCGGGTGGAATTCGCCGCGTTCGTGGCTATGGCGGAAAAAACTCGCTCAAGTGGCCGACAAATGCGGCATTGTCGAATACGAGGAGTTCAAGGAGAAGTTCGGCTCCCATTGGGCATGGTCAATTCAGAAGCGCGTCATTTCGGAAGAATTGTCCGAGTATCCAACCGGGGCAATCGCCCGCGCGGATGGGGTTTGCGTCCCGTACGATTCAACCCAGATCACAGTTGGGCGGTCGAGCAAGTCGGAGGGCTTCTGGGAAGAATCCCTGGATGAATGGCTGGCTTTGTGTCAGAAAGAACTGGCCTTTTCGCGCCTCAAACGAGAGCGGGAGATTTTCACGTCGGAGAGCGAAGCGGAATTTGACCGGCGGGCGGCGGAATCGGCGAGAGAGGCGGCGATTTACCCGCCAGCGGTGCCGGAGACTGAGAGCGAAGAGACACGACATCCTGAATTTGACGAAGTGCTTGCGACATTTCCACCGGAAACGCCGTTTTGACGTGTCAGAAACAGAAAAAGGGAGACGCGCTTGCAGAGAGTCCGCCCCCCAGCAACCACGGGCACGGGCAAGAGGGAAAGGGTCGCGGGGCGCGCGCCAAAAAACCATCCAGGGCAAAGGGCATCACAAGATCAATTCGCCTCATCCCCCGACTCCAACACCTCACGGACAGCGTGTTTCGCTTCACTAAAGGCGGAGGCGCGTCCTTCGTGGAACCGGAAATCCGCACGAAGGCCACGACGCTTGGCATCAATTGACGATGTATAGGCGACAAGTCGGTACTCTTCAAGAACCTTCAAAAGACGCTCCACACTTTTGGCACTTAAGTTCATAATCCGAATTGCTGTGTGCCTCTCGGCCTTTTGTCAACTGTAAATCGTTCAAATCTTAGCTCGGTTCGCAAGCCCGCTATTCTATTGCTTTTTGGATGTGGGATGCTCTGTCCGCAAATGCTCAAGAATAGCGAGGCGACATGCCTCGTCCTCGACAAATTTCGCGACGTTCGATGGAGCGTGTAAGATTACTTCCAAGGTGCGGTGGCAATACGAGCATTCCACCGACAGCGTACGGCGCCACGAAGCCTCCATCGGCGCCGTGTGAGGGCCGTCTGAAGCGAGCCACGAATGCACGAGCAGTTCTTGAACACGGAATTTGCCAGTTGACCATCTCTCAACCCTGGGATGCGGGTTGATTTGTACATCCATGTGGTCTGGTGCCATAATTGATTTTCCCGAAAATGTGGATTCAGGGCAGCTTCTTCCTTGCAGCGGCCACCGCCGCATCAATGAGACCTTTAAGGCGCTCTGCCTGTTCCTCAAATTCGAGTGCAGTAACGCACTCGCAACAAAGCAGATGTGTTTTGTCTCCGTGTATCGCGTGATCTCCAACAGCCAGCCACCCTGCAATCGGGTTTCCCGAATCCATCTTTTTCCCGCCATTGTGTTTGAAATAGATCGTTTTTTTCATGGCCCGTTTTCCTTTCACTTTAACATCTTACGTTGTCTGCAAATTCATGTGAAATTAACTGGGGATTCTACTATTGGCAACTCAAAATCATTCGGTTGGGCGTTCGTGTTTGCGGCAATCCGATGACAACACGGTAACGCGCAGCGGGGAATGGTTGAAAAAAAGACCGTTGACAAATTCACAATTATTGAATATTCTAAGGCATTGAACAGTCAAAGGCTGTGAATATGGACGAAATCGAACGAGAAGACGAAACAGAACGTGAACGATTCTGGTGCGGGGAGTGCGGGCGGGCGAGTTTTCCTGACGAGGACAGCGCGCCTGACAACCCGCTTTGCCCTGGTTGCGGCTGTGAAATGAAGGATTTGCGGAGATTGAGCAGGACGGAAAGGAGTTTGCTTGCGTTTCAGGACTGGATGGATGAAGTCCACAAAAGGGGGATGTGGGGGCCGTCGCCTGGCGGGGCGGTCGCGGAGTTGCATTGTGACCGGAGCATGATTGATAAGCTGGCGGAGCGGGGGATTCTTGAAAAAAGCGTGTATGACCGGGACGGCCATTACGTGGTGATGATCTCGGAGCGGTCCATCAAGAAGGCAAAAGAGAACAAGGCGAAGCGGGGCAAATGGACGGATTCAGGAGAGGACTGATGGAAACGGGTGGTATCAATTTGGGTGTTCCGGCGTTGGTTCGAGTGAAGGCGGCTGCGGGCCGGTTGGGAGTGAGCGTTCGCACGCTGTATCGCGACATTGCGGATGGCAAGCTGCGGCTTGTTCACGTTCGGGGGTGCTCGTGCATCGAGGAAAGCGAGTTGCAGAACTACATTGAGAGAAGCAAAGGAAACAAAAACCATGACTGACTGTATTTACAAACCAAAAGGCTCGCGGATATGGCGCTGGAAGTTCCGGCTTTGTCCAGCAGATGAGAAGATCGAGGACGTGTCGCTGGGCACTTCCGACAAACAGGTTGCGGAGAAGAGGCGGGCAGAATGGCGGCGGGAGAAGGAGCATGAGCGAGCGGGGTTCATTCCCCCGAAAGCCATTCGGGACAGCCTGCAAAAGCCGCTGGCGGAACATCTGCGCGACTTTGTAGCGGACCTGCGGGCGCAAGGGCGGAATGGGCGTTATGTCCGCACGGTTCAAAATGCCGTCGTGAAACTGGCGGCGGACTGCGATTGGAAAAGCGTCCAGGATGTCACGGCGGATTCGTTCCAAACGTGGCGGGCTGGCCAGAGCAAAGCGGCAAAGACGCTGAACGAATACCTGGGTGCTTGCGTGGCGCTGCTGAATTGGATGATGCGCAACGGGCGGGTCTCGGCAAACGCGCTAGTCACGGTGCGCAAGGTGGAAACCCGGGGCAAGGAAACGCTGATTCGTCGGGCTTATTCGACGGATGAAATTGGGCGTTTGCTGGCGGTGGCCGGGCCGCAACGTCCGGTTTATGCAATGGCGGTTCTTACCGGCATTCGTCACAACGAATTGAAGGGGCTGCGGTGGGGCGATGTGGATTTGATTTCTGACACGCCTTCGGTCGCGGTTCGCTCCTCAATCAGCAAAAACCACAAGACCGCGTTCCTGCCGCTCCATCCTGACTTGGCCGTGGAACTGTCGGCATTGAAGCCGGCGGGCGCGACAAGCGGTGATTTGGTGTTCAAAGGGCTGGTGCCGCGCTCCAAACGGTTTAAGGCGCACTTAAAGGCGGCGGGCATACCAAAGAAGGATGCGCAAGGCCATGTCGCGGATTTCCACAGTCTGCGCCACACGTTTTGCACGTCTCTGCATTGCGCCGGGGCGTCGCAACGCGAGGCACAGGAATTGATGCGGCACAGTGACCCGCGCTTGACCGCTTCGACCTACACGGACACCAAACTGCTTGGCTTGCGGGCGGCGGTGGAAAAGCTCTCGTTGAAAGCCTCACAAATAGCCTCACAAAACTTAGTCGCAAGCGGTCATTCCGTGTCGCAGTCTGTCACAACCGGGAGCCTGCCGCACCATTCGGAAACCGTTGGAAGCAAGGGGGATAAGTCACTTCCTGTCACAATGGGTCACGACCGGTCAAAACCGGGGAAATGGTGCGCGCTGCAGGGTTTGAACCTGCGACCCCTACCGTGTGAAGGTAATGCTCTGCCGCTGAGCTAAGCGCGCAAAATCGTTGATGCTCAATTGATGGCACATATACCACAACTCAGCATCGAACGAGAGGTTAAAGGATGTTTTTCAGCGGGGCAAGAGAATTTGGCGCCGTTGATCGTAAAACATTCAAGAGCAGAAATAGACGTAAATGGCCAGGGCCACGGCCACCAATCCGGCCAGCGCCGCCAAGGACCAGAGCAGGTTGCGCTGGCGCGAGGCCATGGCAAAGGTCGCGATGATGACCGCCGCCTGCGCCCCGAGCATGCCGTAGAAGAACCGCTCGCTGCGCTCGTGGTGGCGGTCGGCCGAGACGTTGCTTTGGCGGATCTCCAATTCATAAAGGTAACCGACGGTCTGGTTGAGGCGGGCTTCGGCTTCGTAGCGCATGGCGGTGAAGCGAAGCCGGGCGGCGGCAAAGGCCTGGCGCTGCGGCCCCAGGGCGGCGGCGCGGGCGATCCAATCATCGAGCCGGTCAATGAGGGTGTTAATAGGTTTGACAGCGGCGTCGAATTTGCGCGCTTCGTCCGCCGCGGCGGCCAGGGCGTCTTCGATGGCTTGAGGTTTGACCTTGCGGGCCAGCGGCGCAATCTCCGTTTCCGGGCGGGCGGCCTCAATGGCTTGAATGACGGTCTGGAGATCGGCGTTGAGCGTCACCGCGGGCGGCGGGACGGGCAGCCTGGCCTCCTGCAAGGCATCCAGAGCCTGGCGTCCGGGCGCCGAGTCCAGCATATCGGACAATGCAGACTTGGCCTCCGGCGCGAGTTGGGCGTTTTGCGCGGCGGTTCTGAGCGAGGCGAGGTCCAGAGGCGGGACGGAGGTGATTTGTTGGAGGAGTTCGAGGGAGTTGATCTGGAAGGCGCCGCGAAGGCGCTTGGCTTGGAAGAAGCCCCATTGGTCACTGGCTTTGTTCTGCTCCTGGGCGGCCAGGGAGCGGTCGTATTGGGCGCGGGTCATTTCGCTGGAGGCCAGGCCGGCCAGCAGGGTGGCAATGACGGTCATGATGACGGGCGTGGCGGCCAGGACTTTTCCCCAGTTGGACTGAGGAACGTCGGCTTTCAGTGAGTCAGGAATCTTAAGAGACATGGCATTTATTCGGGACTATTTGGCCGGGGCGTTGGTCGAGGGCGGCGCGGTGGTGGACGGCGGCGCGTTGGTGTGGGACCTGTAATTGGAGGGCGGCGTGCCGAGCGGAGTTTCCCAATCCTTGGTGAGGCGGTAGAGAATGCCGCTGTAATCCAAGAGGGAGTAAAGCCAGATGAGGAACAGGGCGGCGGCGGCGAGTTTGGGCCAGAGGACGGGTTTCTCGGCGTAGCGGTCGTCGGTGTTGAGGCTGGCGCCTCCGGGCAGTTTGGCGATGGCGGTGAGGCGTTCGCCGAAGGGAACATTGATTTTGGCCTTGGCGTTGATCGCCCAGCCATTGGCGTCAAGTATAGGACCGAGGTTCCGTTTGCGCAGCTTGATGAACGCCAGGAGCAGTGAAGGGCCGGAGACGACCAGCGCGACGCCGGCGAGCACAATGGGCAGCAAAGCCACCGGGACCTTGCCCAGGAACGCCAGCACGGTGGCCGCGCCGGCGGCCAGACTGCCTATGGCCAGGCTCAACAACGCGATCACGCTGGGGTCGAACAACGGCTTGGCCGGCGTCCCGGCGGGCGGCGCCGCGGCCGCTGCCGCTGCCAACGGCGTTTGGATATCGGCGTCCGCGGCGGCGGCGCGCTTGGCGATGAATTCCTCGATTGTTCGGACCAGTTTCTTGTAGGGGGCCCAAAAGGCCTGCCGCAGGCTGATGGGGCTGGCGACAATTTTGGTGATCGTGGCGTCGAAGTCGCGTCCTTTGCGGTCGTAGAACACGCCGTTGCGCCCGACCATCAGGTTTTCATCGTCCCCCTGCGAAACGACGGCGACGATGCCCAGCTTTTCGCCCGTGCCCTTGCGCACGCAATCGCAATAAGCCAGATAGGCGCCGGAAAGCCCCGCCATCGAGGCGTGCCGGCCAGCGTCTTCAACTGTCAAACACAAAAAACAGGCGCGCTGATCCAGGTAAAGCGCGCCGCACTGGAAAATCGCCGGTCCGCCCGCGACGTAGAGGTCGCTGAAGTTGACGAAATTGCGGCAGAGCAGGCCGAGGTCGCGCGTGTAGCGCAAAAGCTTCTCCACGTTGGCCACGTTGGCGGCTTCGGCCTCCAGCGCCTTGTCCTTGGCGATGAGGGCGTTGATGCTCTGGCGGGCGTTGCCGGCGAGCAGCGCGCGGACGCGGGCGATGCCAAGCTCTTCCACCGCGGCGCCGGTCTTGGCGGCGTTCCAGGTTTCGTAGGCGGCCAGTTTGCCTTGCAAGGCGGCCCAGCCGGCTTCGGTCAATTCCGAGCGGTCGCCCAAAAGCGGACGCACGGCGGCGGTCAAAAGCGTGGCGACGGCGGCGGCGTAAGCGGGATTCAGACCGGTCAGGAGCGGCAAGGCCTTGCCGGGGGCGGCCTGCGCCAGCGGGAAGGAAGCCAGTTCGCTGGCGTCAATGGTCAGTAGATGCGCTGCAATCTGAATGTATTCTTCCTTTGTGCGATTGAGAATATCAAGGGTCCGCGGATCGAACGCCGCGACGCGACAGCGGCCGAAATAATCATCCACCTTCGGCTTGATCGCTTGAACGGCGGCGGCGGCGGCGGCGGTATTCGCTCCGGCGGGCAAAATGGAGCGGGCGTCGGCCTCCGCCTCTTTCATCCAACCGTCGAAGGCGGCGCAGGCCTCGAAGAATTTGTCCGCCCGCTCCTGGTCAATGCCCGGTTTGCCCGAACGATCGTTGACGGCCCCCATGCACTCGGCGATTTCGCCGATGAGGGCCGCAATCGCGGGCTCATCCGCGCACTCCGGCACGATGACGCCGTCGCCGTTGAAGAGCGCGGAAGCGAAGACGCTGTTGGCGTCCATCGCCTGCGCCAGAGTTACGGGCGCGTCCTCAGGCTGGCCCAGATGGGCCAGAATGCGGCGGGCGGAGGCGAGGATTTGTTTTCCGTGGTCGGTGCCGTCGTTGATGGCGTCCAGGCTCAACGAGTCGCCACCCCGGATGAGCGTGTCGGGGTTCCTGAGAGCGCCGCCGGCCCATTGGACGGCGGCGATGAGTTCGGGCGCGCGGATGCGGCCATCGTTGTCAGTGTCAATCAGGGCGGCGGTCTTGGGATCGAACTCCAAGCCGGCGATGGGGCAAGCCAGGGCGACCCACAGTTTTTGGTCCAGTTGATCCAGGCTCATCAGATCGGCGCCCGATTCGAGCCGGACCTGGTCGAAACCACCGGCGCAAAAGAAGCTCCAGTGATGCGAGGGAACCTTGGAGTTTGTCATCGTGTTTGTTTGTTTGATTGATGGTGCCATGGACCGGCGCTGAAGCGCAAGAGTATCCGTCTGGAATAGAGAAACCAGTCATTCTGTCTTAGGATTAGAATTAAGAACCGGAAACGGCGCCCAAAAAACCGGGATGCGCCCCCCGGGCAACTCCGTCAGCAGGCTCACTTTCCCACGTACTTTGACGGATTGCGTATCCGATCGAGCCGTTCGACTTCATGCGCATTGAGCACGAGTTGCCGCCGCCTTTGCTTCAGGGCAAACGCGACAGTTTGGGGAAGCGACCAGGCCTGCTTGACCAGTTGGATGATGGTCAGACAAATAATCTTCAGTGTGTCCATAGGGGGATTTCTTTCATGCAGAACCCTTGGCTTCGGCGGCATCCTGGCCGGTCTCGTCATTTCTGTCGCCGGCACTTCTGTCTGGCGCGTCTCGCAAGGGCATGGTGACCGACTGGCCCGGAGGAGACTCCAAGAGCCTCGCGACCATCTGAAAACATTGCCGCCGCCGCTTGTCCAGCTTCTTGCGATAGACCATCCCCAGGCCTGCAAAAGCCAGCAGGCTGACCAGCGATCCCACGCCCAGGGCGCAAATAATGTTCACGATGAATTGAGGCGCGGTGTCGAGAAGGTTCTCCAGCAAAAAGCCGGGATAGTAAAGGCCGGCCACCACGAGCGCGGTCAGGACGGCCATCAGCCACGTCGCGCGTTGCACACAGCGCGCGTTGCGCTGAATCTGAGTCATCTCTTCCAGTTCCTGGCGCCCGATGCTTTCGTTGTAAAGCATGCACTGCTGCAAAAACTCCGTTTGACAGGCCTCCTTGCGCCGGTCCTGCCTCTTGCGATAGACCATCCCCAGGCCGGCAAAAGCCAGCAGGCAGATCAGCGATCCCACGCCCAGGGCGCAAATCAGGTTCACGACGAAATGCGGCGCGCTGTAGGGAAAGTTCTGCAGCAAAATTGCCGGATAGCCAAGGCCGGCCACAGCCAGCGCCGTCAAGGCGGCCATCAGCCGCGCCGCGCGTCGCACACGGCGTGCGTTGCGTTCAATCTGAGTGATCTCTTCCAGTTCCTGGCGCCGGGCGCTCTTGTCGTCAAGATCGCACCGCCGCGGAAACTCCCTTTCTCCTTTCACGGATTCAAGCGCCGATCGGTGCGGCGGATGATGCCATTCGTGCAGGTTGCGCCTCAGACCCGTCAAAAAGAAGCAGGCGGCCGCGGGCTTACGACACAGGCAAATCGCATGCAACAGAACGCGGCCCAATGGACTCATGGAACAGTTGTCCGCGCGCATGGACAAGGGGAGGTTCATGCGTCGCCGGCTCGGATCGCCGGTGGATGCGCTGTTTTCATCATGGATGTCCTTTCCTGTAATCGCATCAGGATTCTCAGAGCATATTAAGCCCCGGCCCTGCCGTTTTCTATGGGGTCTTTACCCCATAGACGGATTGATGCGATGGGCTGATGTTGGTACCGGATTGGCGTCTTGCTATTGAGCGATCAAGCATCCCGGCGATTTCCGGTCAATTCGGCATAACAGCGTGAAACTAAAACAGATCGCATTGTCAGAACGATATCTGAGCGCGTTGCGAAAACACCTCAAACAGGGGCCGCGCGCCAGCTTGCTGCCGGCATTGGCACTGGGACGCCAGGCGGTCGCCCTCGGGCTGGAGATGCTGGAGCTGGCGCGGATTCACGAGCGGGCGTTTGCTGCGCTGAAGCTATCCAATAGTAAAAACGGGCTGATCAAGCGGGCGGAGACTTTTTTTATCGAGGCCATCACTCCGATCGTCCAGACGCATCGGGCCGCGAGGCAGAGCAAAACTGAATTGAACCGGCTCAACCAGGCGCTGACCCGGCGCACGCTGGAGTTGGCCGCCAGCAACCGCCAGTTGCAGCGGGGCATCCTCCGGCGCAAGGATGTGGAAGCCGCCCTTAAAAAAAGCGGGCGACACTACACCAGGCTTTTGAAGGATTCCCTGCAACTGCAGGAAGCTCTGCGGCAACTGACCCACCAGGTTCTGGCCTCGCAGGAAGACGAACGAAAGAAGATCAGTCTCCAGCTCCAGAATGAAATCGCGCAGACTCTCTTGGGCATCAATGTCCGGCTGCTCTCTTTGAAACAGGAGGCCAGGCTCAACACCAAGGGTCTCAAAAATGAAATCGCCAGCACGCAACGGCTGGTGGTAAAGTCGGCCCGATCCGTGAGGCGGGTTGCCCGCGAATTCAGCAACGCATGAAACGCAAGCTCTTCAACCTCTCGCGCCGCTATCAGGCGGCGTTGCGAGCGCACTTGAAGCAGGGCCAGCAGGCCAGCCTAGCGCCGGCGCGGGGCCTGGGCGACCGGGCTTTGGCCGCCGGGCTCCAGACGCTGGACCTGGCCAGGCTCCACGAGCAAACCCTGGTCACGGAAGTGTTGCCGGGCTGCCCGGCGGGCAAACGCGCCGCGCTTATCAAGCAGGCGGGAGTTTTCTTTGCGGCCGCCGTCGCTCCGATCGAGACAACCCATCGCAGCGCGCTGGAGGCCGCCGTCCACCTCAAGGAATTCATCCAGACGTTGAGCCAGCGCACGGTGGGATTGGCCGCCTCGAACCTGGAGTTGCAACAGGAAATTGCCCAGCGCAAGGCGGCGGAGGCGGCGCTCAAGAAAAGCGAGCATCATTACAGCCGGTTGTTGGAACAATCCGATCACCTCCAGGAGCAGTTGCGGCAGTTGTCCCGCCAGATTCTCTCCGCCCAGGAAGATGAGCGCAAGAAGATCAGCCGCGAACTCCATGATGTCATCGCCCAGATTTTGACCGGCATCAACATCCGGCTGGCGACCCTGAAAAAGGAGGCTGCACTTGACACCAACGGCCTGGACCGCAAGATCACCCGCACGCAACGGCTGGTGGAAAAGTCGGTGAACATCGTCCACAAGTTCGCCCGCGAATTGCGCCCGGCGGTGTTGGACGACCTGGGGCTGATCCCCGCCCTGCATTCGTTCATGAAAAACTTTACCGCGCGCACCGGCGTCCGCGCTTATTTGACGGCCTTTGCAGGAGTGGAAAAATTGGACACCGCCAAACGAACGGTGCTCTTTCGCGTCGCCCAGGAAGCGCTGGCCAATGTCGCCAGCCATGCCCAAGCCAGCCGGGTGGAAGTGAGCATCCACAAACTGCCCGGCTGCATTTGCATGAAAATACAAGACGACGGCAAATCCTTCCAAGTCGAACGCGTCCTGCACGGGTCGGGAGGCAAACGCCTGGGCTTGCTCGGCATGAGAGAGCGGTTGGAAATGGTCGGCGGCCGTTTCGATATCCAGTCCGCTCCGGGCAAAGGCACGGTCATCCACGCGCGCATTCCCTCCGGCAAGGCCGCCCCGGCGGGATCATTAACGGAGTCCGCGGCGACCAAACTCAAAAGCCTATGAATTCAATCACGGTGTTGCTGGCCGAAGACCATACGATTGTGCGCGAAGGATTTCGCAAAATGCTCGAACTCGAAGACGACCTCCAAGTGGTCGGCGAAGCGCAAGACGGCCGCCAGGCCGTCGCCCTGGTCAAGAAACTTCGGCCCGCCGTGGTGTTGATGGACATTGCCATGCCCCTGCTCAATGGTCTGGAGGCCACCCGCCAGGTTCTCAAAGCCTTCCCTGCCACCAAAGTGCTCATTCTCTCCGCGCACAGTGATGACGCCTATGTCAAAAACGCGGCCGAGTCCGGCGCGGCGGGATTCTTGCTCAAACAAACCTCCGCCCAGGACGTGTGCCGGGCGATTCGGGAAGTCCAGAAGGGAAAAATGTTCTTCAGTTCCTCCATTTCCAAGCGGCTGGATCGCCTCCATCGGCTCTCGTCGGACCGCGCAGGCGGGCTTGGCAGGAAAGCTGTCCGGCTGACTTCGCGCGAGATGGAAGTGCTCCAACTGATCGCCGAAGGCAAGAGCAACAAGGAAATCGCGACGGAACTGGGCATCGGTGCCAAGACCGTCGAGAAACATCGCGACCATCTCATGCACAAGCTCGACATCCACGACGCCGCCGGGCTGACCCGCCATGCCATCAGCGCGGGCATCATCGAGAGCAGTGTCCAGTTGACCATCGTCTGAGGGAGATTGTGCCATGCAGGCCGGGTTGCTGCCGCCGGAGAGCTGAAGTGCGCTCCCGGACCGGCGCTGGCAGCGTCCTCCCACTGCCACAATTCGCGGCCATGCTTCTTGGGTCTGTTAAAACCAGCCGCCGGCCTTGGGTCAGCCGTTCAGGGCTGTTGCTGTGTGCGATAGAAACGCCTCGAAAAACTCGTTGCGTTCGTGTCGGTAAAATCCGCCGAACCGCCGGCGCCCACGGTCACGACGCCAACGACAGTCCAGGTCTCCAAATCCTGCGTCGCCTGGATGTCATAGGTTAGGCCGACCGTGCCGGTCACGCTCAGAACAGATTGCCCCGTCGGCGTGACAGAGATCTGCATTCCGGGGGGTGGCGTCGGCACGGTGAAGGTCACTTCGCTTGAAAAAGCACTTTCCACGCCCGTAAAAGAATACGTTGTCGCCGCAAAATAGTAGGTGGTTCCCGGGATCAGGCCCGGCACGGTTGCATTGGTTGCGGCGCCGGCAGAAATCTCATTGGTAAGGGCGCCGCTGGCTTCGCCGTAGTAGAGGTTGTAACCCGCAACAGTGGGATCCGTGCTTTGGTTCCAGGCCAAAGTAACGCTTTGCCCTGGTGAAATGTTGGCGCTGAGAGCTTGGATGGGATTGTGGAGCAGCGCGACGACAATAATTCCTCCGAGAACTCTTGTGAATTTCGTGATCGGCAAGTACCAACTCAAAGCTCCGCTGGCGCGGCCTGCGCTCTGTTCAGAGATTGTTCGCATGAGTACCGTTACGTCCCGCCAAACCCAAAGGCCACTAGGGTGTTCCTTGCCGCCACTGGCAAAACCCTTGGTGTCAGTTTGGAAGCGGGAGCCGGGAACGGGTGAGAGGTTGAACGAGCGGGCCGCTCAAATGTTCCTGGCCCAACGGGGCGCGCTCGGGACGGAATTCAATGCGTAAAATCAACAGGCAGGGTAACACCCCATAGCGGCGTTCCGCGCTCCGGTTTAGCTTCAAGGCATGAATAATAAAATACTCATTCAAGCTGGAGGCAATTCATGTCACTGATATCACTCGTTATCACGCTGATCGTCATTGGTGTGCTGCTCTGGCTGGCCAATGCCTACATTCCGATGGACGGAAAGATCAAAAAAATTCTCAACATCGTCGTGGTGATCTGTGTCGTCGTATGGCTGTTGTCCGTTTTTGGCGTTCTGGGTCATGCAGGAAGCATCCGCGTTCCGCAGGTCTAGTAGCCAGCCGCCGTGGATACATCGCCGGCATGACAGGGAACCTTAATTAAGGCTTTCACGCCGGAACGCCGCCTGTTATGCTGCCGGCATGTTCAGGGGCCTTCCAATTCGTTCAGCTTTATCGCCCGGCTCGGTTTCGGCGCTTCTAATTGCTTTCTTCGCCGCTTCCACCGCCCGCGCGCTGGATGAGGCGGACATTCCCGCCGCTGCGCCGGATGACGCGCTGATGGCCGGTCCTGCGGAAATCCAGCGAATCCAGGATTGGGCCGGCATGGTCTTCACGGGCCGGAGAGCTTCGGGACATGAGCCTGGCGTCGGCGTCGAAGTCCGGCGGCAGGACTACAGCGTTCTGGGGTTCGGCCAATCGTGCATTGACACTCCCATCAAGCTGGGCGGCCATGAGTTCAAGCACGGCTTGGGCACCCACGCCAACAGCGAAATCATCCTCCATCTGCCGCCCGAGGCCAAAGAATTCAAAGCGTTCGTTGGCATTGACAACAATTTCGATACCGGCGGCGTTCGCGGTTCCGTCCAGTTCAGTGTCGAAGTCGCCGGCAAGGAGGTTTTCCGCACGCCGACCTTGCGCGGCACCAACGAGCCGGTTGCCGTCAGCCTCTCCCTGCCCCCCGATACGCGCCAACTGACTCTGAAAGTGGACACCACGCCGGATGGCCCCTCGTATGACCAGGCCGACTGGGCCGACGCGCGCATCGTCACGTCCAGCGGGCAGGTACATTGGGCCGACGAGGACAGCCAGCCGTTCCTGGCGGCGGCGACACCCTTTTCCTTTCGCTTCCAAGGCGCCGCGTCATCCAACTTCCTCGCTGGCTGGAAACGCAGCGTCGAAAGCGCCGAAACTTCCTCGGGCCATCACTGGCAGGCGCGTTGGCAGGACCCCCAAACCGCCCTTCGCTTGACTGCGACCGTCACGACGTTCAATCGCTATCCCGCAGTGGAATGGGTGCTGGAATTCGAAAACCTTGGCGACCGGGAAACGCCGCTGCTGGAAGATATTCAGCCTCTGGACGCCCAACTGCGCACCGGTTACTCCCACAAGCCGGTCCTTCTGCACCAACTGGTCGGAGACGTCTGCGGCGAAAGGTCCTTCCTTCCCGTTGAAAGCGAAGTCGAGCCTGGAAATGCTCTGGCGCTGGGGCCGGACGGGGGCCGCTCTTCCAATGGCGCCTTTCCTTTCTTCAATTTGCAATATGGCGATGAAGGCATGATCACCGCCATCGGGTGGTCCGGCCAATGGCGGGCCGCCATCCAACGATCCGCCGCCGGCCCGACCACCCTGCGCGCCGGGATGGAAAAGACCTCCTTGCGCCTTCCGCCCGGAGAAAAAATCCGCACTCCGCGCATCCTGGTCATGCCTTGGAAAGGCGACCGGATCGCCGCCCACAACCGCTTTCGCCGCCTGCTGCTCTTTGAGTATGTTCCGCACCACAAGGGCCGGCCCATCGGCCTGCCCATCGCGCTGCAATGCTATGATCGCTACAACGAGACCCGGCCCGATTGGGGCACCGAAACCTGCCAACTCCGCGCCGCCAAAGCCGCCCGCGATTTGGGCTGCGACTCGCACTGGCTCGATGCCGCCTGGTTCCAAGGCGGCTTCCCCGACGGCGTGGGCAACTGGTTCTGCGCGCCGGACCGCTTCCCCCGCGGCCTGAAGCCCCTGAGCGAGGCCTGTCACCAGATGGGCCTCAAGTTTATTGTTTGGTTCGAACCCGAACGCGTCGGCGCCGGCAGCCAAATCGCCCGCGAGCATCCCGAATTTGTTTTCGGCGGCAATCAGGGCGGGCTATTCAAGTTGAGCGACCCGGTTGCCCGGCGCTGGCTGACCGATCTCATCTCAGGCCGCATCTCCGAGTTTGGCCTGGACATCTATCGCAACGATTTCAACCTGGACCCGCTCTCTTATTGGCGCCAGGCCGACGCCCCCGACCGGCAGGGCATGACCGAAATCCGTTACGTCGAAGGACATTACGCGTTTTGGGACGAGTTGCTGGCCGGGCATCCCGGCCTTTCCATTGACAACTGCGCCAGCGGCGGCCGGCGCATTGATCTGGAAACCTGCAAACGGTCCGTCCCGCTTTGGCACAGCGACACCGGCTGCGCGCCGGGCCATGCCGACTGGAACCAGACTCAAAGCTACGGTCTGAACCTCTATGTGCCCTTGTTCACCGGCTGCGCCTGGACTCCCACCGCCTACGACACCCGCAGCGCCGCCACCGCCGGACTGATCTGCCAATTCGCCTGCCTCGACGCCGATTTCTCCGGCACCACCGCCCGCGCCGCCCTGGCGGAGATCAAGGAAATCCAGAAGTTCTGGTATGGGGATTTTTATCCGCTGACGCCATGCGCCCTCGGCTCCAGCGCCTTCATCGCGTATCAATTCCACCGGAGCGATCTTGACAGCGGCGTCGTCCTGGCCTTCCGCCGCGCCGAATGCCCCTATCCCGCTCTCCAGGCCGGCCTGCGCGCCTTGCGCCCGGCGGCCGTTTACGGCGTTGATTTCAGCGATGAATCCCGGAGCAAGACTCATCGGGATGTGTCCGGAAGGGAGCTGATGTCCGATTTCGAACTTCGTCTGCCCACCCGCGGCTCCAGCCTCTTGCTCCGCTACCAACCGGCTGCCGCCCGCCGCTAATATTACTCTGTTAAGCTGCTTGAATAGCAAGGGGATCCGCAGAGCTTGCACAGAATGTAAATGACTTCCGAAAAGAAGACTTTGGCGGCCCAGGAAGGACTCAATAAAGAAAATTGAGGGCGGCAGCGTTTTATCTGTTGACACGACGCCCTAATGAATGACCCCTTTGGCCTTCCCCTGATTGAACAACGACAAACAAAATGTTGACATGCTAGGAACCGACCCCTTTTCGACCCCTTTTAGATATCTAGGCCCAAAGACGCAGCCCAATCAGGCCCCAGTAGCCCATATAGATTGCGACGGCAGCCATGGCCGCCGCGACCAGGACTGAATGGCAATAAGCCATACGATTCATAGCCGCGTGCCTTTCACGATAGACAACATAGAGACTCCCAGCCGCTGCCACAGGGAAGGCAATGGTAAGGAGCATGATGCTGACCGTGAACAAAGAGGGAACGCCCCATGTCATGATCTCACCAATGAGGTCGCCGAAGACCAACGTCCACAACGCGGTTGCAAGAAAGCCAAATAGTGCCATGAGCAACACTGCACTGAGCAAAGGCATGACCCGCACCGATAGCGGGCCGGCGTCATGCAGTCTGCCGCAGAGCTTTCTCAAACCCTTAACCAGCGCGAACAGCGGTGAGCTCAACGTGAGTAAGGCAATCAACGCGATGGCAACGCGCTGTCCCCAGACCCGCAGCGCGGAAACTTTCTTGAAAGTACCGAATTCGGTTTGGATCAGCGTCTTTCCATCGGCATCGGGCAGCAGGGCGAGTGTCGCCGCCGACTGATTCTCCATGCGAAACAGTCGGTCCGTCATGGGGACCCATTGCTCGTGATGCAGGTCATAGGTCGTTATGGAGAGTCCGTTGGTCGTGAAGACAAGCCTCCTGATGTTCAGTAATCGCTCCAAGGGATAAAAAAGCTGCATGAAAGGGCTTATTCCCTGATAGTATCCTGCATAGTGCCGCTGCAGTTCGGCTGGAACAGGGGCTGCGGGCGGCAAGGCTGGCGGAGTCAAATCTCGAATGACGTATTGACTGATCAATTTTGCAATTTGGTACAGTGCCGTTTTGTTTCCCGAGTTGATCATGACGGCGTAGCCGCGGCCGTAGTCAGGAAGATAATCCATGTCGGTAAGTCCACCCATGACTCCGCCGGCGTGCCCACGAAACACGAACGCGCCATAGGGCCTTGCCCAATTGCATAGTCCATACCAGGCGATCTTGCCCAATTTTGCCGATGGCAAGGACTCCGTTGTTTCCATGCGCTCGATTGACGCGGCTTGGAGTAGTTGTGTGCCGTCCAGGCTGCCCCGTTGAAGATAAAAGCGCACATAATTGGCCATGTCCTTTGCCGACGCATTGATGGCACCGCTGGGCCGGAAATACATGTGCCAGTAGGGACACGGTGTAATGCCGTCGGGGTGATACAGCTTGGTCAGCCGTCGCTCCACCTCCGGTGTGTAAAAATAACTGGCGGTATCCATGTGCAACGGATTAAAGAAGTGTTCCTGCACATAATCCTCAAAGCGCTCCCCGGAGACCTTTTCAATGACCGCCGCTAAGACGGCGGGGCCGGAATTGCAGTAAGCCATCCGTGAAC
>Ga0326727_10001298_pt1 | contig 93831 bp, 61 predicted proteins | sample MB2enrmetagenome_FD_207643 | JGI IMG/M metagenome (GOLD analysis project Ga0326727, IMG submission 207643) | Lab enriched peat soil microbial communities from McLean, Ithaca, NY, United States - MB29MY | ecosystem: Environmental > Terrestrial > Soil > Wetlands > Peat | place: USA: New York... | reverse complement strand
GGAACTTCTCGGAATCGCAGATCAATCCCGCCTGATCTCAAGTGTCCACTTAAAAATACGTGGACACTTGAGATCTCGATTCACGAGATTCACTCCACGGCAATACGGCCTGCGGATGACGCTTACGAGATGTCCTCCCGCGGCCAATCCCTGAAGACCATCGCAAAAACCTTGAATCATGAATGTGTTTCCTCGCCACGGCCGAGATCGGGGAACAACCCGCGGCCGAAGCACGGGAGTACGAACTGACGCGGATTGCAGCCATACAAAAGACTCTTAGTTTTTTAGGGGTCGGACCAATGTCGGACCGAATTAGAGAGCACAAGCGCAAAACTAGCATGAATACTGGGGGTTATGGAATACGAAGAAGGTCTGCAAAACCTTTATGCGCCGGTTCGATCCCGGCCCGCGCCTCCAAATTTTCCCCAATAAAATCAATAGTTTCAGAACCTCAAGTCTGTTTTCCACAGAGATTCACAGGTGTGTCTCTTTCGTGAATCCTCGTGTCTTTTCGTCCATTTTCCTGTGGGGGTCGGACCAAAAGCGGACAGAAATTTGTTCGGTTCTGACAGGCAGAGGAGCATGTGATTGCGCAGGCTCGGTGGCGCCGAAAGGCGGATCGAGCCGAGTCGATACCACGCTTCGGCCGGGTAGGCGCTGGCTTCGATCAACTCTGTTATTGTGACCGTCGAGCCCAAAGGGGGGAGCGAGGAGCCGCCGCTCTTTGCCTATCTCTGCTCCGAGACGCCCAACCTTCCGTGATGGCGCGTCTGCCACTCGCAGGTTTCCTATCGTGGAGCGGTGTAGAGGAGTCGAACCTCATTCGTTGCTCATTGGGCAGCCACCGCTGGTGACTCAATATGGTCCTTCGATTAGGGGGGCAGCCACCCGGCCCCGGAGCAACGCCGCTCCGATCCAACCGTTTTTCGCTTTGCCAAGGTTGCGAGAAACCCTCGACGGCTTTTTACGATGCCGTACGCAATGATGCGCGCCTGCATGAGTGGAAACCGTCTCCTGATTCTCCTTCGCATCGCTATTGATCGAGATTGTCATCTGTTCTGCCTCCTGTGCTCTAATCCCGATTGCCGTGCCGCGACCAGCGGTCCGAAATCGCAGCCGGAGAAGGCGGTGATCCTGTCGCTGAGGCAAGAATCAATGGACGAAGCTGAAATTTCAGTGCTTGAAATGTCTGACTTTCATGATGCGCAGAACCGTTACGAAACCTGAGCAAACCTCGTCTCCACTCTCGAAAAATACAGCTTGTCTGTTCTTGGAGGCATTTCGCTCTGTGAAATATCGGCGCTGCCACTTTTCTCCTGTATCGCGCTCGAATCGGCTGGTTATACTCGCGACCGTTGGGGGAATGCCGCCCTACGTTCCGGAATTGCTGTGTCCTTCACTACAGCGCGCCGGAATCGGCCATCGTCGTTCACCAGCCAAGTTTTCCGCCGGGTTGAGTCCGCTCCCAGCGGAGACTGTTACCTCTCCCGCTGGACCGCGGCTGAGCACCGTGCTTCCTGTCTCATGAACGCTCATCAACCTAACACGCAGAAATACATTTGGAGGAAACAATGACGCAAAAATGTTGGGAAATGGAAAATTCCCTGCAGCCTAGAAGAGCATCCAGCAGACGTACGGCAGGAGCAACAACTCTTCGGGTAAGCCTGCTCCTTCTGGTGGTCGCGATGACGGCACCTTTCAGCGCGCGCCAGTTGTTCGCTCAGATCGGAGGCACGGGCACGATCGAAGGCACGATTACCGATCCTTCCGCATCGGTGATTGCCGGTGCGAAGGTCACAGCCACCAATCAAGCCACCGGTGTGAGCACCGTCCGTTTGACGACCAGCAGCGGGCGCTATTCACTTGCTCCGCTCTCGCCATCGACCTACAGTGTAACGGTCACCGCACCGGGCTTCTCGTCGCTGGTGCGCAACAACATCACCCTGAACGGCCTCCAGGTGCTCGGGCTCGATCTGACCTTGCAGGTCGGCGCTACGACCCAGACAGTCACCGTCTCCGAAGCGCCTCCGGTGCTGGAAACCACCAATGCAGTGCTAGGCGGCGCGATTGACAACAAAGTCTACTCCGGCCTTCCCATTGAGATGGGCGAATTCGGCGCCAACTCGCAGCGCCGAGCCAGCGACATTGCCTTCCTCATCCCTGGAGTGGCGTCGAACCTAACCAGCAACAATCCGGATGACGCTGCTTTTATCATCAATGGAAACCCGAACTCCACTCAGGTCTATCTCGACGGTATCCCGTTCAGCTCCCCTTCAGTGGTTGGTGATCCTCGCTACATCTGGACCTCGATGTCCGCGGAGACGGTCGATCAGGTTCAGGTTAAGACCACAGGCTACTCTGCTGAGTACGGCGGTCTGGGCGTGGAGAACTTTACTGTCAAGTCCGGCACCAATCAGATCCACGGAACCCTGTACAGCATCACTCGTAACACCGCCTTCGATGCATCGGGATTCATCCCAGTCACCAACGCTGTAACCGGCGCGTTGATGAAGACACCCGAACATCAGTGGGAGAACAGCCTCAATGCGGGCTTCCCTGTCTGGAAGAACAAGCTTTTTCTTTTCGGCTCCTACATGGACTACCGGTTCTCGTCTCGGACCCTGCCCAACTATGAAACCATTCCTACTGCGGCAGAGCTGTGTGGCGACTTCTCCGCATCGGATGCCGGCGGGAAGTATCCCATTTACGATCCAACCACGCAATCCGCTAGCACAACCGCTCCCACGCGCGCGCAGTTCATGGGTGCAAGCTATACAAGCGCCGGCTGCGGTACCGGACCTGTGGTGGCTAATGTCATTCCGCAGGGGGAAATCTCGCCCCAGGCCAAATACCTGGAGAAATTCTGGTCTGGAATCAACTATGCGAATGCCAACAGCACGAACAACTTTATCGGAACCTACCCTTACGGAGTTGCGGATTGGTCTACTACGAATCGTCTCGATTGGGTCATCTCCAAAAAGCAGGCGCTGAATCTGATGTATGCTTTTGGGCGTCAGTCCACTGTCAACGATTCCAGCCAAACCACCGATGATGGTCCCTTTCCCTACCGCGCGGCCAAGGCTTACAACCCGAGAACGTCCATCGTTATGCTGTCGCACACGTGGTTGCTGCGTGACAACCTTGTGAATCAGTTCGGCTGGGGACTCGCGCAGTACCACTCCAACACCTTTAACCTGGAGTTGAACCCGGCCTGGTCGGCATCGGCTTCTGGCATTACAGGGATTCCCACAGGTCAAACAACGGACTCGTTCCCAGAGGTCACTTGGAGTGGCAATGATGCCCCGGCGCAATGGGGCGGTGGTGCAGGTTCAGGCGGGTTCTCGACCACGAGCAATAATACCTGGTCGTTCAAAGACAACGTGCAGTGGATTCACGGCAAGCACACGGTCACGGCTGGCACACAGATGCAGTGGCTGGGCTTCCACGACATCGCATCGCGCGAAGGCGCGTCACCGCTGACCTTCGGGTTCAGCTCGACGGAAACCGGCCAGTTCAGCAGCGGAACGACAATCAACGGCAACACGGGTATGCCGTACGCCAGTTTCCTGGTCGGCGCGCTTCACTCGGCCACTTATACCCAATATGGCTCAGGCTACACCGAAACCCGCACCATCAATCACCAGCACGCATTCTATCTGAACGACGACTATCGCGTGACCTCGAAACTGACGGCAAATCTGGGTATTCGCTGGGAGTATTACACTCCGCTGCAGGAGCAGAACAATCAACTGGAGTTTTTGAACGCGACCGCCATCAATTCGGCGACTGGCACACCGGGGATCATGCAGTTTGCAGGCAACGGCACCGACAGTTGTAACTGCCGGACTCCGATTCAGACCTATCACAAGAACTTCGGACCCAGAGTCGGTGTTGCGTATTCGCTCAATGATAAGACTGTACTTCGCGCCTCCTATGGCGTTTACTACGGACTCTCGAACGGCGGACTCGGCAGTTCGGGCGCTTCCGCGGGCGGCCTGCAGAACGGATTCTCCGCGGCTCCCAGCCCAACCAGCCCCGGTCTGTCGCAGCCGGTGTTCTACCTCAACAGCAGCGGCTACAACAACACTCTGAAGAATTCCTCCTACGGCGGACCGGGTTTTACAGTTACCACGCCGCCTATCTTCGACCCCCTCTACGGAACCTATTATTCAACCAATACCGCTCTGACCTCGACTGAGAAACTCTCGCAGACGCTTGGATATCTGGACCCGGTACTGGGGAACAGGTCGCCGGAATTTCCGGAATGGTCGATAGGATTCCAGCGTCTGATCACCAAGGACATTACCGTCAACGTCACCTATGTGGGTAATGAAGCGCACTTCATCTACGCCAGCGGCGCGCGCGGCCTCTACGCAAACCAATTAAATCCGAAGTATCTTGCGCTCGGAGCCATCGCCGGGCAACCCTCAACACCTGCTAATGTGGCAGCAGCGACTGCCATCATTCCCGGCATCGCCTATCCATATGCGAGCTTCCCGCAGGCCTCGCCGGGCACCATCAGCCAGATGTTGAAGCCGTTCCCGCAATATAGCGGCGTCAGCGACATCTTCAGCTCGGTGAGCAACTCGAACTACCACGGATTGCAGATTTCGGTTGTCGGCCGTGAAACCCATGGTCTGATCTTCATGCTCAACTACACCTTCAGCAAGACGATCGACAACGCCGGTACATTCCGGAGCGGCTATGCTATTCCGGCCGGCGTCGTGGCCAACGAACCGACCAAGTCCTGGGGACTCGACAAGGCGGACCGGTCGCTCAGTGTGATCGACCAACCCCATAATGTGACTGCCAACGTTCGATACGAACTTCCCTTTGGCAAGGGACGGTTGGGTGGAGAGAACCTGTTGGTGCGCAACGTAGTGGGTGGGTGGTCGGTATCGGCTATCTTCACGTACGTTTCGGGTAGCCCGCTTGCCATCTCGCAAAGCACCGCGTGTACCGGATCCGCCGGCACCTGCATGCCCAGCTATAACACGGCCTTTACCGGAAGCCTGATGCCGAACGGCAAGTGGGGCAGTGGGGCGACGTACAAGAGCCTGGCAACAACACAGTACATCAATCCGCTGGCGTTCCTTGCCACCACAGCTGCGAATTTCCCAAGCCAGAACGGCGGCTACCTGATCGGCGATTCGCGCCGCACTGCACCCTACGGCCTGTTTGGTCCCAGTAACTACAACTTCGATGGCAGCATCCGCCGCACTTTCAATATCTGGAAGGACGGCAGAGCGAAGTTTGTGTTTGAAGCAAGCGCATTCAATGCCCTCAACCATGTTTGGTTCGGCAGCACGTCGAGCGCGGACGCCGCTGGCGGGTCGTCGATCGGCACGGCAGTCGGCGCATCCACATTTGGAACGATCACCAAGCAGGCGAACTCTCCACGTCAGTGGCAATTCGCCGGACACATCAACTTCTAATCTCAACAAACGTGTTCTACAGCCTGCCGAGGATGGGATCCCATCTTCGGCAGCAGTCTAGGAAAGTTCATTGCTAACCAGGCAACTCAGCGGTTATGCCAGTTCGGTTACGTCCGAAGAAGGAGCAAAGTTTGCGAAGGCGCAGGTATAGTGAAGAGGATATTGTCGATATTCTGAGACAACGCGACCTCGGCCGGAGCGTCGCAGATTTGTGCGTCGAGTATCAGATCAGCACGACGACGTATTATGCCTGGAGGGAGCGGTACCGCTTCTATGCACTAACTCGGGATGAGCAATTGCAACGGCTGGAAGTGGAGAATGCTCGGCTGAAGAAGCTTGTCTTCAACCTTACGATCGAGCGGAATCGCCTGAGTTATATCACCGGCCAAGATCGAAGGAATAACCCATCAGGCGAATCCCCTGAAACAGAGGGAACAACGGCCCAATGAAGGCGAGCGTATCGAGTCAATTTCGCGGCAGGCGATCTCCGTCCAGGCCGGGCGAGGAGCAACCGCGCCAGGGTGTCTGCATTCCGATATCTTGTGCGTTGCTTCCCGGCCAGCATCCTTAGGGGAGCTTCTGGCACTGGGTCGCATCTTCCAGGCAGCATTGGAAGATACTACAAGAAGCGTCGTGCGAAGAGCGCTGCGCCTTATCGTTACACAGAAAGGAAAAATTATGCGGCGCAGAGACTTCATAAAGAGTGGGGCGATCGGGTCGGTAGCCTTGATCCGTTCCAAATCACTCTTGTGCACGAGCCTTGGAATTTCGCTATCCTCAGTCGCTGTTCCTGGCGAGGAGAATACTTCAGGAGACGGTGTTGAGAAGGGCGGAGCGGACTTACTCGCTCGCAATTTTAAATTACCGCCAGCTACTGCCAAACCCCACACATGGTGGCACTGGATGGATGGCAACGTTACGCGCGCTGGAATCACAGCGGATCTTGAGGCGATGCAGCGCGTAGGAATCGGGGGCGCGCACATTTTCAACGTCTCCTATCAGATACCTCACGGCGATCTCAAGTATGCCACTCCGGAGTGGTTCGCAATGATGGAATTCGCAGCCCGGGAAGCGGATCGGCTTGGACTGGAATTGGCGATGCACAACTGTTCCGGATGGTCATCGAGTGGCGGACCCTGGATTGCCCCGGAAAACAGTATGAGGAAAATTGTTTGGACCGAAACTCAAGTTAACGGTCCCGCACACCTGCGGACCAGCCTTTCCAGACCCGCAGTACCGCAATATAGGGACTACTATCGCGACATCGCGGTGCTGGCCTGCAAGACGCCTGCGGCAGAGGCAGCCGGACTCAATCTTCGCGGCGCAAAGATTTCGACAAGCGGTTCTGGCCTCAAATCGAACCAATATAACGCTGCAACCGGCGCGCTGAATATCGAGTTTGCGCCACCAAGCGACGAGAGGCCGGAATACATCCAAATCGAATTCGCAGATCCATTTGTTGCACGGTCTCTACTGATGAACTACACGTCCGGGCACGGAGACATTCACTGTACGCTGCAGAGTTCGAATGACGGTCTGGATTTTATGCAAATTGCTGTGGCGACCATCAAAGGAAGCGGTCAATTGAGTGTTTCTTTCCCGGAGTGCAAAGGCCGAGTTTTTCGGCTTCTGATGACGGGAAAGCCCTTTGACGACGGTGTGCCGCTCAATGTCCTTGCGCTTGCGCTGCAGAGCGGATATCGCCTGCCAGACTGGCCGGCAAAGGCTGGCTTTGTCGAGTTCGGCAACAGTGGTTTCGTCCCAGCGTGGGACGAGAAATCACCGGACGATGGCATCTATGCTCGGGAAGACGTTGTCGACATCACTGCATCGCTGCGGGGCGACACGCTCGAGTGGAGCGTTCCGGAAGGATCATGGACCATCCTGCGAATGGGCTACACTCCGAACGGACGTCCGAACACCCATCCGGAAGACGCAGGCAAGGGGCTCGAGGTCGATAAACTGAGCCGAGCGGCGCTGGAACAGCACTTCGATCATTTCATCGACACTTTATTACGGGAAATGGGCCCCCTTAAAGGGCACAGTTTTACAACGCTGCTGATCGACAGCTATGAGGTTGGACCGCAGAACTGGACGCCGGAATTCCGTGATGAATTCCAGCGGCTGCGCGGCTACGACCTCACACTGCTTCTGCCAGCGCTGACCGGTCGTGCAATTCAGTCGCCAGAGTTCACGGAGCAGTTTCTCTGGGACTTCCGTCGTACCATCGCCGATCTGTTCGAGGAAAACTACTACGGATATTTCCGCGAACTATGCCGGCAGCGTGGCATAAAGGCAGCCTTCGAGGCGTATGTGGGTCCATTCTCGATCATGGACTGCTCGGAACGAGCAGATCTTCCCATGGGAGAGTTCTGGACTGGCGGAGCTTACACGAAAAGCAATTCGCGCAACCGTCTTGTCGTTTCTGGCGGGCATATGGCGAAAAAAAATGTCATTGGCGCGGAGGCCTTCACAAGTGGTTGGGGTGAGGACCGGTTTACGCAGGACCCCTATTCTCTGAAGGCGCTCGGCGACTTCCAATTTTGCGAAGGGATCAATCGTTTCATCTTTCATGAATACGCAATGCAGCCATGGATGGACCATCGGCCAGGAATGACGATGGGGCCCTGGGGTCTGCATCTGGGGCGGAATGTAACCTGGTGGGAACAGGGCCGGGCATGGATGGAATACCTGGCTCGCTGCCAATATTTGCTTCAGGCGGGAACACCTGTTGCCGACATCCTGGTTTTCTCGGGCGAGGATGCACAATCGGAGGCGCGATGGGGAAGTAAGACAGCGCCGACACTGCCGGAGGGGTATGACTTCGAGTTTGCCAATCTCCGCGTCCTCCAGCGTTCCAAGGTCGCCGACGGTCTCATCGTCGCGCAGAACGGCCAGACATTCAGAATTCTTGTCTTGCCGGAGTCTCTTCATCTCACCATGGAAGCTCTTACTGCAATCGCGCGACTTGTGCATGCTGGAGCCATAGTAGTCGGGCCGCGGCCTGTGCGGCTTGTCGGCCTTGCGAACGCCGATAGCAATCGAGCGACGTTCGTGCAAATTGTCCGGGACCTGTGGGATACAGGCAAGGTCATACACAACATGTCCCTTGCAACCGCTCTTCAGCGAATCGCAGCCGTCCCCGATGTGTCGATTGACAATTCATTTCTAGCCGAGCGAATTAGTTTCAAGCACCGCTCAGCCGATGGAGCGGAGATCTACTTTATCAGTAACCAGCGCGACGAGCCCGCAACGATTGCCCCGCGTTTCAGAATAAGCGGAAGAGTTCCCGAACTCTGGCATCTGGATACAGGCCTTGTGAAAGCGGTGCCTGTCTTTTCAGAGGAGCACAGAACAACACGCGTTTCCTTGCATTTACCCCCATGCGGTTCGATCTTCGTGATCTTCCGGAAGCCCGTGACCGGAAATCACATCGTCTCCGCTACTGGAGATCCCGACGAGTTGGCATATGGTGCTCATGGACTTATGTTCCAGCCGAGGAAGGAAGGCAGGTACGAGTTTGCGACTGCGGCGGGGAGTCGTTTCTCTGTAGTGGCTCCAGCTCCTGAGCCTCCGGTAGATCTAACCGATGGATGGAAAGTGTCCTTTCCGCCAAACTTGGGAGCTCCAGCCTCAATCGATTTATCCAGACTCCAATCTCTGGCCCGGTGTGCGGACCAAGGCGTCCGCTATTTTTCCGGTACAGCAACGTACCATAGGCGGTTCCAAATCTCTGCAGATCAACTGACTGGGGATCGGGACGTCTTCCTCGACCTCGGCGCCGTCAAGAACATTGCGGAAGTCAAGGTAAACGGAGTCGATTGCGGGATTTTGTGGAAACCGCCGTTCGAGATGTGTATCACATCTAATTTGCGCGCCGGGGAGAACAGCATTGAAGTGGCAGTCACCAACCTTTGGGTCAATCGTCTCATCGGCGATGAGCAACTACCGGATGACTGCGAGTGGATTGCCATTCCTGGCCGTGGATGGATGCTCCGGCAGTGGCCGGAGTGGTTCGTGGAAAAGAAGCCAAGGCCTTCCGGCCGCATCGCATTCGCGACATGGCGCTGGTACACAAAGGATGACCCTGTGCCTGATTCCGGCCTCATTGGACCAGTGCTGTTGCGCACCGTCAGGAATATCAGAATCGACGAGGTGTGACGCGCTGTTGCCAAGGGGATGCAGATCGCTTCGACGCGGCATTTTGAGAACAGTTGGGATCAAAATGCAGGGCTTCTTCGAATTGAGGCTGTTTCCCATCGTATCAACCCCAGCCACCTTGCACGTGTCGAGCAGATCGTCACGTGCACGCCCGCCAGATAGATCTCGATAAGTGCTTCTTCCACTGACGACTCGCGTTGCCGGAAGCGTTCGATAATCGCTGTCTCAAAGGGAAGCGAGCGAAGCTCCGGCACCGTCAGTGTCACATCGCCTGCCTTGGTCTGCAAATGCCGGTCGTAGCTGCCTGCCCGCGTGTCCTTCCGGCCTTCCGTGCGCTCGTACTTGCGCGCCCCGTACAGCCGGTCTGCCTCAGCATCCAGCAGCCCGTTCAGCGTCTCCTCGACCGTTGTTCGAACCACCTCGTCCAAATGCGCCTGAATGCGTCCCTTGTAGATCTGCACCAACGGACCGGCACCGCCTTCATCCCGCCGGCCGGCCCCAATCCCGCTTCCATGGTTGGCTCCATCGTTCCCGCCTCAGAGGTCTCGCTCCTCCTGCTTGTGCCAATCTCCAAGAATAAAACTGAAATCAAATGTGTTCGCATGGGCTATCGCCCACCAATTGAAATGAAAATCGCTTCGTTCCGCAGTAACATGTCAGCGACGCAGCGCGGACCCCGATCGGTTTCGCACTGGATGAGTCGATGCCGTAAATGTGTTTGATCTGAACACACAGGTTTGGAACCAATAAGTGTGCGCTTCGCTTCCACAGGATTCGAAGCAGCACGTGACGGTGCATCGGAAGTGTTTCGTGTGTCCACCGCTCTGCGCCAGGATGTTCGTATGCAACCCGACCATGCGCCGATTGCTCAACCAGATGGCACATGCCGCAGCGAAACAGAATGGCTGCGACTTTCAGATCCTCTTCCGTCGCTTGCTTCCACGCCTTGGGTACAAGAAGGCAATATGGGCGGTTGCACACCGGATCTGCCGCTGGATCTGGAAAGTGTTGCACGAGGGAGTTCGCTATGTGCACAGAGGTCTCGATCTAAACCCTAAAGCCGTTCAACAGAAATGTCGACGGCTGGGCGCAGAACTGCGACTGCTCGGCTACAAGGTCGACCTTACACCACTGGATACCGCGACGGCTCCGAGCATGAGCATGTGATTTTCGACGGTGCGAAAGAAAGCGTACGTTCACCCATGTAGACGACATACCACGATGGCAAGTCGTTGGGCAGCATACGCACGGACAGCCGCTTTTGTCGACATAGCACATGGCGTTGAAGACCGCGCGCAGCGTCTAATTGCGCCGCTTGGCATTCTCCCGGCACTACGCCAAATAGGGAGCGACAAACGCCCACTCTTCGTCCGTCACATCTGTCGGATAGCCCTGACGATCCCGAGCCCCCGTACCCCCATCGTCTGAAATGAAGCCCTTGCGACTTATCCCAATGCAAACAAAGGAACAAGGTTAATAACAACCTCCAGAGATAGCCAAAAGTTTCTCTGCCGGATGCTGTTTAGAACTTGGTCATATCGAACGTTCCCATACGCCCATTGGAAGCATCGCGAACAACAAACCGCAGCCTGGCAACTCCAATTGGAAGGGAAAAATGCAAGCTGAAAGCGGCCCCCTCAGAATCGAGTCGCCGCTCGAAGATCTCTTCTGCCGCCACGTGGCTGATGAGTTTGCCCCGCGAATCGTACCATGCCGCAGCAACCGTTGCCTCCTCATGCTGACCGGCGCTCGAGTCTAACCATCCAATCCCCTTGGCACCGACATGAATCAAAAAGGTGCCAGGCGTCGAGCGCACGGCTGAAACCTCCAAGCCATTGTAGAAAATCGTGGTCGTCAATGCAGCGGAAATATCCAGCTTCAGGTTGGCCACAATCTGTTTCTCCTTCATGGCCTTTTCCAGTACAGGATTCAGATCGGCATCGGTCTCTGGGAAATACCCCCTGCTCGTCGTTGCCACCAGATTCGGATCATTCATAACGACCCTGATATTTCGATACGCTGCTTGGTCCTCCGAAGCACTCGTAGGTGTGTAGGTAATGGTGTAGTAATTCAGACCTTTGTCGATCCCGTCTCCAATGATATGGCTCAGATCATTTCTTCCGCTGTAGGCAATGCCGCCGGTCAAAGGGGCGAGATCTGCAAAGGAAACGGCGCCTTTATCGAATGGCGATTCACCGGCAGCGTCGATAGCCGAAGCGAGGCCATCGGGAGTTTCCATGGAGACGGTCGCATTGCCGTTCGGAGTTGGATTAATTGTGTACATGGTGATGCGTGCCGCTAGCAGTCTAATAGTGATCCGGCGGAAGGCAGCTTCAACCTTTTCGACCTCGGCGGAGTCGAGCGCTACCAAGTCAACGGATGGGAATCCGTTCCCAACCCAGATCACGCTCTTTCTTCCCGGTGTGCCCATCGAAGCCTCGGCTAGCTGCTGTAAAGCGGCGAGCGTCTGCGCAACCCGCTCCACGGCTCCAGGACCAGTGTTGCCAAGCTTTCTCGGAAATTCCGGCATATGGTTCTTTATGATTGCTATCAATGCATCGCGATCCTGCGTGTAATCCTGCAATTGCTGAAACGTGGCGTTCGTCGCGACCATCAGTACAGCCGGCTGCTTGAGAACCGGCGGCTGCGATTGGAGATACTTCACCATCATCTGTCGGCTGTAGCTCATGTCTTCAAACCGAGAGTTGAGCTCATCCAGTACCAGAATAGTAACTGGAGAGTCTCCAATCTTCGCAAGGTCCGCTGCCGAATGCACAATCACACTGCCAGTTGAGTGCCTAGAATGCGCACTCGGCGGTTCGAAGTTCCGGATCGTCTGAATCTGCTTGTTTTCGACGACAGTGAAATCCTCACGAATCAGCGGGCGGTCTACCACATTTCCTTTTCTGTCAGTAACGACTACGTCGAGAACCACAAGCCGGGATGTAATATGAAAATCTGTCTGTGCACCACTCTTTGCCAGCGAATTCTCCTGAACCGACACCTGCGCCCAGGACTGATTCATGCAGAGCAAAGACGACACAACACAAATCGAAGCTGCCGCGATAGCAGAGGGAATCGACTTGAACATGAGCCTCCAGAATGCCGTGTAATAGGATCAGTTGTTCGCGGACTTCGGCGGGGCCAAAGCCGTAGCATTTCGCAATGAAGGGCAACAAACACGCATAAAAGCGATCTCGGATCCTTCATTCATCGTTTCACTCAGCGGTCGCAATTGCCCGTCCAAGGCGTTGCATTACCAGCAACGTCGCTGTAACGCGCAAACCCTGCAAGAAAGTCTGCGTGGGGTACAAACCCATGAGTGCTGGAGCTAACAATCGGTCCCGCCCCAGCAGATTCAAGACGCTGCCCCGAAGACACGAACCCACCGCTATCGGCATCGAGCGAGGCAGCCCGCACATCAATCCCCATTCGCACTCAACCATCCGGCCGGCGCGTAAAGGAAAGTCATACCGCCCGAGCCATTCACCCTGCTTGTGCAGAAGTTAACATACGCGCTGACTTGAGCTGAAGCAGTGAGACTTTTTCCCAACAAGATCGCCAATGCGACCACAATCTTATGCTTCATCGAGCTTGCTCCGAACACCATATTCACGCTGTTGTGCCTGCAGCACCTCCCCAACACTCAAGGACGTTCTGTCTGGTATGTTTAAGGCTGCTCAAATCGAAACAATACCTCCCCGCATTCGTCGAATTGGAGCAGCCTTGAACATTGATTCTGACGGATATGTTTCCCGCTTCGGAAAGCTTATTGCGCCTGTGCCACAGTGAAAGTGACAGGCAATGTGCTCACTTGTCCGTTTGGACCAGTCGATACTACATTCACGTTGTACGTGCCGTATGCCGTGGTGAACTGGTTCAGCCTTCCCTTTCCGCAACTAGTGAGCAAAGCTGTAATGGAAAGCGCACTCAGCAGTGCGGGAATCACAAGCAAGAACTTTAGCTTGCGAACTCTCTTGCGCAACACCAGGAGTGACAGAACACTCACAGCGAACAGCCAGAGGTGTTTGCTCACACCGCTTGAGGCAACTGCCGGGTTTACGTTCGTCCAGAATGTGACCTGGGTATACTGCGCAGAGCCCATCAAAGCCGTCGGCGAAAACGTCAGCGTCGTTGGACTGAAGCCGCAATCTGTGTAGGCCGGCATCCCTGTGCAGGAGAGTTTGACAATGCCGTTTAACGTATTCGAAGGAGTGATAAACAGATCCAGCGCAGTCGTGGCTCCGGGATAGGTCGTAGCGATATTCGATGTGTTGCCGGTTGACGGATCGATAAGTGTCGCAACAAAAGACTGCGGTACTGGCGCAATCGTAAGAGAGTAGGTCGGCGAAGTGGAGATGGCGTAGTTGGGATCGCCGGAGTACACGACAGTGATCTGATACGTTCCTGCTGCGAGGCCATAGTTATAGTAGTACGCCGGAATGGTTCCGGAAGCCGCAACGAGTGTATCGCTTAGCGTCGCCACGCCGGTTGTGGGCGTGATGCCGGCATACCCAATCAATGTTGGCCCTGCGTAAAAATAGAATCCGCCGGTCGGCTTACCGGAATACGACGAGATCTTCGCAGTCAGCGTAATCGCATTGAACTGCTGAACCGGATTGGGAGAACCAGAAACCGCCGAAGTGGTCTGTTCGGGCACGATGGTCACGTTAAATGCAGGAGAAGTGTTGCCAGCGTAGAATCCGTCGGTCTGATAGATCGCGGTGATTGAATGCCCGCCAACGTTGAGCGGACTGGAGATCGTGAGTGTGGCTGTAGCCGATGTCCCTGTGCCGGTGGTGAGCGCCGAAGTGCCCACCGATGAACCATCCACATAAACCGTGACGTTACCTTGCGGATAACAATAGGGCGCCGCCGTGTTACAGGCAGAAGCGGTCACCGTAGTTGTGACACTAAACGGCACAGCATATTGCGGCGCAGAGGAGGGATTCGTGAGCGCCACACTGGACGAGGCTGGTGTCAGAACCGCAGCAAAGCCCGAAAGATTGACAAACGGCGCTGTCGCATTCACCGTGTTGGTGTTTTGCTCCTCAAACGAGGCGCTCACCGTCTGATTCAAAACCGCGGTAGCCGGCGTAAACGACGCGCTGAGCGTGCAACTCTCACCCACACTCAGAGTGCCGCTGGCACAACCGATGGACCCGCTCCCTGTCAGCGTGAAATAGCTACTGCTACCAGACGCCGCAAATAGCGGACTGGTCAATGTTGCCGCTTGCGGGCCAGTCTCAGTTTCCAGGATCGTCAGCAAAGGACTCGTGTAGCCAATGTTGGTTCTGCCAAAGCTGTACCTCACTCCCGAACGGTCATCCAGGATCACGCGGTTATTGCCGCCATCGAGCACAACCAGGTTGCCATTGCCTGTCACCGCCACCGAGGCAGGACTGGTTAGCAAAGTAGTCGCAGCCGATCCAACTCCGCTGCCGATGGTACCGATGGTGCCGATATTGGTGGAGATGTCTCCGCTCGCCGGCACAAATCGCACTGCAGAGTTACCGGTATCGGCGATATAAACATTGCCGGCACCGTCGACCGCTACACCTGTGGGAGCATTTACCTGAGCCGTGGTAGCTGTACCATTGCTGTTGCCAGAGCCGGCGACCCCTGTGCCTGCAACGGAGACCACGAGATTGCTCGATGCAACGAGTTCTCGAATCTCGTTATTGCCGGTATCGGCAATGTAGATGTTCTGGTTCGCATCGATCGCCAGTCCAGTTGGTCTGTTAAAGATGGCCTGGTACGGGTTGCAATTATCGCCGAAGGAATCGATCGACATTGTTGAACTGGAACACACTGTAGAGGCGCCGCCCGCGACCAGCGACACGTAACCCTGCGGATTGATTTCCCGAATCAGGTTGTGCCCAGTATCAGAAACATACACATTGCCCAGCGGATCAGCAACCAAGCCTGCCGGTGCGGAAAAAACTGTCGCCGAACCGGTGCAACCGTCACCGGCGCTATCGCGTGCAATCGCGCACACACTGCTTGCGCCGCCAGCAACCGTCGTAATGATTCCAGTCGTCGGGTTCACCATGCGGATCACGTTATTGCCTGCATCCGCGATGTAGAGTGTACCGCTTGGCGTAATCGCCACCGCCCTTGGCGAGGATAGCCGCGCAGCCGTGGCTGCGTGACCATCGCCTGAGTAACCCCCTGTGCCCGTTCCTGCTACTACTGCAGTCCCTCCGCCAATACCGAACTCTACAACCCGATTATTGCCCGTATCCGCAACATAGACATTTCCGCTTGCATCCACAGCCGCGCCGAGTGGCGCATTCAGTCCGCTTCCGATGACCGATATTGTGCCCGGATCAAACGATACCGCAGCGCCGCTGCCTTCGCCCTCCAACCCAAGCGTGGACCCTCCGTTTCCAACAGACGCCACGTTCAAGGACGCTATATCGAGTCCCACCTTGGTAGGGTGAAACGTAACAGGAACCAGGCAGTCCTGGGTCGTATCCAAGTTTGTGGTGCAGGCAGGCGTACCCACAACAAAATCCGCGCTTCCCTGGATGGTGTAGGGATTGCGAGCGGCCGGACCATCGCCTGGAGCAAAATGAATGTCCAGAGTTTGTGTTGCCGACGCCCCTGCCGCAATCGTCGGAAACGTTTGATTGGTTGAAACCTTTCGGATCAGGTAGTCGTCAGAATCGGTGATATAGATGTTCTCGTTTGCATCCACGGTGACGGACATCGCTGAGTTGGAATGCAAAGTAGCAGCAGTGCCCGGACAGTTGTCTCCATAGCTGTCAGTCGATCCATAGGACGGCGTGCATCCTGTCCCACCTGAAGTCACTCCGTATGTTCCTGCAATCACGTGCGCATAGCCCGTCGCGGCGTCGATAAAGTCGATGACATTGTTCCCATTGTCAGCAAGGTATACATTGCCCATTCCATCCACGCGTAACTTGCGGGCAATGCCGATCGTAAGGGTTGAGGCAAGCGCATATGTACCCTTCGCGGCTAACGTGCCGGAGGCTCCTCCCATCACGGTATAGATATACCCCACAACCGGAGTGATGCCCCCGTTGGTATGCGAAATCAGGCTCGCAGCGGCTGGGCCGCCTTCGTAAATGACCCTGAGTTTCTCATTGCCGAAGTCAGCAATGTAGAGATCGCCGAATGCATCGACGTCGATGGACTCAGGGGTATTAAGCAATGCGGAGGTTGCCGGACCACCGTCGCCGCTGGATCCCGATGCCGCAGTCGGAGAACCGGCTATCACGTTGATGATACCCGTGCTGGCATTGATCTCCTGTATCTCGTTGTTGCCCGAATCAGCAATATATACATTCCCGGCGATATCCTCAGCGATACCGCGGGGGCTCTTGAGATACGCACTTGTCGCTAGGCCGCCATTGCCGCCGAATCCACTGGTGCCCGTCGCCGACTTGCCGGTTCCATTTAACACGCCGGCCAGACGCGTCATCATTCCGGTAGCTGCGCTGATCCTCTGAGCCAGGTTCGAACTGTAGTGCGCGATGTCTACATCGCCATTCTTCGCGACACCCAGGCCAAGCGGCCGGTTGTTAAGGACCGTATAGCCGCCCGATGCGTTAGCATGGCCGTCCGTGGCCTGGCAACCGTCGCCGTTGGAGTCGGTCGTGCCCGAGCACAAGGTCTTTGACGTAGCTGATCCTGCCGCTACCGTAATGACGCCTGAGCGCGCATCGATCCGGCGAAGAATAGTAATCGAGGCCGAACTGTTGTAGTCGAGAAAGTAGATATTTCCCTGCGGGTCAACGACGATGTCGTGGTTGTCGCCGCCGCCGCCCGCAAGGGTCCCCATGCTCACAATCGAAGGCGATGTGCTCGCACATCCATCGCCGAAATCGTCGTAGGTCAACGGAGTTGAACTCGGGGCCAGACACGACGCGGTTGCCGGTGCCGTCAGGGTAAGCGCTTTGCCTCCACCCGCAAACGACTGAATCGTATATGGAAGCGCATACGGGGCCTGCGCGAAGATGCGTGCAGTCGCCGCCGACGAAACGACCGCACAAAGGATGATCGGTAACCTCAAAGTCCGTAATGCAAATGCCGAGAAATCTTTCATGAGTGCCTCCCTTGGCAACTTAGCCTTGATCGAAGAGTGGACAGGATTTGCCAATATCTCTCCCTCCCACTGCGCTTCAGTAATAAAGCGTGAGGGCAAACTGCATCTTGCGGCCGTTTGTTGACGTATTGGCATTGTTGCCGTAAGTCGATAGCACCCTTGCGAATTTGGTGTTGTTGGTTCCAGCGATCAAATTGCCAAACACTTTGCAGGTGCCCGCTTCGTTGTAGATCGTCGCCGTCCCATTGCTCGCAGTCACAGGGGCATTTGCATTCAACGTCGCGCAGTTGAAGCCATTGCTCGGCGTAGCAAGATTGGGCGTGTTGAATACGTTGTAAGCCTCGGCGCGAAGGTTCATTCTCATCCCCTCGCGCACTCGCTCAAGGGGAAAGTCGCGCCCCACCGTCATATTCGTCATGATGTAGCCAGGTCCTACAAAGCTATTCCGCGACTGGTTGGAAAAGGTTCCCAGCGCAGGGTAGGTAAAAGCGTTTGGGTTGAGCCATTCGGCAATTTTGTCGGGCCTGTGCCTGTTTGAGGGCAGCAATGGATTCACCCCGGAAATAAGAGCGGCTCTCTGATTCGGCTCATCGCTATAAGACGAGTCTGAATTCATGGTCACGCTGAACGGAGTTCCGGTCCGTGCGACATAGCTTCCGCTGTATACCCAGCCGTTCATTGCACGTCGAACAAGGTAGTTGAAACCCGTAATCTGCGGCAATCTTGCGACCCATCCCAGGTTAAAGTTGAATTTCACATTATTGTCCGAAGGTCCGTAATCGGAACTGAGGTTATACACATCGGGAACACTGTTCGCCGTTGTCTGCGCGTTGGTCTGGATATCCATGGCCTTCGAGTATGTAAATGAGCTCAGGATGGTCAGGTACTTGCTCCCGCGTTGCGTATACTGCAACTGGAGTGCGTGATAGCTCGAAGTGCCAATGGACAGAATATCGACGATTCCCTGCCCGCCGAAGTTGAACGGCTCGTAGCGGGCGCGCTGACGGCGTGATGGCGTTGAGCCTGCGGCGCCGCCTTCCGATTGATACACCGTGGCGATCGGAGCCCCTGCGGTCGTATTGGTATACGGAATGCAGTACACTTGCGGATCTGCTTGGCCAAAGCCTGTGCATTGCGGATCGACGAGTGTCGGATTCAAATCCAGCGGAATAGTAAGTTTCCTGGCGAGTCTTCCGATGTAGTTGATATCGAGTACCCCGCCGCGGGGAATCCGATATTGAAAACCAAGGTTCATCCCTTCCACATACGGCGTGCGGAAGTTTCTATCGGGAAAGAAGATCGAGTAAGGCGCAAAAAATAGAGGATGATGCGGATCATAAGTCTGTGGCAGCGTCAGGACCGAACCGTTGGCGACGCCCGCAGCGTTGTAACCGTACGTCGCCAGCGGCACAGAGAGGCTCCCCGGCGGATCCGATTCCGTGGCCATGTAATGGAACGGCTCGCCAACGCCTACCACGTTCGCATTCGGCGAATCAAAGAAGATGCCATAGCCGCCGCGAATCAGCAGTTTCCCGGTCCCGTAAACGTCGTAGGCAAACCCTACGCGCGGTGCAATGCCGTTGAAGTCGGTAGGCACCAGCGAAGGAAGCACCGTCTGGTCCCCAGGAAAGGCCAGGCCGCTCGGCGCATTTGGAAACACCGTCGATTGAAGGCCGGGGACAAAGGTTGCTGCTCGGCCATGCGGCTCGTACCACTGGAACGGAACCTCATAGCGCACGCCGAGGTTGACCGTCATCTTCGGGGTGGTACGCCAATCGTCCTGAAAATATGTAAAGACAGCGTGCTGGATGCCGCCCTGGATCAGGCGATTCTGTACTGTCACGCTGTCGAGTAGGCCGGTAAGAGAGTCTCCGAAGTTGAGGGCTGTATAGTCCACACTAAAATTCAACTCACCTCCGTAGTCGGAGCGGTTGAGATATTGCAGGCGCAAGAAGTCGAATCCACCCTTGAAGTTGTGCACTCCCTTGGTCCACGTGAACGCCTGCTGCACCTCAATGTTTTCATTAATGTGATCTGAGTACGCTTGCGATGTGCTGCCGAGATTGAAGTAGCCGAAACTGACTTCTGGTAGAACTGGCATGATCGGAGCGTAGAAATTGGCGCCGAACGAATTCAGTGTCCGGTTATCCGTTGGAGTGTTTGTTGTTTCGAACCTCTTATAACCTGCCCGAGTCGTGGCGACCAGATTTGGAGTTAGGACCCACGTTAGGCCAATATTGCCAAAATTGCCGATGACATGGCCATTCGACGGCTCATACGTCGCAATTCCCTGCGATTGACTACTCACGCCCTGCACGGTCACGGCCGTGGAATTGAAGTAGTTGTACCGCGCGTCAATCATCCGCTTGGCATCCATCACCCAATCAGTGCGAAGAAGCAGGTTCTTGTCGCCCGTGGGAGCAGGCAGTGTCGTCACTGCGAAGCCGGACGAACTGCCCGAGGAGGCCGGTAAAGGAACGAACGTCTTCAGAAGCTGCGCCATCACGGGGTTGAAGCACGGCGAGGGGATCTCGTCGTAGGGCATGTAGGTCGACTGGATGACCCCGGTCGAACCATACTCGTTCCCATAGGCATGGCTAGCCGCATACTGGCTTGCCTGGTTGAGAAGCGCCAGGCAAGGCGAGGTGCCTGTCCCGCCAGCTTGTTGATAGGCGTAGTTATAACTTGATATCACGTTGTCAGGCGAAGTGCCTCCTGCGCCGGCAATAGTGGCGTTGTCGGTGGCCTGAATCGGATTGATCATTCGTCCGATGGTCGCAACCCCGCCGGAAAACGTAGTAACTTGGTCGGACAAGCTGGCGCATTGCGCCATACCGGCGAATGCGCCGTTCGGATTGCAGGCGCGAGGCGTCCCATCCAGATTCAAACCGCGGTCAGCACTGGTGGGCGTCAATGCAGAACCGGTAGTTTGCAAACGACCGATCAATTGCTGATATGCAACGAAGAATTGAATCTTGTCCTTCCGAATCGGACCACCGACGGTAAAGCCAAACTGGCTTTGGATGTTTTTCGGATTGACATGAGTCATATAGTCTGCGGCGTTGAACATCTGATTCTGCAAATAGTCCCAGACCGCGCCATGATACTGATTCGTTCCCGATCTCGTCAGAACGTTGAAAACAGACCCAGCATTGCGTCCGAACTCAGCCTTAAAGTTGTTCTGCAACACGCTGACCTGATTCAACGCATTGGGCGTCGGAAAGTTTACACCAGTGTTGTAGAACAGGTTGTTCCACATCAGGCCGTCAAACAACATCAGATTCTGCGTAGCTCGTCCGCCCGAGGATGTATAAGTTGGACCACCGGTGTCACTCGTGAAGGTACTTGGAGCATTGACGTTCACGACCCCGGGAAGAAGCGCCGCCAGTGCGACGACATTATGGCCGTCGATCGGCAAATCGTCGATAAGCTTCTGTGGAATCAGCGTCGCCACCGTCGCCGATCGTGCATCGATGACGGATCCTTCGGTATCCTGTACGATCACCGACTCCGTCGCATGCCCAGGTTTGAGGGTGATCGTCTCTTTGATGTTCGAGTTCGCATCGACTGTGATTCCGGTTATCACTGTGGACTCGAAGAATGACGCTGAAGCGGTCAACTCATAAGAGCCGACCGGGAGACCCGGCACTTGAAATTCACCGGACGCTCCGCTGTCTACCGTGCGCGTGAGGCCGTTGTCCGCATTCCTGACCGTTACCGAAGCGTGGTTGATCACCGCATTGGTTTGGTCGACGATATTGCCGAAAATGGTGCCGGTGTTCTGTGCGCACAAGGGATGATAGACACCTGCAAGACACAGCAGCACTGCAAGCGAAACCAGGTTCCGCATATACCGTCCGATGAACTCAACAAGTAGTGTCCCCAATCCGATCTCATTGTTCTTCACGATACTAGTCTCCGATTCACGTCAAGGTCCACAAGCAGGGATATCGACATTGCTGCCGTTTGGTTAAAGGGGATGCTTCATGCTTTTTCCCGCTGTCGTAACGGTCCCCTATGTATAGAGGACTCTCCGAACCTCAGAGAGGCTTTCAACACAATCACTCCAATCTCATTTCCAATGGTCTCCACTATTGAAGCGCGCGCCGATCAGCGCCTATGTTCTTCGCATCTGCTAAATGAGAATTATCGAGAGCCTTATCTCTTAGCAGCACATTTCAGTCCTTGCAAGCAGTTCTGCATCATTTGCGCCTTCGGCGCCTGGCCAACGTAACCGCACCTTCGTGTTGCCACTATTGCCCGCCCGCATCCGGTGCAGTGCTTGCACCCACAATGCGCATAATTCTTTACGCATGGATGATCGAAATCGTCTCATTCCGTCATCCTATAGGAATGCAGTAGCATTCCTATAGGATCGACTCTCGCAGGAGGAAGAAAAGGCATGATCGTGTTTGATCAATTGTCATTCTTTCCTCGGTCCGACGTGTTTGGTCTTCGCCGCATGGGTGGCTCTTATCGGTCTGGAAGTAGTAGCGCATTCGGACGCGATTATTTGATCCGATCGATTGCCGATGGCGCGCATCTTTGGAAGTTGCATTGCTCGTCCCCAATGTGGCATTACTCAACGGGCCGAAGTATAGCTATCCGTTTCGTGCGCGATACAGGGAAATAGCTCTTCCGCGCATATTTCACAGAGCGAAATGCCTCTTGTGCCGGCAATTCCGGCTATATGTGTGAGTGGAGGGGCATTCGGCTCAAATTTCGCCGCCGCTCGGCACATCGTGGTGGTCTGACATTTCACGCAATGAAATTGTGATTCCCGAATAAGTCTGGTCTGATCGACAAAGCAGCCCTCAGGAGCACAGAGAAATCACTTTGACTCGTCCATTCAGGCCAGCCAGTTCAAGGCATAATCTTAGAGTCATGCTGATTGTTACCTTATAGAACGGACTCATGCACTAGCCAACGCTCAGCAGACTCGATTAGCCTTGTGCTGGACGTTATCCTACCTGTGAGGGTGAAGGGATTCTTGACGTGACGATTAAGAGCACTATGACTCGAAGGAACATGCTTTACACTGGAGCGGCTGCATTCACCGGTATTCCCCAATTAATGTCACATACAGGAGCAGCCCCTTGGCTGGAGGCTTTAGCGGCCGCATCTGCGCCTCAGCCACCGGCCTGTCGCGCTGAGTGGCGGAGCACCTGGGTTGCTGCACTTGCTGTTCTGGCTGCAAATGTACGAACCACACCTAGCTGCACTCTCCCTGTCTTGTTCGAAGGCAGCACCTACCGCGGGATCTGGCAGGAGGACGGGCCGCACGAATCGCTTGTCTACGCGTCGTTGCGCGAGTATCTTCTGTACACCGAGGGCATGCCTCAGCCACTCGACGTTGCGCGCAACAGCCACTTAATTTTTTTCTCTCGGCAACGCGAAGACGGTCAGCTCCCAGCCAGCGTTAAGATGGAAGAAAATGGGTTCGGACAGATCCAGATGGTTGTCCCCATTGCTGCCACCGCGTATGAACTCGCGCAGGAGCTGAACGACGAAGAGTTCCTGCGTACCGCCTACCTTGCATGCTGCCGATGGGATGCGTGGCTCCGGATGTATCGCGACACCCGCAAGACAGGTCTAATTGAAGGCTTTTGTACTTACGACACTGGGCACGACAATAGCCCTCGATGGAAAGGAATTCCGAATCGCTGTCCTAACGCCGACGCACGCGAATGTCCTCCACTTGACTCGATGCCTCGCATTTGCCCTGACCTTTCGGCCACAGTATACGGTGCGCGAGTTGCCTTACACAAAATGGCATGGGCTTTGGGTAAACGCGAAGAAGCTGATCGCTGGCTAAACGATGCGGAAGCTATCCGTGAGTTGATTATTGATCGACTCTACTCTCCGGAAGACGCAGCGTTTTATGACCTCGATGCACACAATAAATTTGTGCGCGTGCGCAGCGACGTCATCAGCAGAGTGCTTGGCGAACACGTACTCAAGTTGGATGAACAGCGTGATCGAGCCATTTTCGATTCCGTATGGGAAAGGCAGTTGTATAACCCTAAGGCCTTTTGGGGCACATATCCCTTGACCAGCATTGCAATGGACGACCCCGTCTTTGTCCGTCCGATCCCACGCAATAGCTGGGGTGGAGCGGCGCAGGCTCTCACCGCTCTGCGTGCACCTCGGTGGATGGGCTTCTATGGAAAGCACGATGCACTGTTGCAAATGATGGAAAAATGGTGTGAAGCAATTGCTCGGCATCGGGAGTTCCGTCAGCAGCTCGACCCTGTCACTGGTAACTTTACACAACCTGATCCCGGAGCCTATTCCCCCACCGCTCTTCTGTTTCTCGATTTCTCAAGGCGTCTGGCGACACAATCCGAACCGCATCTGGGCAATATTCCGCGGAGATGAGCGCGCATTTCGGCGTGACAATCATTCGAGACGAAGGGACAATCTCTAGAGCGCTTTCGATTCATATGTGCACATTGGAAGTGCATCAAAGGTGGCTTTTTCTTGGGGAAAAGGCCACTTGGCGATACGCTTTCTGTAAAGAGCAGAATCGAAAACGCTGTAGCGTGTCTATAATTCGAACCCGCTATGCAAGTGCTGCGGGATTGCAGTGGCACGTCGTCGATCGCGTTCTCGGGCTCATTTGCTGGTCCGGGCGATGAGGCTCTTTCGCTCTTGCCAAGACATCAGCAGAAGCCTCACCAGACTTTCAGAGCAATTACAGTCGTCGAAGTCGGCTTACAGTGATCCAACCCAACATGGATTAGAAGCTCTATGTTCTTCGTATTGAGCATATCCCGGGAAAGGTCGTGCTCCTGGTTCCAACTGTGCGGGTCGGTGGCAAATTCAGCCGCCGCTTCCGTTCCACAATTTCTTTTTCCCGCAAGAAGAATCACCGGATGCTTGGTTTTCGAATCAAGCATCCGGGCGATGATAGCATAGTCTTCCTCCGCGGTTATGTCTGGAGATGGCTTTTCTGACCAGACTCGTTGTGCGCCATTCCGTTCCCGGATGCTCCCGCCACGATCGAAAAATATTGGCAGCGCTCGATTCAGGTCCATCGTCCAGGTATTGTTGTAAGCTCCGATCATAACTGCCGGAGAAGAGAGCAGATCTACAATCGATAAGCTAGGTTCTGTACGCAAGTCGTAGGAATGGCGTCGATTGTTCAAAAAGGCAATAACGCTGATTGTGGCAGCCACATCTCCAGGGCTCATGAATCCGTCCGGGATGATATCAAAATCCGTCGAAGACATCTGCTCTCCCGGTTGCAGCGTTGGAAGCTGCATCTTGAGACCTGGCCCCTCTGCCTCCTCGGGCCGAGCCAGAGGCCGAACCCGCTTCCAATAGTCCGCAGTAGGTTTGAAGGCCGAGATCGTGCCATCGCAGATGAGCACGGATCGCTCTGTATTGGTGACCGGCGACCAGAAAAGGTCCAGTTTGCTAGGACGCAGTCCGAGGTACACCACGGAGCCAACCAGCATCAGGAAAAAACCGGATGCGGCGGCAAGGGCCCACACAAGCCTTTTTTGGGTCGGGGGAAGGGTTGAAACTATTGGTGTGGTCGATGGATTTCCCAGATCCTCGTCCGTGTCGTTGCCTCGTGACAGTCCGGTAAGGGCCGCGTGATCGAAATGTCCCCCCCCGGACGCGCCGGGGCTGAGCACGAACGTTGGTCTATAGGTACCACTCGGAATGACGATCCTGATCCGTATCCCTTTGGATTCATCGCTCTCGTAGTACTGATCAAGCCGCCTGCGGACTTGGCCAACCCGCGAACGAACGATTGGGTCGTCAGCGGTCTCATAGTCCGCTTTGCGTCCGAACACGCTCATCCCGATGATCCGTTCTTTCAGCAGATCGTCGCGCCCATGAATGGCACTCTCAACAATGAACTTGAGGAGTGATTGTAGCTGCACGGCGTTTTTGAACCGCGAGCTCTCCAAAACTCGCTGCAACGATTCCTCGATTATCGACTGATGGACATCATACTCTGTCGGGTTCGAGTCGACAATTGCCATCCGAAGCCTCCAAGTTCCACAGTACGTTTTCCTTCTTGACTTCCAAGACGATTCCAGTAATCGACTGACAAATAGACATTTACATCGGCATTCGGAGCAAATTCCGGACCGCACCACACCTTGCCGCGCCGCAACACCATTCGTACACGGTTCCTCACAGTACTTTACACCTCCCCTCACAGGACAGATAACCTTACAACAGTTCGATTGTCTCGAAGGATGAAATTTTCCACTCTCCGACACCGCGACAAGGAAAGCACACCATGCAAACAAACCATCCTGACCTAGAGGTCCGATGCGCGCCGATCAAGGGTCCACTTCCTATGCCAGGTTATAGTAGGCGGACTGCAGAGCCTCGAACTCCGGTCCGTTCTCTCACAGACGAATTGAAATTCATCAGGACAGGCTCCTCTGCCTTCGAACAGCGCGCCTGCCACGGTGAGGTACATCGGGTAAGCTCCGGCCCGAACTTTGCGCTGCCTTCAGAAGCGGAATGGTCCCTGAATAATCGCTCCGTTTTGCGAGCTTGCACCATCCTCCAATGTTTTGCGGGGACCTCGGAGGCTTTAGGACTGTCGGATATTGTGTCGAAGACAAGTCTCAACAAAGCCACGGCATACCGTCTTTTGTCGAGCCTTGTGACGGGCGGAATGTTGGAGCGCCGCGGCAAGAACAGCTATGTTGCGGCCTCGCACCGGATCACGCGCACCAAGTATCGAATTGGATATGCTGCGCAGAGCGAGGAATTCGCCTTCTCCCGGCTGGTCTCCGACAGTATTCGGAGTAGCGCGTATGAGGTTGGTTGCGAACTCCTGGTTCTGGACAACCGATACAGTGCGACCGTGGCCATGCGGAATGCAGACCAATTCATGCGCGAACATGTCGATCTGGTCATTGAGTTCCAGACGAATTACGAAACAGCCCACACGATTGGATCGCGGCTAGTCGATGCCTCGATTCCTGTGATTGCGATCGAAGTCCCTCACCCAGGAGGAATCTTCTACGGCGCAAACAACTACCGCGCAGGACAAATTGCGGGACACGCATTGGCACAGGCCTGCGCGGCCCAGTGGCAAGGAGATTTCGATGAACTCCTCCTGCTGGAGCTTCCAATGGCCGGCCCCTTGGTCCGATCCAGATCGACAGGATTAGTGGATGAACTACGCAAACGACTCCCCTCGATGTCTGGCAAGAATATCCGTTTTTTGAACGGCGCTGGCCGATTTGAAACGAGTTGGGATGTAACCCGAAAACATCTCCGCAATACGCGATCCCATCGTGTCCTGATTGGGGCCATGAACGATCCCAGTTGTCTGGGAGCACTGCGCGCATTCGAGGAAGCGGGTCGCGCGGAAGACTGTCTCGCCATCAGCCATAACGGCATTCTGGAAGGACGGGAAGAACTTCGCAGCCCGAATTCAAGACTCGTTGGTTCAGTAGCATACTTCCCAGAGCAGTATGGAGAAGCCGTGATGGAATTGGCGCTCAACAAACTACTAGGATCAAAGGTCCCCTCGGCAACTTTCGTCCGGCACCAGCTTCTACATCGCGGGAATGTCGACGCCTACTATCCAAACGACTTGGTCGCAAGTACGAGTGACGATGACCTGCTTCTTTATAGTCGAAGATGATCCGCGCCAATCGACTATGCATCCTTTGCGAAGCAGACACATGAAGAATTGCCTGTGCGGCAATTTCTCCGGCTGCCGGCCTACTCTCCTAAGACTTGCCATTCCGCTAGAAACTTGCGCTCCTCTGCATCCAGCCCCTGTTGCAACTCGCGAGTCAGACGGTCCCTTGTCGCAATCAGTTCCTCCCAACGCGACCGGCTCCACAGTCATTCCCTTAAATGTTCGCTCGTATTCATGGCCGATGTCGCGCGGAATTGGAAAGAGCACTTCATGAATCGGGCGGCCGTGGCTGGCCAGGTGGGAGCCCATCTTAGACAGCAAACACCCTGCGCATAACACGGAACCAGCCAACCCGCTTCGCATATGTCTGGGTTTGCAGGCCTATGTCTTGTCAGATTAACGTCAGTCTATGACGATTCAGGCTATCTTAACAGCAATGGTCTTACATGATTAAACGATCACGCAAGACATTCGCAGAGAAGTGCGTATCGTCAAACGCGCGTTCGGCATCAGTGCGGTTATGCCCGCGGAAGCTGCAGCCGTTGGGGGTAACAACTGAATCCAAACAGCTTGACGCATTGGGGCAAGGTGATGCTTCGGACGAAAGCAACCAAGGAGGTTTTTTGCAAGAGGGCCTAGTCATGAGCCTCGGGGAAGAGTGACCTTCATCAACGTACCCGGAGAAGCTTGCTCCACTTGAATGTCGCCATGATGCAATCGAACCGCGCGACGTGCGATCGCCAGTCCGAGTCCGATGCCTCCGCTGTTTTCAGCACGGGAGGAATCGATGCGGAAGAATGGATCAAATATCTTCTCCACCAGATGCTCGGGAATTCCAGGCCCATAGTCCCGCACGCTAACCAGGATCTGATCGTGATTGCAGGTTAGGCTGACCTCAATGGTGGTTCCGCAGGGCGTGTAGCGAATGGCGTTGCGAATCAGATTTTCAAAGGCCCGCCGCAACAGTTCAGCGTTGCCTGCGATCGTCATCGGTTCTGTCAAGTGGAGTTGTATATCGCAGTTTTTTTGAACAGCTTCAACTTCGCAACCGTCAGCGATGTTCACAAGAAGGTCATGGATGCCGACCTCCTGGAAAGGAACGGCATCGCGTCCGCCTTCGGCGCGCGACATGTCAATCAGGTCACGGACCAGTTCGGAGAGACGCTGCACTTCCCGACGCAAACGCAGTGCGGTCGCGTCCCGGTCTTTTGTCTGGCGCACCAGTTCCGCCTCGAAAGAGAGTCGCGCCAGTGGAGATCGGAGTTCATGGGAGATATCTTGCAGCAGTCTCTTTTCAGCAAGAAATAGATCTTCGATCCGGGCGGCCATGGCGTTGAATGACCGGCTCAGGCTGCCCAGTTCATCCGTGCTATAGATAGCTGAACGCGCGCCAAGATCGCCCTGGCCAAAGCGATCAACAACTCTGGCCAGATCATGAAGGGGTAGTGCGACTTTCCAGGTAAACACCCAACTCATAATCACCACGCTCGCGCAGACCAGAAGAAAGAAGGGCCAAAGATACTTAACCGGCTTATCCTCGCCCGTCATCAGCCAGATGTATCTGTTGTCTGGCGAAGCCGTTGCGGCAATGAATCCCCCCATCCTTTTTGCGAGAGCCTCGTTGCCTTGATGGCGGCCCAGTGTTGCGGCGATCATTCCGGAGCGGTCCGCGCCAGTGGCAAGATCACGCCCGTTCCAATCGGTCAGGTAAAACTGCAAGCCATGCGGCTGATTCATCTCTTGAAGAAAATGCGAGAGCTCTGCCGAACCGCCGTTTTCATAGGCCTTGATCGCCTCGCGGAAGGCGATGCGGTGGAGTACCGGTGCAACATCCGGCGCGTTTCTCGCGGGGAGCGTGGAGGCAATTTTGGAGATAAGCAGAAATGCGCCAAAGGCCAACGCCAGAACCAGCACTGACCAGACCGCGATCCTGAATGCGATGGATCTCATAGCTCGTCATCTTTCCCCATCATGTATCCGATGCCGCGAATGGAACGGATCACAATGCCCGCTCGCGCGGTTTTTTTGCGCAGACGACTGATATGCACCTCGAGAGAGCGCTCGAAGGGTGTTGCATTTCTTTGATAAAGCATGCTGCAGAATTCATCCCGCGTCACCACGCGCCCATTGGCACGCACCAGCAAATCAAGGATGTCACACTCCGTGCATGTAACTTCCATCGGTTGATCCTTGACCCAGGCCCGCTTCGTAGCCGGGCTCAGGCGCAGATCGGCGAGGAAAAGCAACTCGGGTGTCTCCGACGCAACCAGCCGGGAGCGGCGCAGGACCGCGTTGATGCGGGCCGCCAGCTCTTCGGGTCCGAAAGGCTTGGCCAGGTAATCGTCGGCTCCCGCGTTCAAGCCCTGGACGCGATCCTGCATCGCTCCACGAGCGGTGAGCATGATGACGGGAACGTTTAGACGGCGGCGTAATTGTCCCAGTACGCCGAAGCCATCCATGCCGGGTAGCATCACGTCGAGAAGAATGAGATCGAAGTTCCCGTCGAGAGCGCGGGCGAGACCGCTCGGCCCATCAAAGGCGGTCTGAATGGAATATTCTTGGCCGGAAAAATACTCCTGAATCAATTCACACAGCCGCGTGTCATCGTCAATGACAAGGATGCGGGGAGGTTCTGTTCGGGGCGTGCTCATAAGTTGTATTCCGTTGGCTGGTGAGTGATCGCTTAAGGATGACCAGCAAGTCTTGATTTTCTTGGAAAGAGGCATCGAAAGCAAGTCATCGACCGCATATTTGCAAATCTTGAGCTTCATTCTGTGCCTGTCGATCAGATACTGACCATGCGCAAATCAACGTTCACCATCGAAGTTCGTTGAGGGAGCGCGAGGATCGCACCAGATGCACGGGAGAACAGCATTGTCAATCGAAGGCTTATTGTTTGGAAGTTTCAAGGCAGGCCGGGCTCAATCTGTAGTCAGGCTTGTAGGTCATTTCTTTCTTATCGTGGCGTTGATAGGGATGTATTCTAGTCCCCTACTGGCTCAACACGGGACAGTGGTATTGAAAGGGAAGGTGGTTGATGGACGCACGGGGGAAGTCATCGTCGGCGCGGAGGTTCTGGTGAACGGAGCTTCAAACAAGGTAAGGACCAATGAGCACGGAGAATTTGGTCTATCTGGTCTGGAGGCCTCGGAACTTCAGTTGCAGGTAACCTGCATCGGCTATGGACGCTGGATGCAAACGATGCACCCGGCCGCGAACACAACGGAAAATCTATTCATCTCCCTGATTCCTGAAGCACTCTCGCGCACGGATACAGTGACGGTGGCAGCGGCGCCGTTCGAGACGGCGGATACCAATCCTCCCACACAAGCAACACTGTCCAAGCAAGAGATTCAGTCTCTTTCCAACGTGCTGTTGGGTGATCCGATGCGCGCGGCGCAGGCGCTTCCCGGAGTCGCAACCAATAATGATTTTGACAGCTCGATTACCATTCGAGGCGCAGGTCCATCCCATGTGGGCGTCTACCTGGATGGCGTGGAAACCACGGGTTTTCTAGATTCGGCCACATTCAACTCCGGGGGCTTGTCGGGCAGCGCGAATATCTCTCTTCCTGTGGTTAACGCCGACATGGTATCGCAAATCTCGCTGCTGGCCGGTAGTTATCCGTCCAATTACGGTGATAGTTCTGCGGCGGTGATGACGATGGAGACCCGCGACGGCGATTTCGCCAAGACTTCGGGGCGTTTACTGCTGGGTATGCTGGGCTCTTCGGCCGTCGTGGATGGTCCATTCGCGAACAAGAAGGCGTCGTGGATACTCTCGGGGCGCACCAGTTTCGGCAGCGCGCTCTCGAGTGTGATTCAAAACGTGAAGAACGGAGACTCGGATGCTTCCTCTACCTCTGGCCCTACGCCAGTAGCCGCGCCATCAGCGAATCTCTCACTTGGGTTCAACGATCTTCAAAGCAAGGAAGTCTACAAAATTTCGCCTACGCAGGAGATCAGTCTCTCCGCGATCTACGGCAACTTCGATCTGAACAACAATTACAGCTCCACATCGTTGGACAATACGCCCAACACGCCCGACAAAGTTACTTCGCAGCACTTGTTGGTGGATGCGGGTTGGAAGTACACGCCGAGCGCCAAACTCATGACGCGTGCGCTTCTGTTTGGCATCGGCGGCCAGTCGAAGGACAGTAACCTTGAGGGTGGCGTTCTGGATAAGAGCGGAAATACTTCCACCGGTCTGCGCGGTGACATCAGTTATCAGGTGTTACCCGCGCATCTACTGGAGTTTGGCACTTATCTGCAGAATGTGCAGGGACACTCACTCTCGAACGAGTACGGCTCTTCTTCGAATACCGTTCCGAACGAAGCGCTGGTCAATTACGGCCTGAACAGAGGCGAGGAGAGCCTGTACCTGCAGGATACCTGGCGCGCCAAACACGTTATTCTTACCGGCGGCGCACGTATTGAGCATAGCGGTCTGACAGCCCAGTCGATCGCCATGCCGCAAGGAGCATTCACTTGGCTTACCGGCAGGAAATGGACGTTCCATGCGGGCGCGGGGCTCTACTCCCAGCTACCCACCTTCGATGAGGAGTTTGGTTACTACGCCAACGGTAAACTCCATGTCGAACTGTCCGCAAGTTACAACCTGAGCGCGGAGCGCACTCTGGGCGATCATGCGCGCCTGCTGGTAGAGACGTACGACCGCGAGGACCGCAATCAGATCTTCAGCCTCAATGGTCCGCGACTGGTGAACGGACAGGTTGAAGTGCTGAATAACCCCTATGAAAACTCGTTGCATGGCTACGCGCGGGGCGCGGAGATCACACTGCAACGACGCAGCGCGAACCGGCTTACCGGATGGGTCTCCTATGCGTATGGGAAGACCTGGTATAAAGACCCGACCGACAACCTGAGCTTTGCCGGTGATTATGATCAACGTCATACCTTGAATGTCTTCGGAAGCTATCGCATCCGGCCCACCATCAACTTCAGCACCCAGTATCGCTACGGAAGCGGCATGCCCATACCCGGCTTCTACGAACCAGGCACGAATAACAACTTCACTGTGGTGGCTGATCTCAACACCAGCCGATTGCCGGACTACAGCCGTCTGGATCTGCGCGGCAACAAGACATTCTCGTTCCGTCGTTTCCGCATGACCGCGTCAGGCGAAGTACTAAACGTGACAGACCACTCCAATTACTTCTTTTTGACGCAGGACTCAATGCGAATTCACACGGCAAGTCAGTTTGGATCGCAGGAGAAGAAGTCGATGCCGATTACCCCGGCAGCCTCGTTGTCTTTTGAGTTCTAAGTTGGTTGTTCATCTCTCAAGAAGGATGTCTTTGGTTGAACACTCTCTTTTTCGCCAATTCGACGGGAGGATGCATGGTTCAGAACAAATCCATGAATCCTCGGTCGAATCATGAGGATACGAAAATGAAGCGATCACCGGTATTCGGCATTGCCGCAATTGGCGCACTCGCCATTCTGACCGTCCTTTTCACCGGTTGCAACTCGGGAAGCAGTACCAGCAGTTCGAGTTCCGGTTCAACAGCCACGAGCCTCAGTCTCTCTTCATCGACTACGGCCACGCAAACAGGAACCTACGTCACTTTGACCGCAACCGTTACCCCGGCGGCGGCAACTGGTACGGTGACTTTTTATAACGGGTCCACCACTCTTGGGACGGGCACACTGAGCGGAGGCGCAGCAACGCTGACCACATCGTTCGCCACGGCTGGTAGCTACTCCATCACGGCCAGTTATGGCGGCAGCGGAAGTTATGCCGCCAGCACTTCATCTGCTGTCTCCATCGCTGTCACCTCAAGTACGGGAAGCACCGATGCTGCCATCACCGGCACGGTTCTCAGCATTGATGCCACCAGTGGGACATTCGTCATCGGCACATCGAGCGGAGACATTACGGTAGACACGACTTCGGGTGGAACCGCTTTTCTTGAAGTATCGAATACGACGGTTGCCGCATCGGCGGCGGTGGGTGGATATGTCGGGGCTTTCGGAAGCGTCTCCAACAATGTATTGGAGGCATCGCAGGTGGCCTTCGTGCCCACGCCTCCATCCAGTTTGGTGGCGAACGGCGATCTCGCTACATCCTACGTCATGCAACTATCAACGGGGTGGGTTTACGCCGGGCAGATTACTGCCATCACGGGGGGACTCCTGTACGTCAGCACCGCTTCGGGCACTATGGCGATCGATCCATCGAATGCAACGACAATCACGTTGACATCCAACAAAAGCATCAACGACCTGACGGTAGGCGAAACCGTAACAGTCAATGGCCCAGAGGTCTCTTCGACAGAGTACACCGGTCACATGGTTGTCATTGGCACGATCTCTCCACCCATGTTTTTGCCCAGCATGTTCTGAAAGTTGCACTCATCACTCGGAGCTGAGGTTAAGCCCCGGTATGGAGCAAGCGAAGAATGCAAGGGAATCGTTCAATCTAAAAGGAAATAGCGGAAATGAAATGTCGAACACTGTTCTCTTTGGTCGTATGTTGCGGGATGCTTTTGGCATCAGCGTTGGTTACAGGCTGCGGATCGTCAAGTTCAAGCAGCACTTCAACCACGACCTCGGCAACATCAACATCAACCATACTGAAAACCTCTGCCTCAAGCACCACCGTGGGTACCAGCATCACGTTGACGGCCACCGTGTCTCCGACGGCTGCCACCGGTACGGTAACCTTTTACAACGGAAGCACGTCGCTTGGCACGGGCACGCTGTCCTCTGGGGTTGCGACGCTGAGCACCTCTTTCAGCACCGCTGGTAGCTACTCCATTACTGCCTCTTATGGCGGTAACAGCAGCTACGATGCAAGCACGTCCAGTGCGATATCGTTGACCGTAACTTCTTCCGGTTCGACCTCGACGACGATCTCCATGTTCGCCATTCCGGCGGGAACGTTTTTCGACGGTGTCTCGTACATGACGATCTCGACCCCGTTCAATCTGAGTGAGTATCCCATTACGCAGGCTCAGTATCAGGCCGTCATGGGAACGAATCCAAGCACGGCTGGATCGGGCAGTTCAAACCCTGTTGACAGTGTCTCCTGGTACGATGCCCTGGTGTTTTGCAATACATTGAGCATCGCTGAGGGACTGACACCGGTTTACTCGATCAATGGCTCAACGAATCCCAGCACCTGGGGGACGGTGCCAACCTCCGCTGATATGACCTGGGATGAAGTGTCCATGGTGTCGGGAGCCAACGGGTATCGTCTGCCGACATCCTCTGAGTGGATGTGGGCCGCGATGGGCGGGTTGAAGGACGGATTGACCAGCGATATTGTCGCCAACTCCACCTATGGCAGCGTGAATCAGAGCGGCTATCTGAAGGGATATGCGGGCAGTACCGAAGCGAACGGCGGACAGACCAATATCGCGAACTATTGCTGGGAGACCAATAACTCCAACGGCTCGACACAGCCTGTAGGAAAGAAGTTGCCGAACGAGTTTGGTCTTTATGACATGTGCGGAAACGTCTCGGAGTGGACATGGGACTACTACTGGGGGATTGAGCAGGGCGCTCAGGTTGGAGGCGGTACGGAGTCTATCGTCATACCGTTTCCTTCAACGCCTGAGACAGACTATACCGGTCTAGCCGTGGGAACAGGGAAGTGGCGCTGGCTGCTGGGTGGCAGCTACAACGATAATGCTGCCGAGAACTACGTGATCTTGCCGCAGGGCGTGCTGAATACCAGCGGTATTCTTGAGTATGTCGATGCCTTTAACCCCAGCAATATTCAGTCAACGCACGGCTTTCGAGTTGTGAAGGGCGGAGCATTCTAATGTGTATCCGGGAGCCATCGACTTGGCGGACGTACGCTCAGTGGATGCTCCCGATTGGTCACATAGGATAAGGATATCTTCAACAGATTTACCGGTCAGCGGTCGAACGGGTTGAATCCATGATCTGGCGATGAATCTTCATCAACGATACTGACGAGATGTGAGGGAACATGAACGGTCGATTTCGATTCCATCCGCGGGAGCATCTTTCAGGATTCTCGTACAAGATGCTCCTTTCATGCTTGGTACTGTGGGCGATGCTTGCTGGGGCACCTCCGGCCCAACTGAAGGCGCAGGATGGTCCGCCACCGCATCTACCCGGCAGGATGCCCATGAAGCAACGGCCCGACCTTGACCGCCAGGTTGCGTGGCTTACTGGGATGCTCTCCTTGTCGAGCGAGCAACAGACCAGGTTGCGAGTGATTCTGCGCGATTACAACCAAAAAATGGATGCGCTTTTCCAGGACAAGAAGGGGGAATCCCCTCAGGCAGAGAACCAATCTCCGAGCCGCGAAGTCATGCGCTCGATGCATGACGCATTCAAGGCCATTCAGGTGGATGCCTATGCCAAGATCAACGCGCTGCTCAACGACAATCAAAAGGCGGCTTTTGCGGCATGGCAAAAGAAGCGGGAAAGACCACTGGGACACCCCGACGACATGCCTCCGCCACTGGACGGCAACGATGAGTCTTCTTCCAGCCAGGAACCTGTGCGGAAGATGGCTCGTTGAGCCGGCAGGGGATTGCCCGATGAAGACCCAACCATTGCGTTTGCGCCTTGCCGAGGGTGCAGTCATGCTTCTCAGGCAGTCCGCCTAAGGTTCGCGCAAGAATGGACTTGTCATCCCAAGCTGTCCGGATCGAAGGTATAGGGTCAAGAGGGACCTGCGGCTGCCGTCTCAATCGACAAATCGCAGATCTCTCGACCGCATTCGCCCAGAGAGGGAGATTGCCTGAATGGAAGAGATACCCAGAATGAAGATCCGGCAGGTGCGGCTTTGGGCAATTCTGAACCAATATTGTGAAAGGGGGTCGGACAAAAGTCGGACAGAATTTAAGGAAAAGCGAGCGGAACCCGCATGAATACAGGGTTTTACGCATCATGAAGAAGGTCTGCAAAACCTTTATGCGCCGGTTCGATCCCGGCCCGCGCCTCCAATTCTTTCCAATCACTTACAAAAGAATCCTTGATAGCCTGCCGTCCGCTGCGCCAGGCCTCCACTCCGGCTCCGGGATACGGTTTTTGTTCAGCCGCGTTCCTGCTGGTTGGGAAAGAGGCGCAGATTGCTGCGCAGGACAATATGCGGGGCCAGACGCTTTTGAACTTCCTGTACCTGCTCGCCCTGCAGAGCGCGGATTGCTGCTTCGATCGCCATCAGCCCTTGCGTGAAGGGCCGCTGATAGATGGAAGCGAAGATGACGCCCGACTCGATCGATGCGGCAATCTCCGGCGAAAGATCGGTGGCCACGATTTCGATCTTTCCAAGCCGATTCTGCTCGCGAAGAGCGTCGGTCACGCCCGTGCAGTTTGCCGTGCTGATGTAGAGGCCCGCCACCTCGGGCGCCCGTCGCAGCAACTCCAGTGTGGCGCGGCGTGCGTCCAACTGCCGGTCATGCGTTTCGATGGCCGGCAGAAGCTTGATGTTTGGAGCGCTGGCAGCCAGTGCCTGCGTGAATCCTCGCAGCTTTTCTGAATGGTCGTACGTGCTCAGGTCGCCGGTGATCGCCGCGGCTGTTCCGCGGTTTCCCAGCGCTTTGGCCAGCAGTTCGGCCGCAATGCCGCCGCAGACCTCGGCGTCGGCTCTGACCGAAGCCACGCGCGCCGATCCCGGCGCATCGCTGGCCACGCAGAAAACAGATGTACCCAGTTCGGCGAGCCGGGCGATCAACGGCTCGAATTCCGTGGGATTTCCAGGCGTGATCAGCGCCGCGTCATAGCCCTTTGCCAGGCTCCCAACCAGCGCCGCATCGCCCTCGCCGATGCGAGGGTAGCTGTGAAACTCCAGCTCTATGGCGATCCCTGCGGCCTGGCTGGCCCCTGCGCGGATACCTTCGCGCAACGGATCGAAAAACCACGCGATTTCCTGGGGCAGACAAACGGCGATGCGCACTTTCCTGTTCAGCTTTAGGTTCCGCGCCGCAAGATTGGGCCTGTAGTTCATCCGCTCGGCGGTAGCCAGAATCGTCGCCCGGGTCTTCTTGCTAATACCGCTGCGGTTGTGCAGGGCGCGGTCTACGGTTCCGATGGAGACGCCGAGTTTGCGCGCGATTTCCTTGATGCCCGACGGTCGAGAGGCCTTCTTCATGGTGGAAACGTTCCTCAGTCCTTCATCATACGCAAAGCCCGCGGGCCTCATGCGACTGCGAGGAAAGACTGCGCAGCGCGGGAAATCCCTTGACGGCGGTCTAAGAAGTACCGTATTGTCGGGACGTGCGTTAACGTACACGGAAACCGGACACAGATTCCCGGCTCCCTCCACTTTTGCCCTTGAAAGGATGCTCCCGATGCCTCCCACCGCCAGCGATGCAACTGAGAACGAACGGCCCCCGCAGTCCCTGTCAGGCCCTGCGCGACTGGAGTTGCCCACCGCTCCTGCCTCCGAATCCGGCCCTGTGAAAGCATGGGAACAGTCCGTCACAATGCGCACCTGGATGCCGGCCGCGCCGGACAGGAATCCCCTCTTCCTCGAAAAGCGCGTCTACCAGGGCTCCAGCGGCCGCGTTTATCCGCTTCCCGTGATTGACCGCATTGAAACCGCGCCCATCGATCGCGCCTGGCCGGCCATTCATCTCCAGAATGAGTTCATCCGCCTCATGGTCTTGCCCGAACTGGGCGGCCGCATTCATGTCGGTCAAGATCTCGTGAACGGCTACGACTTCTTTTATCGCCAGAACGTCATCAAGCCGGCGCTGGTCGGCCTGGCCGGTCCGTGGATCTCCGGCGGCGTCGAGTTCAACTGGCCGCAGCATCACCGCCCCGCCACGTTCATGCCGGTTGACTGTTCCATCGAGCGCGCAGCGGACGGCAGCGTGACCATCTGGTGTTCCGATCACGACCCCATGACGCGCATGAAGGGGATGCACGGCGTCTGTCTGCATCCCGGCAAAGCCTACGTGGAACTGCGGGTGCGCCTCTACAATCGCACTGCCGACGCGCAGACCTTCCTCTGGTGGGCCAACGCTGCGGTGCGCGTCCATGAGCGCTACCAATCCTTCTTCCCGCGCGATGTGGAGTTTGCAGCGGACCACGCACGGCGCGCTCTCACCGAGTTTCCCTTGAGCCAGAGCATCTACTACGGCGTCGATTACGCCCGCCGCGCCAACGAAGGAGTCCCCGCCGACGAGAAGCCGCGCCAGTTCTGCCCCGACGGCTCCTACCCGCCCAACGACCTCAGTTGGTATTCCAATATTCCCGTGCCCACCAGCTACATGATCGCCAACTCCGCGCAGGACCACTTTGGCGGCTACGACCATGCGCGCCAGGCCGGCGTTGTCCACGTGGCCAACCATCACATTGCGCCCGGCAAGAAGCAGTGGACGTGGGGCAATCAGGAGTTTGGCTACGCGTGGGATCGCTGCCTGACCGAAACCGATGGCCCGTATATCGAACTGATGGCCGGCGTGTACACCGACAACCAGCCGGACTTTTCCTTCCTGGCTCCCGGCGAGACGAAAACCTTCAGCCAATATTGGTATCCGATCCGCGCCATCGGCGTTCCCGACTTTGCGAATCTGCATGCGGCCCTGCGCGTCGAGCGATCTGCGGAAGGCATCACGGTCCACCTCCACGCGACATCGAGTTACCCCAAGAGCACGTTGCGAGTGCTGGCCGATGGGCGCGAATGCGGCCTCTGGAGCGGGGATTTGTGCCCGCAGACTCCGCTGGCGTTTGTCTGTCCGCCGGCTGAGGGCAATCTTGAAGTCGTGCTGGAACATGCGGGCCGCACACTGTTGCGCTGGTCGCCGGATGAGATCGAGCAGCAGGAGAAACCCACCGCGGCCACCGAGCCGCCGCAGCCCGCGGATGTCGCGTCGAACGACGAGCTTTTGCTGATCGGCTTGCATCTGGAACAATACCGGCATCCGACGCGGGAGCCCGAACCCTATTGGCGCGAAGCGCTGCGCCGCGATGCCGGCGACAGCCGCGTCCATCTGGCTTTGGGCCGCTGGCATCTGCGCCGCGGAGAGCTTGAATCTGCTGAAGCGCATCTGCGTGCCTCGGTGGCCCGGATCACCAGCCTGAACCGCAACCCCGCGGACGGAGAAGCTTTTTATCAACTCGGCCTGGCGCTCAGCTTCGCCGGCCGCACACAGGAAGCCTACACAGCTTTCTACAAAGCTGCCTGGAATGCCGCGTGGCGCGGGCCTGCGTATCAGCGTCTGGCGGAGATCGACGGCGCGCGCGGAGATTGGCCGGCAGCGCTCGATCACGTGGAGCGTTCGTTGCGCGCCGATGCCGACAACCTGAACGCACGCGGCCTGAAGGCGATTGCCCTGCGCGCACTGGGGCAGCCGGACGCCGCTAACGCAGTGCTCGCCGAAACGCTTGCGCTCGATCCGCTGGAGTCGTTGAGCCGTTTCCTTGCCGGGCAGCAGATCCCCGAAGACGCGCAACAGCGGCTCGATCTGGTCTTCGATCTTCTGCGGATGGGGTGCCTCGATAGGGCGCTGGCGCTCGCTGAGGCTCCATGTTCCGCGCAGCCCAACGGCGGGTCTACCCTGCTGCGTTATGCGCAAGCCGCAATTCTGGCGCGCATGGGACGCAGCGGCGAAAGCGATGCTGCCTTTCGCACTGCGGCCGCGGCCAGCGCGGACTACGTCTTCCCCGTCCGCATCGAAGAGATGCTGATCCTCGAAGAGGCCATCCGCCACAACCCCGCCGACGCGCGCGCACACTACTATCTCGGCAATTTGCTCTACGACCGGCGTCGTCATCGCGAAGCCATCCAGCGCTGGGAGCAGTCGGCCCGGCTCGATCCGGGCTTCGCGACGGTGTGGCGCAACCTGGGCTTTGGTTCTTTCAACGTCCTCCACGACGAGGTGCGCGCCGAAGATGCCTTTGCACGCGCCCGCTCGCTGGCCCCCGAAGATGCACGCATCCTCTACGAAGCCGATCAACTGGCGAAGCGTATCGGCAAACCGCAGAGCGAGCGCCTTGCCCAACTCGAAAGCCATCCCGACCTCGTGGCGCGGCGCGACGACCTTTCCGTCGAACTGGCCACGCTGCTCATCCACCGGCAGCGCTTCGACGAGGCCCTAGATCTGCTCTTGCACCGCGACTTCCAGCCATGGGAGGGCGGCGAGGGTATGGTCCTTGCGCAGTTCGTGCGCGCCAAGATCTTGCTGGGCGTGCGGGCGCTGCGCCGGGGCGATGCTGCTGCCGCCCGATCCAGCTTCGAGGCGGCCTTCCATCCTCCACTCAACCTGGGAGAAACGCACCATCCGCTGGCCAACACCAGCCTCATCGACTACTGGCTGGGTACGGCGCTCGCCGAGCTCGGCGAAACCGCACACGCCCGCAACCACTGGGAGCGCGCTGCAGCGCGGCTGGAAGACTTCCAGCAGATGAAGGTGCAGTCGATCTCAGAGATGACGTACTGGAGCGCCGCCGCGCTGCGACGCCTGGGCCGGGAAGAGGAGGCCGTTGACCTCTTCCATCGGATTGCAGCCTACGCCAGAGAACTCGAGGAGCAGACGCCGTCCATTGACTACTTTGCCACCTCGCTGCCGGCCATGCTCCTCTTCGAAGAGGATATGAAGCAACGCCAGAATGTGCAGGCGAGTTTTCTTGCGGCTCAGGCCTGCTTCGGGCTGGGAGACGATGTGCGCGGGCGGGCGTTGTTGCAGCAGGTGCTCGATCTTGACTGCAATCATGCAGGAGCACTTGATTGGAACAGCTTCGAGGGGCTTTGATGGTAGGCGCGGGCGTAACCGAACCAAACACGGAGGAACGAGATGCAGGCAGGTGTTCAATGATCGGCGCAAGCAACGGAAGCGGCCGGCAAACCGCTAAGCTATGGTTGGTCGCAGCCTCCGGAGCGCTCGGTGGCCTGCTCTTCGGCTACGACTGGGTGGTCATCGGCGGCGCCAAGCCCTTTTACGAACTCTTCTTTCATCTCGACCGGCCTGCACAGCAGGGATGGGCCATGAGCTGCGCTCTTATCGGCTGCCTCATCGGTTCGCTTGCGGCAGGCTGGCTCACGGAGCGCTACGGCCGCAAGCGTCCGCTCGTGCTCGCTGCCGCTGTCTTTGCGCTCTCCTCGCTGGGTACGGCCTGCGCCGCCAGTTTTCCGCTCTTCGTTCTGTGGCGCATCCTCGGCGGCGTGGCCATTGGCATGGCCTCCAATGTTTCGCCGCTCTATATTGCCGAGATTGCGCCTGCGCATCTGCGCGGCCGGCTCGTCTCGCTCAACCAGATGACCATCGTCTTCGGCATTCTGCTGGCGCAGATCGTCAACTGGCGCATCGCGCACCCGGTCCCCATCGGCGCAACGGCTGCGGATATCCTGATCTCCTGGAACGGGCAGCTCGGCTGGCGCTGGATGTTCGCCGCCACGGCGATTCCTTCCACGGTCTTCTTCGTTGCGGCCTGCCTGCTTCCGGAGAGCCCGCGCTGGCTGGCGCTCAAGGCCCGCCCGGCCGCCGCCCGCCAGGTACTCGCTCTATTCAATTCCCCTGAAGATACGGAGCGCGTGCTCGCCGAGATGACGGCCGTGAGCCATGGCGCGCCCGTCGGCGGCCTGCGCGCATGCCTTGCGCGGCAGGGTGTGCGCCGAGCGCTCTTTCTGGGCATTGCCCTGGCTGTCCTGCAGCAGTGGTCGGGGACGAATGTGATCTTCAACTACGCGCAGGAGATTTTTGCCGCAGCCGGCTATCAGGTCTCCGGCATTCTCTTTAACATCGTCATCACTGGCGTCGTGAACGTACTCTTCACCCTTGTCGCGCTTGCCACCATCGACCGCTTTGGCCGCCGCGCGCTTTTGTCCATCGGCGCAATCGCCCTGGCTGCGGACTACACTGCCCTGGCCGCGCTCTACCACTACCACCTGCAGGGCTGGCCGATGCTGGTTCTCGTTCTCGCGGCCATCGCCCTCTACGCCATGTCCCTGGCGCCGGCCACATGGGTGGTGATCGCAGAAATCTTCCCGCGGCAGATGCGCGGCGAAGCCATCTCCATCTGCACCACAGCACTCTGGATCGCTTGCTTCCTGCTTACATACACCTTTCCGATCCTGAATCGTTCGCTCGGGCCTTCCGGGACCTTTGGCCTCTACGCGGGCATCTGCGCCGCCGGCTTCGCGCTCGTGCGCTTTCTTCTGCCGGAAACCAAAGGCAAGAGTCTGGAAGCCATCGAGAGTGAAACCTTTTCCACGCAACGTTTGTAGATGACCACAGAGCGCGTCCTTCTGCAAACAGCAGGGGCCGCGCTCTGAAGCGCAAGGACGAAGGGCACAAGCAGAGGTAGAAGTGAAGAGCATGAGTTTCAATTCGCGCCTCGGCGAATCCTGAAAACCGGCAGTGCCTTGGCCGCGAACCAGTTCGATGCCACCCGGCGCAACCGCAACCAACCGAACACAGGAGAATGACTCCATGAAACAGACTTCCATTGCGCGCCTTGCAAGCCTCGCCTGCCTTGCCCTCGCTGCCGCGCTTGCGCAAGCTACCATGGCGGCGCAGGAAACCCACATCGTCATCGAAGGAGCCAGCGGCGGCCGCATCTTCGACGGTCTCGGCGCGGCCAGCGCAGGAGCCTCCTCGCGCCTGCTCATCGACTATCCGGAGCCGCAGCGCAGTCAGATTCTCGACTATCTCTTCAAGCCCGGTTACGGCGCGGCCCTCCAGCGGCTCAAGGTCGAAATCGGCGCGGACGTCAACTCCACCGACGGCTCCGAGCCCAGTCACATGCGCTCGCCCTCCGATCACGACTCCTTGCGTGGGTACGAGTGGTGGCTGATGGCCGAGGCGCACAAGCGCAATCCCAACATCGTTCTGGAAATCCTGCCCTGGGGCGCACCCGGGTGGGTCGGCAACGGCACGCTCTACACCGAAAAGATGGCCGCTTACGTCGCAGATTTCATTCGCACCGCCCATAAGGACTACGGCCTCGACATCGCCTATACGGGCATCTGGAACGAGACTGTCTACGAGACGTCCTACATCGATGCGCTTGCCCGCGCGTTAAAGGGCGCCGGCCTGGCCACCAAAATTGTCTGTTGCGACGAGTACCCCTCGGAGGGCCAGTGGAAGATCGCCGATGAGATGCGGCACAATCCTGCCCTTGCCGAAGAAGTGGCCGCCATCGGCGTGCATTACCCCATCGCCGACGGACGCATCACCACCACCGAGGCAGCGCGCCAATCCGGCAAGCCCCTCTGGTCCAGCGAAGATCAGCCCAACTCCGGCGGAGGGCCGTTCATCAGCCGCGACTGGCCTGTCGGCGGCCGCATCCTGGCTCATCTCTACAATCGCAACTACATTGAAGGCGCGATGACCGCCACCGAGATCTGGAGCCCTGTCACCAGCTATTACGACAATCTGGCCGCGCCGAACTCCGGCCTGATGTACGCCAACACGCCCTGGTCCGGCAATTACAAAGTGCAGGGCACGATCTGGGCCACCGCCCACACCACGCAGTTCGCGCAGCCCGGCTGGCAGTATCTCGACCTCTCCTCCGGCAATCTGCCCGGCGGCAGCTTCGTTACTCTGCGCGCGCCCGACAAAAAGAACTGGAGCATGGTCATGGAGACCATCGGCGCGAAAACTCCCACGCGCATCTCGTTCCGTATCGCGGGCGGCCTCGATGCTGGCCTGCTGCACCTCTGGGAGACCAGTGACACGCATACCTTCGAGCACGTCGCCGACCTGCGGCCGGAGGATGGCAGCTTCGCCTTCACCTTCGAGCCCAACGCGCTCTACACTCTCACGACCACCATCGGCCAGGGCCGCGGCAGCGCGCAGCCGCCCGCGCCCAGCGCCTTCCCGTTCCCCTATCGCGACGACTTCGAACTCCAGCGGTCCAACCACCTTCCTCTCTACCTTTCCGATCAGGATGGAGCGTTCGAACTCGCTCCCTGCCAGGGCCGCACGGGCCAGTGCCTGGAGCAGCGGATCACGCAGAAGCCCATCCCGTGGCTGGTCCTGCCCGATCCCTACACCATGGCCGGCGATTCCAATCGCCCTGACTACACGCTCTCGGCCGATGTGCGCTTTATCTCCGATGCAGCAGCTCCCCAAGCCGCGGCAACGTTGATGGGCCGCATCGATTCGGCAGATGTCTTCGCAGACCGCAACGGGCTTTGCCCAAGCGGCTACGTCCTGCGCATCCATTCCGATGGAGCTTGGGAGCTGATTTCGACCGGGGTACGCAAGCCGGAGCTTCCGCTCGCCTCCGGCAAACTCGCGCTCGACCCGAGCCAGTGGCACCATGCCGAGCTCTCCTTCGCGGGAACGCGGATCGAAGCCAGCTTCGACGGCAAATCGATCGCTACCGTGCGCGACGGCTCTCACACCAACGGCATGTTTGCCCTCGGCAGCGGTTGGAACCGCGTCCAATTCGACAACCTGCTGGTCGGCGAGCCCCGCCGCTGAGCCGCAGTGTGTCCATGTGCATCTGGCCTCCCATCGTTCACGCATTCCTGGCGTCGGCGATGGGAGGAAGCCCGCAAAAAGTCTGGCGCGGTCAACAAAGGTCAATTTCCAATCAAGCTCTAGGAGACACCATGGTTCTCAAGCAAGGCGTACGTTACTTACTCTCACGATGGATCTATCTTGCCCTCGGCAGTCTGATGGCATTGTCAGCGCCTGCGATCTTCGCGCAGACTGCTCCCGGGCAGGTTGACATCTCCGTCTCCATGAAGGATGGCGTTCCGATCTCGCCTTTGCTCTACGGCATCAATTACGACTGGGACAAAATTACCGCCGGAGAATTTCCTGCTTTCAGCGCGGCCATGTCCGGCGTCGCCCATGTCTCCATGGTCCGCTCTCCCAGCGGCTGGAATGCCGAGGTCTACGACTGGGACACGAATACCGAGACCGGCAGACGAGCGCCGGCACAGCCGGGTGCGAAGCCCGATGCTGTCCTGGCGGCATTTCCCGTGCGGACCTCTATCTCGCCCAGCCAAAATGCCATCGCGGACCCAAGTCAGATCGGCGCGACCGTCGAGCAATCTGCGCGGCTGGTCAAAATGTATGGTTCCCAGGTCAGGTATTGGGAGATCGGGAACGAATGGTGGCTCCAGAAAGGCGCAAAAGAGGACCAGGAAAAACGCGCCTATAACCTGCGCCAGTATGCCGCCCTCATCGATGCCGCGGTTCCCGCCATGCTGAAGGTCAATCCTTCCATCCAGATCTTTGTGGGCGGGGAATGGACCAAACCCGAAGATTTCTCCACACTTCGAGGCCTGACCGGCGCAAAGATCTGGAAGCAGATCGCCGGAATCTACGTGCATCCCTACTGCGGCACGGCCGATCCGCAGACCCTGTGCTCGTCGCTGCCTGAAAGGCTTGCGGCGGTTCGCGCGGCTTCGGGAAAGCAGGTCATCTACGCCTCGGAATGGGCAGTCGCCCGCAAGCTCAGCACAGACGACTATGGAATTCGCAACGCCATGTTCACGGTGAGCGCGTTGCGCGATCTGGCCTTTGCAAGGGTGCAACTTGCGGCCTATTGGCCGCCGGTAAAGGTTCTGCCTGCTCTCGCCTTCACATCCGCGGACTTCCAAAAGCCCTTCCCCACCGGGGTCGTGTTTGGCTGGATGTCAAAGTGGTACGAGGGCAAGGCGCTGCACACCTCCGGGGATCCATCGGCGGTTGCCGCCATCAACGGGGAAGAGCTTACGGTGATCGTCCCCACCGCGGATGCGGGTCCGCAAACGGTGACGATTCGCGTCCCCGGATTTGGCATCCATCGAATCGTCTCCGCCGAGGTCCTGTATGCCGACGACCCGGACACCCTTCAGGCATCCGCGCGGAACCACGTTGTTGACTTGCCGGCAGCGGTCATCGACGACAAGGATGGCGGCCGCAGTGTGCGCTTCACGCTGGACCCCGGCACGCCCGGACGCGGAAAGGCGTTTGAACTGGCTCGTATCACCCTGCGCTGACAGGGGCGCGAATAGCGCGCTCGATGCACATCCAGCGGATTCAGGGCCTGGGCTGCATCTCCGGTCCGGCCTTCAAAAAAAAGCGCGGCGCCCATCCATTTCGCAGGCTTGATCGCGAAATGGATGGGCGCCGCGTACGATTGAACGGCCGGATCGATGGGCTCTACGCTCTGCTGCCGATTCAGCGTCTCCCTGTGTCGCTCTACCAGAAATGCACAGCAACGACTTCGGGCACCGAGGGCGTCATGCCCGTGATTGAAACCCGCACCACAGCTTCAAAGTTCTTGGTCTCCCACTTTGGCGGAGCACTTTTCACCGCGGCCGCAATCGCATCCGGGCTGAAGAAGGCGCTGGCCGCGCCCTCTGTGCCGAACGTCGTAATCCCGCCAGCAATCATCTCAATTTGGCCGCTCTGTGGGTTGAAGAGCCTGCACAGGATGCCGTAGTCGTAGTCCGCATAGCCGCTAGGCTTGGCATTTACCGGATGCCAGACCTTGTTGGTGAGCGAATCGACCACGGCCCGTGCGCCGAAATCGTCGCTCCAGACGAACGAGAACCGCAGTCCGCGCGTTGACGCCATCGTCCATGCGGACGAGAAGCCGCCAAGCAGCAGGCTGGGCTGCTCCTTCAAATCGGAAAAGGTCAAATCCGATCCGAATCGCAGGTTGTAAGGATACTTGTGTTTGTTCAGGAAGTCGGACGCCTTCCGCAGCGCTGCCGCTGGGCCAATTCCGACCGAAACAGAAGGCTGGCCGGTGGCGCGATCGTTCAGGACGGGAAGGAAGATCAGCAGGGGAAGCTTGGTTGCAAATACCGGACGCCAAAGCAGATCCAACGGCTCGCTGCTGTGGTGGAACAGTGGAAGAAGAGAGGCCATGCCCAGAGCGCCGGCCGATGCGCCCGCCGTCCATAGAAATCTTCTGCGGCTCAGTTTCTTGCGAGCAACAGGCGGCCCCTCCGGCTGCGGGGCAGCCTTCGCCGAGGGTCTCTCTGCGTAGTGAATCCGCGGCAGATAGCCGCCGAGCGGAATCTCGATCTTTACGTTGCTTGCCGGAGTCGCTTCATAGTATTCCCCAAGCCGTCTGCGTACTTCGCCGGCCTTCACCCTGACCAGCGAGTACTCTCCAGCATTGAAATTCGCTCCCCGTCCAAACACCTCGCTGGCGATGTTCCACTCGCTGATGGACTCGCCACGTCCCTCCAGCGCCTCCCGCACCACATAGCGCAGAAATTGCTGGCAGCGCCTGCTCCGCGCAAAGGCAGGGCTTTCCAAAAGAGTCCCCAGATGTTGCAGAACATCGGCTTGGAGACATTCCCGGTGCATCGCTGGCGAATCGGCCGGCTCGGAAGGGGGACGGGAAGCAGCCGGCCGAGGCCTCATGCGCTTCCACAGTGCACTCGCCCACCGCGGAGCGGACGAGTGGTCCTCCATATCCGGATCTTCTCGCGGTTGCCCTCCCATCGGCGGCCGGGTGAGGCGCTCTGAGTTCATCGGTAACTGCTCCCTTCATCGTGTGCGCCGTGCGGGCTCCATCGGGAAACGCGCAAACAGGCACACGATGCTCTGGCAGGTAACGTACACGCATCCGCGCCCAGAGTCAATCCCTTTGCCTCGTAACAGCGTTATTGGGCTCGTGACATTGCGTAACTGCACACCGTATGTCCTTGTAATAATTGACGATCTCTTGGGATGGCTCCGCATCACAGTCATTAGCCCTATGTGACTTGACAGTCCTATCAACTGAGGCCGAGGATGCGCACCAGGTTAAGCGAAACAGGTGTATCGCGCTGTTCGCGTCAGTCTGCTGGGCTGCAGCGGGGTGCTCTGTGTCGCCTGACGGAGCCGGACCACAACCATCTGGACGAGTGGTTCTCATCTCAATTGGGAGTACCCAAGGGCACTCGAAGCGTGGAAACACGGATCGCGATGCCGATGAAAGCGTTTGCAGTGCAAGGCTGCCCAGAATCGAGTAGAACGGAAAACTCATCCGCCTCTTCTCCTGATTCCGGACAGTCCGAAAGTTTTAAGGAGGAAAGTCAAAATGCAGATCGGGAATCACTCAGGAGGAGACGTGACACAAGATCGCCGCACGTGGATCTCAGTCGCTGCCTCAAGAATCGTAGTCGTGCTCGGACTGGCGCTGTGGTGCTCAATCGCGCTGGCCCAGAGCGGAGCCGGCTCGATTCAGGGCACCGTACAAGACGCAACCCACGCTGTCATACCGGGGGCCACGATCCAGGTCGTGAACAACGCCACCAACGTGAAAGAAACCACGAAATCCAACAGCACCGGCTTTTACATGGTCCCGGACCTCTTCGCCGGCGACTATACGGTTTCAGTGACCGCGCCCGGGATGGAAACCTACAAAACAGGCATCCAGCTCCTGGTGACCCAGAACGCCATCATTAATCCAGTCATGACCGCCGGCGCCGTCACGCAGGAGGTTACTGTCTCCGCCAACGCCGTACAGCTGACCACTACCGACAACGGCGCAATCTCCTCGACACTCGAAAACCAGCGGGTCAACGACCTTCCGATGAACGGCCGTTACCTCCTCTCGCTTACCCAGATGACCACCCCTGGCCTGGAAAACTCCGGCCAGCAGATCAACGGCTTGCCGGCCGCCGCGCTTGAATACGTCGTCGATGGCGCCACCACCACGCAATTGCTGAACGGCGGCGAACACAATGGGTCCGTTCAGTTGATCGACCCCGACTCCGTGCAGGAAGTCAACCTCAAGGCAAATGGTTCCAGCGCGCAGTACGCCACGCCGGGCACCGGAGTCGTCACAACCAAGTCCGGAACCAACAAACTGCACGCGACGTTCTTTGAGACCGCCCGCAACAACGGCCTCGGCATTGCAAAAAGAAGACAGGATGCTCCCAACTACGCCGCGCCACCGTATATTCGCAACGAATTTGGCGCATCCGCGGGAGGGCCGGTGATTCTGCCCTACCTCTATCACGGCAAGGACAAGACTTTCTGGTTCTTTGCCTATGAGCGGTATTCGCTTGCCCAAAAGTCGACCGCCCTGGGTACAGTGCCCACTGCGGCCATGAGCCAGGGCGACTTCAGCGGATTGGTCACCGGCGCGGGCCTGACCCAGCAACTCTACGACCCGGCGACGACCAAAGCCAACGCCGCGTGTCCCACGCCTGCCACAGTCAACGGCGTGCAGATATGGAACGGCGGCAAGCCCAACAACAATCCCTATTGCCGTACTCCGTATGGGAACGGCATCGGCAACAGCCCTGCGAACAACCAGATTCCAGTCAGCGCAATATCGCCTGTGGCCAAGCTCTACTATCAGTGGGCTCCGCAGCCGACTTCTACGGCCAATCCACTTGTGGGGAATAATCTGACCATTACCGAGCCTTCATTCCAGGTAATTCCGCAGATAACGGTGCGCATGGATCACGCCTTCAACGAAAACAATCGTGCCTACGCCCGCTACACGCAGAACATCGAGTCAGTCAACATTGGCGGCGGAATAAGGAACCTTGCAGCTGGGGGCGTTGCCTCGGGTGCAGCGAATGGGTACACAAACTCGCCGACCTTTTCGTACATCGGAGGCATCGGCTACACGCACATCTTCTCGCCCACCTTCTTCTCTGAGACCGTTGCGAGCCAGCAGTGGTTCAATACCACCTACACAACGGGTGTTAACTACAACACCGACTATGAAGCCATGCTGGGACTGCCGAACAACTTCGGCGAGCCTGGATTCCCAAGTATCAGCAGCCTCATCTTTAGCCTGAAGGGCAGCCAGAACCCCGACGAGTCGAACCAGATTATCTCCATCCTCGACGAGAATCTGAGCAAGACTCTCGGCAAGCACCAGATGCAGTTTGGCGGACGTTTCCGGCACACGCGCGTGATGGACCTTCCGCAGCTCGTGAAGGATACTGTCGCGGTAGGCAACTTGCCGACGGGTATCTACGACATATCGACGAAAACCAATTACAAGACACTATCCAACACAGGCTACGCAGATGCCAGTTTCTTCATCGGATCTGCCGGCAGCTACTCGGTGAACCTGGAGTATCCGCATACCCACTACCATTTGAACGAGGTGGATGGCTACTTTCAAGACAACTACCGCGTAAGCAAGTTCCTTACGGTCAACCTCGGGCTACGCTACGAGGCGCATCCCGCCTTGTGGATGAAGTATGGCCTTGCAAACAACTTCGACCTCAACAACGATGCAATGGTTCTGTCTGCTCCTCCGTCGACGCTGATCAGCGAGGGCTACACAACGCAGGCCATCATCACCAACTTGCAGAATATCGGCGTCAAAATCGAGACGCCCGGCCAGGCGGGCCTGCCGTCCAACCTGCTGAAGGACTATAACCTCAACTTCGAACCGCGTATCGGCGCTGCCTACCAGCTCTTCGGCGGAAAGCATGGAACGGTTCTCCGGGGAGCCTACGGACGGTACTCCTATTCCACGCCCTTCTCGCAGGATCAGAATCAAAGCGCGAAGAACTACCCGCTTGCGGCTACCTACACGCAGAGCTACTCGGCCGCAAACCAGGCAATCGACGGAATTCAAAATGAATTGCTCCGGTACAACGCTCCCGCCGTGTTTGGAGTGATGGGCGTGAATACCAGCAACGTGGTAAACACAAACGTGACGAACTCGATTCTCCCCGGAATTACAGCCGTCACCCTCAATCCGGATTCTCCGCCCGCCTTTGCATCCGAGGCGAATGTAACGATCGAGCAGGCCTTGATCGGCAATTCCGCGCTTCGCATCAGCTACATCTGGACGAAGGCGACAAACCTGGAGTTGAACGACAGCTATAACTCGTCGCCCTCTTCGTATCAGTGGCAGATGGCTACCGGAACAGCTGCCCCAACCGGCGGAGCTTCTGTCATTGGCACTCCCCAGCAGAATACATACGCCGCTACTGCGGAGGGTCCCTACGACCAAACCACCTGGGGCGCGAACAACATGAGGGAGAGAACTGGATGGAGTAACTACAACGCCCTCCAGGTCAGCTATCAGCGCCTCTTTCATCACGGCAGCGCCTACCAGATCTCTTATGTGTATGCAAAGGGTATGCAGGCGGCCGCGTCGCAAACCATCTACCCGGATGCGAACTATCCAGGCGTGTCGGGCTCCGCGGGGACAATGACGTCTCCGTACGGAACCATCGGCTTCCCCGGCGCTCCTCCGCCGTCTCGCCCCGCGGGCGTGAAGGCTTGGCAGGACTGGCATGAAATGGATCGCTTCCAGCAATACCAACTCGACGGTTCCACTCCGAAGACGCATATCACGTTCAACGGCATTCTCGACCTGCCGTTCGGGCGCGGCAAGCGCTTCTTCGGGAACGCAAACCGCTTGCTGGATGAACTGGTCGGCGGCTTCCAGCTTGCCGGAGACGGAAGCGTCCTCTCCCAGGTATTCCAGCCCGCCGCTGGAGACTGGGGACCGGGAAATCCGCTGGTTGTGTATAAGCACAAGGCGCCGATTACCGACTGCCGCACCGGCGTCTGTTACAACGCGTACATGTGGTTCAATGGGAATCTTCCTCCCACTGTCACCACGGGCGTGGCGGGTTCCACCTGCACAACAAATTGCGTCACAGGCTTGCCCGCAAGTTATGTGCCTGACCGGGTTCCGATCGACAACACGCCCGGAACGACCTACTATAACACCAACGAAGTGCTCGTCACGTTGGCGAACGGTACGCAGGTGGCCACGGGCTACGATGCTGGACCGGGAGCAACCAACACACTCTCGAAAACCTACCTCAGCGGCCCCATCAACTGGAACGCGGACCTCTCGCTCTTCAAGGTCTTCCCGATCACCGAACGGGTGAAACTGCGTTTCAATATGGATGCTTTCAATGCATTTAACGTTCAGGGTTACAATAACCCTGGCTCGAACGGTATCCAGGATGTATCACCCGGCCTGGGCGATGAAAGCTCGTATAACACGCCGCGTCAGATCCAGTTGACACTGCGTCTGAGCTTCTAGCCGAGCGCAAATGTCCCGGCCGGTTCCGTGCGCACACGCCATGGAACTGGCCGGGAACCATTCACCTGCCGCGGACACACCGCCGGCGCTCTCTGCCGCCGCCGGCCAATTCACACAAGTTATAACTTTAGGAGATATTGATGAATCGTCGTGATTTTCTGTTGGCAAGCTCCGCTACCGCAGTCGGCGCAGCCTCGCTTGGGTGGGGACAGAAGCTGGCTAACTCGCAACCGAATATTATCTTATTCCTTGTCGACGACCTCGGATGGGGAGACTTCGGATGTTATGGAGACAAGTTCCACGAAACGCCGAATATCGACAAGCTGGCGTCGGAGGGACTAAAGTTCACGAATGCCTATGCCGCCGCGCCCGTGTGTTCTCCGAGCCGCGCGGGGCTGCTGACAGGACAGGCCCCCGCGCGGCTTCATCTCACGCAGTGGCTACCCGGTTCTCACTTTCCCAAGAAGCAGGTTCTGGAGCCGCCCACTCCCACGCACATGGCTGCCGACGTGCCGACGATTGCCCAGGGACTCAAAGCGATTGGATATAAGACTTGCGCGATTGGCAAGTGGCATCTCGGTGGAGAAGGATATCTTCCCGAAAACTTCGGCTTCGATGTAAATATCGCTGGCGACAATCACGGGCACCCGCCATCGTACTTTGGACCCTTCAATTACCATAACTTGACCGGCTATACGGTAACCGACTATCTCACGGAAGTCCTCACCGCAAAGGCTGAGGAGTTTCTGGGCAGCGTCACCAGGAATCAGCCGTTTTTCCTCTACATGGCAGAGTACGCCGTGCACATGCCGCTCCAGGCGAAGCAAGCTCTCGTCGAAAAGTACAAGCTGAAGAATCAAGGGAAGCCAGAACCGGACCCCGTGTACGCAGCCATGGTGGAGTACGTCGATATCGCTTTGGGCGCGATGCGGAAGACACTGGAAAAGCTGGGCATGGCCGAGAACACGATTTTGATCGTGACGTCGGACAACGGCGGCGTCGGATACCAGGCGAAAAGGCTGCACCGGATTGCCGACAACGGCGATCTGCGCGCAGGCAAGGGCTTCCTCTATGAGGGAGGAATCCGGGAGCCGCTCATCGTGCATTGGCCCGGAGTTACCCGGCCGGGAAGCGTCTGCGACGTTCCGGTGACAGGTTTGGACTTCATGCCCACACTGCTGAACATTGCACATGGCAAGCGGCCTGCGCAGGTGCAGGACGGTATGGACATCACTGGCCTGTTCAGGGGCGAAACCGAACTCAAGCGCGACACCCTCTATTGGCACTATCCGCATTACAGCGATCAGGGCGGAAGGCCCGCTGGCGCAATCCGCGAGGGAGACTGGAAGCTGATTGAGTTCTTCGAGGATATGCACATCGAGCTCTACAACCTGTCTGCCGATCCGGGAGAGCGGTACGACCTGTCTTCCAGTTTTCAAGACAAGGCGGACGACCTGCGGCGCAAACTCCATGAATGGCGGAAGAGCGTCGATGCCGCCATGCCAAGGCCGAATCCCGAGTACAACGAGGCGCTGGCAAGCCTTCGTGTCGGTGCCCCGGGATGCTCCTGGGAGCATACTCCCGGCTGCCTTGAAGACTAAGGCCGCTGCGTTCGAGCGGAGTGAATGAAGCCTGGCTGAATCAGCGAGCGTCCAACCGCGGAGAAGGAGTTCTCCGCGGCTGGCGTTGACCGGCCACAACAATAAGGCGCAACTGCCAGTCTTTTGGCAGTTGCGCCTTTTAGCTACAAGTTGTTCAATAGACGGGACTCGAACCTAACCCACACCGCAGTTATGGAGAAGGTCCCCATGAGCAACCATCTGGAATTGGATCGCCGGAATTTTTTGAAGCAGGCCGCTCTTGCGGCAGGCGCGGCAGCGCAGGCCGTGCACGGCAGCGCGCAGCAGGCCGCGCCACAGAACCACGGGACAGAGCAACACGAACCAGCCGCCCCGGCAGTTGACTATCCCCGGCGCTTTACCGGACGGCAACTGCGCACGATCTCCTTCCCCCTGGGTGGCGTGGCTGCGGGCAGCCTGGGACTGGGCGGGCGCGGGCAACTGTGCAACTGGGAGATCTTCAACCGGCCCAACAAGGGATTCCGCCCGCCGTATGCCTTTCCCGCCATCTGGGCGCAGGCAGGCGAGAGCAAGCCGGTGGCGCGTGTTCTCGAGTCGCGCATTCAGCCCCCCTACGAAGGGCAGGACGGCCTTGGGTCGAACAACGCGCCCGGACTCAGCCGTCTTCAATCCGCCACGTTTACCGGCGAGTATCCCCTGGCGCACATCGGCTTTGAAGACAGTTCGCTGCCCGTCCGGGTTGAGTTGGACGCCTTCTCTCCCTTTATTCCCCATGAGCCGGAAGACTCCGGTCTACCCGTGGCAATTCTGCGCTACCGGGTAACCAACCCCGGGCGCACGGCAGCGAAGGTTGGCATTGCCTTCTCCATCGACAACCCTGTCACTGCGGACCACACGGACCGCGGCGCCGCTCCGGCAAAAGAGGATGACGGACGCCGCAACACCTACCGCGCGGATGCTAGCCTCGCAGGCCTGACGATGAGCAACTCCAAACTGGCGTCTGCCGATCCCATGGCGGGCGAGTTCGTGCTCGCAGCCGTGCCCGGCGCGGCCCAGGTCTCGCACTGGCCAGGCTGGCCCGCGGGCCGCTGGTGGAACGCTCCGCTGCACTTCTGGGATCGGTTTGCCAAGGCCGGCGAGCTGGGCACTGAGCCCGCCCAGCCGAACACTGTGGGCGTTCTCTGTTTGAAGCAGACCATCGCCGCTGGGCAGTCGGCGGAGTTCCTTTTCCTCCTCGGCTGGCGCTTCCCCAACCGCACGCCGGAGTGGTGCGGCTGGTCGTCCCCTGCCGGTGAAGGCAAGACTCTGATCGGCAATCACTATGCTGTCCGGTTCGACTCCGCGTGGGCGGCCGTGCGCTACACGGCCGAGCACCTGGAATCGCTGGAAGCGCGCACACGGCAGTTTGCCAGGGCCCTGCGCGAGAGCACTTTGCCCGCCGTGGTCAAGGAAGCCGCCAGCGCCAACCTCTCCACACTGGCCACCACCACCTGCTTCCGCACCGCCGACGGCGAGTTCCACGGGTTTGAAGGCAGCGACGATACCCGCGGCTGCTGCCCGGGCAATTGCACGCATGTGTGGAACTATGAGACGGCAACGCCGTTTCTGTTTCCCACGTTTGCCCGGTCGCTGCGGCGCGCTGCCTTCGGCTACTCCATGGACGAGGCCGGAGCCATGCACTTCCGTCAACTGCTGCCCGACGGCAAAGCGCGTTCTGGTTACGCGGCTGCCGACGGGCAGATGGGCCAGATCATCCATGCCTGGATTGACTGGAAGGCGAGCGGCGATCCCGAGTTGCTGCGCGCGAGCTGGCCGCTGGCAAAGAAGGCCTTGGAGTTTGCATGGGTTCCGGGCGGATGGGACGCCAATCGCGACGGCGTGATGGAAGGCGTGCAGCACAACACCTACGACGTGGAGTTCTACGGGCCCAACCCCATGTGCGGAATCTACTACCTGGGCGCGCTCAGGGCCGGCGAGGAGATGGCGCGCGCGGCAGGCGACTCGTCCAGCGCCAGCGAGTATCGCAGGCTCTTTGAGCAAGGCAGCCGCTGGATCGATGCGAACCTGTTCAACGGCGAGTTCTATGTGCAGAAGGTGCGCGGCTTCCGGAAAGAGGAGATCGCCAAGAGCCTGCGCAGCGGCATGGGATCGGAGAATACCGAGAAGCCCGAGTACCAGGTGGGCGAGGGTTGTCTTGTCGATCAACTCGTTGGCCAATACCTAGCCGATGTAGCCGGTCTCGGCGCTCTGGTTGCGCCGGAGAAGATTCGCGCCGCACTGCGCTCCATCTATCGCTACAACTACAAGCGCACGCTGGCCGCGCACGACAACACCCAGCGCACCTTCGCGCTGAACGACGAAGCCTCGGTCGTCATCTGCGACTACGGACGCGCCGAGCGGCCCGAGGTTCCTTTCCCCTATTTTGCCGAGACCATGACCGGCTTTGAGTACACAGCCGCAGCGCTGATGATGCGCTGGGGCATGGTGGACGAAGGACTGGAGTGCGTCCGCAACATCCGCGCCCGCTACGACGGCGAAAAGCGGAACCCGTGGGATGAGGCCGAGTGCGGGCACCACTACGCGCGCGCCATGGCTGCGTGGTCCGGCGTCCTCACGCTGAGCGGCTTCCACTACGATGCGGCAACCGCGGCGGTTACGGCGATTCCGCCCGTAGCGCACGACCGTTTCCAGTGCATCTGGTCAACGGCGACGGGGTGGGGAACCTTCCGCATCCATCGCCAGCCGGGCGGCGCAGTCCTCTCTCTCGAAGTGTTGTCAGGGTCGCTCGTGTGCCGCTCCTGCGAGATCGAAGCCGGAGGCTCGGTTGCACAGGCCTCACAGGCAGGCAAAGCCGTGGAGAGCCGCGTCGGCCGCCACGATCGGAGAGCGGTGGTCAGCTTCGCGCAGCCGCTTCAGTTGCGGGCCGGCGAGTCTGTGCAGGTTGAGGTGCGTTCGTGAGCGCAGCCGAGACGCGTCCCATCGTTGTAACCGTCGGCGGCTTTCTTGGCACGGGCAAAACAAGCCTCATCCTTGCCGCCGCGCGTCTGCTCGCCAAACGCGGCTTGCGCTCCGCCGTGGTTCTCAACGACCAGGGCGTGGAGCTGGTGGATACGCGGCTCGCGGAAAACCATGCAATGGCAGCGGGCGAGGTGACGGGCGGCTGCTTCTGCTGCAATTTTTCCGCGCTGATGGAAGCCATTGAGCAGTTGCGCGCGCACCGGCCGGATGTGATCTTCACCGAGCCTGTGGGCAGTTGCACCGACATCTCCGCCACTGTTCTCGGCCCGCTTCTTGAGCAGTTCGAGAGTTACCGCGTTGCTCCGCTCACCGTGCTCGTGGACCCGGAGCGCGCCGCTGCGCTGCTCGCCAACGATGCGGACCCCGACCTTGCCTTCCTGTTTCGAAAGCAGTTGGAAGAAGCAGACCTGGTCTGCCTCAGCAAGAGCGATTTGCATACGGATGCGCAGCTACCGGGTATTGACGCCCTGCGGCTCAGCGCCCTCACCGGCGAAGGTCTTGAAGCGTGGATGAACTCGATCCTCTCAGGCGCCATCGAGCCCGGCGGCCACACGCTCGACATCGACTACACACGCTACGCCGAGGCGGAAGCGGCGCTGGCATGGCTGAATCTGAGTTTCGATTTCGAGCCCGCGGCAGCCGTCTCTCCGGCGCTCGTGGCCGGCCCGCTGCTCGACGGAGTGGACGCCGCTCTGACCGCGGCAGGCGTGTTCATCGTTCACATGAAGGTCTTCTGCAACTCGGCCAGCGGCTGGATCAAGGCCGCCGTCTGCGCCAACGGTGAAGAGCCGCGCGTGGAGGGCATGTTGGACGCGTCCCCAGCCAACCGTCACGAGGTCCTGCTGAACCTGCGCGCCAAGGGCAGCGCCGGGGCCGTGCAGCAGATCGTGGAAGAGCAAGTGGCGCGGCTCGATGGCAAAGCCGCCAATCTGCGCCTGGACTGCTTTCATCCAGCGCCGCCGAAGCCGGAACGCCGCGTCAGCCGGCAGCGCACTTCTCCCTCTCAATAGGCGCGCCACCCGCTACACCTCGTGCGTGGAGTCCGGGTTGTCGAAGCGCGTGAACCGTGAGATGAAGTTCAGGTGCACCGTATCGGTGGGGCCGTTACGCTGCTTGGCGATGATGATCTCAGACTTGGCCTTGTCTGACTCCGACAGTTCGTTGTCGCGGTCGTAGTAGGCGTCGCGGTGGATGAAGGCCACCACGTCGGCGTCCTGCTCGATCGAGCCCGACTCGCGCAGATCGCTCAGGAGCGGGCGCTTGTCGTCGCCGCGGCGCTCGCTGGCGCGCGACAACTGCGAGAGCGCAATCACTGGAACTTCCAGTTCCTTGGCCAGCGCCTTCAGCCCGCGCGAGATGGCGGAAACCTCCTGCGTGCGGTTCTCCGGCCCTTTGCGGCCCGCACCCGGCTGCGTGGCTGTCATCAGCTGAAGATAATCCACCACAACCAGATCGAGTTTGCCGGCCGTCTGCTTCAGCCGCCTGGCCTTGGCGCGCATCTCCGTCAGGCTGATGCCGGCCGTATCGTCGATAAACAGGCGCGACTCCACCAGTTGGCCCAGCGCGCTCTGCAGCTTGTCGTGATCTTCGCGGCCCAGGAAGCCGGTTTGCAGCTTGCGCTGGTCCACCCACGCCTGCGAGGCCAACATGCGTCGCAACAGCGACTCCTTGCTCATTTCCAGGCTGAAGACCGCCACCACCGCGTCGTGGTTAATCGCCGCGTTCTGCGCAATGTTGATGGCGAAGGCCGTTTTGCCCATCGACGGGCGGGCGGCGATGATGATCAGCTCACCCTTCTGCAGGCCGCTGGTCATGCGATCCAGATCCGTAAAGTCGGTGGCCAGGCCGGTCACTTCGCGGCTCTGCTCGTAGAGTTTGTCGATGGAGCCGAAGGAGCCGGCGACGATCTGGTCCAGCGGCTGCAGGCCATAGGTGATCGAGCTCTGCGTGGCCTCGATTAGTTGCCGCTCCGCCTCGCCCACCACATCGATGGCGGGATCGGCGCCGTCCGAGGCGCGCGCAATCGCCGTGGCGCAGATCGCCATCAGCCTGCGGTAGAGGCTCTTCTCCTTGACGATGCGGATGTACTCTTCGATGACCGGCCGCCGCGGCAAACCCTCGGTCAGCGAGGCCAGGTAGGCAACGCCGCCCACCGCCTCAATCTCCTTGTAGCGCTGCAACTCGTGCGACAGGGTGACAATGTCCACAGCGCGCTGCGAGTCCATCAGTTCGCACATGCGCAGGTAGATGCGCCGGTGCGAGTCCAGCGAAAAGTCGTCGGGCGTTAGCTTTTCTGCAGCCTCGGAGTGCGCGGCGTTATCCAGCAGGATGGCGCCGAGAATGGTTTTTTCGGCGTCCACGTTGGCCGGCAGTCCGGCGTCCAGCGTCAGGTTGGGTACAGCGGCCATATGGAAAAGTCTAGGCCAATCTGCTCCGCCGCCTGCCTGTGAATCCCGCCGCAGAATACTGGAAAACCCGGTCGCGCCCGCGCCGTACGAGCAAATCGTGGCACGGAAGGAACACCGCGCCTCCGTTTACGGGAGCCGAGGGAACCCGCGAAGCCAGTAGGCCTCCAGCCCCTGAACCTGCGAAGATAAATACAGATTCCCGAGCGCTTTGCCCGCAAACGGGAAGATACGTTTTTCGCGCGAGCAAAGAATGCGCCGAGCCGCACTGATCTACAACTCGATCTCGGGCCAGCACTCGGCACAGCGCCAGGCAGCCATCGATGCGGTCATCGCCACGTTGCGCGCGGGCGGCGTGGAGGTGTTCCCGTCGGAGATCGATGGGCCCGGCTCCGGGACAGCCCTGGCGCGGCAGGCCGTCCGCGACGGCTGCGATACGGTAGTGGTCTGCGGCGGCGACGGCACGGTGCACGCGGCGTTGCAGGGCCTGGCTGGAACCACGACCGCTCTGGGCGTCGTCCCCTTCGGCACGGCCAACGCGCTGGCGGCAAGCCTGGGACTGGCCGGAGCACCTGCAAAAGCGGCGGAGAAACTGCTCGCTGCCCAGCCGGTTCGCATCCCGGTGGGCCGCATCCACTATCGTGTGCGCGGCGTGCAGCAGGCGCGCTACTTCCTGGTGGCCGCCGGGGTGGGTCCAGACGCGCGCTTGATGGCGGAGATGGACGCCGGACTCAAACGCCGCCTTGGCTACGTACTTTACATCGTCGACGGATTCCGCATCTGGGCCAGCGGGCAGTTCCCTCTGTTCGCTGCGCGCTTCGGCTCGGATGGCAGCGGGCACACGAAGAGGGTTTCGCAGTTGCTCGCCGTGCGCGTGCGCTCCTTCGGCGGCGCGGTGGGTACGCTGGCGCCCGGCGCCAGCCTGCAAAGCCCCAACCTGCATCTGCTCGCCTTCGGCACGCAAAGCCGCTGGCGATATCTCAAGTTTGTGCTGGGCGCGGCGCTCGGCCGCCACCCCTTCAGCCGGGAGATCGAACTGGTCGAGACGACACGCGTGGAGTGCCGCAGACTGAACGGCTCGCGCGATCACCTGATGGCCGAAGCCGACGGCGAACCGCTGGGCGGCTTGCCGGTGCGCATGGAGGTCGTGCCCGACGCCCTCACGCTGCTGGTGCCGCCCGGCGCCGCTGCATAAAAAAGAGCCGGAGACAGGCAATCTGTCTCCGGCGATGTGTTCAGGTAAAAACCGCAGGCTAGAAAATCAGCTTCAAGGCCAACTGCAGTTCGCGGCTCGGGAAGTAGCTGGAGATCACGCCGTAACCGGAGTCGGTGGCGTTCGAGTCCGGCGTCTGGGCGTTGGGATGGTTGAGCAGGTCGAAGGCTTCGGCGCGGAACTCCAGGCCGGCCCCTTCAAAGCCCAGCGGAAAGCGCTTGTGCAGGCCCATATCCAGATCGTTGAAGTTGGGACCGCGCGCCACGTTGCGCGGCGCATTGCCGAAGGGCGTGTTGGCGGCCGTCGGAACCGAGATGGCCGTGGGGTCGAGATATTGAAACTGTCCAGCGGCAACCCGGGTGCGGGCATTCTTGGCGAGCACGGGAGTTCCAACCAGGTTGGGCCGGTACACGAAGCCGGTAATCGTGCTCACCTGCTGCGCGGTGCTCTCGGTATAGGTGATGTTGATGGGCAGTCCGTTCGCAAAGGTGTACATGCCGGTCATCTGCCAATCGGCCAGTGCAAATTTCAGCGCCGGGCTTCCGTTTTGCCCAAACGCGCGGCCATTGCCGTAAGGCAGATCCCACACCACGGCGGTAGCATTGCGCAGCGGCACGTCGTAGCCGGAGCGCGTGAAGCTGCCCATGATGTTGTAGAGGTTCACAAAGGTGCCGTCGGTGTTGGTTGCCGCCGTGTTGTTGGTGTTCTCCTGGTTGGCGCTGGCCACATCCTGCGCGTGCGACCAGGTGAAGGAGTTGGCCACGTAGATGCCGTTCGCGTAGCGCTTTTCCAACTTCGCTTCAAAGGCGTTGTAGAGCGACGGGCCGCCGTTGAACGATTCCTGAATGGCGCCAAAGGTGGTAATGGGACGCCGCGCCTGCAGCGACAAGCTGCCGCCGGCCGCGTTCGGCGTAGCCTGGTTGGCATCGGCCAGAATCTGCTCGTGCAGGCCGTGGTTGCCCACGTAGGCCAGGTCAAGGAAGGTCTTGGGAGCAATCTCGCGCTGCACGCTCAGTTGGAAGCTCTGCACGTAGGGCGTGGGCGAGGTCGCGGGATCGTAGGTGGTCGTCGTCGAAAGCGGCGAGTAGTTGCTGCTGGAAAGGAAGTTGTTCGGGTAGCCGTTCTGCGTCGGCATGAAGCAACTGGTCGGCGTCACCGCGAGCGATGCGCAGACCGCCTGCGGCGAGGTCTTCGACTGCGGCGCGTACTGCGTGATCACGTTGTCTACGTTGTAGGGCGCGTTCTGCGCCAGTTCGTTGACCGTGGCCGCGCGCAGGAACTGCTGGTAGCCGATGCCGTAGCCGCCGCGCACCACGGTCTTGTTGTCGATCTCGTAGGCAAAACCCAGGCGAGGCGCAATGTTCAGGTGGTTCTGGTTGATCAGCGCCCGGTTGAAGATGGAACCGGCCGACGCGGTCACCAGGGTGCTGGTGGCAGGGCTGGTCAAGGGATTGAAGTTCGAAAGCTGGTTGTTGGTCTCAAAGGGCGGCGTGCCCAGCTCGTAGCGGAGTCCCAGGTTCAGGGTTAGCCGGTTCGATACGCGCCAGTCGTCCTGGCCGTACATGTAGTGCATCCGCTGGTTCATCTCCACGCTGTGCAGGGCGCTCAACTCGTACTTGCTGCGCGCGCCGAAGATGAAGTCGGCCAGGTTCCATGCCTGCTGATAGCTGGGGTCCGAGGCGTTGTAATTGGGATCGGTGGTCACGGTCGTCTTGCCCTTCGAGAACTGGCCGCCGTAGGTGTCGGCGCCGAAGATGGGCTTGAAGTTTGAAACCACCTGCGACTCGTGGATGTACTCGTAGCCGAACTTGAGGCTGTGATGGCCGCGCAGCAGGGTGTAGTTCACCTTGGGATCGGCAACGTAGGGATTCACCGTGGTGGGCAGGCTGTTGGTGCGGCCGAACTGGGTGAAGCCGGTGATGGAGACGGTGTTCAGGCCGTTGGCGTAGCTGGGATCGCTGGGGGCGTTGGGCATGCCGGACGCGGTGAGCAGGTTGGTCTGGCCCAGCGACGCCGGCTTCTGCGTGTTGTTGCTCCAGGTCAGGCCCATGCGCGCATCGATCGCCGAAGCGTTGGTGACCTGGTAGGTCCAGGCAAACGCCACCTGGCGGTTATCCGTGTGGATGAAGCCCTTGGAAGGCGATGAAAAGATGGGGGCCGGAATCGCGGAGGGATCGAAGGCGTCGTAGCGGCGCTGGCTGTAGCGCACAAAGGCCGTCATCTTGGGGCTGATGTAGTAGTCCAGCCGGGCGTTGCCCTTGTCGATATCCTCGGTGCCCAGCGGGAACGCGGTGTAGTTGTTGCCTACGCCCGAGGACTGCGTGCTCAGCGAACCGGTGGGCAGGTAGCCAAGCACCAGCAGCGCCAGCGGGCTGACCTGCGCGCCGGAAGCCTGCAACGTTGAGATCGGAATCACGCCGGTCGAGTAGACCGTGCCGGTGTAGGGATTGGTGATCGGAATCGCGTTGCCCTTGGCATCGACGAACGTCCCTTTGGCCATCTGCGCCGTCGGCAGCGTGGCCTGCAGGGCTGTGCGCAGATTGCGGCGGAAGCCTTCGTAGTCGCCGAAGTAGAAGAGCTTGTCCTTGCGGATCGCGCCGCCGGCCGCTGCGCCAAACTGGTTCTGCACCAGCGTCGGGGCCTGGCCGTTGGCCGAAGGAATCGGTCCCGACGCATTGAACACCGTGTTGCGCAGGTACTCCCACAGATCGCCGTGCAGCCGATTGCCGCCGCTGCGCGAAACTTCGTTCATCAGACCGCCGGCGGCCTGGCCGAACTCGGCGTTCTGGTTGCCGGTGGTAAAGCGGAACTCGCTCAGCGCATCCGGGCTCAACTGAATCGCCTGGTAGCTGAAGCCAAGGTCGTTCAAACTCCAACTGTTGTTGTCCAGGCCGTCCAGCAGGAAGGTGTTCAACTGGCTGCGCAGGCCATTCACGTTGTAGGCGGCCTCGCGGCTGGTGGCGCCTTCGATCTCCAGCGCCGACTTGTTCACGCCCGGAACCAGCAGCGCCAGATCGGCCGGGTCGCGGCCGTTCAAGGGCAGGTTCACCACTTCGGTGGAGTTGATCACCATGCTGCGATCGCTCGAGTCGGTCTCAAGCAGCGCGGCCCCGGCCGTTACCGTCACCTGCTCGGTAACGTTGGCCGGAACCAGCGCCAGATCCACGCGCTGGTGGGCGCCGACAAACAGGGTGAAAGCCACCGGCGCAGTGTCCTTGTAGCCATTGCCGTGCGCCACGATCGTATATTCGCCGGCGGGCACGTCGTTGAAGACGTAGTCGCCCGCGCTGTTGCTCGCCGTGGTGGTGGAGATGCCGGTGTGGGCGCTGTTCAGCTTCACCGTCACTCCGGGTGTTGCCGCGCCGCTGGCGTCATGCACCGAGCCGATCACGACGCCGCGATCGAACTGTGCCCTGGCTACGGTTGTTACACATAGCAATAGAAGAAGACATAGATATAACCGAAAGGTTTTCATGGCGCTCCTGCAAAGATTCGGATGGATTGGTGATTGACCCAATGCTAGGAACAACTCGTCAATAGCAGGTGAACATACGATGAGCGCCAGATGAATGAGCGGCTGGAGAAAGGCAATTGTGCAAGTTCGTTCCTCAGCCGGCCAATTGGGTTCGCCTGCGCGCAAAGCCGCAGCCCTGGCGCGGAGAAAGCACACGCGGGTGAGCTTCAGGAGACGGACCGGGAGCCGGTTACTTACCGAAGCCCAGCAGCGCGGGGCGCAGGTGCGCATCGACGAGTGGCTCGCCGGCCATAAGGACTGGTAGCGGTAGAGCATTTCCCGAAAATAAATATCAAGTTAGCTAAGGTCTGCATTCAGCACGCGGCTGAGTCTTCTTGCTTTGTAACAGGGCCTTACTTTAGTCGGGCCGCAAGGCCATTTTTTTGACGGGCGGGCTTTACAGGCTGCGGAAAAACTCTCGCCAAACTGGCTTTGTAACAGGGCCCGACTTCAGTCGGGCCGATAAACCACCTGGAATCAGCGGGGCTTTAGCCCCTGAGGGAAGTTTCTAAGACTCTGCGATGGCAATCATGCCTTTTTCCGCAGCCTGTAAAGCCCGTCCATAATCCCGCTGCCATCGGCCCGACTAAAGTCGGGCCCTGTTACAAGACCATGTCCGTTCGTCCCTTGGGGAGCGAAGCCTAAGCTAACTTGATATTCATTAAAACAAAATGCAATAGCAGAAAAAATGCCCTGCCCGCGCCAGCGGACAGGGCATGTGCCTCTCTGTCGAGCGGCTACTTCTTCAGCGGCTTGCGCGCAAAGTAGAAGAGCGCAAAGGCCAGCGCGCCGAAGGCGAGCACGGACGTGAAGTCGTGATACAGGAAGCCGTGCGGCAGGCGGATGTAGTTCGGCATGCTGAACTGCATCTGGAGATAGGCGTTGATCACGCCCATCAGGCCCATGATGCCGCCGGCGGCGATCAGCCCCGAGGCGAACAGCGCGCCCGGCGAGGCGTCGCCTTCTTCGTCGGTCTTGGCCTTCTTCACCGCCGCGTCGGCCATCCAGCGAACCACGCCGCCGGTGAAGATGGCCAGCGTGGTGCCGATGGAGAGATACGCGCCCACGGCGAAGGAGAGCGAGCGAACACCCAGCAGTTCCACGCCGATCACCAGGAAGACGCCCAGCATCACCAGACCCCACGGCAGCTTGCGGCTCAGGATGCCGTTGATGACCGTGGCCATCAGGCGGGCCTGCGGCGCTGCGGCCTGTTCGCTGCCGATGCCCGGAATCCACTGCACCTCGATCTCGTGCGTCGCGGGCGAGTAAAGATACTTGCCGTCCGCCAACTCGTCGGAGCCGAGCGCGTTCAGCACCACGTACTCGCTCTTTTTGTGCGTGGTCGTGGTGCCGTTGGAGGCCTTCACCGGGAAGCTCTCCATAAGCCCGTGCGCTTCTTTCAGAACGGTAACGCCCGGATGCGCGGCGTTGATGTCCCACGCATGAGGCGCTTGGCGGAACTCCTGCAGGCCCTGGTTCATCATGTTCAGCGTGCCGCCGATGGCAACGGTCGAAAACACGATGCCAATCAGGAAGGCGTACCGCTGCTTGATCGGCGTTGCGCCCAGCAGGAAGCCGGTCTTCAGGTCCTGCGAGGTGTCGCCCGCCTCGGCCGATGCGATGCAGACCACGCCGCCGATGGTGATGGCCAGCGCGCCGAAGGCCGGCGCCGTCCAGCCGCTCACCAGGAAGATGGCCGAGGTGGCCATCAGCGTGGCAATGGTCATGCCGCTGATGGGGTTGGCCGAGCTGCCGATCAGGCCCACAATGCGCGAGCTGACCGTGACAAACAGGAAGCCGAAGAAGACGATCAGCAGCGATGCGGCCAGGTTCTCAATGGGCCCCAACTGCGCGCCCGGAACCGGCTTGAAGATGAGGAAGAAGAACATCAGCACAATCAGGCCGATGCAGCCGAAGATGGCCGTGGCCATCGACAAGTCGTGCTCGGTGCGCTTGGGCGCATCTGCCCCCGTGCCCACCTTCTTGCCGATGTTCTTGAAGCCGGACTGGAGCGCGCCGACGATGGTGGGCAGCGTCTTGAACAGCGTAATCAGGCCGGCTGCGGCCACCGCGCCCGCGCCCATCGGACGGATGTAGGTGGACCAGATGTCGCTGGGTCCCATGTCCTTGATGAGGATGGTGCCGGGATAGATGGGCACGGTCAGGTTCTTGCCGAAGAAGTAGAGCAGCGGCATCAGCACCAGCCAACTGAAGACGCCGCCGGCAAAGATGATGCCCGCCGTCTTCGGTCCGATGATGTAGCCCACGCCCAGGTACTCGCTGGTGGCGTCGGCCTTGATGGCCGAGCCCTTCATCACGTGGTCGGGCCCAAAGTCGGGGCGGAACTCGGGAGTGCCGGGCCAGGCATTGGCCAGGTTGCCGTTCTGGAAGAGCGCATAGAGCGCGCCCAGACCCAGCCCGTAGAAGACGCGGCTGGCCGTGGAGCCGCCGCGCGATCCGGCCTTGATCACCTCGGCGCAGGCCGTGCCCTCCGGATATTGCAGCACCTCGTGCTCGTCCACGATGAGCGGCTTGCGCAGCGGCACCATGAACAACACGCCCAGGAAGCCGCCGATCAGCGCCAGCATGAAGATGCGTGCGTATTCCAGATCGAAGCCCAGAAAGATCAGCGCGGGCAGCGTGAAGATGACGCCCGCGGCAATGGACTGGCCGGCGTTGCCCGCCGTCTGCACAATGACCGTTTCCAGCACGGAGGGCTTGCCCTTGTGGCGCAACATGCTGATGGTGATGACGGCAATCGGAATGGACGCGGCCACGGTAAGGCCGGCTTTCAGACCGACGTAGACGGTCACGGCGCCAAAGATAATGCCAAACAGGGCACCGAGCGCGACGGCGCGGAAGGTAAATTCCGGCGCGTCGGAGTCGGCCGGAACAAAAGGTTTGAATTCAGGCACAGACAGCCTCCTGGTGCGTTTCTACGAATTTTCAGACTAGTCCTGAAGTGCGAGTTTAGCAGCGCAGGGGGTCTCCGGAATAGCCCGGAAGATTCCGCCCTTGGCGAAGGCGGCATCGAGCGCGTAACGTGGAGGGCGGTATTCCGTACCCTGCAATTGGAGAAGTGAATGACGAATCCGAACCTGGGTCCGACGCCCGTCAAGCGTCTGCTTTCGCTGGACGCTCTGCGCGGCCTCACCATCGCCTTCATGATCATGGTCAATAACAACGGCGGACAGGGCGCATGGGCACAGATGCATCACGCGGCCTGGAACGGACTCACGGCCACCGATCTGGTCTTTCCCACCTTTCTGTTCGTAGTGGGCGCCTCGATCGTCTTCGCCTACGAGGCTCGGCTGGCCAAGGGCGCCACCCGTTCAGAGCTGGCCCTGCATACGGCCAAGCGCGCCGGCATCCTGTTCCTGCTCGGCATTGTGGTCAACGGCTTCCCGCGCTTCGAACTGGCCCACCTGCGCATCTACGGCGTGCTGCAGCGCATCGCCATCTGCTACCTCGTCGTCGGCCTCTTCTATCTGTGGGACCGCCGTGTCTGGACCAAGGTTGCGGCGCTGGCAGGCGTGCTGGCAGGCTACTGGATTCTGATGCGCTGGGTTCCTGTGCCCGGCGCGGGACTGCCCGGCCGCGACATCCCCCTGCTCGATCCGAACATGAACCTGACGGCGTGGCTGGACCGCCAGCTGATGCCCGGGCACCTTTACGAGGACTGGACGACGCACAGCCTGCGCGATCCTGAAGGTATGTTGAGCAATCTGCCGGCGCTGGGGACTACGCTGCTGGGGCTGCTCTCCGCGCTCTGGCTGCGTACGCAGCGGACCGTGAAGGCCAAGGCCGCCGGGCTGGCCGCCGCCTCGGCCCTCTGCCTCGCGCTGGGCTATTCCTGGGCCCTCTGGTTCCCGCTCAACAAGAAGCTCTGGACCAGCTCTTACGTTCTCACCGCGGCCGGTTGGTCGCTGCTGGTCTTCGCGCTCGCTTTCTGGGCCGTCGAGGTAAAGGGATGGGGCAAGCAAGGCTGGAGCCGGGGGCTTGTCTGGCCGTGGCTGGTCTTCGGCTCGAACGCCATCGCCGCCTACATGATCAGCGAGCTGCTGCCGGGCGCCGTCGGCCTGCTGAAGTGGACCGAGGACGACTCTAAGACGAATGCGCTTGCATGGGCCCGCACGCATCTCTTCGGCCAGATTCCCGACCCGGGATGGGCGGCCTTTGCCTACTCGTTCTCGTTCATGGCCCTCTGCTTTGTGCCCGTCTGGATCATGTACCGCAAGAAAATCTTCCTGAAGGTGTAGGGAGGGCAGGGACCGAGGGAACAAGGGAACAAGGGACCTACGAACTGGGTGCTTCGGCCCTCAAACACAGGCCTCGTGTACAGTCATCGTGCTCCGCCCATTTCGCGGGTTTTATCGCGAAAGGGCGGGAAACCTCCCCACTCTTCAAGGCCGGATCAATCGAGCTGAGGGAGGCGCTGGAGCAGCCAATCCACGCAGCCGTCCTCGTCCTCAATCGCCGTCCGCAGCGGCACGGTGACCAGCGGAATGCCCGAAGGCAGCGCCTCCACAAGCGCCCCTAGCCGGACTAAATCCTTCTGCGTGGTCAGCACCGCAACCGCCCGCGTGCTGCGCACGGCGTCCCTGATGCAGTCCAGATCGTGCTCTTTGTAGGCGTGGTGGTCGGCAAAGGCGATGCGCGAGGCCAGATGCAGCCCGGTCGCCTCAAGCCCGGCAAAGAACTGCTGCGGCCGCGCGATTCCGCAGAAGGCAACCACGGGGCCGTTGATCGCTGGCGTCTCCATCTGCCGCCGCACGCGCCACACCGGTCCCTGCCAGCCCAGCGCCCGCAGTCCGGCCTCAGTCTCCGGTTCATTCGCGGGAATTGCCACCACCGTCGCGCGCTTCAGCGCCGCTAGCGGCTCGCGCAGGTTTCCGGCAGGCAGCAGTCTGTCGCCCAGGTCCGCCGCGCTTACCAGGACAATGTCCACGTCGCGGTGAAGCTGCCGATGCTGAAATCCATCGTCGAGCAGATGAAGGGCAAGCGGCGAAGAACCCTCCGCGTTTGGGGCTTCGTAACAGGGCACGACTTCAGCCGTGCCCTGACGCGATGCCGGCTCTTCATCCGTAGATTGCGCAGCCTCCGCCATCCGTCCCGCGTCGAACCGCTGGCTGGCCACATACACCGGAACGCCCGTTGCGCGGGCAATCAGCAGCGGTTCGTCGCCAAACTCCGCCGCCGAACCGTCGGGGTCAACGCGAACTGCCAGCTTGCTCGCCCGGCCGTAGCCCCGCGAGAGCACGTCCACCGCAACGCCCCGCCTCCTGAGCGCCTGTGCCAGCGCAATGGCCAGCGGCGTCTTACCCGCCCCGCCCGTGGAAAGGTTCCCGATGCTGACGACCGGCCTCTCCAGCCGCCGCACCTGCTCCCAGCCGCGTGCCAGCCGCAGTTCCCGCAGGCTCACCGCCAGCCGGTAGAGCGGCGTCAGCGGCAGCAGCAGCGGCCGTGCGGCCGGGGTGCGTCTCATGCGCTCGCCTTCTCGGCCACCGGAAGATTCGCCTCTGCGGGCAGCAGCCGCCGAATCGCCTCAATCGACCGCGCCGTAGCCCCTGCCTGCCGGTCGAAGACGGCTTTGGCGCGCTTGCCCATCGCTTCCGCCGAGCGCCGGTTGTGCAGCAGGTCCAGGAAGATGGAGCCCAAATCCTCGGCAGTGGAGATGCGCAGCGCATGATGGTGGATCAGCTCTTCGGTAATGGCGCGAAAGTTCACGTAGTTCGGCCCCATCACAATGGGCACGGCAAACTGCGCGGGCTCCAGCGGATTGTGGCCGCCGGCGGGAATCAGGCTGCCGCCAATAAAGGCGATCGAGGCCAGCGAATAGACCGAGGCGAGCTCTCCGATAGTGTCGAGCAGCACAAATTCGCCGCCTTTCAGCTTCGGCAGTTCCTCAACCGGCTTGCCCTTCCACGCCGAGCGGCGCACCCACTTCACACCGGAGGCGTCCAGCAGCCGGGCTACGGACTCGAAGCGCTCCGGATGCCGCGGCGCAATCACCTTGATCATCTGCTGGTTCACGCTGCAAGGGGCTTGCGCGGCGGCGATAAAAGCTGCCTCCTCGCCCTCCAGCGTTGAGCCCGCCACCAGGAACCGTGGCCGCGGGGCCAGAGCCTTCAGTTGCACGGTAGCCTCGGCAGGCTGGGCAATGCGCACATCGAACTTCAGGTTGCCGGAGACCGTCACACGCTCGGGCTGGCAGCCGATTGCCCGCAGCCGCTTGGCGTCCACCTCGCTCTGGGCCAGCACGGCGCTCAGCCTGCTCAGGATGGGCTTCCAGAGGAACCGCAGTTGCCGGTAGCGCGGCCAGCTCCGGTCGGAGATGCGCGCATTCACCACTGCCACGGGAATCCTGCGCCGATAGCAGCCCGCCAGCAGATTCGGCCAGAACTCGGTCTCCGCCAGAATCAGCAGGCTCGGCCGCAGCTCCCGCAGCCAAGCTCCCACGGCCCAGGGCAGGTCCAGCGGGCAGTAAAACACCCGCTCGGCCCCGAACATTCTTTGCGCCAGCTCCTGCCCGGTCTTTGTGGTGGTGGAAACGGCCACAAAGCAGCCCGGCAATTGCGCATCCAGATCCTTGACCAGCCGGCTCACAGCCAGCACTTCGCCCACTGAGACGGCATGGAGCCAGATCAGCGGCCTGCCGTCCCGTCCGGACAGCTTCCGCACCCGGCCCAGCCGCTCGCCCATCCCTTCGCGATACTTGTGGGTCGTGGCCATCTTCCACAGCCACCAGGGCGCGCCGGCCACCAGGGCCGCTATCAGAGCGAGATTGTAGAAGAGCAAAACCATGCGTGACGGAATCGAACTTGTAATGGTCTAACCCTAGAATGATACATTCGACCACGATGAAGCATCTGTGGGCCATGTCGTTCTTGCTGTCGGGGCTGGCATTTCCAGCCGGGGCTACCGAGCATAAACAGCCGCCCGTGCAGCCTGCCACCTCGTTTGCCGCTGTAGAAACCCACGCCGACGAGAAGGTGGCCATCGCCGCCGAACCCTACGACACCAAGGAAAAGGAGTCGATCTTCCGCATCGACTACCTCAGCCACGGCGTCATGCCCATTCGCCTCGTCGTGACCAACCTCGGTGACCGGCCCATCTCTCTGCGCGACGCCCGCATCCTCTTCCAGACCGCCGCGGGCGACCGCATCCAGGCCGCCGAACCGGAGGACGTGGAGCGCCTGATGAGCCTCCACGAAAAGCAGGGCGCCAAGATTCCCATGCCCGGCCCCATCCCTTCGATCAAGCTGAAGCCCAAGGCCAGCGACAAGAACGTCGAACTGGACTTTGACACCTTCGAGTACGGGTCGCTGGTGGTCGAACCCCACACCACCCGGGCCGGCTTCCTGTTCTACGACGTCTCCGGGCTGCCGCATCCGCTGCAAGGGGCCAAACTGCACCTGCACAAGCTGCGCGACGCCGACGGCAACGAACTCTTCTTCTTCGAGATTCCCTTCGACAAGTACCTGCAATCCAAGTCCGCTGCGATGAACTAAGGCCAATAGCTCTTAGAACTTGTCCAGAAACTCAGTTGTCGGGAAGGGTACGGGCTTTAGCCCGTACATTGAGAAGCCGAGATGGCGCGGGCTTTAGCCCCCGAGGCAGTCTTTCGGGTCGTTTGCATTGCCCCAGGGGCTAAAGCCCAGCAAATTTTATAAGGCCGAACGTACGGGCTGAAGCCCGAACCCTTCAACCTGTCAGTGTCTGGACAGGCTCCTACTCGAAGTAGGTTGCCGTGGTCGTGTCCGTCTCCCAGATGGTGCAGTCTTTTACACGCACCCGCCCCTGGGTCATCTCCGCCAGTTGCACGTTGGTCTCGTCGTAAAAATATTTGGCAATGTTCTCCGCCGAGGGATTCAGCCGCGTGAACGGCTCCAGATCGTTCAGCATCTGGTGGTCAATCCGGTCGATCACCGGGCGCATCACATGCTTCAGCAGCTTGAAGTCCAGCAGCAGGCCGGTTTCGTCCAGCGCTGCGCCGGCCAGTGTCACGCGGACTTTGTAGTTGTGGCCGTGCGGGTTCTCGCACTTGCCCCGGTAGTTGCGCAGGTAGTGACCGGACGAAAATCCAGCCTCCACGGTAACTTCAAACATCGCTCTATGCTCGATTCCAGGCAGGAAGAGTCCCGCCATCTCTATTTTAACGGGACAGAAATCTTACGGCTTCTGGCGGCGCGCGCGGCGGGCAGCCTTCCGGGCCTCCTCGTTGCGCCGGTCCACCTGCTCAAACAGATGGGTCATAACCCCCGCCAGCGCCGACAGCAGTGCAAATAGCACCAGAAACAGTGCACCGGAGCGCCACAACGAGGCGTTCGCCGGTAGGCCCGGCTGATAGCTGGAGGGCACCAGCGACATGCCCGCCGAGACCAGCGCAAATAGCCCGAGGGAGGCGGCAAGAATGTAAAAGCTGCGGGACATAAGCAGTAGGCGCTCTGTCTGGATTCTACGCGGGCGGGATCAGACCCGCAGTTCGTCCGAGCCGATCGCCTGCACCCCGGCCTCGGCAAACTCCGCCTCCATGCGCGCCACCGAGCCGCCCAGGTCGATGGCCCGGCAGGCATCGCGCAGCACAATCGCCGGCATACCCAGCCGCCGCGCATCCAGCGCCGAGTAGCCAACGCAAAAATCGTAGGCAAGGCCGGCGAAGAACGCGCGCGTCAGCTTTCGGTCGCGCAGATAACCGGCCAAACCCGTCGGGGTTGCGCGGTCGTTCTCGAAAAAAGCGGAGTAGGAGTCGATGGCCGGATCGAAGCCCTTGCGCAGAATCAGTTCTGCCTGCGGCAAGCCAAGCGACGGATGGAACTCCGCACCTTTGCTGCCTTGCACGCAGTGCGCCGGCCACAGCGTCTGCGGACCATAGGCCAACTCCACCTGCTCAAACGGTTCTTTGTCCGGGTGAGTCTCTGCAAACGATGTGTGGCCGGCCGGGTGCCAGTCCTGCGTGAGAACAATGTGCTGGAACAGCGGCGCGACCCGATGAATGGCGGGGATCACCGCATCGCCCTCCGCAACAGCCAGCGCGCCGCCGGGGCAGAAGTCGTTCTGCACGTCCACCACAATCAACACATCCTGCGCGCCGATCTGCATGGGGGCTCCTCGCGGATCACTGCTTCCGTACGCATATTTTCGCAGAACGGGAGACGAGAAAGCGCGGCCTAGGCCAGCAGAACTTCCACGCCGTTGGCGCGCAGCAGTTCCACGGACTCGGGCGCTACGCCGGAGTCGGTCACCACCACGCTGGCCGCGCTCAGCGGCGCTACCGGGATCATCCCGCCGCGGCCGAACTTGGTGTGGTCGGCAACAATGATGACCTTGCCGGCTACTTCCAGCATCTTCTGTTCGGAGCCCACCACCAGCGTGTTGTTGTTGCTGAAGCCCGCCTCGGTGATGCTGCCGATGCCCATAATCACCGCATCGGCGCGGATGCCGCTTAGCATCTGCTCGCAGAAGGGCCCAAGCATCACGCGATGCCGCGGGTCCAGATAGCCGCCCGTTAGCGTCAGCTCGATGTTGCGCTCCGACTCCAGGCTCTCGGCGATGGGCAGAGAGTTGGTGACGATATGCAGCGACTTCAGAGCCAGTTCGCGCGCCACGGCAGCCACGGTCGAGCCGCCGTCCAGAATCACTGTCTGGCTGTCCTGGATCAGGTCTGCGGCCACGCGTGCAATGCGCTCCTTCTCGTTCGACAAGCGGCTGCTCTCCACCGCGTAGTCGAAGGCTCGCGACGGCTGCTGCTGCAGAGAAACCGCTCCGCCGTAGACGCGCCGCAGCACCTTGTCCTCTTCCAGCATGTCCAGATCGCGCCGCACGCTCGACTCCGAAGCGTCGAGTTCACGGCACAAAGTCTCCAGGTCAACAAAGTCCCTTGACTCGATCATTTGCCGGATTCTTAATTGCCGTTCAGCAGCTTTCATGGTTTAAGACGTTCCAACGATTCTATTCCATTGGATGCGGCAGAGGAGGCGTTCTCCCTCAGGGAAAAGCCTCCTCACGCGCACTTCATGGGTTTTCTTCCTGCATGTGCGTCGCCCGCAAATCTTGCTGCGGGTGCGCTGTTACTTCGAGCCTAGCGCATCCATCACCGCATCGGTAACGGCCTTCACCATCGAGTCCATCTCGGTTCCCGCAGGCACGCCGCCAATCAGGCTGGCAGGCCCATCGCAAAGCGTCGGCGAAACCGCAATCGAGTTCGGCATATCGAGATCGGCGAGCTGGCACTCCTTCATGCGCGACGTGTCAAAGCGCGCATCGGGCAGGCCCAGCTTCTTCTTGATGGCCAGCAGATCGGAGCTGTGCTCCTCGCTGATGTAGCTGAGCGGAACACCCAGTTGTGCGGCGTTCATCAGCGTCCAGCAGTAGGTGTCCAGCACCTCGGCATACCACTCGGCGTGAGTCACCGTATCTGCCCAGCACACGATGCCGTGGTTGGCCAGCAGCACCGAGTTGTGCTGACGAACATAGGGAATCACGGTCTGCGCAAACTCTGCAGTGCCCGGCGTCTTGTAGGGCGAGATGGCTACCTTGCCCACAAACACCTCGAACTCCGGAATCACGTTGTTCGGCGGCACCTTGCCCGTGATGGCGTAGGCCGTGGCATGTGGCGGATGGCAGTGCACCACGCTCTTCGCCTCCGGCACATGCTTGTAGATCTCCAGATGCATGAAGATTTCGCTGGTGCGGGGGCGCTTGCCGGCCACCTGTACGCCTTCGAGATCGACCAGGCAGATGTCCTCGGGAACCAGGTCGTACTTGCTCGTCAGCGTCGGCGTGCAGAGCACTTCGTTGGGCCCGATGCGGTAGCTGATGTTGCCGCCGTTGCCGTCCACAAACTGGCGCATCCACAGCTTTCTGCCGACCGCGCAGATCTCTTTCTTCACTTCCTCGGCTTCCGGCGTGGAGAAGAGTTTGATGTTGACAGGCTGCCGCGTTGCCGCCGCGGGCGCTGCGGTTGTAGGAGCAGCCGCAGCCGCTGCCTTGGCCGCGCACGGTGCGCAGTTTTCCAGCGTCATGCCGCGCTGCTGCAGAAAGTCACGCGCCGAAGGCGTCAGCACGCAGTTCTCGGTCACCACTAGGCGCGTCGCGCCCGCCGCGGCCGCTTCCTGCACGTCGCGCATCGCCAAAACCTTGCGGCTGGTAAAGTTCATGCTCTTTGCTTCGTTTGTCACTTCCGCACCTCGGATTCTTCGAGAAAAATGTCTTCGGTTATAGGTCGATCGAGTCGACGATCATCGAACAATATGCATCGACCGGAATGTTCGCCGGCCAGAAAGGATTCGAGGCCTCGCGGCCTTCGGTAAACGCCACCAGTTGGCCCAGTCCCGCGCCCAGCTCGTCCACCGCGATCAGGGCCTTGCCGCCGCCCTTGCCGTTCTTCGCGCGCAGATTCTCCATGGTTACCGGCTCCAGCGCCACAAGCCGCTTGCCGCGGTAGGACTCAATTGCAGGGGTCAGCGTGAGATGTCCGCGAACGATGCCGAGTCTCATGCGACGCCTCCGATGCCGTAGCCCGGCGCCTGCACCGCGTCCACCATGCCGGCCACCACCATGCGCGCCGGCGTAGTGTTGCCCAGCTTCAGCCGCGCGATGTCGCCGTCGGTTGAAACCATGACGATGCTGCCCCGCGAAGCTCCCATCCAGTCCACAATCACGATCGGCTCTTCCGCCGCGCTGCCATCGTGCTCCAGCCTTTGCGCCAAAAGGAACCGGCATCCCTCCAGCGTGGGATGTTTCACGGTCGAAACGACGGTTCCTTCAATGCGCGCTAGAAACATGGTTAGATCATCCGCAGTGCGTTGCCCACCACCATCTGGCGCTCGCGCGTAAACGAGAGCGGAGTGGTAATGCCTTCGCCGGTCGGGGTTGCGATTGTGTGGCTGAAGTATCCCGGTCCGCCCACGCCCAACGATGCGGGCGAAGCGGCGTTCATGATCATCAGCGTGGTATTCATCGCCCGCGCCATCTTCGTCGCGGTCTCGGCGTTCATGGTATGAATGATGGCCGTATGGCGATACCCGTGCTCGGAGCGGACCGAGGCTTCAATCGCCTCGTCCACGTTCTTCACGCGCACCACCGGGATGAAGGGCATCATCTGCTCTTCCTGCACAAAGGCGTGCTCCTCGGTGGTTTCGCCGAACAGCAGATCCACGCCCGCGGGAACCTGCACGCCGGCAGCCTTGGCCAGCACGTCCACGCTCTTGCCCACCAGGTCCTTCTTCAGGTGAGCACGCGCGCAACCGCCGCCGTCGCCGTCAAACGTGAAGGCCGCCTTGGTCAGCCGCTCGATGGCGCCCGGGTCCAGTTGATACGCGCCGGCCCTGCGCATGGCCGCCATGAAAGCGTCGGCCACAGATGCCACCACGAAAACTTGCTTCTCGCCGATGCAGAGCAGGTTGTTGTCAAACGATGCGCCGTCGATGATGCACCGCGCCGCGCGGTCCAGGTTGGCCGTCTCGTCCACCACCACGGGAGGATTGCCCGGTCCGCCTGCAATCACGCGCTTGCCGCTCTTGGCCGCGGCCTTGGCCACCGCCGCGCCGCCTGTGCAGCAAAGCAGCGCAACCTTCGGATGGTTGAAGATCTGCTCGGCGGCCTCGATGCTGGCGGCTTCCGTCGTGGTCAACACATTGGCCACGCCCAGTTCGCGCTCAATCTCGCGGTTCCACAGCTGCAGCGCATAGCGCGCCACCTTCTGGCCCGAGGGATGCGGCCCGAAGACCGCCGTATTGCCCGCCGCCAGAATGTTGATCGCGTTCGAAGCCATGGTCGGCACGGAGTGGGTAACCGGCAGCATCATGCCAATAACGCCCCACGGCGCGCGCTCGATGATGCACAGGCCGTCCGTAGTGCTGTGCGCGGCGCTCTGCAGGCTCTCCACGCTCTTGACGAAGCGCATGTTGGTGAGCTTCAGAATCTTGTGATCGAGACGCCCGACCTTGGTCTCTTCCATCTCCATCGTGCCCAGCTCGACGCGCCGGTCGTTGCAGATGCGGACGATGATTTCGGTCATCTTCTTGCGATCGTCGAGGCTCAACGCCTCAACCTTCTTCTGCGCCTCGTAGGCCGCGTTCACGGCCTCGTCCACAGTGGCAAAGACGCCGTCCTGGCCGCCCGACGACTTGGGCGCCGGCGCGATGGGCTGCTGCAACTGCTCGCGCAGGCGGGCCACCACTTCCCGGGCGATCTCCTGAATCATCTGCGGCGATACGGATTCCTGGATTTGCATTTTATGGCTTCTCCAAGACCGCGCCTTCGACCTCGAGGGCATCCACAATGCCCACGATCACTGCATCGACCGGCGTGTCTTTTGTTGTTGGCGTTAGCCGAGCGGAACTGCCCTGCACAAACAGAACGCACTCGCCAACGCCGGCTCCCACGCTGTCGACCGCGACCACGGAGCTGCCGGAGATCTGAAGCTTGCCTTCCCTCGCAATGTAGGGCTGGACCAACAGGAGCTTCATCCCGCGAAACTTCGCGTTCTTCTGCGTGGAAACCACGTTGCCAATGACCTTTGCTATAAACATCCCGGCTCACCTCATGCGCACAGGCGGAGACGCGCCCCGCCGGTGCGGCTACTTCGCCAGTACCGAGCCGATGGACTCGTGCGGACGCGCGATCACATGCACGCTCTGCACTTCGCCCGCCGCGCGAGCCGCGCTGGCGCCGGCATCCACTGCCGCGCGCACCGAGCCCACATCGCCGGTCACGATCACCGAGCACAGGCCGCTGCCCACCTTGTTCCAGCCCACAAACGTCACGCTCGCCGCCTTCAGCATTGCGTCCGTCGCCTGCACCAGGGCGATCAGGCCCTTGGTCTCGATCATTCCGATAGCTTCATTCGCCATTTTCTTGTCTCCGATTCCGGTGCTACTTCAACATGCTTTCGACGAGAGCGTCGTGGGGACGGGCGATGACGTGCGACGAGACCAACTCGCCCACAACCTTCGCTGCTGCCGAGCCCGCGTCCACCGCGGCCCGCACGCTGCCCACATCGCCGCGCACAATCGCGGTCACAAAGCCGCCGCCGATCTGCACAGTCTTCACCAGCTCAACGCTGGCCGCCTTCACCATTGCATCGCACGCCTCGACCAATCCGACGAGGCCTTTGGTTTCAATCAATCCGATTGCCTGACTCATCTTGTCTCCTAAAAGCAGCTTCCAGCTTCTAGCTGCCAGCTATTAGCTTTTCTCTGCCGCTGCAATGCTTACTTCTTTGCCGCGGCCTTGGGGGCCTGCTGAACGAACGAAGGCAGTTCGTCGTGGGGGCGGCTGATCACCTGAACGGCAACCACTTCGCCGATGCGGGCCGCAGCTTCGGCTCCAGCGTCCGTGGCTGCCTTCACAGCCGCCACATCGCCTTCCACGAAAGCCGTCACCAGACCCGATCCAACAGTCTGCCAGCCGGTAAAGGTCACATTCGCCGACTTGAGCATGGCGTCGGTTGCCTCGAACAGCGCAACCAGGCCCTTTGTCTCAATCATTCCAAGCGCTTGTTTCATCGCTTCCTCTCTTTTCCTCGAACGTTACTCGGATTTTGTTGCGTGTTGGTGTTGCCGTCTTGCGTTATTTGAAAATCTCGATGTCCTTGGTCAGGTGCAGACCGCAGGCGTTGGCCTCGTCGGTGTCCATGTGGACGTTGAGGCGGGATGTGGGGTCGATGCGCACAAGGACGTTGTCAAAGGTCAGTCCAGCCTGGCCGCCGACGCGCAGCTTCATGCGGTCGCCCTGCTTCACGCCGAACTGCGCGGCTTCCGCCGGATTCATGTGCACGTGGATGGCGGCGCGAATCAATCCCTCTTTCAGCTCGACCACGCCCTTGGGCCCGACGATAACCGCGCCCGGCGTGCCCTTGATGTCCCCGGAGATTCGCACCGGAATATTGCTGAAGCCCAGCATGATGGCGTCGGTAAACGCCAACTCCACCTGCGACTGCTTGCGCATGGGGCCAAGAATGCGGAGATTGGAAATCACCCTGCCGCGCGGGCCGACGATGGTCACCATCTCCTTGGCGGCGAAGTTGCCCTCCTGGTAGAGCGGCCGGTCGAAGGTCAACTCCGTGCCTGGCCCAAAAAGGATGTCCATATCTTCGCGGCACACATGCATGTGGCGCGAAGAGGCCTGCACCACCAGCTTCGACTCGGTCGCCTTGCCATTGGCGCCCAACCGCTTCATCACCACTTCGCGGACAATCTGCTCAATCTTTGCGCGGTCAATCGCGCCTGCCGGATTCATTGTGCTCGCCATATCCGTTTCTTTCGTTACGCCGTCGCCTGCGCCCGTGCGACCACTGCCGCTGTCTCGCGCGCCACGACGATCTCTTCGTTGGCGGGAACCACCGTTGCCAGCACTGCCGATCCCTCCGCCGACACCGGGCCCTCGCCCTTCAGGTTGTTGTTGCGCTGCTCGTCCAGCACGATGCCGAAAGCCTCAAGCCCCTTCAGCACGGCCGCGCGCACCAGCACGGAGTTCTCGCCGATGCCGCCCGAGAACGTCAGAATGTCCACCCCGCCCATCTCCAGCAGGAACGCGCCCACATAATGCCGGATGGCGCGCGTGAAGATGTCCAGTGCCAACTGGCAGCGCTTGTCGCCCTTGGCCGCAGCCTCTTCCAGGTCGCGTACGTCGCCGCTCTTGCCGCTAACGCCCTCCAGACCCGACTTAGAACCCAGCAGCGTTGCCATCTGGTCCGGATCGAGCCCGAGCTTCTTCATCATGTGCAGCACGGCAAACGCGTCGATGTCGCCCACGCGATTGTTCTGCGGAAGGCCGGACTGCGGCGAGACGCCAAAGCTCGTATCCACGGCCACGCCGTTGCGGAAGGCTGCAATGCTGGAACTGCCGCCCAGATGGCAGGAGATGTGCCGCACGTCGTCGCGGCCCATAATCTGCCGCGCCCGCTCGTTGGCCGCGCGGTGGCTGGCGCCGTGGAAGCCGTAGCGGCGCATTCCATACTCGGTACGCCACTCGTACGGCGCCGCATAGGTGGTCGCCGCCTCGTCCATAAAGCGGTAAGGCCCCGTTTCGATCACCGCCACCAGCGGAACGCCGGGCAACAGATCGCGAAACGCCCTCATCGCAGCTACATAGGGAGGATTGTGCGCCGGGGCCATGAAGCGGAACTCCTCCATGGCGGCCAAAAACTCGTCGTCGATGATCTGCGGCTGATTGTGCGGTCCGGCGTGGACAGCCTTGAAGCCTACCGCCCCGATCTCCGCAATGCTGGCCAGCGGCTTGCCCGGTCCGGCAACCTCGGACAGGCACTTGGCGATCGCCGCCGGATAATCGGCGCACTCGCCGCCCGGCTGGCCGATGCGCTCCACCCGCCCTTGCGCAAGTACCGTTTCCTCAGGCATATCCAGGACGCGGAACTTGAACGACGTACTACCGATATTGGGAATCAGGCATTTCATAATGATTGTTCTTGATCGACTTTGAACGATAAAGCAGAAGATTATGCAAAGTCAACCGATATTTTTGAGAGATTTTCTGGTATGTTGTTGAGTGAATTTGAAGGATGTCTTCCAATGACGGTTAATTCTGGAATCGCCCGCAGCAAATCCCTCCGCTCATCCACCTCGATTGAGCGCATTGAAGAACTGGGCATCGTCGGCGCCGGTGGCGGAGGTTTTCCCACCGCCGTCAAGTTCAAAAGCAAAGTCTCCACGGTCATCGCCAACGCCGCCGAGTGCGAGCCCCTGCTCCACAAGGACAAGGAGTTGCTGCACCACTTTGCCGAACCGTTCCTGCGCGGCCTCACGATGGCCATGGAACTGGTGGGCGCGCCCAACGGCGTGGTCGGCATCAAGGAGAAGTACCACGACATCATTGCGCACCTTGAGAGCGTGGCTCCGGCCGGCGTGCGCATCGCCCCGCTGCCCGATGTCTATCCGGCGGGCGACGAGTTCATCCTTGTCCATCTGGTCACCGGGCGCGTAATTCCTCCCGGCGGGCTGCCCAAGGATGTGGACGTGGCCGTCAGCAACGTCGAGACGTTCATGAACATGGCGCTCGACCGTCCGGTGACGCACAAGTACCTGACCATCGCCGGCGCAGTCGCCAATCCGGTCACTGTCCGCGTACCCATAGGCATCACCATCGGCGAGGTGCTGGAGGCCGCCGGCGGCACAACGGCGAGTGACTTCGGCATTCTGCTGGGTGGCGTAATGATGGCCAAGCCGGCCGCCTCGCTCGATCAGCCGGTCACCAAGACCACGGGCGGCATCGTCGTGCTGCCGGCCGATCACAAGCTGATCCAGCGGCACAACGCTCCCTGGCTGCATGTAGCCAAGATCGGCCGCTCGGCCTGCGACCAGTGCCGCTTCTGCACCGAGTTCTGCCCGCGCTTCCTGCTCGGCCATCCCATTGAGCCGCACATGGCCATGCGTTCGCTCGGCTTTGCCGAGAGCGCCAACTCGATGGTTGCCGGCACGCTCTATTGCTGCGAGTGCAATCTCTGCTCGCTCTTCTCGTGCCCGGAAGATCTGGACCCCAAGAACGTCTGCGTGCAGTCCAAGCCGGTGGCCCGCGAGCGCGGCCTTACCTGGAAGGGCACACCCGACTCGGTGGAGCCGCATCCGATGGCCGAGTTCCGCCGCGTTCCCATGCGCCGCCTCATCGCCAAACTGGGCCTGGGCGAGTTCAACAACGTGGGCCCGCTGGTGGAGCACGCCTTCGCGCCCAAGAAGGTGAAGATTCTGCTCAAGCAACATGCCGGAGCGCCTTCCGTGGCAACGGTGAAGTGTGGCGACTGCGTGAGCGTGGGCGATCTGCTGGCCGCGCCGGAAGCGGGCAAACTGGGCGCGCGCATCCATGCCAGCATCGACGGCGTGGTCAAAGTAGAGAAAGACGCAGTCTGGATCGAGGCGTAGCAGCAGGGGCCGAAGCCCCCGCTAGTGGATTGCGAATTTTGTGCGGGCTGAGGCCCGTACCCTTCAAGACGGAATAGCCCATCGCGAATGGGCGCAACACAGAAGGAGCCGGGAAGTGGCGGAAATCAACTCTATCGGACTCATCGAGCTTTCAAGCGTGGCAACCGGATATCTGGTGCAGGACACGATGCTGAAGGCGAGCTCCGTGCAAATGCTCATGGCGCGCACCATCTGCTCGGGCAAATACCTGATCGTGGTCTCGGGCGATGTCACCAGCGTGCAGTCGGCGTTGCTGGCCGGCGCGGCAGTGGCGGGCGCATCGCTGATCGAGCGCCGCCAGATCTCCCGCGTGCACCCCAACGTGCTGCAGGCCATCTCGCAGACCGTGGACATCGACCCCAAACAGTTGCGCTCCATCGGCATCGTCGAAACATTCTCCGCCGCCAGCGCGGTGGAAGTGGCCGACGCGGCCGTGAAGACCGCGGACGTGCTGTTGCTCCGCGTGCATCTGGCCATGGCGCTCGGCGGCAAGGGCTTTGTGCTGATGGCCGGCGATGTTTCCAGCGTGCAGGCCGCGGTAGCCGCTGGGGCCAAGGCCGCCGGCGACGACGGAATGCTGGTGGGCAAGGGCGTCATCGCCGCTCCCTCGCCAGAGCTCTTCCGCGATTACATTTAGGGCCAATGATCCGGCCCTTAGAATACTTTCATGCTTCTAATTTGAGGGCCGGATCAATCGTCACAGCAGGCCGGCGTGCAGCGCGCCTGCCGCTATACTGTACCTTCCCGATGCGCCGCGCCATCGCACTCACGCTGCTCGCCCTGTTCGGCTATGTGCTGATCGCGCCATTCCTTGCGCCGGGAGCTGAAGCCTCTCTGCCGCCCTGCTGCCGCCGCCATGGCAAGCACCATTGCACCATGATGCAGCCGCTCACCGGCTCACAGCGCGGCCTGCAAACCATCCAGGAAAAGTGCCCGTACCAGTCGGCGCACCGCGGCGCGGCCCACTCCGCAAGCTGGCGTCCGCAAGCTACCGACGCGTTCCATACGCCCATCGCCGTCGAGCGCACCCGCCCGGCGCAATCGGCGGCAATGCTTGAAAGCCGCCTCCTGCGCGGTCCTCCGCGCCGCGGCCCTCCCTCTCTCTCCGCATAGTCAACGTCGTTCCCCGGCGCATCTACAGCCGGGGATGCATATGTGCGCCTGTAGACGCGCGGCCATCCTCATGAGGCCAGCCCGCGCATCTGCACCTTTGCCTTTCACAACGAAGAGAGAATACGAATGAAGACCAAGTTCAGGCTGGCTCTGCTGCCGGCCGTGTTTCTATGCTGCGCTGCAACGATGACTGCCGCGCAGTCCGTCCCGCCGTCCACCGGCAGCATCGCCGGCATCGTGCGCGACCCCTCGGGTGCGCTGGTCGGCGCCGCCAAAGTTGAAGTCCGGAACCAGCAGACCAACGCCGCTGAAACTCGCACCACCACATCTAACGGCCGCTTCAGTTTTGCCGCGCTTGCCCCCGGACTCTACAACGCTACGGTCACGGTCTCCGGCTTTCAGATCGCTCTCGTTCGTGACATCTCCGTCGCTGCCGGACACGAAACCGCTATCAGCGTGACTCTGCGCATCTCCCCGGCGCACAGCGAGGTCGAGGTGGATGCCGACGACACTGGAACCACGCATACCGTCTCCGCTGCCACCCGCGCCCGCAGCCGCAACACCGCCGAGATTGTCGCGCAATCGCCCGGCGTCTCGCTGCGCACCAACGGCGAACTGGCCTCCGTGCCGCTTCTCCACGGCCTCGGCGGCGACCGCACAAAGATCGTGGTCAATGGAGCGACGGTCTCGTCCTCCTGCCCCAACTACATGAACGATCCGCTCAGCTACGTCGCCAGCGCGCATGCCGCCACCGTGCGCGTCTTCGCCGGGCTCACGCCGGTCAGCGCGGGCGGCGACAGTCTGGGCGGGACCATCGATGTCAACTCCAGCCCTGCCGCGTTTGCCGATACCAGCCGCATCGTTGCCTCCTCCAGCGCGGTGGGCTTTTATCGCTCCAACGGACAGGCATACGGAGGAGCCGTGAACGCCTCCATCGCCGCGCGTCATCTTTCCGCTGCCTACACGGGCACATGGTCGCTCAACGAGGACTACACCGACGGCCGCGGACACAAGGTGACCTCAACCTACGCGCAGAGCACGGACCACACCGTTACGCTCGCCGCCGACGCGAAGGGCAACCTGATCGAACTCGAAGGCGGCCTGCACAACACGCCGTACGAGGGCTTCGCCAACGCGCAGATGGACATGGTGCGCAACTTTGCCGAGTCGCTCAACCTCCACCTCCGACGCGCCGTCGGCAGCGGCTCCAAGAATCGCGGCGTGGTGGATGCGCGCCTCTACTGGCAGGGAGCGTGGCACTCCATGAACGTGGGCCGCGACAAGATCGCATTCCCCATGCCCATGTGGATGCCGATGAACACCCACGGCCGCGACCTGGGCTACAACGTCGAGTTCGAGCAGCCACTCGGCAAGCGCCACACGCTGCACCTCGGCAACCAACTCCATCGCTTCCGGCTCGACGACACATGGCCCGCGGTCCCGGGCAACAGGATGATGATGGGTCCCAACACCTTCATCAATGTGAACAACGGACGCCGCACGCAGGTGGGCACATTTGCGGAACTCGAAAGCCGCTGGACGCCGCAGTTCGGCGCCGTGCTGGGCCTGCGCAACGATACGGTGTGGACCAACGCCGATGCGGTCTCCGGCTACTCCGGCATGTACGCGGCCGATGCCGCTGCCTTCAACGCGTCGCCCCACGCGCACACCGACGCAATGGTGGACGTGAGCGCAATGGCGCATTGGGACGCAACGCCGCTCGTCGCCGTCGAGGCGGGCTATGCGCGCAAGAACCGCGCGCCCAATCTCTACGAACGCTATGCGTGGTCGAAGACGTGGATGGCCGCCGAGATGATCGGCTGGTTCGGCGACGGCAACGCCTACGTGGGCAACACGGTTCTCAAGCCGGAAAGCACGAACACCGTTAGCGGCTCGTTGCGCGTGCGCGGACGCAGCGCGCACGTTTGGCAGTTGAAGGCCTCGCCCTACGTGAACTTGCTCGACAACTTCATCGATGTGGATTCTCTCGCAACCATGGCTTCCGGTATGGCAACGCTCGCGGAGTTACAGTTTGCCAACCACGATGCGCGCATTTACGGCGGCGACCTCTCCGGCAACGTAACGCTCTGGGACAATCTTTCCTGGGGGCAGGGCAGCTTGACGGGCTCCGCGGCATGGCTGCACGGCGAACGCACGGACACGCACACGCCGCTCTACCAGATGATGCCGCTCAATGCGCGAATCAACTTCGACGAGGAGTGGCGCACGCTGGTAGCTGGCTTCAGCGTGGAGGCCGCGGATCGCAAGCGCGACGTGGACCCGCGCCGCTACGAGCAGCAGACGGCGGGCTATGCGCTCTTCGGCTTGCACGCGAGCTATCAGCGCGGCGCATTCCAGGCCGGCGCCAGCACGGACAACCTGTTCAATCGCGCCTATGCCCTGCCGCTGGGCGGCGTGAACGTGGACGACTTCCAGAAGAGCATGTGGATGGACGCGCTCCACCCGCTGACCGGCCGGGGAAGGAGCGTGTCCTTCAGCCTGACGGCCCGGTTCTGAGGGCATTGCTTTGCACCCCACTTTGGGCGCAATGACAAGGGCAAGCCGAGGGTGGGAGCGCACAGGACCAAGGAAATCCGGTGGGGGAAACGCTTATTCTTCCATGGATTTACACCGTTTAGCTGCATATTTAGGGCATAATGGAAAAAGCCGCCTGAAAGGCGGCTTTTTCAAGTTCCTATGCCTTGGGGACTTGCAAGCAGCGGTCACACCAAGACCTACATGTTGGATATTACCAAATTCGATGTTGCACATCAAGCGCCTTTCGAATACAACGCAAAGGACATCGAATGGCTGAGGCTATGTATATCGCCTGAAAGACTTAAGCCATATTATGTAAAGGCCCGCGGTGAAGATTTTGTCGCGTTTCAACTCTACATCCGAAATTCCAGGCTCTCTGCTTCTCTTTTCGAGGTCATTCAAGCACTTGAGGTTGGATTGCGTAATCGGGTGCATGTCAGGATGACTGAACGACTTGGCACGGAGGAGTGGTGGGACAGCTTGCCTCTCTTCAAAGACGAACTGAACGATATCGCCAAAGCACAAAACAATATCAGCTCACGATTGGCGGAAGTACGCCCAGGGCGCGTCGTAGCTGAGCTCAATTTCGGATTTTGGGTCAAGCTGTTTGCCAAATCCTACGAGAAGAAAACGTGGGTGCCACATCTTGCTTATTGCTTTCCTGCAAAGCTTTCGCGCAAGGTACTGCACGATAGGCTTACTTCACTGAAAGAGCTGCGAAACAGGATCGCACATCACGAAACGCTTCTTCGAAGAGACCCCCAGAAGGACTATGACGACCTTCTGGAGACGATTGGCTGGTTATCGCCTACGCTTCGCCGCTGGGTCGAAGCGAGCACCGACTTTTCGAGTATTTATGCCGCTCGGATACCCAAAGAGCCGAAAAAATCATCGTGCGGACTAAGGGAAGAGGGTCCTCCTGCCGCTCCGGTGGATTGATCGCGAATCTATTCGGCTTTCTCGTCTTCGAAGAACGCCTCCACATCCGTGATAGTCTGCGTCACGCGATACGGCGGCAGGCTCTCCATGAAGGTCTTGCCGTAGCGCTGGCGCTGAATGCGCGGGTCCAGCAGCACCAGCACGCCGCGATCTTCCAGTGACCGGATCAGCCTTCCAAACCCCTGCTTCAGCGTCAGCACCGCCTCCGGCACCTGGTAGTCGAAGAAGGGCTTGCCGCCGGCTTCTTCGATGGCCTTCATGCGCGCCTGCACCACCGGGTCGGATGGCACGGCGAAGGGCAAGCGGTCGATGATGACGCAACTGAGCGCCTCGCCCTGCACGTCCACGCCCTGCCAGAAGCTGGACGTGCCGAAGAGCACGGCATTCGGCGTCGAGCGAAACTCATCGAGCAGCGCCTTGCGCGGCGCCGTGCCGTGCAGCAGGATCGGGTAGTCGAGCACGGGCAGAAGCCGCTCGTAGAGCGCGCGCATCTGCGCATAGCTGGTGAACAGGCAGAACGCGCGGCCCTCGGTAATCCGCAGCACGCGCTCGATGCACTTGGCCGCGGCGTCCACAAAGTCGGGTTCGCGCGGGTCGGGCATGCGCGGCGGCAGGTAGAGCAGCGCCTGCTCCTCGTACCGGAAGTGCGACGGCACAATGAGTTCGCGCGCGTCTTCCAGACCCAGCCTGCGCCGCATGTGCTCGAAGCCGCCCTGCACGGTCAGCGTAGCCGAGGTCATTACCACGGTGGGAATGGTCTCGAAAACCTGCTCGCGCAACAACTCGGAAACGTCGATGGGCGTGGCCTGCAGAAACGTATTCCGCGAGGCCGTACGCGCGCCGCCCGCGCCGCCATGCGACAGCCTGCGCTCCATCCAGAACACCATGTTGCTGGAGGTGGATTCGAGCAGGAACTCCAGCTCCGAGCGCAGCCGCGCCACGCGCTTGCGCAGGCCCGGCGCTTCGTCCACGCCCTGCAGGTTGCCGATCTCCGCCTCCAGCAGCCTGAGCGTGGTGCGCACCGCCAGATACATGTCGCCGGAGGTTTCCAGAAACTCCTCGCGGCCGTCGAAGGGCTGCCTTCCGTCGCCCGCCATGGGCAGGCACGAGAAGAACAGCCGCGCGCGATCCCGCAACTGTTGTGTGGCGGCGGGCAGCTTGTCCGCGCCTTCTTTGCCGCGCAGCAGCGTATCTGTATCGCGGGCCAGCTCTTCAAAGCGAATGTTGCTGACCGACAGCCCGAAGTAGTTCGAGGCCACCCCTTCCAGTTCGTGTGCCTCGTCGAAGATCACCGCCGCTGCCTCGGGCAGAATCCCCGCGTCCGGAGCGCCGCCTGCCTCCTGCCGCACCGAGAGATCGGCAAAGAACAGGTGGTGGTTAACGATGATCACGTCGGACTCCAGAGCCTTGCGCCGCATCTCCGTGATGAAGCAGCGCTGATAGTCCGGGCAGGTGGAACCCAGGCAGGCCTCGGTGCGCGCGTCCAGCTTTTGCCACAACGCGCTCTGCTCCGGCATGCCGGACAGCTCCGCGCGGTCGCCGGATTCGGTCACCTTCTCCCACTCGGCGATCTGGTGGAACTGGTCAATCTCTTCCAGGCCGGTCAGGATCGGCTGATCCCTGAGCGCCACCAGCTTGTGGCGGCAAAGGTAGTTGGCGCGGCCCTTCATGTAGCAGACGCGCAGCGGGCCAAGCAGCGTTTCGAGGAAGGGAATGTCGCGGAAGTAGAGCTGATCCTGCAGCGCCTTGGTGCCGGTGGAGACGATGACGCGCTGCCCGGTTCTGAGCGCCGGAAGCAGATAGGCCAGCGTCTTGCCGGTGCCCGTGCCGGCTTCGACAATCAGGTGGCGGCGCTCGCCCAGCGCGCGCTCCACGGCCTTGGCCATCTCCAACTGGCCGGGCCTGTACTCGTAGGGAAGCTTGGACTGCGCCAACATGCCTCCCGGCGAGAAGAACTCGAAGAGGCTGGGCAGGGACCGGGTTGGCGCGTCAAAACTGGGCATCGGAGACCGCGCGCTCGCTCCACAGTGCCGGGCGCTTCCTCCATCATAGTCAGGCGGCGGCCTTCGGCAGGGATCGGGCATCCCGGCGGCAAGCGGGGGAATGCGACGGGTAACCTCCGGCTAGCCCAGGTCGGGATCGCGGCCGTTGTTGGCAGTGTGGTATTCGTCGCCGGTCAGCACTTCGCTGTGCCGGGAATCCATCGCGCTTCCGTCCATCCACTGGCTGATAAGCAGCGTCTCTTCCGGCGTGGCCTCCGCGGCGGCGGATTCGCCGGCTTTCAGAAGGCGCTTGCGAGCCTCCGCCGCGCGCCGGGCAGCGGCGCGCTCTTCCATCTCCGACGACTGAAAGCTGGCCGCGCTGACGTTCAAGGGAGTTCCGTGAATGTGCATCGGCTCCTCCTGCGGCACTCTGAGGGCAATTCCTGTTCCGCGCCGGAGACGGCAAAGATGAGAAAGAACTTATAAAAATGGCACCGGAATCCGCCGGACGATAGACTGGAAGGTGAGCCTCTGGAACGCGCGGGGGCCGGAAACGGGCCATGGGAAGCTGAAAATGCACCCTCCCAGCCCGCTGTGGAGAAGAATTTGCCAACGTATCGCAGATCGGTTGTGCCCGCCCGGGCTGGCGCTGACGCGCTGCCCGTAGTGGCTATTGTGGGGCGGCCCAACGTGGGCAAGTCAACGTTGTTCAACCGGCTCACGCACAGCCGCCGCTCCATTGTGGGCGACGAGCCCGGCATCACCCGCGACCGCATCTACGGCGAGTACGAGTGGGGCGGACGCCAGTTCCGCGTGGTGGATACGGGCGGCATCGTCCCCGACGACCCCGAGCTGATCCCGACCGAGATCTACAACCAGGCCCGCGTGGCGCTGGAAGAGGCCGACGTGCTGGTGCTCGTGATCGACGTGCGCACCGAGTTGGCCAGCCCCGACTACGACCTGGTCAACCTGCTCCGGCGCGGCGGCAAGCCCGTGTTTCTGGCGGCCAACAAGGTCGAGGGCGGCGCCATGACCTCCGAGGCGGAGAACCTGCGCCGCCTGGGTATTCGCGACGTCTTTCCCATGAGCGCCGAGCACGGCCTGGGCATTGGCGAACTGCTGGACGCCATCGCCGATGCCGTTCCCGAGCGCGAGCATCCGGTGGCCGTTGAAGAGGAACCCGCTGCCGCCGAGGTGGAGGAAGAAGCCGAGCCCGAGTCCGACGAAGAGGGCGAAAAGAAGAACCGCACCCACGGCGAGTTCGAGGTGCATGAAACTTCGGTGGCCATTATCGGCCGGCCCAACGTGGGCAAGTCCACGCTGCTAAATGCCCTCACCGGCACCAGCCGCGCCATCGTTTCGCCCATCGCCGGCACCACCCGCGACGCCGTGGACGAAGTGGTGGAGTTCGAGGGTTCCACGTTGCGCTTTGTTGACACCGCAGGCATCCGCCGCAAGGGCAAGACCCACCTGATGGCCGAGAAGCTTTCCGTGGTGATGGCCCGCCGCCATCTGGAGGCAGCCGACGTCGCGCTGCTGGTTCTGGACGCTACCGATGGCGTAACGGCCAGCGACGCCACCATCGGCGGCTATGCGCATGAGAGCGGCCGCAGCGTCATCGTCGTGGTGAACAAGTGGGATGCGGTAACAACGGGCCGCACCGACGGCAAGCCGCCCGCCGACCGCGAGATCTTCGAGACGCAGCTACGCTCGGTGCTCAAGTACCTGAGCTACGCCTCGGTGATCTTCCTCTCCGCCAAGGAAGGCACGGGCCTGCAGCGCGTACTGCATGAGGTTATAGCCGTGGCCGCCGAGCGCCGCAAGCGCGTCACCACCGGCCAGATGAACCGCTTCCTCGACAAGATCGACTTCCAGCGCGCGCCGGTGCCCATGGCCAAGCGTATCCGCATCTTCTACATGACGCAGGCCGCCGTGGCTCCGCCCACGTTTGTGCTGTTCACCGACCGCGACATCAAGCTGCACTTCGCCTTCGAGCGCTTCCTGGAAAACCAGATTCGCGCTGCATTTGGCTTCAAGGGCACGCCCATCTGGTTCAAGGTGAAAGCAAGGAACGCGGAGAAGTCGGATAAAGAGTAGCTCTGCAATAGGCTTGTAAGGTTCTATCTACCCCACCCTGGCGGCAAAGACAAAGACGCCGCCAGGGTGGGGCACTCGTTATTGGTGTAAGGCCTTTGGCGTATTCACCGTGTCGGCAAGGCTGGTGACGTGCAGGCTGGCCTGAGTCTCCGGAATCGTGCCATCGTTCACCTGCACCTCCGTCGGCTTGCCAAGGATGAGAATGCGCTGGATCGCCTTCCCATGGGCCGGGATCATCACACGCTGGGTCACAGAGTTGGTATCGGAGCGCACCGTGACCGGAACCTCCGCCGCCGCGTAGCCCGCATTCGAGATGCTGACCGAAACCAGCCAGTTGCCTGCCTGTTCCATCGAAGGGAAGACACTGTCGATGGTCAGGTCCGGCAGTCCTTTGTCGGCATTCACCCAGCTCGCAAAGAACCAGGAGAGATCGCGGCGCGTTCCGGCCTGTTCCAGCAGCGCCTGGAAGGGGCTCGCAGCCGTGTCGCGTCCGTAGCCAAGGCTCACATCCTGCGCGGGATTGTAGGCGCGCAGAGCGGCTGACAGAGTCGCATCGCTCACCACGTCGCGCAGCATCCACAGCACATAGGTGGCCTTCGAACGGTAATAGACGGGCGAGATGGCCTGCGCCAGCGGCTGGCCGGAGCTGATGCCGGGGCTGGAAGGCTCGGCCAGCGCCAGCGCGCCGCGCGAAGCCTCCAGCGTCTCCAGAGCCTGCTGGCGTCCGCGCTCCTTCTCAATCCAGAGTGTGCCCATGAAGTGTGCAACGCCCTCGCTGAGCCATGCGCGCGGCGACTGCATCCACGCATGTGTCAGGGCATGTGCCAGAATGCCGTCCAACTGCTCGGGCGCGGCCTGGCGAATGGAAGTGGCCAGCAGCGCTCCGGTCTCAAACGGCGCATCCTCGGAATCGGGAAGGTCGAGCACGGTCAGTTGCGCGCGCGGCCGCTGTCCCAGCCATCCCTGCAAAAACGGGGTGACGCGCGCAACGGACTCCGCCCAACTGGGCGCTGAGGTGTCGTCAATCGGCAGGGTCCACAGCGTGGTGTTGGCTGCCTTGTGGGGCGCGCGGTCGGCGACAAACAGGCTAGGCGCTTCATAGCCCAGTGTGGAGCTGTCCAGCAGAGCCGTGGCAATGCCGTCGATCTCCGGACCGACGCTCTCCACGTTGGTGAACGAGAGCGCAGCCGGGTGGCCGTTGATCAGCGCCACCGTAGGCGCTTGTCCGTGCGGGAACTCGACCGTGAGCCGCAGGCGGAACTGCGCTCCGGCCACGCGCAGCTTGTGCTCGCCCATCTCGTCGAACAGCCGCGCTCCGTCGCCGAGGATCACCGGCACACTAGATACGGGATACCAGACCACGTTGCCAAAGCCGCGCAGGCCGGTAAAAGGCGTCGAGATGCGGTCCCAGTCGGCATGAAGCGCGACCGGCTCCGGCGTGCCGATTGCGGTAAGCCGCTGCGCCGACAGGCCGATCACACCCGAATACGTCACATCCATCTGCACGCTCTGCCCCGGGGCCAGCGGCAGCGCCAGCGGCACGGCTGCTTCGTGCAACTGCCCTGTATGGTCGGCGTCGGAGTTCAACGTGGCCGCCGTGAAGGCCGTATCGCGGCCCAGCATGCGGATGCGCTCCCAGTTCAGCGAAGAGGAAAGTTGCAGCGGAATGCGCCGCAGCGGAGCCTTGCCGTCGTTGCGCACGGTCACCAGTGCGCGCACGGCGATGCGCTGATCGGCGGTGCGCAGGCGCACGTCCATATCAAAGGCGGTGAAGGTGACGGCGGAGCGTTCGGCGTCTTCGGCAGCCGGTGCATTGGCCAGGCGAAGAGCGGGTGCGGCGGGTCCGGTTTGTGTGTTCGTCTGGCCGTTCTCGTCCATCGAGCGTGAAAAGATCACGCGGCCATGCGTCTGCTGGCCATCCTGCGGGGGCGGCGGCGGAAGCCCGTGCGCGTCCTGTGCGCGAACGGGGAGCGCGAGAAGCACGGCAGCCGAGAGGGCAAGTGCGGCCGGTGAAAACTTCATGAACCCAAGCCTTTCTGTTTGCGGGGTTTTGACGTGGCCGGAGACGCGGGGAGAGCAGCGGCGCGGCGGCGTTGCCGGGCAGCCTCGTACAAAACGACGGCCCCGGCGGCGGAAACGTTCAACGAGCTGACGCCGCCCGCCATGGGAATGCGCAGCAGATGGTCGCAGGTGCGCTTCACCAACTCGTGCAGGCCCGCGCCTTCGCGCCCCATCACCAGCACGCAGTTGCCGGTCAGGTCGAACTGGTCGTAGTCGCAACTGCCCCGCTCGTCGAGCCCGATCACCCAGATGTTCTGCTTCTTCAGGTCTTCGAGCGCGCGCACCAGGTTGACCACCCGCGCAATGCGCAGATGCTCGGAGGCTCCAGCCGAGGCTTTGACGGCGACTGGACTTAGAGGAGCAGCGCGGCGCTCGGTGAGCAGGACGCCGTCCACGCCGGCGCCATCGGCCACACGCAACAGAGCGCCCAGGTTTTGCGGGTCTTCCACGCCATCCAGCGCCAGCAGCAGCCGCGCGGCGCGCGAACCGTCGGCGGCGGGAGCAGCCGCAAACAGGTCCTCAATGGTGAGAAACTCCTGCGGACGCACCAACGCCACCACGCCCTGGTGGGTAGGCGACTGGGCCACAAGCGTGAGCTGGTCGCGCGACTCCTGGCGAACACGGATTCCGGACTGGCGGCAGAGAGCGATCAACTGCTCCAGCCGGTCGTCGCGTCGCTCGCGGGCAACAAGAACATGGTCGAAGCGGCGTCGGCCAGCGCGCAAGGCCTCCTCGACAGAGTGCAGGCCGTAAAGAACTTCCATGCTAATAGTGTAGAAGATTGGCAATCGGACGGAGCCTGTGTTTCCCCGTAAACGCGCAGTCGGCAGCCGCAGCCAAGACAGAGCCAACGCCTCCAAATATTCATCGGTAAAAGAAATGAAGCACCGCGTTGTCGATTGGATTCCTGCGCCTTGTAACAGGGCACGGCTTCAGCCGGGCCGCAAACGATGCAAAAGAAAGGGTCGGGCTTCAGCCCCTGCGGGACTCTCTCCGGTGAAAAGGCTAGCTCCAGTCGTTTTTCCGCAGCCTGTAAAGCCCTCATTATTTTCTGCCGCAGTGTCGGCCCGGCTAAACAGGCTGCGGAAAAAGGCATGTTTGCCATCGCAGAGTCTGAGAAACTTCCCTCAGGGGCTAAAGCCCCGCTGATTCCAGGTGTTTTATCGGCCCGACTGAACAGCTTGCTGAAAAAAGGCATGGGTATCGTAGCTAGCACGTTGTTTCCACAGGGGCATGGTTTAAAAAGTAGACATGCGCGGAGACGACGAGCGGCAAGAAGCGATATT